>Ga0210384_10000081_pt1 | contig 141766 bp, 120 predicted proteins | sample IncBWH2MmetaG_FD_160574 | JGI IMG/M metagenome (GOLD analysis project Ga0210384, IMG submission 160574) | Forest soil microbial communities from Barre Woods Harvard Forest LTER site, Petersham, Massachusetts, United States - Inc-BW-H-2-M | ecosystem: Environmental > Terrestrial > Soil >...
CGGACGTGGCGCGGCACCGCCCGGGCGCGCGGGACCGCGACGATGCGTTGTCCTACGCGCGTTTCCTGTTCGACTGGAACAAGCAGTTCGAGTTGTCGCTCGATCCGGCGACGGCGAAGGCCATGCATGACGAAACGCTGCCGGATGATTTTTACAAGGACGCGAAATTCTGCTCGATGTGCGGCCCGAAATTCTGCTCGATGAACACGACGCAGCTGGCGGAAGCGGCCGGCGGGCAGGACCAATCCGAGCGCCAGCAGAAATTCGTGGAGTTGCTGGCGAGAATTGAGAAGTAGCAGGAAGTGGCGCATGCTTCAGCTTGCGGGGTTTCGTCCTCGCAAGGACCAAAACCCACAGGCTGAAGCATGTGCCACCAAAACCAACCAAGGTCTCTTCCTGGATAGAATTCATGTCGCAAGGTCCCGAATTCAATGAACGGTTACGCGAAGAATTCAACCGCTGGGCCGAGTCCGGCCAAGGCGAAGGCATGGAAGAAGACCATTTGCCCATCGTCCTCCCGGTCCTCGACCAGATGAAGCTAGCGCCGGACGAAAATGTGCTCGATGTAGGCAGCGGCGCGGGCTGGCTCGTGCGGCTGATTGCCGAACGCGTCCCCGATGGCCGCGTCATCGGCATGGACATTTCCGACGAAATGGTTCGCTGCGCGCGGCGCAACTACGTAGAAGTCGAAAACGCCATGTTCGTCATCGGCGGAGTGGACGAGATTCCCTGGGACGCCAATTTCTTCACGCACGCAATTTCGGTGGAATCGGCATATTACTGGCCGGATCCGGTCCGCGGCCTGCGCGAAATCCACCGCGTCGTTCGCGAGGGCGGCAGGGCGTGGATTTTAATCAACTACTATCTGGAGAACTTGCATTCTCACCATTTTGCAAAAGTGTTTGCCACGCCAACGCATCTGTTGAGCGCCGGAGAATGGGAAGCGCTCTTCAGCCAAGCCGGCTTTACCTCCATCGGTCATCGCCGAATTCCAGACCCCACTCCGACTCCCGAAACTTTCACGGATGAGTGGTTTCACGACGCCGCGCAGCTTCGAGCATTCCGCCAGACGGGCGCTTTGCTTGTTCATGGGACAAAATGAAAAGGAATTGGCGGCCAGGAGGCAGCGATGCCGTGAGGCAGCGGCGCGAGGTCCCGCCAAAGTGATATTCTATTGTGTTGTAGGGGACCTCGGCGTTGGCGTTTGACTCGCCTTGCCGGGCATAGATATACTCCCCATTCCTAAGGGACTCGAGGAGACACATGGGCGTTCTCGACCAGCGGTTTGAAAAAAACTTCATGATTTCTTCGGTGGACTACGTGTTCAACTGGGCGCGCAAGTCCGCCATCTGGCCGCTGACCTTTGGCCTGGCCTGTTGCGCCATCGAGATGATCGCCTCGACCACTTCGCGCTTTGACATTGCGCGATTTGGAGCCGAAGTCTTTCGCCCCTCTCCGCGACAATCGGACCTGATGATCGTGGCCGGCACGGTAACCCTGAAGATGGCGCCGGTGCTCAAGCGCGTCTGGGATCAGATGCCCGACCCCAAGTGGTGCATTTCGATGGGCGCCTGCTCCAGCGTTGGGGGCCCTTTTAACGCCTATTCCGTGCTCCAGGGCGTCGACCGGATAGTTCCCGTGGATGTTTACGTGATTGGGTGCCCGCCTCGGCCTGAGGGCCTGATCTACGCTCTGCTGAAGTTGCAGGACAAGATCGACCAGATGTCACTAGCCAAGCGGCCCACGGAAATCCGTCTGCACCCGGGCATGGCAGAGGAGTTTAAGCGCAACGTGATGGTCGCGCAGACGCCGTCGCCGCGCTGAAACAGTTTTACCCCGCGTCTATTGTCCTGAGCACGAGCGAAGGGTTAGACGCAGGCTTTTCCTGCGAAGTTGAGGAACCCCTCGCCTGCCGCTGCAGGCGAGCTACAAAGCCAGACAATTTCGACAATCTGCAGAAGGAGTATGCAAATGGGATTTGTGCGCGCGGCAAGAAAAGATGAGATTCCGGCGGGCTCGATCCGGGAGTTCCAGGTCGACGGCCTGACTGTAGCTATCGCTAACATAGGAAACAAGTTCTATGCAGTAAATAACACCTGCCTGCACCGCGGAGGCCCGCTAGGCCAGGGTCAGCTCCAGGGAGTCGCCGTCACCTGCCCCTGGCACGGCTGGCAGTACGATGTGACCAGCGGCAAACTCGTCATGAATCAAGCCATCGGAGTCAAAACGTACGTTATTGAAGTCCGCGGCGAGGACCTCTGGATTGAAGCGGGTTAATTGGGCGATTCGATGGGGACTGTTTCCTGCCTAAGTTATTCAAAAATAGTCACATAATCGTTGTATTCGGCAATCTTAGGCCCCCGAATTCTGTTGAGTCCGATTTTGCTGCCCACACGTCTAATTCTATGGAGTCGTTGAATCACGGGTTATTTCCCTCTAGGGATGACCCGGGAATGTATGAATTTTTGCACAACGGGCGAGGTCCCGTGTATAGTGGCCGACCGACTCAATTCTCGGAGAACGATCATCATTCGGAGGCTGCCCGGTTTGACGACAATTCGCCCACCGGCTAAGCGAGGGCATTGGATTTTTTCGGTCAATCCGCACCAATATCACTGGGATACGCTATTTGTGAAGGGCAAGGAGATGTGGAGGGGGACTGGGACGCGTCCAGACGCGATTCGCGCCCTGAAACAGGTGCGCAAGGGCGACCGTGTGCTTTGCTACCATTCCGCCCCCGAGAGGGCGCTCTACGCCATAGCTGAGGTCACGCGCGATCCCTACCCGGATCCTCACGACCGGGAATCGAAAATGATGGTTGCGGACCTCCGCGCCATGGAACGCTTGCCCCGGCAGATCCCCCTGGACGAACTCCGCAACAACGCCGCCGTGCGCAGGGTCAAGTTCCTGAAAAACGTGCGTCTGATTATTTCGCAGGTCACGGAAGACGAGTATCAGGAGATCCTGCGAATGGCGGGCATCGTTGCAACTCCAGGGCTGCCGCTGCCGTGATTTCGTGACTCGTGATTCGTGACTGGTGACTCGTGAAAACCCTTTTCGGAAAGAGGGTTGCCAGTTCATCCCTGCAAGATCCTTCCTCCGTTGGGCTTCCATTGCGCACAGATCAAATGTGCTATTTTGAATGAGATTTCCCGATGCCTGAACTCCCAGAGGTTGAAACGGTTGTGCGCGGACTATCCTTGTCATTGCCAGGCCGCGCCATTGTCGAGGTGCGCTTCGGTAAGACGGACTTCGTGGACAATCCTGCGGAGATTGCGGAACGTCTTCCCGGAGCACGGATTGCCAACGTAACGCGGGTGGGCAAGTTTATCTGTATCAAGTTGGAGTCGAGCGCCCCGCAGAGCGCGCCAGGTCCGCAGTTTTGCCTGGTCATTCACCTTGGAATGACCGGTCGGCTGACCGTAATCCACTCCGGCGAATCCACTGCCCCTCACACACACGTTTTTTTTGGTCTGGACGACGGCCGCGAATTGCGCTACACGGACATCCGGCGCTTTGGCCGCATGCTACTCATTCCGCAATCAGGGTTGGCGGAATTCACGGGGCAGTTGGGAATAGAGCCGCTTGAAATCAGCGCAGAGGATTTTTGCCGATATTTTGGATCGAGGCGCGCGCGCGTCAAGGCGCTGCTTCTGGATCAAAAAGTCTTGCGTGGCATCGGCAACATCTATGCGGACGAGAGCTTGTTCCGCGCGCGCCTGCATCCGGCGCGTATCGCTGAAAACCTGAAAAAGAAACAGCTCCTCGGGCTTCATGGCGCAGTCCGCCAGGTGCTGGCTGACGCAATTCGTTCCCGCGGCTCCTCCATTTCCGATTATGTCGATCCCGACGGAAACCGCGGCGAATTTCAGTTCCAGCACCGGGTGTACCAGCGTACCGGGAAACCATGTTTTCGTTGCAAGGCCAAAATCCGGCGCATGATCGTGGCGGGCAGGAGCAGCCATTTTTGCCCGCGCTGCCAGCCCGCTCCGCGAACTCGACGAAGGTCAAAGAAGAGCTCGAAACCACAGATGAACACAGATAAACACAGATGAAGAAACAACGAGAAAATTACAACAAGAAAAAAAAACGGCGGGGAGTAACTTCGGTCGTCGTTCCCGAGGCTTCTTCTTTTCTTTTATCAGTGTTTATCTGTGTTCATCTTAGGATCCATTTTCCGTTCCCATCGAATCTCAGCGCGCTGCGGCCGCTTTTGCAAGCAGTGCGGGACGAAGCAAGGGAGCGGCCGCCGCAAATATAATTTCGCCCCAGACGCGGCGGTCCCGCCGGTCCAGCCACAATACGCGGTTATGATGGACGGAAAACGGGTGTTCCGACAGCACCTCTCCGATCAGGTCGTGGATGCGATCCTGAAATTCAAGGTTCTCCGAACGGAAGCCGTCGGGAGGAATACCGTCCGCCATGGGAGGAACGGAAACCAGCAGGGAATAGCTCTCCAGCCACCAGGTGAGCCATTGCTCGAGTTGCGGCTGCCTGCCAAATTTGTTCACCAGATAGCAGTAATTATCCAGGACGGAGCGGTCGCAGATCAGGTGATGCGCGTGCGCGGAGGTGTCGAGTTCCTTGGCAATCTGCGCGTGCAAAATCCAGAGCTGCCCGTCCAGAGTGGTTGCCTCATTGATGGGGAAAGGAGAACGCCGCGCCACTTCCGTCACGAGATCGACATTGTGGTTGGCCTTCTTCAACAGCGAGCAAATTTCGTAAGCGAGCGTGGTTTTGCCCACGCCGTGCGTGCCAATCAGGGCAAGTTTCAAGGTCTGGGCTACCTCGACGGAATCTTTTCTAACACAAGTGTTACGCGCGCGCAAAGACCGAACTCGCACAATAAATTGAATCTGTGGATTTCCTGTGGTTCAGGTTAAAATCCCGCGTTCGGAGGGTCATTGTGCGCGCCGTCATCCAGCGTGTTACCCGCGCCAGCGTCACCGTGGAGGGCCGGGTAGCCGGAGAAATCGGCGCCGGCCTGCTGGTGTTGCTGGGCGTCAGCCGGACGGACAATCCGGAATCCGCAACATATCTTGCAGAGAAAATTGCCAATCTGCGAATTTTTTCCGATGGGGCGGGCAAGATGAGCCTCTCCCTGCTCGACGTCGGGGGTTCCGCGCTGCTGGTCTCGCAGTTCACTCTGTATGGGGACACGCGAGGAGGGCGCCGGCCTTCGTATATTCAAGCCGCTCCGCCGGAGCAAGCCAGCCTCCTCTACGAGGAATTTGTCCGGTCGATTCGCAGTCTCGGCGTGCCGGTCGAAACCGGGGTGTTCCAGGCGCACATGCAGGTCGAACTGGTTAACGACGGGCCGGTCACGATTCTGCTCGATTCCGAGAAAGGCGTCTGAGAGCGCGGCTTGCCGGGCCGGACGAAGTTGCTCATTAGAAACGGCGGGTCAAATCGGTTTGGCATTTATATCGGAGGGCGATATAATATGGCGGTGTCCATCGGAACTATATCCTCGGCGGAATTTCGCGCCCTCGCGGAATTCCGTTATCGGATCCGGATTTATTTGAATGGCAGCGAGGAAGCGGCGCGCAACGCGGGCCTGGAGCCGCAGCAGTACATGCTCATGCTGGCCTTGCGCGGATTGCCGCCCGGCCGCGAGCCCAGCATCCGTGAGCTGGCCGACCGCATGCAGTTGCGCCATCACACCGTCGTGGAGCTGGTGGATCGCCTCGAGCGCCGGCAGCTCCTGCGCCGGGAAAGGTCGCGGGCCGACCGCCGCCAGGTGATTTTGCATCTGACCCCGCGCGGCGAGAAAATTCTCAACAGGCTGGCCAGGCAGCGGATCTCGGAGCTTCGCACGGCCGCGCCGGCGCTGGTCCGCTCACTTACAGCGGTGATCCGCTCGACGCGGGCGGCCAGGAATTCGAGGACGGAGTCTTGAACCCGCAAACTGCCGGTTGAATCCATCGCGGAATATCTTCTCGATGCGCAAGGGCGCGGCGTGAAATCACATTATAGGAAGGCGAGACTTTGAATTCCATTTCTCAGCCGAGTGCGTCCCCCGAAAGCGGCCAGACTCTGGCCCGATTCCGTCTCGGCTACATTTCATTGCTGGCCGGTCTCGTGGGAATCATTGCCGGAATTGTTGCGTTTCTTCTCTACAACCTGATCGGACTCTTCACGAATCTGTCGTTCTACCATGTTTGGTCCTTCCAATTTCGCAGTCCGGCGAATCACCAGCTCGGCCCGTGGGTGATCGTCATTCCGGTCATCGGCGGAATTATTGTCGGGTACATGGCCAAGTATGGCTCGCCGAAAATTAAGGGGCATGGCATCCCGGAGGCGATGGAGGCGGTGCTCACGTCCAAGAGCCGCATCGAGGCCAAAGTAGCGATCCTCAAGCCCATCTCAGCGGCCATCGCCATTGGCACCGGCGGCCCCTTCGGCGCTGAGGGACCGATTATTCAAACCGGCGGGGCCTTGGGTTCGCTTATCGGCCAGTTGGTTTCGACCACTGCCGCGGAGCGCAAAGTCTTGCTGGCCTGCGGGGCGGGCGCCGGGATGGCCGCGACATTCAACACTCCGATTGCCGGAGTCATCCTGGCGATCGAGCTTCTTCTCTTTGAATTTCGCGGACGCTCCTTCGTTCCCCTGGTCATTGCCACCACGCTGGCGACCAGCGTTCGGCAGTTCTTAATGGGTTCAGGCGCGATGTTCCATGTGCAGGCGATGGATTTCGGGATTCCCCGCGCCCTACCGTATTACCTGGTTCTGGGTGTGTTGTGCGGCGGCGCCGCCATCGTGTTTACGAAGGCGCTCTATTTCATCGAGGATGGTTTTGACCGTTTGCCGGTTCCCGAGCTTTGGCATCCCGCGATCGGCGCGCTGGCTCTAGGCATTATTGGATATTTCGTGCCGCGAGTGCTGGGCGTGGGATACGACACGCTGGGGGACATTCTGAACAACAGCCTCGCTTTGAAGCTCCTGATTCTCGTCGCGCTTTGCAAAGCGGTTGCGCTGGTGCTCTCCCTGGGCTCCGGAACGTCGGGGGGTTTGCTTGCGCCGATGTTTATTTCAAGCGCGGCGATGGGCGGCGTGTTTGCGATGGTTGTAAACGATATATTTCCGAGCGCGCATTTGTCTCCCGGCGCGTGCGCGCTGGTGGCGATGGCGGCTGTGTTCGGATCGGCTTCGCGCGCGGCGTTTGCGTTCATCGTATTCGCGTTCGAGATCGTTCGCGATTACAACGCGGTGCTTCCGCTGATGCTCGTGTCCGTGATTGCCTACGCCATCGCTCTGCGCTACTTGCCGAACTCGATCATGACGGAAAAGTTGGCGCGCCGCGGGCTGCATACGAATCAGGACTACGAAAGCAACGCCCTCAAGCAGCTCAAGGTCAAGGAAGTCATGGCCCGCGACGTCGCCACGGTCGTGCCGGAAGAAAGTGTCCGCGTCGCCGCTGAGCGATTTGCAAACGGAGATCTGAAAACCTCGCGTCACCACGCCCTGCCCATCGTGGATTCGGAAGGGCATTTGAAGGGGCTGGTGACGCAAGGCGATTTGCTGCGCGCGCTGCAGGCAGATCCTTCCGGCGATCTGAGCGTGCTCGACGCCGGCACGCGTTCCCTGGTCGTCGCATACCCCGACGAGCGCGTCTTCGATGCCGTAATGAAAATGCTGGAGAATAATATCGGCCGTTTGCCGGTCGTCGACCGCAAAGACCCGCAAAAACTGGTGGGCTACATCAATCGCGCCAGCGTCATGGGGTCGTGGCGCGGCCATCTCCACGAAGAATCGGTCCGCGACTACGGGTGGTTGCGATTCCTGGCGTCGAGTCCTAAAAACGGAGACAGCAGCGGAGGAATTACAACGGGAAGGATCGTGGCTTTGACGGAAGATGAAATCAGCCTCACGCCGAATTCGCAGACAAGCGGCGCTGCGGAAGAGTTTGTGCTGAGCGCACCAGTGCGGGGAGTATTTCTGGGGGATGAAGTCCGCGTGAGCTACCGGAAAGAGAACGGCCGCAAGGTTGTCGCACGGATCGAAGAGCTTTCCAGCCGGCAATAGAAGTGAGTGGCGCGGGCTTCAGCCTGCGGGGGTTAGTCCCTGCAAGGCCCAACCCCCGCAGGCTGCAGCCGCGCCACAAAACCCACACTAAAATCCGCCGCCGCCACCGCCGCCCATACCGCCGCCTGAAAATCCGCCGCCACCGAAGCCCGAACCGCCGCTGCTGCGGGGAGCCGAGGCCATCACCGAACTCGCTTGCGTGGTCATGTTGTCCAGGCTATTTACGAACATGATCGGATAAAATCCGCCATTGTAGATGCCGCCCTGATACCACGATGGCGGCTGCGAATAAATATTTTGAAATGCGCCGACCCATTTTTTTTCCACGCCCAGGGCCATCGCGTAGGGCAGAAACTTCTCGAAAGTTTCCGGCGTCTGGTTGATCCGGTCCATACGATCGGCTTCGACGTGCGTCAGAAAATCCTCGAAACCCAGGACGCCAGCCAGGGCTTTTGCTCCGTCGGCGGTGCGCGCCGGCATGAACCATCCAAATCCGGCGATGATTGCACCCGAAAGAACCGCCGCGACCAAAAACGGCAACGCCGCCACTCCCGTTTTTTGCGAGAGCCAGTTGCCCGCCAAAAAGAAAAATACGCCGATGACCGCGCCTCCGGCGACATAGCCGCTGCGCACATAATCGGGACGGTGTTGGAAATAGCCGTGTTCCATCAGGGCGTCGAAAATGCCGTTCTTGATGGTGGGAAGATTCTTGTAAAACTGGTTCTGCAGGCTGGAAAGTTCCACGTCGGCCAGCGCGCCGTTCGAGAAAATTCCCGCGAGCAGCATCAATTCGTGCGCCTTCAGGCCGGACCACTCCTTGGGCGGCTTTTTCAAGTGGAAGACGTATTCCTTGTTGTGAAGCAAACCCATGATTTCCGACTTATCCTTTTCTTCGATGACGATGAATCCGCGCACGGCCAGATCCACAATCGTAGCCGTGATGTCCCGCATCGCCGCGTCCTCATCCACCAGAGTGCCGGCTTCCGCGGGGCTCATTCCCTCGGGGGGAGCATACTGGACGGCGACCGGACCCACGCGCGGGTCGCGCCCGCGAGTGGACCACAGCCAGAACATGAACAGGAATACGGGTATGGGAATAAAAATAGGCCAATTGCTCGCGAGAAATTGGCTTACCAATTCGCTTTTCCCAGGCTCGGTCACGAAGCCCTTATCCCAGCCGACCACGATGGTCAGGCCTTCGTGGAACGAGAGCGGCCGCGTCATGGAAACTCCCACGGTGTTATCCGATGCCGTAACCTCGGCGTCCTGCCCGCGCGAGCGGTACGATCCGGTGAATTCGTTGGTCCGGAGGCCGGTCACGCCCTGCGGCAGCAGGATTTGCGCGCTGGCATCGCCGACAGGGACGTCCCACTCGTCGCCGGTTACGTTCCAGTAGAGTTCGTCGTGATCCTCAAAAAATTTCAGCCCGTTGCGAACCTGATAGTGCAGCCGAATGGTCCGCTCCGCGTCGGTCGCGTCATTAACATAAATTTTCCATTTGAGGTAATGGCCTTCGCGCGAGGATTCGACTTTCAGCGGCTGATCCGCGGCATCGGTTGCGCCCCTGAGCTTCACGAAAAGCGAATAGTTGAATCCCTGCGGCGTTACATATTCGACGGGGATGGTGCGGTACAGGCCGTGCCACTCGCCTATGAAATTCACATGGATGGTTTCGGTCACGTCCAGCGTGGCGTCCGGCTGGACGAAAATTTCCGCCGAAAATTTCTGGATTTTGAGCTGCCTCGCGGAAGCGGATGCGGCCAGCGCGATCACGAGCAAGGCCACTACTGATGCGCGCTGGAGAGCGCGGTATAGGGTTTTGTAGCGCCCGCCTTCAGGCGGGCATTTGCTCAAATCCGCTGCGCCCGCCTGAAGGCGGGCGCTACATACCGATTTCAGCCGCTGGAATTGCATTCGCTTGCGTTCCCGCCTTGTGGAACAAACCATCGCGGCTAGGCGCCCGTGGCGCCGAAGCTGACCTTGGGCGCTTCGCGCTCGGCCGGAGCGCTGAGCTGGAAAAATTCGCGTTCCTTGAAATTTCCCATCCCGGCCACGAGGTTGGAAGGGAACTGCTCGATCATGGTGTTGAAATCGCGGACCACGGCGTTGTAGTAGCGCCGGGCGTTCTGCAGCGTGTCTTCAATCTGATTGAGCGTGCCCTGCAACTGCGTGAAGCTCTCGACCGCGCGCAATTGGGGATACGCTTCGGCCAGCGCGAACACTTGCCGCAGCGCGCCGGTCAGCAGGCCTTCCGCTTCTCCCTTGGCGGCCGGACCCTGCGCCGTCATGGCCTGATTCCTGGCCGCCACTACTCCTTCGAGCGTGCCTTTCTCGTGCGCGGCGTAGCCCTTCACCGTTTCCACAATGTTGGGGATCAGGTCGTAGCGCCGCTTGAGTTGCACGTCGATGTCCGACCAGGCGTTGTCGCACTGCACCTTCAGCCGCACCAGGCCGTTGTAGGCGTACATCAGATACATCACCACCGCCACGACTAAGACAATGACGCCAATTTGCATGGAACATCCTTTCCCGATCGGAGGAATGGCTCGACCCAACGCCGGATTTCACTATAAGAGAGCTTCCCGGCACAGTAAAGTGTTGCGTATCTTCGATGTGCAGTAAGCGCCCTTAGCTAGTTGCGAACCGAATCAAACGCGCGTCTCGCTAAGCAATGACGTTACAACCCTGGTGCTAGCCGTGCGTTCGCTGATTCCGATTGACAATACGGCGCAACCGCAAGAAACTCTGTCCCTCCCTCTCCAGTGCCTTCTGTGTGTTTCGAGGTGCTGGCCATGAGAAAAGCGCTTTACGCAGCAGTCTCTCTCCTATTTTGTGTTGCGCCTGTCCATTCACAAGTCGGGAAATCGCAAATAAAAGTGCGAGCCATCCTGGTGGACAAGGACTTGAATCAAAGGCCCGTCCCGCATCTCACCCTCGTATTTGCCGCGGATTCAAACAATTCCGATAGTTCACAGGAGGTGAAAACCGATTTTGGGGGCACGGCCGAATTTCTGGCGCCGCCTGGCAAATACCGGATGTCCACGCCCCATGGCGTGGATTTCCAGGGCCGCCATTACACCTGGGAGATGGAAATCAATGTCAGCGGTGTGTCCGTTTCCGTAGACCTGAGCAACGACAACGCTCGAATCACCGATCCGGCCTCTGTCGAGCCCGCACGCAAGGCGGATGACCTTACCCTGATGTTTCAGAGGTATCAAAAGTCGGTTGTGACCGTCTGGAGCGAAATCGGTTCGGGCACGGCTTTCATTGTGGACTCCGCAGGCCTGGTCATGACCAACCAGCACGTGATCGGCCCGTCGGAATTGATCTCCGTTCAGTTCGATGCCAAAAGGAAGGTTGCGGCGAAGGTCCTGGCATATGACGCGGATCGAGACGTTGCCGTTCTCTACGCCGACCTCAGCGCCTTCCCCGGCGCAGCAGCCGCGCCGATCGCGACGGCGACGACGGGCCGCGAGCTTGCTGTCGAGGGCGAGAGAGTATTTACGATCGGCAGCCCTCTGGGCCTGAAGAAAATCATCACCAGCGGCATCGTCAGCAGGGTCGAAGCGCGCGCCATCATTTCCGACGTGAACATTAATCACGGCAATTCCGGCGGACCTCTGTTCAATTCGCTCGGCGAGGTCATAGGAATCACCACGTTTTTGGTGCCGGGCGGAAACGGCCCGGGCGTGACGGGCGTTGTGCGGATCGATCAGACTTTGCCGGTGCTGGCGCAGGCTAGAAAAAAAATGAAGGACGCTTCACTCCCCAGCGCGAGGCAGTTGCCCGTGGAGCCGAGTGATCCTTATCCGCTGGATGCTTTAAAGGAAAGGAGCACGCCGGCCAAATTCGACACCAGGCCGTACATTTTTACGGTGGGAGGTTACGACGTGGCGCTCGGGACGCCTGTGCTCGAATACGAACTCCAGGGAGAAGGGGGACGCAGGGCGGCTCTAGAAAAAGGGAAGAGAACGAAGAAGCGCAACGAATCCCCTCAGAATACGTTCGAATCGCTGCAGGACTTGCACGAATGGGCCGAGTACACAGGGGAATTTAAGCCTCTGCTGCTGGTGCAAGCCGCGCCCCAATTGCGCGAAACGTTTATCTCCGTACTTGGCCGCGAATTGGCTCCCTCCCTCGAGCCGTTCGCCAGCAACGCCCCCCGCTTGAAGTTCAGGACCGACTTCTACAGAATGAAACTTCTCTGCGGCGCGAAGGAAGTCGAGCCCATCCAGCCCGGCAAGGCCGCTACCGTAGTCAATGAACACAACTCATTCGTAAATGTTAGCGACGCAACCTACGTCGGGATCTATTCCTATCCGCCCGACGCGATCTCGCCAACCTGCGGCAAAGTCACGCTCCAGCTTTTTTCCGAAAAGGATCCCGGCAAATCGGAATCAAAAGATTTGGACCAGAAGTCGATCGACCGCGTCTGGAATGATTTTCGGCCATATCTCGCCGCCCATGGGAATACAGCAGACTCGCAGTAGTTTCTAGTAGCGCAGGCTTCAGCCTGTGGAAGTTAGTGCTTGCAAGGACCAAAACCCACAGGCTGAAGCCTGTGCCACTCCGATCCCGGTCGTCACAAGTCTTTCGATAGGCGGCAAGCAGCACTCCCTTTTCATTGGCAACGATATAGCATTTGAGTTACTCTTGCGCCCACCGGAAGTTGTCACTTCCGATGACACATGCATTTCAAAAACTTCAGCGCCGCGGTGTTCGGCATCGACGCCTACCTCATGGAAGTCGAGGTGGACGTCGGCTCGGGAAAGCCCGGTGACTTCAATATCGTCGGCCTGCCCGACATCGCCGTGAAGGAGAGCCGCGAACGCATCAAGGCGGCGCTGAAAAATTGCGGGCACGACTTTCCATTTCAGAGCGTCACGGTCAATCTGGCGCCCGCCGATATTCGCAAGGAAGGCTCGGCCTTCGATCTCCCGATGGCACTTTCGATTCTCGGTTGTGAAGGCGCGTTTTTCGGAAAGCGGCTCGATCAATACATTTTTCTCGGCGAACTCTCGCTCGACGGGCAAGTGCGCTCGGTGCGCGGATCTCTTTCGGCGGCGCTCGCGGCGCGCGAGCACAAGATCAAGGCGGTGGTGGTCCCCGAAGCCAATGCGCGCGAGGCCGCGGTCGTCGAGGGGATCGATGTGTTTGCAGTGCGGAATCTCCCGCAGGCCGTGGACCTTGTGAACGTGCCGGAATCGTTCGCGCCGGTGCGCGTGGACGCCAACACCCTGCTGGCCGACGCCGCGCAATATGCGGTGGACATGCGCGACGTCCGCGGGCAGCAGGCCGCCAAGCGCGCCCTGGAAGTCGCCTGCGCCGGCGGACACAACATTATTTTTATTGGGCCGCCCGGCGCGGGAAAAACGATGCTCGCCAAGCGCATCCCTACGATCCTTCCGCCTATGTCTCTCGAGGAAGCCATCGAAACGACGCGCATTCACAGCGTCGCGGGACTCCTGGACGACTCGCGCGGCCTGGTCGGCACGCGCCCGTTTCGCGCGCCGCACCACACCATCAGCGACGCCGGCCTGATCGGCGGCGGCGCGATTCCGCGGCCGGGAGAAGTTTCACTCGGGCACCACGGCGTTCTCTTTCTCGACGAATTGCCGGAGTTCGAGCGCAACGTCCTCGAAGTGATGCGCCAGCCGCTCGAGGACGGCGCGGTCACCATTTCGCGCGCCGCGACTTCGGTGACGTTTCCGGCTCGATTCATGCTGGCGGCCGCGATGAACCCCTGCCCGTGCGGATTTTTTGGCGACCCGACGCGCCAGTGCCACTGCTCGCCTCCGCAAATCCAGCGCTACGTCTCGAAAATTTCCGGGCCTTTGATTGACCGTATCGACATCCACATCGAAGTGCCCGCCGTGAAATACAAGGAATTGCGCGGGAACGGAACCTCCGAGGATTCCTTTGCGGTTCGCGAACGCGTGCTTCGCGCGCGCGAGCGCCAGTCTAAACGCTATGCCGGCGAACGGAAAGTTTTCTCGAACGCGCAGATGCCGCCAAAACTGATCCGCAAATACTGCGCCATCAGCGAGGAAGGCGAAAAAATGGTGGAAAACGCGATCGGCCGCCTGGGCCTTTCCGCCCGCGCCCACGACCGAATCCTGAAAGTCGCCCGCACGATCGCCGATCTGGACGCGTCGGAAAACCTGGAGACGCGCCATCTCGGCGAGGCCATCCAATACCGCACCCTCGACCGCACCTACTGGGCCTGAAAACGCCGGAAAAATCCCTAACACAGAGAACACAGAGAAACCGGAGAACGCCGCGCATCTTCGGCAAATTCTCCGCGCTCTCTGTGGCCTATCTCAGTGTTCTCTGTGTTAAAGCTTTAAGTGCAGCCGCGCCGAGGTTCCGAACCATGCAAGGCAGGCCCGCAGCCCGCCGTCCCTGTTGCTCAGGTGGAAACTATATTTGACATATCGTAGTGCGATATAAAATAATAGAGGAAGGTCGAGCGTACCTCCGACACGCTTGGCCGGTTTTGGAGCGTAAGAAAAGGGAGGCAGGCGTCTCCGGCCTCCCTTTTCATTTTTTGGTAAGGCCCGCCATTGGCACGAATTCGCCTGGCACGCCTTCATAACAGACTCTATTTGTGGCGGATGTCTTCCGGGGCGCGCTGGCGATCGAGCGGCAAAATCTGGAACTGCCACTCGACTGGCACCGTTGCCGGCAGGAAACAAATCTTACTGTCGCAGGCCTGGTATTCCAGGCTTCCCTTCACCGTGACTTTTTTTCCGTCCGCTCCAAGCGCGCCGCTGAATTCGGCCATGGAGTTTACCTTCAGCTCCTGCCGGATTCGGAATGCGCCCTCAAAGACGGGCACGCGCTCCTTGATCGCCGGCAAATACAGGATTTTCGCGGAGGGATAACTGGCCTGTCTAATTTCAAAATCAGGAAGGGGATCGATCACGAGCTTGACCGTTTTGTATCCCTTGGTTCCCGGCGCATACACGTGCACATCGGGAGGGAGCCGCACTTCGGCGGTCAGCGTGACAAGGTTGCCCGGAACGGCCACGCGGTCCGATTGTCCCACGCTGAGCTGCAAGTGCGGAGCTTCGACGGTATCGCTGACTTCTTCGCCCAGTTCCGGAAACAATTTGGAGAGCACCGTATTGCCGGTCAGCCGCTCGCGGTATTTTGCCTCGAAAAATTTTTCCCGAATCATTCCTTCCGAGTCGATGAAAAAATATCCCGGCCTGGCCATCCCGGCATTGGGTCCCACCGCTTCCGCATTCAAGACTTGATACCTCCGGATAATTTGGGAATCCGGATCGGAAAGAAGAGGGAAGTCGATCTTGCGCCGATCGGAAAAATATTTCAGGATTTCCACGCTGTCATAGCTGATCCCCGCCAGCCCGATTCCTTGTTTCTGGAAGCGTTCCTTGGCCGCCTGCAACTGAATGAGCTGGCCTTTGCAGTAGGGGCACCAATCCGCGGAGCGATAAAAAAGGAGCACCGTGCCCTTTGGTCCTCGAAGCGTATCGAGAGTTTGCGTTTTGCCAAACTGGTCGCGCGCGGAAAAGGCCGGCGCTTTCTGTCCCGCGCGGAGTCCCACCTCGGAAAACATCTGGAGGGAAGCCACGTGAATTGCATTGCCGTCCAGAGCGCCTTGAACCGTGACGCTGTCTCCCAGGTGGCCTTTGGCCAGATCCTGCGGGTCGAGCGCGTAAACTTGCCGGATCGTATGGTCATACAGCGCCAGGGCCGCGCCGAAAGTTGGGGCGGTGCATTTCGCGGCTTCGGCGAAGGCTTCATCGGGGTTGCACGAACCGTTGATGATGACGCCGGACCACGAGCTGGCCTTGGTGTTTTCGGACTGGCCACCCGGCGTGATGGCAGCGGCGAGAAAGATGGCGATCGCAACCGCCCACGCATGCTTGTTCATATTTGTGTCATCTCCGGCACGTAGACTAAGTCCGACCTTCGGACCGCGAGCGAACTTGCTAGCGCAGGATTCCACCTGAGGGGTTTGGCCGTTGCAAGGACGAACCCTCAGAGGCAAAAGCGCGCGCTATTACGGTTTCACTATGGTTCAGAATACGCTCACGAAGGCCCGGTCAGCAAGCAGACGCGGCGATTTCCAGTTATAATGAAGAGATATGCTTTCGCTGAATAACGTCTCTATGCGCTACGGCGCGAGGATCCTGTTTGAGGACGTCACCTGCTCGTTCCTCGAAGGGCGCCGCTACGCGATCACCGGTCCCAACGGCGCGGGCAAGACCACTCTGATGAAGATTTTGGAGGGAGATATCGAACCGACAAAAGGTTCGGTTTCGCGGCCCAAAAAGCTGGGTATTTTGCGGCAGGATCAGTTCGCCTTCGACGAATTCCGCGTCATCGACACGGTCATTATGGGCAACGCCCCGCTGTGGAAGGCGCTCCAGGAACGCGATGTGCTATACGCCAAACCTCACGAGCAGTTGACCGACAAGGACGGCATGCGCCTTGGCGAACTCGAAGGCGTGGTTGGCGACGAGGGCGGCTATACCGCGGAAGCGGACGCCGCGATCCTTCTGGACGGCCTCGGCGTCGAGTCCGCGCTGCATGAGCGCAAGATGGGCGAGCTGCAGGGCGGCCAAAAAGTGCGCGTCCTGCTCGCGCAAGCCCTGTTCGGCAATCCCGCGGCGCTGCTGCTCGACGAGCCGACCAACCACTTGGACCTCGATTCCGTCCACTGGCTGCAGGACTACCTCCTTGAGTACCAGGGCGTGCTGATCGTCATCTCGCACGACCGCCATTTCTTGAACAGCGTCTGCACGCACACCGCCGACATTGATTACCAAACGGTGATCATGTACACGGGCGGTTACGACGAAATGGTCCTGGCCAAGACGCAGATTCGCTCGCGCATCGAATCGGAAAACGCCGTGCGCGAAAAGAAAATCGCGCAGCTGAACGAATTCATCGCGCGCTTCTCGGCCGGCACGCGCTCCTCGCAGGTGATGTCGCGCAAAAAAGAGGTCGAGCGCATCCAGACTTCGGAGCTGGCCAAGTCCAATATCGCCCGGCCGTACATCCGCTTCGACATGAAGAATCCTTCCGGGCGCCACCCGGTCGAATTCAAGGGCCTCAGGAAATCCTACGGCAGCCACATCGTCATCGACAAGTTTTCAGCAAATGTAGAGCGCGGCGAAAAGATCGCGATCATCGGGCGAAACGGCTCGGGCAAAACGACGCTTTTAAAGTCGCTCGTTCGCAGCGCTCCGGGATATATCGACGACGCCGACCGCGTGTTTTTAGCGGACGCCGGGAACGTGAAGTGGGGCCACGAAGTGGCCGTAGGTTATTTCGCGCAAGACACAACCGATACCATTGCCAAGAACACCACGCTCATCGAGTGGCTGCACCAATTTGACCAGAAGGCGTCGCAGCAGGAATTGCGCGGCGTACTCGGCCAGATGCTCTTCAGCGGCGAGGATGCCGAAAAATCCACGCGCGCGCTTTCCGGAGGCGAGTCGGCCCGCATGATCTTCTGCAAGCTGATGCTGCAAAAACCAAACGTCCTGGTGCTGGATGAGCCCACCAACCACCTGGACCTGGAAGCCATCAATGCGCTCAACATCGCATTGCAGAAATATCCCGGCACCGTGCTGTTCGTCACGCACGATCACGACGTCATCGACGAAGTCGCCACGCGCATCTGGCAATGCAAAGGCGGCCACGTCGAAGATTTCAAGGGACCCTACGAGGATTTCCTGATCTACGCGAAAGAGAAAGCTTCCTAGCATTAGCCCTGCTGTTTGATCAGCCGCCTATACTCGTCATGTGCGCCGATCCAGACCCAGATGAAGTCCGCACCATCCTGTACTGCTAGCCCGCGGTGATTGAGCCCTGCTCTCACGGACCAGAGGTTTCCCACTTTCTTGAAATGCAGCGAGGGATGCGAGGGGTCGTCTTTCAAAAGTTCGAAGTTTTTTCGGGAGACGACTTGGACACTTTCCGGCAGATTTGCAAAGAGATTCCAGAAGCGGCCACTGGCGCGATGCATTCACACATCCTTGAGGTTCCCCTTGGCCTTCTCTTTACGAGCCTCACGCACCAGGAAATCGAGCCTCCCGGCCTTAGAGTCCGCTTCAATTTCCTTGTCCCACTTCTCCCAGTCCTTTTCCGACAACCAGCGAAAAATCTCCGCGAACTCCTCACTGGGTAGACTTTCGATCTTTGCCTTTATCTCATCTATCCTTGACATGCCATTCCCTTCTACCGGGGGTTGAGGACCCATCCTGAATGATCGAAGGACTCAGTAAGCGTTATTATAACTCCAGTTATGATCGAAATCTTTGCATTTTCCAAGCAGGGTGGGGCCAGATCATGAAACTCCGCCAGCCGAAACTAATGTCCCCGCAAGAAAAACGCGATCGTAATCCCCGCGCTAACAACTGTAACCAACGCCCGAATGTAGCGCGGGTCCACTTTCCTGGCGGTGCGCGCGCCGATATACCCGCCGAGGATGGCGGCCACCAGCATCACCAAAGTCTGTGGCCACCAGATCTTGCGCGCCACGATGAATAATAAAGCGGCCACGCTATTCGCCGCCGCCCCCATCAAAGTCCGATTCGCATTCATGACGTGAATGTCCGTCAAACCAAATACGGTCCACGTCGCCAGCATCACGATTCCGATCGCCCCGCCAAAATAGCCGCCATAGATGGCGATGAAAAATTGAATGACGACGACGGCTACCGGGCCAATGTGAACTGCGCGCTTAAGAATTGGCGTGATGTTCGCGCCAAACGTAAACAGTAATGTCGCCGCCAGCATGAGCCAGGGGATGACGGAGTCAAAGGTTCTCTGCGGCGTGTAAAGCAAAAGCAGCGCGCCCACAATGCCGCCTGAAACGCTCACGATCAGCAAGGGCAGAAACGGGAAGTTCTCCGATTTCTGGAAATCCTCGCGGTAGGCCCACGCGCTCGCCAGGATTCCTGGAATAATGGCCGTCGTGCTCGAGGCATTGGCGATGATCGACGGCACTCCTGTGAACACCAGCGCGGGAAAAGTGAGAAACATGCCTCCTCCCGCGACTGAGTTGATCAGCCCCGCCGCCAGCGCCGCGATGATGAGCAGGAGATAGGAACCCATGCGTGCTCCGAACTTTCAAACGTATCATTTTTTCGATTCGGGTTTCTCTACAAACCGCGCGGTGTTTTTCATCCCAACCGCATGTCTTGGATTGACTTACTCGACGGCGCTATGCTACCCATACCGTCCCTAGGCGGGTTCCGACAGCTGGATGCCCTCAAAACCTCAGCGGATTGAAGTCGTTCTGGAAACGCTAATCGAGAGCATTGCTCTTGCCGAAGAAGTAGGTGTGCGTGTCGCTGCCGTGGCTGGATTTGGCGAAGACGATCAATACAAGATCGGCCTGGCCGTGCATGAAGGCGTCATGAACGCCTTTCAATACGGCAACAAACAGCGCCGCGAGAGAAAAATTCACGTGACCTTCGAGCTGCATGAAGAAAAGCTGGTCATCCATGTGGTTGACCAGGGCGCGGGGTTTCGCATTGAGGATGTGCCCGACCCCCGGGAAGATGAGAATGTCCTCGGCGATTCCGGCCGCGGCGTGCTCTTGATGAAGGCATTCATGGATGAGGTCGATGTTCTCAGCAGCGCGGCTGGGGGCGCCGAACTCGTCATGGCGAAGCGCCACAAGCGTTGAACTTCCGGCCGATCGGCAAGTCCTGGGCGCCGTGTTTCACTGCGGTTCTAAAACTATGGCCGGGAAGGGCCTGTAATGAGCTTCAAAGCAACCAGCCGTGAAATCGGAGACGTCACGGTGATCGACATGGACGGTCGCATCACGCTGGGCGAAGGCAGCGCTCTCTTGCGCGACATTATTCGAAGGAACCTCGCCAGCGGTCGCAAGAAAATCGTGTTGAATCTGGGCGGAATCACCTACATCGATAGCACCGGCCTCGGCGAGCTAGTGAGCGGATACCGTTTGATAAAAAGCGAGGGAGGGGAAATAAAGCTCCTGAATCTGAATAAGAAAGTTACCGACCTCCTGCAGATCACCCGGTTATATACGGTTTTCGACATCCACAATCAGGAAAAGCAGGCCGTAGCGAGTTTTCAGCCTTAAACAGCGGTTTCCTTGCAACCAAACGAAATAATCCGCGCGCGGCCCGTTCCCTAACTCCCATTTAAGCCATTCCCAATCGGGGAATTCTCTAGACAGCCGCCGAATTTTGTTGTATTGATGGCCCGCTTTTGTGGGATCTGTAATTCCGTAGGTGTTCGAAGGCCCGCTACGGTCCAACACCTCGTTGGCAAGCCAGAACGAACGAGGAAGGGTCACCGGTAACGGCGGACATATCTCTATCACCGACTGGCGTTACGCCCGGCAAACAGCGACCGCTCAAGATAGAGGAGCTACTAAGTTGAGCAGAGAACAAGGTGTAGTGAAGTGGTTTAACGCATCAAAAGGCTACGGTTTCATTCAACGCCAGTCGGGCGAAGACGTGTTCGTTCACTTCTCCGCCATTCAAATGGACGGATACAAGACACTGAACGAAGGCCAGATGGTCGAGTTCGAGGTCAAGCAGGGACCCAAAGGCTATCAGGCTGAAAACGTCACCGCTGCTTCCTAATCGGGTACACGTGTTCTGAGGGCCTTGCCCGGCGGATCCGGGCAGGGCCCTTTCGCTTTTCCGGCCGGTGCGGTTTTTGTAGAGGCCGTCTGAATTACGTACGGGCGATTTGGTTTTTCTTCCATGTTGGCACCCACAGCTCCCGAGGTTGCAGCTTCTTCTGCCACTCTTCCGTAAACGAACCGGAAAATAGATATTGAGTTGGCTGTGTGCAGAGCCCTTTCCGAACTGGATTCATCCAGATGTACCAGGATACCGTCTCTGGCGAATCCCTTGGCCGAAGAATGTGATCGTAAAATTTCTTCTGCCAGAGGGGGGCCCCATGAAATTTTGCATATTTCCGGCTCGACGCCTGTTTGAAATTTTGGACGAACAAAAGAAGGTCACTTTCCGGCGCGATCCCTTCCAAGAGCGCGTGAAAATGGTCAGGCATCACGCAGAAGGCATGCACGCCAAATCGCCGGCTTTGCGCGGTGATTTTCAAACACGAAATAAGATCTAGCGCGTTTTTAGAGTCAGTGAAAACAGGGTTGCGTGACTCGCAACAAATCGTAATAAAGAACCACCGACGTCCTTGATAGTGAATTGGATGAAGCCGAATATTTTTTCTGCGAAAACTCATGGCTACGAGACGCTCTTGTAGAGGCGGTTCGGCGAATTTTGCCGAACCGGCAGTTTTAGAATTGTATGCCTGCAAGGTTGCAGTTTTCTACCACGATGCGGAGCCGTGCCCGGTCCGATGAAACCGGACCGGCCGCTACAAAACCAAACCCCTGCTATTCGCGGCTGCCGCATAATTGATTTCCGGTTCCATCCATGGCATGAAACCTGTGATACGATTGCTTCTTCGAGATCTAACGAAGGAGTGACTCTGTGGCGCAGCATATCTTGCGCAAGGATCTGAAGAAGGACGAGATCCGGGAGAAATTAGTCTCGGGAGTCGAATCGGTCGCTTCGCATCAACAGGCTTTATGGATGGTGGTGACGGCCGCGCTGATCGTGGCGCTGGCGGTGTTTGGCTGGAACAGCTACGCGCGCCGGCAAACGGCGAAGGCATCCGCGGCGCTGGACGATGCCCTGAAAATTTTCCAGGCCCGGATTCGCGTCGGCGGCGAACCGGTTGACCCAGCAGAAATTACCTACCTCGACGAAAAAAATAAATTTACCGACGCCGACAAGAAATTTCTCGCAGTCGCCGGCCAATACGGGCGCACGAAACCTGGACAAATGGCGCGGTACTACGCGGCCCTCTCAGAAGTCCAACTGAAGCAGTATGCCAACGCGGAGAAAAATCTTGACCAGGTCGTTTCCGGCGGCGACGAAAATTTGGCCAGCCTCGCCAAATTCCAATTGGCCGGAGTCTACCAGCAGGAAAACAAGGGTTCGCAGGCCGTGGCCCTGTATAAGCAATTGTCGGATAAGCCCAGCGTATTTGTGCCCAAGCCCGTGGCCATGCTGGCCCTCGCCGATTATTACCGCAAGTCCGATCCCGCGCAGGCGACCAAGCTCTACAACCAGGTCAAGCAGGAATTCCCTGACGCAGCCGAACAAGCCGACCAGGGGCTTGAGTTGCTCAATTCCAAGAGTTGAATAAGCTCAGAGGCGCGGGCTTCAGCCTGCGGGGGTTGGTCCTTGCAAGGACGAAAACCCGCAGGCTGAAGCCCGCGCCACCAAAATCGTCAATACCTCCTGCCGGCTTATCGTTCATCCCCAGAAAACGGCCGGATTCGAATGAATATCGCTATTCCTGCCGGATGCGATCCATAGACGGCCTTCAAATTTTCTTCGGCGCCGTAGACCGTTACTTGCGCGCCGAGGGCCGTGGCAACGTGCGGAATCACGTCGATATCGCGATCGTAGCCGAGAGTGTAGGCCTGGACTCGTCCAATCGGCTGCTCCAGGAAATTCGGCGGGAGCGGATTCTCGCCGAGGAGCAGCTCGTTCGAGCGTTCTGCATTTTCGATCCGCGTCCAGGCATGGTTGCTTGTCATAAAGCGCAGCGTCGATTCGAGTGTATAGCTGTTGAATTTGGAATTGTCTTCAAGTGACCTCGTGCGTCCCCAAATCAGCGAACTGGCCCAATTGCCCATGTGGAGTGGGCGGTTATACATGACCGACGCCGTCATGCGCTCCTGGTTTTCATTGGGAAAGAGAGCCTCAGGACTCGCGATGCGGCCGTACGAATACTGCCCGCTCCAATTTTTTCCCGGCTGGATCGTCAGCCGGGCGGACCACGAATCGATTTTACCCTGGCTGATAGTCCAGCGATTTTCATTTGGTTCGCGTCCATGAAAGCCGGAGGCCTCAATTCGCGCGATGCGATACGTCGCGCCCACCGTGATTACGTCCTCGGCGATGTGCGTCGAGTCTTCCTGATGATGTCCGAGAGCGGCCAGAGGATCTTCCGACGCGGACGCGCGGTGCGGGTAAGCGATCGGCCCGATGGCCGGGTCGCCAACGGGAGCGGCGTAAAAGGAAAGCAACCCATTTTTTCCTAGTTTCAAATCGTAGAGCGCAGCGATCTCCATGAAGAAATTGTGCGGATGCTGTCCGTCCGCGATTGGTTTTCCAAAAGCCGTTTCACCCAGCTGAAACAAGAGCGGGTACTGGCGTCCTGTGATGGTGGCAGGTTCCAGGCTAAGCATCGCGCGCGCCGTAAACACTCCGGGCCCGAGCGAATGCTGCGCCATCCCCATAAACCAGTTCGTCGAGAAAAATTTATCTTCTCCCCGCGGGCTCGATTGCTGCTCGTCCAGCACGAATGCATCCGCGTGGAACATCAACGTCCATTTGCCTTTCATCGTCATTAGCATTGGAACCGGAGTGGAATCGGGCTCGGCGCTTGTGCCCGATCCCGCATGGCGAAGGATTTCCTGCGGGAATGTTTCCGGATGCATCGTCATCATTTCAGTTCCATCCATCTTCATTCCTTGCATTTGCGTGGTGTCCATTCCGGGCATGCCCTGCATATCGTCCTCTTTCTCGCCGTTTTGCTGCGCTCCGGCCAGCGCCGGAATTGCCAGAAGTAACGCAAACAGTGCGATCCATTGCCGCATAAAAAGCTCTCCCTGGGATGTCTCCACTTGAATCGATGGGGTTGGTTTCTTCGCGCCCTCTGTGTTCTCTGTGTTAAAAATTTTTGCCTTTGCCAGCAAAAGGCCTTCAACACAGAGGACACTGAGACCACGGAGAAGTACTGAGAGAAGAGAATCGGGAGGGCTCTAGATGCGCAAACTCAGGAGGAACGAGCTTCCATCAAGGGGACGATAATGTGAAATGTCATCACGCGCATCGTGAAAATAGGACGGAGCAAATAAGGCGCGCGGAGTTTCCGCAGCCGCCAGGATTGAATGAAGCTGCGGGGCAACAGATCGGCTGGCTTTTACCGAGACGGTGGAGTCGTTATCACAAGCCTGGCGTTCGCACGGCCCCATCTCGCCAATCGATGGATGACCTGCAGTTGTCCGGGAAACTGCAGAAACTGTTTGTTGGTCTGGGCTATTGCCTATCTCTGGCATCGTCATTCCGGCCATGCTCATGCCATTCATGTTCATGCCGTCAGGCCCCGAGTCTTGAGCCGCGGTTCGCTCCGCATGGCAATCCGAGCTCATCGCAGCGAACGCGCAGGAGAGATCGCACGCGGCGGCCAATGTGGACACCGACAGCAGCAGCACCACGATCGCGCCAGCGAATATGCGCCTAATCAACATCCTGTTGTTGATGCTACGACAGATCGATTCGTTGTTTCAACGACGAAAGAATAGGGACATCGGGATGTAGAGTTGAACAAAAATGCCTACAACAGGAATGTCTTACTTAACGTTGTTGTTCTCTGTGCAAACGTACTCCTGAATCCACCAGTCGGGCTTCAGCTTGAAGGTTCTCTGCGCGGTCCATGGTTTTGTGTATGCTTTCGGATCGTCGATGGTGTATTCGTCCACCAAAGTATCGTGGTCCGGGCGGCGCAAGCGTTCGGTGACGTGCATGGCGTCAGAATGCGGCAGCCCCATCGGGTCCAGCCAGGTCTTGTCATTAAACCCGATCGTGTCAATGACCAGCGTGCCCGCTTCAAATTTGCCGATCGCGTTTCCCATGTAGGTTGGCTCGAGATCCTTCGGATGTCCCCGCCCGTCCGTAAAAATTTGCCGGATCAAGGACTGGTATTCGAAAATCATGATCACCCGGTCGCGCGCCTGCACGATCTCCCACGGAAACGGCTGGAACATGGTCCGCGGTATGCCCGGAGGTATGCATCGCTCGGTGGGGTCCGGCCCCGAATCGGGTCCACGGTGCTCGTTTTGAAAAGTGCGTTCCTTGAATAAAGCCTCCGCCCAGGGCTGGAAGGGAGGGTCCTCATTCGGCAGGATATTTCTGCGATATTCGTCGATGAACCAAACGCCCGAAAAGTCCGGGGCAGTGGAGACCCCGCGCGTTTTTGCAGGTCCCGGATGCGGCGCGGTCTGAGCGAAAATAATGAGCGGCAAGGCGAGCGCCGCCACAGAAATTGAAATAATGGAATAATTCCGCACCCTGGACCCCGCTCCCAATTTACAAGGCAATATTAATTATTTGAATCCCTGCCCGTCGAACTTCTGGCCGTTCGCCAATGTGAGGCTGATCAGCCGCATGACCTTTGATCCGTTCTTGGCGGGAGCGCCGTTCACCTGCAGCGGATCTCCCGTCTTGATCATTTCTTTCTTCCAACCCACACGGAACAGCATGTTGGGGCTGTTGCCTTCGACCCGCCATTCCTCCACGTTTCCATTGTCGTCCTTCACATCCAGGAAAATGAAGACGTGAGGATTGGTCCATTCCACATTACTGACGGCGCCCTTCATGTTGACCGGATGCTCCATGTCGTACGCCGCGCTCGAATGGTGCGCGAAAAGCGGCCGCGAAACCGCGAACGCGCCGAGCAAGAAGATAAACGCCAGGACTAGTCTATTTTTCATGGCAACGCCTTGCGATTCAATGATCGAAGCTCCCCGATTAAAAATATTCTGCTTGAAGTTTACTATACACCTCCCGTCCCGAAAATTCGCGTGTAGGACAGCCACTCCTGGCTGTCCCTGAAAAAGCGGCGCAAGATTGCCGGGCACAACTGAGCTTTGAATTTATATGCCCTGGTGTGGAATTCGTAAGTGGATGCACCGGCTTGCGGCGTTGCGCTTTCAGGGACAGCCAACAGTGGCTGTCCGACAACACCCTGCATCCACCATGCCCCTCCCCCAACGGCAAATTCATTGTGTCCGGGGCAGGAGAATCGTACGATGCACCAGACCATGGTCAGAACCGGAAACTCCCTGCGCGGATGTCGATCCGTTTGAATCCGCGAGGTCCGCGTAAAAGCCGAAGAGGAGGTTCAGTATGGATGTGAAACGGAATCGTGCGCGCAGTCCACTTGCTGATCTTGACCTGGCAAGGGCAGCCCGCCATAAATTATTCTGCCTCAGCGCAGTGATCATCTTGGCCGCGGTGGTGGCGTTGCTGATTGCCGGATCGCGCCGCACCGCCGCAGCACCGCCTCTTCCGGCCAACACAGTGGAAGTGCCGAAGTTCGTGGTCGATCCATCCTGGCCGCACATCCCGAACGGGTGGACGCTCGGCCAGGTGTCCAGCGCCGCGAGCGACGCCGATGGCAACATCTGGATCTTTCATCGCGCGCGCACCGTGAAGCCCGGCGTGAAAACGGGCCCGCCGGTGATGGAGTTCGATCCAGCAGGCAACTATATTCAGGGCTGGGGCGGGCAGTCTGGCGAGGGTTACACCTGGCCCTCGACCGAGCACGGAATTACTGTGGACTACAAAGGGAATGTTTGGATCAGCGGAAACGGGAATGACGACCAGATCCTGAAGTTCACCAAAGACGGCAAATTCATCATGCAAATCGGCCATGCCGCGCAAAAGAAGTCTAACGCGGACACCACCAGTCTGTGGAGGCCTGCCGACGTCTACGTCTATCCCAAGACCAATGAAATTTTTGTGGCCGACGGCTACGGCAACAAACGCGTCATCGTGTTCGACGCGGACACGGGCGCGTACAAGCGCATGTGGGGCGCGTTCGGCAACACGCCGATGGACGATCCTCCGCGCCCCCCGGCTTTGACGGGCGAGGCCGCAAAGGCCGCGGCGGCTGAAGAGGAAGCCACGCGCACTCTGGCCACAGGGTTCGATCCCAAAGATCCCGGGCCGTCGCAATTCGTGCCGCCCGTGCACGGCGTCAAAGTCTCGAACGACGGGCTGGTGTACGTCGCCGACCGCGGCGGCAAGCGCGTGCAGGTGTTCACGACCGAGGGCAAATACATAACGCAGGTATGGATCGACCGCTGGTGCCTCGTCGCCGGGGCCGGCTGCAATAACGGCAACACCGCTGCCAGCGTGGCTTTCTCGGCCGACCAGGCCCAGCGCTTCCTGTACGTCGCTAGCCGCAGCCCCGCGCGCATCTGGGTGTTCGACCGCAAGACGTTGCAGGCCCTGGATTCGTTCGGGCGGCCCGGCATAGCGCCCGGAGAGTTCGATGTACTTCATCATATGACAACTGACAATAAAGGTAATCTATACAGCTCGGAAGTGGAGGACGGCAGGCGAGTGCAAAAGTTCGCGTTCAAAGGGCTCGTTTCGATGCCCGTGCCGGCGATGAAAGCGAATTAATTGCGCCTAATTACGCGGCTGATTCGCGCGGGAGCAATCCTGATCAGGCGGATGTTGCGGCGAGTGGGGCGGGCATCAGAGTTCGTGCGGCAACTTCTAAATTTTTGCGGAGCACGCCTTCAAGCCGTGCCGTAAAGTACGCGAAATCAAAGCGGCTTCAGCCGCTGGCCTGTTCAAAGTCGAATTGCCACACCGACTCTTCAGTCTGTGGGGGTTCGTCTTAGCATGCACCAAAACCCGCAGGCTAAAGCCCGCGCCACTTAGCCCCCTGAATGCCAGGCGCCTCAATAGTGTCGTAAGTAGGACTGATCTGACAATCTTCGGTACCAATAGGTGACAGTTATTGGCATCTGGCCCGTTTTGACACTTAAGATCCTCGTCGCAGGACAACAAGGGGAACCAAAAAGCATATCTAAGTCCCATATTTACTTGGCTTTACTGGATCTGTGCTGGACGCGTTACCTGGCCTTCCGCGGATGGCCCGCTGTTTGCCTCTTATCCTCTGGGGACTGGCCTAGGCATGGCGACCAAGACGGTCGCTTTAGCCGGGGAGTCTGGAGGACTGGCAAATGTTGCGCAAGCTACTCATCACGGGATTCGCATTTCTAGCAGCCATACCCGCATTCGCCCACACCACGAAATTTGACGCTGGCCAGGCCGCCACCGCGCAGCCCAAACCAGTCGCCCTGCGCCTCATGAGCGACGAGCAGTTCGCCACATTTCTGGAGCGCCTGGATTCGGAGCTGCATCGTTCCGAGTTGCAGCTGAAAAAGATGGACGTGAAATCCGTGAGTCTCGATCTTCAGGAGAAGCAGGAATTGGGAAGAAGCTACGGGCGGTGTTTGCAATCGCTCGAAAGTACCCGCGAAGAAATCCAAAAGCTCTTGCAGAAACAGACGCTCAAGCTCGACCTGTTTCTGTTGATTGATTTGAATGAGCTGGCTCGCGACCTGGATGCCCTGGACGAGGGTCTGATGAGTCCTATGGCAGTCAGCGGAACGAGCGGCGCCCAGAAGTCCATGAGCTATGCCAGACAAGTTCTGGGCATTGATGGCGCGCTGGCCACGGACATTTCCACATTTCAGCACCACTTCATCGCGTTCACCGGAATTGTCGACGCGACCCTCGAGCAGCCCGAGCCGGTTGGGTCTCAACCGCAATCCCAGAAGTAACGCCAGGTCCAAATTCCTCATTTGAATGAAACCGGCGGGCCTCAAATACCCGCAATCATTTGGCGCCGCCCACGCCGTGGCATAGAATCGAGCCATGGCCTTGGCCTCCTATGCGATGGATGCGGGGAAATCGCGCGGCAGGCGTTATCCCGAGCCGCCTCACCCCTACCGCAATGACTACGCGCGCGACCGCGATCGCGTGATTCATTCGCGCGCGTTCCGCCGCCTCGAAGCAAAAACGCAAGTCTTCACCACGCGCTATTCCGATCATTTCCGCAACCGTCTCACGCACACGATGGAAGTGGCGCAGATTGCGCGCACCGTCGCCGGCGCGCTGGCACTCAACGCCGATCTCGCCGAAGCATTGGCTCTCGTCCACGACATCGGGCACCCGCCCTTCGGCCACGCCGGAGAACGCAAGCTCGATGAGCTGCTGCGCCCCCATGGGGACATCTTCGATCACAATTTGCAGGCGCTGCGGATCGTCGAGCAATTCGAGCAGCGCTATCTGGATTTTCCCGGTCTGAATTTGACGTTTGAAGTCCGTGAAGGCATCGTCAAACATTCGCGCGATTACGATGCGGCGCAATATCCGGCGCTCTCGGAATATCTGCTCGACCAGCGCCCGCCGCTGGAAGCCCAGCTGATCGATTTCGTCGACGAAATCGCCTACAACACCGCGGACCTCGATGACGGCTACGAAGCGCACGTGCTGGACATTGGAATGATCTGCGCGGAGGTGCCGCTGTTCGCCCGATTTTATGAAGAAGTCGAACGCAGCCACCCGCAGGGCCTCGAGAAACTGAAATTCAACGAGGCCGCCAAGCGCGTGCTCGACTACCTGGCGACCGGCTTGATCGAGAACACGCGATCCGCAGTCGCGGCGTCGGGAGTACGAAGCGTCGAGGACGTACGCCACGCCCCGCGGCGCCTGGCGGGGTTCAGCGCATCCCTGGCCTCGGAAAACGCTGTGCTCAAGAAATTCCTGCTGGCGCGTCTTTACGACCATCCCACAATTGTGCTCGATCGCGAACGTTCGGTGGAAGCACTGGCCCAACTTTTCGATTTTTACGTCTCGCATCCCGGTGCAATGCCCAAAGCTTACGCCGAGCTGGCGCAACGCGCTCCCAAGCATCGAGTCGTGTGCGACTACATCGCCGGGATGACAGACCACTATTTACTCCGCCTGCATGCGGAGTTGCTCGGAACAAAGTCGGCGCGCACCGCGTAGGATGGGCTTCAGCCTGTCGCATTCAGGGTAGGAACGGTGACAGAAACCAGACAGGCTGAAGCCCGTCCCACTCGTGCCTGTTTCGAATCACGCGCAGCGATGTGCACAGTGCCTTCCTTGACTTCACTCGGGCGGGACATATAATGGACTTTGCAGCAATGACAAGGGAGCCCCGCGTAAGCGGCGGAAATCGATGTTCCTAGACGTCAATGAGCTGGCAGTTCGCAAGATACGGATCCGCAAGAGCTATGCCCCGGGGACGGTTGACTACCGCACCGGCGACTTCCGGCAAGCGGAGCCTCTTGAGGTGCGCGCCACAGCCGAATTGGTAGAAGGGCAGATCCGCGTCACAGGAGAGCTGCATACCCGCCTGGAAATGGTGTGCGCGCGCTGCCTGGAGCCCGTTAATGAGGATATTGCCCGCGAATTTGACCTCTTCTACAAGCCTTTGACTTCCATAACCAAGGAAGAAGAGGAGCGCCTGAAGCTCGACGATACCGAAATTGCGTTTTTTGAGGGCCAGGGAATGTTCCTGGCCGATGTTTTGGCCGAGCAAGTTCTCCTGGCCTTGCCGATGAAAGCGATCTGCCGGAGCGATTGCCGCGGGCTGTGTCCCCAGTGTGGAGTGAATTTGAATAACGAGGAATGCCGCTGTGAAAGTCACGCAGCCGATCCACGTATGGCGCCTCTGGCGCGTCTGAAACAGGACTGGTTCAAAAAGCAATAGGTTTCCCAGGCGAAACACCATAGAATGCCTCATGCAATTTGGGGCCACGAGAAGGAGTTTGTATGCCCAATCCAAAACGGCGTCATTCCCATGCGCGCAAGAACAATCGACGCGCTCATGATTATCTGAAGGCTCCGGCCCTTGCCAAATGCCCCAACTGTCATGAAATGAAACAGCCTCACCAGGCTTGTCCGCAATGTGGCTATTATAAAGGCCGGGAAGTCGTGGACACCGGGGCCTGACGCCCGGTCGTGCACGACCTTTGTGCGGCTCCCCTACCGGAGTTTGAATGATCACCATAGCCGTAGATGCAATGGGTGGAGACCATGCCCCGCGTCCTGAGGTCGAGGGCGCAGTGCATGCGGCGCGGGATTTGGGTGTTCGAATTCTCCTGGTGGGCCTAGTGCCGGAGTTGAAGAAGGAGCTGGCGAAGCACACTCATCGTGGGTTGCCGATCGAACTCGTTCCGGCAACGGAAGTCATCACCATGGATGACTCGCCCACGCAAGCTTTTCGGAAGAAGAAGGACAGTTCGGCGCACGTCGCAACCAAGCTGGTGCGCGGCGGCCAGGCCGATGCCCTAGTCAGCGCGGGGAATACGGGCGCCGTGATGGCCGTGGCGCGATTTGGGCTTGGCACGCTGTCTTCGGTGGACCGGGTGGCGCTGGCTGCGCCCTTTCCGACCTCACGCGGGGGAACGGCAGTTTTGCTCGACGTAGGCGCCAATGTGGATTCCAAGCCCGCGCACCTGGTGCAATTCGCCGTGATGGGGGAGATCTACTACCGGGCGATTTTCGGAACGCGCCGGCCGAAAGTGGCCCTGCTATCGATCGGCGAGGAAGAATCGAAGGGCAACGAGTTGACCCGCGAGGCGTTCAGCCGTTTGAAGCTGTCCACGTTGAATTTTATGGGAAACGTCGAGGGGCGCGACATTTTCAACGGCTCCGTGGACGTCATCGTTTGTGACGGGTTCATCGGAAATATCGCTTTGAAGATCAGCGAGGGCGTCGCGCAGCATATTGCGGCGATGCTGAAGGAAGCGTTGCAGAGCACCATAACCTCTCAAGTCGGGTACGTGCTCTCTCGCAAGGCCTATAAGAGCTTTCGAAAGAAGATCGATTACTCGGAGTACGGTGGCGCTCCTTTGCTGGGGGTGAAGGGCGTGACCGTGATCGGACATGGGAGTTCGAATTCCCTGGCGATCAAGAATGCCATCCGGGTGGCGACGGAATTAGTGCGCGGCGGGGTCAACGAAAGAATCGAGCATGAACTTGCCACGATTCCTGTCCCTGTAGAAGCATAAGCGACGAAACGGCGGTTCATTCAATGGGAAAATTAGCATTTTTGTTTCCGGGGCAAGGCTCACAATACCCGGGCATGGGCAGGGAACTAGCCGGTAACCATCCGGCAGCCCGGAGTGTGTTTGACGAAGCAGACCGAGCCTTGGGATTCTCGGTCTCCGAACTGTGCTTCAGCGGCAGCGAAGATGCTCTCAAGCTGACGGCGAACACGCAGCCCGCGATTTTGACCGCCTCCGTGGCCACTTACCGCGTGCTTGCCGAGAATGGAGTGCAGCCGGCCTTTGTGGCGGGACACAGCCTGGGCGAAATTTCCGCGTTGGTGGCGGCCGGCGGGCTGGACTTCTCGGACGCGGTGCGCCTCGTCCGGCATCGCGGGGAATACATGCAATCGGCGGTGCCCGAGGGCGTGGGCGCGATGGCGGCGATTTTAGGATTGGCTCCCGCTCAGGTCGCGGGAATCTGCCGGCAGGCGGCCGATGGACAGGTCGTGGCTCCTGCAAATCTGAATTCCCCCGAGCAGACCGTAATTTCCGGCCATGCCGAGGCCGTCAAGCGCGCCGTGGAACTCGCATCGGCGGGCGGCGCCAAGCGCGCCGTGATGCTGCCCGTTTCCGCTCCGTTTCACAGCTCGCTGATGCAGCCGGCGGCGGTGCGACTCGAGGTCGATCTGCGGGCCACCGCGTTCCACAAGTTACGCGTACCCCTGGTGAACAATGCCGACGCCGAGCTCACCAGCAGCGGCGATGAGGCGCGCGAAGGGCTAATCCGCCAGGTCACTTTGCCGGTTCGCTGGGAAGAATCCGTGCGCGAGTTGATCGACCAGGGCGTCAACACCTTTGTCGAGGTAGGGCCCGGGCGCGTCCTCACCGGGCTGTTGCGGCAGATTGACCGCTCGATACACGTGTTCAACGTGGAGGATGAAAAATCCCTGCGGTCGACCCTGGAGAGGCTCACGCAGGCGCAGACCGAATCCGCGGAAGCATAGAGTAGGACAGGCTTCAGCCTGTCTTCTTTTTTTCGGACTATTGCAATATCAAAACTAGACAGGCTGAAGCCTGTCCTACACAAATCCCATGTTCAACCTGAAAGATCGCGTAGCTCTGGTGACCGGCGCGTCGCAAGGAATTGGGCGCGCCACGGCGATCGCCTTGGCGCAGGCCGGCGCGCGCGTCGCCGCCGCGGCGCGCAACGCCGAAAAATTGGCGGGCGTCGTCGCCGAAATCGCCGCAGCCGGCGGCGAAGCTCTGGCCGTGGCGATGGACGTGGCCGACGCCGAGCAGGTGAAGTCCGGCTTCCGCCAAGCCATCGAAAAATTCGGCCGATTTGACATCCTGGTTAATAACGCTGGAATTACGCGCGACGGATTGGCCGTGCGCATGAAGGCCGAAGACTGGGACGCCGTGCTGCGCACGAACTTGACCGGCGCGCATCTCTGCGCGCAGCAAGCCATGACCGTCATGATGCGCGCCCGCTATGGCCGCATCATCAACGTAACCTCGGTGGTCGCGGAGACGGGCAATCCGGGGCAGGCCAATTACGTCGCCGCCAAGGCCGGCCTGATCGGTTTGACGCGCGCCCTGGCCCTGGAAATCGCTTCACGAAATATCACCGTGAACGCCGTCGCGCCCGGCTTCGTCGCTTCCCCTATGACCGACCCGTTGCCGCAAAACGTAAAGGACGCTCTACTCGCGCGAATACCGCTCGGCCGCATGGGTTGCGACGCGGAAGTCGCCGCAGCCATCGTGTTTCTGGCCAGCGAAGAAGCGGGCTACATCACCGGCACGGTTCTGGATGTCAACGGCGGCCTGCGGATGGGATAGAAAACCCGTGGGGTCGTCACCCTGTAGTACAGATGGCGGCGCAAATCCATTCCGAACAGAACTAACGAATGGGGATTGAAAGCGCGACCCTTCTGCCGCATGGTCTTGCGCATACGCGAGGCCGGAACTGAAAATTTCGGTCAAGTTCTCAAAATCTGGAGAATTCGATGAGAATCATTGCAACCGTTCTCCTCGCGGGCATCCTTGCTCCAACCGCCTATGGCCAGACAGATTGGCCGGCGTATGGTTATGATCAGGCTGGCCGGCGTTATTCCCCACTCAAGCAGATTGATACCGGAAATGTATCGAAGCTCAGGAAAGCGTGGCAGTACGGTATTGCCTCCGATGCCGCCGGCCCCACCTCCGCAACCCAAGGGCCGGCAGCAACAGAGGCCGTGCCCATCATGGTCGACGGCATGCTGTACACGCCAACCGTCAATCACGCCATCGTTGCGCTGGAACCGGAGAGCGGCGAGGAAATCTGGAAATACGATCTGAGCAAGGCGAACGCCACGCTTCGTGGCGTTACCTATTGGCAAGGGGATAAGGACAATCCGCCTACGATCTTCGCGGGCACGAGCGAAGGACGGCTGATCGCCCTTAACGCTAAGACTGGGAAACTTGTTCCGGCGTTCGGCAAGGAAGGCATCGTTGATTTAAGAACCGGCGTGACTGAGAAATTTCCCACCGCGCCTTATCACATGAGTTCTCCTGGAGTCATCTACCGCAACCTGATCATCACGGGAGCGCAAGGAAAGGAAGACGACCCTGACGGCCCTGCCATGGATGTACGCGCCTGGGATCTCCGCACAGGCAAGTTGGTTTGGACTTTCCACACCATCCCTCATCCGGGCGAAGCCGGGTATGAAACCTGGCCGAAGGACAATTGGATGACCGCCGGATCGCCCGCGAACTGGGGCGCCGCGACGGTTGACCCTGAACGTGGCCTGGTTTTTCTGCCTATCGGCCAGCCCGCGGCTCAATATTTTGGCGGCGCGCGCCCCGGTCAGAATTTATATTCTTCTTCCATTGTTGCCTTGGATGCCGACACCGGAAAGGTCCGCTGGTATTTTCAGTTGACGCATCACGACGTGTGGGATTATGACGCCGAAGCGGCCCCATCGCTGATGGACGTGATTCGCGACGGAAAGAAAATCCCGGCGGTCGTGGCAATCTCAAAACCCGGGCTTATGTTTTTCCTGGACCGTGAAACGGGCAAATCCATCTATCCATGGGAAGAGCGGCCCGTCCCGCAAAGTGATGTCCCCGGCGAGCAATCTTCGCCAACACAGCCGTTTCCGGTGAAACCTCCGCCGCTGGCACGCCAGGGGTTGAAACCTGATGAGATCTTCACAGGTGAGCCCGATCATGAGAAGTTTTGCCGTGATCTGGTTGCCCAGATCGGCGGCATTCACAGCGAAGGTGCCTATACCCCCTACAGCAGCAAAGAATTCAGAGTCATTTTCCCAGGCCAGCAGGGTGGGCCCAATTACGGCGGTGTTTCTGTGGATCCCAATCTGGGGTATGTGTTCGTAAACTCGCGCAACGTCGGAGGCATGGGCCGATTGGACAAGACCCCCGAAGGCGATCAAGTCCCATACCGCCGGTTCAGCCCCCTCGGGAAAGGCTCGTTCAACGCGCGCTTCTGGGACCCGGACACGGAGCTGCCCTGCCAGAAACCCCCGTGGGCCGAATTGATGGCCGTAAACGCAAACACAGGTGATATAGCTTGGCGCATCCCATTGGGCACCAGCGACGAGATGGAGGCCAAGGGAATCCATAACACAGGGGCCTTCGGGCAAGGCGGTTCCATCGCCACCGCCGGCGGGCTGGTGTTCATTGCCGGAACCATCGACAAGCGTATTCGCGGGTTTGAATCGCGGACCGGCAAGCTGCTCTGGGAAGCGAAGCTTGACGCGGAAGGCCACACGAACCCGATGACCTATATGGGGCGCAATGGGAAGCAGTACGTGGTGATCGTGACCTCGGGCGTCAACGCGTTTGCTTTGCCGTGAAATCCTATGCACAATTATTCGACCGCCAGGGCGCAGGGGGCTGCCAACCAACTCATTGAGTATCTAACTTGAGCCCGCGCAGGCAGAGTTAGGTTGACCTAGGGCGGGACCGTACATAGAATGTCGGCTGCTCAAAATCAACACCCAAAGCAGTGAAGGAACCAGCCAAACGAAGCCGGACAGAGCGATTATCGGAGGCAAAACAGAATGGCCAGTGTCGACGAACGAGTAAAACAAATCATCGTGGAACAGCTTGGAGTGGATGAAGCCGAGGTAACCGCCACCGCCTCCTTTGTGGACGATTTGGGCGCGGACTCCCTGGACACGGTGGAATTGGTGATGGCTTTTGAAGAGGCCTTTGGGATCGAGATTCCCGACGAAGACGCGGAAAAAATCGCCACCGTGAAGGACGCGGTCGACTACATCCAAAAGCACGGCAAGAAGTAATTCAGAGGCCGCTGCAAAACCACCAGGAGAGAGTTAATCAAGTGAGCCGCCGGGTTGTGGTAACGGGTGTAGGTCTTGTATGCGATCTGGGGATCGGCACCGATGAGGTCTGGAAGAATCTGCTGGCGGGCAAGAGCGGCATCCGCACGATCTCCCATTTCGATGCCGCCGCCTTCGATTGCACCATCGCGGGGGAAGTCCGCGACTTTGATCCTCTCCACTGGGCCGAGAAAAAAGAGCTCAAGAAAATCGCCCGGTTCATCCAGCTTGCGCTGGCTGCCACGGATTTCGCCATGCGCATGTCGGAATTGAAAATCACGGCGGAAATTGCGGAGTTGACCGGCGTGTATGTGGCCAGCGGAATCGGCGGATTCGACGTGATTGAACGCGAGCACTCCAAGCTTCTGCACGGCGGTCCGGGACGCATCTCACCGTTTTTCATTCCCGCGGCGATTATCAACTTGGCTTCGGGGCACATTTCCATCCGCTACGGCGCGAAGGGGCCGAATTCGGCAACCGCGACGGCCTGTTCCGCTTCCGCGCACGCGGTCGGAGATTCCTTCCGCATGATCCAGCACGGCGACGCGGAGGTCATGATTTGCGGCGGTTCCGAAGCGGCCATCACGCCGATGGGCGTGGGCGGATTCGCCGCGATGAAAGCGCTCTCCACGCGCAACGATGAGCCGGAACGCGCCAGCCGCCCGTTTGACGCCGACCGCGACGGCTTCGTAATTGGCGAAGGCGCGGGAATTCTTATCCTGGAGTCGCTCGAATACGCCGAGCGGCGCGGCGCGCGAATTCTGGCTGAGATTGTGGGTTATGGAATGTCGGGCGACGCTTACCACATTACTGCGCCGGAGGGAAACGGCGACGGCGCCTACCGCGTCATGCGCGCGGCTATACGCGACGCGCGACTAGAGCCGAACCAGATCGATTATGTCAACGCCCACGGCACATCCACGCCGCTCGGCGACGCCATCGAGACCAAGGCCATGAAGCGCGTCTTCGGCGAGCATACCAAAAAAATTGCCGTGAGCTCGACCAAGTCCATGACCGGCCATCTTCTCGGAGGCGCGGGCGGCCTGGAAGCCGGCATCAGCGTGCTGGCTCTGCGCGATCAGGTCCTGCCTCCCACCATCAATCAGGAGACGCCGGACCCGGAATGCGATCTGGACTACATCCCGAATCACATGCGCAAGGCGGCCGTCGAGCACGCGCTGTCGAATTCCTTCGGCTTTGGCGGCACCAACGCGGCGTTGCTGTTCAAGCGCTGGAGTTCTCATTAGTCCGCGCGAATGAAGTGCGTTCGTGGCAACTGTCAAATTTTTCTAGGGCACGTCTTCAGAGGCTGCGGAAAAATGTAGTTTAATGTCATCCCGAGCGAAGCGAGGGATCTGCTTTTTCGCCAATCCCAAGAAAAAAGCAGATTCCTCGGCCAAACCGCGCGCTCGGAATGATATTTTTGGAATTTTTCCGCATCCTGATTCAGCCGTGCCGTAAAGTAGCACAGGGAATCTTGCCTGTGCGGGTTTTGTAGATCGTCGATCGTGCCATGGATGTCCGAAGGTTGAGAAAATCGCACAGGCAAGAGTGCCTGTGCTACGGCTAGGGGTCCGGATGAAGATCGTCGTCTGCATCAAGCAAGTGCCCGCCAAGGACGCTCCCCTGGCCATCACTGATGCTAGCTGGATCCGCGAAACCGATATCGGCTTCGAGATGAACGAGCCGGACAGCTATGCGCTCGAGGAAGCCTTGCGCCTGAAGGAAAAACACACCGGGGAAGTGATCGCCGTGTCCATGGGCCCGGAGCGCGTGAAGCAGACGATCAAGGAAGCCCTGGCCAAGGGCGCCGACCGCGGCGTGCACATCGCGGAGGACAAGGCGCACACGTTCGATCCCCTCGGCGCGGCCAAATCGCTGGCTGCGGCGATCGAGCGCGAAAACCCGGACCTCGTGCTGACGGGCTTGCAGAGCGAAGATCAAGGCTTCGGGCAGACGGGCGTGCTTCTCGCTGAACTTCTTGGCCGGCCACACGCCACCATCATCATGCAGATTGACGCGCAGGGCGACGGCTTGCGCGTGAAGCGGGAACTCGAGGCCGGATGGTTCCAGTGGGTCGAGCTGCCCATGCCCGCCGTGCTGACAATTCAGTCCGGCATCAACAAAGTGCGCTACGCCACGCTCAAAGGCATCATGGCCGCAAAGAAAAAGGAAATCGCGACGATTGCGCGCGAATCGCTCGGAGTCACGCACCAGCCTACTCAGCATATCGAGCGCATCTACGTGCCGTCGAAAACCAAGAAGACCGAATTCCTAACCGGCACGCCGAAAGAGGCCGCCGCAAAGCTCATCGAAAAATTGAAGCACGAAGCGCGGGTGCTGTAGCCCGCCTCTTCAGAGGCGGGATTTTCCGCCGCGGCGGCACGCGTGCCGCCCCGGGGAACCACGGGTAGCGGGTGACGAATGCTAAGGTTGGTAGCTGTCCTCCTGATTAGCTATCTCGGAATGTCCGGCTGCAAGACGCCACAGCCCGCTGACGTGGTGGGGACATGGGTGATCACCGACGAAGCGCGAAATGAGTTGCCGCCTGAAATACAGAAGGCTTCCGGAGCGCTGGTCGTAAGTCGCGATTGGACTTTTGAAGCCAAAGAGCTGCCCGAAGAACTTGACGTCGACGGAAGGGCGGAGCGCCGACTTGATTCAGGCAACGGCACTTGGGTTCTGGCACATTTTGACGGAGGACAACAACTCGATCTTGAGTTTCACGCGTTCTCGTCGAGTAAGCCAGATGACCGGGGTCCTTATGGATTCCCGGTGGAGATATCGTGGGGTTGGTCAGCCCACGAGCTGTACTACTTTTTGGGTGACCCGGATCAGGGTCGAAGGGTAACGCTCACGCGACGGTAGCCTTCTCATTACAGGACGATAAGGAATCTGTGAGGCGTGATAATCTATGAACATTCTCGTAGTCACCGAACAGCGCGACGCGCAATGGAACAAGACCAGCTTCGAAACGCTGGCCGCGGCGCAACAAATTGCCGCGGAAACAAAGAGCCGCCTCGCTGCCGTCGTGATCGGCAAAGGTGTCGCAGCGTTGGCCGGCGAGCTTGCGGCAACCAAGCTCGATGAAGTCCTCCTCGTCGAGCACGACTTGCTCACGGCGTACACGCCCGACGGGTATGCCGCTGCGCTGCGGCAGACGATCGCGCAGGCCAAGCCAGATCTGGTGCTCTTGCCCCACACCTACCAGGTGCGCGATTTCGCGCCCAAGCTGGCCGCCTCGCTCGGCAAAGGCATGATCGGCGACTGCGTCGGCTACCGCCATGAAAACGGGAAGCTGATTTTTGTGCGCCAGATGTTTCAGGGCAAGACGGCGGCAGACGTGGTGTTCGAAGGCGCTGCGCCATGGTTTGCCACGTTCCAGGCGGGCGCGTTTCGCGCGGATCTGGTGGCGCAGGGTGCGTCGAAGGCGACCGTCACGCCAATTTCCGTGGATCTTAAATCGGAACAGATTCGAACGAAACCGCTCGAATTATTTCGCGAAGCAAAACAGGCCGTGGACCTTACGCAGGCGCCCATCCTGGTGGCCGTCGGGCGTGGCATCAAAGCTCCCGAAAATATTCCTCTGGCCGAAAAGCTCGCGAAACTCCTCGGGGGGGAACTGGCCGCGTCGCGTCCCATCTGCGATGAGGGCTGGCTGCCCATGGACCGCCAAATCGGCAGCTCGGGCCAGACCGTCGCGCCCAAGTTGTATCTTGCCATCGGAATCAGCGGAGCCATTCAGCATGTGGTGGGAATGAAGGGTTCGCGTACAATCGTAGCGATCAACAAGGACCAGAACGCGCCGATTTTCGAAGTCGCCGATTACGGGATCGTCGGAGATCTGTTCGAAATTGTCCCCGCTCTCAACGAAGCGCTCGAAAAGAAATAGCCGCCAATGAGTTGTCGGGACGTAGCTACTGGAGCCACACCGTGAAAAACAAAGTGAGTTGGTGGTTCTTGCTGATGGCACTTGTTGCTACGTCCTTTCTAGTCTTTGTCACCTTTCGGTTTTCACGTGAAGAATTGATGGTTGGCCGATGCCTATCTGCTTATCACGGCAGTTTCAACTATTCGAGCATGACATGCGACCCCGTAACAAACCATCCTTACGTCTCCTACCAGGTGCAGCACCCACGTGATAAGTGGACCACTGCACTTGCACTTGTTTCTTTTGTGTCATTCTTGTCGGGCTACTTCTACACGAGAACTAACCAGATAAAGATATGATTTCAAAACTGCCCACTGCCACTCACCGTGAAGGATAGATGTGGGTGGCCCGCTATGCTAGACTCATTCAAAAGCTGAGGCAAACTATGTCCTTTGAAGACTACAAAATTGTGCTCTACCGACAGGAAGACAGTTCCTGGGTGGCAGAAATCCCTGCCATTTCAGGATGTTACGCCCTGATGCCGACCAGGGAGCAAGCGCTCGAAGAGCTGAACGGCGTCTTCCAGATGATTTCCGAGGAGTACCGCGAAAAAGGGCTCTCGCTCCCTTCCGACACGACGGAAATAGTGCATGCCTAGCGCGACGGCGCGCGAATTTCAGAACGCCGCAAGAAAACTTGGTTTCTCTCGCACGCGCCAGACAGGAAGTCACGAGCGATGGAATCATTCTGAGGGCCGGGCCGTAACAATTCCTCTTCATGGAGGCCGCGATATCGGACCTCCGCTGTTCTTCAAACTTCTTCGGCAACTCGGAATCTCAGCGGATGAGTTTCAGAAACTTCGCTGACCAAAACGCTCTCCTCAGCCCGAGCATCCACAGATCTCGCCACAAGAGCCTGCCCCACGAGAGGGTTCTTAAAGCCTTAGGGAACTGAGCTTTTCGACGCGGCGCAACTCGGGGAAATTCCACGCCCACAGCGCCGTGACGATCAGCGTTCCGACGCCGCCCATGATTACGGCCGGAACAGCGCCGAACCATTGCGCCGTGAGGCCCGACTCGAACTGGCCGATTTCGTTGGAAGCGCCGATGAAGATCATTTCCACGGCGCTCACGCGCCCGCGCATTTCATCCGGCGTGGCCAGCTGCACCAGCGTGGTGCGAACCACGACGCTGACCGTGTCCATGGACCCGACCAGCACCAGCGCCAGCATGGACAGAACCAAACTTCGGGAGATGCCAAAGAGTATCGTGAAGACCCCAAAGCCCGCGACGCACCAGAGCATGGTCACACCGGCGCGGCTGCGAAAGGGCCGGTGCGCGAGAAGCAGGGCCATACTGCCCGCGCCGATTGCGGGAGATGCGCGCAAGAGGCCCAGGCCCCAGGGTCCGGTTCGAAGGATTTCGCTGGCGAATACGGGCAAAAGCGCCACCGCGCCGCCGAGCAGCACAGCGAAAAGATCCAGCGAAATGGAACCCAAAATGATTTTCTTTTCCCGGATGTAGCGGAGCCCTGCCATCACCGAATTCAAGTTAATCGGTTGCCGGGGCCGCGGCTTGGCATGAAGTTTGATTTGAGCCATGAGGAAAACCGCTCCTGCCGAGGCCAGCATCGAGCCGGTATAGACCGCCGCGGGCCCTCTTGCGACGGCATAAATAAGGCCGCCGAGAGACGGGCCCAGAATCGTCCCGGCCTGGTTTACGGAGCTGTTCCAGGCGATGGCATTCTGCAGGTGTTCTTCGGGGATGATCATCGGCACGAGCGAACGGCTCGCCGGGTTATTGAACGACCGCACCACGCCTAGCAGAACCACGACGGCGTACATCGGCAACACCGTGCGCAATCCGCTCAGCGCATAGAAGAGCAACAGTGCCGAGCACACGCCAAATCCCGCATAGCAGGCCATCAGCAATTTTCGCCGGTTGAACGCGTCCGCCGCGTGGCCCGTGACCAGAAACAGCAGGATGCCCGGCGAGAATTGGGCCAGACCGACCAGGCCCAAATCGAGTGGCCGCTTGGTGATTTCGTAAATTTGCCAGCCGACCGCGACCGACTGCATCTCCAGGCCGGCGACAATCAGAAAACGAGCCAGCTGGTAGAGGGAAAAGTCAGGATACGTGAAGGCTATGCGCCCCGCGTTAGAGGAGTTCCCGGATTCGGCCATCAGAGGACTCTACTGTGCCATAAATTCCGGATTTGCACGAGGGGAGCGGGCCAGCTGATAATTTCTAGAGAACCGACCATGCGAACGAATGGAATTCGGCAAGTTTCGCAAAGTCACGCGCATTAGCTGTTATCACAGTTACTCCTACTCGGCCCGCACTGAGGGCGATCAATGCGTCATTGGTGAGGCGTCCCCGGCCAATCTGTTCGTAGCCATATTTTGCAGCCAGGCGCGCCAGCACTTTCCCGGTATGAATCCAGTCGCCCAGATTTGGCACTAGAATTCGCCGGGCCCTGTCGAAATCTCGCTCCAGGCGATCCACTGCTGCGTGCTCCTTCAGACCCGCCCCAGCGTACAATTCTTCGAGGACGACGGAACTTAGCCATGCGGGAGGAGACGACTCTGGTCGCCGAAGCGCGACAAGAGCATCTCGCCCTCCTCGAAGAGCGGTGATATAAACAGACGAATCGAACAGAACCGGGCTCACTTAGTCCGTCGCCTTTGCATATACATCTTTGATCTCGATTCCGCTTCCGAGGAAGCGCTCATTGGCTTCCCAGGCCAATTGGTTTCGCCGATGCTCGGAAAGTACCAGATCGAGGGCACGCTCAATCGTCTCCGTCTCGGTATCGGTGCGCAGAAGTTTCTGTGCACGCGATATCTTGGTCGAGTCCAGTCGGAAATGTTTATGCCGAATTCGTGCTTTCGCCGATCGCACGGTAATCACCTCACAATTCTTATTGTAACACATATGTACATAAATTTAACAAATATGAACATAGTTTCATTTCGGAAACACTCGCGCTAAAACTTGCGGCGGGGCGGGGCAATCGGGTACCGTCTAGGGTTGAAGATGGGCGCTAAACTTATGCTCGTCGGTCAGTCTAGGAGGGCGGATGAGGCGGACGGGGATGGCAGTTTTGGCGCTGGGGCTGTGGGCCTGCGGCGTGAGGGCGCAGCAGGCGCCCGCGAAGGCGCCAGCAGCGCCGCCGGCAAAGGCGCCTGCGGCGGCACCGGCGCAATCGACCGCGGGGCAAGCGCCGGCACAGGCTCCGGTGTTCAAGACACAAAAAGAGAAAGTCAGCTATGCGATCGGGATGGAAATGGGCAAGGGCGTGAAGGTCCAGGGGATCGAAGTGGATCCCGCCATCATGATGCAGGGCCTGAAGGATGCGCTCTCGGGCGGAAAGCCGCAGATGAGCGAGGAAGAACTGCGTCAAGTGATGACGGCGCTGCAGCAAGAGATTCGGCAAAAGCAAATGCAAGCCCAGCAGGCTGCCGCGACGGAAAACAAGACAAAAGGGGACGCGTTCCTGGCCGAAAATGCGAAGAAGGACGGCGTCGTCGCGCTTGCTGATGGTTTGCAATACAAAATTCTGACGGCAGGCCAAGGGAAGAAGCCGGCGGAAAGCGACACGGTCCTGTGCAACTACAAAGGGACATTTCTAGATGGGACCGAGTTTGACAGCTCGGCGAAAGCCGGGAAACCAGTGCCCTTTGAAGTGAAAAACGTAATCCCCGGTTTCAGGGAAGTCCTGCAACTCATGCCCGTGGGTTCCAAGTGGCAAGTCTTCGTTCCCTCGAATTTAGCCTATGGAGAGCGAGGAGCGGGCGGCGTCATCGGACCGAACGCCACGCTTATTTTTGAAGTGGAATTGGTAAGCATTCAAGAGACCCCGCCGGCTCCGCCAGCCAAGCCCATTCCGCCTGCCGGGGGCGCATCAAAGGAGTGAGCCGGCCTGCAATGCCTGCCGCATTTGTCTGCGAAGGAGTGCGCACGCCCGTCGGCCGCTACGGCGGCGCGCTGGCGCAGGTGCGCACGGATGATTTGGCGGCGATTCCTTTGAAGGCGTTGCGCGACGAGTTTCAAAAGAGCGACTGGGAATCGGTCGACGAAGTAATTTTCGGCTGCACGAACCAGGCGGGGGAAGACAATCGCAATGTGGCCCGCATGGCGTTGCTGCTCAGCGGCATTCCGTACACTGTGCCGGCGATGACGGTGAACAGGCTGTGCGGTTCGGGGATGGAAGCGGTCACCGTGGCGGCGCGCGCGATCGGCGCCGGTGAGATTTCGCTGGCGATTGCGGGTGGAGTGGAAAGCATGAGCCGCGCGCCCTTCGTGATGCCCAAGGCCGCGGCTGCCTTCTCGCGCACCGCGGAAATTTACGACACGACCATCGGTTGGCGCTTTCCGAATCCGCGGATGGTGCAACTGTACGGGAACGCGTCCATGCCGGAGACCGCAGAAAACGTCGCCGAAAAATACAAGGTCGACCGTGCGGCGCAGGATTGCTTTGCGCTGCGCTCGCATCTAAAAGCCGCTGCGGCGCAGAGGGCCGGAATTTTCGCCGAGGAAATTGTTCCGGTACTGACTCCCAGCCCAAAGGGTACGGTGAAGACTGTTTCCGAGGACGAACACATTCGCCCGGATACGACCATTGAAGCGCTGGCCAAATTGCCCACTCCCTTTCGGCAGAACGGGACCGTAACGGCCGGGAATTCTTCGGGCATCAATGACGGCGCCTGTGCCATGTTTGTGGCTTCGGAGGAAGCGGCCGCAAGCTTTGGCTTGAAGCCGATCGCGCGCGTTGTGGGAGCGGCGACCGCAGGCGTCGAGCCGGACTGCATGGGAATCGGGCCGATTTATGCGGTTCGAAAGCTACTCAAGCGCTGGAAGATTTCGATGGAAGACGTCGGGGTGTTCGAATTGAATGAAGCGTTCGCGGCGCAGGCGCTGGCCGTTACGCGGGAATTGGGTTTGCCGGACAACAGCGAAAAAGTGAATCCCAATGGGGGCGCTATCGCGCTCGGCCACCCGCTGGGAATGAGCGGCGCAAGATTAGTTTTAACCGCTGCGCGGCAGCTGCAACGCATGAAGGGGCGCTACGCCCTGGCGTCCATGTGCATCGGAGTGGGGCAGGGCATTGCGACCTTGCTCGAACGGGTGTGATGGAATTGCAGGACTGCGGCCGGCGGTTTTGTAGCGCCGGCGTACCGCCGGCATTTTTTCCAACCCTCGGAACGATCTAGCAGAGCCGGCGAGACGCCGGCGCTACAAAACCTCGCGAGTGCATTTATTCTTTCTTCATTCGCGCAACGCACAGCTCCAAATGCTTGTGCATTTCCTCGGCGGAGCCGTGGCCGATGCGGCCGTGGCCTGGGAGTACCCATTCGAATTGGCAGGCGAGCAGTTTTTCCATGGAGCGCGTCTGCTCGGCCCAAGAATACCAGCAGACATCGCGGAAGGCCGTCAAGGTTTCGCGTTCGGGTGACCATGCGAGATGATCGCCTGTGAACAGCACTTGATCGCGATACAGAAAAACCTGGTGGCCGCGAGTGTGTCCGGGCGTGGGGATGAGCAAGAGATCATTGTCGATTTTCAGGGGAGCCGTTCCCGTAGTAACGCGCTCGATGCCGCGCGCGGCGGCGCCGTCCGCCTCATGCATGACGCGCGGGCAATGAAAATGAGCGGCAAATTTGACGTGATCGGCGATGTCGTCGCGATGCGAAAGGATCATGAGATTGACGCCGCCCATTTGCTCGATGCGTTTGGCGAGGGGATTGTTGAAGCGCGGCGAATCGACCAGAACGTTCCCGCCCCGCTCCTGCGGTCGCACGATCAAGTACGACCACGCGCCGAAGCTGGATTCCGATGTGAAGCCGCAAAAATAAACGTCATCCACGACGTGGGCAGGAAAAGCTTCGACGCCGGAGCGGGCGCTGCGGCGGGATACCGTCCCGATGGAAGCGGTCGGGCACGCCACCAGCGCCATCAGCGCGCGGTGTAGTTCGCCGGGATTCCGCGGCTGGCGGTAGACGCTGGATTTGCCGCCGTGATCGCGAAAACTCGCCGGGGCAATCTGGCGGCACGCGTCGCAATCGATGCAGCTCGAGTCAACGAAGAATTCGCCTGTGACATTTTGCGGCAACCGCTCGTCAATCTGAGCCATTGATTGTTGGATTCCCGGTGACCCTCGAGGGTCACTTTATTATGGGGGTCAATCACCGATTTTGAAAACCGACAGGCTGAAGCCCGTCCTACCTGAAAATACCTTATAATCCATGCGCTCTGAAAGGCCCGGGGTTCCCGGCGAGGTGAGGCATTGGCGGCAAAAGCGAATCGCGCAAAATCCAAGTCCCGAACGAAACCTGTTCCCGCAAAGAAGCCGGTGGTCCGCCGGAAGAGGCTGAAGATTGCAATTGCGGGGTTCGGCACCGTGGGCCGGTCCGTCGCAAAATTGCTTTGCCAGGAAGCTGGCGGCTCGTTTGAGCTGACCTATATTTTCAATCGCGGAGTGTCGCGGAAAAAAGCGGATTGGGTGCCGGCGAGCGTGCGATGGACGGAAAGCATCAGCGAAGTGCTTTCCTCGGACATTGACATTTTTGTGGAGCTGGCCGGAGGAGTGAAACCCGCGGGCGATTGGATTCGCAAGGCTCTGCGCGCGGGAAAGTCGGTGGTCACGGCGAATAAGCAATTGATCGCCGAGAGCGGGCCGGAACTTGTCGAAGTTGCGCGCGAGGCAGGCAGGCGCCTCGAATTTGGAGCGTCGGTTGCCGGCGGCATTCCGGCAATCATGGGGATTCAGGACGGCTTGGCAGGAGACCGCCTTTTCAAAATTGCGGGCGTGCTCAATGGCACCTGCAATTTTATTCTGACAAAAATGGAGGCGACGGGCGCGAGTTTTGGAGCGGCGCTGAAAGAGGCGCAGGAACTGGGCTACGCCGAAGCCGATCCGACGAACGACATCGAAGGATATGACGCGCGCGCCAAGCTGGTGATCCTGGCGCAAGCCGGCCTGCGCGTGCGATTGCAAAGCGAGCAGATTCCGTGCTGGCCGATTTCCGCCGTCGAGGCTGTCGATTTTGCCTACGCGCGCGAATTGGGCTGCGCCATACGGCAGATTTCCCTGGCCAAAAAAGAAACGGAAGACGGGTTGAGCGTGCGCGCGTTTGTGAGGCCCGCACTGGTTCCCGCTTCGTCGCTCGTGGCGCACGTCGAGGGGAGCAAGAATCTGGTGATGGCTACCGGGCAATACGCGGGGCAAATGGTATTTTCGGGTTTCGGGGCGGGAGGAGATCCTACCGCGGTCGCCGTAGTTTCGGATTTGTATTCAATCGCGCGCAGCGGAGCAAGTCCATCCGGGAGCCTTCACGAAATTGAGACGCCGAAGGATGTGAGCGGAGAATTCACTGCGCCGTATTATCTGCGCTTCGTGGTGAAAGATCGGCCCGGGATTATCGCGGCGGTCGCCACCGTATTGTCGCGCTATGGAATCGGCATCGACGCGGTGTTGCAGCGGCCGGGATATCCGCACTCGGCGCTGCCGTTCATCATCACTCTGGAAACCGCTCGCAGCGCGATGCTGGGCTGCGCGCTGCAGGAAATCAACCGGCTCGATTTCCACGTGGAGCCCGTGCTTTGCATGCCTATCCTTGTGGATTGACAGTCATTACTGGACATACTGCCGGTGAATTATGTAGCACAGGCACTCTTGCCTGCGCGCTTTTTGCGATCCTTGCTAAATCCGCGGTGTACGTGCAGTTTACAAAACCGCACAGGCAAGAGTGCCTGTGCTACTAAAATGCGGTAGAATCCGGCTACATACCTTCGCCACGAGTCACAGGAGGAGCCATGAAATCAGCTTTCAAGTTCGCCGGTGTGTTGACCGCTGTTCTGTTTTTTGCCACGTTCGCCCAAGCGGCGACCGTGACCGGCTCGGTGAAGAGTCCGGACGGGACTCCTTTCCGGGGCGCGTTCGTGCAAGCGCAGAACACGGGCACGCGTGTCCTGGTCAGCGTGTTGACGGACAAGGATGGCCGCTACCGGATCGAGAATTTGCCCGCGGGCAAATATCAAGTGCAGGTGAAGGCCGTGGCCTATCGCGCCGAATCGCGCACCGACGTGAGTTTGACGGCGGAGCAGAATGCTTCCTACGATTTTGCGCTGCAGAAGGGAATGGTGCGCTGGAGCGATCTCTCCCAATATCAGGGCGAGGTTCTGTTCCCCGAAGCCAAGGGGAAAGATTTGCTTGTGGGGAGATGTTTCGCTTGCCACGGATTTCAGTCGCGCATGGCGTCCGCGCGGCGCGATGAAGAGGGATGGCGGGACCGCGTCGCTTTCATGAAGGAATCAATGCACTTTTTCCTGGGCGGAGTTGGCAGCCCATTCAACGACCAGAATGCGGCGGACGTCGCTTCCTACATCAACTCGCTATTCGGCGAGGAATCTGTTTTGCCGAAGTCTCCGGCCGAAATGCCGAAATACAAGGAACTGGTACGGACTTTCGACGATGATGCGATGAAGATTGTCTACGTCGAATACGAATTGCCTGGCCCGAATCGCATGCCGTGGAGCGCGTTCCCGGACAAAGACGGCAGCTACTGGATGCCGTATTACGGCGACGCCAACAAAATCGGGAGGCTCGATCCGAAAACGGGGGAAGTGCAGGAGTATCCCGTGCCGAACCACGGTACGGCCGCGATTCACTCCGCGGTGCCTGCGCCGGACGGCAGCGTCTGGCTGACCGAGCAGGGCTCGAACAAGCTGGGACATTGGGATCCCGCGACTCGAACGATCACCGAATATCAGGATGCGTATGTTCCAGGAAAAGAGGGAACCATTGCGGGCGGATCCAAGCACACGCTGCGGATTGATGCGCAGGGAAGAGTCTGGGCGACGGGAGGCCCGCTCACCGTTTTCGATCCGAAGACGAAAACGTTCACGCAAATCAAGGAAATCCCTTCCGCGTACGGCCTCGCGCTCGACAAGGATGGAAATTGCTGGTTTGCGGAATTTATTTCCAACGGGAAAATCGGGAAGGTGGACGCGAAGACGCTGCAGGTGACCAAGTGGCAGCCGCCCACGCCGGACGCGCGTCCTCGCCGTATTCAGATCGATAACGACGGGACGATCTGGTTTGCGGAATTTCAGGCGGGAAAGATTGGGCAGTTTGATCCGAAGAAGGAAACGTTCAAGGAATTTACGCTTCCGGGGCCGGAGACGACTCCCTACGCGCTGGCGATCGACAAGAACCACACGCTGTGGTATTCGTCCGAGCATCTTGATGTGATCGGGAATCTCGACCCGAAGAGCGGCCACGTGACCGAGTATCCGTTCCCGCAGGCGGAGAACACCATGCGGGAGTTTTATCTCGACGCGCAGGGGCGCATGTGGTTTGGCACACCGGCCAACAACAAGGTGGGGTACTTTTATCTCGCGGGTGAGAAGCTGCGTGCGGGGGACTAGGACAAGTAGCACAAACTTCAGTCTGTGGGGTTCCACTTGATCTTGGCTCGCGCGGTCGGTCCGGGCAATTTGACGGAACCCCACAGACTGAAGTCTGTGCTACCGCGCGCGCCTAACGGCCGCGCGGAATGCCTTCCAAATGCGCCAGTTTCCGGCGGGCTCCTCCAGCATGCGCTCCGGATGAAATTGCAGCCCAACTACAAAATTCTCTTTCAGGTCGTAGTAGCCTTCGATTAGTCCATCTTTCGCGTAAGCCATCGGCCGGAAACGCGGCGCAAGGTCGCGAATTCCCTGGTGATGATAGCTGTTCACGCGCAGAGTCCTCCTCTTGTACCACTTCTCTAGGGGGCTGCCGGCGACAATGGAAATCGGATGCCGGTAACTATCGTAGTGGGCAAAATCGATGTGTTTCAGGTGCGCTTTCTTTTCTTTCTGCACGTCGCCGTATAAGGTTCCCCCGCAGACGACGTTAAGCAGTTGCGAGCCGCGGCAAATGCCAAGAATGGGAAGATTTTTGCGTAAAGCGTAGCGGATCAGCTCGATTTCAATTTCGTCCTTCAATGGGTGCGTTTTTTCGAGGTGTCTGTAGTTTTCGCGAGTGGCCTTGAAATGTTTTGGCTCGATGTCTTCGCCCTCCACCAGAAGGAGACCTCGCATATCCGCCATGTAGCCGGGGAGGCAAGCGCGCGCGCCCTCCACTACCGGCACCATGACCGGCAGCGTTTTCAGGCGCACCATCAGCGCGAGATGATACTCACCCACGTAGTCGATGTACTTGTTCTTTCGGACTGTCCTTCGGGTGACGACGAGAACCGCGGGACGTTTCATCGGAGGAGCGTCTGAAGCGCGCCGACCAGCCTGGCGTCTTTTTCGCGCCCCTGCGAGGCGACGCGGATGTGGTACTGATCCATGCCTATCTTGTTGGAGCAGTCGCGGACGTACAGCTTGTGGTCATTCAACAAGAGTCCCTGCAACTCCCCCCCGGTCATGCCGCCTTCGATCTTGAACAGAACAAAATTGGCGCCCGTGGGATAGACGTCAATACCGCGGATTGCCTTGAGGGAATCGTACAGCCAGCGGACATCGCCGATCAGGCGCTTGCGCCCTTGGTGATAATCCGCGTCGGTGGCGGGGAGCAGCGACAAGAAATATTGCGCCAGCGTGTTTACGTTCCAGGTCGGAATGAATTGGCGCATGTGGTTCAGGATATACAGATTTTCACTGTAGCAGTAGCCGAGGCGCAGGCCGGGAATGCCGCAGTGCTTGCTCATACTGCGAACCAGTAAGAGATTGGAAAACCGGCCGGCCACGTGAAGCAGGCTGGGAATCGTATCGCCCGCAAAGTCGATGAACGATTCGTCGACAATTACAAGCTCCATGTCCTTGGCCTGATTCAGGAAATCAATCATTTCTTCGAGGGAGAAAACCTGTCCCGTAGGATTCCCGGGATTGATGATCAGCAGAGACTTCAGGCCGCGCTTGCGCACCCAATCCAGATACCGCGGCAAATGGAGCGTATATCGTTCGTCGGGATTCAGGGCAAAGAGTTCGGCGTCGCGCTGGTCCTTGAGTTTTTCGATGTATTCGCCGAAGGTCGGAACCGGCACGGCGATGCGGTCGATCAAAGTCGTGTTGATGAGCACGATGAGTTCGGTCGCGCCATTCCCGATAATCAAGTGGGCCGGATTCACGTGCAATACGGTCGCGAGATGTTTTTGGCTGTTGGCCGGATTGCTCGACGGATAGGACTTGATCAGGTTGGGAAAATTGTCCTGAAGATCGCGCAGCATCGCGGGCGTCGGGTAGTAAGGGTTGGCGATAAAACAGAAATCGACGATTTCCTTGGCTTTTTCGTAACCCACGAGTTCGGCGAGTGACGGCGAATGGGAAGTTTCGTAAAAAAGATGCCGTCGAAACTCGGCGGCCGAAAGGGCTGCAGCAGCCTTGTCCATGTACTTTTTGTAGCACTGTGGAACAAGGCTTACAAGCGCTGGTTGTTTCGCGGCCGCCGGAGGTTCGGGGGACTAGTTGGCAGGCGCAAGATCGCCGCGCCACCAGCGTGCCGAGAACACGATGAACGCCGCAGCCAGCCAGCCGCTTGCGTACATCGGCTGCGCGCCCCAATGCAGAATCGGAGAGTGCATCAGTCCGAACCAGGAGAAGACAGAGGCGATCAGGCACCAGATTGCGGCCCGTCCGAAATTCCGGTCAATCATTTCTGTGATGAGCGCGGAGACGACCAGCACCAGGAAGAGAAATCCGTTGCCGAGTCCCTGAATCGAGGACCAATAGATCGAGCGATTCAGGGCCGCCTGGACTTCAGGATTTGCGGCTGACAACTTCAGCGCAGGCAATGCGGAACTGACGACGGAGCCCACGACCGCTCCGGCGGGCAAAACCAAACCCAAGAGCACGGCGTTTATGTACTTGTGATCCACATGGTGGAGCGTCGCGCGGCCGACTCCAATCGCCACGTATGCGATCATCGCCGCGAGAATCGCCCAGGGGAAAAGCTGGGCCATGAATAACGAGATGCCGCTCATGAACACGGCCAGAAAAATCACCGCTGTCCAGAAGCAAAACCCGATGCGCGCGCCCATCATTTTGTAAGGCGGGTGCAACGCGGCGACGACGGGGGTGATGATGCTTCCGCCCGCGCCGCACAAGAAAGTTCCGAGGCCGTCGCAAGCAACCACGAGGCGAGCGTCGTAATTGTCCCCGGCGGAGTTGGCCCCTTCCACCGATGCGATGTCCTGCAGCACCTGGTAAATCGACATCGGCGCAATCACGGAAAGATAAGGAATCGCCAGGCTCATTGCCTGCAGAGCGCCCGGAGTTCGCACGAAAGGAAGCTGCAGGGAAAAGCCGCTCCAGGCGGGATGAATGTAGCCGATGGACAATCCGATGGCGAGGGGCACAAGCCACGCGACGAGGAACGGAGGAATCCTCCATTTGGTAATGGGAACATTGGCCAGGACCGCGGCCGCGACGATGGCCAGCGCGACAATTCCCACGAGCGGCTGATCGAAGATGCGCTGCAGCAGGACCATGGCGAGATACGTGTACATGGCCGCGCCGAACACCGTCATCATCGCGGGCTTGGGAATATATTTGCGGATCGTGCCGGCCAGCGGCGCCGCCACGAGCTTGATGATCCCGGTCCACACGACCGCGGCGGCTCCAACCCTCCAGGCCAGTTCCTGATCGCGCGTTTGCAGATATACAGGGAGCATGATCGACAGCGTGTAAGCAATAATTCCGGGCACATTGTTGATGTAGACATGCGCCGTGACGTTCGTGCGCCCTTCGCGCTTCGCGAGGCCCACGGCGAGCGCCGTGAGACCCATGGAGCCGGCAAAGAATCCCAGGGCAAAGCCCGGCAACAGGTGCCCTACGCTGAATCCCATGGCGATGCCGACCGGCACGAGCAGGAAGGCGGGAATAATCATCTGCGCCACGTTGAAGCCGACCTGCGCAACGGTGGCGTCGATGTCTCCGCGCTCGAGCACCCACCAGCGAAGCGCATTGGGCTGTCCGCTTTCCGCCATTCGGAGTTTCTCCCTCGGGCCGTTCTTCGCAGCGCCGCAATTTCAAATCTCAAATTTGAAATGAATCCATCTCATAAGTGAAACGCCAACCGAATTCAACGGGCCGTCAGGGGCTAAAGCCCTGTATTTCTTCGTGTCATGATGTCGCGGCTGAAGCCGCGACCCACAAAACTCATTTATGAGAAGGGTTAATGTCAAATTTTAAAAGCTTCCAGCGCTTCCGGTACAAACAGCTCCTGCGGCGTCAGCAAGCGCTTGGCAAGGCCCTGCTCGTAGGAGTAGCGCAGGAACGTGCTCAGTCCATGCAGGTTGGGCTCGACGCCATACGGCCAGAAATCCTTGCCCATCAAGTTGCGCGTGTCTTCCGCGTGGCGAATGAGCCAGGGCAGCATGAATTTCAGCGCCGCCGTTTCGTACAGGTCCTCATAGACTTCGCGCTGCGCGAGGACGAAAGCTTTATAAAGCGATTGCGCGATCCAGGGATGCTTTTCGTACAGTTCACGGCGGATGACGACGGTGTGCATGATCGGGAAGATTTTTGTGCGCTGGTAATATTCGCGCTCCACCGTTTCGTAATCCTCGAACAGGAGGCGGACGCTCTCCGCGCCTTGCGAAATGCAGGAAGGAGTTCGCGGCGAGTAAATGGCGTCGATTTCTCCGTCGCGAAGCATCTGGGAAAGGGTGTTGTCCTCGGGAATATTTTCCAGGCGAATTTCCGGCGGCAGGGAAACGGATTGTTTTTCGGTTCGACCCGGCGTTTCTTCGCCGCCACGGAAATACGTGACGCTGGAAACCGGGACATGGTATTCGTCGCTCAGAATGCCGCGAATCCATACGCAGGCGGTCAGTTGATATTCCGGATTGCCGACGCGCTTTCCGATCAGGTCCTTCGGCTCGCGGATGCCGCTGTTGCGATTGATGAAGATGCAGGAGTGCCGGAAAGACCGGGAAGGAAAAACAGGGATGGCGACAAAGGGCCTGGGATCGCGAAACAAGGAAAGCGTGTAGGAGGAGAGAGACATTTCGGCGACGTCAAATTCCTGGTGGCGGATCATCCGAAAAAAAGTTTCCTCTACAGGGATGTTGATGTAGGTCAGGTCGATCCCGTCGATGGGAATGCGCTCTTCGAGCAAGGCGCGCGTGCGGTCATAATTCCAGCAGGCCATCGATAAGCGAAGCTTGGACATTTTGAATTACTCCGTCGCGAGCGTCTCGCGGCCGGCATCTTCCGGTGTCCGCGACGCCCTTATAGAGACCATGCCGCGCGAACCCGGAGGCTGAACCTCAGCTGCGACATCTTACAAGTGAAATTAAGAAGGCGTTTAGAAATATTTGAATCTGCCGTTCCGGCCGGAACGGCGGGGGGCGAAGTAAGACTTCGGTTCCCGCGGCGCGGTTGGTAATAAGAACAAATTATCATCCCCGTTGGCAAGCAGGTTGAACGAACGACAGTCCTCTAGATAAGGCGGTGGCGGCTTGCGTTTCCCCGCGGTTTCGACAGTGGGGCGGGGGCCCAAGTCCAACGGTATATCTCACTAGGCAGAAGCTTTTCGAAGACTCTCGCTGAGGGCAGCGCCCGGGTCTAGGGAAGCGTGCAGTATTTGATCCAGTCTGAATTTCTTGTCCAGTCCCGAAAGAAGATAGGAAATCCAGGCCTGAATGTTTTGTTCCGATATTTCTCCCGGGTGAATGATTTGTTCCCAAACAAGCGTGGAGTTATTTTTTCTCACAGTATAGGTAGAAAAATAGCGTCTCCATCCGGTCGCATTGCGTCTCGTAGTAGAGAACATCAGGAAAATCCCACTCGCCCGAATCACGACTTCCAAATTGTGTTTGACCTGACCCCGCTCAAAGGAAACGCGCAGAATATTTTTTTGCGGAGGAAGAAAATCAACCATTCCCAGGATGCGGTAGCCCGCTGCCCGGTTAACTTCAACGATGAGTTTTCCGACGCGCTCCACCAGCTCGCAATCCTCGATTTGTCTCCAGTAGCCGTCCCGGGGTTGATCCTCATTTTCGCGGACCAGATCGAGTCGCTCGAGCAGGGGATTGATCCAATATTCGTTCCCGTGTCTTTGATTCAATGGGTATCGCCTCACTCGTTCGATTTTTCCCCTAGTTCCGCGCGAGGGCACACCAGACCGCCGTCGATGATTCGAGAAGCTTAGGGGATTTATTATGATACGGCGGTAACCCCCCGTCTCCCAACAAATAGCCATTCACAATCTAGGTGGGGGTCTGAACTGTGTCAAGGGAAAAATTGGCCATAAAATGCGACGCGACTCGCATTCACGGGTATGAAAAAAAATCACGAGACGCGCAGCCAAGTGGCAAACCGCAGATCGGCTTCTTTAATATTCCAGAACGTCCTCATGCGCCGGGGCGCCACCTGCTCGTGTAACATGGATTTCTGCGACTTGCCGCAGGTTGCCGCCATCTGAACCGAATACATCTGTCAATCTCCAGCAAATGCCAGGAGTGGTTCGATCGGTCGGTTGGCCCGGCAGACGAATGCAGCGCTATTTCGCGGGCGAGTGGCGGCACGAGGGGCAAATCCTCTAAGATGGCTAACAGATGAGGATGGCGGGCGGATTCGGAGGTATGGGGTCGCAACGCGGCATGGCTTCGCGCGCCGAGCGCGGGCATGGCTCGAGGCATGGGCGGGAAGATGCCGCCGACGCGGGCAAGAAAAAAGCAACGCGGGTTTTGGATCAATTACCGGAAATTTGGGCGCTGATGCGGCCGCGGCGGGGCTTGCTGGCGGTTGGTCTGGGGCTCATGGCCATCAATCGCGTTTCAGGGCTGGCGCTTCCTTACACCACGAAATATCTGGTCGACAACGTGATGATCCACCACCAGACGCGGCTCTTGATGCCTCTGGTGGGCGGAGTGCTTCTCGCTACGATTCTGCAAGGAGTCACTTCCTACACGTTGACGCAAACTCTGTCCAAAGCGGCGCAGCGGATGATCACCGAGCTGCGGAGAAAAGTGCAGGAACATGTCGGGCGCCTGCCGGTCGCGTATTACGATGCGAACAAGACGGGCGCGCTTGTGTCGCGCATCATGAGCGACGTCGAAGGCGTGCGGAACTTAATCGGTACGGGGCTTGTGGAATTTTTAGGAGGCTTGCTGACGGCGGCCATCGCACTCTATATGCTCCTGCGCATCAGTCCGGTGATGACGGGGCTTGCCGCCGGACTACTGCTTGTCAGCATGGCGGGGCTGCGGAAGGCCTTCGGCATATTGCGCCCGATCTTTCGCGAGCGCGCAAAAATCAATGCCGAGGTCAGCGGGCGGCTCACGGAATCGCTTTCCGGCGTGCGCGTGGTTAAGGGGTATCACGCGGAGGGGCGCGAGCACGACGTATTCACCAAAGGCGTGCAGCGATTGCTCGACAATGTGATCAAATCGCTCACGACCATGTCGATGATGAGTTTTTCCACGACGGCGCTCGGCGGCGTGGTTGGCGCGCTCGTGATGCTGGTGGGCACTCACCAGGTTATCGGGGGAAAAATTACGGTCGGGCAATTCATGAGCTACACAGCGTTTCTGGCGTTCATGATCGCGCCGGTGTTTCAAGTGGTTGGGATCGGCACGCAACTGACCGAAGCCGTTGCGGGGCTTGAGCGCACGCGGGAAGTGCTCGACGAACGGCCCGAGGATGAAGACCCGCGACGCACGGTCACGCTGCCGGACATTATTGGCGAACTGGCCTTCGACAACGTCAGCTTTGCCTACGAGCCCGGCAAGCCGGTGCTGCAAGAGGTAAGCTTCTGCTCCCAGCCGGGGACGGTGACAGCCCTGGTAGGTTCTTCGGGTTCGGGGAAATCCACGATCATTGGACTTGTCGCGGCGTTTCACGTGCCGATTTTCGGGCGCGTCCTTGTTGACGGCGTGGATCTGGCCACGGTGCGGCTGGATTCCTACCGCACACGCCTGGGCGTCGTCTTGCAGGAGTCGTTCCTGTTTGACGGCACGATTCGCGAGAACGTGGCGTTTTCGAGGCCCTATGCCAGCGAGGAAGAAATTCTGGCGGCGTGCCGGATCGCGCGCGTGGACGAATTCGCCGAACGTTTTCCGGAAGCGTACGACACGATTATCGGCGAGCGCGGCGTAAAACTTTCCGGCGGGCAGCGCCAGCGCGTTTCGATCGCGCGCGCGATTCTGGCCGATCCGCGCATCCTGATTCTGGACGAAGCCACTTCCAGCCTCGATTCCGAATCCGAAATGCTGATTCAGGAGGGCCTCGCGCAATTGATGCGCGGGCGCACGACTTTTGTGATCGCCCATCGCCTGTCCACGATTCGCCGCGCGGATCAAATACTGGTCGTCGAAGGCGGAAAAATTGTCGAGCGCGGCACGCACGCATCGCTTTACGCGCTCGCCGGGCGATATCGTGAACTCTATGACAAGCAGCACGGTCTCGAAGCAAATCTGTTTCTCGCCACGGGCGAGGGCGACATCGTCGAACCCGCCGATGTGGACGCCTCCCCGCCGAAGAATTCCGATCCGGACGTGATCCGCCTTCTGCGCGACCGCCAGGCGTAATCGGTTGATTCCAGTGGGGCGAGCTCCAGCTTGCGGGGGTTTGGCCTTGCAAGAATGAATCCCCACAGGTTGAAGCCTGCGCCACTAAAAGCCTGCGCGTGAACGCTCGCATGTGAGAAACTCGGGCGAATTCTGAACGAACATTCGGGAGGCAATCATGCGAGCGAAGTTGCCGGTTCGGGTGATGATGTTTGCGCTGTCATTCGGATTTGCTGGCGCCGCGCTGCGCGCGCCTACGAAACCGCATACATCATGACGCCGTTGAAAATCGAAGGGGGGACAGGGTCGACCATCGCTCCGATCGCGGTGCGATAGGTAGCACAGGCACTCTTGCCTGCGCGGTTTTTGCGATTGTGGGGATGAATCGATGGCGTACGTGCAGCCTACAAGCCCGCACAGGCAAGAGTGCCTGTGCTGCTCGGACTACGCGAGCGCGGCCGGCTCGCCGCCGCGGGCGACCTTGCGGGGCTGAACCACTTCCAAGTCGGGATTTTCCGCGGCGCGTTGCCGCACCAGGGCAATAAATGCCGCGGAGGAGCGCGGCAGGGTGCGGTCGCGGCGATAGACGATCCCCAGCTCGCGCCAGAGTTCCACGTCCGCAATGGGGATCAGTTTCACTTCGCCCGCGCGAACTTCGTTGCGCGCGAAGCTGGAGCTGATCAGCGACACGCCCAGGCCCGCCGCGACGAAGCACTTGATCATTCCCACGCTGGTCAGCTCCATGGTGATCTGCAGTTGCGGCTTATACGGACGGAAATGCTTGTCGAGCAACTGCCGGGTATATCCGGTTCGCGGGAAAATCAGGGGCTGCTCGGCAATATCCTTCATGCGAACGGTCTTGAGTTTTGCCAGGGGATTGCGCGGATTGACCATCAGCATAACCCGGTCGCGGAAAATCGGATGGAACTTCAGGCTCGGCGATTTCGCGGGCAGCGTCACGATGCCGACGTCAATCGACCCGTCCTCGACCTTTTGCAAAACTTTGTGGCTGAAGTTCCGGTAGATGCTGATCTGCACGGACGGGTAGAGGCGATGGTATTCCGCGAAAATCTCCGGCAAAACATACAGGCAAGTGGCTTCATTGGCGCCGAGGGCCAGCACTCCTCGAGGCGTGGTGGCTTTGTCGGCCACGGCGCGCAGGGATTCGGCGCGCAGATTCACCATGCGCACTGCGTATTCAAAAAGGGTCTCTCCCGCGGAGGTCAGTCGCACGGACTTGCGTCCCCGGTCGAAAAGCTTCTCGCCGTATTCCTGCTCGAGCTGGCGCACCTGCGCGCTGACGGCAGGCTGCGAGCGGAACAATTTTTGGCCGGCCCGCGAAAAGCTGCCGAGTTTGGCAATTTCAATGAAGGTGGTAAGTTGATCGAAATCCATAGTGGAGTGCGGAATTATACCAGAACCGTGGCGCCACTCCGCAATCAATCCAAAAAAATAATGCGATGGATAGCAAATCTAGATGGTAAATGCCGGGGGGACAATCGGGTCGAGGCAATGGTAAGATAGATACTTTCCGGAACTCCGACCAGGGGACGTCGCCGAAGTGTATGAGGCGCCGCTTTTTTATATGGGGGCTGTGAGTATAAGGAAGTCTCCGGAATCGAAATCAAATTTTTGGATTGAATGGTTACTTCAAGGAGGCTGTGGCGTTCCAGGAAATGCGGTTGATGCGATGCAGTCGAGTCGAACGCATGCGTTTCGCCGGCTAGCTCTGCCGCTTCTGGATCGTTAATTACGGCTCATATGAGCGAGCTATACCCATTTCGGGGCGTGCCGGCTGCTCAGGGACTCTACCGCCCGGAGCATGAGCATGACGCCTGCGGCATCGGATTTGTCGCCAACATCGAGGGCCGCAAGTCGCACGACATCGTCCTCAAGGGCATACAGATTCTGATCAATCTGACGCATCGTGGCGCTTGCGGGTGCGACCCGCAAACCGGCGATGGCGCCGGAATTCTGATCCAGATCCCGCACGCGTTTTTCGAGCGCGAAGCGGGGAGCCTGGGTTTTTCTCTGCCTTTGCCGGGTGAATACGGTGTGGGCATGGTTTTTCTTCCGGTGGACACGCATGACCGGCTCATTTGCGAAGGGATCATAGAAAAAATTGCGCGCGAGGAGGGCTTGTCGGTCCTCGGATGGCGCGATACGCCGATCAACGGCAACACCATCGGGCGCCTGGCGCGCGCTTCACAACCCTACATCGAGCAAATTTTCATTCGCAGCGGGCAGGGCATGGATCAGGACGCGCTAGAGCGCAAGCTGTACGTCGTGCGCAAGCGCGCGGAGACGGCCATTGCGGAAACCGACTTGAAGGAAAAAGATTTTTTCTACATTCCTTCTCTGTCTTCGCGCACAATTATTTACAAGGGATTGCTGCTTGCGCCGCAGATTACCGATTTTTACAAGGAGCTGCTGGATCCCGATCTGACCAGCGCGCTGTGTCTCGTGCACCAGCGCTTTTCCACCAATACGTTTCCGAGCTGGAAACTGGCCCACCCGTATCGCTACATCTGCCACAACGGGGAAATCAACACGCTGCGCGGAAACATGAACTGGATGTACGCGCGGCAATCCGTGCTGGCCTCTCCGCTGTTTGGCGCGGACATGAAGAAGCTGATGCCCATCATTACCGCGGGCGGCAGCGATTCGGCCATGCTGGACAACGCAGTGGAAATGCTCACTCTTTCGGGGCGCACGCTTCCTCACGTGATGTCCATGCTGATTCCGGAAGCCTGGGACCACGACGACACCATGCCCGAGGACATCAAGGCGTTCTACGAATATCACGCCTCGCTGATGGAGCCGTGGGACGGCCCGGCGGCGGTGGCTTTCACGGACGGGCGAGTGATCGGCGCCAAGCTCGATCGCAACGGGCTGCGCCCGGGCCGGTTCCTGGTCACCAACGATGGCCTCGTGGTTCTGGCCTCGGAAGCGGGAGTGCTCTCGATCAAGCCCGAGGAAGTCCGCATGAAGGGCAGGCTCGCGCCCGGCCGCATTTTTATCGTGGACACGGAGCAGAAGCGGCTGATCACGGACGAAGAAGTCAAAAAGCAACTGGCCGCGCGGCAGCCGTACGCGCAGTGGCTCAAGGAAAATCAGATTACGCTTGACCATTTGCCGAGCCCGACGCACGTTCTGTCGACCAATCACGAAACGATCCGTATGCGGCAACGCGCCTTTGGCTACACGGACGAAGATTTGAAAACGATACTATTGCCATCCGCTCTCGGCGGAGAGGAGCCCGTGGGCTCGATGGGAATTGACACGCCGCTGGCATGCTTGTCCGACAAGCCGCAAATGCTTTTTAGTTATTTCAAGCAGACCTTCGCGCAGGTCACCAACCCGGCCATCGATTCGATCCGCGAAGGCCTGGTGATGTCCCTGAATTCCTACATCGGAAGCGAAGGGAACATCCTCGATGAGACGCCGAAAAATTGCCACACGCTGAAGCTGCGCCATCCGGTCATCTCCAATTGGCGGCTGGAGAAACTGCGGCGCGTGAGCTGGGGCAACTTCCTGGCGACCAGTCTGCCCATGCTGTTCCGCGTGGAGGGCGGGGAGAACCAACTCGAGGAAGCGATTGAAACGCTTTGCCGCCGCGCTTCGCTGGCGATCAAGTCCGGCTACACGCTGCTGATTTTGACTGACCGCGGCGTGGACCACGAGTACGCGCCGATTCCGTCTTTGCTGGCTCTTTCGGCCGTCCACAATCATCTGATTCGCGAGGGAACGCGCAACCAGGTGGCCTTGATCGTCGAGTCGGGCGAGCCGCGCGAGGTGATGCATTTCGCGTTGCTGCTGGGCTACGGCGCGAGCGCGGTGAATCCATATCTTGCGATTGAAACGCTCGAGGATCTGCATAAGGCCGGAGCGTTTCCGCCGGAGTACACCTGGGACAAAGTTTTCAAAAGCTACATGAAGTCCATCGACAAAGGGCTTCTGAAAACATTCTCGAAGATGGGAATTTCCACGCTGCAGAGTTATCAGGGCGCGCAAATCTTCGAGACCGTGGGGCTCAATCAATCGCTCGTTGAGAAATATTTTACCGGAACGTCGTCGCGCATCGAGGGCATCGGCATCGAAGTGCTGGCCCGCGAAGCGATCATGAAGCATGAATTCGCGATGCAGCCGCCGCACCTTTCGGACACGGAACTTCGCGTCGGCGGAGAATATCAATACCGCGTGCGCGGCGAACGACACCTGCTGAACCCGACGACGGTGAGCAAACTGCAGCACGCGGTGCGGCAGGAAAAATTCGAGAGCTTCCGGGAATTTGCGGACATCGTCAATCAGCAAAATCGCGACCTGCAAATGCTACGCGGCATGTTTGAGTTCAAGGCGGCCGGCCCACCCATTCCCCTGGATCAAGTCGAACCTGCCGCGGAGATCGTGAAGCGCTTCGCGACCGGAGCGATGTCCTTCGGTTCGATCAGCAAGGAAGCGCACGAAACGCTGGCCATCGCCATGAACCGCATCGGCGGAAAATCGAACACCGGCGAAGGCGGCGAGGACGAGGCCCGTTTCAATCCGGACTCGAACGGCGATCTGCGCCGCAGCGCGATCAAGCAGGTGGCCTCGGCGCGATTCGGCGTCACCACGAATTATCTGATCAACGCGGACGACTTGCAGATCAAGATCGCCCAGGGCGCGAAGCCGGGCGAGGGCGGCCAATTGCCGGGCCACAAAGTGGACGACGTAATCGCTCGAGTGCGCCATTCGATCCCCGGCGTGGGCCTGATTTCTCCGCCGCCTCACCATGACATTTATTCGATCGAGGACCTGGCGCAGCTTATTTTCGATTTGAAAAACGTGAATCCGCAGGCCCGCATTTCCGTGAAGCTGGTGGCCGAAGTGGGCGTGGGCACGGTGGCGGCGGGCGTGGCCAAGGCGCACGCTGACGTGATCCTCATCAGCGGCTACGATGGCGGGACGGGCGCATCGCCGATCAGCTCGATCCGCCACGCCGGAATACCCTGGGAACTTGGGCTTTCCGAGACGCAGCAGGTCCTGGTGATGAACGATCTGCGCAGCCGCGTGCGCGTGCAAGTGGACGGCAAGCTGCAGACCGGGCGCGACGTGGCCATCGCCGCTCTCCTGGGCGCCGAAGAATTCGGATTCGCCACCACGCCGCTCGTCACCATGGGCTGCATCATGATGCGCAAGTGCCATTTAAACACCTGCCCCGTGGGCATTGCCACGCAGGACCCGGAGCTGCGCAAGAAGTTCGCGGGCAAGCCCGAGCACGTGATTAATTTCCTGTTTTATGTGGCCGAAGACCTGCGCCTGATCATGGCGCAGCTCGGTTTCCGCAAAGTCGACGAAATGATTGGGCGCGTGGATTGTCTTACGCAGCGCGTGGACGTGGAGCATTGGAAAGCGAAGGGGATCGATCTCTCCTCGGTGCTTTACAATCCGCCGATGCCCAGCCACGTGGGGAGGCGCTGCACGCAGGCGCAGGACCACGGACTCTACGACTCGCTCGACGGGAAGCTGATCGAGCTGGCCAGCGACGCCATCGAGCGGCTCACGCCCCTCTCGCTCGATTTGCCGATTCGGAATGTCCACCGCACCGTAGGCGCAATGTTAAGCGGCCGGATCGCGCGCCGCCACGGTTCCGTGGGCTTGCCCGACGACACGATTCGCATCCAGTTCCACGGCTGCGCGGGGCAAAGTTTCGGCGCCTTCCTCGCCACCGGCGTGACGCTGACGCTGGAGGGCGAAGCCAACGATTACGTCGGCAAGGGGCTTTCCGGCGGCAGGATCGTCATTTATCCGCCGCGCAATTCGCATTTCGTGCCTGAAGAAAATATTCTCATCGGCAATGTGTGCCTGTACGGCGCGACGAGCGGCGAGGCCTTCTTCAACGGCATGGCCGGGGAACGATTCGCGGTGCGCAATTCGGGCGCGACGGCGGTCGTCGAAGGCGTTGGCGATCACGGCTGTGAATACATGACTCGCGGCATGGTGGTGGTGCTGGGCAAAACAGGGCGGAATTTCGCCGCGGGCATGACCGGCGGCATAGCCTTCGTTCTGGACCAGTCCGGCGAATTTGCTTCGGAGTGTTGCAATCGAGTTGATGTGGACCTTGAACCCCTCGTTGATGTGAAAGACGTCGAGACCGTGCATGGCCTGGTTGCGCGCCATTCCGAGCTGACCGATAGCCCGCAGGCCAAATGGATCTTGAAGCATTGGGACGCGATGCTGCCGAAATTTATCAAGGTATTTCCGCATGAATACAAACGCGTCCTGGGCATTCCGCGAATCCCCGCGAGCGTGCTGGCGGCACAGGCCGGAACGATGCACGCACAAGGGCAGGTGATTCGTGGGTAAGGTCACCGGCTTCAAGGAATACACGCGTGAAATGCCCGCGCGGCGTCCCGTCGCCGAGCGCGTCCTCGATTACTTCGAGGTCTACCATCCGTTCGCGGAAGAAAAAGTGCGCGTGCAGGGCGCGCGCTGCATGGATTGCGGCATTCCGTTCTGCCACACCGGCTGCCCGGTCAACAATATCATTCCGGACTGGAACGACCTGGTCTATCGCGACCGCTGGAAGGACGCCATCCGCGTCCTGCATTCCACCAATAATTTTCCGGAGTTTACCGGGCGCATCTGCCCGGCGCCGTGCGAAGCGGCCTGCGTGCTGGGGATCAGCGAGCCGCCGGTTACTATTAAGTTAATTGAAAAGAGTATTGTGGACCGCGCCTGGGAAGAGGGCTGGATCCAGCCGGAGATTCCCGAGACGCGCACCGGGAAACGAATCGCCGTGGTCGGCTCCGGCCCGTCGGGCCTGGCCGCCGCGCAGCAACTGAATCGCGCGGGGCACGACGTCACCTTGTTTGAAAAAAACGACCGCATCGGCGGCTTGCTGCGCTACGGCATTCCGGACTTCAAGTTGGAAAAGCGAGTGCTCGACCGGCGCCTGGAACAAATGATGGCCGAGGGAGTCCGGTTCCAAACGAGCGCTCACGTGGGCGGCAGCATTCCCGCGCAAGACTTGCGCAAGGAATTTGACGCCGTGGTGCTGACCGGCGGCGCGGAAGCCCCACGCGACCTCAATGTGCCGGGGCGTGAGCTCAAGGGCATTTATTTCGCGATGCAATTCCTGCCGCAGCAGAACAAAGTCGTCGCCGGCGATACGATCCCGGATCAGATTCGCGCCACAGGCAAGCGCGTCGTGATCATCGGCGGCGGCGACACCGGCGCGGATTGCCTGGGCACCTGCCACCGCCATCAGGCCAAGTCCATTCATCAGTTTGAAATCATGCCCATGCCGCCTCTGGAGCGCTCGCCCAGCACTCCCTGGCCGCTATGGCCGCTGCAGTTGCGCACCGAGAGCGCGCATGAAGAGGGCGGCAAGCGCGACTGGGCGCTCAACACGATGAAGTTCACAGGAGACGAAAACGGCAACGTGAAACAGCTGCACACGATTCGCGTCGGCCCGCCGCCCAAATTCGAGGCCATCCCCGGCACGGAATCCGTGATCGAGGCCGATCTCGTCCTGCTCGCGCTCGGTTTTACCGGCCCCGTAAAGCAGGGCATGATCGAACAGTTGGGCGTGAATCTCGACGCGCGCAGCAACATTGCCACTGGCGCGGACTATATGAGTTCGGTCCCCGGAGTCTTCGCTGCGGGCGATATGCGCCGCGGACAGTCGCTCGTCGTGTGGGCCATCTCCGAAGGCCGCAAGGCCGCCGTAGCGCTCGACAGGTACCTCATGGGCAGCTCCACTCTGAGCTAGAGTTTTAACTGGCGCAAGCTTCAGCTTGTGGGGGTTGGTCCATGCACGCACCAAAACCCACAAGCTGAAGCTTGCGCCACTTTCAATCTAATTCATCCAGAATGTCACGAAACTTGACTGTAATGGTATAATTTTTGATGGAGAAGTATACGAAGACGTCCCTCGCGCACTAACCTACCAGTGGCACAGACTTCAGTCTATGGATTCTCACCTGATCTTGGCAAAAACGTTAATCCTGGCTATCGCGGTCGGCCCGAGTCCCCGAACGGAACCCCACGGACTGAAGTCTGTGCTACCGAAAGTCAGAGCACGACGCCGATGGACTCGACCGGCGTGGTTACGAAGCGCTGCCCATTGGCGTTGATTTCCATGCGGAAGCCAACGTAGATCCCGCGCATCTTGCAGAAGCTGCCTCCGAGCGTGGCCCCGGTCAACCGCGCGGGCGTCAACTCCGGGAAGAATTGCCCGCCGCGAAGCAGAATTTCCCCGCTGCGTCCCTCAATAATGGTGATTTCGTACTCACTGTTCCAAGTGCGGATGGCAAGTTTCTCCATGTCCTGCCGGTCGTCAATCTGCACGCCATTCGACCACGGATCATTTGACCAGGTATCGAGAATTGCTCCCACGGGGACCGTATCTTGTTCCGGCATTATTATTCCCTTGGACTCCTACTCCGAGCTTCCAAACAATTGGATGCACTCGGCACGCCATTCGATACAGCCGCTTGGCGAATTCGGCCTAGCCGATTATTGCTGTACCGACAGCAGTTGCCGGATGCGGCTGACCAGATCCATTCCGGCCTGGCCCGCCTCCCCTGTGGAAAAATCGGAAGGCAGGTGCAGAATTTGCACTTTTGGTTTGGCCTCGGCAAATCCCTTCAAGACCGGCTCGTTTGCTTGCATCCCCGGTCCGCAAATCAGGACCTGGGGCCTCGTAACCCTTATAAATAGCAATGCATCGGAGGGGTTCCGTGTGGTGATGGCTTCGTAGCCGGTACGTTTGAGCAAGGCGCTCAAATAGGCCAGCAAATCGTGGGAGGGATCAATGCAGACGATACGCGTTTTCGAAGATTCGAATGTCTCTTCCTGAAATTGCTTGCCCTTGGAGAATGCCTGGATCGCTTCCGCCTCCGAGGCGTGCATGGGGAAAACGCGAAGCAAGTTGGTGACCTGGAGAACTTGCAGAAGGAAAGGAGACACTTGGCAGAGTTTTAGGTCGCCGCCCTTGGCCCGCAGCGTGCCGAACTGGCGAACCAGAGCCCCCAGCCCGACACTGTCGATGAAAGTAACTTCTCCGACGTGCAAAACCACTTTCTTGGTCAGCACTGTTAGTTTTTCCAGTTCCTGTTGCAGCGAGGAGATTTCGGCGCCCACAACAATGCGTCCCTGGCACCGAACGACCACGACGTCGTCAAACTTCTGACTTTGCAGGCTCAGTTCCATGGAGGCCGCAACAATATCACAACTTAAATGGAAGTGGCGCAGGCTTCAACCTAGGGGGGTCGAGCTCCGCAGACTTCAGTGTGTGGATTTCCTACTGATCTAGGCAGGCGCGCAAATCCCGGCCGGCGCACATGCCCTGGGTATCACGAACGGCCCCAGTCCCCGAGCGGAACCCCACGTCCTGAAGTCCGTGCCACTCAACATCAAGGCTGCAAATTCATGCGCCGCAGCAGATCGGCGAAGCGCGGGTCCGAGCGCAGCGGATCGTAGAGAGGGTCCACTCTGATGAACGGAAGCCCGCCGACAGAGCGGTCTTCATAACTCTTTTCCAACCAATCGAATGCTTTGTCCGTATCGCCTAGGGCTACATAGATTCTGGCCAAACACATGGCTGGCACATACTTGTGCATCCCAAGTTCGGTCAATTGGTCGACCACCTTGTGCGCCTTGGCCGTTTGACCCGCAAGCGCATGGCCAACGCCGAGGTCCGATACCGCCAGTGCACTGCCAGGAGAGAGCACCAGCAACTTTTCAAACGCTCCGATGCCTTCTTTGTACATAGATTTTTGCACATAAGCCCAGCCGAGCGGCCGGTAGGACCAAAGGCTATTCGGGTCCATTTCTAGCGTGTGAAGGGATTGTTCAATCGCTTGGTCATATTGCCGCGTCCAGTAAAATCCCAATCCCAAACCCCTGTTCATGACGATCGAGAGAGGATCGAGCTCCACACCCCGTCTGTACTCCGCGAAGCCTTCTTCGGGCCGTCCCGTCATCATGAGCAATGAGCCACGAATCAGGTGGGCAAATGCGTAGCTCGGATTGAGGACAAAGGCTCGCTGAATTTCTTTCTCGGCGCCCGGCCAATCCCATTCGTAGCTGGTTTTAATTGCGCCCAGCGAGGTATGAGCTTCTCCAATTGAGTCGTCTATCTCCAGGGCCCTCAGCGCAGCCACCTTGGCTTTCGGATACGCCTCATTCGGAGGAACTAGCCCGGAGAATCCCAGCAAACCGTAGCAATCGGACAAACCGGAGTAAGCCAGCGCGTAGGCGGGGTCCTTCGCAATCGCCCGCTCAAAGAATTCGATCCCTTTGATTGACTCACTGCTTCTCTTATTCAGCCAGTAAAGGCCTTTCAGATAGTCCTGGTAGGCTTCGGGAATCGGGGTGTGGCTTTTAGCCACCCGCTTTTCCTCTTCGCCTGTCAGACGCATGCGCAGCGCCGCCGTCATTTCTTTGGCGATTTCTCCCTGCAACGCGAAAATATCGTCGGCCTTGCGGCTGTATTGCTCGCCCCAGATGTGGCTGTTGTCGCGAGCGTCGATCAGCTCGGCGCTGATGTTCAGGGTGGCGCCTCTCTGGATCACACGTCCTTTGAAGACGGCTCGAACCTTCAGCACGCGCGCAACCTTTTGCGCATCGGTGTCTTTTCCCTTGAAGCGAAATGCGGAGTCGCGCGACATCACTTTCAAATTGGGCAGCCGCGACAAACTGTTGATCAGGCTCTCGGTAATCCCATCACTCAAATACTCCGCGTCGGGATCGCCACTGGCATTCACGAAAGGCAATACCGCGACCGAGTTGATGGCCTCGCCGCGCGACACGGAGCCTGTCGCTTCGGTTCGTCCTGGTTGGGCAGCACTTCTTTGCATTTCGTGCCTGGGAGAAGCTGCCACAGTCGTGCTCTTGCCGGATTCGATCTCGCGCTTCAAGCGTTTCAGGTCCGCGCGAATTTCTGCCGCGCTCTGGCAGCGCAGTTCTCGGTCTTTCTCCAGCGCCTTCTCGATGATCCGCTCCAGTTCCGGCGGCAAGTCCGGGTTCAAGCGCACAGGAGACATTGGCGCTCGATTCAGAATGGCGTCGAAAATAACTGCGAATGTATCTCCGCGGAATGGCAGGGAGCCCGTGGCCATTTCGTAAAGCACCGCGCCGAATGAGAACAAGTCTGTGCGCGAGTCCAACTCTCTTCCGCGCGCCTGTTCGGTGGACATGTAAGCAACTGTCCCCACCGCGGTGCCCGGGCTGGTCAATTGTGCTTCCGGAACCATTGTCGACGCTGTGGATGACGCGGCGCTGAACGTCCCGGGAACGGACTTCGGCTGCGTGGTCAGTTTCGCCAAGCCAAAATCGAGAATCTTTGCGTGTCCTCGTTTGGTAACAAATATATTGGCGGGCTTAATGTCGCGATGCACGATTCCCTGAGCATGTGCGGCATCGAGCGCATCAGCTACCTGTATGCCCAATTCCAGGACCTCTTCGATGCCCAAGGGCTGGCCTCGGATCAAGTGCCTCAGCGTTTGCCCTTGCAGCAATTCCATGGCGATGAAGTGCTTGCCGTCCGCTTCGTCGATTTCGTAAATCGTGCAGATGTTCGGGTGGTTGAGTGCGGAGGCGGCAAAGGCTTCGCGCTGAAATCGCTCGCGAGCCGCGGGATCGTTCTCCATTTCCGGAGGCAAAAATTTCAGCGCCACATGGCGGCGCAGTTTGAGGTCTTCGGCTTCGTAGACCACACCCATCCCGCCGCCGCCGAGCTGCGACAGGACGCGATAATGCGAAATGGTGTTTCCGATCATGGCCGGAGAAATAGATAAATCTTCCGCGCTTTGCCGCGCCTACTTTAGCGTATCTTCCGCTTTTGTTGTGAGTAGAGTTATCTTTGCAGTCCCAGTAGCACAGGCACTCTTGCCTGTGCGGTTTCCTAGACCGCCGATGCGCCACCTATTCAATCACACTCGCAAACCCCGCACAGGCAAGAGTGCCTGTACTACTGGGCTCCTGTATAATCTTGCGACCAAAGGTTTGCTCGGGCATCCAATCAGGCTACTCTGGTGCCGCGCAATTTTAATATTGATTCCATCATTGAAGTGAGACCGACCATGGCGAAACCAATTTTACTGAGCGTGGACGACGACGCGGATGTTTTGCGGGCTATTGAACGCGACTTGCGTTCGCAGTACGGCGCGGATTATCGAGTCCTCGGCAGCGGGTCGCCCGAAAGCGCGCTCGATCTTTTGAAGCAGCTCAATCTCCGCAGCGACAGTGTGGCCTTGCTCCTGGCCGACCAGCGCATGCCGCGCATTGACGGCGTGCACTTCTTGCAGGAAGCCATGCGCATTTATCCGGACGCCAAGCGCGCGCTGCTCACCGCCTACGCCGACACCACCGCCGCGATCGGCGCCATTAATGAGGCCAGCATCCATTATTTTTTCATGAAGCCGTGGGACCCGCCCACCGAGCACCTTTATCCTCAATTGGACGATTTGCTGGAAGACTGGCAGGCCTCCCACCATCCGGCCTACTCCGGCATTCGCGTCCTCGGCACGCGCTGGTCGCCCCGCTCGTACGAATTGCGCGACTTCCTCGCGCGCAATCACGTCCCCTACCAGTGGATCGACGTGGAAATTTCCGCAAGCGATCCGGAGACGAAGCTTCTGCTCGAAAATCTGGGACCGGAGGCTACAAGTCTTCCCGTCGTTCTTTTCCCCGACGGAACGAAGCTCCTCGAATCCACCCCTGCGCAAGTGGCCCAAAAAGTCGGCCTGCGCACGCGCGCGCAAACCAGTTTCTACGATTTGGCGATCATCGGCGGAGGGCCTGCGGGTCTCGCTGCGGCAGTCTACGGAGCGTCGGAAGGCTTGCACACGGTGATGGTCGAGCGCGAAGCGCCGGGCGGCCAGGCGGGCATGAGCTCGCGCATCGAAAATTATCTTGGCTTTCCGGCGGGCCTCAGTGGCGGCGACCTGGCCCGGCGCGCCGTGGTGCAGGCGCGGCGATTTGGAGTGGAGATTATCGCCGCGGAAGCGTCCGGAATTCGGACAGAAGGTCCTTACCGGATCATTCAACTGGCCGACGGCAGCGAATTTTCCTGCCACGCGTTGATGATCGCCACCGGAGTGCAATGGCGGCGCCTCGACGCCCCAGGGATCGACCGCTTGCAGGGCGCGGGCGTCTACTATGGCGGCGGCGCGACGGAAGCGATTTCCTACGCGGGAGAAACGGTGTATGTGGTGGGAGGCGCGAATTCGGCGGGGCAGGCCGCGATGAATTTCGCCAAGTATGCGGAAAAAGTAGTCATCCTGGTGCGCGGAAGTTCTCTCTCCAGCACCATGTCGCAATACCTGATCGATCAAATCAACGAGACGCCGAAAATTTCGGTCTGGGCGCACGCCAGCGTGACCGAGGTGCACGGCGAAACACACCTCGAGGAAATTTCCGTCCTGTGCTCGGATACGGGCAAGATCGAACGCGTCCCTGCGAGCGCCGTGTTTATTTTTATCGGCGCGTTGCCGCGAACTGATTGGTTAGCAGGAGTCGTCGAGCGCGACGACCGCGGTTTCCTGCTGACAGGCCCCGACCTCGTCGCCGATGGGCAGCGTCCCAAGGGCTGGACTCTCGAGCGCGATCCCTTCCTGCTGGAAACCAACGTCCCCGGCATTTTTGCCGTGGGCGACGTGCGGCACGGATCGGTGAAGCGCGTGGCTTCCGGAGTTGGCGAAGGATCGGTAGCCGTGCAGTTCATTCATCAATATTTGAGCAAAGTCCAATGATCGAAAAAACGCAGCTTCTGCGCGTCCCTGCATTTGCGGACCTTCCGGACGATCAGATCGAATGGTTCCTCAGCCAGGTGGAAGAACTGCGCTTCAAGGCGGGCGATATCCTGATTAACCCGGGCACTCCTGCGGACGCAATGTTTGTCCTTCTCGAAGGAGAGCTTCAAGCACGTGGTGAAATTGGCGGCGAGACAGTCATCATTACCGTAGACGCCGGACAGGTGACCGGGCGGCTGCCCTTTTCCAGAATGAAAACGTTCACGTTCGGCGCCCGCGCTCTGAGCGACTGCCTCATCCTGCGATTCCCGGAGTCGAAGTTTCAAGACCTAGTGCAGAAAATGCCTGAGCTGACTCAGCGCCTCGTGGGCATGATGACCGACCGCGTCCGCGAGACCACGCGCCGCGAACAGCAGCGCGACCGCCTCGTGGCCCTCGGAAAACTTTCCGCAGGGCTCGCTCACGAACTCAATAATCCCGCCTCCGCTGCCAGGCGCGCCTCCAGCCAGTTGCGCGAAATCCTGCAAAAAATTCGCGACGCGGCCCATGAACTTGGGCGGCGCGATCTCACGGCCACACAGAAAGCGGAAATCGAAAAGCTGGAGGCCTCCATCATCCAGCACAAGGATCCTCCTCTGGACACCTTGGCCATGTCCGACCTCGAGGAGCAATTGGATTCGCTGCTCCGCAGCCATGGGCAGAACGATTTGTGGCAGCTGGCGGCCGGGCTGGCGCACCGCAACATCCACCCGGAGGTGCTCGAATCTCTCTTTACGGAGCTGGATCCCGGGACCGCCCGTGCTGCGCTAGTCAGAATCGCAGCGGTCGCCGAGGTTTACAGCTTGCTCGACGAAATCGAAAGCAGCGCCGCGCGCATTTCCGACCTGGTCCTGGCAATCAAGGAATACACATACATGGACCAGGCGCCGGTGCAAAACGTGGACATTGTGAAGAGCCTGGAGAGCACGCTCACCATCCTGAACCACAAACTCAAAAAAGGCGTGACCGTACAGCGCGAGTACCAGCGCATCCCGCTGCTGGTGGATTCCTTTGGCAGCGAGCTCAATCAGGTCTGGACCAACATCATTGACAACGCCATTGATGCCATGGGCGGCAATGGCGAACTGCGCGTGCGCATCTATCGCGATGATTCCTGCGTGGTCGTGGAAATCGGCGACAACGGCCCGGGAATTTCGCCCGAAGTGCAGACGCACATCTTTGAGCCATTTTTCACGACCAAGGGAGTGGGCGAAGGAACCGGCCTCGGCCTCGACACCGTGCAGCGCATCGTGAAAAAGCACCGCGGTACGATTCAAGTCACTTCAAAACCCGGCGACACGCTGTTTCAAGTGTGGCTGCCGCTTTCGGAAAGCCCCGCTGAGAACCTCAAGTAGCACAGGCCCTCTTGCCTGTGAGGGTTTGTAGGCCGCCCTTGCGCAGCCGGCTCAACTACGATGGCAAAAACCGCACAGCCAAGAGTGGCTGTGCTACTCAAAGCGTACTCCGGCATTGAGTTTGTCTGCGATTCCCGATAGTCTCGCGGTGGCGAAAGGGCCGCCGAGCCGAATCCGTGAGCGATAAGCTCCTCCAACTCATGCCACCGGAAGGCTTCAAGATTCTCCTCACGCTCTTCTTGTGTTTCCTGATTGGGCTGGAACGCGAAGAACACCGCGCCGCGGGGCAGCGCTACAGCTTCGGCGGGGTTCGCACCTTTCCACTGATCGGGCTGACCGGCTATGCGATGGCCCTTTTGTCGGGCCAGCAAATGCTTCCTCTGACGTTTGGATTCGGCGTCATTGGCGCGTTCCTTTGGCTCTCCTACCAGCACAAACTCCAAACCTACAACGAAGCCGGTGTAACCACGGAAGTCTCCGGGCTGATCACGTACGTGATCGGCGGGCTCGTGTCGCGCGACCAATTTTGGATCGCCACAACCATCGCCATTGTCAGCATGCTGCTTCTCGAACTGAAAGAATTTCTCGAGAACCTGACAACCAGAATTCCTGCCGTCGAGATTCTGACATTTACGAAGTTTCTTTTGCTGACCTTCGTCATCCTGCCGATCGTACCGAATAAGGACTACGGCCCGTTCGCCGTGAATCCGTTCAAGGCGTGGCTGATTGTCGTGGCCATCAGCGGCGTGTCCTACGGTAGCTACCTGTTGCAGAAACTGTCGAAAGGAAAAGGCGGCATAAGACTCTCGGCCTTGCTGGGAGGATTGTATTCGTCAACGTTCACGACCGTGGTCATGGCCAAAGAAGCGAAAACGGCGGGGACTCCGCACACCTACGCGGGCGGCATCCTGATTGCCTCCGGAGTGATGTATTTCCGTTTTCTTGCCCTGATCGGTATTTTCAATTTACAACTGATGAACCGCCTGCTGATTCCGTTTCTCGTCCTTGGTGCGATTGGCAGCGCGGGTGGGTGGGCGTGGTCCTGCTTGACCGACGCGCCCACGACGGAAACAAAACCCGCGTATTCGACGCGAAATCCGCTGGAGTTGGGCTCCGCATTTTTGTTGGGGCTGGTATTCCTGGTAGTCCTCGTCGCGACTAATTTCGCGCTGATCCATTTAGGCAACGGTGGAATTTACGGCATGGCCGTGATTTCCGGCCTAGCGCCTGTGGACCCGTTCATCATGGGACTCACGCAGACCGCGGGAAAAATGACATCCATGGGTCTGGCTGTGACGGGAGTCATCCTTGCGGCGGCGAGCAATAATTTTGCCAAAGCGTTTATCGCGTTTGCGCTCGCCGATCGCAAGACAGGCAGACAGAGCCTCATCCTGATGCTCGGGCTGACGGCGCTGGGCCTCGTGCCGCTGATTTGGGTTGTCCGCTAGGTGCGCTACATGAATGCTGAGGAAGCCACACCGGCGCATTGGCTTTCCGCGAACACTGTTATTCGATTGACCGGCGTCCTGATTCTGGCCGCGATGCTGCTCGCCCCCGTCTGGACCGCCGCGTTTCCGCCTTTGCTCGATTATCCAAATCACCTGGCGCGCGCATTTGTTCTCTCGCACTTGAACGATCCGAATTTTTCCTTCCGAAAGTTTTACCGTTCTGATTGGGGCGCGTATCCCTATCTGGGGATGGACGCTTCGCTCGCCGTCCTGGTGCGGCTGTTTCCTATTGAGACGGCGGGGCGCGTGTTCCTCAGCCTGTGCGCCCTCGCGGTGCCTGGCGCGGTGTGGTTTTTTCTTCGCCAGGCGCAACCAGAGGCGGAGACCGCATCTTTTTGGCCGCTGCTGATCGCCTACAACGTTTTTTTTCTCGAAGGATTTCTGAATTTCGACCTGAGCATAGCGCTGGGATTTTTGGCGCTGGGATTTTGGCTGCGCTGGCTTGCGAAGCCGGGAACCGGACGATGGGCTGCAACCCTCGCTGCATTCACGGCGGCGTATTTCGCGCACCTACTGGGTTTCGCCATTGCTGGATTGATTGTGGTCGCCTACCTCGCGCTTTCGCGGCGGCCCGTTCGTGTCTGGCTTTGGAGCGGCGCGCTGGCGTTGCCGGGCGTGGCGTTTTATTTGCACTCTTCACGAGTGGGACTGAGCGCCAACAAGATCGTCTTTCACGGATGGGAAGACAAGCTGGACTCGCTCGGCATGATCCTCCACGGGTACTGGCCCTGGCTGGATTGGCTTTCTCTGGCCGCGCTTGCGGCGTGGTTCTTGGCGGCATGGTGGCGCAATCCCGAATTTCATTGGGATCGAAAATGGATGGCCATCGCCGGATTTTTCTTCGCCCTTTTCTGGGTGATCCCCTGGATGTGGGGCGAGGAAGCGTCCGACCTCGATATTCGCGTGCTGCCTTTCTTGTTTGTGGCGATCCTGTCGATGGCGCGCGTGGGGCGGCGCGGAAGAATGCTCGCTGCGATCCCGCTATTGCTTTTCGCCGCGCGCACCGTGAGCGTGGCGCAGCATTTCAAGGAAACGCAGCCCGCACTGGCCGACCTCGCGCGCTCGTTCAATGCTGTGCCGCGCGGCGCCCTCGTGCTGCCCATTGTGGAAGGAGACGAGGACCCCATTGAGCGCCCCTTCACGCATTTCTGGGCCTACGGAGTGATCCGCCGCGGCTGGTTCTCTCCGTACCTGAAGGACGCACCAGGCGAGACGCCCATGCGCATCATCTTCAACTCCTACACCCCCGATGGATTCTGGAGCCTTGGGTACGACGACCCGCCAGATTGGCAGCAGGTCCAGAAGGACTACGACTACGTCTGGGCCTATGACGTGCCTCGCTTTTCCGTGCCCCTTGCCGGAATCGCCGAGCGAGTCTACTCATCCGGCGCGCTCGAGGTCTATCGCATCCGCAAATCGCCGGAATCGCGCAAGTAGCACAGGCACTCTTGCCTGTGCGGTGATTGCTCTCCCGGGTGAAACGGCAACGTATCGGCATTCCACAAAACCACAGAGGCAAGGGTGCCAGTGTTACCCGCGCTCCCCCGCGGCACCAGTCATCAAACTGTAATAAAAATTCGCCGGTGAAGGGTGTAATCTTGTGCTCGTAAAGTGCTATGGAACTGGGTTCCAATAGCCTCACCCGGTGAGGAAAAGGTTCGGGAAATGATAATACGCACAGCATTGTTTACATTCGCGATTGCTTTCGCACTGGCGACGCCGCAGGCCGCCAGCGCGCAACAACCCGCCAATGGAACCTGGCGTTTCCTGGCGTCAGGCGACTCCCGTAATTGCGGCGACGTGGTGATGCCTGGGATTGCGGAAACGGCGAAGAAAAATCTGGCCGCGTTTTACTGGCATCTGGGCGACCTGCGCCTGACCACCAACTTTGACGAAGATATTGCCCACCAGCCCGAGCACTTGGCCAAACTCCTCTCCATCACGGAATACGGAAACATCGAGTGGCCCGATTACATTGAAAGCCAAATCGCCCCCTTCGGTTCCATTCCGTTCTTCCTGGGGATTGGAAATCACGAGACCGTTCCGCCATACAAAACACGCGAAGATTTCCTCCTGCAATTTGCGGATTGGCTGGATTCGCCAGTGCTGCGCGCGCAGCGCCTGAAGGACGATCCCAAGGATTACCGCTTCAAGACCTATTTTCATTGGATCGACCGAGGCGTCGCATTCTACTACCTCGATAGCGCAACCGCCGATCAATTTGACGCCGCCCAGTTAAGCTGGTTCGAGCGCACGCTTACAAAAGATCTCGCCAATACAGCGGTTACCACTATAGTGACTGGAATGCACAAGGCGCTGCCTGAAAGCATTTCCGCCGGACACAGCATGAACGAGTCTCCCTCGGGCACCGAAAGTGGCCGGCGAGTCTATGCCGATTTGTTGCGCGCACGGGACGAGGCGCACAAGCACGTCTATGTGCTAGCAAGCCATTCGCACTACTACATGGATGGAATCTTCAATACGGAATACTGGAAGCAGCACGGCGGCGTTCTGCCGGGATGGATCGTGGGCACCGCGGGAGCCGTGCGCTATGCGCTGCCGCCGAACTCCTCGGATGCGCACGGTGCTTTGGTGAATGTGTACGGGTCGCTGCTCGGAACCGTGCAGCCCAACGGCGAAATCAACTTCCAATTTGAGCAGCTTCAGGAAAAAGATATTCCTGAATCCGTGACCGCCCGCTACGGCAAGGATTTCGTGCACTGGTGCTTCGTCGAAAATACTCAGGCGAAGTAGTAAGTAGCGCAAACTTCGGTCTGTGACTTTTCTTTTGTGCTCGCAAAAATCAATAACCACAGGCTGAAGCCTGTGCCACTCAAGCCCGCAGATTATCCCCTTGCCAGTCCTTCACCAATTGCTTGATGGCCTTGCGATTCTCGAGCTTGTCTGCGAGGACTTTGCGCGCCAGGGCGGGAAGCTCCGCATCGCAGGCAAACCGCAACGAAACCAGCTGCGCCACGGTGAATTCCGGAATGCGCGGCCGCAATTCCGCCGGCAAGACTTCCGCGAGGCGCATGCGCATTTCCAGGCGAATGACGCGGTCCTGCACCGTCAGCGCAAAGACGCGCGCAAAGAGAGCGAGCGTAAGGAACGCGAAGGCCATCAGGACGCCGAGGATGGACTCGAACGAAATGCCGGCTTTAACTACATGGTAAATGGACCAACCGGCATTGAGAAGGAACACGGGGAGGACGAACATGTGGAAGGGCGGCACGACACGGACGTGATTCTGGAGATTCTGCGGTTTCTGGTTGGCCATACGGATTCACCATCCTCTCATTTTCAAAATGAATTCCTAGCGCATGGGTTCGGGAAACGACGAAATCGGATCGATATCCACGGGCACATCGGATGCGGCTCCGAGGGACTTCGCCAGTTCCGGCGGAATCGCGCCGTACTTCGCAAACCAGGCTTCTACGCGGGCGCGGTCTCCGGTCGCTTCCTGCACGAGTAATTCCTTGGCCAGCGCCGCAACGGCCTCCGGCATGCGGCCGAAATCAATCGCGTAACGGCCGGAAGCCGCGTCACGGGCGATCGCGCCGCGTTCCGAGTAGAAATTGAATTCCATAATTTCGGCGCGCCCATGCGCTTCGGCGACGCCGAATCGCACGGTGCGGAAAATTCCGGCCACTTCGGAGGCATAGTATCCGTTCAATTTTCCCTTGGGAAGATCGCCGCGGTCCACCAGCCATTTCAGGCCGTACAGGCCGACGATATCTGCCTTCGCCTCCTCGAGGCCCGAATACGTCGGCCCGATCGCTGCGCGAATGTCCTGGCGCCCGCTGGAGGTGCGCGCGAATGCGGGGCCCAGGCCATGCGAAATTTCATGCATCATCGTGCTTGCCAGATAACCTTCCGCGGAAGCGAGCGCGGCTTCGTCGGCGCGCAGCAGGCGCTTGGCGATCGGCAAGATCACGTAATTCACGCGCGCGTCCATGAAATTCTTGAAGAAAATTTTCTTCGAGCCTTTTTGTTCGTGGATGCGCGGATCGTTTGGCAGATTGTCGGCCACCGCCTGGTAGCCGTGGCGCAGATCGCCTGCGCGGTATGGCGCGTCCATCACTTCCATGGGAGAGAAAAGGCCGCGCTTCGAGGGCCGATCCTCGGCTGCGAGCGGCAGGCTGTCCTGAATGTCCGGCACATATTTCTGGAACACGTCGAGCTTGCGGCTTTCCTCCTCATTGCGTACCAGGATAGCGGCGCCGTATGAAGTTTTCACGCCAAGAAGATCGTCGAGATAGGTTTCGTACGGCGCGAAGATGACATCGAATTTCGGATTGACCAGGCTGACCCAGGCAATGTCGCTGTCGAAATATTGGTCGGTCTGCAGCGCATCCGCGCGCAAGCGCAGAAATTTGGCAAACGTCGGATCGTCGGAAAGATCGGCGGCCTCGCGCAGCGCTTTCGCCGCCGGATCGACCCATTGTTTGTAAGCGACATGATAGGGAATCGCTTCGAGCTCGGCGCCCTTGCGGCGCACTACGGCCCACGGATCATACAATGGCGCTTTCTGCTCTGGATGGCCCGCAACGTAACGATCGAATTCCTCACGGGTCAAGTCGGAAGGGTAGAGTCCACGGCCCGGAGGCCACGGCGCGATCCCCACGAACGGCGCATTATTGTTGATCAAGTCAAAGCGGCTGCCGTTGATTCGGAGAAACCGGCGCAGCGCAATTTCTTTCGGATCGCGGTTGCCACCCAGCGCCTGATATAGCTTTAACCCTTCAGGATCGCTTTGCCGCCAATAAATGGATTCCAGGTTCTGGCACGCCTCGACCAGTTTGCCGACCATTTGCCTTTCGCGCGCCGTAAGATGCGCGGAGTCAAACGGCATCCGCACCGGCTTGAATTTCTTGACTTCTTCCATCAGATTCGGCGCGATGACAAGATTCTGAGTGACCGGTTGAGCTTTGGCGTTTGCCTGAGCGGGTGCGCCTTCCTGCGCCTTGATGGCGAAAATTCCCAGAAACATAGGAATCACAAGCAGCAGTCCGGCACACACCACGCAATTCGAGCGGCGACCACAGCGGAAGCGAAGAAACGCAGGGAGCGACATGCCCCGGATTCTAGCAGAGCGATCCGCAAAGCGCGTGCGGGAATTCTGGCCAATCATGGAGAGGTTTTGGTAGCACAGGCACTCTTGCCTGTGCGGTTTTGCGATCGCATTGGTGTCGCCTGGTCCGTGCAGCTTACAAAACCGTACAGGCAAGAGTGCCTGTGCTACTCCATTTCATCCGAAATCGGGAAGCTTCCATCCACAAAGTATCTCGTGTCGCTCCAAGGATTAAATAATTTACCGCTTCTGAAATTCCGGCGAGCCCAGCACCAGGCCGGTAATGAGGCTGACATTCACTTGCGTCACCGGGTCGTCGAGCTTTGCGCCCAGGATTCGCGGCTCCGTCATTTCCTTCTCCAGCGTCTCGCGCGTCGAGTCGGAAACCTGTCCCGCCAGGAACTCGCTTTCGACCCGGCCCAGCGCCAGATGAGGATTCGATCCGACGTCCGCGCCCACCAGGGAATTGATGTCCACTTGCGCGCCGCGCACCTTGTTGCTGGTCAGAGCGACCGCAAAATTCACGCGGTTCAGCAGCGCTCCGGTGCTGACCCACGCCGCGGCCTTGTCCGCGTAGCCGTTGGGCGTCAGGCACTGGTACAGCGGCTCGCCGATGCGCGAGACCCACTGCGCGAGTTGCAGCGGTTGGTCCACGTCGGCGCCGAGCGCGCGCGTCGTGGAGGCCACCAGCTCGAATGGCGTTTTCACCTTTGCGCGGAACGCTGCCCGCGACCAGAACTCCGGAGAATAAATCATCGCCGTCATCACGGCGCGGATATCGCCTTTGGATTTTTCAAAAGTCTTGGCCATGCGCGCGACAAGCGCGGGCGGCGGATCGTCCGAGACAAAATGCTCCGCCAGTTGCAGCGAAATATGCCGCGCCGTGTGCGTATTTTTCGCGAGCAGGTCGAGGACTTCCTCGCCGTCCTTGATCCCGCCGCCCTTGATTTTCTTTCCGAGCACGCGCTTTGGATCGGGATCGTGAATCCGCTCGTCGAAATAAAAGATGGGATTTTCACGCGGCGACTCGATCGTCCATCCCGTGAAGGCGCGCGCGACTTCGACGAGGTCTTCCTGCTGGTACCCGCCGTCCACGCCGAGCGTGTGCAACTCCATCAGCTCGCGCCCATAATTTTCATTCAGCCCGCGCCGCGGCCCGAGCGGCGGCAATTTTTCACCCGGCCGCGCGCGCGCCGGATGCAGTTTCAGCCGGTCAAAGGCGTGCGGGTCCGCGCTCGAAGAGTTATCAAGATAGTAAAGCATCGCCGGGCTCTTCGCCGTTGCTTCCAGCAAATCGCGGAATTTTCCAAGCACGTGCGGGCGGATTGCGTCCCGTTCATAAGGGATCAAGTACCAGCGGTCCGTGTCCTTGTAGATAAAAATATTAAAATGGTTGAACCAGAATTCGGAAAGTTGTTCGCTCAGCTGCCGCTCGCTGTAAACCGCCCGGACCATCTTGGCTTGCATCACTTCGTTTACGATTTCATTGGGGTCCTGGAACGGCAGGGTATTCATCCCGCCCGGCTGCTTGGCCAGTTCCTGCAAACGCTTCTGGTATTCGTCGACCCTCATCCCCAGTCGCTTGGCGGCCACGTCCTGCGGCGGGTATTGATCGAGAAGGCCGGCGGCGCCAAGCCCCAGCGCCGGGAATTGCGCGAGACGGGCATCCACCATCGGGTCGCTGATATTTTCCGGATGCAGCTGCGCCTGAATCCAGTTCTCGAGGCCCGTCTTTTCAATTTGCTCCACTTGGCCCGGCCGCGGACCGAATCCCAGCCGGTTCAAGGCGTGCAGGATGGCTTCTTCCTCGTTCAATTCGCGGATTGGAAGCTTGCCGGCGAAGTCCGCGTGCCCACTGCTCTCGGCGCTCGCCCCCGGCGGCAAAGGCGGGGAATACATTTCCGCGCCACCTCGGCGAGGCCCGGCCATAGCCAGCGTCGCAAGTGACATCCAGGCCAGCAGTCCCGAACCAACGAATTCAGCCCATCGCTTCATGGCTTGATCCACAGAGTGGCGGCAAAGTCGTTTCGCATTCGCATTCAACCCGCCATCTTCAATTTCATACGCCCAATGCCTGCTAATCTCAACCCCGCACGACCCAAAAAGTTCCTCACGCCCTAGTGAAACACCGCAGTACATGCTTGATTTCTCAGTGTCCTCGTTTTTCTCCGTGTTCTCTGTGTTAAAGCCTTTGACTTTGCTTTTCACGCGTTAAATCTCAACACAGACTACACGGAGAAAAGCGAGATCGCAGAGAAAGAAGCTGCGCTACGCGGTTGACATGAGCCACCCACAGCCATACGATTTCCACTAAATTCAAGTAACGCACGCTGGCGAGCCGCGATACGTAAACTCGCGCGCTCGAGGCATTCGGGCGACCGGAGGCAGAGCATGAGTCTCAACGCAGCAGGCATGAACCGCCGCAGCTTCCTCAAAACGAGCGCCGCCGGGACCGCCGGTCTGCTGATCGGTTTTTATTTTCACGGCGATTTGGAATCATTAGCAGCGGCGAATGACGCCCCAGTTGTGCTCAACGCCTGGATCCACGTCGGCGCAGACGACCTGGTAACCATCCTTATCGACAAATCGGAAATGGGCCAAAGCATCCTGACGGGTCTCGCTATGATTGCCGCCGATGAACTCGATTGCGATTGGAAAAAAGTCCGCACCGAATTCGCGCCTGCCGAAAAGGTCTACTTCAATCCGCGATTCGGCGCGCAGGGCACGGGAGGCAGCTCCGGCACTCCCACGTCGTGGGATCCGCTACGCAAGGCCAGCGCGACGGCGCGCGCCATGCTCCTCGAGGCCGCGGCGCACAGGTGGGGCGTCTCTCCATCCGAATGCAGCGCAGAGAACAGCACGATCGTGCACGCCGCCACCAAACGGCGTCTGACCTACGGTAGCCTCGCGGAAGCAGCTGCAAAACTCCCCGTTCCCCAGAATGTGCCCCTTAAGACTCCGGGCGAGTACCACTTGATTGGCAAGTCCACCAAGCGGCTCGACACTCCTGAAAAAGTAAATGGCAGCGCGCAGTATGGGATTGACGTGCGCCTGCCGGGAATGGTTTACGCGGTGGTCGCGCGCTGCCCCGTGTTCGACGGCAAAGTCGCCAGCTTTGATGCCGCGAAAGCCAAAGTAATTCCCGGGGTGAAAGACGTGATCCAGATTTCGAGCGGCGTCGCCGTAATCGCTGACAATACTTGGACGGCGATGCAGGGCCGCCGCGCGCTCGATGTGAAATGGGACGAAGGGCCGAACGCGAAACTCACCACCGCCGCCATCAGCAAACAGCTGGCGGAGGCCGCTGCGAAGCCCGGCCCGGTTGCCCGAAAGGAAGGCGACGTCGAAGCGGGACTTGCTTCCGCGGCCACGAAGATTGAAATCGAATACGAAGTTCCTTTCCTCGCGCACGCCACCATGGAACCGCAGAACTGCACCGCGCACGTCCGCGCGGACCGCTGCGACGTTTGGGCTCCCACGCAGGCCCAGACCAGTTCCCAGGCCACAGCCGCCAGGATCACGGGGCTTGACACGAATTCCGTCTTCATTCACACAACTTTTCTTGGCGGAGGATTCGGACGCCGTTTTGAATCCGATTTCATCGGCGAAGCAGTGGAAGTTTCCAAGGCGATGAACGCGCCGGTCAAGGTGACCTGGTCGCGCGAAGACGACATGCAGCACGATTACTACCGCATGGTTTCGCACGCGCGCTGCACGGCTGGGCTGGACGCGGACGGGTGGCCGGTGGTCTGGTCGAGCCGCGTCTCTTCCCCGTCGCTTCTGGCCCGGTTCGGCCCGCTCAAGGACAATTTCGATCATCGCAGCGTGGAGAGCCTGGACAGCGTGCCCTACGCGATTCCGAATATTCTGGTTGATTATCAACTGGTAAATACAAGTGTACCCATCGGCTTCTGGAGGTCGGTGGGCGCTTCGCAAAACGGTTTTTTCCTGGAGAGCTTTATCGACGAAATTGCCGCGGCCGGGAAGAAGGATCCCTACGAACTGCGCCGCCGCTTGCTCGCGAAATCGCCGAGACACCTTGCCGTCCTGGAAAGCGCCGCGCAAAACGCGGGATGGGGCAAGCCGCTGCCCGCGGGCCGTTTTCGCGGCATCGCCCTGGTGAGCTCGTACGACGGCTACGTTGCCCACGTCATCGAAATTTCGGTGAATCGCGAGGCGCGCACGCTGAAAGTTCACCGCGTGGTTTGCGCGCTAGATTGTGGGCGAATCGTGAACCCCTCGAGCATTGACGCGCAGGCTCGCAGCTCCATCGTCTACGGATTGACAGCCGCGCTCTACAGCGCCATCACCATCGACCGCGGGCGCGTGCAGCAGAATAATTTCAACGACTACAAAATGTTGCGCTGCGATGAAATGCCCGAGGTGGAGGTCCACATCATTCCTAGTGATCTCCCGCCCACCGGCGCCGGCGAATTTGTCGTGCCCCCGGTCGCCCCCGCGCTGTGCAACGCGATTTTCGCCGCAACAGGAAGACGCGTCCGCCGCCTGCCGGTCCATCCCGAGGACCTGGCCTGACCTTCAAGCAAAAAGAAATTTCAGCTTTCTCTTGGTTTTTGCTGTGTCCTCTGTGTTAAAGGCTTGGCCTTTGATTTGACGGCCACAAATTCATAACACAGAGGGTACTGAGAAATGCAGGGTCGCCGAGAACGCGAATTTGGCTTTGCCGCATTTGCAGAATTGATTGGCCGAACCGCGGTTGACACAACTCAACACTGGGTCTACCGTTTTATCTAGATTAAGAAGAGCGGAATTCCGGGCCTGGGAGGTTCCATGGAAATTGACAAAAAAGCTTTTCTCGACAGCCTCGGCGGCCCCGAAGTTGCCAGCCGGATGGACTCCGAAGCGCGAGCCGACGCCCTGGAATCCCACATGATGGCCCAGCTCAACCGCGCGAAAACGGGTGATCCCGCGTGGGACCAGATAAAACCGGAGAAATACCCTACGGTCGCTGAAGTAGAGGCGAACATCGAAACGCGGAAATACCGAGAAGGCGTGGGCTTCATGTACGTTCCGCGCACCGGCGAAAATGTGAAAAGACTTGCGCCGATGCCCTCCAATCCTACGCTCTACGATTTTTTCAAGCTGCGCTTCATGGACACTTCCAACCACGTTCTGCAAAGCGCGGCCCTGGCGATGAAAAACGGAATGACCGAGGAAATTATTCTCGCCTGCCTGCTTCACGACGTGGTGCAGGAAATTATTCGCACCGACCACGGTTGGTGGGGCGCGCAACTGTTCGAGATTTACGTCCCGGAAAAAGTCAGTTTTGCCATTCGCTACCATCAGGCGCTGCGTTATTATCCCGACCCGTCCGTCGGCTACGAGTACCCCGATCTCTACCGGCAACTATTTGGCGCCGATTACGTTCCCCCGCCCTACATCGAAGCGACCTACCAGATGGTCCGCAAGCATCCGTGGTACATGGACGCGCGCCTCGTGACGGTGAACGATTTGTACGCCTTCGATCCGAATGCCACAGTTTCCATCGAGCCATTTGTTGATATCATCGGACGCCACTTCAAACAGCCGAAAGAAGGGCTCGGAAACGACGGCAGTCCGGTCGCGCACATGTGGCGAACGATTGCAAGACCTGATCAGCCTTTGTGACTGCGCGCGATTGGAAATGGGTTTATGTAGCGCCGGCGTCTCGCCGGCTCTTTGCCTTATCGTTTAGCTGGAAAAATGCCGGCAAGATGCCGGCGCCACCCATCGTGCAATCCAGGAAAACGCGGAGGAAATAGTGAATAGGAAATTCGGCACCGCACTCACAATCGTCGCAATCGTTCTGGTTCTGAGCGCCGGATTGTTCAGCATGTTCGCTCGCAGCACGCCGGCGCAAACGGCGGACCTCCACGTCATGATCTCCGACGGCATGAAGACGGTCGTGGAGGAGCTCACCCCGCAGATCGAGCATTCCATCGGTCGCAAACTCGCGGCGCAATTTGATTCCTCGAAAAATCTGAGAGACAAAATTCAGACGGGGGAACCGTTTGACGCCGCGATTCTGACCTCCGATGTGCTGGACGATTTGATCCAGCAGGGAAAAATCGCGGCCGGCGGGCGGGCGGATATTTCCCGCACCGGGCTGGGAATGGGCGTCCGCGCCGGGGCCGAGAAACCAGACATCAGCACGCCGGACGCGTTGAAGAAAACGTTGCTGAGCGCAAAATCCATCAGCTTCAATCCGACCGGCGCCAGCGCCGCGCATACTTACGACATGTTTTCACGCATGGGAATCACGGACGCCGTCAAGCCCAAATTGATGCTCGATGCCGAGGCAGGGCGCCCGCAAATGAATGTTGCCGGGGGCAAAACGGAATTGGTGATCTCGCTGATCCCCGAGATTCAGTTTTTCCCAGGCGTGGATCTTGTCGGCCCGATTCCACCCGCTTATCAAAGCTACGTAAATTTCGCGGGCGGCATTGCGGCGAACCCGCACGACGCGGAAGGCGCCAAAGCGTTGATGCAGTTCCTCACCGCGCCAGCGGTCGTGCCCGTCCTGAAGGCCAAAGGGATGGAGCCGCACATGTAGCACAGCCACTCCTGGCTGTGCGGTTTTGTAAAGCGCTGCAAAAATCGCACAGCCAGGAGTGGCTGTGCTACATCAACAGATCCCGCGAGAATTTTTTTAGCGGCCTCTTCAGCCTGCGGGTTTTTGTCCTTGCAAGGCCGCACCCCCGCAGGCTGAAGCCTGCGCCACTTTCACATATTCGCGCATGGCGGCCTCGAACGCTCTCTCCAGCTTCTGCACAACCGGTCCAGCGACTACGGAATACCGGTGTCCGGAAATTTCACTCACTCCGAGCAGGCTACGATTGGTGGACGTGATGAACACTTCGTCCGCGGCATAGAAATCCCCGAGCGTCAGCGTCTTCTCGCTCATGGGCACGCCCGCGCGAGGAGCGATTTCCAGCAGCACGCTGCGCGTCACGCCTTCGAGACATCCTGACGAAAGTGGCGGCGTGAAAATCGCGCCGTCCTTCACGCAAAAAATATTTGCGGAAGTGCACTCGGCCACTTCGCCGCGTTCGTTCAGCAGAATCACTTCGGTCCAGCCCGTCTTCTGCGCCTCCGCGAGGTGCCACACGTTATTCAGCCACGACGTGGTTTTCACGCCCGCCAAAGGCGAAGCCGCATGGCGGCCATTTTCGGCGACGCCCAGTCGCGCCTCCGCCGAATATGCCGGAAGTCCCGCCGAGCATAGAATTAAGTCCACCTCGGGCAGCGCCTCGCCGCTCTGCCAGAACCCAACGCGGTTGTAAATCATGTAAATGCGAGCCGTCCCTTCGGCCACTTGATTGGCGGCCAGCAATTCGCCGAGGTGCCGCCCCACTTTCGCCGGATCGAAGGGAAAAGGCAGCCGGATCCGCCCTGCGTCTTTTTCGAGCCGCCGCCAGTGGCGCTCGTAAGCGAACGCTTCGCCTTGAAAGACGCGCATCGTCGTGAACAGGCCCCATCCATTCAGGAGCCCTGCCTGCCCGGGCGAAAGACGCGCCTCGTCAACGGGAACAATCCGGTCGTTATGAAAGATCAGCCGATGAATCAAGTGGCCCTCGCGCGCAGTCTGCCGCCAAGCGCCCCGTTATTCTATCTCACTCGGGTCGGATGAAGTGGCCTTCGCGGGACATCGGGTGACGTAGGAAGCAAACAATTCAACGAAATTTGCCGGCGGATCATGTAGCAGTGATGCGGTCTTCCGGCACTTCGACCTCGGTGACTCCGCGGAATGAGAAGAGCAGCTTGATCACATATTTCGGGGGATTTTCGGAAGTTTGGCGCACGATGTGGCCGACCGCGGCAGTTACGGCCGCGTGGAAAAGGACGTCTCCAGCCTGCATTCCGGCGAGATTCACGCGCACTGCCTGTCCCGGCTGGAGGGAAGCCACATTACACCTCGCACTGAATTGTGTGCCTCTCGCCCGCCGATTGCAAACCGGTTCAGCTCCTCGTAGCGCCGGCATCTTGCCGGCTCAATTTCCGGCCTGCACAAGTTGCAAAACGCCGGTGGGACGCCGGCGCTACTCCATTTGCGCTCGCATTGTCTCTTCCTGCTGCGAGAGATAATATGTGTCAGCACATCGAAGTCTTCTGTTCGCGCCGCAACGGAGAGAGCCATGCTGCTTGTGAAATCGCATCATCGGTTTAGACCAATTCTTGCTGTCGCGGCAATTGCCGCGCTCTCCGGCTGTTCGCGCGGGCCGAGTCCTCCCACCGCGGCGCTGGCATCCTTTTCTGGCGAGCGCGTCCTCAATCATATCCGCGTTCTCTCTTCGGATGAATTTGAAGGGCGCGGTCCAGGCTCCAAGGGCGAGCAACTCACAATCAAATATCTCGAAGACCAGTATCGCTCCGCGGGCCTGGAACCCGGCAATCCCGACGGCACTTACTTGCAGAGCGTGCCTCTCGTCGGCATCACTCCGGATAGCGGCATGAAGCTCACGCTGACGGGGCACGGAAAAACTCTCGAACCGAAATTTCAGGACGATTTCGTCGCCTGGTCCAAGCGCGTGACGGAAACTTCCGCGATCGATGCCGACATGATTTTTGTCGGCTACGGCGTGCAGGCGCCGGAATTTCAATGGGACGATTTCAAGGGCGCCGACGTAAAGAACAAAATTCTTGTTGTGCTCATCAACGACCCGCCCGTGCCCGATCCCGCGGACCCCTCCAAGCTCGATCCCAAAACTTTCGGCGGCACGGCCATGACGTACTACGGGCGCTGGACCTACAAATTTGAAAAGGCCGCGCAGTTGGGCGCCGCCGGATGCGTCATCATCCATCAGACCGACCGCGCCGGCTATCCCTGGGAAGTGGTGCGCAACAGTTGGAGCGGAACGCAGTTCGACCTGGCCACTCCCGACAAAAACATGGGGCGCCTCGCCATGGAAAGCTGGATCACCTCGGACTTTGCCACGAAATTATTTCGCGCCTCCGGCCAGGATCTCGACAAGCTGACCGCCGCTGCCGCCCGCCGCGATTTCAAACCTGTCCCCCTCGGCATCCACGCCAGGCTGACCGTCCACAACGCACTGATGAATATCGATTCACACAACGTGATCGCAAAACTCACTGGGAGCGATCCCGACTTGAAAAATACATACGTCATCTACACGGCGCATTGGGATCACTTCGGAATCGGCCCGGAAGTGAATGGCGACAAAATTTATCACGGCGCGGTGGACAACGCTTCGGGCACTGCCGCGCTGCTGGAAATGGCGCGCGCGTACAAGGCTATTCCGAGGCCGCAGCGCCGGACCATTCTTTTTCTCTCTGTAACTGCCGAAGAACAGGGCCTGCTCGGCTCGCAATACTACGTGGAGCATCCGCTCTATCCACTCGCGCGCACCGCGCTGGACATCAACATGGACGGGATGAATGTAAACGGGCGCACGCGCGACATCGTACAAATCGGCCGCGGCGTGTCCACCCTGGACGATGTGATTGATTCTGTGACGCAGGGACAAGGCCGCGTCGTAAAATTCGATCCCGAACCCGAGAAAGGTTATTACTACCGCTCCGACCATTTCGAATTTGCCAAAAACGGCATTCCCGCTTTCGATCCGGATGAAGGCGTGGAGTTCATCGGCAAGCCTGAGGGTTGGGGACTTGAAGAGAGGCGAAAATATACCGCCGAAAGGTATCACAAGCCCGCCGACAAGATTCAGGCGGATTGGGACCTGAGCGGGGCAGTCGAGGATAGCCAACTCTACTTCCTGGTTGGATTCAGTGTGGCTAATGATCCGCGTATGCCCGAATGGAAACCCGGGGCCGAATTCAAAGCCATCCGGGATGCCTCACTCCGGGAAGCGGGAATTGCCCCTTGAGGGGTTCGCGGCAAGCTGGAAGAGTCTGATTCGGGGGATTTTCCGCCCACCATATTTTGGTCGGAAAGGTACTTTTTTCGCTTCTAAGGTGAATTTCGTGTTGACATGGTCTCCTCTTCTTCTTACTCTTAGTGCTCAAGCCCTCTGGGAGGCTTTCGTGAGCAAACTGGTTACCGCTGTTCTGATCGCAACTATGAGCCTGGTGATGATTGAGGCGCCAGTCCTGGCGGCGCCTGCCGGTTCACCATCAGCTCCCCTGGGTGTGGTTGTGGCCGCTGAAAATGCCAATGTAGGGGCGGGCGTAACTTCCAGTGGTGCGACAATTTATGACGGCGATCACTTGCAAACACCCGCGAATTCGACTCTTCGTGTCCGATTCGGATCCGGGCAAATGGTTTTGCGCCAGAACACAACCGCCGATGTGCATTCATTCCCGAACGGCTTCTCGGCCGATTTGAACAGTGGAACCGTGGTTGTTTCCTCAGCAGAGGGGCAGACTTTCCAACTGATCGCGGACGGCGCAACGATTCGTCCAGCGGACTCTCAGGCAACCTCCGGTCAAATCAGCATGATCAGCCCGACGGAATTAATTTTGACGGGCACCCGGGGCACCATGCGAGTCACCATGGGCGACGAAGTAAAGACCGTTGAGGCGGGCAGCTCTTACCGGATGGAAGTGGAAACCGAAGACCCGGGACCGAATCCGCAGGCTCCGCACCCAACTGCACGCAATCATTTTCTATGGATTGTGATCCCTGTGATCGCTGCGGTTACGGGCATCGTGATTTGGCGTGCTCTCGTCAGCCCGGACGCTCCCAAATGACCGTGTGAACCGGGACACCCCGGCGCCGCGTGACATCTCCAAGAGAATTTAGGCAATTTCAGGGCGGCCCAAACTGGCCGCCCTTTTTTCCCCCCGGGGTTAAGACCTCCGTGGAAACTGGAACCTGGAAAGCAGGACACGCCTCTGTAGCAAGATTGGGCATCAAGTAGCAAGGTGTCCCGGGCGCTGCGCGGCCTTATTGGTAAAATAAGAAGATGCGGTTTTCCGCGGCGCGCCTCCTTCGGACCTTCGCGGTTTTATTCCTTGCCTCCACTATTCCCGGCAGTGTCTTTGCCGATACGATTTATCTGAAGAGCGGCAGAAAAATCACCGCCACCCATGTAGTTCAGGAAAACGGTCAGGTGAGTTACGAAACTCCCGCCGGGCGGTTCAGCTTTCCTGTTTCCATCGTCGATCGCGTCGTCCACGACGATTCGTCACCGATTTCCACCGCTGGGACCCCTTCGGATCGCGCCGCGAACCTTCCCATTGCCCCGCCCAACGCTCTGGCTGCCCCCATTGACGCGGCGGCCAGCGCCGCCGTGCGCGACGGCTCCATTGACAGTGAATTGCTTTTGAAACTCGAATCCGAGGCCAACGCCAATCCTTCCCCCACGGCCATAGCACGCGTCATTGCCGCGGAGAGCGCCGCCGCGCAATTCGAAATCAGCGTGGGCGATTTCCCCCGGGCGGTGGATCACTATAATGTCGGCCTGCGTTTTGACCCCGATAACACCGGACTGCTGCTCGAATCCGCGTACCTTCATTTGAGGCGCAGCGAATACTCCGCGGCGGCGGACTTGCTTGACCATGCCCGCCGAATCGATCCGGACTCAGCCGATGTGGCCAAACTTTCCGGCTGGGCGTATTACGGCTTGAACCGCGCCGCCGACGCCGTCACGCAATGGAAACGCGCCATGGAGATCAAGCCCGATGAGGAGACCCAGCACGCCCTCGAAAAGGCGGAGCGCGATGCCCGGGAAGAAGCGGAGTATCACGAAGGCGAAACAACTCACTTTCGCCTGAAGTACAACGGCGGAGCCGCTCCGGAACTCGCCGCTGCCGTCCTCATGACCCTGGAATCCGAGTTCGATGAAATTTCCGCCAGCCTGAATTACGTCCCTCCTGAGCCCATCGGCGTGATCCTGTACACGAATCAAACGTTCATGGACATCACCCGCGCGCCAAGCTGGTCGGGGGCTCTCAACGATGGCCGCATACGCGTGCCGGTCGAGGGCCTGACTTCCATGACCCCGGAACTGGCGCGCGTGCTGAAACACGAACTGACTCATAGCTTCGTCGGCCAGAAGACCGGGGGGCGATGCCCCGTCTGGCTGCAGGAGGGCATCGCGCAATACATGGAAGGAAAACGCAGCCGGGTCAACGCCGGAACACTTTCCGTGCAATTTGAAAAACACATGGAAATCTCTCTCCTCTCCTACGAATCCTCGTGGTTGACCTTGCCCAAGGACGCGGCCTCCAACGCCTACGCCTGGTCGCTCGCTGTGGTCGAGATGATCATGACCGAGAACGGCGTCGACGACATGGAGAGAATTCTCGAGCGCATCTCCGCAGGTTCCTCCACGGAGGACGCAATTCGTGCTGTCCTACGCGAGGATTATTCGGATCTGATGTTATCCACCGAGCATTACTTGCGTAAGGCTTACTTTTAGGGATTCTTAAATCAAAGTGTAGCGAGCAAGCCCGCAAGGAGCGCGGCGCGCTCTGGCAGAGCGCGAATGAGAATATTTTCGTCCGGGCTGTGTGCTCCCTCGCCGACGGCGCCCAGGCCATCGAGTGTCGGGACTCCAAGCGCCGCCGTAAAATTTCCGTCCGATCCGCCGCCGACGTAGGCTTCGCCAAGTGTGACGCCCATTTCTTTGGCCATGACCCGCGCCCTGGCATACAGCGCTGCACTGGTTTTCCGCTCCATCGGCGGCCGGTTGAACCCGCCGCGAATTTGCAGTTTTGCCCCGCGCAGGATCGGCCTGAGCGCGTGAAACTTCCGCTCGAGCGCGCGCATGTCTCCGGCGCGCGTGGCGCGCACGTCCACTACGACTCGGGCTTTCTCAGGAATCACGTTGACGCGCGTGCCGCCTTCGATCATTCCGGCATTCACCGTGATTCCGCGCCTCGGGTCATCCCAGCGCGAGATGCGCGCAATTTGCAGCGCGATTTCCTCGATCGCATTGACGCCCGCTTCAGGATTGAGACCCGCATGCGCCGCGCGGCCCGTGACAATGATCTCGATCTCCCCGACGCCCTTGCGGCCCGTTTTCACGCAGCCAGCGGGTCCAGACGCAGGCTCGAGGACCAGTACGGCTTCGCTCCGCCGCGCCTCGCGTACAATCACCGCGCGCGAAGTTCCGCTGCCGATTTCTTCGTCGCTTGTCCACAGGAAGACAATTCGCTTCTCAGGCTTGCGGCCTGCTGCGGTAAGTGCGTCGACCGCAAACAGCGCAATCACCAGTCCACCCTTCATGTCGAACGCGCCCGGCCCAAAGGCGCGCCCTCGCGCCAATCGAAACGGCGTCCGCGCCAGAGTCCCCATCCCGTACACCGTATCCAAATGCCCGAAAACAAGGATCTGCCCGCGGGCCCGAGTTCCCGCAGGATTCCACTCCGCACGGACGTGATCGCCTCGTTCACTGCGCCGCAGAAGCGTGACCCTGGCTCCGCGCCGCCTCCACTCTGCTGCCACAATCTTCCCGAAGCGATCCACAGCGGCCTTGTCGAGGCTGGGCGACTCCGCACGCACAAATTGCGCAAGGAGTCCCGTCATCGCAGCAGCGCGCGGCCGCAGCCATTCCACAAGCGGCAACATCTGGTGGGACGCCATCATCGCGCCGCTATGCTAGCAACGCGCCCGAAAGGGAGCAACACAGTAGAGATCTGATTTTGAATCTGGTCCCGAGGAATCCGGCAATTGGCAAGCCGGTGCTTTCGCGCCGCATTCAACTCTGTGAATTCCCGTCTTTATTGAAGCGATATAAAAGCTGATCGGATTTTGAGGCGGAAAGACAAAAGATATCGAATGACCCAGATAATTATTACAATTCTGTTACAGATAGGTTAAAATCCTGTTAAAGAATGGAAGTCGCGGGCGAACTGCTCCGCCCTTGGCTTCACTGCTATGAGAACAAGGCTCCGGACGATCGGACTGCTCTTGGCATGGATGTGCATGCCGTTCCATTTGAGTGCGCAATCCCAGCATCCCACCTATGCGGTTTCTGTCAGGGAATTGAGCATTCCGCCTCGGGCGCAGCATGCTTTCGAGCAGGGCATGGAGCGCTTGGCAAGCCGAGACGCTGCCGGGAGCTTGCCGCACTTCCAACGCGCCATCCTGGAATATGCCGGGTATTACGAGGCCTATGACAGAATGGGTGCGGCGGACCTGATGTTATGGCACGTCCAGGAAGCAGAGCAGGCGTTTCGGAAGGCCATTGAAGTGAGCGGCGGCCAATACGCCCACCCGCTGATCGCACTGGGCGCGATACTCGACGACCAGGAAAAATTCGCCGAGGCCGAGTCGGTGATCCGCAAGGGTTTGGATTTAGATCACGATTCCTGGAAGGGCCACTTTTACTTGGCCTTGGCATTATTCGGCTCGAACCGCATGGAAGATGCCGCGAAAAGCGTCCTTGAAGCTCTGCAGCGAAAGACAGATTTCCCGAATGCTCATCTTCTGCTCGCTAACATACATTGCCGCGAAAAAGATTACCACTCGGTTATTAGAGATTTGGATGAGTATCTCAAGCTTGCCCCGGACGGCCCGGACAGCTCCAGGGCCAAGGCCCTTCGAGCATTTGCCCAGAACATGATATCCGCATCCCAGGGCAATACAGACATTGCCCAGTCCCAGTAGCGTGGGCTTCAGCCTGCGGGTTTTAGTCCATGCAAGGACGATCCCCCGCAGGCTTAAGCCCGCCCTACTGAATCTTCCGAACCGCTGCGGGTGAACCGCGTTTGCGGCGCGCCGCGTTTCGCATATAATTCCAGTGAATAGGCTACACTTGTCCCTTGCCGGAAGTCGGCCGCAGGCCGCGCATAGATACCGGCCAAAACCGGCGTGGGCTGTGCTTTCGCGCGGACCCCAGCGAAAATTGAGGCGATGAAATGATTCTCGACAACGCGGGTATCCAGAAAATTCTACCGCACCGCTATCCATTCCTGTTGGTGGATACCGTTCTCGAAATCGAGCGGCTCAAGCGCATCGTTTCCTTGAAAAATGTTTCCATCAACGAAGGTTTTTTTCAGGGGCACTTCCCGGGAAAACCCGTCATGCCGGGGGTCCTGATTATCGAGGGCATGGCGCAGACCGGCGGTTTGCTGCTGCTCTCGGAAATTCCCGAAAGAGACAAGAAGTTGTTCTATCTGGCCGCCGTGGACGAGGCGCGCTTTCGACGGCCGGTGGTGCCCGGAGACCAGTTACGGATCGAAGTGACCGTGCTCAAGTGGAAAGTAAAATTTTGCAAGCTGCAGGCCGTGGCCACAGTTAACGGCGATCTCGCGGCGGAGGCCGTTCTGCGCTGTATGCTGGTGGACCGCGAGCCTGAAGCCGCGCCCAGCGGCGATTCCGCCGACGACACGGTTGGTGTGCGCGATGAGTGAAATCGATTCCCGCGCGATCCTTTCCGCGAGCGCGCGCGTCGGACAAAATGTCCGCATCGGCGCATTTGCCGTCGTGGGCGACGGCGTCGAGCTCGGTGACGATTGCGTGCTCGACCCGCATGCCGTCGTGCGCGGTCCCGCGCGCATCGGACGAAAGAACATTTTCGATTCGTTTTCTTCGGTGGGCGGCGACCCTCAGGATTTGAAATTCGGCGGCGAGCACACCGAGCTCATCATCGGTGACGGCAACCGCTTTCGTGAATTCTGCACCGTGAGCCGCGGCACGGCGCAAGGCGGCGGCGCCACGCGCATCGGAAACGACAATCTCTTCATGGCCTATTCGCACGTGGCCCATGACTGCATCGTCGGCAGCAACACCGTGTTTGCCAATGGCGCGACGCTGGCCGGCCACGTGGTGGTGGACGATTATGTAAACGTGGGTGCGTTCAGCCCCGTCCACCAATTTTGCCGCGTGGGCCGCTATGCTTATATCGGCGCCTGCACCGTCATCACGCAGGACGTGCCGCCGTTTTCGCGCGTGGTCACCGAGCGCGAAACCAAGTGCTACGGCGTGAATACCATCGGCCTCGAGCGCCGCGGATTCGATCGCCAGCGCCTGGATACCATCGAGAGCGCCTTTCGCCTCCTGCTTCGCTCCAAGCTCAACACCACGCAGGCCCTCGAACAGATTCGCGCGCAACTCAACGGTTCGCCCGATGTCCGGGAACTCGTGGAATTTATCGAATCGGCCGAGCGCGGCCTGCACAAGTGATTTCCTCGACGCCTACGCATTCCTCTCCTGTCCCGGATGCTTCCGCCGGATGGGGATTAATTGCCGGCAACGGGCAATTTCCGTTTCTCGTTCTGGAAGCGGCGCGCGAACAGGGAATCGAAATGGCCGTGATCGCCATTCGCGAAGAAGCTTCGCCGGATCTCGAAAAAATCGCGGCCCGTTTGCATTGGGTCAGCCTGGGCGAGCTTTCGCGCACGCTGGAATTGCTGCACGAGGAAGGCGTCACCCGCGCCGTCATGGCCGGGCAGGTGAAGCACAATAAAATATTCAGCTCCATTCGTCCGGACTGGAAGCTGGCGAAGCTCCTGCTTTCGTTGCCGCTGAAAAATACGGATTCGCTGATCGGGGCCGTCGCCCGCGTGCTGGAATCGGAAGGCGTGCAACTGGTGGACTCGACTTCATTCTTGAAGCCGCTGGTCCCCGATCCTGGCGTGTTGACGCACCGTGCGCCGGATGCGCATGAAGCGGAGGATTTTGCCTACGGGCGGGAAATCGCGCGCCAGATTGCGGGCCTCGACCTTGGCCAGACCGTGGTGATTCGCGATCGCGCCTGCGTGGCCGTCGAAGCCATGGAGGGCACGGACGAAACCATCGAGCGCGCCGCCCGAATCGCGGATGGCGGTTCGCTGGTCGTGGTCAAGGTCAGCAAGCCTCGGCAGGACATGCGATTTGATGTACCCGTCGTGGGCCTCAAAACCGTCGAAGTGATGCAGCGCTGCCGCGTAACCGCGCTGGGGATGGACGCGGGCCGCACGCTGCTGTTCGATCGCGCGCGCGTCATCGGAGCCGCGGACGCCGCAGGGATCGCTATCGAAGCATTTCCGCTGGACGCCTTCGGAGGGGCGGAACGGCCGGCGGCACAGGGGAAGTTGTGAGCTCCGCAACTCAGTTGGGACAAAAAGTTCGCGTCGCGGTGGTAGGCGCCGGAGATTTCGGGCGCAATCATGCGCGCGTGTATCGCGAACTTGCCGATGCTGAATTGGTCGGCATCGTGGATCCGAGCGCGGCGCGCGCCGGGCAGATTGCCGCCGAATTTTCCACCAAAGTTTTCCAGGATATCGAATCGCTCGCCGGGCGCGTGGACGCCGCAAGCGTGGCCGTGCCCACCGTCGAGCATGCGCGCGTGGGCTGCCGTTTGCTGGAACTCGGCATAGACGTGCTGGTGGAAAAGCCCATGGCCGCCTCGCTGGCCGAAGCGGATGATTTGCTCTCGGCGGCCGCGAGCGCCGGGCGCATCCTGCAAGTCGGCCACCTCGAGCGGTTCAATCCCGCGATCTCGGCGGTGCTTCCAGTATTGAATCATCCACTATACTTTGAAGTACACCGCCTGGGCGTTTTCACGCCGCGCAGCCTCGACATCGACGTGGTCTACGATGTCATGATTCACGACCTGGACATCCTGCTCGCGCTGGTCGATGCGCCCGTCGTGGACATCAAGGCCATCGGGATTCCTGTCCTGACCGACAAAGTGGACATCGCTCACGCCCGCCTGGACTTCGCCACCGGCGCGGTCGCCAATGTCACGGCCAGCCGCGTCTCCACCGAGCGGGTGCGCAAATTGCGCTTCTTTCAGCAGCACGAATATATTTCGGTGGATTTCACGCGCCAGGAGGCGCTCCGCGTGCGCGTGGCGGAGCCCGGCCCGCAGCCCAAGTTCGATTTTGCGGCCCTTCCCGCCGAGCGGGAAGAGCCCCTCCGCGCCGAATTGCGGGCCTTCCTGGAATCCGTGCGCACGCGCCGCGCCCCGGCCGTGGACGGCGCGGCGGGCCGGCGCGCCCTGGCGCTGGCCGACCAGGTTATGGCAGGCATCCTGGAGCACGGCCGGCGCGTCCAACTGGGTGCCTTTGCTGCCCCGCAGGCGAATCCATGATCCCAAGGATTTTAGTTCCGAAAAATGCCCGGCCGATCGTGGCTTCCTCGGACGCGCCGCCCCGGCGATTGAGCTCAGATCTTGATGCGCGCACGCTTGTACCCCGGGATCTTCCGCAATTCGTGCTCGACCCACACTCCTCCATTCCCTCCTATTTCAAGCTGGAGGTGCTTGGCGATGCCGTCGTCGTTCCTCGCGATATGCCAAACACTCCCCTCGATGCGATCAGCAAAACGCCCAGCTATGTTCCGCTGACGATATTGGATTCACGAGTGGCTGTGCCCAAGGATGCGCACGCGGCCAAACTCGTGCCGAAACAGATCGTGGCCATCCAGGATTTGCCCGACGTGCTCGATCCTGATGTCCTCACCACCGGCGAAGTCAACCTCATGACCAAGCCGGTCGTGGACAGTAAGGAAGCCTGGAACGCCGTGGCGCGGGTCGCTTCGATCGTGTTTCACTTTGTGGTGATCTCGCTGGTTTTGCTCGCGCCGAAAATTTTCCCGTACCACCCGCCCTCGGATGCGGAAATCGCGCGGACCATCACCAATCTTTATTTGCCTTCCGACATGAATAGAATTGAGAAGGCGCCCTCGGCCCCGCTGCCAAAGAGCCCGGTGATGAAGATCGATCCGCGCTTGCTGCGGAAATTGGCTCCCCCGCGCGAAGTTGAGCCGGCTCCGCCACAACCAGAGCCGCCGCGGGAGACTCCGGCGCCCTCGAAGCCCGCCGCGCCGGTCGCTCCCATGTCGCTGCCGCACCCTGCGGAGAGCCCCATCCGGCCGCAAACTCCTCCTCCGGACGCTGCTCCCAGCCTGGTGTTGCCACGGTTTTCTCCTGGAAAGGCCTTGCAGGAATCCATGCAGGAGGCCATGAAGGGCGGCGGGTCGGAAAGCGCCACCGCTGAAGGAGCCATTGGCAGGATCGCGCCCGGAGGGGGTGGCGGAGGCGGAGGAGGCGGAGGGCAAGGATTTGCCGGCAATGCGGTGGAACTGCTCACGCCCACCGAGGGCGTAGACTTTTCTACCTACATTGCCCGCGTGCTCGCCAGCGTAAAGCGCAACTGGTATTCCGTGATGCCGGAATCGGCGCGTCTGGGGGATAAGGGAAAGGTGGTGCTGCAATTTCGCATCTTGCGCAATGGCGTCGTCCCGGAGCAGGAGCCCGTAATGATGGGCAGTTCCGGCAAAGAGCCCTTGGACCGTGCCGCCATGTCCTCCATACGGACTTCGACGCCGTTTGAGCCCCTGCCGTCCGCCTTCAGCGGCCCCTATATCGAGCTAAGGTTCATTTTCCTGTATAATATCCCCCTGAACTCACAAACGGCCCAGTGAGGCCCTCCCGTACACAAGCGGCGGGGTTTCTACTGCTGGCGTTGCTGTGCTTGATTTATCTGGTCCTCCGGTACTGGAAATACCTGTGATGAGCGCCGCTCCGAAGCTAACGCCGGACTCAGCCGAGGAACTTGCCATAGCCGGGCGCGCTTCGCTCCCTCTTATCGCGGTTGTAGGGCCGACCGCCTCCGGCAAATCCTTTCTGGCCGTAGCGCTGGCCCGGAAATTAAAAGGCGAAGTCCTGGCCTGTGATTCCACGCAAGTCTATCGCGGTTTTGATATCGGCACGTCCAAGCCCACCCCGCAAGAACGCCGGGGCGTTCCGCACCACTTATTGGATCTAGTCGACCCGGACTTCCCGTTCACCGCTGGCGAATACCGAGCGCGAGCTGTGGCAGTACTGGAAGACTTGCGCCAACACGCGCGTCTCCCCATTCTCACCGTCGGGACTGGACTCTATCTGCGGGCCCTGCTCGAGGGTCTGGCTGACGCCCCGGCACGTTCGGAGGATCTGCGCGCGCGCCTCGAAGCCAGAGCCAACGCGCACGGCCTGCAATATCTGCACCGGGTTTTGAGGAGCCTCGATCCCGAAGCCTCGTTGCGGATAGGTTCTCGCGACCGCCCCAAGATGATTCGTGCCATCGAAGTTTGTTTGCTCACGGGGCGTCCGCTCTCGGAGGTGCACCGGGCGGGCCGAGCGCCCCTCAAAGGCTACCATCCGATCAAGATCGGTCTTCAGCCCCCGCGTGCAGCGCTGTACGACCGCATCGAGCGGCGAGTGCACACAATGCTTGATCGCGGCTGGCTGGATGAAGTTGCCGGCCTCGTCCGCAAAGGCGTTCCTCAAAACTCAAAGCCCTTCGACTTCATCGGATACAGCGAACTGCATGCTCATCTTGAAGGCACCGTCACCCTCGCCGCGGCCACCAAAGCCATTGCCCAGGCCACGCGCCGCTACGCCAAGCGTCAGCTCACCTGGTTCCGCAAGGAACCCCTCGTGCACTGGCTCCCCGGCTTCGGCGACGATCCCGCAATTGTCGCCGCCGCGGAACAGCTGGCGACAGGGCAAGTGAATACCCGCGCGATGTCATGTCCTGCGTCCGATTGACTCAATGTAGCCAACCGGCTCATTCTGGCCGAAACCTCGTTGTAAACCCATCAGGCCTGAAAATCGATGTTCGCTGGGCGACTTGTCACTACTGGCCTGATCCCCGGACGGCGGAGCACGTTTGCCGGGCAAATAGGGAGGGGATGGACCTGGCGGCTCATCCCCTCGCTCGAACAGTCACCTTCTGCGGGCGCTGAGAATTTACTTCCCGGCCCAGATTACGGGAACAGCTTGTACCTGGTCTGCTTTGGCGAGCATTTCGCGTTCCGCATCGGTGGCCGTTGGGTAGACCAGCGTGACACCACTTGCCGGCAGATTGAGGGAACGGATTATCCGGTGGTTCCCGCGAATCATGACCAGTAGTGCGGTGGCGCCTTTGTCGCTGGTGGACACGATCGGGATGGGCGTAAAGCCGACTGCTCTTCCGTTTGCCGTCCGCAGGAGCGCCACATTGTACCGCGAGTCCAAGTTAATCGTGTAGTTTCCCGCGGGGAGAACGGTTTTGCCCCAATGGGCTTCAAACGGCAGTGTGAATCTGCCTGAAAAAGTTTGGGCGTTCGCGGCGGCCCCAAAAGCGCAAATTGCAAGCAGAACCGCAGTGATGAATCTTACCTCTATTGCGTGTCGAATCGTCTTGGCCTTCATTGTCATTCTCCTTTCTTTATTGATTGGCCGGTGCGTTCCGGCTGCCATGGTTGGAGTCCGCATCGCGCCTTCACTTAATAAAGCGGAAACGAAGGGAACTTTGGGTCACAATTTTGTGAAATTTTCGCGGCTTGACCCGCCGATTGGATCCGCGAGCGTTCCGGATGGCCGTGACAGCTATATCTAGGGAAAGCACTGTACTTTCCGTAATCCGAGTGCTATGGTCGCGCAAAACCCTGCAATCAGGCCCGGATGGGAGCCCAACGATGTGCCCAGCGTCGGCCGAACGGGTTAATGAATTGCTCCACAACTGGGGGCACGGCGATCAAAGTGCTCGGGAAGAGCCGATTCCCCTGGTTTACGCCGAGTTGCGCCGCTTCGCTCGCCGCTCTCTTTGCCACGAACGCCTCGATCACACACTTCAAAGTGGAGCGCTGTTCCCCGGCATTTCGCCGGCAACTGTGAAGCGCGAATGGGCCACGGCGCCAGCGCAGCTTCAGAGGGAAACGAAGCGGAAGGAAGCAGGCAAGTGACGCCCGATATCTGGCAACGAGTCAAGGAAGTGCTAGCTGGGGCGCTCGAGCGCGAGCCCGGGGACCGTCCCGCGTATCTCGATCATGCCTGCGCGGAGCAATCGCTGCGAAAGGAAGTGGAGTCGCTGATCGCCTCGCACGAACAGGGGGGCAGCGGTTTTCTGGAGCCAGCTGCGATGGAAAGTGGCGCTCTGAAGTGCGGCGCCGTGTTGGGTTCTTACGAAATTCTTGCGCCGTTGGGCTCGGGCGGTATGGGAGACGTGTACCGGGCTCGCGACACTCGCCTCAATCGGGATGTGGCGGTCAAGGTTGTATCTCCCACATTTGCGGACGACCCCAACCTGCTGATGCGCTTTCGGCGCGAGGCCCACGTGCTGGCTTCTCTTAATCACCCCAATATCGTCACGATCTTCGACGTCGGACAGGATGGCCGCACCGTATACATTGCCATGGAACTCATAGAGGGAAAGGACCTGGCAGAAATCCTCTCCGCGGGAGCAATGCCGCCGCACGACGTGCTCGACGTTGCCATACAAATAAGCGCCGGGCTAGCGGTCGCGCATGAATGTGGGATTGTTCACCGCGATTTGAAATCCAAGAACGTGATGATCCGGAAGGATGGCTTAACGAAGATTCTGGATTTCGGGTTGAGTAAACCGGCTCCCGGTTTTCTACGGCCGGCATCCGATGAACAGACCGCGGCCACGGAACAGGGAGTCATTCTCGGGACGATAGACTATATGTCTCCCGAACAGGCCAGCGGCCTTCCCACGGACTTTCACTCCGATCAGTTTTCTTTTGGCTCTCTACTCTATGAAATGGCCACCGGAATGCGGTCATTTCATCGCGAGACCATACCCCAAACGCTGGCCGCAATCATCGAAGACGAACCACAACCCATTGCCTCCCTCAATCCAAAAGTTCCTGCCGCCATCGAAGCCATCGTTCGCCGATGCATGGCCAAAAAACCGGGAAAGCGATATGCATCGACCCAGGAACTTGCCAACAAACTCAAAGAGATTCGCGATTCCTCTGTTGCGGAAGGGACGACCTCACTCCCCTTAACCTCCAGGCCGGTTCTTCGCCGCGTCCCGCGATGGCTTCCATTAACCCTGGCGGCCGCACTGGTTGTTGCTGGATTGATCGCGGTCGTGCCGCGCCTTCTAGAAAAGGCCCGCGTCTGGCCCGAGTCGCTCTCGCCGATCGCGGAGAAACAGCTGGTGGTTCTTCCCTTCACAAACGTCGGTAATAATCCTGAGAATCAGGGCTTTTGCGACGGGTTGGTGGAGATTCTGAGCAGCAAGCTCAGCCAATTGGAACAATTCCAACGGACAATCCGAGTAGTCCCTTCCACCGATGTTCTCCGGGAGGGAATTGTAAGCGTCCGCGAGGCGCGGCAAACATTCGGGGCCACCTTGGCGATCACCGGGAGCGTGCAGCGCACTGAAAATCGCGTGAGGCTAACCATCAATCTGGTCGATCCACAAACATTGCTGCAGCTTAAGTCGAAGACAATCGATACCGAGCCGGGCGACATCTCGGTGCTGCAAGACGGGGTCGTGCTGGAGGTAGCCGACCTTCTGGACGTGAAACTCTCCAGCCAGGCCAAACAAATCCTGGCCGTAGGCGGGACGACGGTCCCCAGCGCCTATGAATATTACATGCAAGGCCGAGGTTATTTGCAACGCTACGAAGTTGCCCAAAATATTGATACCGCCATTACACTTTTTAATCGCGCGCTCGAGCAGGACCCCAAATACGCACTTGCCGAAGCTGGGTTAGGCGAAGCGTACTGGCGAAGTTACGATCTCACCAAGGACACGCACTGGGCGGAAGAAGCGAGCAAGAGTTCCGCAGCCGCAATCGCGCTTAATGACAAGCTGCCGCAGGTCTACGTGACCTTGGGGATGATCCATACGGGGACAGGACATTATGAAGAGGCGGTTCAAAATCTCCAGAAAGCACTCGCTCTTGATCCGATCAATTCGGACGCTTACAGGGAATTGGCGAACACCTACCAACAGATGGGGAGATTGAAAGACGCCGAATCTACATACATGAATGCCATTGCCGTCCGCCCAGGTTATTGGGGCACGCACAATGATTTGGGCGGATTCTACTATCGCTTGGGCCGCTATGCTGAGGCGGAAAAGGAATTTCGAAGCGTCGTGGAACTCACACCCGACAATGCGCGGGGCTACAGCAATCTGGGTGTCATTGCTTATTCCCAGAAGCGCTATGAGGAAGCGGCCAAAATGTATGAGAAATCGGTGGCCATCAAGTCCTCCGCTGCGGCCTACTCCAATCTAGGCGCGGTCTATTACACCATGGGTCAATATACCGAGGCAGCTGGGTACTATGAAAAAGCGATCCAGTTGAACGGTCGCGATTCGACGGACTGGCACAATTTGGCGGGCGCGTACCAAGCGTCCGGTGAGTTGCAGAAGGCACGGGCTGCCTTCCAACAAACTGCGGCGCTGACCGACGGGCAACTGCGTGTCAATCCTCGCGATCCCGTCTTGCTACTCCGGCTCGCCGACGCGTATTCCAATCTCAACCAACCGCAACGCGCCCGGGAACTGCTGCGGCAAGCTCTCGCCCTTGCTCCGGATGACGTTCCCAACATGTTCCAGGCGTCCGCGATCTACGAGCAGCTCGGAGACCGCCAGCTTGCCTTGCAATGGCTTGCCAAGGCGATCAAGGGGGGTTTCTCGCGCGATCTGATTGAAAAGGAGCCCGCGCTAACGCGGTTGCGGCTTGACCCGAGGTTCCCAGGTTTGTTCGGCCCCTAGGTCCTGATTCTTCAAATTCCAGCTCACAAAAGGAGAAGCGAAATGCCAAACGGAACAGCAGCAGTACCTTCGCATATGCCGGTCGATCTCCCTCCGCCAATCAAGGACTCAACGGGCAGGGGCAGAGTTTATGTCAATCCCCCTGCAATCCACATCGGTATAGGACCTAAGCGGCTGCCGAATATCCGTTTCACGAATAACACCGGTGACAAGGTTAGGATATGGCTCCTCGAAGCGGCATCGCTTTTTGCTGGTCCTCCCCCAGACTATAAGAATTTCGATATTCCATTTGTTGTCCCAGCGAAAGGGACGCTGGAACTCGACCTCAAGCCTGATTTGGGCTACGGCGATTATACCTATCACGTGTTCTGTGATGCGATTGGTCACGAGGCAGACGGCAACTCCCCGCCGACCTTGCACTGTCCTTAGTGGTGAAGGGAAAGCAAAGAGCGCATGCTTCGGCTTTGGACGCAATTTGAGAGCGGAAGATGCGCGTTCATTTCCTGTCGACCACGTTAGCTTCCTGTGTGCGACAACGTGTAGGTGTGCGCGAAAATTTACGAAATGGCTCCTCACTGCGACTCGACGAGGCTGTCGGATTTGTCAGTGGCCGAGTTCCCCTTGATGTCAAGCAACAAGGATCCATCTGATAAAGCGAACAGCATGCGCGGCTCGAAGGCGCGGTCACCCTCGCTGGCACCACGATAGCCATCAGGCCCGGATCTCGAGCCGTTATGCCAACTCTGGCTCTCCCGATTCCACAAGGAACCCCGTGCGCACTGGCTCGCCGGCTACGGCGGCGATCCGGCGACTGTTGCGGGAGATGAGCATAGGACGGCGGAAAGGCTACGCTCCGGAGAAGGCGTCTAGTTGCGAATATGTCCCGGGTGTATAATGTGAGCGTGAGATTGTCCCTATCGTCGCATGTCGCCCGTCTGCGATCCGTCTCCATCAACGCCGAATGAAGACTACACGTCCGACAGAAAGCCACGAGCGCGTGTTCCTGGTGGGGGTGGGGCTGAAGCGGGCCTCGCATGTACCGGGGATTGATGCGGGCGATGCGGAGCGCGCCTCGCTGGAAGAGCTCGCGGAACTGGCCCGCAGCGCGGGCGCGCAAGTCGCGGGCAACATTTTTCAAATGCGCGACAAAATCGACCCCGCCACCGTGATCGGGCGCGGCAAGATCGAAGAAGTGAAAATCGAAGCGCATCTGCACCACGCGCCGCTCATCGTATTTGACCGCAATCTGTCACCAACCCAGTTGCGCAATCTCGAAAAGGGCACCGAATGCCGCGTGATTGATCGCACGCAGTTGATCCTGGATATTTTTGCGCGGCATGCGCGCAGCCGCGAAGGACAGCTGCAGGTCGAGCTCGCTCAACTGAACTATTCTTTGCCGCGCCTCGCCGAGAGCGCCAAAGAGCTGTCCAGGCTGGGCGGCGGAATCGGAACGCGCGGTCCCGGCGAGCAGAAACTCGAAACCGACCGGCGGCGCATTCGCGACCGAATCAGCAAGATCACCAAGGCCATCGAGGCTGTCCGCAAGCAGCGTTCGCTGCGGCGCGAGACGCGCCAGGCTGTGCCGCTGGGGACCGTCGCGCTCGTGGGCTATACTAACGCGGGGAAATCGACGCTTTTCAATTCGCTGAGCCGCGCCGGCGTGTTGGTTTCCTCGAAAATGTTCGCCACGCTCGACCCGACCGTGCGCGCCGTGCGCCTCCCGTCGAATCGCCGCGTGCTCCTCTCCGATACCGTCGGATTTATTCGCGACCTTCCGCCGGGACTGATCACCGCGTTTCGCGCCACTCTGGAAGAAGTGCAGGAGTCGGCGCTGCTTCTGCTCGTCACGGACATCTCCAATCCGCACCACGCCGAACAGGACGCCGAAGTGGAAAAAATTCTGAAGGAACTGGGCGTGGCCGACCGGCTGCGCCTGCACGTGCTGAACAAAATTGACAGGCTCACTCCGGAAGAAGCCGCATCTGTGGATGGCAATCACAATTCCTCGCGCGTCTCTGGTCTAACCGGCGAAGGGCTGGAAGCGTTGCTCAGCCGTATCGATGAAGCGATGCCCGTCGATCCCGTGCTGCATCTGCACTTCACGCTGCCGCTGTCGAATGGACGCGCCATCGCCCTCGTGCACGCCCTGGGCCGCGTGCTGCATTCGGAAGTGCAGGACTCGGCCATTGCCATCGAGGCGGAAATTCCCGAATCCGTAGCTCGCAAATTGAGAATCGGTCCGGAGTCAACGCACGCTTAATTGTGCTTTGCCCGTTTCATTTCACGATATTCAGTGTCCGCGGCAACGCTCTACATAGGCTATTGCAAGATCACCATCCCAGGACGCCATTGTCTAGTTTTTCCAGGCATCGCCGCATAGATCTGTGGGAACGCCCCAGCCTGTCGCGCCGCAGGAACACAACCACCCCAACCCCTGGCGGTCACAAATTGTGGAAATGTCTGTGGAAATCACTTTCCCTTCGGAAACAGATACTAAGGAGAATTTCGATCGCCACGCGATCATGACCGTCCTGAGAATGTGTAACTAATTTATTTTCATATATTTATAGACATAATTGCTGAATGATGAAGCAATTCACGCCTTTCCCTTGCGGATGGTTGTAAAGTCATGATTTGCACAGCCTTGCGGGTGCCCTCCGGACAAGAGTACATGGTCTCGGTCGCGCGCGTTAAGCACGCTGACGAGCCGCGTGATCGTCCTGGGAACTCATTCTGAGCAATCGTTGACTGCTCGCATCGGTGCGTCTATAGTGAGTTACGCGCCGCCACTGTGCGTGTACGTCCAAATAGGAGCAGGGAACCCGCCGGGTGCGTCATGAACCTGCCAAACAGCCTGACGATTCTCCGCATTTTCTTTATTCCGGTGCTGGTCGTTATCCTTCTGACCCGCGAACCAAATATTGCTTTTTTGGGAGTGACGATTAATTTTGGCGAATGGGGCGTGCTCATTCTTCTGGCGGCTGCCGCCACGGATTGGGCGGACGGCTACTACGCCCGGCGCCGCAGCGAAGTCACCACGCTCGGAATTCTTCTCGATCCCATCGCCGACAAACTTTTGATTTCCGCCGCGTTTATTTCCCTCGTGGAAATGCGCCTGGTGCCCGGCTGGATGGCCGTGATCATCATCGGGCGGGAGATTGTGGTCCTCGGGCTGCGCAATATCGCTTCGGCCGAAGGGTTTACGATTCCGGCTTCCGCGCTGGGCAAAACGAAAATGGTGCTGCAAGTGATCGCCGTTTGCGCGGTGATCCTGGCGGCCAAGCACACCATCATTCGGCCGCTCGGCGTGATTCTGCTGTGGCTGGTAGTGGGAAGCGCAGTGGTCTCCGCGTTTCAGTATTTTCAAAAGTTTTGGGGCCGTGTCGACGGCAGCGTGAAACAACGGCGTCACCTCAGAATTCTCGAACGCCGCAAGAATACTCAGGATGTCCCGACTGTCCAGTGACGATTGGTTGGCGCTGGTAGAGATTGCCCGGCGTGCGATTGCAAGCGCCGTCCTCGAGAATCGACTCCCGGATTTCCCCGCTTTCCCCGCAGCACTCTCAGAACCTAGCGGAGCATTTGTCAGCCTATACCGTGGTGGAGCGCTGCGCGGCTGCGTGGGGCAAGTCGAAAATCCCGGCCCGCTCGCCGACGTTGTCGCCCGGTCGGCGATTAACGCGGCGCTGTACGATTCGCGCTTCCCTCCCGTAAGCGCCGATGAAGTCGCCAGCCTGGAAATCGAAATCTCCGTCTTGACTGCTCCGGAACGCATTCTCCCTGAAGCGATTGTCACGGGCCGGCATGGACTTATCGTGGCGCGCGGGTCCTTCAGGGGCCTGTTGCTTCCGCAAGTGGCCACGGAACGGAATTGGTCCGCGCAGCGATTACTCGAGGAAACCTGTATTAAAGCCGGCTTGGCGCGCGATGCCTGGCGAGATTCCGCGACGGAGGTGTTTGGCTTCACCGCGGAAGTTTTTTCGGAAAAGAGAGAGCGAACAATTTCCGAATCGTGATATGGCGGCCTCAGGGCCTTCGATTCGCCGGCACGCGTTTTTTTATCGGGAAATGAAAAAGGATCTGATTCGCCGTGCGGATCAGATCCTTTTTTCTTTCGTGCGGATTGCGGACAGAAACTCTGGCTGCCGTTATTCCAATTCCACGTAATCGCCGATAAAGAGGCCCCCTCGCACGGCGGTCACCAAAACAGTCGAGGAATTAGCCCCGGTGCGCACGACGATGCCTTCGCCTACTATCTGGCGCGGGAGATTGTCCCACTGATAGGCGACCGGGGTGCTTCCAAACCCGTACACCTTATAGGCTGAACCGGAGTCTTGAGCGACTCTCTCGATGCGCGTCCCCTGATAGCGGAACACGCGGAAGTAATCTCCCACGCGAACGCCCTGCGCGCTTCCCAGGTTGACGTAAACGATTCCGCCAGGCCCGCTCAGTACCGTGTAATCCTTGGCGCTCACAACCATGGCGGTTTTCTTTCCAGATGGCACCGCAAAGGGATCGAGCTTCACGGCACGGAACTGAGGAACCGGCCGGGCAACAAACGGACGCACGATGTCACCACGCTGCACCAAATCGCAGCCCAAGGTCAATTCCGCGGTGGAAGTTTTCGCCTCGACATGCACGACACGCAACTGCCCGATATCCGCATACCTGGTGCCCATAGCGCGGCTCAACATGGTTTCGTACTTGAACCACGCATTTGCCGCCATCATATCGCTCACCGGCCGGACCACTTCAAACTGATCTCCGATCCTCACTCCTTGTTCCCCTCCCCGGTTGATATAAATGAGTTGCCCCTGCTGGAAGGTGACCCTTACCGCGGAATCCTCGCCGGAAATTACGAAGGTTTCGTTCGGAACCGGCTTGTCGCTGACTATACCTGCGCAATATATGTCGGCTTGCGTTGGGGCATTCGTGACATACTCTTGCGCTTTGGCAGCCAGGGTGGAGACCAGCAAGCTCAGTCCCACGCTAAGTCCTATAGTTAGAATGCGATAACTGATCTTTTTGGGCATGGAAACTGCTCCTTGCGCGCGCAACTTTATAGATCCCCGCACCGGTCAATACTGCTCTTCAAAGCTAGCACCGGCCCCATGGACCGTCAAGAAATCGTGGTGGGACGCTTTACACATTTGTCACCCACATGATAGAAGCCTAAAGCTTAGCTTCTGGGGGTAGAGGGCGCTTGGGGAGTCTCTTCGGACAAGATCGCGTGTGTGGCGTTGTTGCCGCCGAAACGGCGTGCGAGATGAGGTCGCAGGTCCGATTGGGCCTGCGCAAGACGCGCACTCTGGAATTGCGACTCGACTATCTTCGCGGCGCAAAAGAGCGGGAAATTTTCTTGGCCTGGCTGCGCCGCGAGCGCCCGCGCGCCGTGCTCATTGCCACATGCCGGCGGCATGAAGGTGGAGGGCTGTTTCGAGGCAGCCGGGAAGAACAAATCGCGATCCTGGCGCAAGCTGCCCGCTCCGGCTGCGGCTGGTGCGACGTTGAAATTGAAACGGCGAAGCGTATGGCCAGGCGCGAACTTGCGCGTGAGCTTTCCTCCGCGCGCGTAATGGTGTCGTACCATGATTTTCGGGGAACGCCTCGCAATCTCCGAAGAATCGTCCCCCGGCTGGAACAAGCGGGCGGGCATGCGATTAAAATCGCCGCGCAGTGCCATTCCGTATCTGACAGCGTGCACATCTGCGAATTAGCCCGGAAGCGTCGCGATGTCGTCGCGATACCCATGGGCGAATTCGGATTCGCCGGGCGGGTCCTCTCGCTGCGCATGGGCAGCGCGTTGGCGTATGCAGCCGTGGAGCAGGCCACGGCACCAGGCCAGCTATCTCTGAGCGTGATGGCCGATCTCTATCGGGCCGAGCGGATCACGCGGCGCACGCGAGTCTATGGCGTAATCGGCGATCCCATCGGGCATTCGCTCTCGCCGGTGCTGCACAACACGGCATTTCGGGCGCGCAAGTTCGACGCGGTTTTTGTACCGTTCCTGGTTCGGAATCTGCGAGAGTTTCTTGGCGCGATGAAGAGTCTTGGAGTCGCGGGCCTTTCGGTCACCATTCCGCACAAGGAAGCGATACTCCGGTTTCTGGATGATTGCGACCCACTGGCTGCGCAGATTGGCGCGGTCAACACGGTTGTCGTGCGTGGCGGCGGGCGATTGTACGGGTACAATACGGACTACGTCGGAGTCCTGCGCAGTCTGGAGCGGCGAATGCGCCTCGCGGGGAGCCGCGTGCTGCTGTTTGGTGCGGGAGGCGCCGCGAGAGCGGCCGCGTTCGCGCTGGCGCAGGCGGGCTCGAACATATGTCTTTGCGCGCGGCGTCCGGAACGCGCGCGGGCGCTGGCCCGCGCCGTCGGTGGGCAAGTGGTGGCGCGCGCCGGTCTGGCGCATGAATTTTTCGATGCGATCGTGAATTGCACGCCTGTCGGGATGCACCCGCGCGGCGGCTCTCCGCTCTCCAGCGCGGAACTGAATTGCCGGATCGTCATGGACATGGTCTACCGCCCGCGGGAAACGGAATTGTTGCGTCTGGCGCGCCGCAAAGGCATCGAAGTTATTTCCGGCGTGGAAATGTTTCTCGCGCAGGGTTTCGCGCAATACGAAATTTGGACGGGCGAGCGCGCGCCGGAAAGCGCCATGCGTCGCGCGGTGCTTTCGGCGCTCGCTCGGGAAGAAAAATGAAAGGGGCGCCCCTCGTGACCTGCGGCGCCGGGGATTCGCTGGGAAATTTATGATCCAGCCGGACTTCAAATCGTTCAGCAAGCTGGCGCGGCAGGGCAACCTCGTGCCCGTGTATGACACCTTTACGGCCGACACACTCACGCCGGTCTCCGCGTATCTGCGGCTCGCGCAGAACGCGCGGTACGCCTGCCTGCTCGAAAGCGTCGAGGGCGGGGAGAAGATCGCGCGGTATACGTTTGTGGGCGCGAACCCGAGCGAAGTGTTCCGCTACGTCAACGGCGCGTGCGTGCTGGAAAGCGATAGCCGCACGTCCTGGGTGCAGGTGAATCCGCTCGATTACTTGCGCAACCGCGTGGAGCGGTATCGCCCTGTGCGCGTGCCGGGCCTGCCGCCGCTTGTCGCCGGAGCGATCGGCTATTTTGCGTATGACATGGTCCGGCTCATCGAGCGCATTCCGGACGCGACGCGCGACGACGTCGGAATGGATGACGCCGTGATGATGTTTTTCCTGGGCCTCGTCGTCTTCGATCACGTCCGGCACAGGGTCTGGATCGTGCGCAACGTGTTTACCGGGGGCGAAGGCAACCTCCGCGCGAAATACAACCAGGCCGTGCGGGAAATCCAGGCCACCCGCCGCCGTCTGGCTTTGCCCGTGGCTTCGGAACATCCGAGGCGCCGAAAGCCGCGCCCGCTCAAGGTGACATCGAATTTTTCGCGCGCCAAATTTCTCGCCGCAGTCAACAAATCTAAGGAATACATTCGCGCGGGCGACATTTTTCAAGTGGCCATCAGCCAGCGTTTCGCCGCGAAAACCGACGCCGACCCCTTCGAGATTTACCGGTCGTTGCGCGTGGTGAACCCGTCGCCTTACATGTATTTTCTGAAGTTGAACGATCTCGCTGTAGTTGGCAGCTCGCCTGAAATGCTCGTGAAAGTGCAAGGCCGCGAGGCGTTTTACCGGCCCATCGCCGGGACACGCCGGCGTGGCGCCGATGAAAAAGAAGACGCCGCATTGGAAGCCGAACTGGCCGCCGATCCCAAGGAGCAGGCCGAGCACATCATGCTCGTCGATCTGGGGCGCAACGACCTGGGGCGCGTTTCGGAATACGGCACAGTGCGCGTCGAGAAACTGATGTTTGTCGAGCGCTACTCGCACGTGATGCACCTCGTTTCCAGTTTGCGCGGGCATTTGCGGGAAGAGGTGGACTGCTTCGACGCGCTGGCCGCCTGTTTTCCCGGAGGCACGCTTTCGGGCGCGCCGAAAGTCCGCGCCATGGAAATCATCGACGAGCTTGAGCCCACGCGTCGCGGCATCTATGGCGGCGCGATCCTGTATCTGGACTTCACGGGAAATCTGGATTCCTGCATCGCGATTCGCACCATGGTCGTAAAGAAAGGCGTGGCCTACGTGCAGGCCGGCGCGGGCCTCGTCGCGGACTCGGTCCCCAAGACGGAATACACGGAGACGGTGAACAAAGCGCGAGCCCTGATCTCAGCGCTTGAGATCGCGCATCGCGGCGACGATCCCGCGCCAGGGGGCGCCAAGCTCAGCTATCGAAAGAAGTAACAATTCTCCCGTTCATTTATCCGCGCGAAATGACTGAGTGAAAATACTGGATGGTGTTTTGTGTTGAATGATTCCGTCCCTGGACCCCGCACCGGATTCCGACTTTACGTGATCGCGTCGGTATTGGCTTTTCTTTTCGTCGGTCTCTACGTCGCATGGGTTTTTTATTCACGCTGGGAGGCGAATCAAGCCATCGCTGAGAAGGCGGCGGAAAAGCAGCGTGCCCAGAATCAGCAGACTTTTGAGATGATGGGCGGGAATCGCTTTGACATCCTAGTTTATGCCGCTAATCCGCCGGTCATTCGGGCTGGGGAGAATAGCTCTCTTTGCTATAGCGTGTCCAACGCGAAGGCCGTGAAAATCGAGCCGGAAGCGGAAGAGCCCGTTTGGCCGGCTTACAGCCGATGCGTGCACGTTTCGCCGCGCAAGGACACAACTTACACATTGACGATCGAGGACGGGGCTGGGCACACGAAGAGCGCGACCCTTGAAATCCGTGTGCGCTGAACTCCGAGAAGGGTTGGGTAGCACAGGCACTCTTGCATATGCGTTTTTTGCAATCGCAATTGGAAACACAGCCACTCGTGCGTGCCGCAAAACCGCACAGGCAAGAATGCTTGTGCTACTTAGTCCGCCGCAGTTGGTTTCTGCGGATGAATAATTAATTTCTGCACGCGCCAGTTAGAAGTTTCCGCGGCGTACACCACATTGTCCGACGCGCAGGCGAGCTGGTGAGCGCCCGAAAACTGTTTGAGCTGGCGCCCTGAGCGGCCGATCACGCCGAGCACTTTTCCGTCGAGCGAAACTTTGAAGATTCGGCCAGGGTAAGTGGTTTCTCCGACGTACAGCACTTGTTCGCGGCCGGGTGTGATGCAAATGGAATTGGGAGCGCCGATCACGGCGGCGAGACGTTCGCCGGTGGGAGTGTTGCCATTGGTTGCGTGCGTTCCGGGAACGGGCGGCACGTCAATCGTGAACATGCGCAGAAATTTTCCGTCGGTGTCGAACACCTGAATGCGCCGGTTGCTGCGGTCGCCCACGTAGAGATTGTTGCTACGGTCCACCACAATCGAATGCGGCAGGCGAAATTGTCCCGGCCCCGTGCCCTTTTCGCCCCAGGATTTTACCCAGTCTCCATTCTTGTCATATTTCGCGACGCGCGAGTTCACGTATCCGTCGGTAATGTAGATGTTGCCGTCGGAATCCCAGGCCACGTCGGTGGGCTGGCGGAAGAGTCCATCGGCGGCGGGAAGGGGAGGATCGGGATGCCCCCACGGCTTAGATTCCTCGTCGGCTCCTTCGGCGCGCCGGCCGAAGACCATGACCACGCGGCCTGCCTGGTTGAATTTGATGACCATGTCGGAACCTTTGTCGATGGCCCAGATGTTGTCGTCCTTGTCGATGCGCACGCTGTGGGCTTCGGACCAGGCGTAAAGGCCCTTGCCGATTTCGCGAAGGAACGCGCCGTCCGGACCGAACTCAAACAGTTGCGCCGCTGCGGGCGCGTAGGCCGGACCGTTCGCGCTGTTGGATCGCGTGAAAACGAAGACGTGCCCTTTTGAATTGACGGCCACGCCGGGAACCTCGCCGAAATTCATTCCCAGCGGAAGCTTGAAGAAATTGGGGACGGAGTCAAAGGAAAGTTCCGGCACATTTTGTTGCGCGAACAAAGGCGAAGCGAGCAGCACGCACAACACGAAAAGACACATTTTTGCTTTCATCGAGGCCTCCCGACTGATCAGGATTTGGATTCCATCATGAGCGTGGCGCGAGCCTACGACGGTCGTGTGCAAGTGTCAATTAGCAGCTGTGTTGTAGCGCCGGCGTCTCGCCGGCATTTTTGTGTTATGCGGAAACCAGAAAAATAGCTGGCGAGACGCCGGCGCTATAAAAAGATGGCGTTCGCTGCTTAGTCTTTTTTCTGCGTGTTATTCAACACGGAATCCGGAATGATCAGGCGCTCGACGGGGCGGCCGCCGATGATGTGCGAGTCGATGATTTCGTCGACATCCGCGGGAGTCACGCCGCCGTACGAGACGGCGTCGGGATACACCACGACTGTTGGGCCGGCCTCGCACTGATCCAGGCACCCGGACTTATTCGCGCGAACCTTGCTGTTGGGAATGCCGCGCTCGCGCAACTTTTCCTTGAATACGCGGTGAAGTTCGGCCTCGCCTGAAGGGTTGCAGCAGCCGCGCGGGTTGTCGTCCGGGCGCTGATTGGTGCATATGAAAATGTGTTTTTCAAACTTTGCCATGGGCCCTTTCGGAAATACCTCCTGAAGGACCCATTGTACACGGCCTTTGGTAGGACGGGCTTCAACCTATCGGTTTTGATCTTGCTCGCGCTTACGAAAACCGACAGGCTGAAGCCCGTCCTACCAAATTCGTGTACTATTATCTTTCAGGGGAAACGGGTCAACGGCACGGCCATCGCCAGCGGGAGCAAATCATGAAGGCGCACTCGATTCGGGCCATCACCATTGCAACACTTTTGCTGGGGTCTTTCGTTGTCTGGAATGCGCGCGCGCAGCAGCCGCAGTCACGCGGGCCGTCGACGGCCGAAGAGCGGACCCGTGCAGTCAAAGTTGCGCATGAACTCGAAGAGGATCCGCTTGCTAAGGATGCCAAGGACAATCGCGATTGGGTCATCCAATGGATCGTGGGTATTCCGGACATCACCGTGAATGTGTGCTTCGACTATTTCGGCAAGATGCCGGATCCTCCGCGCGGACATTCCAAGGAAATCGTCAGGCAGATGATCATCTCGAGCGCCGCGTTCATGATCGAGCACCCGAACAAAGCCAAGGACGAACAGGCCGTGGCCACGGCGGGTTTGCTCGGCTCGTTGAAAGCGTATCAGGCGATTCTCAAAGGGGATCCCGACGCGCGCTGGCCTTACGTGGATAAGATCATTCAGATGCGCGATCAGGGTAAGCTCGACGACTTCGTTTCCGACACTCGCCGAAAGTGCGCGCAGGATGAACAAGAACCCGACCCGGACACGATACGAGCGGCCCGTTGATTTTTTCTTTGCACCGCAGCTCGTCCGCCGCGGCGGACGAGTGTTTTCCGCCATTCGGGAAGAAAATCCCCGTGTCTGAAGACCCGGGCTGCAACAGCTTTCGCGGCAAATCGGGCGCGAAAAACCAGTGATGATTCTGCTCCTCGACAACTACGACTCGTTCACGTATAACCTCGCGCAGTTTCTCGGCCAGTTGGGCGGGAAGCTGGAGGTGCGTCGCAACGACCAGATTACTCTCGACGAAATCGCCGCGAAAAAGCCGGAACGCATTGTGATTTCTCCGGGACCGGGCACGCCGGAAGATTCAGGCATTTGCGTGGACGTGATCCGGCGCTTCGCCGGGCAGCTTCCCATCCTCGGCGTGTGCCTCGGCCATCAGGCCATCGGCTACGCATTCGGAGGGAAAGTCATCCGCGCGCCGGAAATCATGCACGGCAAGACAAGCCGCATCCATCACGACAATAAGACGGTCTTCCAGAATTTACCGCAGGATTTTGTCGCCACTCGCTATCACTCCCTGATCGTCGAGGAAAAAACGTTTCCCGCCGATTTGGAAATCTCCGCGAAAACCGACGGTATCATTATGGGCCTGCGCCACCGGAAAATGCAGGTGGAGGGCGTGCAGTTCCATCCTGAGTCCGTGCTTACTGATGTGGGAATGCAGCTTCTGAAGAATTTTCTGTCGCTTTAGATTTTGTGGCACAGGCTTCAGCCTGTGGGGTTTGGTGGGTGCAAGAGCTAAAACCCACAGGCTGAAGCCTGTTCTACTTCTTGCTACTTGTGCGCGAACTCAACGAGCGCGTCGAGTTTCTTGCGGGCTTCGCCGGAATCGATGGACCCGGCGGCAAGCTGTGCGCCTTCCAGAAAATCGGCGGCGCGGCCGGAGGCGACAATCGCGGCCGCGGCGTTGGCGACAACAATATCCCGCCGCGGACCGGCCTCGCCGGAAAGAATCGCCCGAATGAGGCTCGCGTTGTGCGCGGCGTCTCCTCCAGAAATCGCGTCAAGGGGCGCGCGCTCCAGGCCGAAATCTTCGGGCGTGACTTGATAGATGCGCACCACGTCGCGGCGCACGTCGCCAACCGATGTTTCGCCCGACAGCGAAATTTCGTCCAGCCCGCCCGTGCCGTGCACAACGAACGCGCGCTCGACGTCCAGTTCGCTGAGCACCAGCGCCACTTTTTCCACCACCTTGTCCGAAAATACTCCGGCAATTTGCGCGCGTGCGCCGGCCGGATTGGTGAGCGGGCCGAGCAAGTTGAACGCGGTGCGTCCCAGACGGCGGCGCGCGGGCATGGCGTGGCGCATGGCCGTGTGCAACGCGGGCGCATAGAGAAACCCGATCCCGATCTCGCGAATGGCGGCGCCGGCCCGCTCCGGCGGAACTTCGAGCGAAACTCCCAGCGCCTCGAGAACATCCGCCGAGCCGCATCTCGACGAGATGGAGCGGTTGCCGTGCTTGGCGACGCGCACGCCGGCGCCGGCCGCCACGAATGCCGCCGCCGTCGAGATGTTGAATGTCCCCGAGGAATCGCCGCCGGTGCCGCAGGTGTCTACAAGCAGTTCATCGGGAGCCGTTCCGTCCGCGAAAACCGGCGTTACATGGCGGCGCATCGCGCGGGCGAAGCCGACCAGCTCTCCGACCGTTTCACCTTTCGCGCGCAGCACGGTCAGCAGCGCGACGATGGCCTCATCATTCGAGTGCCCGGAAAGAATCTCTTCCATCGCGAGTTCGGCTTCCTGGCGCGAAAGGTCCGAGCCCGCCTCCACTTTTTTGATGAGCGTATTCAGCATGGGTAGATGGGACTTAACCCATGCCGGGGGCTCAATCGTGGGAGGGAACGCACGATAGCGTTGTTCTGAATTGGCATCTGTTGCAAAGTCAACTGGTTCCTTTCGCCTTGCCCGGTTCGAGTGTTCCCTATAAACTCTTAAGTTTCCAAAGTAACTAAATTCTAGCACTGATGGACGGACGATGAAGATCCACGAATATCAGGCAAAAGAAATTTTCAGGCGATTCGGCGTACCAACCCCTCGCGGAGAAATGGTCACGACGCCGGAGCAAGCGCGGGCCGTCGCTGAGCGGTTGGGGACGAAAATTGTCGTAGTGAAGGCGCAAATCCATGCCGGAGGGCGCGGCAAGGCGGGCGGCGTGAAACTGGCGAAATCCCCGGCGGAAGCGGCCGACCTGGCCAAGAAAATGATGGGCATGAAACTGGTGACGCCTCAAACCGGGCCTGGCGGGCGCATCGTGCAGCGGTTGCTGATCGAGGAAGGCCTGGACATCAAGCGCGAACTTTACTTGAGCATTCTCGTCGATCGCGCGGTCGCCGCTCCGGTGATCATGGCGAGCACCGCGGGCGGCATGGAAATTGAGGAAGTGGCGCACAAGAATCTCGAGCTGATTTTGCGCGAGACGATTCTTCCGGCAACCGGCTTGCAGCCCTATCACACGCGCAAGGTGGCGTATGGACTGGGCGTTTCCGGAGATGCGGCCGCTGCGGCCGGGCCGTTCTTGCAGGCGCTCTACCGGGCGTTCACCGAAACCGACGCGTCGCTCGCCGAAATCAATCCGCTGATCGTGACCGGCGATGGCAAACTCGTCGCGCTCGACGCCAAGATGGCGTTTGACGACAACGCGCTCTACCGGCACAAGGACATTGTCGAATTGCGCGATTTGAACGAGGAAGATCCTCTCGAAGTCGAAGCGTCCACCTACAAGCTGAACTACATCAAGCTCGAAGGCAATGTCGGCTGCATGGTCAACGGCGCGGGCTTGGCCATGAGCACGATGGACATCATCAAATTGTCGGGCGGCTCCCCGGCAAATTTCCTGGATGTCGGCGGCGGCGCTTCGGCTGAACAGGTGAAGAACGCTTTCAAGATTCTGGTGAAAGACCCGAGCGTGAAAGGCGTGTTCATCAATATTTTCGGCGGAATCCTGCGATGCGACGTGCTGGCGTCAGGCGTTGTGGCAGCGGCAAAGGAGCTAAATCTGAAACTTCCAGTCGTGGTTCGCATGGAAGGGACCAACGTAGAGAAAGGACGGGAAATTTTGCGCAATTCGGGGTTGGGATTGACAATCGCGAGCGATATGAAAGACGGAGCAGCGAAAGTCGTCGCGCTTGCAGGCGGTGCGCGATGAGCGTGTTAGTGAATGAAAAGACGCGCGTCGTCGTGCAAGGCCTGACCGGGCGCGAAGGCGGCTTCCATGCGGGACAGATGATCGAGTACGGCAGCAAAGTGGTCGCGGGGGTGACGCCGGGCAAGGGCGGCACGAAGCATGAGAATGTGCCGGTTTTCAACACCGTTTCGGATGCGGTTCGCGAAACGGGCGTGGATGCGTCCATTATTTTTGTGCCGCCGCCGTTTGCCGCGGACGCGATTCTAGAGGCCATCGACGCGAGCGTGCCGCTGGTTATTTGCATCACGGAAGGCATTCCCACGCTCGACATGGTTCGTGTGGCGGCTGCGCTGAAAAATTCCAAAACGCGGCTGATCGGGCCGAACTGTCCGGGAATTATTTCTCCGGGAAAATGCAAAATGGGAATCATGCCGGGGCGGATTCACAAGCAGGGAAACATCGGCGTCGTGAGCCGCAGCGGAACCCTTACCTATGAAGCCGTGCATCAGTTGACGCAGCTTGGCATCGGCCAGTCCACGTGCATCGGCATCGGCGGCGATCCGATCATCGGCACGACGCACACCGACGCGATCAAGCTCTTCAACGAAGATCCGGAAACGCACGCCATCGTGATGATCGGCGAAATCGGCGGCGATGCGGAAGAGCAGGCCGCCGCCTACATCAAGGCCAACGTGAAAAAGCCCGTCGTAGGATTGATCGCCGGGCAGACCGCGCCTCCGGGACGCCGCATGGGCCACGCGGGAGCGATCATCAGTGGCGGCGCAGGCACCGCCGTCGAGAAATACAAAGCCATGGCTGCCGCGGGAATTATTACGATTCAGAGCCCCGCGGACATTGGAGTGACGCTCGCGGCAGCGATCAAGAAGTAGGTGGCAGGTGGCAGGGAACAGGCGGTCGGGGAGTAAAGGCACGAAATTCCCGAATGACATTTCGATTAGGGAGAAATTCTGAATGGCAACTGAACGCACTTTAGCAATCATCAAGCCTGACGCTGTCGGGCGTGGGCTGACGGGTGAAATTCTTGCCAGGATTCAGAAAGCCGGATTTCAGATCGTCGCGATCAAGTCGATGCGTCTTACGAAGAAAGAAGCAGAGGGTTTCTATGCCGTGCATGCCGCGCGCCCATTTTTTGGCGAGCTGACCGAATTCATGAGTTCCGGCAAGGTGGTGGTGCTCGCTCTCGAAGCAGAAAGCGCAATCCTGAAATGGCGCGACACGATGGGCGCCACCGACCCCGCCAAGGCCGCGCCCGGCACGATTCGCCGCGACCTCGGCACCAGCATCGGAAACAATTGCACGCACGGCTCGGACGCTCCGGACACGGCGGCTTTTGAGCTTGGATATTTTTTCGCCGGCTACGAATTAATCTGAGTATTTTCAGTAGGACGGGCTTCAGCCTGCCGGGTTTGGTTTTGTAGTTCTACTTCACGTGCGACAGGCTGAAGCCCGTCCTACTTGAACCAAAAATAAAGGTTAACGCAACTAAGTCGCGAGAACCCAGGCCCACTGCCTCACGAATGGGTAGAATCGAAATCAGTGGAACCTATGCGCGAACTCGGGCGAATGATGGTCATCGCGGGCGCGGCGCTCGCGGCGGTTGGGGCGCTGTTGTGGCTGGCTGCGCGGCGGGGAGAGTTTCCATTGCGGCTCGGGCGTTTACCGGGCGACATTGCGGTTCAGGGAAAACATGGCTCGTTTTATTTCCCGGTGGTGACGTGTATCCTGCTGAGCGTGGTGCTGACTCTGATCCTGTGGCTGGTGCAATGGCTGAAAAGGTAAAACAATTCGAGTTGAACCTCGCGCCGGAGCGAAAAATCTGGAGCGTCACGGAGCTGACGGCGCGCATCAGCGGCGTGCTGGCCTCGCAATTCTCGAATTTGTGGGTCGAGGGCGAAGTCTCCAACTATCGTCCCGCGCAGTCCGGGCATCTCTATTTCACGCTCAAGGACTCGAAAGCGCAGGTGCGCTGCGTGTGCTTTCGCGCGCAGGCGATGCGGCTGAAATTCCGGCCCGAGGACGGATTGAAGCTGATCGTGCGCGGATCGATCAGCGTGTACGATCCGCGCGGCGAGTATCAGATTTACGTCGAGCACATCGAGCCGTCGGGAGTGGGCGCGCTGCAACTGGCGTTCGAGCAGCTCAGAAAGCGCCTCGACGCCGAGGGGCTTTTCGACGTGGCGCGCAAGAAGCCGCTGCCCATGTTGCCGCGGCGCATCGGTGTCGTGACTTCGCCGAGGGGCGCGGCCGTGCGCGACATCATTCGCATCCTGCGGCGGCGGTTTCCGAATCTGCACCTCATCGTTTACCCTGTGCGCGTGCAAGGCGAAGGAGCGGCGGAAGAAATCGCCGCGGCGCTGAAATATTTCAACCGCAAACAATCGGTGGATGTCATTTTGCTCGCGCGCGGCGGCGGGTCGATCGAAGATCTCTGGGCGTTCAACGAGGAATCGGTGGCGCGCGCGATTGCCACGTGCACGATCCCAATCGTGAGCGGCGTGGGGCACGAAACCGACTTCACCATCGCGGACTTCGTGGCGGACGTGCGCGCTTCGACGCCCTCTGCCGCCGCGGAAATTGTGGTGCAATCGCGCCAGGAATTTCAGCGCCATCTCGCGGAACTGGAACACAAAATTTCGCAGCGCATGAGATACATTCTGCTGGAGTGGCGGCATCACCTGAAGGAACTTACAACACACATGGGCTTTCGCCGCCTCGAGGATTTGCTGCGCCATCACCGGCAGCAGACGGACGAACTGACCTCGCGGCTCGGCGTCGCGCTCGAAGGCCGCATCGAAGTGCTGCGCCACCGCTACACGATTGCGGGAACACGCATCGCCTCGTTCGATTTGCGCGCGCGCATCCGCACCCTGGGCTTGCGCCTCGTGCAGCGATCGGCGGATCTCGGCATGAAGATGGAGCGGTACCTCGTCGGCAAGATCCAGCGCCTCGAGCGGCTGCGCTTGCAGCTCGACGAGCGCAGCCCGCTGCGCGTGCTGCAGCGCGGCTACGCCATCTGCACGGATGCCGCGGGTAACGTGGTGAGAGCCGCCGAGCAAGTTTCCATAGGCGCCGAAGTCAATGTGCAGCTAGCCCGCGGCCGCCTGGGCGCGGAAGTGCGTACCCGCGAAATTCCAAAGCCTTAATTCAAATTCCGCTGAAGATGTGAAGGGACGGCTTTTAGTGGCGCATGCTCTAGCTTGCGGGGGTTGGGTCTTGCAAGGTCCAAAACCCGCAAGCTAAAGCGTGCGCCACTAAAACCTATTCGTCGGAAGTGCTTGCAACCTTCAGCACCGCGAGGAAAGCTTCCTGCGGAATATCCACGCGGCCCACGCGCTTCATGCGCTTTTTTCCTTCTTTTTGTTTCTCCAGCAATTTGCGTTTGCGCGTGATGTCGCCGCCGTAGCATTTGGCCAGCACGTTCTTGCGAATGGCTGCGACGGTTTCGCGCGCGATCACGCGGCTGCCGATGGCGGCCTGGATCGGCACTTCAAACATCTGCCGCGGGATCAGCTTGCGCAAACGCGTGACGAGTTCTCGCCCGCGCTCGTAGGAAAATTCGCGATGGCACACCAGCGCCAGCGCATCCACCGGCTCGCCCCCGATCAGTATGTCCAGCTTCACGAGATCGGCTTCCTTGTAGCCCGCCAGGTGATAGTCGAGCGACGCGTAGCCGCGCGACGCGCTCTTCAGTCGGTCGTAGAAATCGAGCACGATTTCGTTGAGCGGCAACTCGTACGTCAGCATCACGCGCTGCGGCGAAAGGTACTCGAAATTTTTCTGCACCCCGCGCTTTTCCTCGCACAGCTTCAGAATCGAACCGACAGAATCTTCCGCCGTGATGATCATCGCCGTGATCACCGGCTCTTCGATCTTGGCCATTTCGTTGGGCGGCGGAAATTTCGTCGGGTTGTCCACCTCGACGATGTCCCCGGCCGTCGTCGAGATCCTGTAACGCACGCTGGGCGCGGTGGTAATCAGGTTGATGTCGAATTCGCGCTCCAGCCGCTCCTGCGCAATTTCCATGTGCAAGAGGCCGAGAAATCCGCAGCGAAAGCCGAATCCGAGCGCCACGGAATTTTCCGGTTCGTAGAAAAACGCCGCGTCATTCAGCTGCAGTTTGCCGAGAGCGTCGCGCAAATTTTCGTAGTCGCTGGCAACCACCGGAAACAGGCCCGCGAACACCATGGGCTTGATGGCTTCAAATCCTGGCAGCTGCGGCGCGGGCCGCGCGGCATCGGTGACAGTGTCGCCCACGCGCGCATCCGCTACTTGCTTGATGTTGGCGACGACGAAGCCGACGTCTCCGGCAACGAGTTCGTCGAGGACCACGGGTTTTGGAGTCAGCGCGCCGAGCGCTTCGACTTCATACACTTGGTCGTTGAAATACAGGCGGATCTTCATGTGCCGCGTGATCCGCCCGTTCATAACCCGCACCAGAATCACAGCGCCGCGATAGGGATCAAACCAGGAGTCGAAAATCAGCGCCTGCAGCGGCGCTTCCGCAGTGCCGGTCGGAGGAGGAACGCGCGCGACCACGGCTTCCAGCACGGATTCCACGCCGAGGCCGCTCTTGGCGCTGATCAAGAGCGCGTCGGATGCGGGAATCGCAAGGACATTTTCGATCTGCTCCTTCACCTGGTCGGGCTGCGCGGCGGGGAGATCGATCTTGTTGATGACGGGGATAATCGTGAGATTGTGCTGCGCCGCGAGGAACGTGTTGGCGACGGTCTGCGCCTCGACGCCCTGGCTGGCGTCCACCACCAGCAGCGCGCCTTCGCAAGCGGAAAGCGCGCGGGAAACTTCGTAGGAAAAATCGACGTGGCCCGGCGTGTCGATCAGGTTGAGCTGGTACTCGTTTCCATCCTTTGCATTGTAGTGAAGACGAATGCTCTTGGCCTTGATGGTGATGCCCCGCTCACGCTCCAGGTCCATCGAGTCCAGCACCTGCGCGCTCATCTCGCGCTGGCTGAGAGCGCCCGTCAGCTCAAGCAGGCGGTCGGCCAGCGTGGACTTGCCGTGGTCAATGTGCGCGATGATGCAAAAATTGCGGACGAAACGTGGGTCCATCAGTCAGCCTGCCGGCGCGCGGAGTCCAACGCCGGTAAAATTCTCCTGTCCGAAGCGATTAACGGGCGCCAGCGTGTCGACTAGTTGCTATTCAGGATACTCGAATCGCTCCGCAACAATTCAGTGTGCCACAAGTGGCCGCAGTCAGGAAGCGGCGCGGCGGAGTCTGTGAAACCCCGATTTCCGATAATCCCGTTTATCAGGCGGAATCCAGCGCGGGCGGCGGAGAATTTGGATTGCGAATTTGGAAGAAACCAGGAGAACTGCTTCTGCGTATGCTGTCGAACCCCTTCCGTCAATGGCTTCTGGATCCGCCCCATGAATGGATAACCAACGCAACAGCAATTGCAAGTGTCAGCCCCTCGATCAGAAGGGCATACGAAGCAAACCGCTTTGCTCGGTCAAATCGGGCCACCAACCGGCTGATACCCATTCCCACAAGAATAAAAGGCAACCACATGAGCCTGTACAAACAGAGATTGATTAAGCTCTGTCCCACATGATTTTCGCCGAAGTAAAGCACACCCAGACAAACAGGTGCACTGAGGCTGACACCCAACAGGAATTTGGAATACGCCGTATAGAAGGCCTCAAACTTTGCAGTAACCCAGATTAGAGAGACGGTCGGGACCATGAAGAGACAGGCGATGAAGATCATGAGGAATGCGTCGCCGGCAGCCCACATGCCACCAGACGCCTCAGCGGGATTTTGGAGTTCCTGCAGGTGCCGCCCGAAGAGCAAGGTCGCTGCAATCACCAAAACCGCGCCATAACCCAGGGCAACTAATCCCAACTGCATTTGCCATGAAATAGATTTCACAAGAACATTCTACCGTCGGGATGGGTAGGGCCACACGACGAAGTCACTTTGGGGCGCGAAAAGCTCAATGTGAGGTGCCGCTTACGGTCCAGCCACATTCCGATAATCTCTGCGAGCTCAACCGGTCGATGCAACACCATCTAATCGGTTGATCTGACAATACTTCCCATCGAGAATCGATCTGTACGCCAGGACTCAATCAGAACCTAAACAGAGCTTTGTTTTGTTTGACATTGACGCCCGCGAACGAAATCAGCCTCGTAGACTCCTACAAGAAGACTTTGAGCAAGTGTTGCGTCGACCCATTGAGACCACCTCGTTTCTCGGGACTTGGCCTGTACGGATGGTGTCAGTCGGGCCAGCTCTGGTGGCAAACTTGTTGTGTCTAGGGCAGGAGAAGCATAGGATGCGCGAGACAAAGGTCCAGACCGGAAATTCCGGCTTGAAATGCTATTCGGTTCGCGCGGAGAGAACAGGAGATGCCCATGAGCGGGAAAACCACACATCACATCAACAAGATGTGGGCTAGTTCGGTCGACCGAAGGACTTTGCTGCAGCGCTCCTTTGTGGGAGGCGGAGCATTGATGGCGAGTTCGCTGCTCGGCAGCCGGTTCATATCAGCCGCCTTTGCGTCGGACTCTGCGCCCATGGTCGAGACCAATGTAGGCAAGGTCCGCGGGGTCGCGATTAACGGGGTGCAAACGTTTAGGGGCATTCCCTACGGTGCTTCTACTTCGGGGACGAGTCGTTTCTTGCCACCCACGGCGCCAAAGCCATGGACCGGAGTACATGACGCGCTCGACTATGGTCCACCCGCTCCGCAGATCGCCAGAGTAGATGACGCGGACAAAGAATCGCAGGCCGCTTTTGCCGAATACGGGGATCTAGGTCCGGCCCCGATGGGGGAAGATTGCCTGGTCTTGAATGTCTGGACGCCCAGCCTGCGCCCGGACAACAAACGTCCCGTGATGTTCTGGCTCCATGGCGGCGGATTCACCGCAGCTTCGGACACGAGTAGCTGGTTCGACGGTTCAAACCTGGCACGAAAACACGATGTTGTCGTCGTGGGGATCAATCATCGGCTGAATATCTTCGGATATCTCTATCTCGCTCAACTAGGCGGCGTGAAATACGCGGACTCGGGCAATGCGGGCATGCTCGATGCCGTCCTGGCGCTGCAATGGGTGCGCGACAACATCGCCAACTTCGGAGGCGATCCGGGGAACGTGACCATCTTCGGCCAATCCGGCGGAGGAGCGAAAGTCAGCGCACTGCTGGCCATGCCCACGGCGAAGGGTTTGTTCCACAAGGCGATCGTGGAGAGCGGCAGCTACGCATCCGCACTGCGGGGTATTTCCGCAGAGACAGCAACCGCATCGGCGCAGAAATTGATCGATCATCTCGGGCTGGAGCCAAATCAAACGGACCAGCTTCAACAAATGTCCATGGAGAAACTCCTAACCGCGATGCGCGAAGTTACGGCCTATGGTGACCTGCCTCTGGGGCCTGTGGTGGACGGCCATTCGCTCCCGCAACGCCCGTTTGATCCGATCGCCCCGGAAATTTCGGCAAGCGTCCCAATGCTGATCGGCACGAACGCTACCGAAACTACACGCCTGATCGGCGGACGCGATCCCGCCATCTTTTCCCTGGACGAGAAGGGTTTGCGAACGCGGCTGAAATCGCTTTTCAAGACGGGGGACGCGGAGACCGAGAATCTTATTGCCGCCTATCGAAAGGACCAGCCCGATGCCTCGCCCAGCCTTGTTTTCTTTACCGCCACCTCCGACCGCAGCTTTCGTATGAACGCAATTGCGCAAGCGGAACGCAAGTTGGCTCAGCGTGCCGCGCCGGCCTACCTCTATTTATTCCAATGGCAAACGCCTGTCCTGGGCGGCAGGCTGCACACGCCCCACAACCTGGAGATCAATTTCGCCTTCGACCACGTCGCCAAAGCGCCGACCCTGCTGGGGACCGGTCCCGGTTTGCAGCCGCTGGCAGACAAAGTGAGCGGGGCGTGGACGGCATTCGCGCATACTGGCAATCCGAGCCAAAAGGGTTTGCGGTGGCCGGCTTACGCTGTCGTTGACCGCCCCACGATGGTCTTCGATGACGAATGCAAGATGGTGAACGATCCTGGTAAGGAAGCGCGGTTGGCGCAGCTCTCGCTACCCGCGGCGGGGTAGTCGCGGAATCCCCGGTTCAAATCCGATGTGAATCCGTTTGATGTAGAGCATATAGGGACTAATCACCATTCTGCCGTCCCCCAAGTCCCGATAAGTCCGCTTATCGCAATGTGGCCTTCCTCCAACCAGCCCTTAAGCTACGACCATTCAAGGCAGCAGAAGGGAATTGCCGAATTGAGCAGCCCAGCCGCGATCGGTCTGGCACGCGAAGGCATAGCCGTATATAGTTGTTTTTGTCCTGGCAAATGTCGATTCGCGAGTCTGCGGTCGCAACTTCACTGAGGAAACTGCCCGAGCCCGCATGAGCGTGGACATCATCAAACAACTGGAAAAGGCCAAGCGCTTCGTCGAGAAGGGCCGCATTGACGAGGCCATCGAGGGCTATCAAACGGTGCTCGCCGCCGTTCCCAATCACCTCGAATCCATGCAGTCGCTCGGCGACCTCTTCACCAAGCAGAACCGGCCGGACCGGGCGGCCATTTACTACGGGATGCTCTTTGACCGTTTAACGGCTCCGCGGGAAGAGCCCAAGGCGGTCGCCCTTTATGTGCGCTTCTTGAAGCAGCAGCAACAGCCTCCGGAACGCGTCTCGCGATTCGCCCTCCTTTTGCAAAAGCAAAACCGCGCGGAAGAGGCCATCGAACAATTCACCTCCGCCGCGCTGGCCTTCGAACTGAGCGGCAAAGGAGAAGAGGCGCTGGCCTGTTTTGTGCGCATCGCGCAGCTCGATTCTGAAAATCGCGACCGTCACATCGCCGTGGCCGATTTGGCCGAGCGCTTGGGCAATCAGGCGGCCGCTTCCCTCGGATACCTGAGAGCCGCGCAGCTCACTACTCAAAATGAAGATGAGGCGCTCGATCTTTTCGCAAAAGCGCACGAGCTCGCGCCAAGCGATCGAAGCGCGTCGCTGATGTACGCCCAGGCGCTGTTGCGCAAGGGAGACTCCGCCACTGCTGTTGCTCTGCTCGCTCCTCTCGCCGAAACCGAAAAGGACGCGACGTTCCTGGAGACCTATGCCGAAGCCCTCATGCGTTCCGGCCAGCTCGACCAGGCGCGCACCGTCCTGCAACGCCTGTCGAATCAGCCGGTGGGTTCGGCTGAAAAATTGTTCCTTCTTGTCACCGAGTTTCTTCGCGCCGGCCAGGAAGATAAAGCCGTCGATCTTTTATCCGCCACCAAGAAACGCATGCTCGCAGCGCGGCGGGAATCGGAATTCGCATCCGCGGTCGACCAACTGGCGCAAGCGTTCCCGAAATCGCTGCGCCTGGCTGAGTTCTGGGCCGCTCTGTACTGTGAACTCAACCGCGAGTCGAAGTATTTTGACGCCCTGGCGCGTCTGTTTGATTTGAGTATCGAGAATAATCAGATTCCCGGCGCCTGCGATGCGCTCGAGAAGCTCGTCGATGTTGATCCCTACGACTCGCGCAATCAGATGCGCGTGGACCTGCTGAAAGGCCGCGCGAGTGACGATTTCTTGAGCCGTGTAAAGTCACGGATGTCCAATGCCGCGACGCATCGCCCTGAAGGTTCCGCTCGGGATCAACACCAACCCAAATTCGGCGATCCGTCGGCCGCCATTCTCGATGAAGTTCAGTCGGGCCAGACGCTGGAGGACCTGCTCGTCCAGGCGGAAATTTTTGTCCAGTATTCGCTCCAATCCAAGGCCGTCGAGCGGCTGCAACGCATCGTGGAGCTGTTTCCCGGGGAAGAAGAAAATAATGAGCGCCTGCAAGGCCTCTTCGAAGCCGCGCACTGGTGGCCGGAGGCGGGCGGAGTTCGGCGCAAGCCCGCCGAGCATCCCAGGGCGGCTGTTGAGGAACCCGCGAATCGCGCCTCCACTGCGTCAGCGTATGCACCCGAAACCCTGCGCGATCTCGCAAAGATCTCGGAAATTAATCAAAACGTATTCCGCCAGCCTTCGCCGCGCGCCATGCTCTCGATGGCAGTGAATGACGTAGGTAATTATTTGCGGGCGGCGCGCTGCTTCGCGGTGGTCGGGCCTCCCGGGCAACCGCCGCAAATGGCCTCGGAGTTTTGCGCCTCCGGCCTGGAGGCGTCCTCCGGAAGCCAGGTCGTGCGCCTGATCGGCCTGACGGAACGCGCCGCTCCTGACACCCTCGGTGGTTTGCCGCTTGATGCCGCCGCCTCGCCCGTTCTCAAGGAAATGGGGTTGGAAACGACACTGGGAGTCCAGCTCACGGATCCGGAAACGCAATCTCCCGCGGGGATGATGATCGTGGGTTTTGCCGGACCGCACGCCTGGAAACCCAACGAAACCTATTTCCTGCAATCCATCGGCGATCAAATGCTCATGTGCGCGCACCATACGCGCCTTCGCACCCTCGTGCGCACCCTGGCCGTGGCCGATGAAAAAACCGGTTTGCTGGCGCGCGGCTCCTATATCGATTGCCTGCTCCATGAATCGCAGCGCGCGCGAACGCAGGGCATTCCACTGGCCCTGGCGTTGTTGCAGATCGATGGCGGCCCGGAACTGCTCCGCCAGCAGGGAGAAGGGCCGTTTGACCGCTATATGGAGCAGCTGGGAAAATCCGTGCAAGCAATCGTCCGCCAAACCGACCTCGCGATAAAGTACACTTCCTGGGCACTGGCGGTGGTTCTGCCGGACACGCCGCTCACGGGAGCGCAGATGTTCGCCGAGAAATTGAAGAAATCGCTGGGCGGATTGCGCGCCCCATGGGATGGAGGGCAGTTGACCATGAGCGTCGCCGTGGCCGAGGCAGTCTCTCGTCAGGATTATGACAACGAAGACATCGTCACCGACCTGATCAACCGCGTCGAAGCGGGCCTCGAGGAAGCTCGCAAGCGCGGCGGCAATGAAATCATTGCCCTCGAAATGGCGAAGAATTGAGGGATGCGGATGGCCTACGAAAACCTGCTCTATGAAAAGCGGGATCGCATCGGGTTCGTCACATTCAACCGCCCGAAGGTGTTGAACGCTCTCAACCGCAAAATGATGGAAGAGCTGAGGGATATTCTGATCGCCGCGCGCGAGGACGACGAAGTGCGCGTGCTGATCCTGACCGGCGCTGGTGAAAAATCGTTTGTGGCCGGCGCCGACATCGCAGAGCTCGCCGTGCAGACCCCGGTCAGCGGCAAGGAAACGGCCGCGTTTGGCCAGGGCGTTCTGCATCTGCTGGAGACGATAGGGAAACCGTCGATCGCGGCCATCAATGGCTTCGCGCTCGGCGGCGGTTGCGAAGTCGCGCTGGCCTGCTCGATGCGTCTGGCCAGCCGGACGGCCAAGCTTGGGCAGCCGGAAGTGAAGCTCGGCATCATGCCGGGCTATGGCGGCTCGCAGCGGCTCACTCGTTTGTGCGGCAAGGGAACCGCATACGAACTCTGCTTGACCGGAGAGATGATTTCCGCGGAAGAGGCTCTGCGCATCGGCCTGGTGAATCACGTGTACGATCCGGCCGAGCTCCTGCCCGCGGCAGAGGCCCTGGCGAAAAAAATCGTCGCCAACGCGCCGCTTGCAGTGAAGTTCACAATGGAAGCCATTGACCGCGGAACGGAAATGCCGCTCGCGGAGGGCCAGTATCTCGAAACGACGCTCTTCGGCGTGCTGGTTGCTACCGAGGACATGCGGGAAGGAACGCGCGCGTTTCTGGAGAAGCGGCCCCCGCAATTTCGCGGAAAGTAACGCGGACACGCGCCGCCGAATCTCACTCTCATGAACAAGCCCATTCACGGAAAGGAAATTCGCGCGGCTGTAAATGCCGCGGGCTTCCGGTTCGCCCTGGTGGTCAGCCGCTTCAACAGTTTTATTACCGATCGACTGCTGGCGGGGGCCCTGGACGCGCTCGAGGCTGCCGGCGCCGGCGCGGATGACATCATGGTGGTTCACGTTCCCGGCTCGTTTGAAATTCCATTGACCGCAAAAAAATTGGCCGCGGGCGGACGCGTCGATGCGGTCATCGCCATCGGCTGCGTTTTGCGCGGCGAGACCGCGCACTTTGACTATGTCGCCAGCGAAGTGGCGCGCGGCGTGCAGCTCGCGCAGCTCGACACCGGCATCCCCGTTATTTTTTGCGTTCTCACCTGCGATACGCTCGAGCAGGCCATCGAACGCGCGGGGCTCAAGAGCGGAAACAAAGGCTACGACGCGGGTCTCGCCGCTGTTGAAATGGCCAACCTGTCACGCCAGCTGCGCGCGCCGGACGGTTCGCGCAGCGGCCAGACTTCTCCCCGCAAGAAACGCCGCTAGATGACACTGCGCCGGAAATCCCGCGAGTACGCCCTGCAGATGCTATTCCAATGGGAAATGGGAAAACAGGATCCGGCACGAATTAAAGAAGGATTTTGGAAGAACGCGCGGGCCCAGAAATCCACGCGCGAATTCGCCAATCAGCTTTTTGAAAACGCCGCCTCTCGCGCCGAAGAGCTCGACCCTATCATCTCCTCGCTCGCTCAAAACTGGCGCATCGAGCGCATGGCGGCCATCGACCGCGCCATCCTTCGCCTGGCTCTCGCCGAAATGCGCGCGACAAGCACTCCCGCAAACGTCGTGATCAACGAAGCCGTCGAACTCGCCAAGAAATTTTCGTCCGATGATGCCTCCGCTTTCATCAACGGAATACTCGACGCCGCCGCGAAATCGTTCAGGGAGAAACTGTAGGACGGGCTTCAGCCTGTCTGGTTTTTTGCCCTTCGCCAAATTAAAAGCAGACAGGCTGAAGCCCGTCCTACCAAATTCACGGCTTACAACCGCTCCACGATCGAGCGCGCTTCCTCAAGAATTTTTCGAGTAGCCGCGGCGCTCCGCGTCTCCGAATATACACGCAGCATCGGCTCCGTTCCCGAGGCGCGCAACAGCAGCCAGCCGGTGTCGCCCAGATACAACTTGATCCCGTCGAAGTTTTCGCGGCGCACGACCGGCCATTCGAGCACACTCTTCACTTTCGTGCCGCTGAAAAACTCGATGGCGCGCTCCTTTTGTCCCGGCTTGAGTTCCAGGTCGATCCGCCCGTAATGATACTCGCCAAATTCCGCGCTCAGGTGCGCGACAAGTTCGCCTAAAGATTTCTTGTGCCACGCCATCACTTCCACCAGCAGCAGGGCCATGACGGTGGCGTCTCGCTCGGGAAGATATAGTTTCGTTCCGATGCCGCCCGACTCTTCTCCGCCCAGCAGAATGTCCCGTTCCAGCATCAATTCGCAGATGTACTTGAAGCCGATGGGGGTCTCGAATATTTTGCGGCCGAATTTGTCCGCGATCTTGTCGAGCATCTTCGTCGAGGAAAAAGTTTTCGCGACGTCGCCGGAAATCCCGCGCGTGCCCGCCAGGTGCCACAGCAGAATCGAAAAAATCTGGTGCGGCGTGATGAACGTGCCGTCGCGATCCATCGCGCCGATGCGGTCGCCGTCGCCGTCCGCGCACAGCCCGGCGTCGTATTTCCCGCCGAGGACCGCGCGGCGCAGCGCTTCGACGTGCGGCTCAATGGGCTCGGGATTCACCCCGCCAAACAGCGGATCGCGCGTGCCGCGAATTTCATCGCAGGCAATGCCGTGCCGCGTCATCAGCTCGCGCAGAAGTCCCCGCGCCGCGCCGTGCATCGGGTCCACCACAAACCGGAATTTGGCGGCGCGAATTCGTTCCCAGTCCACAATTTTCTCGATGGTCTCGAGATAAGGCGAAAGAATGTCCAGGGTTTGAATGCGATCCGGCTGCGGAGGCAACGGCGGCACGCCGTTTGCCAGCACCACGGCCAGTTCCTTTTCCACTTGCGCCACTATCGAGGGCAGCGCGGAACTTCCGTAGCTGGCCTTGAATTTCATGCCGTTCCATTTGTAAGGATTATGGCTCGCCGTGATCATGATCCCGCCCGCCGCGCCGCGCTGCCTCACCAGCAGCGAAAGCGCGGGCGAAGGACACGCCTTCTCCGCGATCCATACCGGCATCCCGGCCATCGAGACCACTTCCGCCGCCGCGCGCGCAAACCGCTCGGAACCGTAGCGTGTGTCGTAACCGACGAGCACGCCCGCCCCCGGCTTTTCCGCGCGCACCACGTACCGCGCAATCGCGCACGCCACCTTGCGCACATTGGCGAACGTAAAATCGTCGGCGATAACGCCGCGCCAGCCGTCCGTCCCAAATTTAATTGTGCTCACGATTGACAAGTATATGCGAAGCGTACAGACGTTGGAATCTTTCTTGCGCCCTTTAAATTGTCAGTCCGTCAATTCTCAACGTTGTGAGAAAGTAGTTTATGAATTAAAGTCGAGCTATGTCTTTCCGGGATTCCCTTTTGGATAACTTCGCGGGTGATTTGGAATATCACCCCCGACGCGGGGCGCTCTATTTGGTGCTCGCTGTGGCAGCCTTCTGTCGCTTCAATTTGCCCCCGGCTGACACTCGGTTCACTGCTGCCTCGTTGGTTTTTGCGTTCGGTGCGATTACACTTTTTATCAAGGGATTGTTCTTGTGCCGAAAGTCATCAGAAGGAATCGGTCTTACAGAAACTGACCTCAACAAGCTTTCTAGCCGTAAAAATCTCCCGTCTATCCCGAACCTGGCTGCTCAAATCGTTCAGGATTTTGGCGCGGGCCCGCTTCTTCTCTGGCCGTTCTTAAGAATGGGCAAGGATGTCGATGCTCCCGGGAGCGCGGCAACTGAGATTCAGGTACTCATCACGGGCTTTGTCCTTTTCGGCTTTGGCTGGATCATCCGTCACGCAACGAAGGCCTCCACCGTTAGCGAGTGATGCGTCGGCTCTTGCGAAACCTCTATGAGATCAGTTATACGAACCGAGAGGGATCTTCTTGAGATGAATTAGGTCAAACGGGAAAGTTTCTCTGCCTCGAGCCACTTCACGATTTTGCCGACGTCTTGCGCGCGGTCGCGCGGGCAGAGAAGCAGCGCGTCTTCGGTTTCCACGACGATCAGGTCGCGTATCCCGACCGCCGCGACGAATTTCTTGGGGCTCCACAAAAAATTTCCCCGCGCGTCGAGCGCAACAAATTTTCCCCCGGAAACATTTTCACCGGCTTTGCGCGCGAGCAATTCGTACACCGCGGCCCACGACCCGATGTCGCTCCACCCCACTTCCGCGGGCAGGACAAAGACGCTGGGCGCCGCCGCGCGGCGAGTGACGGGCTCGAGGACGGCGTAGTCCACGGAAATGTTTTCAAGCTGCGGATAAATGCGCGCGAGCGAGCGCGCATAGCGCGCCGTCCCGATTTCTCCGGCCAGCCGCATCAGGGCGTCATGTGTTTTCGGCAGAAATTTCTCGAGGTTGCCGAGGAACGTCGAGACGCGCCAGAAAAACATTCCCGCGTTCCAGTAGTAGCGTCCGGAAGCCACATAGTTCCGCGCCAGCGGCAGCGCCGGCTTTTCCGTGAATCGGCGCACCGAAAAAACAGGGACGCCGTCCGCATCCACCGCTTTCCCGCTCGCGCGTTCGATGTATCCGTAGCCCGTTTCGGGCCGTGACGGCGGAATTCCCAGCACCACCAGCGATCCCGCGGCATGCGCGACGTGCAACGCGGCGCGCACAATCCGCAGATACCGCGCCGGCTTGGCAATGTAATGATCCGCGGGAAGCACGGCCATGAGCGCGTCATTTTCCTTGCCCAATCCCCAGTGCAGCAAATGTGCGGCGGCGAGCCCGATCGCTGCCGCTGTATTCCGGCCAATCGGCTCCGCGAGGATGTGCGATGCGGGGACGCGCGGCAATTGTTTTCGCACCGCGGCCGCCTGTTCGGAATTGGTGACCACCCACTGGCGCGATGGCGGAAACAAAGGCGCAAGGCGCGCGCCGGTTTGCTCGAGCATCGTGTGGCCGCCAACGATGTTGAGCAACTGTTTGGGAGTCCGCGTGCGGCTGCGCGGCCAGAAGCGCGTGCCGCGGCCTCCCGCAAGGATGATGGCATGCGCGGGGAGCGCGTTCCGATTTTGGTCTCTTGAAGTCACCGCACCAACCTTGCCGGGAACACTGAGCTCTCCCGGTCAGGGGCTAAAGCCCGGGGTCTCTTGGTACTGGATGTCGCGGCTGAAGCCGCGGCCCACAAAGCGCATTTATACTACGGCATCGAGTCACAGATGCACCACGCGCGACCATTCCGCTTCCGCAACGCGCTCTTCCGTGAGCCGTTGCACGAAGCCGTGCAAGTCCGGCACGTACGCCCGTAACAGGATCGTGGGAGAATCCGGCGCGAGTTGGTATGCGCCGAGCGCCGCAGGGAGCATCCACACTTCAGCCGGCGCGTAGGATTCCTCGCCGCCGGCGAATTCGATGCGTCCTTGGCCCTCCAGAAAAATGAGCAAATCGAAGCGTTCCGGCGAAGTGACCGCGGCAATCCGTTCGCGAAATTCCCAGCGCTCCGTCGCGAAGTGCCGGCAAGCCGCGTAAAACGTTTCGTTCACCGCGCCGCGCGTGATGCGCACCGGATCGCACAGCCCGCCGCTCTGCTCGCCGAACTGCATCACCTCCAGCGCCTGCCGGATGTGCAGCGCGCGCGGCTTGCCGTCGGCGCCCACGCGGTTGTAATCGAAGACGCGGTAAGTAATGTCGGATTGCTGCTGAATTTCGCAAAGCACTACGCCGGGGCAAATCGTGTGCGCTGTCCCGGCAGGCACGAAAACGGCGTCGCCCGCGCGGACCGCCACGCTGGCAAGGCATTTCTCCGCGGTGCCATCGACCACCGCGCGCTGAAACGACTCTCGCGTCACGTTCGGATTCAGCCCCACGCGCACCGCCGCTCCCTCGCGCGCGCTGACCACGTACCACATCTCCGTTTTCCCTACGCCGCCCGCCGCGGACTCGTGCTTCTCCGCGTACGCGTCGTCGGGATGCACCTGCACGGAAAGTTTATCCTCCGGAAAAATAAATTTCACGAGCAGCGGAATGCGCGGCAGCCCGCGCAGCCCCGTCCCCGTCCACTCCTCGGGCAGCGAAGGCCACACCTCGCCCAGCGTGCGTCCCGCAAACTCGCCCGTGGCAAACGCGCATTCACCGCCCGTCAGCCACGCTTCGCCTATGGGTTCTGATTCATGGACACGTTCCGGAAACAGGGGAGAAAGGTCGTGCGCTCCCCAAATGCGGGGCACAAATATCGGGGCGAGACGCGCGGGCGCTCGCCCCAAACGGCTGGTTTCCGAATTCACCGGGCCGCTTCCGCCAGGGCAAAGAATTTCTCCAGACGGCGCAGCCCTTCCTCGATGCGCTCAATGGAAGTCGCGTAGGACAGCCGGATGTAACCCGGCGTGCCGAACGCGTCGCCAGGGACGCACACCAGATGCTGCTTTTCCAGAAGCACTTTCGCGAGCGCCGTCGAGTCCGCGGCGCCGTTGCCCAGATGCGCGGCCACGCTCGGGAATGCGTAGAACGCTCCTCCGGGCTCGACGCAGGTTACGCCGGGAATCGCGCGAAGTCCGGATACGATGCGGTCGCGCCGCCGCGCATATTCCGCGAGCATGGCCGTCACCGAATCCATCGGCCCGGTCAGCGCTTCGAGCGCCGCGTATTGCGCGATCGACGTCGGGTTCGACGTGGACTGGCTTTGCAGCTTGACCATCGCCGAAATCAGCGGCTCGGGCGCAAGGGCGTAGCCTACGCGCCAGCCCGTCATGGAAAATGTTTTCGAGAGCGAGCCGGCCACAATGATGTTGGGCTTTGACCCCGGCACGCTGGCGATCGAATACGGTTTTTCGTTTCCGTAAACGAAGTGCGAGTAGCACTCGTCCGTCATCACCCAGATATTTTTCGCGCGGCAGACTTCGTAGATTTTCTCGAATTCAACGGCCGGCACGACCGCGCCGCTCGGATTGCTCGGCGAATTGACGATCAGCAATTTGGTGCGCGGAGTGATCGCGGGCGCAACCATCTCGGCGCGCAGCCGAAAGCCGTCGGACGGATCGGTCATCACCGGCACCGGCGTTGCGCCTGTGTACAGTACCTGGTCCGGATAAGTGACCCAATACGGCGCGGGGATCAAAACCTCGTCGCCCTTTTCCAAGAGCGCGCAGAAAGCATTGAAGAGAGCGTGCTTGCCGCCCACCGTCACGACGCATTCCGGCACCGTATAGGACGAGCCGAACTGCGCCGCGTGCCACTTGCAGATCGCTTCGCGCAGCGGACCGATCCCCGCCGTCGGCGTGTATTTTGTGCGCCCTTCCTGTAGCGCGCGAATCGCCGCGCGCTGGATGTGCTCGGGAGTCGGAAAGTCCGGCTCGCCCGGGCCGAAGTCGGCTAGGTCCACGCCCTGGGCGCGGAGTTTTTCGGCCGCCGCCAGCACAGCGGCGGTCGGCGAAATGGAAATGCGGTTAACGCGGGCAGCGAGTTGCACGGGATGGCTCTCCTTTGGATCCAGTTTCTATTTCGAGCCGGCTTTCGAGCTCGTTTTGGAGGGCCGGGCTTTAGCCCGGCCGCAACGGGCCGATCACGAAGCGGCTTTAGCCGCTGAAGCTAAAGAATCTTAGCGCGCAGGCGCTCTTCCACGAGTGGCGGCACGAAGCTGGTAATCGACGCCCCCAGTTGCGCGATTTCGCGAACCAGCCGCGAACTGAGATAGCTATAAGCCACCGCCGGCATCATAAAAACCGTCTCCACATCCGGATTCAGCTTGCGATTCATCATGGCCATCTGCAATTCGTACTCGTAGTCCGAAACCGCGCGGATGCCGCGCAAAAGCACATTCGCCCCGCGCAGCCGCGCGTAATCCACCAGCAGCCCGCTGAACACATCGACTTCCACGTTCGGCCACGGCCGCGTCACTTCGCGCAGCATCTCCACACGCTCGTCGATCGTGAACAGCGGTTCCTTGTCGAGGTTGCGTAGGATGCTGACCACTAGCCGGTCAAATATTTTGGTGCCGCGCTCGATCAGATCGAGGTGCCCGTTCGTCACCGGGTCAAACGTCCCCGGATAAATGGCCAGGACATTTTTCATGGTTACGTCCGCATGCGTCCGTTCGGTTCCAAACTCGGGTGCGGGCTCTACTTGGAGCCCGCCTGAATTATTGTAGCGAAAATTGGTGCGGATTACGCAAGGGAATTGACGGGAGCGAAATTTCTGGCCGAGGCTTTTTTGCGCAAGAGTACGAAACAAGAAAACAGGCCATGGGCCACATTTCAAGGAGACCGCGTCACCGGACTGGGCCTCTCTTAGACTAACCCACGCTCACTTCTTGGGGGAATTTCCCGATTTGGAGCCGCTCGAAGAGTCGGAGGAATCCCCACTGGTCGTTCCCCCACTGGCGTTTAGCGTTTTGCCGTTGGCGAGCACGACCTGTTTGATTCGCCCGTATGGCAGGCCATTTTTGGTCGGCATCAAAGTGACGGTAATTTCATCCCCAGGTTTGAAAGATGCCTTCCCAAAACCTGCGTAGACCATGTTTGCGGGATTCTGCGTCTCCGCAATCCAATGCACCGACTGGCCGCTTTCATTCTTTACGTCGAATTGAAGGAGGCAATGAGGATTGGACCAGTCCCATTCCGTGACGCTACCCTTCAGCGTGAGCGTTTTGTCCGTGTCAAATACTGCGGTCCCGTGGTGCGCAAACAGGGGCATTGATACGCTCAAGAGACCGACCGCCAGAGCAAACACCGAAATCGCCCTCATTCTCATTGTATTTGCCTCCTTTCAAAGAATATCTGACCTGGAACCCGCATCCCCAAAAAGTCTCGGAAGAAGTACACGCCCCAAAACTGGAGCGCATCTGCGCAAACTATCGGCCAGGTGTATCGCCACCCGGCGGACTCGCCGGTGCGCTCGTGGGATTGGCAAATAATTTATCGTATTTCTCCATCTCGGACGGAGAGCAGTACACCTCCATCACATCCCGGTGAGGATCTGCCAACCGCATCGGAAACTTGTTCATGGCGATCCAGGGTTTGGTGTACATCTTCGGGTCGTCAATGGTCACCGTCAGTTCCAGGCGGTCGCGGTTCACGCGGTGGAAACGCTCTTCCACCCGCGCAGCGTCGCTGATCGGACGGCCAGTAATATCCAGCCAGACTCTGTCTTCCGGCATCATCCCGACCGTCTCGACGACGAGGGTGGTATCGTCCACCCATTTGCCGACCGAGTAGCCATAAAAGCGCTGCTCTCGAACTTCCTTTCCTACCAGCACGGCTCCATCCACTAATTTGGGGAGTTGCCGCCCATCCGTCCAGATCACGCGCCATGCTTCCCCATATTGATACAAGATCGCTACTTTGTATTCGTTCTGAAAGATCTGAGTGTCCCTCAGGTAATAAAGGTCTGTTCGGGGGAACCCTAGCGGCTCGCATTTATCCCGCGGATCGTTATAATCCGTAGGAAGAACTTCATCAACTCCAATGAGCGGTTTATGCGACTTGTAAGTTTCCAGTCCTTGCGGAGTATAAGGCAGCTGATGCTCCGGCTTCCCGTCGTTCGGCATGGCCTTTACGCCGTAAGGCTGGATTCCATCGTTCGGTCCATTGGCCGGCGTCCAGGTCCCGGAAATGTCATGGGGTGGAGCGGGGGCCGGCGCAGCTTTTCGATCTTTGGCCGCCGCGGACTGCTGAGGCCGGGAATTTTGGGCAAACGCCAGTGGAAAGAAAGTCGCTGCCGCAACAAGAACGATCGCTGAAGCCGTGAAGCGTTTTGGCATTATCGAAGCGCCTCGCCGACATTTCGACTGAATTCCGCAAGTTTGACTGATAGTCCGCAAAGCATACGCTTCTTCCTACCTGGAGACAACAATTCGGTAAGAAAGCGTGATTCAGATGAGAATTCAAAGTTCTCATTACTCAAGTCCGGAGAACATTGCCGGAAGGGCGCGCTAACCTCGAAAATCAAAAAGTATTGGCAATTGATTTGATAAGATACAATTGATTTCCTGCAACGGATACGAGGAGCAATGAAAACCGTTCGTCTCGCTTGCATCGGCGCCCTATTTCTTTGTTGGCAACCCGCTGTCTTTGCTCAGACTGCGCCTCAGCAGGTCCGCGCGAAAAAGGCTTCCGCAACTGCGGCATCGTTCGCCTTCGACCCGCTGGACAACTGGAAGGCGGCGGTTCTTGCAGGCGACAAAGCAGGCCTCTCGACGCTCTACATGACTTCTCCTCCCTCCCGCACTAAGACTCCGAAGGGAGATACGCTCGATCCTTCCGAGGAGCCCACATTCTGGGCCTCGCTCAAGTCCGCAGGGCTCGACCACCTGGACGCGAAAGTTCTCGAGGCGAAAACGCTGCAGCCCGGCGTGATGGCGCTGGTCCTGCGAATTGAAGCCAACTTCAAGACCGGCGCGGGAGAAAGTTCCGCCGTCGTTTCCTGCTCTCAAATTTGGGTGCAAAGGCTGGGCGATTGGAAAATCGTCACAACGCAGCGCGGCGATCTCGCGGCCAAGGAATCCCGCCGCCTGCCCGAGCCGGCAAAGCCGAATATCCAGCTCTATCCGCCGCCGGAAGAAGCGCCAGCGGAAATTTCCTCGGCGCTCGCCGCGGCCGCCAAGGACCACAAGCGCGTCCTCCTGGTGTTCGGCGGAAACTGGTGCTATGACTGCCACGTGCTGGACGCGACGTTTCGCTCCAAAGAGTTTGCGCCGATCGTCAGCGCCAACTACCACGTGATCCACATCAACGTCGGCAACTACGACGTGAATCTCGATCTCGCCGGCAAGTACCAAATCCCTCTCAACAAGGGCGTGCCGAGCCTGGCGATTCTGGACCCGGACGGAAAACTGGTGGTGAGTCAGAAGCAGGGAGAATTCGAGTCCACCGTGCGAATCGGCCCCGAAGATGTCCTCGAATTCCTGAAAAAGTGGAAGCCGCAACGAGGAAGTTAGGCCCTCCGCGAATCGGAAATTTGAATGTTCAAGAAATCCGAAATTTCAAATTTAAAATTTGAAATAAAATTCAAATCCCAGAGTCCGAATTTCAAATCTCCAATCTCCAATTTCAAATCTCCATTTCAAATCTCCAATCTCCAATCTCTTGTCACTCCTAAATCCCCGCGGCGACTTTATGACATTGGTATCACCAGTCACCAGTCACGCTTCACCTCCCTTAACCACCCGCTTAAAAATCGCGAGCCCCACAGATCGGAATTGGCGTATACTCCGCGAATAGTCAGGTCGAAACTCAAAGTTTGAATGTCTCTTGTTGCGCATGCGCGCCCGGCCGGCATTGCTTGTTCGCTCTCCGCGCGCGGCGAGAGAAAAATAAGGAGATCGGGAATGACATCCAACGGAACGCGATCGAACTTCACGATCATTTTCGCGGCTGCTTTGCTGTTCCTTTGCGGCCAATTTGCATGGGCTGCGGAAAATAGCTCCACCATCGAGGGCGTCGTGCAAGACGCTTCCGGGAAACCCGTCACAGGCGCGTTCGTGAAGCTGAAGAACAACGACCGCCATCTCGAATTCATGGTCATCAGCCAGGCGCAGGGTCACTACACCGTGAACAATCTGCCCGCCGGCCAGTACGTGATTCAGGGCGTCGGTGGCGGCTATCAGAGCAGCGCTTCCGCGCCGGTGGATGTGGCGGATGGCAAGACCGCGAAACAGGATTTGTCGCTGACCGCCAAGCAGGGCACGATGCTCCCGCGCGCCTGGCCCATGAAGACTCCCGAAGCGCTTATGGTCAACGTCTCGAAGGAATTGCCGGAAGGCGACGGCAAAAAACTCGTTGCCGCGCGCTGCACCACTTGTCATGACACCGAGCGATTCGTCGGCTTCCACATGCCGCGCGAAAACTGGGCGTTCACCGTCCGCAGGATGCGTGGCCGAATGCGAACGGCTAAGATCCGGGACCTGACCGCCGACGAGGCCAAGCTCGCCATCGATTATCTTTCCGCCAACTTCGCTCCGACGCGCCAGGTCGACCTCAACGACCGCCTGCCCCGCACACTGCTCGAAGGCAAGGCGCTGCATTACCGGGCCGTACAATACGACATTTCGGACACCAGTTTCGGCTCGGAGCCGCATGACGTCGCCGTCGATCCCCACGGCAACGGATGGGTCAGCCAGCGGATGGGCAAGCTCGGCAAACTGGATCCCAAAACTCTCGAATACAGCGAAGTTTCCATCCCTGCCGGCGTCGCCGCCCCCGACGGCCAGGTTCTCGGTAACCTTCAGATCGACGCCAAAGGTCAATTGTGGGTTCCAGACGGTCCGAATTATCGCTGGCTGGATTACGACGTAAATACAGGAAAATTCTCGTCGTACGATTGGCCCAAGGACAACCGCGCCGACGCGGGTGGAAATTCGATGCTCATTCATCCGAACGGCACCATCTGGGAGACGGCCGGAAACCAGGTGCGCATGCTCAACACGTCCACAAAAGAATTCAAGTTTTTTGACACGCCCTCCTACCTCGCCACGCAGCAACCCAATGGCGCCTACGGCATCACCGTTGCCGGCGACGGCTCCGTGTGGTGGGCCGAGGATATGGCCGACCGCATGTCCCGAATCGACCCGGTCACGGGCAAGGTCGAGGAGTTCAAGATCCCCTACGACGGCATCGCCTACCCGCGCCGGATGAGCCACGATGCGCGTGGCGATCTGTGGGTCGGGCTTTGGAATGCCGGCCTGCTGATGAAGATCGATTACGAAACCAAACAAATGACGTTCTTCGCTCCCCCAACGGAAACCCCGGGCACGTATTCCGTCACCGTAGACCGCAAGAACAACTTGATCTGGGTAAGCGAACAAATGGCGGACAAGATTGCGCGCTTCAATCCTAAGACTGGCGAATGGGTGGAGTTCCCGCTTCCCGATTCGGAATCCGACCCCCGGCGTCTGGAGATCGATCCCAATAATCCCAATCGCGTCTGGTGGAGCGGAAATCTCTCGGCCG
>Ga0210384_10000084_pt1 | contig 138126 bp, 122 predicted proteins | sample IncBWH2MmetaG_FD_160574 | JGI IMG/M metagenome (GOLD analysis project Ga0210384, IMG submission 160574) | Forest soil microbial communities from Barre Woods Harvard Forest LTER site, Petersham, Massachusetts, United States - Inc-BW-H-2-M | ecosystem: Environmental > Terrestrial > Soil >...
CACGGGTCAGATCTATCCAGGTCTGAGGACGCCCGATCTCCTGTTCTCGGCCATTGCCGAACTGCGAGAAGAGCGCGACCCGGCCGGCCTTGCAGCGCGCTTTGATTTTTTCGGGAACGAGCCGGAACTCGTGCTCAAATGCGCGGCCCGCTACGGTATCTCAGATGCGGTCGCAGCGCACGGTCTCGTCGACCGCTGGACAGCGCTGCGCGCGCAAAAGCGATCGGCGGTGCTCGTACTGCTGCTTAATATGGAAGGCGACAACGATCCGGTCGAACGTGCGAACCCGGGCAGCAAGATCTTTGAATATGCCGGCGCGCAACGCCGCATACTCGCGTTAGGTCCACCGCACAATGTCGTGCGCGAGGTCCTTGACGAGACAGGCATCGGACTTTTCGCGAGCGACAAGGCGGAGTGCAAGACGGCGATCAGGCGCCTTTACGACTACTTCTTGGCGGCGGATTTCGCGCCGGCCGGCAGACCGTCGAATTGGTTTCTGACCCCGCGCGAAATCGCGCAACGGTTCGCCGGCGTGCTCGAACGGGCCACGCAGAGCCGGCCCGGGGCCTGAGGGTCCCGTCGAAGTCCCAAGAAGGCCCAGTGAGCATTGGGCCGATACACTGGTTAGCGGTCCATGGCGGGTCGTGTAGAATTGACATATCCATGAACGGCTCCGCGGTCCCGCTCGTGCACGTCGTCGACGGCGTGCTGCTCGGCAAGGACTACCTCTGGGGGAAGGAACAGGTCATCCTCAATCTCATGCAAGCCCAAGCGAAAGGCGGCCGCTTCGCGCCGTCACTCGCGGTCTTCGCCTCGTGTCTTCTGAGCGAACGCATCGAACAAGAATCGCTGCCGGTCACCGTGCTCGATGAACGCGGCCATGGGTCCGCTTGGCGCGGGCTCAAGGCGTTCACGTCATATCTGCGATCGCATCCGGGCACGATCGTGCACACGCATGGGTTTAAGGCAAATGTCGTCGGCCGCATCGCCCGAACAATGGGTGCGCCGATGGCAGGTCTCGTCGCCACCTCACACGGCTTCGATTATTCGGCCGCACGCTTGTATGCGTACAACGCGCTCGACCGGCTGACCGCGCGCGCGAGCGACGCCGTCACGATGCCTGATGAGAGCATGCTCCGCCGTTTTCCGCGCGGCGCGCGCGTGAAGTTCATCCCCAACGCTATCCCCGACCGTGATGTTCCAAGTGCGGAAGAACGTGCGCGCGGACGCGCGCGATTCGCATGGTCGAACGGTGATTTCGTGGTCGGCGCGATGGGTCGCGTCTCTTTGGCGAAGGGCGTGCCAGAATTGATCGCCGCGGCAAACTCGTCGTCGCCTCCGGTTCGGTGGACGATCGCCGGCGTCGGACCGATGAAAGCCGACATCGACGCATGCGATCCCGCGCGCTTGACCGCTGTCGGTTACATCTCGCCTTCTGACGATTTTGTCGCCGCGATCGATGTCTATCTCCAGCCGTCGAGGTCCGAAGGCCTGAGCCTCTCGCTGCTGCAAGCGATGCGCGCCGCGAAACCCATCGTCGCGACGAGCGTGAACGCGACGGTGCTCGCGATCCGCGACGGCGTCGACGGCTTGCCCGTCGAACCGCGCGATCCGGCGGCGCTCGTCTCGGCGGTCGAAAAGCTCCGCAATGATCCCGCTCTTGCGCAGCGGTTGGCTCGATCCGCGCGCGAGCGTTTTGAAGCGTTGTTCCGTATCGAGGCACAGGCGGCGGCGTACGACGAGCTCTATGCCGACGTCATCGCGAATCGTAAACGCGAGGAGCCTGCGGCACGATGAGTTCGTTCGGCGTGGCCTTCAAGGACGCGATAACCCCGATCTACAGACCCATGTACAATCGACTGCGCTCGTCGCTTATGATCGACCGCAACATGGACCCGCGGACGACGCTGTTCGTTTCAACCGGCGGCCGGACCGGCGGCACATGGGTGTCGCAGCTCGTCAACTTCGACGGCGCGTTTAGGTTGATGTTCGAACCGATCAGCCGCGAACGGCTGCTGGTCACGCCCGGACTCGCTCGAACGCTGCCGGACAACCGCCTTCAGTACATCCGGCCGGATTCGACCGACGGCGAGTTGGTCCGGCGCGTTGAGGCCGTCATCACCGGCCGCTATCGACAGCCTTTGACCGATCAATACAACTACACGCCGCGCATCGTGTTCAACAAGCGGCTCGTCAAGGAGACGAAATCGAACCTGTGGGCAAAGTGGGTGCACGAACGCTTCCCGCGGATGCCGATCATGCTGCTGCTGCGCCATCCCGTGCCGGCGGTCATGTCGCGTTACTTTAAGTATTTCGATCTGCCGGTGGACCAGCGCGCCTCGGTCGACGACCCAGCGCGGCGCCAGAGCGAATACGAGACGCTCACGCTCGGTCAACCCGAACTTCTGGCCGATCACCTCGGCCCGTTGCGTTCCGTGATCGAGTCAGCGCGATCCGTTTTCGCACAGCGCATGGTCGTCTGGTGCATACAGAACTATGTTCCGCTGCACCAATTCGCGCCCGGTCAGATCCACGTGGCGTTCTACGAGGACTTCTGTCTGAATCCGGTCGGCGAGATGCGCAAACTGCGCGCATATCTCGGCGAAGATCTGAGCGACCATGAAGTCGCGCGCATCGAGCGCCGCAGTACGAAACCGTCATCCACGTTCCACCGCACGGCGGTGCATCAGTTCCAGGAAGTCGCCGCGATTCGGGGCTACGAGCAGATCGCGAAATGGCTCAAACGGATACAACCGCAAGAGCGGAGCGAAGCGGCCGAGCTGCTGCAGGCGTTCGGTCTCGACGCGATCTACAGCGCGGACGATCCGAAACCGAATCCCAATGGCGCGACGGCGCTGATGCGCGCCAACGCGCCCGCCCCGGCGGCCCACTGAAGGGACCGACTATCTGAAGGGACCGATCTGAAGGGACCGATCTGAAGGGACCGATCTGAAGGGGCCGACTTTATGTCGGCCCGGCGAAGAAAACGTGGCCGACTATCGTCGGCCCCTTCCAAATCCGGGCTAAGCAAACGAATGTGGGCCGACATAAAGTCGGCCCCTTCAGCGGTGGCCGCTTCAGCAGCGGCCCCTTCAGCGGTGGCCCCTTCACCTTACAGCGCGGCTGTGTGACTTGACTCGATGACGTCGCAGATGCGGCGCCAGTCATATTGCGCGACGCGTGCCGTTGCGCATTGACGCACGTGCTCCCAAAGCGAAGCGTCCTTGAGAATTCGTACGATCGCTTCAGCAAACGCGGCCGGCTCCTGCGCGCAGAGTAGTTCGTCGCCGTCGCTGTACTCGAGTCCGAACGCGCCGGCCGGCGTTGTCACGACCGGTCGGCCCGCGGCCCACGCTTCAAGGATCCGCAGACGCGTGCCGCTGCTGGCGAGTATCGGCGCCACGACGATGCGCGCGCGCGCCAGTTCGTCGCGCATGTCCGCGGGATTCGGCGACGGCGTCACGCCCGGATACGCCGCGAGTTCGCGCACCAGTTCATCGTTCATGCGGCCGGCCACGCGCACCGAGGCTACGCCGTCCTCCACGGCTTGCGAAAGTTTCGGCAGCACCTCGGCCATGAACCAGCGCAAGCCCTGTTGGTTGGGGCGCCAGTCCATGCTGCCCGAGATGAGGATTGTGGACGTATCCGATTCGCGGCCCACGACCTCCGCGTAGCGAGCGACGTCGACTCCGTTCGGCACGACGACCGCGTGCCGTGCATCCATGCCGCAGAACTCGACGAGGTCGCGGATGTCGTCTTCCGAGCAAGCCGTGATCAGTTCGGCCCGCCCCGCGAGCGCGCTTTCGATCCGGCGCACGCGCTCGGCGTCGAACAGCGCGAGTGCTCGCAGAGGCCCGGTCTCGATCTCGGCGCGACGATGGAACAGCGCGTACTCGCAGTTATGCGACGCGTAGACGACGGGCGGACAATTCCGCATCGGCAGAGCGCACCGGATCGGCAGATCGTCGACGTGGATCGCCGCATAGTCGATCTCTTCCACCGCGCGTTGGACGTGGCGGATGAGCGCGCTCGGGACTTGGCCGGCTGTGAAGAAAGATTCCCCGGGCGCGAGACTTGCGACAGCACGCCGCACGCGTCCGAGAAAGCCGTGCGGCGCATCGAATTGCGCGATCGACGCACACGCCGCGGCGAATTCGGGCGACGGCGGCAGAAGCGAGCGTTCGGCGATGACCACGTCGACGTCGTACCGCCGCGCGAGGCCGATGACCATCCAAAAGTTGCGGATAAGCGCGCCGGCATTCAAATGCCATGGCGCTTCCAAGCAAAGGAATAGGATGCGCGGTCGGGTCACGCGTCGTGCTTCGGATGTCCGTGCGTTCAACCTTGCGAAACGACAAGACCAAAGCGACGAGACTCGCGGGACTAAGAGCGTCTCAGGCGATGGGACCGAGGCCCTACCGGTCGGACCTGCCGATAACGTATACTTTACGGGTTGAAAAATATGCGGAGAGAGAACTATCTAAAGTGGCGCTGAAGTCTACCTGGAAGACGGCGATCCGGCCGCTGTGGAACCGGGTCCGCAGCGCGAGCGTTATCGATCCCGATCCGGCCGTTTCGCGGACGCTTTTCCTATCCTCGGGAGCGCGCACCGGCAGCACGTGGGCGTCTGAAGTCATCAACTTCGACAACGATTACCGCTACCTGTTCGAGCCGTTCTCTATGGTTGCGCCGCTGCGGCCGTCGTGGGCGCCCACGCTCGAACCTGACGACCGTCTACGCTACATAAGGCCGTCGTGCGCCGATTCCGACCTGAAGTCGCAAGCCGAACTCGTCCTGAGCGGACGGTTCCGCCATCCCGAAGTCGATCAATACAACTACAACAGCCGCGTCGTCTTTCACCGGCGCCTCGTCAAAGAGACGAAATCGAACCTTTTTCTGAAGTGGCTGAACGAGACGTTTCCGGCGATGAAGTCGATCCTGCTGCTGCGCCACCCCATTCCCACCGTGTTGTCGCGCCTCTATAAGAAATCGGAGACCGATGCGAAAGCGCGGACCGCTGCATATCGCACGTTGATGTTCGGCCAACCCGAACTCGTCGCCGACTATCTCGCTCCGTTTCGGCCGGTCCTCGAGTCGGCGGACACGCTGATCGAACAGCGCTTAGCGGTCTGGTGCGTGCAGAACTACGTGCCGCTGCGCCAGTTCAAAGCGGGCGAGATCCACGTCATGTTCTACGAATCGCTCTGTATGGACCCTGCCGGCGAATTGCGGCGCTTGGCTGCGTACGTGGGCGACGAGTTGAGCGACGCGAAGCTCGAGCGAGCGTTGCGCCGCGTCCGGCGGCCGTCCTCGACCATCCATCGCGACGTCAAAGAGTTCCCGAGCGGTCTCGATGTGATCGGGAGGTGGCGCAATGAGGCGCGAGACGAACACCGCGCCGCCGCCTGGAGGCTGCTGGCCGCATTTGGGTTGGACAAGATCTACGGCGATGATCCAATGCCGAAGGTGGCCCCGGGGCAAGCGTTCCTATGAATCGCGTCCGGCTCTTCGCTGCGGCGATCGTGGTCGGCATCGTCGCGCTGATCGCGTCCTACTATCTCCTCGGCGGCCCGCTGCACATCTCGCTCTATTTCCCGATCACGCAATACGTCGGGCCGAAGTACGGGCACATACCGCCGCCGCCGCCTTCGAACGGCCCGAATCTCGGCACACCTGTGCCGCTGCCCAAACCGTCGCCGACGAAACGGCCTCATCCGAGCATGCGCGTGCCCACCGCCACAGATGCGATCTTGAAGGCGACGCCACGGCCCATCATGCTCTCGCCCACGCAAGCACCGGTGACGCCGCCGCCGGCGCCGAGTTATCAGGCCGTCACGCCGCCGCCGTTTGGTCAGACCATTCCGCCCGTGATCATGCCGCATGCCGGCGTGCCGCTCCCCGGAGCGGTATCGCCTTCACCCAGCAGCTCGCCCTAAAAGGGCATACGCGGCGCCGATGTCGGGCATCGGCTCTGCGGAGTAGACCTGGTCGAGTCCGAACGCGCGTAAAATGCGCAACCCGGATTCCATCTCTTCATCGCTCACTTTTTTGCGCCAGCGGCTGACCACTTCCCAACCGTCGGGCATCTGTGTGACGCCGCCGTGCTGCATCGATTGCGACGGAATGCGGATGCGGTCGAGCGCCGCATCGTCGACCGGCCTTCCGAGAAATCCAAATAGCCGGCGAAGTTCGGATTGCGGATCGACACAGAAGTTCTCGTAGAACGCGAGATGAATCGTGCCTGGTTGAAACTGGCGCAGCGGCACGTAGTTCTGCACGCACCAGACCGCGATACGCTGCTCCCAAACAGTCTGCGCAGATTCGAGGACGTCACGCATCGGCTCGAGGTGATCTTTGACGAGATCGGTCTGACCGAAGACGAGGCGCAGATATTCGCGCGTGCGCGCCGCAGGATCCATGTCCAAGAGGCGACGGCCGACCGCATCCGCTTGGAAATACTCATAGGCGCGCGACCGCACGGTCGGCATCGGATGCCGCAGCAGCAAGATGATCGGCAGACCGGGGAACGAGCAAGCGAGCCAACGGATGAAGAGATTCGATGTGACTTCCTTCACAAGCCGCCGCCGGCTGAACAGACGGCGATTGTAGCGGTCGGTACGCGAATCGTGAAAGCGACCATCGAGCACTTGCAGCGCTTGCTCTCGCAAGTCGGCGTCGTCGTCTTCAGGCCGGATGTAGAGGATGCGCCTGTCGAAAGTGGTCTGAGCGTGGTTGCGCGGCAGGAGCGGCCTCGATAAGGACGGTTCGTACATGAACCGATACTCATTATTATAGTTGATAAGTTCAGCGACCCAAGTGCTGCCGGTGCGAGCTCCCGAGGACAGAAAGACCGAGTCGCGCCAATCCCCCCCGATATCGAACGTGAATGTGCTTTTCACGCGGAGGTAGGGCGGAGCGGCGATATCTTTCACGAATCGCACGAGGTCACGCATGCAAGCAGCTTCTCCGGACTACATCGCAATAGACTGGGCACCGACTCGCGAATGCTTGGGCCAAAAGCCCCTTGATGGTCGCGCGCCGGGGCCATACGATATTTGAGCATGGATGTGAAGATTCCCCGACCGCAAGGCGAGCCGAAGATCTCCACGCTAGACCCCGCATTGCAGTTGTCGATCCGGTCGGCTCGAGCCACGAGGGCCAAGGCCGCACCGAGGACGTACAGCCGCGGCTGGAAGTTCGCGCTCTTCGCGCTTGACGTCAGCATGCTCGTGCTGGCGGTGTATATCGCCGGCGGCATCGTCGAAGGTCGCTGGACATTCCAGCAATTCGAACACGATCTGTTCCACTACTCCATATGGCTTATCGCGATCTGGCTCGTCATCTTCGAACGCGTCGGCCTCTACCATAGATCGTTCGCGCTCTCCGTACGAGACGAATTCTACTACACGTTCCTGGCCCTCATCATCGGCGTGCTGCCGCAGCTCACGATATTCACCATCGTGCCGGGCATCTCGCGCCTCGCGCTCTTGGCATCCCTGGGGTGCGCGATCGTCGCGGTCGGCCTTGCGCGCGCGTTCGTCCATGGCATGCGCAACACAGCCGAGCGCGGCCGGCCGCGGCGCATCGCGATCGTGGGCCACGGCGACCGCATCTCATCCGTCGCGCAGTCGCTCTCCATGGCCGACGGTTCTGTTCTGCTGCGCCTCGACATTCCGGATATTGACGCCACCGTTCAGAACGTCGCCTTCGGCGGGCGTGCCGGACTCGAAGGCATCGATTGGTTCGTCCGCGCGCGCGAGTGGGGCTGCGATACGCTGCTGCTCACCGAGGTGTTGCCGCCGCACGTGATGCCGCATCTGCTCGCCGTCGCGGCGCAGCACAACATCAAGTTCGCCTTCGCTCCGCCGCGCGTGCAGGTACACGCATATTCGCTCTCGCTCCAGCTCGACGGCCAGCAGGCGCTGATCGTGCCGTCGCAGCTGCGCTCGTGCACGCCCACCGCAAGATTGCTCAAAAGGCTGCTCGATCTCACTATCGCCTCGACCGCGCTGATCGTCCTCTGGCCGTTCCTCGCGCTGACCGCCCTCATCGTCTGGCTCGACTCCGGCCGTCCGATCCTGTACCGGCAGACTCGCGTCGGCCGAGATGGCGAACTATTCGACATTCTCAAATTCCGTTCGATGCGCACCGACGCCGAGGCATCTGGTCCCACGTGGGTCTCCAGCGGCGATTCGCGCGCGACACGCGTGGGCGGATTTCTGCGGCGCACGAGTCTCGACGAGCTTCCGCAGTTGATCAACGTGATCCGCGGCGACATGTCCGTCGTCGGGCCGCGCCCCGACCGGCCGATGTACGTCGAAGAGTATCGCAAGCTGCTGCCGCGTTACGATGAGCGTCATCTGGTGCGGCCCGGCATCACCGGCTGGTCGCAGGTCCACATGAAGCGCGTGACCATGCCCGAAGACGAAGGCGAGAAGCTGAGCTACGACCTCTTCTATGTCGAGAACTGGTCGCTGTTCATGGATCTTTCGGTCATCTTCAAGACCGCGTTCGAGTTTCTGTTCAGGCGGGCAGAGTAGTCGCGCCGGCGCCTGCCGGAACGAGCCCATCGGTGCCGGCCGGTGCGAATCGCGAGAGCGGCGGCATCGTCGCGATCACATCGCTCATCGTGCCGAATCGGAAACTCCGAAGCAGCGCTTCGAGGTTGCGCTGGAAACCGGCGAGATTCGTATAGTGCCGAATGCGCGATTTCAAACGCGTGCGGATGCGTGGTTGCCCTGGGTCGATCTCCCACGGATGCAGATAGACCATCGCAGGCCTGCCCGAGTCCAAGATCTTGTGCATCCCGAACTTGTTGAACCAGAGCGGCAGCATGCGCAAGTATCCGCCGCCGCCGACCGGAAAATCGTAGCGGAGAGCTCTAAATGTGGACATCGGGAATTCGGTCAGGGTGGCGCTGGCGCATTCGATCGCATAGGGCCGCACCGGCGAGCCGACGATGCCGTAGTGATCGTGATAGATCGGGAAAATGCTCGAGTCGCGCGTGAAACCGCATCGCGCGAGAACGTCGAGCGCCCACATCGAGCGCTTGGTGATGGAGAATGTGGGGGCACGGTAACACGCGATCGTCGTGCCAGCGGCAGCCTCGATCGCCGCTTTCGCGCGCCGCGTGTCTGCTTCGAATTCTTCGGGCGTCAGCGAGTAGATGAGCCGGTGCCAGTAGCTATGGCATCCCAGTTCGTGGCCGGCGTCGCGGATCTCGCGGACGAGATCCGGAAAACGCTCCGCAACCCACCCGAGCACAAAAAACGTTCCGCGGACCTCGTGACGCGCGAATATGTCGAGGACGCGCCGCGTGTTGTCGACAACGCGCGATGGAAAGGTCGGCCAGTCGTCGCGGCGTACGTCGCGCGCGAACGATTCGGTCTGGAAATAATCCTCGACGTCGACAGAGATCGCGCTGAGCGGTTCGCCTTGCATCTCGCTTTGACTTCCTCTCGACCCGCAACGCACCCTCCGGCCGCGACGTGGTGTGCGCAGCGCCGCACGTACGATGTCATATCACGGCGATGAAAAAGCGTGAGCGTACGACGCTCGGTCAGGACAGCCTCCGCACCCTTATCTTCAACATCGGTCAATCGGTGTTCGGCGCGCTCACTGGAATCGCCATCGCAAAGGCCATCGGACCCGCGGGAAAAGGCGAATACGCTTTGCTGCAGCTGTTCCAAGCGGCGGCGAGCGGCGTGACCGGAAACCTCGGCCTCTCGATCACCTACGAGCTCACGCGCCAACGTAAACCCTTTGCGGAACTCGTGAAACCCCTCGGTGTGATGCTCGCGATTCTCTCCCTTGTCGAATGGGCGATCATCGGCGTCTGGATTTTGATCAAGGGACCAGCCCCGGCGCCGCTCCTCTTCGCGGCGGCAGTACCCGCGCTGATCGTCCTCTCGTGGCAAGGGCCGATCTTCCTCGGGCTCGGCTGGATACGATCGCTCAACGTGCAAGGTCTGGCTTTTGCGATCGGCACGTTCGCGGCGGCGATGATCACGCTGTATGTGTTCCACTTCGGCACGCTCGGCGCGATGTGGGGTTGGGTTGCAAGCGTCTGGGGCATCGCTATCTCAATACTTGTGCGAACCGCGCCGGAAGCGCGCGGTCCGCAGACCGAACCCACTCTTGCGATCGTCGGACGGCTGTTGGGTTTCGGGCTCAAAGCCGGCGCCGGCGCTATCTTCGGATTCATCAACAGCCGCGTGGATTCCATCGTGATCGTCACGATGGCGGGCACCGCCGCCTTCGGCATCTACTCCGTCGCCGTTTCGGCGGGGGAGATATTGCTCAAGATCTCGCGCTCTGTGGCGCAGGCAGCGACCAAGCGCGTCGGATCGGCGGAGCGCGACATCGCGGCGGCGACCGCGGCGAAGTCGAACCGAGCGAGCTTTGCCCTTATCGCGTCATCGGGACTGGTCGCATTCGTTCTTGCGCCGTGGCTGGTCGACACCTTGTACGGCAAAGCGTTCCACGGGGCAGCCGAAGCGATGCGCATCCTCCTGCCGGGCATCGCTGCGCTATCGTGCAGCAGCATCCTCTCGACATTCTTCAATTACCAGATGGGCCGCCCGATGTTCTTGGTCTATACATCTTTGATGAACGCTGTCGTCGAGACGACCCTATGCGTTTTCCTCGTGCCTCGGCTCGGGCTCGATGGCGCCGCGCTCGGCTGCACGCTCACCTACTTGAATGCGGCCGTGGTCACCACGTGGTACTTCTGCAAGCATTCGGGACTCTCGCCGCTCGACGTCTGGATCCCGACGGCCGACGACGCCCGCACGATCTTGCGCACGCTGCGCAAGCCGATCGAACCTATTTCGCCGATAGACTAAAGATATGAAGCGCGTTCTCATCGTGTCGTATTGGTTTCCGCCCCAACCTGCGGCCGGTGCGCTGCGAGTAGGCTACCTGGCAGAACATCTTCGCGAGTTCGGCTGGGAGCCGGTAGTCCTCACGCGCGAATTCCCGGGCTACGCTGAGTCAGGCTATACGATCGCGACCGCTCGCGAGGGTTTCTGGCGGCGATCGCCTGCCGCTCCCGAACCTGCCCGAGCCACTCCCGCGCGCGTCCGGCATCCGCTCGAGCAACGCCTGCGCACCCTGATCAAGTGCGTCATCAACGTGCCCGACGATCACAACACATGGATGCCCGCGGCGATGGCCCGCGCCGTATCGCTTGCCAGATCTCACAAGATCGATGCCGTGCTCAGCTCTGCGCCACCTGCCACCGTTCATTTCGTCGCGCGCAACGTCGCAACGCGATTCCGCATACCGTGGATCGCCGACTATCGCGATCTGTGGTCGGGGCCGTATGGGCCGTACTTCTCATGGATCTACGGACCCGTCCGGCTCGGGATACTCTATGCGATGGAGCGTTGGCTGTTGCGCAAAGCCACGCACATCACCACCGTGACCAAAGGGCATGCGGACGCTCTCTCAAAGAACTTTCAGCGGTCCGACGTCGAGGTGATTCCAAACGCCAGCGATCGATCGATTTGGGAATCGATAGCAGAAGAGCGGCCGGCGTCTTTCAGCCTTTGCTACACCGGACAGCTCTATCCGGGCTTGAGGATGCCCGACCTCCTCTTTTCGGCGGTGGCAAAGATGCGGCAGATGAATGACCCAGCCGGCCTAGCAGCGCGCTTTGATTTCTACGGGAACTCGCCGGAACTCGTTCTGCAATGCGCCGCCAAATACGGCATCGCGGACTCCGTCAGTTCGCACGGACTTGTGGACCGGGTCACCGCGCTGCGAGCGCAACGGCGAGCCGCCGCGCTCGTTCTGCTTCTCAACTTCGAAGTCGATCCGATCGAAAGCGCGAACCCGGGCAGCAAGATCCTCGAATATGCGGGCTCGGGCCGGCGCATCCTCGCTCTTGGATCGGCGAGCAACGTGGTCAAAGACGCATTGAGCGAAACGGGGCTAGGTGTCTACGCAAGCGACGAAGCCGAGTGCATCGCCGCGATCAGACGCCTCTTCGAGTACTATCAGCAAGGCGACATCACGCCGGTCGAGCGGCCGTCCGATTGGTTCACATCACCGCGAGACCTCGCGCAGCGGTTTGCCGCCGCGCTCGATCGAGTCACGTGACATCGCGCCGCCTTATCCAATGGAAGTATGATTGTCGGATCATGCGATGGCGGACGTCTATTCCTGCTTTCGCCAGACCGCGCCGCGATGAAGTGTTGTTCGCCATCACATAGACCCATGGTTCCAATCCCAGGCTCCTGATGTGTTGGCCGAGCGACGCCGCAGAGATCGGCTGGATGCCCCTGCCTCGCGCGACACGTGCGGTCCAGCCATCGTACATGATTCCCGCGGGCCCGCCGAGCTGCAGCACGAAATCTTCGCCGAGTTCGGTCGCTGTGATCCGATCTTCGACGCGCAACCAGTTCATGTGCACGATGATTCCGTTCTCGTACGTGACGAATGGAATGTGACCCGCCTTGATCCGGCGCCTCAGTCCCTGCAAAGTTTCGTCTCCAAGGTATTCTTCGTTCGCTGCCGCGGCATCCGCGAGATCGCTCAGCTTCGCCTCTTGAAACACGATGGCGCGCCCGTTCGTAGGGACGTCTCGCGGGCCGAACGTGCCGACCAGCATCTCGTCTCTGGAATAGATCGCTTCGCGGACAAGTTGGGAGAGTGCTTTCCGAGCCAATTCGAGCGGTCCGTCGCGCCGCAGTCCGTCGCCGACGCGATTAGCAAAAGCCCGAACCGCAGCTCCCGCTTTCTTCGCCACTCGAAACGCGCCGGGGTATGACCGAAGCGTTTCCTTAGCGGCGTGTGAGAGATGGATCAGCCGCCCTCGTGCCGTGCGAGGATAGACGAACAGCGTGTGGTTGTGCCGTACGTGATTTGCGAACCGGCCTTTGTACGCTTCATCTCCGACGGTGAAATCATATTCCTTGACGTCATTCTCGCCGGCATGGGCGAACAGATGCCAGAGCAAGACCTGGCCAGGCGAGAAGTCGAAGAAGTCGATGTCGTACGTCGGGGCATAGTGCGACATCTTGCCATCGAGCTGAAATCCGAAAAGATACGCGATCGGATGATCATCGAGCTCTAAGATCGAAAAACGAAGGTCTGTGCTGGGATCGAGATTCTCGATGAGTGCCGAATAGAAATCAAGCGACCCTTTGTCGAGAAACCTGCTCCGGATGCCGGCGAAAGCCCGGCAGCGGATGTGTTGCTTGACGAATATCGGCAAGTGTTCGCGCGCCTGAGCGCGGTCCTCGATGTGCCGGAACCGCAACGTTCCCGCCTTTTGCAGCTTACGCAAATGGCGTCGCTCTTGCGTTCGGTTGAGAATATCGTTCAGAGTTTCGGCGCGCCCTTCGCCAAGCAGAATCGTGGGGCATTGCGCGGAGACGATCGTTTCGGTGCGACGCCGCTCGCGGGCGGGAAGCGCCTCGCGTGCGCCGATGATCAGGGAGTTTTCGGAGACGTTGGTAAGCTCGCAAAGATCCCACGGAAACGGAGATTCGTCCAGGGCGGCGATCGCGGCCTCAAGGACCTCCGTCTTCCGAGCAGGCTCACAGATCAGGTCGCTATAGTCGGCAAAAGAGTGCCCGACGAATCGAATCGTGCGCTTCTCGATGACGAGCGGCACGATGCCTACGAGCGTCGGACCATCGAAGACGGCTGGAGCGAGCAGCTGCAAGCCCGAGCCAAAGCCGCGCCACCAAGCTTCGAGCCACGGAAGGCTTGTGAATATCTCTTTGTTGGGATTCGATTCCCACAACCGCCGCCAAACACCCGCGAACGATTGCAGCTCTGCGAAATCGGTGATCAATCGAGTCGTCAGAGCTCGAGGTTGCGTGCGCCGCGCGCTTTCCGATTCCATGTGGTCCGTTGTGTCCAGCACATACGCTCCGAGCGATCGCTCTAGGGTCCCTCATTGTGCTTGGACGGTAAACCGCGTAAGTCATTGTGCGAGCGCCTGTATATGGCATTGAGAAAAGGACTTGGCAGTGAAGAGAGCTCACGTCATATAAACGACGATGAAGAAACGCGAGGCGACCACACTCGGTCAAGACAGTATCCGGACCCTCGTCTTCAGTCTGGGCCAGTCGGTGTTCGCCGCGCTCACAGGCATCGCGGTGGCAAAAGCGATCGGACCCGCCGGCAAAGGCGAGTATGCGCTGCTGCAGTTGTTCCAAGCGGCGGCGAGCGGCGTGACGGGCAACCTCGGTCTGTCGATAACGTATGAACTCACGCGCCAGCGCAAGCCGTTCGCGGAGCTCGTTAAACCTCTCACCGTGTTGCTCGCGATACTTTCGCTCATCGAGTGGGCCATAGTCGGCGTCTGGATATGGATCAAAGGACCGGAACCTGCGCCCTTGCTTTTCGCGGCATCGGCGCCGGCGTTGATCGTGCTCTCGTGGCAGTCGCCGATCTTCCTCGGATTGGGCTGGATCCGGTCGTTAAACGTGCAAGGGCTTGCGTTTGCGATCGGCACGTTCGCCGCCGCGGTGATCACGCTCTATGTCTTTCACCTCGGAACGATCGGCGCGATGTGGGGTTGGGTTGCCAGCGTCTGGGCGATCGCGATCTCCACACTTGTCCGCACGGCGCCGGTCGCGCACGGCGAACAGACAGACAGGACGATGACGATCGTCGGCAGGCTGATGCACTTCGGGATCCGGGCCGGCGCCGGCGGCATCTTCGGATTCATCAATAGCCGCATCGCGTCGGTGATCGTCGTCTCGATGGCGGGCACGGCGGCCCTAGGGATTTTCTCCGTCGCGGTTTCGGCCGGTGAGGTCTTGCTCAAGATCTCACGCTCGGTCGCGCAGGCGGCGACGAAGCGGGTCGGGTCGTCTCAGCGCGACGTCGCGGCTGCTACCGTTGCCAAGTCGAACCGCGCGAGCACAGCGTTGATCGTCTCGTCGGGAACGGCTGCCTTTATTTTGGCGCCATGGCTTGTCGACACGCTCTACGGCACAAAATTCCACGAGGCGAGCATCGCGCTGCGCATTCTCTTGCCGGGCATCGCGGCGCTCTCGTGCGCCGGAATTCTCTCGACGTTCTTCAACTATCAGATGGGAAGACCGATATTCTTGGTCTTCACATCCGTGATGAACGCGGTCATCGTGACGGTACTGTGCTTCATCTTGGTGCCGCGCTTCGGAATGGTGGGCGCCGCCTGGAGCTGCACGATCACGTATCTCAATGCCGCAGTGGTCACCACCTGGTATTTCTGCAAACATTCCGGCATGTCGGCGTTTGAAGTTTGGATCCCCAAGGTCGACGATGTCAAGACTATCTTGACCGCGCTGCGCAAACCCGGCCTGGTCACCCCGTCGTCAGATTGAGTTCGCACAGCTCGCAGAGAATGTGACCGAGCGCGAAGTGCACTTCCTGCACTTTCCATGACGGACCTGATGGCCCGACGATCGCGATATCGGCAAGTTCCGCCACCGGGCCGCCGCCGTTTCCGGTGAACGCGATGCGCACGACGCCAAGCTCTTGGGCCGCTCGCAGCGCTTCGATAACATTTTTCGACGAACCGGATGTGGTGAACCCGATCGCGACATCGCCGCGGCGCGCGATCGCGCGCAACTGACGCTCGAAGACGCGGTCGTAGCCGTAGTCGTTCGCTATCGCGGTCAACGCGCTCGTGTCGGTCGTCAGCGCGATGCCTGCCCATGCCGGCCGCTCGAGAAGAAATCGGCCGGAGAACTCGGCCGCGATGTGCTGCGCCTGCGCCGCGCTGCCGCCGTTGCCGAAGAGCAGGACGCGCCCACCGCCGCGGATCGTCTTCACGACGGCAGCGACCGCGCGATCGATCGCCGGACCGTAATCTGCGCCGGCGAAAAGATCTCGCCGTTCCGCGAGACAGTCGGAGAACGTCTTCATCGCGCCGCATTTTGTGTCCGATGTGGGGCGGACCTTTACGATCCGCTTCGGATGCCTGAAGGGGCCGACGCTAGTCGGCCCGCTTTTTTCGGGGCTCATCCGGCGACGTCGATAGCCGGGGCGTCTGAGGCGGCGAAAGCCGCCGAAGTCGAGCGGCGGAGGACGATGACGTAGGACCAGTCAGCGACCTTAGGGTATGGTCGGGCCTGATGCAACATACTATCGCCGTGACCGGCGCGGGCGGATTCATCGGTTCGCGCGTCGTCGCTGCTTTGGCGGCGCGTGGCGCGCGGGTAAAAGCGCATCTCGGTCCGCCCGGATACGATGCACGACCGCTGCCTCCGCAGGTCGTGACAGCGTTCGCGGACGTCAACGACGCCGGAGCGATGCGCTCGATCATCGCGGGCAGCGACGCGGTGATCCATCTCGCCGGTCCGCCATCGGTTCGCGCATCGTTCGCTGCGGCAGCTGATTACGCGGCGCAGCATGTCGGTGGAACCGCGGTCTGCCTTCAGGCCTGCGTCGATGAAAAAGTGCGACGCTTCGTCCTCATCTCATCGGCCGATGTCTACGGGCGGCCGCAAACCGATCGAGTCGCAGAGGATCATCCGCTCAGCGCGCGTTCGCCATATGCGGCGGCGAAGATCGGCGCAGAACAGATGGCCGGCGCGTTCGCCCAAGCGCACGGAATCGAAGTGGCGATATTGCGTCCGTTTTCTATTTACGGTCCGGGTGTTTCCCGATATTCGCTGCTTTGGACGATTCTGGAGCAAGCACGCTTGCGCGCCGAGATCACGCTCGCCGACCTGAAGCCCGTTCGCGATTATTGTTACGTCGACGACCTGGCAGATGCGGCGGTGCGCGCCGCTCTTGCCCCGATCGAATCGCCGCTGATCCTGAACATCGGCTCCGGCGTCGGTACGAGCGTGGTTGACCTCGCGAAGTTGACGCTTCGCGTCATGGGGCGGACGGGTGACGTGCTCGAGCACGCAAACGACAAGCGCGTGGGTGAATCCGAGATCTACCGGCTCGTGGCGGATCCGAGCAGGGCGCAAAGCCTGCTCAACTGGCATACGGAAACCGATCTTGCGGCCGGTCTGCGCAAGACGATCGACGCGCTTCTTTAACGGCCGATCTCCGCCGCCAGCTGCGTCGCGACTGAGCCGTCGCGAACCCACGGGTGGCCTTTGATCGCGGCGGCCAAAGCCTTTGTGTCGCGATTTCTCACGGCATTCGACGCCGCACGCTCGAACTCGACGAATGCATCGAGCGGCGCGCGCAGCCTGTCCGGAATAGCACCGATCGCGTCGAGCGGTTTCAAATCACCGTTTGAAAACCGGTGGGGAATCTCGAGCACGTCTTGTGCGTCAAACGCAGAGGTGTAGCTGCCATTTCTAACGGTGAGAAAAGACGCTGTGGGCGAGGCACGTCCGCCGAAACCGCCTATCAGCGGTGCGATCGCATGCTCGTACCACGGGGTCGATCGAGCGCGCAGATGCGCCACAATCGCGGGGCGGTCCCTGGTCCGATACGCGGCGTACGCCCGTTCCTGCAGCTCCAATAGCTCCCGGCCGCGCGATCGCGGCGACTTGCGTTGCTCTTCCAATACGGAATCTGCTTCGTAGTGCAATCGAAGATACTTGAGCGGGATAGCTCCCAAGCGCTCGATCAACGCGCCCGATGGAAACTCGATAGCATTCTGGCGCGCAGCTGCATATTCGGCGACGACATCGCGCCCCGACGCGAACACGCTCCAAAACCATCCGAGGTGATTTACGCCGGCGTACGCAAACGTCGCGCCCCGCACATCCGCGCCTACAGCGACGCAGGCATCCGTAAGCGTGGTCCACGGCAATTCGCAAACGCCGGCTAACCACAGGTCGCCGAATTCGTCGAGCGCGCAACGTGTGAGTATTCCGACCGGCGACGTCATGAGGATGATGCGAGCCAACGGCGCGTGACGCCGGATCGATATGAGGGTCTCGCGCAGCACGGGCCACGCGCGCCACGCGGCCGCAAGCCCACCTACGCCAAGGCCTTCGTCACCGCACAGGCCGAACTTCAACGGGAACGTCTCGTCCGATTCCCGCGCTTCGTAGCCGCCATAACGGGCTTGGCAGAGCACGACGTCCGCGCCACGCAGCGCCGACATATCGCCGCCAGGAGCGATCGCGACCGAGGCAACGCGAAATGTCGTCGGCGCGGTGATCAACTCGATCGCGCGCGCCACCGCGTCGAGCCGCTCCGTCGAGCGTCCGAGCAGAACGACCTCAAGCGTCTCCGCCAACTCTCTAAGCGGATCGCACGCGAAAAGATTGGGTGTGCTGTGAGCACTGCCGCCGACGATGACGAGCTTCATCGACGCTTGCGCGCGAACGACGCGGCGAACAGACCGGCGCCTCGCAGACACGCATCCTCCGGCGATCGCCCGAAGTCGATGACGTCGTCGATCCGCACGTCGATCAATCCCGGGCTCATCCGGCGCTGGACCGACATCCGCAGAGAATCGATGTACCGATGACCGAGGCTAACGGCAAAACCGCCTATCACGAGCACCCGCTGTAGTGATGCGGCTATAATCGCGGCTGAGAGCGTCTGTGCAAGCGGCTCTTGCCCCTTGGCGATGACGCTCCACGCCCAAACATCGCCCGCCTGCGCTGCGGGAACCAGATGCTGCTCGTTCGTCACACTGTCGGCTGTGGCGCCGAACGACGTGGCGCAGCTCGATCGAAGAAACGAAGCCGAGTCGAACAGCGCCATGCGTCGGGCCAGGTTCTCTGTACCACGACCAGACGCGATCGCTCCAAGGTGACCGCGCCCGCCGCAGTCGCAAAGCGGTGCATCACTTGCGTCATCGACTGTGATGTGGCCGATTTCGCCCGCGAACGGCCACGCGTCCAAAACCCGGTCAGGATTCGCGCGATCGACGAGTTTGCTGCCGATGCCGCTGCTCACCGTGACGACTAGAAAACGATCGGCGCGCTCGGTGGTCAAGAAAAACCAGCCGGCAGCGGACACGTCGTTGAGCAGATAAACGCGACGGCCCGTGCGTTTGCCTACGATGCTTACGGCGTCCGGCATCTCAACCGATTGTCCGACTACGGTCGGCGCGCGAACGATTCGCGAATGATTCCCGATCGGCCCCGGGAACGCGAGCGCGATCGGATCGTCCGCAGCAAGACCACTATGAGCAGCGCCGGCGAACTCCTCGATCAGCCTGAAGATATGGTTCCACACTTGTTGCGGGTCGCGGTCCGCGGGCCCCAGGTCGATCCGATGCGTGACGACGTCGGTCACGTCTCCCGAATCGGAACAGACGGCACACCGCAAGAACGTTCCGCCGAGGTCTACAGCCACGGACGGCACGCGTTTACGCGTCCGCTAGTGCAGGTTCTACGCCCGCGACAAAGCGCGCCGCAGCATCGATTTCGCTGGGCTCGACGTCTTGCAGAAAGGCGCCGGCGCCGACTTCGGTGGGCACGACCAAATTGAGGTTGCCGCCGCGGTGAAGCCGCGTTTCGTCAAGGCTGGTCGCAAGCACGTCGCTCGAACATAGCGCGTGGATGACCGGCAGCTGCGCGGCATGGTAGAGGCGTATCATCCGCTGCACAACGGAGATGTGGCATACGTGCCGTTGCACCGCGAGCGCCGTGGCGAGCGCCATATCGAGGGCCACAGCCTCGCCGTGGGCCAGTTCGTGACGGCTGCTGAGTTCGAGCGTCGGACTGAACGTATGCCCGAAGTCGACCCAACGCCGCAGATCGTGTTCGTAGAGATTCGGTTGCAATTGCTGCAGCATCGAGAGCTGTGCGCGCAATATGCTTTCATCGGCCGCCAACGCCGGCTTCTGGAAGTGAGAATCGACAAATTGGTTTATATTCGCTTCGAGAATCTCAAATAGACGGCGGTCGCAGACGAGCGCGATCTTGATCATCTCCGCCACGCCGCACGCGATGTGCCGGCGAGGAAGGGTTTTGAGGAACAGCGGGTCGTTGACGCATCCGAACGGCGGGTAGAAAGAGCCCAATAGATTCTTCTTTGACGCGAAATTCACGCCTTGCTTGATACCGACGCCGGCGTCGATCAGACCCACGAGCGTCGTCGGCACTCGGACGTAGCGGATTCCGCGACGGAATATCGATGCGGCCATGCCGGTGACGTCCAGCGTGATGCCGCCGCCCAGCGCCATCATGATTCCCTCTCGACCGAGCCCGCAGCGCAGCGCCTCCGCGCAGATGCGCTCGACGAGCGGCCACGACTTCTCCGCTTCGGTTGCGTCGATGATCAACTCACCGACGAGATCGATGTGGCGCTCCGCGTACGACTTCAGCGCGCGGCCATACTGTTCGTTGACGGCGCGGTCCACGACGATGAAGGTCTGCCTGCCATCAAGCTGTGACGCAAGCGTCGGGTCGTCCAGGTCGAAGATATGCCGCGAGACATGCCTCACGTCGTACGCGATGTTGCGCTCCGTGACGAGCGAGAACGCCGGCCGATCGATCGTGCCGGCAAACCACACGCCAGGCGACCGGCCGACCGCGCTCACACATCTCAACGCACCGCTATACCGGTCGGCGCGCGTGCTGAGGATGAACGGCACGCGTCGATCGCCGCTGAGCCTAGACGCTTCATTCGCGAAGGCCACCGCCACAGACGGCGATGAGAAGAGCGTGCTCACGCAGACGACTGCGTCGTACCCGAACGACTGCAGCACGCCGAGCATCGGTTCGAGGTCGTGCAATAGGTGAGCGAAGACGTTCTCGGCGCGCATGGGGTTCGCCGTATCGTGCGCGGACGCGGCCGATACCGCGACCGCTGCCGACGCACCCGGCGCGGGCGCGCTGATGAGGTCCGCCAACAGATCCGTATGCACGACTTGCCGATGCGGCCTACGCGACAAGAGACTGCGCAGATCGCCGTCGCACTCGATGAGATCGTCGATGACCGCGCCGGCCCCGCGCTTGAGCAGACTCGCCGATCCCCCGCCCCGAAAATCAAGAATGACAAATCGTGCGTGCTGCGGCGGCACAGAACTTGCGATCGCGCTCGACGGATGCACGACCCAGACAGGGAGGGGATAGCCGGCCACGAGTCTCGGCTCGAAGCCTTTTGACGAGCCGGTATCCTCCGCGAGAAAAATCACCGAGTCCACCGGACCGAGATCCGCTGCAAGCGACTCCGCGATCGAGCAGAGATCGTCGACTGTGGCCTCGCGCCCTGGCCCACCATCCAAGGTGAAACATTCGATCTGCGCGGCATCGCGGGCTTCGACGATCGTCGCCGTCCAGACGCCGAGCGACTGCCGCTCGATGATGAGCGTGCGTCCGCAGCTGGCCGGAGGCGCGTGAGCCCGGTGTTTCACGGCCGTCAAGTCCGCACTTGCACGACGAAGATCTCAACGTCATCGCGCGTGTCGTTCACGAGCTCGTGCCATCCGCCGGAGCGCACTAGGGTGACGTCGGCGCGCCGAAGGCGACGCTCGATACCGTCGACGCGCATGAGCGGCGTGCCGCTGACGATGAAATATAGCTCTTCGTTGCCGGTGTGGTCGTGCCGGCCGATCGTGCTATTCGGCGGGATGACCGTGAGATCGAGAAAATCTATCTTTGACTCGAATTGCTCCGAGGCCATGAGCCGGCGAAAGACGATCGGACCGACGCCGCCGTGTTCAGCCGAGCGATGGATCGCAGCGACTTCCTCCGGCGAGACGAACTTCTTCATGCCGCGGCACCTCGGCGCGCGTTGAAGTCAGATGCGAAAAATCGCGGCCGAGACAATCGCTTCCGACTCACGCGCCGCTTGACGGATTAGGCCGACCTCGGATTGGAACCTCGCGCTTGGATGGTGCAAAAGACCTAACCGCGCGCGACCCGCACAGGCGCGTGTTCTCGGGTCCCCGTAGTTCTGGTCATGGTCGACGTGAAGCGGTGAGCACGATCGGACCGCGCGTGACGGCGGTCATCAACGCCGGCGGCCGATCTCAACGCATGGCGGCGAGCGGCATCGCGCTTCACAAAGCGCTCGTGCCCGTGCTCGGCGTACCGCTCGTGGAACGAAACCTCGTCGTGCTCCTCGAGCAAGGCTTCAAGGACATTGTCATCGTGGTCAGCGCCAAGTCACCCGACGTCGAAGCGTTCGCGCGCGGGCGTGCATCGGGTCTTGCCTCGGCGCGCGGCGCTTCCGTCGAGTGCGTCCGAGAGATCGAATCGCTCGGGAACATGGGGATCGCCGGCAGACTTGGATCACGCGCGCAGGATCTGGTCGTGACGTTTGTCGACAACCTCACGACGCTCGATCTGACGCGCGTGATCGATCGACATCGCGAAAGTGATGCCGCGCTCACGGTCGCATCGCACGTTGAATCGTTCACCGTTCCGCACGGCGAATTGACGATCTCCGATGCTTTCGTCATCGACTACATCGAAAAGCCCGCGAAGCCGGTTCAAGTCGCAAGCGGTATCTACGTCCTTAAACCGCGCGCAGCCGCTTGCATCCCTTCGGACAGGCCCACGGGGGCGGTTGACTTGTTTCGACTGCTCAAGGAGCGTGGTGAAAGCGTCGCGGCGTTCGTCCACGACGCTCCATGGATCGACATCAACGACAGCGCTGCCGTGCGGCGCGCGGAAACGCTGGTCGCCGCCAATCCCGACGCGTTCGAACTCTTCGAATCGCAGCCGGACGTCACCGACGACTGCCTTCTCGTCAGGGCGAAAGACGAGATTCTCGTTCGCGAGAATGTGGGGGGCGATTTTCGCGGGCGGTTCGACGTCGTGCGCGGGCGCGACGCAGCATCACTGTCCGACGGCGCGGCGCGCTTCACGGCGGGCGCAAAGACCCACCTCGCCACGTTCGACGACTTCGCCGATGTCAGCAAAAGGTTTATAAGGCACACCGTGTCGCTGGTGGAAGCCGGCGGCGTCAAGACGCAAGAAGCCGCCGAGGTCTTTGCGTGGATCGCGGCCGACGCAGCTCACGATCCAGCGGATCTGACACAGCCGCTTCGCCGCTGTCTTGCGATAGCGCAGCGACATACGTGAGCGGTAAGATCAAAGTCGTGTCGCTCATGAACGAGCTGCTGTTCGGCGGCGATGAGAATCGCCTGCTTTCGATGTCGCGCGCTATCGACAAGACACGCTTCGACCACCGCGTAATGACGATCAAGCGGCCCGACGCGGAATTCGATGCGCGTTTCGGAACGATGCGCGGACACTATGCGGCTGCCGGCATCGAAGTCGATGACTTGGGTGAAGGCTACCCGAATGCGCACGTTCGACCCGGCGATCCGGTGCTTGTGCTCAATCGGGCGACGATGCTTGCCCGAACGATGAATCACTTCTCGCGTTATGTGCGCCGCCACCGTATCGATGTCATCGATGCGCACCTCGGGCCCGGAAATCTCGTCGGCGTAGCCACGGGCAAGATGACGCGGACACCGGTCGCCGTCACGACCTACCACGCCGAACCGTGGGAGCCGCGTTGGCTGTGGCGGCGCGTGCACGCATCCGTGTTGCGCAACGCAACGGTCGTCATCACCGATTCGGAAGCGTGCGCGGACACACTGCGCTCGTTCATGGACCGGCCGAGTGCCGCGATATCGGTCATCACGAACGGCCTCGATCCGCCGTCAAGCAGTCGTTCGCGCGCAGAGATGCGGCGATCGCTCGGGTTGCCTGATGGTCCGGCCGTGCGTGTGATCGGTCAAGTGGCAACGCTTTTGCCGACGAAGGGTCAGATGGTACTCCTGGACGCGGCGAAAATCATACTGAACGAGACATCGGATGTGGCTTTTCTCATCGTGGGTTTTCCGCGCGATCCGGCCTACAGAGATGCGCTCGTTCGCCGCGCCGAAGAACTCGGCATCCAGGAGCGCGTGCGGATCGTGTGCTATCCCGGACCGATCGGAGACGTTTGGAAGGCGATCGACATCCACACCCACCCCACACTGCTCGACTCGCTGCCGCAAGCGATCATGGAAGCGATGTCGCTCGGGCTGCCGTCTGTGGTGACGCCTATCGCCGGAATACCGACGATGATCGAGGACGACCACACAGGTCTGATCGTACGCCCAAGCGATCCGGGCGATCTCGCGCGTGCGTTGTTGAGACTTCTATCAGACGCGCCTTCTGCGCAGCGCCTCGGTGCGGCGGCATCGCAGCGCTTCCGCGAACGATACACGACTGAGATCATGACGCGTTCGCTCGAAGATCTTTTCGCGAGAATGGCGGGCGCATGACGAGCCGGTATCTCGTGACCGGAGCGCAAGGGTTCGTCGGCCGTTTCCTCGTGGCGCATCTCCTGACGAGCGACGACGGCGCAAACGTACTCGGGATCGGTCGTTCGCCGGCAAACGATCTGCATTTCACGCACATAGTGCACTGGGGGAAGCAGACAGTCCCTGCGCCGTTGCCGGCTGCATCGAAGACCGCTCGTGGCGATCGCTATCGGTACCAGACCGCAGATCTGCAAGATCGCCCCGCGTTGGAGTCGCTCATGCGATCGTTCAAGCCGGACGTGATCATGCATATGGCCTCAGGTCTTCGCGACGATCCGCTGGAGCATCTCTTCCGGACAAATGTCGAAGGCACGGCGCACCTCATCGAAGCCGTGGCTACATCCGAAATCCCGGTTCGGCGGATCGTATTCGGCTCGAGCGGAGCGATTTATGGACGCTCGGCTCTCGAACGGCTGCCGCTCGACGAAGAGACACCATGTCAGCCGGTCGATCTTTATTCGGCCAGCAAACTCGCTGCTGAGAACGTCTCGCGCATCATGACCGAGCATCATGGCATCCCGGCTGTCTGGGCGCGGATCTTCAATATCGCCGGTCCGGGTCAAGAGGAACGGCATTTCTGCGGCAAAGTCGCAGCCCAAACCGCGGCGATCAAATTCGGCTTACTGCCGGCCAGGATCGAAGTCGGAGACCTCACGCCGACGCGCGACTTCATCGACGTACGCGACGTCGCCGTGGCGCTCTCGACGCTTGGGTCTCGCGGGAAACCGGGTCTCGCGTACAACGTTGCGAGCGGCACAGAGACAGCGATGGGAAAAGTGCTTGACGTTGCGCTTGAGATTTCGGGATTGGCTGGTCAGGTGGCGATCGAAAACACGTATCGGCGGCCCGCAGACATCGCGCGTGCGTACGCGGGAATAGATCGACTGACCGATCTCGGATTTGCGCCACGTTTCGACCTGCGTCGAAGCATGGCCGATTTGATCGATTACTATTCCACGACCGTCCGATCGGAAGCGGAAAGCGCCTGACGCCTACTCGATCGCCCGATTGAGGACTTTTGCGAAATCGGCGGCGAGATCGCGCGGCGTGTACGGATGGAAATCGGGCGAAAGATCGGGCTCGATACGGCCGGCCACGAAATCGGCGTAGCATTGATCGAGGGCAGCCGCGCACGTCGCGACGTCGAATGCGCACCGTCCGATCCCAAGCTGCTCCACGAGGCGAAGGCCGGCGCTCCCGGGCGATCCGATAGCGAGAACCGGGCGGCGTGCGCCGACATATTCGAAGATCTTGCTGCCGACGTTGCCGCCTTCGATCGGATCGGGCGTGCCCTCGGTGTGGAGAAGCAGCACGAGCACGGCGGCGTGACGCTGCGCCGCCATCGCGACCGCTCGGTCGACTTCACCATGAACGGTTACCGCGTCGGAGATGCCGTGCCGGACCGCCGACTCGAAGACGAGCTGCGCGTTGCTGCCGTAGAAGTGCAGTTTCGCTTTCAGGCCGGCCGGATGTCCGGCTTGCCTCAGCTGCGCGACGGCCGCGAAAAGCGGGTCCGGTGTGCGCAACCCCTCGTGGATGGCGCCGGCATAGCAGAGTTCGAACTCAGTAGGTTTGGAATCGGGGATCGACGTCCACGCTTCCAAGTCGCACGCGTTTGGAACGACGACCGCATCGGTTCTTCCAAAGGCATCGACGAGGCCTTGGCGGTGCGCGGCCGTGGTCGTCGTTATCGACTTGGCCGAGCGGAGCAGCCGGCGTTCCAGCATGTAGCCGAGCGCGCGAGGAACTCTCCCGAGATTTCGGACGAAATACGCGGTTGGCGGACCGGACCAGAGATCGCGATAGTCGGCGATCCACGGAATGCGAAGTCGATTTGCGATCGAGCGGGCGACGAAGTGGCCGGTGATCGGCGGCGCCGTGCTGAGCACCGCGTCGAAGCGCTGTTCACGACCCAACGAGACACCATTCGCCACGGCCGGTCGGTACCAACTCGACGCATAGTCCGGGAAAAACAGAACCGACCGCGCGATTCCGCGAACAAATTCCTCGACGCGCGATCGACGTCGTGCCGCGACAGTTGGCGCAGCTTCCGGCAATACTCGCGCAGTGGAGAGGGACTGCGCCACCGGATGGACGTTGCGCGGCGTAGCACCTTGAGTCTCCCCGTACGCAACCGTCAACACGGTCCATTCCCAGCCAAATTCGGCGAGATGGCGTGTGAGATAGCTCGGACGAAGAGCACCAGCTCGAGGCTGCGGAGGATAGTAGTACGCGACGATGAGCACGCGGTGCATCGCAGCGTTCATTTTCGCGATCGGATGATCCGTGCTGGGCCGCTGACCATGACGGCAAATGCAGGAACGTCGGTTGCGACGATGGATCCCGCGCCGATCACCGCACCTTCGCCGATGGTGACGCCGCACAAGACGATGACGTTGGTGAAAAGCGCGGCGCCCTTGCCGATAATCACGTCCGCCTCAGTCCACGGCTGCTCCATTATAGGGATATCGAGATCTTTTAGACCGCGGCTCGATGTGAAGATCCGTACGCCGGGCGCGAGTGCGACGTCATCGTTTAGGACGAGCTTCGCGTTTGGAGACGCCCACAAGCACGTGTCGGGTCCGACACTCACGGAATCGCCGATCGAGATATTTTCCGGTGACCGCAGCGAGCAGCGGCTGTGGATATAAGAACGCTTGCCGAAGTGCGCAAGTTTGAGCGCCGGAACGGTGTAGTCGAAGACTTGATCTCGCACCAACTGTGCGAGCGCTCGAATTCCATAGCCCGCGACCATGGCGAGTCTCCGAACGTCCATGACGGCGGCATTCCTTTTCAAATGTAGGGCGGACCTTTACCGTCAGCCCGAAGGGCCGAATCTGAAGGGGCCGATTTTAGATCGGCCCGGGCAAACATAACGTGGGCCGACTAACGTCGGCCCCTTCAGTGGAATCGCGGGGCATTCAGCTATCACACGCGCTTGCGCGACGTTCGAGAAAGCGCCGCTCCGTCGGATTGCGCGCGACGGCGGCTGCTGCCTGGAAGCTCTTGCGCGCCGACGCAACATTCCCGCTGCGCAATTCGAGTTCGCCGATCGCAGCATGGTAGAACGGGTATTCGGCGAGGCGGTCGGCGTCGGCGATCGCGCGGATCTCCGCCAGACCCGGCGCGGGTCCATCTGCTTGCGCTATCGCGATTGCGCGGTTGAGCGCCACGATCGGCGAAGGCTGCAGCGCGACGAGCTTGTCGTAGAGCGATACGATCTCCATCCAATCCGTCTCTCTTGAACTGGCCGCGCTGGCGTGCACCGCGGCGATCGCCGCTTCGATGTGATATTCCGAAAGGTCGGATCCGACCGCGGACCGCTCGAGCAACCGCTGCCCTTCCTTTATAAGCGACGCATCCCAGAGCGTGCGGTCTTGATCGGCGAGCGGTGTCAGGTCTCCGGCCGCGTCGATGCGCGCAGGGAGGCGCGCGGCGTGCAGCCGCATGAGCGCGCAGAGCGCGTACGTCGCCGGCGTGGCGGCGGGCGCGAAATCAAGAAGCAGCCCCGCCAAGCGCATCGCCTCACGGCAAAGCTCGGTGCGCACGACTGACTCGCGCGACGCACCATGATAGCCTTCGTTGAAGAGCAGATAGAGCGCGCGTCGAACCGCTGTGAGGCGGACCGAAAAATCGCGATCCGTGAGGTCGAAAAGCCGCTTCGCTCCTGCGAGAACGTGCTTCGCTCGCGAGATCCGCTTTTCGATCGCCGCTTTGCCGCTCAAGAACGCAGCAGCGATCTCCGCCGTGCCGAATCCACAGACGAGATGCAGAACGAGCGCGACCTGCGCCGCTTCCGAAAGACGGGGATCGCAGCACGAGAACATCATCCGCAGGAGATCGTCTTTGATCGCGGTCGGCTGGAAGTATTCTTCGATCGTGGGGACGAGCGTCCACTCGCTTTCGTGACGCTTGTCGAGCTCGGGAGAGAATTCTCGGACCTTGCGCTCCTTGCGCAAAACATCGATGGCGCGGTTCTTCGCTGCTTTGAGAAGCCACGCCGCCGGATTGTCCGGAACGCCGCGCAGCTTCCATGTCTCCAAGGCTCGGCAGAAGGCATCTTGCACGACGTCTTCCGCCAAGCCGAGGTTGTGCATCCCGAAGATCCGCGTGAGCGTGGCGACCATCCGCCCCGATTCTCGCCGGAAGAGATGCTCGTCGACGATCACTACATCTCCATGACGGGCCGGACTTCGACCATTCCTCCGGTCTCGAAGATCGGGCAGCCCTTGGCTAGCTCCGCCGCGTGCGCAAGATCCCTCGCTTCGACCAGAGTGTAGCCGCCGACGACGTCTTTGGTTTCGGCGTACGGACCATCGGTGACGACTTTCTGCTTGCCCTTGACGACCTTGCCCTCGGATTCCAGCGGCTGACCGCGATCCTTCATGTGACCCTTCTGACCAAGTTCGGTCATCCATGCCACCCAGCGCTGCATGACCTTTTCCGACTCTTCCGGCGTGTTCGCGCGCTCACCGCCGCGATAGATGTATAGGAAGTCGCTCATTGTGATAGTCTCCTTGACTTCAAGTGTTCAGCTATCGGGCGAGCATCGCTTGCCCGTACGCCGTAATGACGAACGAGCACGCCGACTACGGACACCTTAATTCTGGGCATTCTAGAATGTTCAACGCACAACCGTTCGGCGCGCATAGGACGTAAGGGCATTGCGCCGATCTTCAGCCAGCAGTATTCTTTTTTCACCTGGGGTGCCAACTACCAGGTGTTTAGCATTGTCGTCGGGAGGTTACCTTACTTATGGTTCGTACCCGATTTTGGCGATTGGCTGCTTTGAGCGCAGCCTTCGCGTCTTTGGCCGTCGCCGCGCTGGTCATGCCCGCGCCCGCGTCGGCTCGCGTCCTAGGCAGACCTGTTTCCATGCAACCCATCCACATGCACACGGTGTTCGCCGGGCTGATACCGGGCGGCGGACTCGCGCGAACCACTCGTCAAGTCCACATCGGAGAGGTCCCGTTTCACACAGGCGTTTCGCCGGCTGTAGAGGCGCAGAGAAAACTGCGGGCCGAACTCAACCGCTATCTGCCGATGGCAAACGAGCACTTTCTCCCGCGACCGAACGGCAAGTCACTCGGCGTCGGTCCGCTGCTTACCCTCGACCGAGAATTCAGCGGAATGCAAGACGGCACGGTGTGTCAGTACTTCGGCGGCAGCTGTGCACCGCCCGACGGCGCTATCGCGGCGTCCAAGTTCTACGTCGTCGAGGCGCTGAACACGTCGATCGCGGTCTACAGCCCGACGGGCGTACTCCACGCCGGCTGGCCGAAGAACACCAACAACTTCTTCGGGATCCCAGCCCCCGGAGCATGCGACACGAACGGTCCGTTCACGTCAGACCCGCGCGCCTTTTACGATTCCGGCGCCGACAATTTCGTCATCGCGTTCCTCCAAGTCGAAGGCGGACTGATCGGCAACTCCTGCCCGAACAGCACGACCTATTGGATCGCCGTCAGCGCGACGCCGAATCCGACGGGCGCGTGGTTCATCTATGCGTTCAACATGGATCCCACCAACGCGGGCAACGCCGCAGATTTCACGCAAGTCGGCTTCAGCCACACGTCGCTCTGCTTCTCCGGCAACATGTTCAGCCAGACGTCCGGGAGCTACCAATACGCCGAGACGTTCTGCGCCCCCAAGGAAAAGATGAATCACGGCAAAGGCGTGACCGCGTTCGGTTTCCTAAATCTCACCGACTCGAACGGAACTGTCGTCGACACGGTTCAGCCCGTGGACACGCTCAGTTCCGTCAACGGTGATCCGGGCGTTCAGTTCTTCGCCAACACATACAACATCACGTCCGGCGGTGGGCAATGCAGCACCGGCTGCAGCACCATGGATATCTGGGCGATGAGCAATCCGGGATCGTCGAGCGAGACATTGCAGAATGTTCCGTTGACGATCTTCGGTTACTCGCTGGCGCCGTCGGCATCGGAGCCCGGCTGCAGCAACTGCCTCGACACCGATGATACGCGGATCAGCGGCACCCCGGTCTACCGCGCAGGGAACATCTATGCCGCATTCAACGCGGCGTTCAACAACGGTGCGCAAATCGTTGACGGCGTCGGCATCGAGGAAGCCGTGCCGCGCTTCAGCGGCGGAACACTGAGCGTGTCACAAGGTGAGTTCGGCGGCGTATACGGACTGAACGATGGAGCCAGCGACGACCTCGGCATGTACTACGGTGAGACGGTTACCGACAGCTCGAACAACCTGGCATTCGTGTTCACGCTTTCGGGCAACACGGCCGGCATCGATCCGTCCGTGGACGTCGCGACCCACAACGTCACAGATTGTTGCGGCGCATTCTCATCCCTCTTCGGTCTAGTATCCGGAGCCGCTGCGACCCCCGACTTCCGCATGGGCGACTACAACGCAGCTACGTGGGATGGCAACGACAGGCTCTGGGTTGAAGGCGAGTTCACGCCGTCAACATCGGACTGGGGTTCCGGAATCGGGCGCGTGCAGTTCTGATCTCAGACTAACGCGTTTCCTTGACAACGAGGAGCCGCCCCGTCCGGGGCGGCTCCTCGTTTTATTGTACGGGCGAGATAAATGAAGGGGCCGACTTTATGTCGGCCCACGTCTTGTTCGCTCGGGCCGACATAAAGTCGGCCCCTTCAAGTCGGTCCCTTCAAGTCGGCCCCTTCAAGTCGGCCCCTTCAGCAATTCGTTACGCGGCGCCGGCAGAATCTTGTTCCGCGTTGTAGGCGCCGACGGCGCGCGCAAAGTCGCGGCCGTCGACCGCGTCGTAAAATCGGTTGTGCGTCTCGCTCACGCCTTGATCGGCCCACGCGTCGAAACTCGAGCGCGACGTGGGCGCGTGCACGGTAGGCCCGGCTGCGTCGCTGTAGGATGAATTGAACGGACCAAAGCTGCGCGACTCGGCATGCGCCAGGACGATATCGCGCACTGCTGCGGCCGCAGTGCGTGCGGCGGAGCGCAGTTGGCTCGGCAATCGGTCATCTGCAGCGATCGTATCATATACTGCTTCGGCTGGACGATCGGCGTGCCACGGCATGCCGGTGCGGTCGAAGCGCACCATGCCGTGGACGGAGCGCAGATCGGATCGCAATGCGGCCAATTGCTCGGATGAGCGCGGCAACGCTGCGGCCGCATCGTCGAACGAACGCACTGCGCTGCGCACCGCCGCCATTTTCTTGGGCGCAAGATCGAGGACGTCGAAGGCGGCGGCCGGATGAAACGCATCGCCGGCAGGGCCGTAGCGCGCTCGCATGGTGGCGTCCACGACCGCGTTCGGCCAATCGCCGCCTGCGGAAATGGCGTCGGCGACTTTCGCGGATGGCACGCCAGGCGCCAACATGGTCTCCGGCGACGCCGCCAAATAGCGAACACCGCTGCGCGACAACGCATCTGCGAACCCAAGCGACGCCATCAAACATTGGTTCGCGACCACGCCTTTGACCGAATCGTCTGCTCTCGGATGGGACCGCGCGAATGCCGCGCGGCCGTCGCGGATCGCGCCCGCGATGTCTTCGATCGACATGAAGCCGCCGCTCTCATCCGCCTGAAGGCCGCCGCCGTCGCCGCCGCCGTGGTCGACGAGATCGAGCCAGACGTCGGAATGCGCGAACGCCCGGTCTGCTGCTCTGGCTTCGAGCGTACGCTGGACGAAAGCGGAGAGCGTCTGACGACTGGACATGTCCTTGGGCGCGGTGACGCGCGTGACGTGCTGCGCTCCGGATTGGATGACCGACGACTCCGTTCGCAAATCGCCTTGGTCGAACGGCGCGCGCGGCAGCGACGTGGTGTCTTCGACGACCACTTTGAGATCGGGATTGGCGGCTGTGGTTTTTATGAAGTCGGTGACGTTGCGCTCTTGCGCGGCATCAAGATTGTTGTCGCCGTCTCGATAGACGCCGAAAACGACAGGCTGGCGTGTGGTCTGACCAACGGCGATCGCATCCATGACATAGCCCTCCGCAGCGCGCGATGATGCCGGGGCGTTCACGTTGCGCGGCGGCAACGTCAAGGAGCGCGCGAACGAAGGGATAAGGACGCCGCCTCAGGCACGGCGAACGCCCGGGCGTGCAAAGCACTCTCGAAATGCGCTGGCGCGCCGGCGCCGTCTGGTTCTACTGGGCGGCGGCGCTCGCAGTCGCGGCGGCCGTGCTCCACGCCTACGGCCAGACCTGGGCGGGAGCCCTAAGCTTCGGCGTCCTTCAATCGCCGATGACCGCGGCGATGCGCGCGGGGAACACCGTCGGCGCCCTCGCGATCGCGGTCACGTTCATCGTCTTCATCGGCTGGTTCGCCGGAACCGGGAGGACGTGGGCGTTTGCGCTCGGCATGCTCGCATATGCAGCGGATGGCGCGCTCTTCGCGATGGACCGCCAATGGGTCGCCGTAGCGCTGCACGTCATAATCCTGTTCTTCATCTATCCAGGGTTGGTGGCCGCCGGAATGCGCCGTCAGAACGAGGCGCTCACTCGCGATCTCGCGATCCGCGCCGCGCTCGCGAAGGACAAAGCCTCGCGACCCGCCATCACCGAAGACGTGGTGAAACCCAAATCGGCGGATCCGCTCGACGCACCCGCCCCATACCGACCCGGCGTCTCCGCGCCACCAACCGAAGAGGAGTGAACGTGGATTCAAGCGGGCTGAAAGCGCTCATCAGATCGATTCCGGACTTTCCGATTCCGGGCATCTTATTCCGCGACGTTACGCCTCTACTAAAGGATAAAGAAGGCTTCCGCTCGGCTATCGATCTGATGGCCGCGAACTACGCAAACAAGCAGATCGACTACGTAGTAGCGATCGAGGCGCGGGGATATATCTTCGGGGCGCCGATCGCTTACAAACTCGGGGCGGGCTTCATTCCTGTGCGCAAGCCCGGCAAGCTGCCATACGAGAAGATCAACGTGGACTATGAACTCGAATACGGCACCAACACACTCGAGATGCACGCGGACGCCTTGGCAAACGGAGAGCGAGTCCTCGTCGTTGACGACCTGCTCGCGACCGGCGGAACTGCCGCCGCGACCGCGCAGCTCTTGAAGAAATTCGGAGCGCACGTCGTCGGATTCGCGTTCCTCGTCGAGTTGACCGCATTAGGCGGCCGCGCCAAACTGCCCGGCGTGGACGTTCGTTCGTTCATCGAGTACTAAGCGAATGACCGGCCCGACCGCCGGCCGCGGCGACAGCACGGTCCGGCGCATTGTCCGCGTGCCGCTCGACGAGTGGCAAGCGTCGGACGCCGCGGCGCCGGCCCCAACATTTTTTGCACGCCCCGCGTGGGCGCGCGCTCTCGCGAAGGCTGACCCGCGATTCAGAATATCGCCGACTCGCTGCGAATTCTCCGACGCGACCACGGTGGACGTGCCGCTCGTGGCCGAACGCGGCCGGCTCGGCTGGACGGAATACACTGGGATGCCGCTCGACACGTACGTCATCGCTCGCGAGCGCGACGGCTCGCTCGCCACGCCAGCGCGCGCCGGCGAGGCATTCCGTGCTATCGTTAGGCGCCTCGGTCAGCGCTGTCGCATCACGCCGTGGCCCGCGGCGTACGCCGCCATCAAAATTCCGGACTGCGAGAGCCGGCCGCGGGAGACTTCACTGATCGACGTCTCGGGCGGTGCGGAGGCAGCCATCGATCGTATGGATGGAGTCGTCCGCCGGATGGCGGGTCAAGCAGAGCGGCGCGGCGTGGTCTGTGCGCGCGTTGCCGACACCGCAGCCGCAGTCGACGAGTACTACGCGATGCTTTCTGCCGCCGCCGCCCGTTGGGAGCGAGGAAGACCGAGCTTTTCTAAGTCGCTTTTGCGCGCGGTCGTCGAGTATGGCGGGCAGGACGTCGAGATATGGTTTGCACGATTCGAAAATGCGCCGATCGCCGGAGGCGTTATCTTGTTCGGGGCCGACGAGCTCATGTTCTGGAGCGCGGCGATGCTGCCCGAGCATTCGACGCTCAGACCGAGCAACGCACTCAACGTGGCCCTCATCAGAAGGGCGGCCGAGCGAGGGGTCCGTTGGTATAATCTCGGATCGAGTGAGGGTCTGCCCGGGGTGAAGCGGTTCAAAGAAGGTCTGGGCGCGGATTCGGTCGCGTACGCTTCGTTTGAGCGGACTTCTGCGCTGTATGCGGCCTACCGGAAAATGCGCAGCGGAAAGACTTAGTAGACCCATAGGACCTAAGGGTGGCAGGCACTCTTTCGTAGGCGGCAAATCAATCGTCGGACTTAGCGCCGGGAATATCTAGCGCGGAATCGCTTTGTGAGCTGACCGATCGCGGCATTTGGGGAGGCCACGACTGATCTTCGAAAGAGAAACCTATGCCCGCACCGCTGTGCTCGCCGCTGCCGTATGTGTCGCGTCGGCGCTAGCCGCGTGCGGCCATAGCGCGCTCTCGCCCGAACCTTGGATGACAACGCCCATCGACGGCTCCGTCGGTCCGGGCGGCGGCGAGATGATGTACGCGAAGAGTCCATATATCGAAGATACGACCAGTGGGTTCCACGCGATTCAGATCTTCGATGAGGACAAAAATAATTTCATCACGGTGCCCGAAGCGGCGAGCAGCGGCAATCGATACGGCGCCGTCTGGGGGAATCGCACCGCGACCGCGATTCCGTGGCAGGCGCGCAATCCCGGTTTGAGCCCGCTGCTCTACACACCGTTCGACACCGATTCCCAGACCTCGGCCACGGTCTGCCGTGGTGGAAGGCCACTCACCCGGACTGGATTCTGTACGAATGCGACCGGACGACGATCGCCTATGTGAGCGGTCTTCCCGAAGTGCCGCTCGACTTCGCAAACCCGGCCGTCGCCGCATATCAGTCCGCCACGCTCGGCACGTACGCTGCGGTGAACGATTACAACGGCCTCGCGGCCGATGTCGTCGACCTCAACAACAATACTGGAAGTCCGGTGCGCGGCCGCGGCGGCTGCGGAGTATGGGAGAATAATCACACGGTCTGGGTGCAGCGCTTTTCCGGTCAGTCCACTGACCCGCGCTGGGATGCCGCGCTCATCGCGTGGGCGAGGGCCCTCAGCTCTTCGCTCCACAAGTCGTTTGCATCGCCGCTCGCGCTGGCCGTGAACACGAGCCCAGCGTCGTACGCCGGCCCGGTGAACGGCAATGGCGGCGACCCGAACGTGCGCGCTCTCTTCAATAATGTGGACGTCGTCCTGGATGAAGCCGGGTTCTCGATCTGGGGGAACTATGTCGGCGACACGGAGTTCAACAACGTCGTGCGCTGGTCGGAATACCTGCAATCGCAGAGCAAAGCGTTTCTCGTGGCAGACGATTGGAATCTGCAAAAAAGCGTGCCCACGGTGCACGAAGTCGATTACTCGTTAGCAACGTACCTGATGGGGAAAGAGCAAGCGTCTGCCGTGTACATCGGCAAGAACGACATGTACGGCTCACAGAATTACTACCATCAATATAACGCTTCAATCGGGCAGGCGTGTGCGCCGATGTATGGCGGTCCGAACGACCCGCATTTCCACGGCGAGCGCGTCTATCTGCGCGTGTTCAGCGGCGGGCTCGCTATCGTCAACGTCGACCAGCACAAACAATTCTTGGTGAAGCTGCCCAAGCAGCAGTACACGAACATCGAAGGCGGGACCGTTCGGAGCCCGGTCACAATCGGTCCCAATACCGGATTCGTCCTCTTGAGTCCGGGCGGGTGTTCGTAAGCGAGGACACTCTTACTCGCGCGGTCCCCTCGATTGTGAGGGGCGTCAACGTAGCCGGTCGGATCTCTCCATATAATGAGGATGCGCTTAGCAAAGCGCAGGAATTCTCATGGTTTGGGGAACGTCGTGAATTTTCGGCTCTCGTTCAAGTGGAGCGCAGCCCTTCTTGTCGGCGCCGCGCTTGTTTCATCGTGTGGATGCGGCGGTAGCGGTGCCGCAAGCGTGCTCGGACTCGCTCTGCCGCAGAGCGCAGCACAGATGCACGCGTCGCAAATCGCGATCGGCCAGCTGCCGATAAATCACCCGCTGCCGCTCCAACCTCCCCCGCACGGCCAGCACTTGTTCCCCGATACCACGGTCGGCATCCACGCGCTGCAAGTCTTCGACCAAGACCACGACAACGTCATCAGTTTCAGTCAGGGCACGGCAGACGGTTCGCGTTATGCTTCCGTCTGGGGCGTGCGCAATCGGAACATGGCGCTCGCATGGCACACGAACAACTCGTCTCTCAACGCGCTGATCTACACGCCGTTCGACACCGACGCGACCGGCAGCGGGCTCAACATGCCGACCTCGTGGTGGCTTGCGAACCATCCGGATTGGATTCTCTACGAGTGCGACCAATCGACGATCGCGTATGTGGGCGGACTGTCGGGCGTGCCGCTCGACATCTCCAATCCGGCGGTGATCGCCTATCAGAGCTCGCTGCTTGGCGGCTTCGCTGAGGCAAATGGCTTCAACGGCATCGCCGCTGACATCGTCTCGCTCGAGAACAACACCGGCAAAGTCGATTCCGGACACGGCGGCTGCGGTGTCTGGCAGGCGAACCACACGGTCTGGGTGCAGAAATTTTCTGGTGCGAAGTCGGATCCGGCATGGGCTGCGGCCGCGATTACCTGGGTTACAACCATGCACGCGGCGCTGCACAATCCGCAGACCTACTCGCGACCGCTTGCACTCGCCGTCAACACGGCCGTCAATTCGTATTCGGCGCCGGTCAACGGCATAGGCGGCGATCCAGGCGAGCGAGCCATCGTAGCCGGCGCAGATATCGTCTTGGATGAAGCGGGCTTCGCGGACTGGGGCCAATATGTGTCGCAGCAAGATTTTGTCAACGCGGTCGGATGGATGGAATACTCGCAATCGCTCGGCGAAGGCATGCTCGTGACCGACGACTGGAACCGACAGCAAATAGCTCCCACGATTCCGCAACTCGACTACTCGTTGGCGACGTATCTGATGGGTAAAGAGCAGGCCGCGGCGCTCTACGTCGGCAGCAACTCGATGTATGGCAAAGAGAACTTCTATCCGCAGTACGGCGCGGCGATCGGCACACCGTGCGCACCGATGTACGGCGGCCCCTCCGATCCGCATTACTCCGGCGAGGACGTGTATTTCCGAAAGTATAGCGGTGGATTTGCGGTCGTCAACGTAAGCGCCAAGAAGACGTACGTGGTGAGCCTGCCGAAATCGGCGTATTCGAATATCGAAGGCGGATACGTGAGGAGCCCGCTGACGATCGTTCCGAACACCGGCTACGTGCTGCTCACATCCAACGGCTGCCGGTAGCACCACTTTAACCGAACGGAATATCTGAAGGGGCAGACGTTGAAGGGGCCGACTTTATGTCGGCCCTAGCGAACGTAACCCGGGCCGACATAAAGTCGGCCCCTTCATTGGCGGCGAGGGGTTTTTCGCATCGTCGAATAACTAGAACCCGAACGCCATGCCTTCCGATATTTCTCACCTGCTCGAGCGGGTGAAATCGTACCAGCCGAACCTCGACGCCGCCTGGCTCGAGGGAGTGTACACCTTCGCCAAATCGGCCCACGACGGCCAGACACGCGCCAGCGGCGAGACCTTCATCTCGCATCCGCTCGAAGTGGCGACGATCCTCGCCGACCTCGAGATGGACCCGGCCTCGATCGCCGCGAGCCTGCTGCACGACGTCGTTGAAGACACGACGATCCCGTTAGAAGAAGTCGAGCGCCGTTTCGGTTCTGAGATCGCCGGACTCGTCGACGGACTAACCAAACTCACGAAGATCCCCTATCAATCCAAAGAGGACATCCAGGTCGAGAACCTGCGCAAGATGTTCCTTTCGATGGCCAAAGACATCCGCGTCATCATCATCAAGCTGGCGGATCGCCTGCACAACATGCGGACGCTGCAGAGCCTCCCCCCGGCGAAGCAGCACGACATCGCCCAAGAAACGCTCGAGATCTACGCCCCGCTTGCCCACCGTCTTGGCATCTATAAGATGAAGTGGGATCTCGAAGACCTGGCTTTGCGCTATCTCGACGCGGCCGGCTACCGCGATATCGCGGAGAAAGTCGCGAAGCGGCGCAACGAGCGCGAGCAGCTCGTCGAGACGGTCGTGCAGCAAGTTTCGGAGCGCTTCGGGGCCACTGGCATCGAAGCCGACATCAGCGGCCGGCCCAAACACTTTTTCTCCATCTATCAAAAGCTGCAACGCGGCAAAGATTTCTCCGATATCTTCGACCTGATCGCGATCCGCATTGTCGTCGACTCGGTGCACGATTGCTACGGCGCGGTCGGCATCGTGCACAGCCTTTGGACACCGCTGCCCGGCCGCTTCAAAGACTACGTCGCCATGCCGAAGACGAACGGCTATCAATCCATCCACACCACCGTGATCGGACCCGGCGGAGATCCGCTTGAGATCCAGATCCGTACGCGCGAGATGCATCGCACGTCCGAGTACGGCATCGCGGCGCATTGGCGCTACAAAGAGGGCGGCCGCGGCGACGACCTGGATCAGAAACTCTCATGGCTGCGCTCGCTGCTCGAGTGGCAAGAGGACATGCGAGACAGCCGCGAGTTCATGGAGCACCTCAAGCTCAACCTCTTCGACAACCAAGTGTTCGTCTTCACGCCGAAGGGCGACGTCATGGGCCTGACGGTGGAAGCCACGCCGCTCGACTTCGCGTACCACGTGCACACGTCGGTCGGTCACCATTGCGTCGGCGCGAAGGTGAACGGCAAGATCGTGCCGCTCGACTACACGCTGCACACGGGCGACATCTGCGAAGTGATGGTCAACAAGAGCAGCGCCGGGCCGTCGCTCGACTGGATCTCGATCTGCAAGACGTCGAGCGCCAAGCACAAGATCAAACAGTGGTTCCGTAAGAACCGCCGCGATGAGAACATCACCTCAGGGCGCGATGCGTTCGAACGTGAAGTATCGCGCCAGCAACTTGGTTCGATCGCCACGGCGCCGTTCATGACCGCGCTCGCGACGCGCCTTAACCACACTTCGGTCGACGATCTCATGGCCGCGATCGGCTTCGGCGATATCTCGCTGCAGTCGATCATCGCGAAGCTACGCGAAGAAGCGCGAAAACAGAACGTCATCTCACTCGATGGGCGGTTGAAATCGGCGGTGCCATCCGCGCGTCGTCCGAGTGTGCGCCGCGTGGCGTCCGGCGTCTCCGTACTTGGTGCCGGCGACGTGCTCATCCGTTTCGCGAAATGCTGCATGCCGGTGCCGGGCGACCCGATTCTCGGATTCATCTCGCAGGGCAAAGGGGTGTCGGTCCACCGCGTGGATTGCCCGAACGTGGGCCACATCATGGCGCAGCCCGAGCGGCTCATCGACGTAGCGTGGGACGCCGCGCCGCGCGAATCGCACCAGGTGGACGTCGAGGTAGAGGCGCTCGATCGGCCGGGCCTCTTGCAAGACATCATGGCCGTTCTTTCGGAGCAGAAGACGAACGCGACGTCGGTCACTGCCCGCGTCAAGCGCGATCGCACCGCTACGATTTCGTGCAGCCTTGAGATCCGCGATCTGGACCATTTGAGCCGCATCCTCGGGAAGGTGTCGAAGGTCCGCGACGTCCGCAGCGCCTATCGCGTCACGAAGCGGGAAGCGCGCGCCGGTTCGTAGCTCGCGGATGAGAGCCGTCGTCCAGCGCGTCACTTCTGCAAGCGTGGCTGTCTCGGATACGATCGTCGGCGAGATCGGCCGCGGTTTTCTTGCGCTGATCGGCGTGGCTCGCGACGACGGCGAAGCCGACGTAGAACTCATCGCCTTGAAGATCGCAGGCTTGCGCATCTTCGACGACGCCGCAGGCGACATGAATCTCGGGCTGCGCGACGTCGACGGCGCGATACTCGCCGTCTCGCAGTTCACGCTCTACGGCGATGCGCGTCGAGGACGGCGGCCGTCCTTCATCGAGGCGGCGCCCGGCGAGGCAGCGCGCGCGCTGTTCGATAGCGTCGTCGCGCGTCTGCGCCGTGACGGGCTGAAGGTGGCGACGGGCGAGTTCGGCGCCGACATGCAGGTGCGGCTCGTCAACGACGGTCCTGTGACGATTCTCCTCGACTCGAGAAAGACGTTTTGAAGCAGCCCCGCCTGATCGTGGACGCGGCTGCGATCGAGCACAACGTGAGGGCGTGGCAGCGCATCCTCGCGCCGCGAGCGCTCTGGCCCGTCGTCAAATCTGATGCCTATCGCATGGGTGCGGCGGCCGTCGCGCAGGCGTGCGTGGCGGCTGGTGCGCCGCGCCTCGCGATAGTGGATGTCGACGAGGCGGCTTCCCTGCGGCGTGCGGGCATTGAAGTTCCGCTCGTTCACGTAACGACGACGCCGAGCGATGCGCTCGCAGATGCCGTGCACATGAACGTGATCCCTACCGTTGAGGACACCGCTGCCGCCCGCGCTCTGTCTGGGATCGGGCAATGGCGCGGAGCTCGCGTGCGCGCGCACGTGGCTGTCGATACGGGAACCGGATGGAGCGGCGTGCCGGCGTGGCGGACGCCTGCCTTCGCCTCTTCGGTATCCGATCTCGACGGCATCGTATGGGAAGGTGCTTGGACGCACATCGCAAGTCGCGAGACGCTGCACGATCAATCCGTCGCATTCGCCGGCGCGCTCGCTTCGCTTCGGCTCGCCGGAGTCGCCGTGCCGATCGCGCACATCGGCTCCACTGGTCCGGTCGTTTGGGGTTGCGGAGGCGAAGCTGCGCGGATCGGCATCGGCTTGTACGGGGCCGCGTTCGGCGACTCGTCTATCGCGCATGAGTTGCGGACGGCCGTGGAAGTCCGCGCGTCGGTCGTTGCGTACAAGCGGTTCGATGTCGCCACGCCGCTTGGATATGGCGGGCACGAAGTCGCACAACCTGGCGACTCTGTTGCGACGCTTCGGCTCGGTTACGCTGACGGCATGCCGCGGGAACTATCGAAGCGCGGGATGGTTCGAATCCGCGACGTCGCGTGCCGGATTGGAGGTGCGATCGGGATGAATTTCACGATGGTGTTCATTCCACCGCAGATCCGAGACGCGGTGGCGATCGGCGATGACGCCCTCGTGATGGGTGACGCCGACGGCGTGCGGCTCGACGATCTCGCGCTCGCGGCCAATGTGACGCCGCACGAGATCATCGTCGGCTTCGGCGCCGCCCTCCGCTGAAATGAAGGGGCTGACTCTATGCCCGGGCGTTTCATCGCCCCGGAGCATTCGATGGCAGAACATTTTGATTCGACAAGTCTAAACGGACATCTGGTTTCAAATTCGCACTTTTGAACAGGCGTTTTCGGCGGACGGGCAAGAACGAAATGAGATTCGCTTCTCGCCGCTGCGCACCCCGCGCGACCGACTGGAGGAAACAGTGAAGGCATTTCGGCGTTTTGCGGTCTTTTGTCTATTGTGCGCTCTCGGTTGTCTATCGCATCCCCAGTATGCGCTTTCGCAAAGCGCACCGACTGGAGCAGGAGCAGCGCAGCCCACCGCTGTGCGCGATGGGCAGCACGATTTCGATTGGGATATCGGGACCTGGAAGACGCACCAGAGGCGCCTGCTGCATCCCCTGAAGGGCTCCACCACATGGGTCGAATACGACGGCACGGACGTGGTTCAGAAAATTTGGGATGGCGCCAATATGGGGTTGATCGAAGCGGATGGCCCGGCGGGCCACCTCGAGATCTACACACTGCGCCTGTACAATCCCCAAGCTCACCAATGGGGCATCAGCTTTTCCAATAGTGCGAGCGGTACCCTGAGCGCACCCGCGATCGGACAGTTCGAAAATGGGCGCGGCGACTTCTTCGATCAGGAAACATATGACGACAGAAGTATTCTGCTCCGATTCAGCGTGTCAGACATCACTCCGACTTCGTGTCATTTTGAACAGGCATTCTCGGCTGACGGCGGGCGGACTTGGGAAGTGAACTTCATCGTCACGGAGACATTGGTGAAAGCCGCGTAACGTGGGCCGACATGAAGTCGGCCCCTTCAGTTGCGCGGTGAAGCGGCCGCGGCGAGGCGTTCCAGGGCATCGTAGGTCAACGGGCCGGTCACATCCGCGCGGACGATGCCATGTGCGTCGACGACGATCGTCGTCGGCATCGCGCGCGCGCCGAGCACGGTCTTCGTGTCGCGCCCGCTGTCGATGAGATATGGATACGTGATGCCGTACTGACTGCGGAACGCATCCACTTGGCGCGCGCTCTCGGCGCGGTCGATCCCGATCACCGCGATGCCCCGCTTCTCAGCGTCCGCCGCGAAGCGGACGAGATCCGGCGTCTCGGCGCGGCATGGCGGGCACCACGTCGCGAAGACGTTGACGAAGGTGACCTGACCGCGCGCCGGCGCGAAGTACACGGGTTTGCGATCGGGCGTGATGAGGTCGACTGGCGGAAACGGACGACCAATGGCTATGATCTGCGATGGTCCGAGACCGGTGACGCGCCCTAAGACACGCACCACACCGGCACGATGCGCGAATGCAAATGCAAACGCCGCGGCAGCGACGCCGACGATCGCGATGACGATTAATGTTCGTTTCAAAGATCAGGCGACCACGAGGCCGGGTTTTGGCTTGTGTGACCGACGCTTCCCACATGGAATGTGCCGGCTCTATCAATCCACCCGTAGACGACAACGGCTCGACCGAGCGGCAACACGCCGAGGTGACGCGCGGCGCGTGCAGGAGCGATGTCGACGGCGACGCGGCGTCCGTCGCGCAGCCGCAGCGTCAGCGCGTTCGCAGAAACTTGCACGACGAGACCGGTCAAGCGACGTTCGAAGCCGGCAGAAGGCAACGTGTTCGACGAAAACGTGGCATGCCGTGAACCTCCGAGCCCGAACACCTCCACTTGATTCGTCGATGGAACGTAGACTTTTCCGTTTGCGACGAGCGGCGTCAAGAAGCCGTTGTTCTGCGGATTCGACCAGCTGCCGGCGTCTTGTTGGAAGAGCAACTGTGAGACGTCGGTTGCGTCGTAGGCTTCAAGTTCGAGCGGCGCGCTGCGCTTGATGAGCCAGACGATCGCAGTGCCCGGCTGTTGGCCGTTCGACGAGACTATCGGCAGCGAACCACCATATCCAGCGTTGCTCACCCCGGTGGAAGAGAGTTTGAGTTGCGGCACACCGGCGGCGTTGATCAAGATCGAGAACGCGAGCAGCGGCGCGCTGTCAGATTGACTGTAGACGAATTGGCCTGCTGGTCCGCTGTAGTACGCGGGCCCGCCCCACACGCCGTTACCGGTGTTGGGTATCGATTGCAGAGCGCCAGCGTCGCCGGATTTGACGTGGCCGAGATGCGAGCGGTCGAGAAGATAGAGCGTCGAATACTTGCCTTGCGCCACTGCCGTGAATTTCGTCTTAGCGTTCTGTGCCGGCAGCAGCATGACGCCGCCCGATCCGAAGTCGATGTCGCCGTTGTTGAGGTCGCTCCAATTCCCCGGTGTGAAGAAATCGGTGACCGCGGAAAGATCGGAGGGAAGCCGGAGAACGCTCTCGCCGAAATTCTTTCCGCCGGTATGATCCGCATCGAACGAGCCGTTGCCTGTCACGACGAAGATATCACCGCCCGCATCGACGGCCGGCGCGAATCCCGTCATCCAGACGCTGCTCAGCAAGTACGAATCCGTGTCTTCCGTCGTCGAAAACTTGGCGGTCTGTTTCAGCGACGCATCGTAGCGGAGCATCCAGCCGACGATGTTGCCGGCGTTGCTATCGCAATGCGATCCGATGCCGACATAGACCGAGCCGCCGCTTTCCACCAAGCTCGTGCGGCTTTGCTGATTCTGGGGATCGTATTTCACCAGCGAACCGTTGCTGAGCACGGTCGATGCCGTGATCTCGACGGCTGGGATTTGGTCCTTCAGCGTGCCGATGTCGAGCGCGTGGAGTTTCGTATGGAACGCAAACGCCTTGGGTTCGGTCGCCGCGACGAGATAGATCCGTCCGAGCGCGCGGTCGATGACCGGCGTCGAAGTGATGCCGTACTCGGGCCGGATATCGCCGCATCCCACATCCGAACTCGATTGCGAAGCGCCGAGGCTGACGCGCTTGATCAGCGACTCTGTATCGGCGTCGAATTCGTATACCGAGTCGTGTTCCGTCGCGACGACGATGATGTCTCGCGGGCCGCCGGGCAGCGGGTACTGATGCAGGTAGAGCGGCTGGGCTAGCACGTCTCCGTCCACGGGCAGCGTGAGGAGGCTGCCGAATTCATTCGTCCCGACATTGGTCGTGTTGAGAATAGTTTCGTTCGGGTTCCAGCCGGATCGGAAAAGATCGTTGTGATACGTGAGCTCGTCTGTCGAGGCGGTACTGAACGCGCTGGCTCTCAACGGCGTTGCGAGCCGCGACGGCGCCGCGAGCCGAGACGGCGCCGCCGCTGCGCGATCGGCGGTGAACGAAGTGAGCGGCTGCAGCCGCGGGCGCCGGTTCGGCCCTTCGACCGGCGGCGTGATGTCGGCTCCGACCGCTAAGACGAAATCGTGTCGTGGAGCTATTGATGCGCGCGTCCCCATGTCGTCGCCGATCAGCTCGCCCGAAGCCAATCGCCAGGACGGACGGGGCCCGCCGGCACCCGCCGCTATCGCAAGGGTGCGCTCGTAACTCGACCGGTCGTCTGCCTCGATGGCGAGCATCTGCGCGTGCTCTGCCGCGTGCGCGAACGAGAGGATGGTCCGATCGGCGCGCGCCGCGCTCGCATCGGTCGCTCCTGGCAGCGAGAGCACGTGCGCGACGTTGCGCGCATCGCGCCCGAAAGCAATGTCGACAACCGAGAAAACTTGGACGGAGCGCGCAGCGTACCACTCGAGCGCAGCGGAGGAGGCGTCACCCGGCAGGCGCGTGTTGCGTGCCGCCATCCGAGCGTATGCGTTCTCTCTCGATCCGGCCTGCCAGACGCGATCGCCGTATTCGAACATCGGCTGCAGCCGTGGGTCGAGCAGGCTGTGCGCGAGCGCCGCGATGCCGTAGACGTAACCATCGGTCGCGCCGACCGGAAGTACGAACCAGGGGTCGGCTCCCGTCGCGTTCGCGAGCGCGATCTCGTACTCCGGCGCGACGCCCGCGTCCATCGCCTGGGATACGCGGGAGACGCGCGGGCGGATCGGCCAGACCGACGACTGCACGTCGGATTGCGTGTTCGACCACAAGCCAAAGCGCAGCGTTTCAGAGCCTGTCAGCGATCGAAGGTACTGCGGAAGAAACGGCTGATTGTTCGCGGATTTTTCGAAGCCCGGCAAGATCAAGCGGACGTTTCGGGCAGGATCGCGGGAATCAATCGCTACCAGATGCATGACTAGCGCTGCGGTCGGCGATACGACTAAGACCACCGCTCGGCCCGGGCCGTGCGCGATGATGACAGCGCCTTCGAAATCGAACGATCCGGCGCCGTCATACAGAAGCGTGTAGTCGCCGACCGGGTGTGGCTGCCCGGCCGCGAATACCACGCGAGAAGCGGTCTGCTGCGGCGCGAGCTCCAGGACTTGACCATCTCCATCTTCAGCGAGCGGCGCCGCGCTCAACCAAGGTGTCGACTGCTTGAGCGCGTCGACGAAGACGATCGGCGTCCGAGGACCAGGCGCAATACCTGGCGGCTCGAATCCCACTCGTGCGGACGCCGGCGCAACCCAAGTCAGCGCGGCCGAAACCGCGAATATGATAGGAAGAACAGCGACGCAAAAACGACGATCGATCAAATGCTTCCTCCGCACCTTCACATCGGCGCTTCGCCTACGCTGGCCGGACGCACCTATCCGACCGACCGACTAGTGATCAAAGATAGGTCGCGCGGTCCATACGCCTGTCCCAAACGTCCGGCTCCTCGTCTCGTAGTCGGGCAAGCCTCGCTTGCCCCAAGCAAACAAAACGAGGGCCGACATGAAGTCGGCCCCTTCGAACGACGAGCGCGAACTTGTCACGTCGCCCTCGCGTGTGATATACTGCACGGGCTCGCCGCGCGATTTCTTAATCGCGGGTGGCGGGATGCTGCGCCCTCGCCTTTCCGGCTGGGACAATAGCTTCCGCCAATTTCCTTCCTGCTCGTCGTCGCCGCGTTCGCGGTGCACGACAAGCCTTACGCCCAGAGGGAGGCAGCGCACGTTCGTGGCGCATTACGAAATCACGTATATTCTTCGCCCAGTACTCGAAGATCCTCAAGTCGACGAGGTGGCGGCGCATTTCTCCACGGTCGCAAAAGATAACGGCGGCACGGAGATCGCCCCTGAACGCATGGGCAAGAAACGGCTGGCCTTCGAGATCCAAAAACTCCGCGAAGGTCACTATATCTGCATGAAGTTCGACGGAACGGCTGATTGCGCGAAAGAGATCGTGCGTCAGATGCGGCTCCACGAGAACGTCATGCGGGCACTGCTCATTCGCCTGTAGACTACTAGGCGCTCGCGCGTTTTCGCCGCGGGCTCATCGCCCGGAGTCGCGGCGGTCTTCGCGTCCTCGAAAATAGCAAGAGGTGTAGCCATGGCCGGTTCATACAATCATATCGTCCTCGTCGGAAGGCTGGTCGCCGATCCGGAGTTGCGGCAGACGCAGGACGGCACGCAGGTCTGCTCGTTCCGCATCGCCGTCGACCGGCCGAAGCGGCGCGACGCGACCGAAAAACAGACGGACTTCTTCGGCGTCTCGGTCTGGCGCCAGCGCGCAGAGATCGCGGCGAAGTACATGCAGAAGGGCAAGTCGGTGCTCGTCTCCGGCCGCCTTCAGATCCGCGAGTACACGGATCGAGACAACAACAAACGAACGGCGGTCGAAGTCACCGCTGACGACTTCCAATTCATGGATTCGCGCAGCGACGGCGACGGCGGCGCAGCGCGCCCGCGTGCCGAAGCGCCGAAGAGCGCAGCCGGCACAGAACTTCCCACCTACGAATACAGCGACGCCGACGAAGAAGTCCCGTTCTGAAGGGGCCGACTTTACGTCGGCCCACGTAACTGAAGGGGCCGACTTTACGTCGGCCCACGTAACGACGGTCTGGGCAAGCGATGCTTGCCCTGCTTCGAGAACCGCATCACGAGAGGTAAGCATAACCAATGCCCCCCAAAAGAATAAAAACCAAGAAACGCGCAGCCAAAGACCGCAAACCGAAGCGTAAGGTCTGTTCGTTCTGCGTCGAGAAGATCGATGATCTCGACTACAAGGACGCGCCGCGGCTGCGCAAGTACGTCTCCGAACGTGGCAAGATCTTGCCGCGCCGCATCTCGGGCAATTGCGCTCGCCATCAGCGCGCCCTGACCGACGCGGTGAAGCGCGCGCGCGTGATCGCGCTCATGCCGTTCGCCGCCGACTAGAGTATTCGAGAGGCGTCAGAGCGCGTGAAAGTCATCCTTAAAGCGGATGTCAAGGGAATAGGCAAGGCCGGCGTGGTCGCTGAGGTGGCTGAAGGCTACGGCCGCAACTATCTCTTGCCGCGCGGGCTTGCTATGGAGGCAACGAGCGGCTCGCTCGCGCAGTTGGCCGTCACGCGTCAGGCTAAAGAGCGGCGCGACGAGAAAGCGCTCGCCGAAGCGCGCGCGCTTGCGGCGACGCTCGAGAGCCGACCTGTCGAGATCCACGCCAAGGGCGGCGAGCGCGGCAAGCTCTTCGGCGCTGTGACGAACGCGCAGATCGCCGACGCGCTGCACACCGCGTTCGCGATCGATGTCGATCGACACAAGATCGACCTCGCAGATCCGATCAAGGCCGCCGGCGAGTACACGTGCGCCGTAAAGCTCGTCCCGGGCGTCACGGCGAAGGTCACCGTGCGCGTCGTCGCCGGCGCATAAGCGCCAAGCGCGGTACATACGAAGTGGCGAAGATCCAAAACGAGAACGCGGTCGGCCGTCAAGTCACGGCGCTCTTCGAAATGCTCGCCGGCCTTTTGGGGCCGGACAAACTCGTGCTCAAAGCAGGCAAGCTCGATGCGCTGTCGCTCATGCGCAGCAAATCGCTGACCAAACGGATGCTCGCGCTGCAGCGGCTCGTCTTCGAAGACCCCACGATCGACAAGGTCCCCGCGCTGTCGTCCATGCCGAGCGCGCTTGCCGCTGTTGAAGAAGAACTCGCCGACATGATAGCGCAGCGCACAGTAGAAGAAGATATCGAAAAGAAGGTCGGTGTGAAGATGGCCGAGCGCCATCGCGACTACATCAAAGACCTCAAACTCGAAGCGCTCAAAGAAGATGGCGGTCCCGAAACCTCGAGCACGCTGAAGAAGAAGGAAGAACTCGATGCGCTCGAGCGTCGCGGTCTTCCGTCGTCTGCGCTCGCCGTGCTCCGGCCGGCGAAGCTCGAGGACGTGGTCGGACAAGACGCTGCGGTGCGTGCGCTGTTGGCGAAGATCGCATCCCCCTTTCCGCAGCACGTCATCTTATACGGTCCGCCCGGCGTCGGCAAGACGACCGTCGCTCGGCTCGCGCTTGAGGCGGCCAAGGCTGCGTCGTATTCGCCGTTCGCCGCTGAAGCGCCATTTGTGGAAGTCGGCGGATCCACGCTGCGCTGGGACCCACGCGAGATCACCAATCCGCTGCTCGGCTCGGTGCACGATCCCATCTATCAAGGAACGCGGCGCGATTTCGCCGAGGGCGGCGTACCCGAACCCAAGCTCGGGCTCGTGACGAAAGCGCACGGCGGCGTGCTCTTCATCGACGAGATCGGCGAACTCGATCCGATGATGCAAGTGAAACTGCTGAAGGTGCTCGAGGACAAACGCGTCACGTTTGACTCGTCGTACTACGATGAATCGGATGCGAACGTCCCCGCCTATATCAAAAAACTGTTCGCCGACGGCGCGCCGGCCGATTTCGTGCTCGTCGGAGCGACCACGCGTCAGCCCGAAGAGATCGATCCCGCCGTCCGCTCGCGTTGCGCAGAAGTCTATTTCATGCCGCTCGCGCAAGTCCAGATCGCCGAGATCGTGCGGCGCGCGGCGCTGCGATTGCAAGCCACGCTCGACGAAGGCACGGCCGACCGCATCGCCGAGTACACGCTCGAAGGGCGCATGGCGGTGCAAGTCCTCGCCGACGCGTTCGGAGTGGCGCTCTACCGCGCGAGCCGCGGGTCTGAAGCGGCGCCCGCCGACACCGTCCGCGTGACCGCAGCCGACGTCCTGGAAGTCATCCACAGCCGGCGACTGAGCCGCCACACACCCGTTCGCGCCTCGGCGCGGCGCGAAGTGGGCAAGGCGTTTGGCCTCGGCGTGCATCGGTTCATGGGCAGCCTCATCGAATTCGAAGCGGTCTCCTTCAAGTCTGCCCGCGCCGGAAAGGGCGCCGTCCGCTTCAACGAGACCGCCGGCTCCATGGCCAAGGACTCCGTCTTCAACGCGACATCGGTCATCCGCGCCGTCTGCGGCGTCGACCCGGCGGACTACGACCTGCATGTGAACGTCGTCGGCGGCGGAGCCATCGACGGTCCTTCGGCCGGGCTCGCGGTGTTCACGTGTCTGTATTCCGCGCTGCGCGCGGCGCCGATCCCGCAAGATGTGGCGATGACGGGCGAAGTCGGCATCGGCGGCGCCGTGCGGCCGGTGGGCGGCGTTCCAGAGAAACTGTACGCGGCGCGGGCCGCCGGCATGCGCGCGGCGCTCGTACCGCTCGAAAACGAGCATGACGTGCCGCAAGAATTGCGCGGGATGGATGTGGTGCTCGTGTCCGACGTCCGCGAGGCGTTGGCAGCGCTCGGCGTCGAACTGCCGCCGAACGAATGAACACCCTCGAGCGCATCCCTCCGCAGAATCTCGATGCCGAACAGGCAGTGCTCGGCGCGCTCATGGTCGATCGCGAGCTGATGTCGGCGGTCGGCGAGATCGTGCAGCGCTCCGATTTCTACGCGCCGCATAACGCCACGATCTTCCACGCGCTGCAGAATCTGTACGAGCGCGGCGAGCCGATCGACAAGGTTTCCGTCGCGGAAGAACTGCGGCGCCGGAATCTTCTCGAAGAGGTCGGCGGCGTCGAATTCTTGAGCAGACTGCTGGAATCGGTTCCCACGACAGCATCCGCCGAGTACTACGCGCGCGTCGTCGCCGAGAAAGCGGTGCTCCGTTCTTTGATCGGAGCGGGGAGCCGGATTGCGCAGATAGGCTTTGAGCCATCCGACGACGTGGACGAGACGCTCGACCGCTGCGAGCAGATGATCTTCGAGATCGGTCGCCGCCAAGGCGGCGGGTTCGTGCTGGTAAAGGATCTGCTCAAACCGGCCTTCGAACTGATCGACAAACTCTACCATCAAAAGGGCCAGGTCACAGGCGTTCCCTCGGGATTCCACCGCCTGGATCAGTTCACTGCTGGTTTCCAACCCGGCGAGCTCGTCATCATCGCCGCGCGTCCATCCATGGGAAAGACGTCGCTCTGCCTCAACGTGGCGATGCATGCCGCGCGCGATGCCGGTAAGGCAACAGCCGTCTTCTCGCTTGAGATGAGCAACGAGCAGCTGGTGCAGCGTTTTCTTTCGAGCGAAGCCAAGCTCGACGCGCAACGCCTTCGCACCGGCAATATCAAAGACGAGGAGTGGGGACACATCACGGCCGCCATGGGCGTGCTGGCCGAAGTCCCGATCTACGTCGACGACTCGGCCGCGCTCACGGTAAGTGAAATCCGCTCGCGCTGCCGGCGGCTCAAGGCGAACACCGGCCTTGACTTGATCATCGTGGACTATCTGCAGCTCTTGCGCTCGACCAACCCGCGCGTCACGAGCCGTGTGGAGATCATCGACGAGATCTGCCGCGGCCTCAAAGCACTATCGAAGGAATTGAAAGTGCCGGTCATCGCACTGGCGCAGCTCAACCGCTCGCCCGAGATGCGCAACGACAAGCGGCCGATGCTCTCGGATCTGCGCGAGTCGGGCGGCATCGAACAAGAAGCCGACGTCGTCGCCTTCATCTACCGCGACGAGTACTATAATCCGCCGACGCCCGAGAACGAGAATCTGGCGGAGATCATTATCGCCAAGCAGCGCAACGGCCCGACCGGCACAGTCATGTTGCGCTTCGATAAGAAATACACCACGTTCTCGGACGTGGATCTGGACCACACCCCTCCGTAGCCTGTTGAAGGGGCCGACTTTATGTCGGCCCTCAAAACAAATCCCTTCGCCTCTTATTCAATATCTGGCCAAAGGCGCGCCGTCGTCGTTCCCGTAGTAGGGCAAGCATCGCTTGCGCCATTTAGCAGGAAGCGCCATGCAGATCAGACCCGTGATTTCCGAAGATGCCGAGCAGATCGCGGCGATCTACGCGCCGATCGTCGAACACACGCCGATCTCATTCGAAGAGCGCGCGCCGACGGCAGCGGAGATGCGCGAAAGGATACGGGCGCTTACGACGACCCATCCGTGGCTCGTCGCCGCAGCGGGCGACGAAATCCTCGGCTACGCGTACGCCTGTGCACATCAGGAGCGCGCAGGTTATCGATGGTCGGTGAACTCAAGCATCTATCTACGCGAAGAATCACGTGGGCGAGGACTCGGGAAGCAGCTTTACTCCGAGTTATTCCGCCAGCTCGAAGCGCGGCGCTTCCACGCGGTCTTCGCTGGCATAACGCTGCCGAACGAAGCAAGCATCGGGCTGCATCGCAGCCTCGGATTTGCGCTCGTTGGAACGTATCGCGAAGTGGGGCTCAAATTCGGCACGTGGTTCGATACGTCGTGGTGGCAGGTGCGGCTTTCCCCGGATTCGCCGTCCCAGCAAACGCAGGGGACACCAGCCGCGCGCTTAAACGCAAGCTAATAATCGCAACATCAACCGCCTCTTAACTGCTGGAGGTCGCCGCATGTCCTTACGCATCGCGTCTATTTTACTTTTGGTCGTCGGGCTCGTCTCCGCTGGCGTGCAGCCATCCCAGGCCACCGTGCGGACATACTATATCGCGGCAGACGAAGTCGTCTGGAACTACGCACCGAGTGGCGAAGACCTCATCGCACAGAAGCCGCTTCCGCCGCTCCTGCCGCTGCAGCTCGGCTGGCAATATCGAAAAGCGATATATCGCGCGTACACCGACGCGACGTTCACGCACCTCAAGCCGCGCCCGGCGTCCGACGCCTATTTGGGTATCATGGGTCCGGTCATCCACGCGGTGGTCGGCGATACGGTAGTCGTCGTCTTCAAAAACAACGCCAGGTTTCCGCTCACCGTCCACGCACACGGACTGTTCTACACCAAGTCGTCGGAAGGCGCACCATACCTCGACGGGATTCCCGCGTCGTACAAGCCCGGCGATGGAGTGCCGACGGGCAAGACCTTCACGTACACGTGGCAGGTCCCCGCGCGCGCTGGCCCAGGACCTGGCGACGGCAGCTCTGTGCTCTGGATGTACCACTCGCATTCGGATGAAGTGCGGGATGTCAATACCGGCCCGATCGGCCCGATCGTGGTGACCGCAAAGGGCATGGCGCGACCCGATGGCACGCCGAAGGACGTGGATCGCGAAGTGTTCGCGATGTTCGCCGAATACGATGAGAGCTCGAGCCGATACTTTCCGTCAAACGTAGCGGACCCGCAGATAAACCCGCGACACGTCAAGGCGACCGGACCGTTCCTCTTCGACGATATGCTTTGGACGATCAACGGCTTCGTCTACGGCAACATGCCGATGCCGACGATGCATCTCGGACAGCACGTCCGCTGGTACGTGCTGTCGACCATGAGTGACTTCGATTTCCACTCGCCGCACTGGCACGGTCAGACGGTGGTGTCGAACGGTATGCGCACGGATCTCCTGAACCTTGCGCCGATGTCGATGGTTGTCGCCGACATGACGCCGGACAATCCGGGAATGTGGCTGTTCCACTGCCACGTCAACCTGCATCTGGCCGGCGGCATGGAAGCACGGTACGAGGTGCTCAAGTGAAGGCGGCGGCAGCGCTCGGCATCGCGTGCCTCGCTCTGCTCGTGGCGTTCTGCGAACCCGCGGCCGCGCGCGTGCGCATCCACTACATCGCCGCCGACGAAGTGATGTGGAACTATGCGCCGCTACGGATGAATCCGATCGCCGGCACGCCGCTGCCTCCGCTGTTGCCAACGCAACTCGGCTGGACCTTTCAGAAAGCGATCTACCGGGAGTATACCGACGCAACGTTTGCTCATCTTGTGCCGGTCGCGCCGAGCGAGCGCTATCACGGGATGACCGGGCCGACAATCCATGCCGAGGTCGGCGATACCGTCGTCATCGTCTTCCGAAATCGGACACGCTTTCCGTTCGATATCGCACCGAGCGGCGTGCGTTCCACCCCGAATCCATCGGCTGTATTGCCGGGCGCGACGCGTACGTTTCGCTGGCCGATCAGCGACGCTGACGGTCCGGGTGTAAACGATGGCAGTTCACTCCTCTACGTCTACGAGTCCGACGTGAATCAACGGACGAGCGAAAGCGCCGGCCTCATCGGTCCGCTCATCGTCACGCGCCGCGGGCAAGCGCGTGCGGATGGATCGCCGGCCGATGTCGACAGAGAGATCGTCGCGCTGTTCTCGGTGCAGGATGAGTTTCAAAATCCGTTCCTTTCTTTGAATCTCGCGAGCGCCGCCATTAACCCCAGACATTTCAGCGGGCGCGAAAAGACTTTCGAGAACGACAACTACATCCACACGATCAACGGGTTCGCATGGGGCAACATGCCGACGCCTACGATGCGCGTGGGAGAACGAGTCCGCTGGTATCTGCTTTCAACCATGACCCCAGCCGATGGCCATGCTCCGACTTGGTCTGGCCAAACCGTGCTGTCTCAGGGCAACCGCAGCGATGTGGTCGCACTGGTCACGCCGCATGCGGTCGCCGACATGGTGCCGGACAATCCGGGTGTGTGGCTGCTCGTCTGCACGTTGAACATCCACTTGCTCAACGGCATGGAAGCCCGCTACAAAGTCGTCAAATAAAATTAGGGCGAACTATCTTAACTGAAGGGGCCGACGCTAGTCGGCCCGCATTTATATCGAACCAAATCGGGTCGCTCCCTCCGCTGACCTCGGAGGCGTCGAGCGACGCCCCGTTGAATCGAGCCGACCGTTACGCCACGTGGCTTTTGCACCCTAACGCCGACGTAGCTCAGCTGGTAGAGCGGCGGTTTCGTAAACCGCAGGTCTCCGGTTCAATCCCGGACGTCGGCTCCATATTCCATGATAGTTTCCGCTTGAACGGCATCAATAGCGGCCTTCTCAGCACAGCGACTCAATCCGCCGCCCAAGTCGAGCTAGGCTCACTATTGGAGGCATTCGGAAATACAGACTGGCGAACTTTCTTGCCCGCTAGTTCGTCCGCTGCGGGCGCGCTTGCGAAGAAGTTTAGTTGACGGTGTTGCATCTGGAAGAGATTCCCAGCCGGCTTGAAGAGGCGATGCCTGAACTGAGCGGTAGACTGCGGGAGCTCACGGAACTCTTCGGCGGGCCGCTACCGCATTTAATTTTTCTGGATCTCGCTGAATATGTCCGCGGCGAGCTGCGGAGATCAGCGGACAAATCTTCGGGGACGCCGGATATTCCATCCTTGGAGCGATTGTTTGCATTTGTTGAACTGTGTGCTCGGTCCACCGATGTACGGGTGAGCCGCGACCTCCTGGAGCTTTCCTTCTTAAACGAATTTACCCATGGTGACACGTCTTACCCTGAAATCTACGCGTTGTCTGGCTTGCGAACAAAAGAAAAGCTTGACCAACTTAGACGTAAATCGGCTTTTGATCACTAAGCTATCATTCGCACTTGCGGCCGCGCTAATACTAGTTTTCTGCTCGCCGTGGTTTTTCGGCGGGAGACTGGGGCAGGCGACAGCGACCCAAACCGCGAGCGCCGGCAACCGGTTTTCTACGACGTGCAGTGCGCGAGCCGCGCTATATGTTGCCGAAATTGCGCTGACCAAAGTAACATCCTTGACACAGGTTTCGAATGAGCGGTATGAAGGTATGGCTCCAACTGGAAAGGTCACCGTGCGATGGAATTGCGGCGTTGAGCCGGAGCCATACGATGTTCAGTTGGATTGGTCTGATACGTCTCAGCCCATTCAGTTGAAGTTTAGAAAGCGACCCATCGCGAGCGTCGCGTTTCGTCGGCGTGTGACCGACTATGCAGGGCTGATAGCGGACTCGGCGGGGCGGCGATCTCTCGTTTCCACATCGGAGCCGCCAAGGCTTATATTCTCCGGCGATTCAAGGCAAATCGGGTTGGGCTACAGTTCGTCTGATCGTGTCGAAGCGGCCGAAACCACTACAAGCATCATTTCTGGAAATCGCGGTCCTGTGTTGTTTCATCAGGGGGAGGATGATAAGTGGCCGGAAGGGCGTCTTGTCGTCGCTCAAGACCTAGCACCGCAAGTTAGAATTGGTCCGCTTACTCTGCGAATGAGCGTCTTTGAAATGCACCGCGTTTTGGGCACGGGGAAAGTCGAACCGTACTGTTTCGGGTCGAGTTCAACTTTGTGCGTTTCCTCGGAACGATATTCTGGCGCGAATGGTACGCTCGAAATCCTCGAAGCAAAACATAGCGACGAGCTTGGAGTTGAGACGTCCGTAGTTGTTGGGATGGTCCTTCGCTGTCCGTTGTCAAAAAGCAATTCTGCCGGGGCCAGGGGCGTCACGGAGTTCGGTGGTTGGAAGATTAACGGGAAGCCCCTAGCGGAGCTCCAAGACGGGATTCCGACGTGGGCGGTTCTGAACAGCGGTGTCGGGTTCAAGAGACTATCAGATGGATTTTGGACCGCTGAGGTCACATACAACGGTTCAATCATGCAACTTTATATCGGACCCTAACTCTCGCATGAGACGCTCGAAAAAAAGATGTGATCTCCGAGCGAAACCCTATTTATTCCATAAGCACTTGGAGTTGGCTTCCGTATGAAAGCGACGTTTTATTGGCGCGTAGTCTTTGGTGCGTCGGCTATGCTATCGGGCGTCGCCTCGCTGATCTGGCACGACTCAGGGATGTGGCTGCGTTCGCGCGCGTTCGGACCGACCTTAGCGCCAGTCGTCGCTTGGGTTCTCGCGATCGCGCTCGTTACAGCTGGCGCAGCGATCATGCATCCGCGAACTGCACGATTCGCGTCGGCCGTGCTTGGCGTCATTTACGGCCTGTTCACGCTGGCGTGCATTCCCGATATGATCGCCGCACCATCCACACCCTTGTCATACGTGGACTTCTTCGAACAGCTCTCCATCGTATGCGGCGCAATTGCGATATATGCGGCAACCGAGAAGGATGCAGCTCGGTCCGCTGCGGTCGGGCGGGCGGCGCGCCTGGGGTTCGGAGTCTGCACGGCCTCGTTCGCTTGGGCGCAGATCGTCTATCTTCGCCATACGGAGAGCTTGGTTCCGATGTGGATAGAGCCGAACCCGATGTTTTGGACGATCCTCACGACAGTCGCGTTCGGACTCGCAGCGATCGCAATCCTCATAAACTATCGAGCGCGTCTGGCGATGCGCCTGATGGCCTTGATGTTGGCGCTCTTCGGCCTGCTGGTGTGGCTGCCGCGGATCGTCACGCATCCCGAAACGCTAGCGAACTGGACCGAATTCAGCTCGAACTACCTGATGACAGCGGCCTCTTGGCTGGTGTCAGACGTGAGGGCTCTCTGAATCGCTGACTGCGCTGGCATACGTAGATAATATTATGGTCTGGTAAAGGCGCACGTCGAATCGTGCAGCACCGTGGGTAACAGCAGCCGCGAGACCGAAATACGAACCGATGCTCACTGAACGTAACCAAGACCTGAACGAGCTTTCGCAAGACGAATTGCACCGAATCGATGCATACTGGCGCGCTGCCAACTATCTTTCCGTCGGCCAGATTTATCTGCTCGACAATCCGCTGCTGAGAGAATCGCTTAAAGCCGAACATGTGAAGCCGCGATTGCTTGGCCACTGGGGAACGACGCCAGGGCTAAACTTCGTCTACGCGCACTTGAACCGGGCGATCAAGAAGCACGATTTGGATATGATCTTCATCGCCGGCCCTGGCCACGGCGGCCCAGCTGTTGTCGCGAACACGTACTTAGAGGGAACGTACAGCGAACTGTATCCGAACGTCGGTCAGGATACCAAAGGCATGCAGGCGCTTTTCAAGCAGTTCTCATTCCCCGGGGGAGTGCCGAGCCATGCTTCGCCGGAGACTCCAGGTTCGATCAACGAAGGCGGTGAGCTTGGCTACGCGCTCACGCACGCGTTCGGCGCCGTGTTCGACAATCCGAGCCTCATAGCGGCGACCGTCGTCGGTGATGGAGAAGCTGAGACCGGAGCGCTCGCCGCAAGCTGGCATTCGAATAAATTTCTCAATCCGGCGCGCGACGGCGCCGTGCTGCCGATCCTGCATCTCAATGGATATAAAATAGCCGGGCCGACCGTGCTCGCGCGGATTCCAGACAAAGAACTCACGTCTCTGCTCGAAGGGTACGGCTATGCGCCCCACACGGTGGAAGGCGACGAGCCTGAGGCGATGCACCGCCACATGGCTGAAACGCTCGGAAGAGTTCTCGCGGAAATTCGCTCGATTCAAGACCAAGCGCGCGCGAGCGGCTTCACGACTCGCCGGCCCTGGCCCATGATCGTGCTGCGTTCGCCCAAAGGCTGGACCGGACCCAAGACTGTGGATGGTCTACAAGTTGAGGGAACGTTCCGCGCACACCAGGTCCCCGTGGACGACGTGCGAGCAAATCCAAGACATTTGCGCATTTTGGAAGATTGGATGCGAAGCTATCGCCCGGCCGAATTGTTCGATGAAAACGGTCGGTTGAGGCCGGAGTTGGCCGGGCTCGCGCCTGTTGGAAATCGCAGAATGGGTTCCAACCCTCACGCGAACGGCGGATTGTTGCTTCGGGACCTCATCATGCCCGATTTCCGCGACCATGCCGTTGCGGTCAACGCGCCGGGCGTCGCGCGCGGAGAAGCGACGCGTGTCCTGGGTAAGTTCTTGCGCGAGATCGTGCGCCTAAATCCCGACACGTTTCGCGTGGTCGGCCCGGACGAGACGAATTCCAATCGGCTCAATGCATTGTTCGACGTCACGAACCGCTGTTCCACGGCGGAGATACTCCCGACAGACGACCACATAGCACCTGACGGACGTGTGATGGAAGTGTTGAGCGAGCATCTCTGTCAAGGTTGGCTCGAAGGATATCTCTTGACGGGACGTCACGGGTTCTTCTCATGTTATGAGGCGTTCAGTCACATCATCGGCTCGATGTTCAACCAACACGCGAAGTGGCTGAAGGTCACGCGCTGCATACCGTGGCGGCGCCCCATCGCGTCGCTCAACTATCTCCTAACGTCCCACGTTTGGCGCCAGGATAACAACGGTTTCAGTCATCAGGACCCAGGCTTCATCGATCACGTCGTCAACAAGAAAGCAGACGTCGTGCGAGTCTATCTCCCACCGGACGCCAACACGCTGCTCTCTGTCGCGGATCATTGCTTGCGTAGCCGGCACTACGTCAACGTCATCGTCGCGGGCAAGCAGCCTGAATGGCAGTGGTTAGATATCGAGGCGGCGATCCGCCATTGCACCGAGGGCATCGGCATTTGGGACTGGGCGAGCAACGATCAGGGCCTCGATCCCGACGTCGTCATGGCCTGCGCGGGCGACGTGCCGACGCTCGAGACACTCGCGGCCGTCGCGTTGCTCAATCAACACCTGCCGGACGTGAAAATCCGGGTGGTCAATGTCGTAGACCTTATGACGCTCCAATCGCGTTCAGAACATCCACACGGATTACCTGACGACGAATTCGATTCGATATTCACAAAAAATGCGCCGATCATCTTCGCGTTTCACGGTTATCCCGCACTCATCCACAGGCTGACGTATCGACGCGCGAACCATGCTGGGCTTCACGTCCATGGCTACAAGGAAGAAGGCTCGACGACGACGCCGTTCGACATGACCGTTAGAAATGAGATCGATCGATACCATTTGGCGAATGACGCGATCAATCGGCTGCCACCGATCCAAGACCGTTCGGCGCACCTGCAGCAGCTCATCCGAGATAAACTCGTCGAACACGCTGTCTACGTACGCCAATTCGGCGAAGATATGCCGGAGATCCGCGACTGGCGTTGGCGTTCCGGAAGACTCTGATCCGTGAAGATACTCTGCCTTGACGCGGGCTCGTCGTCGCTCAAGTTCGCCGTGTTCGAGTCCGACGACAAATCACAGCGGCTGCTCCTTCGCGGTGCTGCCGAAGGTTTGGGCCAGCCGTCTACACAGTTTTGGGCACAGGATTCAACCGGTAAGAGTGTTGACGACGCTATGTCGAGCAATCGCCTCGACCCGGAAACAGCGCTCGATCGCGTCTTCGGCGCGATGGCAAAAGCAGAGATCGGAGTCGCCGAGGCGATAGGGCACCGAATCGTCTTCGGCGGGCCGGATCATGTCGCGCCGGCGCTGGTGACGCCGGCGTTGTTGGCGGATCTCGACCGCTTCGTGCAGTTCGATCCGATGCACCTGCGGTCGCAATTGGATCTCGTGACTAGGGTGTCGAAGCGGGATCCGAATGCAATACAGGTCGCATGCTTCGACACCGCATTTCATCAACGCATGCCAAGCATAGCGAAGCGCATTCCTCTGCCGCGATCGGTCGGGCCTTTGATTCAACGCTATGGTTATCATGGACTATCGTTTGAATACATCATCTCTGCGCTCGGAAATGCGTCAGCCGGTCGAGTCTTGATCGCGCATCTCGGCAGCGGGTCAAGCCTCGCGGCCGTGCGTGACGGCCAACCGGTCGATACGACGATGGGATTCAGTCCGCTGGGCGGCTTGATGATGGGCACGAGGCCCGGAGATCTCGATCCAGGCGTGCTGCTGTATCTTATCCAGGCACATTATTCGGCGGCAGAATTGGAGACGCTGCTGACCGAGCGATCCGGATTGCTTGGCGTCTCCGACGCCAGCGCCAGCATGGAGACGCTCTTGGACCGCGCTGCTGCAGATCGCCAGTCGATGGACGCTATCGAACTCTTTGTCTACCAGGTCCGCAAGCACGCCGGTGCGCTGATCGCTGTCCTAGGTGGATTGGATACGCTCGTGTTCACCGGCGGAATCGGCGAGCATGCGGCGCCGATCCGCAACATGATCGCAGACGGTTTGATGTGCGCCGGTGTTCGCGTGGATCCCGCTAGAAATGCGGCGAGCGATGCCGTCATTTCACCTGACGATAGTCTCGTCACAGTGCGCGTCATTCCCACCGATGAAAGCCAGATGATCGCGCGTCACGTTCGAGATATCCTAGTCCAACCCCGGGAGTTCACAAGCGTTCGTCGAAGATAAGCCAGGACGCGGATAATCCGCTTGTACTGAGTTAAAGGACTTATGATGGCCGGCGACCTGGAATCGGAATTCAACAAACGGAGGGATGAGGCCAACGCGCCGCTTGTCGCGTCGGACGACCTCGTCGCGGCCGTTGATAAAATGCGCCGCGCCGGTGCGCGGATCTGCGCCGAGACGATCCGAGCTGCTGTGAAGGCCGACGCCCGGCTTGCCGGTGCGCTGACGCCTCATGCTGAGAACCTTTCCGGCGGCAATTTCAAACTCGAGTTTACGGGCAACAGTTTTGACGTCCGCGTCGATGGGCAGGTATCGTACAACCAATCCAAAGCGATGTTCGACAGACCACAGGATCCCGGCTGGACCTCATTTGAGATAAGCGCGACCGTGACCGCTCACACTATCACCACCAAGTCGGCCTCAGAGAGAATCGAGGCGCGCTTTGCGCCGGACGGCACCGCCGTGATGGTCGTAGCGCTAGCGATCGAGGCGGCAGTCGCCGACTTGGCGGGCCGAAATTGATCTCGTAGATCGCCCGTTATTTAGAATGGTCTTTCTTGGTGCGGCGTTGCTTGCCGACGATGTTGCCGTGTTCTGTCGCCTTCTCCAATTCAGCATGCTGCCGCGCCATATCGTAGCGCTCCACGCCGGCGATCCGTTGCGACGACATCGACACGGATCTATCTCGCTTGCCCTGTGTGTGCGCGGCGTTGACGTTAGATCGCCCGCCGCTCGGCCTTCCGCCGCCCTTACCCACGACAATCCTCCGATTCGACTTTGAGCCCGGCTCAGGCGCCTACCGCCACGGATAGGAACGCGATGATCGCCTTCCAAGCGCGCAAAATCTGACTGATAAAATCCACCAGTTCTAGAGCAAGCGGTTCATGACGCAGTCGGCCGCTGCATCGGCTAAATTTAGAAGCGGCGCCTTGGGGCGACGCCGCTCTTGCCCTTCAGTTGGCATCACGATACTACATCGGATCGAGTAACTTGTCTGTATCTATTCGAACCATCAGACGGCCCTGCGTCCAGTGACCAGGTTGCAGTTAAATGCCACTTGCTACTAGCATCGGAAGAAGTTGAGCAGGCTACGGCCGAGGCAACTCGTTCAATCGTGCAGCCCAGCCGACAATCTTCGGGGGAAAAAATGTGAGATGCATATCTCCCACCAGCTTTGTCGGGCTGAAAGTGTCTTTGCTCGTTCTTCGTCTATATACGCCGTAAGCGCCAATCTAGCTGCCTGCTCTAACCTTAGAGTCTCTCGCGACTTTGCAGTGCTGTCTGCAAGGTTGTTCAACGCGCCCGTCAGATCCGAAAAGGCCGCATAAGCTGATTCTACTTGCGTTTGTGCCACGTCGCGATTCGCCACGTCGTTCTGGTGCGTCAGGCTCGCTAGGCGGACGGCCTCGCTGAGCATCGTCGTCCTAGAATCTACTTCCAGCGCGTGATCGAGGACGCCGTTGCTCAGACACCATTGACAGACCGCCAACGAATCGGCGCGAAAAATCTGATTGGAGCGTTCCTTACACAGGTCACACGCGATGGCCACTGATCAATTCCTTAATAACGGGTCGCGAAGTACTAAAACGCGCTTCCGACCGCTTACTTACTTAGGATAGCCGTTGCCGAAGCAAAAGTCTGTATTCAAGCGTACCAAGCAACCGGCGAGTGCAGGTCGAGAATGGGCTGCGGGCTGGATACGATGATTAGCGGTGGGTCAACCTAGGGCGACGCTGGCTATACGTCGACGCGATCGCTTTTTGGTCGGAGGCAAGTGAGTCGCCTCGATGACGTTGACCGAACGGAGCAGTCCGCCGAACTGCTCGCGAGCAACTTCATAGCATTCGCAGCTCGCATCGGCGAGTCCGGCTCGATCTAGGAGTGTGATGACACCATGGGCATACTCAATGAATCCGGCCTTCTGAAAAGTCGCAGCGGCGATCGTGACCCCGGAGCGTTGCGTGCCGAGCATCATCGCCAAGTACTCATGAGTAAGCCTAATCTTCGCAGAGCCGACTCGATCGTACGTCATGAGAAGCCATCGCGCACAGCGCTCGTATACATGATGGAGCCGATTGCAGGCGGCCAACTGGCCGAGCATGTTTACGTACGACTGTACGTACCGGTCGAGCAGCTGGCTGAACTTAAGATTGGCCCTTAGCGACTGAAATAATGTCGCATCGATCCTAACGGCGAACCCTGGGACCTGGCAATAGCACTCGTTTGCAGTGGTCTTCGCGCCCAGCAGCAGCGGGATGGCAGAGACGCCTTCGCGTCCGATCGTTCCGACTTCGATCTGGCCTCCATCCTTCATCCGAGTGACGACGGAGAGCACGCAATCAATAGGAAAATATACGTCATCGATACGGACGTCCGGTTCGTAGATCTCGTCTTTTACCGACAAGTCGACGATCTGGCCTGCCCTTGATTACTGCGGCGGCCTCCGGATTCCCAAGCCCGGTGAGAATTGCGTTGAACTTGAGGACTTCAAAGGTTGGCCTTGAGACCGACCGAACCGACTTCGTTTGTTTTAGGCTTTTCACGTCACAATGCAGCTCTAGAAGCGGTGTTTGCACGAACCTCTCTCCGGGAAATTTGGCGGAAATTGCTCGCATCCCTATGTGAAGCCCCGCCCTACCTCGCCGTATTACGCTCATACGTAATACTTTGCGGCTTCGGGTCCGCTTGGAAGTCGATTCTATTGGGTATGTTAAGGCAGACTTACTCGCGAGGAGAGATACAATGAAAACACTGACATGCAAGGACCTCGGCGGCAAATGCGGCGAGAAACTTTCGGCCGGATCGTGGGACGAAGTCGTAACTGTGATGACAAAGCACGTGATGGAGAACCATCCGGATGTGGCTCAACAAATGGAAGCGATGCACAACGAAGACCCAAAGCGATGGAGCCGAGAGAATAAGCCAAAGTGGGATGCGGCACCCGAGTCGTCAACGGTTTGAAAAATCGCCGGCCGTCAATTCCTGAGCCCGCCTGCGGGCGGTCCCAACATCAATCGCTCCCGACGCGAGCTGTTCAACGAGGTCCGCACGATCGGCGGCTCCTATAGCGGCGAGAGCGGCCGCCACCTCGCGTGCGACGGAGCGCAGCAGATCGCGCTCTTCGGGATCGTAATTCTCTTCGTTGTCTCTGTTGCCGACGACAAGTGCGCCGAGCAGGCGGTTCTGCACCGCCATCGCAAATGCATAGCCGGATGAGCCTAGCGAACCCGGTGCGTCGCCAAGGTCTACATCCGAGAGATATGTTCGCAGGCGCACGAACGCAGCATCGTCGACGTCCACCGCAGTCGGGAATGCCTCGGAGTCGGAAGCCGCCGCCATCCGGTAGTGCGATCCGTGCTCGAGAAAGACCACCGCGGCAGAACACTTGAACGAATCTCGCACGGTATCCACGGCGCGATCCAACAACGCATCCGTCTTGCGTATATATCGCGCTTCATCGATATATCGACGCAGCGCCAAGACGGCCGCGCGCCGATCGCGGAAGAACAGGCGGTCGATCACGCCCTCCACCCGCTTGTAGCCGAAGTCGAAGGAGAAGGCGAGGACCAGGGCCGCGACCGATTGGGCGATGATGCTGTCGTTGCGCGAGAGCGTCATGCGCTCGACGAAGGAACTGATCACCGCGAATATCCCGAACACAAGGGTCGTGACGATCGTGAAGACGATCGCGCGGTTGATCACAAAGCCGACGTCGATGACGCGATGGCGCAGGATCGCATACGCATAGCCGATCGTGATGACGACGCTCGTCAAAACCGCGGCGCGCAGCGACGGGAAGAGCAGCCACGTGACCACACCGGAAAATCCGACGACCGTCGACCAGAACAGCCAGCGGACGCGCTGACGCTGCAGACCTCGGGCTCGGATAAACGTCGCCGCGAGAACGCTGAACATGACCACAAGCGCGAGCACGAGCGCCGGATAGCGAAGCTCGTAAAGCCAGACGATAAAACAGCCGGACGATGCGCGGGCGATGGAAAACGCGATAGCGTTCGCGCAGAACAAGAGCGCGCACGCCGCGACGACAGCGCGACAGGCAGCGAGCACGCGCGCGGCGATGCTGCCGGCGGCAAGGTCTTCAAAGGTCAGATACAACGCATACGCCGCGCACCCCGCGAGCACTTGTGCGATGGCTTCGTAGACGTTGCGCCACCCTGGCGCCAGCACGCCGTCGCTGACCGGCAACAAGGCGATCGCGAAGGCGGAGCTCGCAAGGCCGTAGTGCAGCGATGCGCGATCTCGCCCGCGCCATAGAAGGAAGAGACCGACCAGCAACGTCACAAACTTGACGATGACGGACGGCGTCCAGAGCGAGGCCGCTTCGGGCACAGCGACGAGTTCCGTGACTTGCGACGTGACGCCGTCACGCGTGACGACGTAGTCGATTCGATCGCCGACGCTGCTGGAGTCTTGCGTCGCAAGAACGCGGTCGTCGATGGACATCCGATCGAGCGCGAGCGTGTCGCCGCGACGAAGCGGCGTGCCGGACCGCGCGAACGCGGTCGAAACGACCGTGAGACCGCACGAGCCGCTGGGGGCAAATGTCGCACCCGGTCCGCTCTCGCGCGGCAGCGACGCGATCTGAATCGCCATCAAGGAGACAGCAAAAGCGGTCACGATCGACGACAACAGCGTGCGCCGGTTCACCCTTACGGATTCTCTTGATGAGAAGCGGTGCCTCCGGCTGCGCGGGGGCAGGATGGACCTCGCCAATCCACCTAAGTACGGTACGAGTACGCTTGCCACACGCCGCTAAACCTGAGGTACATGCACCCATGCACCGATCGCTACTCGCATTGATGATCGCCGCCGCGTTCGGCGCGACGCTCGCCGGCTGTTCGAAAATCAGCTCGCAAGCCGGCGCACCGGCTGCGAACGGGGGGAATCCCCACACGATTCCCGGCGTCTTGCGCTGGGCCGGCGTCGCCGAGCCGGACACGATGGATCCGGTGGTCGGCAATCAGCAGATCGAAATCGATCTCTCCATGTTCTGGGCGGGTTATCTTTTCAACTGGAGCGACGAGAACCAGTTCGTTCCGGAGCTGGCCACGGTCGTGCCAACAACTGAGAATGGCGGCATTAGCGCAGATGGGCTGTCCATCACGTACCATTTGCGCAAGAACGTGAAATGGCAAGACGGGGCGCCGTTCACAGCCGACGACGTCATCTTCTCGTACGATGCGGTGATGAACAAAGCGAATAACGTCGGCAGCCAGGTCGGCTATTCCGACATCACGTCGATAGACAAGAAAGACGACTACACGATCGTCGTCCACCTGAAGGAGCGCTACGCGCCGTTCATCGCCGCGTTCTTCACGATGTCGGGCACGCCATATCCGATCCTGCCCAAGCATATCCTCGGCAAGTATCCCGATATCAACAAAGTGGACTACAACCGGATACCGATCGGCACCGGGCCATTCCGCGTCGTCGAATACGACAAAGGCCGCCTGATCAAGATGGTAGCCAATCCGTCCTACTGGCGCGGGGCGCCGAAGATCAAGGAGATCGACTACTCGATCATTCCTGACGAGACCACCATCCTCACACAATTGGAGAGCGGCGAACAGGACTTCGAATACAATGCGCCGGCGTCGCAGGCGCCGAGCCTGGCGGATATCCCCGGTATCCACGTCTTCCACACGCCATTCACCTCATACCGCGAGATCGCGCTCAATCTCCGCAATCCCATTCTCGCCGATTTGCAGGTGCGCCGCGCGCTGGCGTACTCGATCAACAAAACGGATCTCATCCATAAGATCTCGCACGATCTGTACGTCGTCGCCGACACCGATCAGCCGCCGTTCCTCTGGGCGCACAACACGCACGTCACGACGTACGCGTTCGATCCGGCAAGGGCCAATGCACTGCTCGATGCGGACGGCTGGACGATGGGCGCGGACGGGTACCGCCACAAGAACGGTCAGATACTTGAGCTCGGCATGACGGGCACCACCGGCGCCGCAGAGACCGCAAATCTCGAAACGGTCGTGCAGGCTTACTGGAAAGCCATCGGGGTGAAGGCAGACGTGAAGAACGTCTACAGCGGACTGTTGTTCGCGTCGTACGGCGCGGGCGGTGTGTTGCAGAGAGGCAAGTACGATACCGGATTCTATTCCTGGATCAACGGCGTGGATCCCGACGATTCCGTCAATTTCATGTCCAACGAGTTCCCGGAGAATGGCGGGCAGAATTCGTTCTTCTTCGCGGATTCCAAGCTCGACGCCGCCGAGAACGTCGCGCTGACAGAGTACGATCAAGCCAAGCGTAAAGCGGCCTACGACACGATCCAGGAAATCCTCGCGGACCAAGTGCCGACGATCTTCATCTGGTATACGGCGCGCCAAGACGTCGCCAACATAGATCTGAAAGGCTACAAACCGGCGCACGCCGTGACAACCTTCTGGAACACCTGGGAATGGAGCATCTGAACGCCGTGAAACGCGGCGCGGCGCTGCTCGTCGCGCTGGCCGCGCTCTGCGCGTGCAGCAAAGTCGGCACAAGCGTGGGTGTCTTACCTCACGCGCAGACCGGTCAAGTGCGGATAGTCGGAGCGGGATCGATCGATTCGCTCGTGCCTGAACTTGCGGGCCTGCAGTCAGCCGTCGACCTCGGCATGTTCTGGGGCGGCTGGCTTTTCATCGTGAACGACCGCGGCGATCTCGAACCGGATCTCGCGCTCGAAATTCCGAGCCCGCAGAACGGCGGCATCAGCGCGGACGGCCGGACGATCACGTATCATCTGCGCACGGGCGTCAAGTGGCAGGACGGCGTGCCGTTCGGCGCTGGGGACGTGATCTTCTCGTGGCACGCGATCATGAACCCCGCGAACAACGTCTTGAGCAGATCAGGCTTCGACGACATCGCGTCCATGGATGCGCCGAACGATCACACGGTGATCGTGCATCTCAAGCGGCCATATGCGCCGGCCATCGCGCAGTTCTTCGGGCCGGGCCCCGATCCGATGTGCATCCTGCCGGCGCACATCCTGGCCGGTCTGCACGACATCAATCACGCGGCGTACGACACAAAGCCGATCGGCACTGGACCATTCATGGTCCAGTCGTACCAGCCGGGCTCCGGAGTCGTCCTCGTCGCCAATCCCAACTACTGGCGTGGTCCGCCGAAGCTGCACGAGATCGACTACCTCTTCGTGCCTGACGCGAACACGCGCGCGATCATGATGAAGACGGGCGAAGCCGATCTGTACTACGATCCGCCGAACTCGCTCTTACCCGACCTCTCGGCGATCAGCGGCGTGCACGTTTTGCACACGATCTTCAACGAGTATTGGTATCTCGTGTTCAACACGCAGCACAAGCCGCTCGACGATGTGCTCGTAAGACGCGCGATCTCTATGGGCACCGACCGAGATTACATCGTGAGAACTGTCATGCATGGCGCGGCCGCGCCGGCGCAGGGCGACCAGTTGCCGGGCACGTGGGCCTACGACCCCACGGTCAAAGCACCCCCGTATGATCCCACCGCGGCGCGCTCGATGCTGGACGCGGACGGCTGGCTCGTGGGCGCAGACGGCATTCGGGCGAAGGGCGGAAAGCGGCTTGCGATCGTCTTCGCGTATTCTTCCGGACGCGGTGACTCGGTCCGGCTCGCGCCGATCTTCCAAAGTTTGATGCGCAAGATCGGCGTCGACGTGGAACTCAAATCGTACCCGAGCGGCTTGTTCGAAGCTGCCGCGGCGGACGGCGGCATCCTCAACTCGGGCAAGTTCGACGTCGCGCACGACGGATGGATATCCGGGGTCGATCCCGATGACGACACGGTCTATGCGTGCGACCAGGTGCCGCCGGCAGGTTACAATCACGCCTTTTTCTGTGACAAGCGCATCGACGAGCAAGAGGCGATCGCATTGACGCACTACGACCGCGCGACGCGTGCGCGCGCCTATTCGCGCATCGACTCGCTGTTGAACGAAGACGCGCCATACGATTTCCTCTACTGGACCAAGCGCGACGACGCCGTTCGCGACACGCTTCACGGCTACCGGCCGGCACCGGCCGTCACGGAGTTCTGGAATTCGTGGCAGTGGTCGCAGTGACGCCGGGCGCATGAGCCGCGCTGCGGCATTCGTCAACGCCCGCCTGGGCACGCCGGGCGGATTCGTTCCCATAGGTTCGGGCGTGCTCGTGCAAGACGGCCGGATCGTACGCGTGCTCGAGTCAACGCCGACGGGGCTCGGTGCCGACGTCGAAATCATCGACTGCCGCGGCGGAGCGCTCTATCCAGGCTTCCACGACTGTCACATGCATCTCACCGCGACGGGCTTGCAGTCCGGCGATCACGACATCAAAACGTGTCGGGATGTCCCCTCGATCCTGGCGCAGATCAAACGGATCCATGAACCGCTCGTCTTCGCGGCTTCGTACGAAGACCACCGCTTAACAGAGGGGCGGCCACCGCTGCGCAGCGAGCTGGACGCGGTCGCCGGAGATCGCCCATGCCTTCTCTCGCGCATCGACGGTCATTCGTGTGTGGTCAATAGCGCCGCCGTCGCGCTTTTCGGCGTGGGCGAAAAAGCGGGCGCCGAGCGCGATGAACGCGGCGAACTCACCGGGCGGCTGTTCGAAGCGGCGAACTACGCCGCGCAAAATGCGATGTTCGCGGCGCTTCCGTTCAATGCGTTGCGCCGCGCCGATGGCCGCGCTGCCGCGATGGCGCTGGCGGCGGGAATCACGACCGTGCACAATGTCATCGAGGGCGATCCGTCGCTCGAACATCTTCAATCGGTCTACCGTTCAGACGCGAGCCAGCCGGTGCGGGTGATCTCGAAGTCGTGCACGTTCAGCGTAGCCAAAGCGCGCGCGCTCGGCGGCCGCGTGTTCGGCGGCGACATCTTCCTCGACGGATCGATCGGTTCGCGCACGGCTGCCGTGGGACAGGCGTACCAGGACGACCACAAGCATGGGCACGGCAGCCTCTACGTGCAACCGGACCAGCTCGGCGAGCTTTTCGACGAAGCCGCGGAATCGGGTCTTTCACTGGGCGTGCACGCGATCGGTGATCGAGCGATCGGCGAAGCGATCGCCGCGTGGGAATCGGTGACGGCCCGACGCGGTCCGCTTCGGGGGCTGCGGCCGTCGATCGATCACTTCGAGATCGCGCTGCCGGATCAGATCGAGCGCGCCGCGCGCTGCGGCTTGCTCTTATCCATGCAGCCGGCGTTCGACTATCTTTGGGGTGGCGACGACGGCATGTACGCGCGACGCTTCGGCGCCGAGCGCGCCGCCGGCATGAATCTTTTCGCCACCGCGCGCCGGGCAGGCTGCGTGGTGTGCGGCGGCTCCGATAGCCCAGTGACGAAACTGTCCGCGCTGCTCGGCATCCACAGTCTCGTCAACCATCACGTCGCGGCCGAACGCCTCTCGCTTGACGATGCGCTGCGCGCCTATACCGCCGACGCTGCGCTCCTCGCCTACGAAGAGAAGGAGCGCGGCGCGATCTCGCCCGGCATGGCGGCAGATTTCGCGATCCTTGAACAGCCGCTCCACGTCGTGCCTGCCACGCGCATCAAAGACGTGGCCGTCACGATGACCGTCATCGCCGGCGATGTCCGCTTCGACGCAGCGGCGAGTTAATCGAAGGCATCGCGAAACTCTAAGCGTAGACGCCGCACGCATCTTTCGCACGACTTATGACCGCCGTTCTGAACTCTGCCGGCGCGAGCGCTTCGACGGCGCCGCCGAACCCGAGCACGTCGCCAATCGCGACCTCGCGCGATGGATAGGCGACGCGCGCCCTATGGTCGTCCGGGTCGAACCGCGATTCCCACCACGCGAGCGCTTCCCGCACATCGTTCTCATCACGCAGGATGCGCAGCTCGACTTCGTAACGCGGCGCGCGGTCGGAAAGCGCCGCGCTCCATTCACGCCAGAACGACTCCAGATTGAAATCCGCAGGCCACTCGAAGCGCTCGGTCGTCGCCTTCGCGTCGATGATACGCTCGGCGCGAAACACGCGCATTTCTCCCGCAGAACGCGCCGGCACATACCAGATCCCCGCCTTGGCGACCAGCCCGAGCGGCTCGACGATGCGGCGCGTCACTTTGCCTGTCCGATCGCGATAGTGAAGTGCGACGCGAAGATCGCTCCAGATCGCGCGCTGCAATTCCGCGAGGTGTTCGCGCGGCTGGTCGGCTTGCATCCAGCGCTTGGCGTCGATAAAGATCCTGCCCCGGGCGCGTTCTGCCGATCGACGTTTGTCGGCCGGCAATGCGCCGGCGAGGAGTTCGAGCGAACGAGACAGGCTGCCGCCAAGACCCAGGTCGGCAAGCGGATTCGACGCGGAGATAAAGAGCGCGCGGATCTCTTTCTCACCGAGGTTCGTGAGCGCGGCCCGGTAACCGGCGGCAAGCACGACGCCGCCGCGCGCGCCACGTTCGGCATAGACGGGGACCCCGGCGGCGCTCAGCGCGTCCACGTCGCGATAGACGGTCCGGGTGGAGACTTCCAGCTCTACCGCGAGCACGTGGGCCGGCATCCGGCCCTTCGCCTGCAAGGTCAGAAGCATCATGAGAAGCCGGTCGCTCTTCATGCTTCAAGTATTGCAAATATATATGACAGTACCTGTCATATAAGGTGAGTTACGATGGCAACATTCCACTGGCCGACCGGCCGACGGACCTCCAGCACCGGAGAAAGCGAGTTTACTTCGATGAGCACGACAGCGACCGCAGTTTCGATCACCGGGATCGACGTCACGACCTACCTCGTCAAGGATCCCAAGCGCGCGATCACGTTCTGGCGCGATGTTATGGGCTTGCCGTGCACGTGGTCCTCAGAACAAGGAGCGGAATTCGAACTGCCGGATGGCGCCACGTTCGGTCTCTGGCGCTTGGACGATGGGAACTGGTATGCGGGCAACGGCATCATGTTCCGCGTTGCCGACGTCAAAGCCGCAGCCGATCATTTCCGAACGCGGGGCGCGAAGATCGGCGATCATATCGAAGTGAATGAGGCGTGCTTCATGGCGTTCGGCGAGGACACTGAAGGCAACACGTTCATCCTCCACCAGCCCAAGAAATAATTGGGGCCGTATGAAGGGGGCCGAATGAAGGGGCCGACTTTATGTCGGCCCAGGCAACGTGACGTGGGCCGACTAGCGTCGGCCCCTTCAAGCGGTAACGCGGAGATATTTTGGGGAAACACATGAGCACATACACGTGGTCGGCTTCGTGCCAGCGCCGTGACGCGTTGCTGGCCGAGGCCGAATCCGGGCGGCTTGCGCTGCTTGCAGTTCACTCGGGCAATCCCGCGCGCCGTCGCATCGCCGCTTGGCTCGTGGAGTTCGGCTACTTCGTCGTCGGCGCCGGAATTCGCCTCGACCGGCTCCGGACGATGGATTGAAGGGGACTCATCGAAGGGGCCGACATAAAGTCGGCCCCTTCAGTATGTCCGTGCCCCTTCAGTATGTCCGTGCCCCTTCAGTATGTCCGTGCCCCTTCAGTATGTCCGTGCCCCCTTCAGTATATCCGTACCCCTTCAATACGTCCGTTAGGATTTCAGTAGACCCAGGTGGTCGAGCGCGGTGTAGATCGCGGCGACGTGGCTCTGCACGAACACCTCGCCGGATCGCACACGCGCGAGCACCTCTCGAATCGGAACGAGCATCGTTTCAATATTTTCCGTCGAATCCGGCGCAGCGCGACCGGTCGGCGTCGCATCGCGGCCTAAGAACAGATACAATTTCCCAGTCGAACTCGTCGGATCGGCGGCGAACTCTGCGAGCAATTGAAGCGTGGGCGCGACGTAGCCCGTCTCTTCCTCAAGTTCGCGCACGGCGCAAGAAAGCGGATCCTCCCCGCGTTCCAGCGCACCGGCGGGCAGCTCGAGAACGACCTCGCCGTAACCGTGCTTGTACTGACGGATCATGACGACTCGCTCGTCGGATGTCACGGCGAAGATCACGGCGAACCCATCATGAACTCGGACATAGTATGGATCGACGAGCGACCCGTCGGGAAGCCGGCAGACGTCGCGGCGCAGGCTATACCAAGGCGAGTCTACGACAAGCTCGGACGAGACGATTTCCCATTTGCGATGCGGCATGCGTACCTGGCCGACGGGTTGGCGGCATGAAAGCACGTTTCCCCGGGACGCGACTCGCCGGCCGTATCGATTCCACTTGGAATTTCGTAAAAATGAAAGAGCGGCTGACGTTCGCCCTGCGTCAGCCGCTCTGCGTGGGCCGATATGAAATCGGCCCCTTCAGAGAATGCTGCGCCTTAGCCCGCGCGATGCAGCCGCGATTCGAGCACCGCGACGAGTTCGGCTTTGGGATTTTGCACGCCGTTCCACGTCGCGCGAAGCCGGCGAATCGCATCGGCGAGATCGGGCCGATGATAAAGATCGGTAAGCCATTTTTCGAAGTCGCCATTTTGGAAGTGGCGCTTTATTTCAGCAGGCTGCAGAGCTTTTAGATGTAGCGCAAGTTCTCGGGGGTCGTCTGTCTTTACGGCGAACCAACTCTTGTGGCCCCTAGAGGCCGTGCCATCGCCGCTGGAATGAAAGATACGATCTTTCACTAGCAGTAACTCGCTTTCGAATTCAACTCGTTCCCTGATTCTATACCCACACGCGGTTGCAAAAACTCACTCCGGTTGTCCTTGCATTTTAGTCCGTTGGTCCTGTGAAAGCGTCAAGAGTGACCGCGCGCACGCGCCCGACCGACCGCTTAGACGAGCCACGAGCATACGACGAAATTCCATGGTCCGGCGTTACATGGCCAAATCCGATAGCGTCCCGGGCCGGCCTTGCGCCGATACTTTAGAGGATGAGTGTTCCGCTGATCGACGTCTCGCGGCTTCTGAAGAGGTTCGACAAGACGGTCGCCGTCGATTCCATTTCCTTTAGCGTCGAAGCGGGCGAGATTTTCGGCTTCCTCGGGCCGAACGGCGCTGGCAAGACCACGACGATAAAGATGCTGACGGGACTGCTGCGTCCGACATCGGGACGCGCGCTCTTGGGCGGTTTAGACATCGTGCGCCGGCCGGAAGCGGCCAAGCGGCTCTTCGGGTATGTCCCAGACGAGCCGAATCTGTATCCCAAGCTCACCGCGGTCGAGTTCTTGAATTTCGTCGGCGACGTCTACGGGCTGGACGTGGGTCGCAAGCGATCGCGGATCGCAGAACTGCTCGAGTTGTTCGAACTGCGCGCGAACGATGGCGAATTGCTCGAGGCGTACTCGCATGGGATGAAGCAGAAGGTCGCGCTGTGCGCCGCGCTGCTGCACGAGCCGCGCATCTATTTCCTAGACGAGCCCACAGTCGGGCTGGACCCTAAGAGCGCCCGCCTGCTCAAAGATATCCTGCGCGCCGTCACGCGCGCGGGCTGTGCCGTCATGATGTCCACGCACATCATGGAGATCGCACAGACGTTGTGCGATCGCGTGGCGATCATCAACCGCGGTTCGATCGCGGCGATGGGCACCGTTCAGGAATTGCGAAACCTGCAGGGCGACGCGACGCTCGAGGACGTCTTCCTCAACGTCACCGGCGGCGCAGCCGACGCCGCCGCAGCGGATGTGCGCCTCACGAACTTCGTCGCCGGAAAGCGCTGACGGAGTTGTCCGTCATTAGGTTGCCGCGCCGCCGCGGTCTAGCGATCCAATCGATCTTGCTCACAGCCGACTTGCTGCGCATCCGCGCGCTTGCGGTGCGCCGCGAGTGGTCGAGCTCGACCATCCATGTCGCGGCCGTGTCCGCAGGCGCAACGCTCTTCAGTCTCATCTATCTCGGCACGTATCTCGGCGCGCACGCGCTCTGGCAAGCGGGCGCGATCGGTCTGCTCTCCACCGTTCCGCCGTGGGCGCTGCTCATCTATCTCTTGACGGATGTGGTCATCGCGTTCGGGCAGGCCTTGGGCGATCTGTACGCATCGCGCGACATGCCGCTGTTGATGACGATGCCGGTTCGCGTGCCGGCGCTGATCACGTCGAAATTCGTGCTTGGGGTCGTGCAGAACGAACTGTATGCGGCGGTGTTTCTCTTGCCGTTCGTGCTCGGCTACTTGAGCGCGCTGAACGCATCGTGGATCGCGTATCCCGTGATGATCGTCGGCATCGCGGTTTTTCCGGCCATCCTCTATGCAGCGCTTGTGGTCGTGACCATTCTCGCGCTGCGCATCGTTCCGGCGCGCCTCGCCAAGGAATCACTGTGGCTCATCGGCGCCGTTGTGCCGACCGCGTTTTGGATCACGATGTTTTATCGTATCGCCCATATCACGGGCGACGTGACCGTCATGAGCTTGCCGGCGCCCCCGAGTTGGCTGCCGAGCACCTGGCTGGGCTGGGCGCTTGCCTCGTTCGGTGGCGCATCCCCGGGCGGCGTGGGCGCGGGCATCGGCTGGACCGGGCTGTTGCTCTTTGAGACGTTCGCTGTGTGCCCGCCGGCGCTCTGGCTCGTCTCCTACGCATTTGCGCGCGGCTGGAGCGATTCGTTCGCGACCGGCGCAGCGAAATCGGTCGATTCGCTCAACGCAATCGCGCCGCGACGAAGTGGACTGCGCGCGCTCGTTCTCAAGGATCTCTTGACCTTCGTGCGGACCCCGCAACTCTGGTTCAACCACATCGGCGCGCTCATGTTCGTCGTCTACCTTCTTGTCGGCCACGCGGTGCAGACACCGGTCTTTCCGCTGACGCTTCAGCTCGCGATGGTGCAGATCGGCTTCGTCGCGATTTTGGGATCCGTGACGCCGGGGATGACGGCGCTCTCTCTCGAGCACTCAAGCATCTGGTTCTTGCGCTCCGCCCCGCTCAATTCGCGCGACATCCTCATCGCAAAGGTTCTCGTGCCATTCGCGCAGACAGGTACGATCGCGGCGATCGGCGGCGCGCTGCTTTCAGCAGGGTACGGTTTTCCGATCGCATCGCGCGTCGTCGTCGTCGCGTTCGGCATACTGATGGCCGCATGTTCGGTGAGCCTCGGCGTTGCGTTCGACACGCGCTTTCCATCGTTCGCGTGGGAGAATCCGAACGCGATCAACCGCGGTCCAAGGATGGTGATCCCGTTCCTGAATGGTTTGGCAATGCTGGTGATCTGCTGTGGAGCGCTGTTCTTTTCGCGAGATGAATGGCCCGGCGCTGTCGGACTCGCGGCCGGGCTTGCGATCAGCGTTATTTTTTCGGCACTGATGGTCTGGCAGACTCTAGTCCGCGCGAGCCGGAACCTTGAACAACTGGAAGTTTAACATTCGGTTGAAGGAGGTCAGGATTGCGAACCGCAAGCGCATGACGGGATGTCCATAGCAAGATTTGCAGTCACGCGCCGGGTTGCCGTCGCGATGTTGTCTGCCGCGATCGTCGTCCTCGGTCTGTTCGCGTTGCCGCGACTCGCGGTGGCGCTCCTGCCGTCCTTCGCGCCGCCCGTCGTCTCGGTAAACGTCGCCTATACCAACGCCTCGCCGGAAACCGTAGAGACGACCGTGACGCGGCCGATCGAAAACGCCGTCAGCCGCGTCGCCGGCATCGATATTCTCGAGTCCACGTCTTCGCAGGGCCAATCGAGCGTTCGCGTCCAGTTCGTGTACGGCACCGACATCAACGCCGCGGCGGTGGACGTCCAGCAGCAAGTAGCCCGCATCCGGGCATCGCTCCCCAACGATCCAAATTTGCAAGAGCCGCAGATCATCAAAGCCGATCCGAACGCCACGCCGGTGCTTTCGTTGGAGGTGACCGATCCATCGCGCTCGCCGCGCGATCTTTCGGACATCGTCGTCAATCAGTTGTCCGACGAGTTGGCATCGGTGCAGGGCGTCGGAAGCGTGAACATCTCCGGCGTGACGCAACGGGCGATCATGGTCGAGCCGGACGCCCATAGGCTTGCTGCGTTCGGCCTCACGCTCAACAGTCTGATGACTCGCATCAGCGACGAAAACGTGGACCTGCCGGCCGGTGTCGTGCAGATCGGCCCGCAAGAGTTCGGCGTCCGGACAAACGCGCTCTACAAAGCGCCCGACCAGGTCGCGGACACCATCGTGACTTTCCAAGACGGCGTGCCGATCCGTTTGCGCGACGTCGCGAACGTCACCGATTCCATCCAGGAACAGCGCGTGTTCACCCGGCTCAACGGTAGACCGTCGCTGCTGATCACGGTGACGGCCCAGCCGGATGCGAACATCGTTGAAGTCGCAAACGGCGTGTCTGACAAGATCAACGACATCAAGCAGCGCTTCCCAAGCGTCCAGTGGGCCACGCTCCTCGACCAGCGCGAATTCATCCTCATGGCATTGGCCTCGCTCGAGCACACGGCCATGTACGGCGCGATCCTGGCCGTGCTGATCATCCTATTGTTCTTGCATTCGTGGCGCGCCACCGTGATCGTGGCCGTCTCGCTGCCGGTCTCGATCTTAGGAACGCTCTTCGTCGCCTACGTCTTCCACGAGACGATCAACACCATCACGCTCGGAGGTATCGCGCTCGGGGTGGGGTTGATAGTCGATGACGCCGTCGTCGTCATCGAGAACATCTCGCGCTTTTTGGGGAAGGGCCTCGCCCCGTCCGCCGCGGCCGAAGGTGCCACCGTTCAGATCTTGGGTGCGGTGATGGCGTCGTCAGCGACGGTGATCACGGTGTTCTTTCCGCTGCTGCTCATACCGGGTCTGCAGGGTCTGATCTTCGGGCCGTTTGCCATCATCGTGATGAGCGCCGTCGCCATCTCGCTTCTCGTTGCGATCACCGCAGTTCCGATGCTCTCGGCCGAACTCTTGCGGCGTCGCGGACAGAACCATACCGCGCCGGAATCCGCCGACCAACCGCGCGGATCGTTCGCCGCTGCATTCGATCGCACGTACGAGCGCTTCGAACGCACGTATCGCGCGGCGCTTTCCTTCTGTCTCGACCGTCCGCTCGCGGTGCTCGGCACCGCCACGGGTTTGTTCGCTCTCACCGTCATAGCGTTGCAGCTCGGCGTCGTGTCCACGGAGATCTTCCCGGCTTCGGATTCCAGATTCTTGCAATTCGATCTGCAAGCGCCGAACGGCACCGCGCTCAACGTCATGAACGCGATCTCGATAACGGTAGAAAATGCGTTCGACCACGATCCGCGCGTCGTCGCCGTAGGTTCCACCGTGGGCCAGACCGGCGGCGGCGGCGGTTCGCGGCCGGTGACCAACCGCGCGAGCATCCAAGTCGCGCTCAAGCCGGGCACGAGCGGTGCAGTGGCTGCCGCGTTCGTCAAGGAATGGCACAAGAAGCTCATGGATGCCGCGTCGAAGGTGCCGCAATCGCCTTCGGAATCGGCATTGCACGACGCAATGGTGGGGACGATCGTGCGCGGTCAGACGATCGACATCGTCCAGCGCCAGATCTCGCAAGGACAGACGGCGCTCGAGTTGGAGATCTTCGGACCGGATATCAACAAGCTGCTCACGATCTCCGATCAGGTCATGGACCAGATCTCGCGGATACCGGGCGTGCTGACGCCAGACAAGAACGTGACTAACTCGCAGCCGGAGATCGACGTCTCCATCGACCGCACGCGGCTCATGGAAGCGGGAATGGGGACTGGCGACTTGGCCCAGTTCGTCAGCACGGCCACGAACGGATCGATCGCGTCGTACTACCAGATCAACGGCATCCAGTATCCGATCGTCGTGGAGATGCCCGCAAGCCAGCGCCGGTCGTATCCGTCGCTGCAGTCGCTCGAGTTCACGCCGTTCGGCTCGGCGTCGGCCGCGGCCGCCTCGGGAGCTGCGAAGGGGACTGCACCCACGTCGACTCTCGGAAGCATCGCCACGCTAACGGAAGGCCTCGGGCCGTCGGCGATCAGCCGCGAAGACCGCCAGCGGCGGGTCGAGATCAGCGCGCCCATCAGCGGTCGACCGCTCGGGCCGATCTTGGTCGACGCGGCCAAAGTGATGAACAACTTCAATATGCCGGCCGGCTATCGCTGGGAGTATGGCCCTGAGATCCAACGCGGCGAAACGAGTTTCAACTCGCTCTACCTGGCCGTCGGCATCGCGATCCTGCTCATCTACATGCTGCTCGCTTCGCAGTTCGAGTCATATGTGGACCCGCTCGTCGTGATGACGTCGATTCCGCTTTCGCTGATCGGCATCATCGGCTCGCTCGTCTTGACCAATCGCGCCTTCGGGCTGACGGCGTTCATCGGCTCGCTCATGCTCGTCGGCATCGCGGTGAAAAACGCCATCCTTGTCATCGAATTCACGAAACAATTGCGCGAAGACGGCGTCGACGCTCGAGAAGCGCTGCTTCACGCGGGGCCTCTGCGGCTGCGGCCGATCCTCATGACGACGTTCGCCACGATCGGCGGCATGCTGCCGCTGGCGCTCGGCATCGAAACCGGCAGCTCCACCCAAGCGCCGCTTGCGACGGTGGTGATCGGCGGGCTCATCACGTCCACATTCCTATCGCTGCTCGTCGTGCCGACGTTGTATCTTTTGATCGCACGGCGCAGCAAAGGGAAGTTCGTCTCGCGCCGCCGCGCACCGGAAGCCGATCCTGGAGCGGCTGAAGAGCCCGTTCCGGTCCTGCGCTGACGTCGCATGCAGCAGCAACGCGTCAGCGAAAATGTGATCGTCTCCGTCAGCGCGCCGGTGGCGACGCTGACGCTGAATCGGCCGGACAAACGCAACGCACTTTCGCTTCAGCTCATGCGTGACTTGACCGCTGCGTTTCGCGCGGCCGGGCAAGACGAATCGATCAGGGCCATCGTCCTCAAGGCGGCTGGAAAAGTTTTCTCCGCCGGGCACGATCTTTCAGAGTTTCCGGGGCGCGACGAAGCGTTCTATCGGGAGCTCTTCGATACGTGCGTCGAATTGATGACCGAGATCCAGTCGGTGCCGCAACCGGTCATCGCCCAAGTCGAAGGCATGGCCACGGCGGCCGGCTGTCAACTCGTCGCCACATGCGATCTCGTGGTCGCCGCCGAGACGGCGACGTTTGCGACACCCGGTGTCAAGATCGGATTGTTCTGCTCGACGCCGATGGTGGCGCTCAGCCGCGCGGTTCCGCGCAAACTCGCGATGGAGATGTTGCTCACAGGCGAACCGATCGACGCGCACCGCGCCCTTGCGGCCGGGCTGATCAATGTGATCGCAGCGCCGGATAAAGTGGAAGAGACAGTCGCGACGCTGATCGCGAAGATCACTCGCTTCAGCCCGTTTGTGATCGGGCTCGGAAAGCGCGCGTTTTATCGCCAAGCCGAGATGGCACAAGACGACGCGTATGCGTTCACGAAAGATGTCATGACGCGCAACGCGGCCGCCGACGCCGCTCGCGAAGGCATCGCCGCCTTCCTGGAAAAGCGCCCACCCAAATGGTGATTGAACGAATTGGCTGAAAGAGCCGACTTGAAGGGGCCGACTTGAAGGGGCCGACTTTATGTCGGCCCGCGTTTTGTCTGCTCGGGCCGATATGAAATCGGCCTCTTCCGGCAAGTCTGCACGGCCCCCGCACGTCACCATGGTATGGTCTGCCCATCTAACGTCAAGATGAGGAGTAGCCATGCACAGTCGCTCGCCGTTTGCCCTTTGGGCCGCAGTTTTGCTCGTCGGAATCCTTGCAGCGTCTTCAATCGAACCGGTCCGCGCGGCGGTAGAATCGCTTTTCTCGTGTGCTTCGACATCCGCGTGCCTCGAATGGGATAACAGCGGCGCCGGTCCAGCGATCAAGGGCGTTTCGACCGGCGGCAACGGAGTGTCAGGCCAGACAAAGTTCAAGAGTCTGGGGAAGACCGCCGGAACGGCTGGGGTGGTCGGCACTGACCTGAGCACAAGCGGCAACCTCGATGCCGGTGTGAGCGGAGTGTCCAAAAACGGCACCGGCGTCATCGGCACCTCTACCGCATACAACGGTATGCAGGGCTTATCAGCCGCCGCCGGCGCGAGCGGCGTCTACGGTCAGAATAGCACGAGCTCGGGCTTCGGCGTAGCCGGCCGCATAACGGCGACTGCGAAAGGCAGCGGCGCCGGCGTTTACGCGGATGGCGGCAACGCCAATAACGCGATATTCGCCCGATCAACGACCGCCGATTCGATCTACGCATACTCCGACCAAGCAACATCGTTCACCGCAAACCAGGGCCCAGACGACAATAGTCCGGAGCTGAATCTGCAGGCCGGTGGAAGCAGTTCGGTGCACGAGATGCTGCGCGTTGTGTCCACTTCCGCTACCGACGTGTTCGACGTGGACAGCGCAGGCTTGATTAATTCGAACAGCGGTATCCAAGTGCTGAATTCACCGGCCCAGGCGGCTCTCTTGGGCAACCTGTCGGGCAACTATCAAAATCCTGCGCTGCAGATTTACGGTGGCGGCTCCGGCACGAATTTCGGGGTCTTCTCGGTTCGCGATGTCAACGGCGATGAACAGATGAGCGTGAGCGACATCGGCAATATCGGGATCCATGGCCTGCTTTTCAGCCATGGATCGTGCTCGTCCGGGTGCATCGTGGGCGGCAAGCGCGTGCGCGCTGTCACCGAGTATACGCCCAAAGAGAGCGAGCCGACGATAGAAGACAACGGAGAAGCGCAGATCGTCGACGGGTCGGCCGATGTCGTCCTCGACCCGAAATTCGCAAACGTCATCGACGCGAATGCCGGCTATCTCGTATCTGTGACACCCGAAGGCGACTGTCGCGGCCTCTACGTGGCGCGCAGATCTGCGCATGGATTTTCCGTGCGCGAACTTCAAGGTGGTCATGCCAGCGTGAGCTTCGAGTATCGGATCATCGCCAAGGAATTCGGCGTGAGCGAGCCTCGACTACCGATGACGACGGTGCCAACCGGCGTTTCTCTCGCGCGATCGATAAGCCACCGGCACGTTTGAAATCATATCCCGAAGGGACCCACTGAAGGGGCCGACTTTACGTCGGCCCCACGTTTCGCTTGCTCGGGCCGACATAAAATCGGCCCCTTCAGATATCCGAGCGAACGATCAATATCCGAGCGAAACGATCGCGAATCGTCAATGGCTGCAGGGCGGCGACTTCGGACGCGACATCAATTCGTCGCGGGTCAGGCCGCGGAGGTTCGTGTCGTCGGCGACTAAGACCGTCGTGATCGCGCCGCACGAGACCACGACATCGTCGCCGAAAAAGCCAAACGGTCCGTGGCGCCCGCGGAGCGCTTCTGCGGGGCCGCCGCCGCTGTCCGGCAACACCACCGCTATGATGGTACCGTCGGGTGCGAATATCGAGGTGACTGTGATTTGCAATCGGCCGCGTCGCCAAAAGGATCGTGCGCGCCGCGCGGCCACGATCGAGCCCCTGCCCAAGGAGCTCTTGGGAATCACGAGCACGCCGTCGACGTACACGTCGTCGACCGTCGACACGCTGAACGATTGGCCGGCGCGAGCCGATCGCGACGATATATCGGAGAGAATGCGAACGCGTATCGTCCGGTCGCTTTCGAGCGTGAGATCGGCGGCGCCAGACGGTCCTCGAACATCGCCGGCGCCGAAGCAGAGCACGCTGAGGATTGCCACGCCCAACAGGCGAACGCGAACGCCATGACTTCTCGAATAATCGCTCATAAACGGACGCCGAAGTTACGGCCGGTCAAAGCGCAATCCTTGATGACGCGCCGCCGCTGCAGTTGGGCGACAAGCGAACCCGAGCTGACCTATCACGATCGCGAGTGGGGCAGACCGACGAAGGACGAACATCGGCTGTTCGAGTCTCTCGTCCTCGAAGGCGCGCAAGCCGGCCTATCTTGGAATACCATCCTTCGCAAGCGAGACGGCTATCGCAAGGCTTTCGCTAGTTTCGACCCTGCCAAAGTAGCGCGCTTCTCGACCGCGCGCATCAACGCGCTTGTGAAAGACCCCGCGATCGTCCGTCACAAGCAGAAGATCCAGAGCGCCGTCGCAAACGCCAAAGCATTTCTCGTCGTCCAGACCGAGTTCGGATCGTTCGCGCGGTACCTCAAATCGGACGCCGGCGTGTCGCCCGATGCGCTAAGCAAAGATTTGCGTTCGCGCGGCTTCAACTTCGTTGGGCCTACGATCGCTCGCGCGTTTATGCAAGCGATCGGGATGATCGACGACCACGAGCCTGGCTGCTGGCGATACAAAGCAAAAGGCCGGCCATAACGGCCGGCCTCTCTTCGTTGGCGTGGTTGCGCGGTTAGTACGCGCTCCGTTGCTGCTGGAAGCAGTCGCGGCAGTAGACGGGCTTGTCTCCGCGGGGTTGGAACGGCACTTCTGCCGGCCCTCCGCAGCTCGAGCACGTGGTTCGGAACATCTCGCGTGGGGCACCGCCGCCGCCGCCGCCGCCGCCGCCGAAGCGACCGCCGCTGGCGCCTGAGGATCCACCGCGGCTGGCTTTGCGCGCTGCACGGCAATCCGGGCAACGGCTCGGCTTGTTCTGGAAACCCTTTTGGGCGTAGAACTCTTGCTCGCCGGCAGTGAAAGTGAACTGCTGGCCGCAGTCCACGCAAGTGATAAGTTGGTCGGTAAACACCTTGGTTAAAACTCCCATTGCGCTCCGTGAGTAATCACGGAGCACTCGTCAGTGATTCGTTTCGGTTGGGGTGCTGACGATCGCTATGGGAGAACCGAGGTTTCCAATTTCGACGTCTGGGGGAGAAGCTCGCCCTACCACAGACCAAAACCACATGAATAATATCACTATTGCATAGCGGAAGGCAAGTGCCGTACCGCTCGGTGGTCCAAGGCCTCGAAATACCGATGCCCGAATGGTGCGGCCGTGGCCGTCGGATCAGTCTCTTTCCAGCAAGGCGCTCGTCGAAATTAGCGACGGCGTTTTTGCTTTGACTCCGGAGATCGCCAGAATATGAGTCGTCTCGCGTTGGTCCTTTCACTCGGTGTCGCGGTCGTGGCGGCGCTCGCGGCGCCATCCCCCGCTTCAGCTCGCACGTTTGCGCTCGATGATCTCAGGCTCTTGATCGATATCCAAGAGCCGCAGATCTCGCCGGATGGGTCGTCGATCGCGATCGTGGTGATCCGGCCGGACTACACCGCCGATACGTACGACACGACACTTGAACTCGTGAACATAGCTTCACATAATCGTCGCGCGCTCACTTCCGGTCGCGACGGCGTGAATTTTCCGCGCTGGTCCCCCGATGGCGGCCGGATCGCGTTCATCGCGGAGACGAGCGGAGACAATCCGACGGCGCAGGTTTTCGTGCTCAGCCTGGACGGCGGCGACGCGCGCCAAGTCACGCACGCCGCAAGCGATGTCCAACAGATCGCGTGGAGCCCGGACGGCAAGACGATCGCCTATGTGACGGCCGACGATTCAAAGACGCCGCCGGACGGGAACAAATACGATGACGGATTCGTCGTGGACAACAACGATTTTTTGGCGACGTCGGCGGCCACCCCGAACCATATCTGGCTCACGGCGGCAGACGGAACCTGGCATCGCCGCCTGACGTCAGGTCCGATGGGACTTCCGAGCATGAATGCGACGTACGCGACCACGTCCGCTATGCGCTGGTCGCCAGACGGCAGATACATCGCGTTCTCGCGAATGCCAAGCGCCGTCGAAGACGACGAATACTTGCAAGACCTGCAGGTGGTGGACGCGAGCACCGGAGCCATCCACAAACTGACGCCGGGCGTCTATCAGATGATGCCCGCGTTCTCTTCCGACGGAACGCAGATACTCTTCGCATTTCCGCACAATGGCGACTACAACCAAGGCAATGAGATCTTCGCGGCGCCGACCGCGGGCGGACCGGCACGTTCGCTGACCGCCGATCTCGACCGAAACGTCCTCATCGCGAAGTGGATGCCGGACGGCGCAAACGTCTTGGTCGGCGCGAACATAGGCACCGCAAGCGCGCTCTGGTTGCAGCCAGCGGGCGGCGGCGCGGCGCAACGCCTCGATCTCGGCGACGTCAACTGGATCAACGATAGCGACTGGGAGCCAGTCGCGGTTGGAAACGGCGGCTCGATTGCATTCACGGGCAGCACCGGAGCGGATCCGACTGAGCTGTACTACATGGCCACCACGACTTCGCCGCCCGTCAAGCTCACGAATCTCAACGATTCGATAGCTTCGCTCGATCTCGGCAAAACGGTCAACATCGACTGGCGTTCGGACGGCTTCGCGGAGGACGGCACATTGACGTATCCGCCGGGATTTGTTCCAGGCCGGAAGTATCCGCTGGCCGTCTTCATCCATGGCGGGCCGATCTGGGCTAACAATACTTCGTTTAGCGACTTAACCCAACTTTTGGCATCGGCTGGATTTCTCGTGCTGCGACCCAACTACCGCGGCAGCGACAATCTCGGCAACGCGTACGAGCGCGCGATCTCGCCCGATGCCGGCGCCGGACCCGGCCGAGACATCATGGCGGGAATCGCCGCCGTCGAAAATCTCGGCATCGTCGACGAGAAACGGATCGGCGTTTCCGGCTGGTCGTACGGCGGCTACATGACGTCGTGGATGATCACGCACTACAAGATATGGAAAGCAGCCGTCTCGGGTGCCGCTGTCGATGACTGGGTCATCGACTACGATGTCGCCGACGATCATAAGGCTGACGCATTGCAGCTCGGCGCGACGCCGGAGAGCGATCCCGCGCTCTATCGTGCCGTCTCACCTCTGACGTACGCCGCAAATGTCACCGCGCCGACGCTCATCATGTGCGATACCGGTGACCCGCGCGTGCCGATTCCAGAATCGTATGAGTTCTATCACGCGCTCAAAGATTACCACGTGCCCGTCTCGTTTGTGGCGTACCCGGTCGACGGTCACTTGCCGCCGGATCCGGTGCGCAACGCGGACATCGACCGCCGCTGGGTCGCCTGGCTGAAGGACCACATGTAGGGGAACGAACCGAAGATATCTTACCGAAGGGATACTACTGAAGGGGCCGACGCTAGTCGGCCCTCGTTTTTTTTGCGCGTTCGAATTCCAGAAACTACGATGAGTAGAACACTCTTGTATATTGGTGCCATCCGTTATCGCGCGGCCATTTCGTCAGTGATGTGACCTTCAGTGCCGCCTTGTCGAATCGAGCACAACCGGACGGACTCGACACGGACATCGAAACCAACCTGCCGCCCCACTCGACATTCGCGACGATGACCGCCTTGTAGCAATGCCCGTCTCCCGGCATTCCTTTGACTTCCAATTCGTCGTGCGATCTTGAGGGCGTCTTAAACTCGCTGATAAGGTACTCTGCGGCGCTGGCGCAATCGCAGTGCGCTGCGCCGATCGCAGGCACCGCGCACATATTCGCGACAAGCGCCGCTGCGGCCAACGGCGGCAGAAAGATCAGTCCGATTGATTTCGTCAACGGTCACGCCCGCTAGGGCCGAATAGCGTCGGCCCCTTCAGTTCGGTGGCCCCTTCAGCTCGGCTTCAATACTTCCAACTGATGAACGCGGTGTAGACCCGCGGCGGTCCATTCTTCTCCGCCTCGTAGGGGAACGGACTGTAATTATACTGGAACGGCTCGGTCGCGGCTGCGGTGTTCATGCCCGACGTCGCGCACGGAATCCCGAATCCGCAGTTCTGATAGAACGGATTGTTGAAGGGCGCGGCGCCTGAGTAGTTGCCTAGCAGGTTCTCACCTCGAAGCCCGACCGTGTATTCCTGTCCACCTCTGCCGAACTCTTGAGAAATCGTCATGTTGAGCGTCGCGAGGCCCGGACCCTTGAGGCTGCCGGGATCGTTGCCTTCCGGCGTGCCGCGCGAACCGATGATCGTCGTACCGGTAGCGTCCGTGTAATAATATGCCTCTGACGAGCCATTCGGATTGTTGACATCGGTGTTCAGCACTTGCACTGGGACCGTCTTGCCGCTCGGAAGCGTCTCATAGATGTAGACCATCTTGCCGACGCCGTAGCGATATCCCGACTCGTACGGCACTTCCATCGAGACATGCAGGCCGTTGGGCGTATCGTACACCAAGTTTGCGGTGGCGGTGATTGGCGCGACGTACGTGACGTGGAAGAAGTGATTCGCCGCGACGGCAGCGTTGTTCACCGTCGGGAAGAAGTCGGAATCGTAGTTCGCAAAGGTGTTGTCGTAGGTGGCTGAAAGCGTACCTGTAAGTCCGCGCTGGCGGTGTACGTCAAACGCGACTTCGACGCCGGTGTTCTCGTTGATGCCGGCATTGTATTCATGGGCGGGGCCGAAGACCGGCAGACCCGTGACAGAGTTGTTGAACAAGAACGACGAGCTCGATACGACGTAGTCCGTGCCTTTGCGATAGTAGGGCGTGATCCGCAGCTCTTTGCCGCCGCCGAAGTCGTGTTCCCACGACGCGTCATAGTTGATGGCGCGCTGCGGCCGTACCGGTGTATAAGGTTCGAAATTGTTCGTCGCCTGGTCGATCAGCGTTTGCTGATACAGATTGGTGATATGGTTCGTCGTGCCGAAACCCGGCAGCGGCACGAAGCAGCCGTTTGCGATGTTGCAGTTCTTCAGCGAGGTCGGAATATCAAAGGTGTTCTCGACCGCCGCGAGCGGCACGAACTCGATGTTCTTGCCGTACGAGAAGCGCAAAACGTTGCGCTCGCTCAGCTGATACGTGAGCGCGAGGCGCGGGCTGAGCTGCGACGGCGCCGTCACGTCTGCGCCTATAGGCTGGCCAGGTATGGTCGTGAGGATCGGATTGTTCGGGTTTGCCGGGTCCGGCGAGATGACGTACGAGGTATTGGCTTGCGCAGCATTTGCAGGCAGGCTATAGACCTGCTTGTCGAAGCGCAGACCCAAGACAACCGTGAAGCGGTCGGTGGGCTGCCAACGATCCTTGACGTAGATGTCGAAGCGGTGGATCGGATCATTGGACTGCGAGTTGTCGGTGACATACCTTTGCAGAGGCGCAAGGGCGGCACTAGTCGGAAGGTTGGCCGCGGATCCATTTATGATGGCGCCTGTCGCATTGATCGCTGCGTTGAGCGGCGCGATGTAGCAGCCTCCCCAGCCGCCCGACGGACCCGGGCCAGCTCCGAAGCTGCTGAATGCACCGAACGGCGCGTTGGTGGAGTTCAGGCAACCTGTGTCTTCAAGGGGCTCGGCGAGATTGTCGAACCACGGGAAGATCGCGGTGTTTTGATTCTTGAAGTACGTGGCGTCAGCACCTAACGCGATCTCGTGATGGGCGTTGATCTGATCGGTGAAGTCGGTCCCGATGCCGAGCCCAGTCGTCTGGAGATCCTGGTACGTGTCCGAAAATGATCCCAAGTTGTACGGATAGCGCGATACGAGATTCTCGCTCGTCCGGTGCAGCGTGATGTCGCCGAACGAAGACGACGTGAATTGACGCTTGAAGTTGATCTTGTCGATCACCGTGTTAAAAGTCTGTGTGTCAGCTACGCCAATGTTCTGGTGCGAGATATGCTGACTCGGATACAATTCGAAGTAGTCGCTGAGCGGAACGGACAAGAAGTTGCCGCTGTCGTCTGAGATATTCTCCGTGCCGAGTATTTCCGTCTGGTTATTCGAACCGTACGGCGCGATCTTGCCGTCGACCAAGTAACCGAAATTTATCGTCGATCCGCTGAGCTGGCTCAAGAACTGTACTTCGTTGGACTGGTCTTTACCGAAGTGATAGAAGAAGTTCATAACTTCGTCGTTGAGCGTGAAGTAATCTTGCAGTGCGAGGTTTGCGGGCAGAATCGTACGCTTGTCACCGTATTCGGTGCCGTCGCGCTGCCCGTCGTATGAGAAGTAGTACGAGAACTTGTTGTCCGGAGAGGCGCTGCCCCAATCCATCGAGAGCTCATGACCAAAGGTCGAAAACGTGGCTCGGCTCGTCGTCTCACCGGCACCAGGATAAGCGCCGCGGTTGACCACTTCGTTGATGACGCCGGAGTTCGTGTTGCCCTCGGAGACGTCGTAGCCGCCGGTCGAAAGCTGCACGCTGCGCACGCCGTTCAAGGAAGCGGCATTGAGGAACTGCCCGGTCACCGCGTCGGTATTGTCCACGCCGTCCAATTCGTATCCGACGTCGTTCTCAGCGCCGGCGCGAATCGTTGGAAAGCCGGCGTTGTCGGTGGTGACGCCCGGCAACGCATTGAACGCTTGGAAGCCGTTGGGGTCCTGCGGGGTGCCGTTGAGGTTGGAGAGCGTCGTCTGATTGATGACGTAGGTATCCGCGGTCTGCGTCGGCTGGATGAGCGAGGTGGTTCCGCGGACCGTGACGCGCGCCAAAGTCCTGGCTTCCGTCTGCATGTGACCATCGACGCGCAGACTCTGGTCCTGCGTCGTCGTGGCGCCCGGAATCGTGACCTGCTGATATCCGGCCTTCGTAAACGTCACCGTGTACGTATCGAGCGGCAGGCCGTTGAGCGCATAGAAGCCGTTCGGCCCCGTCACTGTGTGCGTCGAATACGACGGGGCGGCGGCGGAAACCGCGACACCGGCGAGCGGGTGCCCGGCCGCGTCGGTGACGTAGCCCTGCATGCCGCCGGTTGTGCCGGCGATCGATTTCGAGACTCCCGTGAAGCCGAATACCAGAGTCGCGATGACCATAACCAAAATGATTGCGAGCCGTGAAATGCTCTTCATGACAACCTTCCGCAAGAAACGCCCGAGGAACGACGTTTGACGTCGCATCCGATGCGATATCAGTGGGTTCTTTTGTGCGTTCGAAAACTCTTGCGTGTTAGGCGTTCATTCTGTCTCACCGAATTAACGAACCAATAATGAAGAAGGAACGCGATTTTATTCGGCCGCGTCCCTTCTCATGTGTCGTGCATCGAACATCACCGCCCTCTCTAATCTTGCGGTCATGGCACCGGATGCAGTCGTGCGCCCGGCTTTGGCTGCGCGTGGCGTCCGCGATCGAGCCGCATTCCGGCGCCGATGACGAAGTAGCCGATCTTCACGAGCCATCCGGCGATGCGTCGACGCGCGGGATAACCCCGGCGACGTGCAAGCCGAGCAAGCCGGCCCGAATCCGCTTCTGCCATGAGCGCGTCTCGATGCTGGCGCGCAGCCGACCACGTGTATGTGTGCATGTGAACTCCCTCCTTTCAATGTTTAACTAGAGCTTGCGTCGCGCGTTTGCGAACACAGCGGTATAAAATGAAGAGACCTCCGCTTTTGCGGAGGCCTCGACTCTAGTTGACGATCCCCGGCTCGCGGCCGGTTTGATCATGCTCGATAGAGTCGACGCTCCCCGCGAGGCGCTCCAGCGCCTTCGCTGACAAGCCGGCGCGCTGCAACAGTCGGAATCACGGCGAGGCCGTGGTTTCCGCTGGTGCATTTCCGCGTCGTGGTCATCGGCATAGTGTATCGTTTCCTCCGCTTGTCAAGAAGGTTCACGAAATACTACCACGCGCGCACTGCGGGTGTCAATGCTCGATCGACGGAAGGGGCCGACTTTATGTCGGCCCAAGAAAAAAGTTGTATTCAATGATCGACCTGCGGCGAATCGTCGTGCGGCTCTCGGCCGCATACGGCGCGGATCGAGATTCAGAAATACGCGATCCCTTCGCGCTGGTTCTGTACGAGAACATCGCGTATCTCGCGACTGACGATCGCCGCCGCGCCGCGTTCAACGCGCTGCGTCGTAGCATCGGTCTGACCCCACGCAAAATCGCGGCTGCGTCGGACGCCGCGCTCATCGCTGCTGCCTCTCAAGGCGGCGTTTATCCGGAACTCCGCGCGGCTCGGATGCGCGAGGCGGCACGACTGGTCCTGGACGAGTTCGGCGGCGACGTTGCGAAGATTTTGCGAGAAGAGCCGAAACGCCGCCGCCAACTGTTGAAGAGATTTCCGGCGATAGGCGACCCCGGAGTTGATAAGATTCTGCTTTTGAGCCGGACGCAACCGGTGCTCGCGCTCGATTCGAATGGGCTGCGCGTGCTCACGCGACTCGGCGTCGCGCAAGAGAAAAAGAGTTATGCGGCGACGTATCGGGCGGTCCAAGAAGCGGCTGGAGAATTCGGAGCGCGCGATTTCGATCTGCTTATCACGGCCAACGCTGTTCTTGCTCGACATGGCCGCGAAATATGCAAACGGACCGCGCCGTTGTGCGAACTCTGCGTGATCAACCGCTCCTGCGCGTACTACCGCACTATCCCGAAGGGGCCGACTTTACGTCGGCCCGGACAAACGTAACGTGGGCCGACTAGCGTCGGCCCCTTCAAAATCCGAGCAAACGATCGAAGCTACAGCATCACCAAGCCGCGGCGGATGCCCTCGGTGACGGCCTCGGTTCGCGAGCCCGCGTTGAGCTTTGACAGAATCGACGCGACGTGGAACTTGACGGTGTGCTCGGAGATGCGCAACTTACGTGCGATCGATTTGTTCCCGGTACCGGCTGCGAGAAGTCGCAGGACGTCGCGCTCGCGCGGAGTCAATCGGGAATCGTCGTGGGCATCGCTCGACCAGCGCGCTTCGGGGCTGACTGCGCCGAGAGCCAGAACCGTCTGCGGTGCGACGACGACCAAGCCGGCCGCCGCGGCTCGGACGGCGGCGACCAGGGTATCGTCTGCAGCCTCGCTCGGCAGAACGCCGCGAGCGCCCGACCGCAAGAGCGCGGCAACCGAGTCGACCGAAGCGTCGGTGAGGACCAATGCGACGCCATGAACAGCAGAAACGCTGCGCGCATCGTCGCTCCGACCGAGATGCACGATCACGACATCCGCCGACTTCGCGTCAGCGGCACCGGCGACGGTCGAAGTTCCAGCTAGTTCGAAATCCGGCTCCCTGGCGATCGCCGACGCGATCGATTCACGCAGCTCCGGCGCATCGCTTGCGACGATGATGCGGATCATGCAGCGCGGTCGGTACGTTTGGTCGATGACCCGGTCGTGACGACGAGTTCGCGTAAAGAGCCGCCGCGCAAGACCTCAACGCGCATCGACGTTCCGGGTTCGCGATCGCCGAGTTCGCGCTCGAGCACGCCGGGCCGGTCAAACGATCGCCCCTCCACGCTGACGATGATGTCGCCCGCGATCACGCCCGATCGCGCGGCCGGGCCGCCGGAAATGATCTCGGCGACAAGCAAACCGAGCTTGCCCTCTGCGCTATCCAATCGTACGATCTCGGCGCTGATCCCGATCCATGCTCTCTCGCCCCGCAGGCGCAGAAATCGCGCGACGCTTTCGCTCGGTACCGCGAGCGCCAGGCCATACGCGATCATGCTGTTCACGCCCACGACTCGTCCTCGCGCATCCATGAGTGGACCGCCGGAATTACCCGGCGCGAGCCTGACATCCGCTTCGATCCAACGGTGGACTCGGCCGTCCGCGTCGATCGGCTTTCGATGGACGATACCGAGCGTCAACGCGCCGGCGATGCCCAAGGGCGCGCCGAACGCGGCGACGATGTCACCCACGCGCAGATCGGCGGCGTTTCCGATGGACGCCTTTCCAAGACCGGCCGACGGCGCGTCAAAACGCACCTCCGCCAGATCCCGCTGCTCGTCTCGAAACATGACTTCGCCCTGAAGTGTCGCACCGTCGCGGAGCTTGACGCGTGCCCGTCTCGCCGAACCGACCACGTGGGCGTTGGTCACGATGACCCCGCGGTCCCAGATGATGCCGCAGCCGCCGCCGCGATTGCTCACCGACAGTTCGACGGTCGCCTGCCCCATCGTTTTCGCGAGCTCAGCGCCAGCGTAGAAATCGAATGACGACATGTCAGTCGGCTTCTTCGGCCGGGCGCTCGCCGATCGCGATCTCGACTTCGACCACGCGGCCGGCGCGGATGAGCGACGCCTTAGCCTTGCGTCCAGCCGCGTTGTCGCTCAAGTACGCCAACACATCGTGGACGTCGGTGATCGCGCTGCCATCGAGCGCGATCAGCACGTCGCCGAGCATAAGCCCGGCGCTCGATGCCGGCCCGTCAGGCTCGACCGAAAGTATGATGACCGCTTCTTCGTTCTCGATCTTCAATTTCTGGCGCACGTCTTCGGGGATGCGCACCTGCTGCATTCCGACTCCGAGGTAGCCGCGCGCGGTGCCGCCGCGGGTCAACAGAGAGTGCACCGTGCGATCTACCGTGGCAGCCGGAAGCGTCAAAGCGGTCTGGCGCGAGAGCCCGCTCGTGTTGATGCCGATAATCCGCCCGCGGCCGTCCACGAGCGGACCGCCCGAAAACCCGCTATACAATGTAAGATCAGGCCGGATGAGGCGCTCGACCCGGCCGCCCTGCCAAGTCCGCCAGGGCCCGCCAAGCGCACTGATGACGCCCATCGTCGCGGCGACGCCGTCATCGTCGGATCGAGCGATCGCGATTGCGATCTGCCCGACCGCGAGGTCGTCGGGCGGCGCGAAATCAGCGGTGCGCAGCCCGGCGCCTTCAAATCGCAGCACGGTCAGGTCCACGCCTGGGTCGCGGCCAACGAGTTCGGCAGGCACGCAACGGCCATCGGGCAACGTGAGCTCGATCTCGGCATCACGCTTGACCGTATGGTCCGCGGTCACGACGATGCCTTCGCGCCAATGGACGCCGCTCGACGTGGAGCGACGGCGCGCGTCGACGGCGACGACGGCGCCGGAGGCTTGTGCGACGGCAGTCGCGATGTCGTCGGAAAGAGATACTAGTGCGCTCAAGATATTCGCTCCATCTCGTTTTACGTATTTTCTGAAGGGGCCGACTTTGAAGGGGTCGACTTTATGTCGGCCCGGGAGAAATCGCGCTCGCTAATTATGACACCTGCCGCGGCTTCCGCGCAGCCGGTAAAAAGGCTAGGCTGCGGCGGCAGGAAACGTGCGGGGCGGCCAAGCCGGCGAATCGAAGCGCGCGAGCATGCTCGGCTCCAGTCCATTCGCGATCCTGCACTCGCGATCGTACGATCCAAAAGACAAGAAATCGCGCCCGCACGTAGACTTGCGTCGCGTCGCACGCTACTTCGCGCCGTACCTTCGCGAGGAATCGCTGGCGCTGGTCTGCATCCTCGCGTCGGGCGCGCTCGGACTGCTGCCGCCGCTGTTCACGCTGCGCATTATCGACAGCGCGATCCCGCATCACGACATGACGGAGCTTCTGTTCGACGTCGGCGGGATGGTGGCAAGCGCGCTGGCCTCGGCCGCCATCGGAGCCGGGCAAGGGTATCTCAACGCCATCGTGGGCGAGGGCATCATGCGCGATATGCGCGACGCGCTCGTGAGCCATCTGCATCGCATGCCGCTGTCGTTCTTCACCTCCACCAAGACCGGCGAGATCATGAACCGCGTCTCGAGCGATGTCGATGCGATCGACAACGTCGTGACCGGCACGCTCGCCTCGATCGTGCAGAACGTGGTCTGGATTCTGACGACCGCCGTCGCGATCTTCATCTTGGACTGGCGGCTCGCGCTGCTCTCGCTCGTCGTCATCCCGATCATGATCGTGCCGCTCGATCCGGTCGGCACGCGCATGTATACGGTCCGCAAGCAGACCCGCGAACAGCGCGACGTCATCGAGAGCCTCATCCAAGAGACGTTGTCGCTCTCCGGCATCACCTTGATCAAATCGTTCGTGCGGGAGAAACGCGAGGCGAAGCGCTTCCACGACGCCGGCACGAAGTTGATGAAGCTCGAGATCAACCTGGCGATGGTCGGCCGCTGGTTTCTCGCGATCGTGATGGCGCTGCTCGTCATCGGCCCGGCGATGATCTGGTTGGGCGGCGGCTTCCTTGCCGTGCGCGGCGTGATGACCATCGGCGTGATCGTCGCGTTCGTGCAGTACCTCGCGCGCTTGTATGGCCCGGCGTCCGCGCTTGTGGGCGTGCAAGTACAAGTGGTCAGCGCGTTCGCCGTCTTCGAGCGGATCTTCGCCTACCTCGACATGACGCCGGAAGTGCCGCGCTCGCCAAGCGCGATCGACTTGGGCCTTGCCAAGGGGACGATCGATTTCGAGGCGGTGCGATTCAGCTACGCGCCAGAACGCGTCGTGCTCGATGGTGTGACGCTGCACGTCCGCCCCGGCCAGCTCGTCGCACTCGTCGGCCCGAGCGGCGCGGGAAAGACGACGATCGCAAATCTCGTGCCGCGTTTTTACGATCCGCAGGAAGGCAGCGTGCGCGTGGACGGTCACGACGTCCGCGACTTGGAGTTGGAGAGCCTGCGGCGCAACATCGGCATCGTGACGCAAGAGACGTTTCTCTTCCATACTACGATCGCCGAGAATCTGCGCTACGGCAAACCAGATGCGAGCCTCGACGAGCTTCAAGCCGCATGCAGGGCTGCGAACATCGACGCGTTCATCTCGACGCTGCCGGACACGTACGAAACAGTCGTGGGCGAACGCGGCCACAAGCTTTCCGGCGGCGAACGACAGCGGTTGGCCATCGCTCGCGTCTTGCTCAAGGACCCGCGTATCTTGATCCTCGACGAGGCGACGAGCTCGCTCGATTCCACGTCCGAATCGTTGATCCAAGACGCGCTGGTGCCGCTGATGCGAGGGAGGACAAGCCTCGTCGTCGCGCACCGCTTGTCCACAGTCTTGCGCGCCGACGTCATCTACGTGATCGATCGCGGTCGCGTCGTGGAAGCGGGCACACACGGCGAGCTCATCGCTCGCGGCGCGGCGTACGCGGCGCTCTATGCCGCCCAATTCCGTGAATGAAGGTAAAAAAATGCGAAAGCTGATCTATTCGATGAACACGTCGTTCGATCTATACATCGAAAGCCGCGATGGGAACTTCGCTTGGGCCATGCCGAGCGCCGAATTGCACAAGCACTACAACGCTCTGATCGCGACAGCGACAACGCATCTGTCTGGCCGCCGCCTGTGGGAGACGATGTCCGCGTACTGGCCGACAGCCGAGTCCGATCCTGAGCGCACGCCGGAGTCGCTCGAATTCGCTCGGTTTTGGAACGCAGCCGAACACATCGTCTTTTCGAGGTCTCTGCAGAAGGTCGAGCACGGCGCGCGTTTGGTGCGCGACGGTGTCATCGATGAGGTGAAACGCCTGAAGGCGGGTGTCGGGAGCGACATGCTAGTCGGCGGTCCTGGTCTTGCATCGGCGCTCGTCGACGCCGGCCTCGTCGACGAGATCCACGCTTATATTCACCCGGTCTTCGTCGGCAGCGGCAAGCCGTTTCTTTCCGGACTCAAGGATCGGCTTGATCTGACGCTGCTCGGTCTGCACACTTTCGCGAGCGGCGTGGTGCAGCTTCGCTACGCCCCGCGGATTCGTCAAAACGACTGAAGGGGCCGACGCTAGTCGGCCCTAGATAACAAAACAGGGGCCGACATAAAGTCGGCCCCTTCAAATCGGCCCCTTCAGAAAATTCCGGCTATTTGGATTGGTGGAGGATGAAGTTGTTGCCCTCCGTGTCCTTCCCGAAGGCCATCTTGCAGACGGTCGTATCTTCGATTTCATCGCCGATCATGACGCCCCGAGCCTTGCACGATGCAACAGAATCCATCAGGTCATCGGTTCCGAACATCACGCCGTTGCCCTCATGCCACGGAACATGCGGCGACATATACAGCCCGAACGTCGCGCCATCTGAGAAAGTCCACTCGGCGCCCGTATCGCCGAACGTCACTGTTGGCGCGAATCCCAAAAGCTCCGTATAGAAATTCACGGCTCGCTCGACGTCCTTCACAAGATAATATGTCGCGTCGATGCGGTTGATCTTCGTGGCGGTCTGCGCCATCGGTCTCTCCTTCAAAATCGTAGCGTGCGCAATCGAGGGCCGCTCCATTCGGCCGAAGGTTTGCGACATCCCGTCGTCCTAGCCGACGGTGCGGCGAGGGCAGTTCAAACGACTGGACGAACGCGGCTTCGTGGCCACGCATTCATCTCGCGGCGATCAAGGACATATACTTACGCGCCTCGAGGCGTTTAGCGATATCGTGATCGGGCTGACGCTGTCAGGGCTTGCGTTTTATCTGCAGGTGCCCAAATCGGTTCAAGAAGCGGTCGCACACCCCGCGCCCTACATCGCGTTTTTGGCGAGCTTTGCGATCATCTGCTCGATCTGGTGGATGCACAATCGGCTGTTCGCATATTTTTTCTACGCCGACGCGCTTTCGATCGTACTCAACTTCATGCTGCTGGCGTCGGTCGTGCTGCTCGGCGTCGCGCTGCAGATTTTCTTCAAGTTCGCCGACGGGGCGCAATCGGTGGTGATCTACGCGGCGTGCCTCGGGCTGGTCTTCGGTTTGATGAGCGTGCTTTTCGCCAAGGGCCTAAAAGACAAACGGATCGTTCAGCCCGCAGAAATCCGGCGCGAGGGGCTTGGCCGCGCACGCCGCTGCGGCATCGTGGGCGTGGTCATGGTTGCTTCGCTCGCGGCGCTGCCGTACGGCGCTCAAACGGTTGAATATTGTTGGCTTGCCGCGCTTCCGCTTGTCACGCTGACGCGTATGATGGAACGGCGAGAAGCGGCTTAGAGAGCCGGCAGGTCCCAGAGAACTACTTCGCCCGAGCCGCGCAGCGCGAGTTGATCCACGCCGCCGATTCTCACCGCGTCGCCCGGTTTGAGCCGCGCGCCGTTCGCCTCGATGGCGCCATCGGCGACGAACAAGAATCCCAGCCGGCCCGCTGCAAAATTGTGTTCCAAAGCCGCCTTCTCGATGCGTGCGACTCTGAGTCCGGCATCTTGACCTAGCCGCACCGCGGCATTCGGGAGCGATGCTCCGCCAGCGACCTCGAGCCAATGGTCGAAGCGATCCGCGAGCGTGAAGTCGCGCTGTCCGTAAGCAGGCGGCCGGCCGGCGCGATCCGGCACGACCCACATCTGCACGAAATGCAGTTCCGATGCGCTCGAATGGTTGAATTCCGAGTGCCGAACTCCGGTGCCCGCGCTCATGTACTGGACGCCGCCCGGTCCGACGACGCCATGATTACCCATGCTGTCCTTGTGCTCAAGACTGCCGTCCAGGACGTATGTGACGATCTCCATGTCGCGGTGCGGGTGGGTCGGAAAGCCTTCGCCGGCGGCGACGTAGTCGTCGTTGAAAACGCGCAGCGCGCCCCACTGCACATTCGCCGGATCATGGTAATCGGCGAAGCTGAAGGAGTGGTACGTCCGCAGCCAGCCGTGGTCGGCGAAATAGCGATCGCCCGCGCGCTGGACGTCGAAAATCTTGGTAGGGACTTGCATCTTTGGGGGTCCTCCGCGATAGATTATGCCTGCCGTCCTTGCTTCTGTCAAGTATGTTGCTAATTAAAAGTAAGGAATGTACCGCTCCCGGGTCCAAACAGGCTACCGAGCGTAAGTACCGCATGCTATAATGGCGCAAGAATATGAGCGAACAATCAAGCGACGGCTCGAGCGACTTCTGCCCTCGCTTCCACCACGCGATCGAATTGATCGGCAAGCGCTGGACCGGAGCGGTCCTTCGCGCGCTTTTGCGTGGGCCGCGTCGCTTCAATGAACTGCTGGGCGCCATACCGGATCTCTCGGATCGGCTGCTCGCCGAACGGTTACGCGAACTCGAGGGCGAGGAAATCGTCTCGCGCCACGTCGACCCCGGCCCGCCGGTGCGCGTCGCCTACGAACTGACGGCTTCAGGCAAGGAATTGGAAACGGCGTTGACCTGTGTCGGTCAATGGGCCGAACGTTGGGTCGCGCCGCCGAAACGTAAGCGCACCGCCTAAACGAATCGAACGAACGATTATCTAGCCGATCGAACGACTACCTGATCGAAAGGGGCCGACTTAATGTCGGCCCACGTTGTTTTTGCCGGGCCGATATAAAATCGGCCCCTTCATTGAGGCCCCGGCCCCTTCAGTGAGGCCCCGGCCCCTTCGAAATATCCTCAAGAATTGTGGCGCAGGCTGCTTCGATCGCCGATCCATTGCGCTGGCGGTATCGCCCAATAGCGCGCGATACCGTTGAGAGGTTCCGAATACCGTCGGCGAATTTCGCAGAACTCTTTCCAAGCCGGCTCCGTATCTCGAAGCGCATACCCCGCCGCAGCCAGTCGAGCGCGGGCGTCGTCGTACTCTCGTCGTTCGACGCCGGCTCCGCCTTTGAGCGGCATGTTGAAGAAGTCTGCGAAGTCGTGGGTGGCATGCGTGCCGAGCTCGATCAGCAGGGCTGCCTGGCCGCTCGATTCGCCTTCCACCGTCGTGATCAAAAGCGTCGCGGCATCGAGCATGGCGCCGAGCGCGGCGATCCACGATGCGTTGTCATGCGTCGATCGAAAGTAGAAAAGAATCGGATACGACAAGTGTGAATCGAGGATCTCCGCTATCCATCTCTGCATCTCGACGAAACTGTCGCTCATGTGCGAGCGGATGTCGAATTCGGCGTACGTCACGAGAAACGCGACGCCGGACGGCGGCGCACCGGCGCGTGAGTCCGTCATCGCGACCCTGACCTCGCGCCGCTGAAACGACGAGATGATGGAGAACAAGAACGTGAGCACCACAGCGACGATGCCGAGTCCAAGAGCGCCCGCCACGATAGACGTCATGCGCGCGGGCAGCGTCATGGCGACGTAATCTCCAAAGCCGATCGTCGTGAACGCCGTCCCCGCGAAGTAGACCGCATCGCCGAAACTATCGAGGGTCGGCTTGATCTGAGCGCGCATCCCGTAGTCGATCAATCCGAAGCCGAGGATGTTGCAGGCTTCCCAGAGCGCAAGTAGCGTGATCAACACAAACGGCGCGAACATCCCCAAAAAACTGTCGCGCCGCTCCATGTTTTGCATAGAGAGGCCGATCGATCGCCAATACGGCCATAGCGTTCGGACATAGATCACGCTCAAGCGCGCGCTCACGGAGACCGGTCGCGGCACGAGCACGGCGAAGAAGATGTCGCCCAGCACCCAGACTATGAGAAGTACACCTAGAGTGATGTAGAGAGCGTTCATCCGGGCCATGCTTGCGCCGCGGCGGCGGTTGCCCCTTGTCGGCGCATCGAACGGACGAGCGGGAGCAAAGTTCGACCCGGGGTTCGATTTTCGAGGTCTGCCGCGAGCGACCCAAGTCGGCTACGATCGATGCATGTCGGACATCGCATCCTACTGGCGCGAGCAGACGCGCAAACGCCGCCTTCGCGCACGCGAACTCGGGCTCTGCGTTATCTGCATGAGCGCGCAGGCCCGACCCGTCCGCAAAACGTGCGAGCGCTGCTGTGCCGCGGCCACCGCCGCGACCAAAAAACGACGAGAACTTCGGCGCCGAACGCCGATAGATAGAGTATAGGCGCCTAACGCGCGCCGCCAAACTCCAGAGCGTTGGGCAAAGGGAGGTCGCAAGGATGCCAACCCACGCGCCGCCGACATCCGAAGAATCGGCCGCCATCTACGCCGAGGCGAAGAAACTCGCCGTCAGAATAAAGACGAAGCGCGGCGAGATCGTCTTTGAGTTCTACCCGGATGACGCGCCGAGCACGGTGGCAGCATTTGTCAAACTCGCGCGTGCCGGATTTTACAACGGCCTAAAATTTCACCGGGTCGAACCCGGATTCGTCATCCAGGGTGGCTGCCCACTCGGCGACGGTACCGGCGGACCGGGTTACAACCTCAAGGCGGAATTCAATGATCGCAAACACGTGCTCGGCACAGTCGCGATGGCGCGCGCCGCGAGCCCCAACTCCGCGGGATCTCAATTCTACATCTGCTTGGGTGACGCCAAGTTCCTCGACAAACAGTACACCGTCTTCGGCCATGTGACGCAGGGCATAGACGCGGTGAAGGCGATTCAGGTGGGCGATGTAATGGAATCAGTGGTCGTCGAGTCTAAGGCGTAGGGGGAACTATGACTCGTATAACAAGTTCGGGACGTAACGCGTCCATTATCGCCATCTCCGCGCTCGCGCTCACGCTCGGCGCGTGCGCGCACGCGGGTTCGGCCAGCGCTAGTCAGCCGGGCATCATCAAGATCGGGGTGAGTCTGCCCATCACGGGCGTCGACGCATCCGACGGCGTGCCGGCGACCGAAGCCGTCAAGCTCGCGGTGGAAGATGCCAACGCGCACGGACTCGTGCCGGGATTCACGCTTCAAGTCGAAGTGCTCGACGATGCGGTGAACGGGCTGCACAACGCGAAGCGCGGCGGCGAGAACTTTCAACGTCTTAACGAAGATGGCGCGGTGCTCGGCGTGATCGGTCCGCTCAACAGCGACGTGGCGCTGACCGAGATCCCGCTGTCGAATGAAGACGGCTTAGCCCTCGTCAGCCCCGCGAACACGAGCCCCGGACTCACCAAAGGTACGCAAGCGCTCGAACTTCGCAGAGCGCACCCGGATCAAGTGACGTATTTCCGCGTCTGCACGACGGACGACATCCAAGGGCCTGCGGGCGCGACCTACGAGTATCAGCAGTTGAAAGCGCGCACGGCCTACGTGGTGGACGATTCGAACACGTTCGGCCGCGGCATTTCCGACGAATGGGCCCGTCAGTTCGAAAGCGAGGGCGGCCGAATACTCGCGCACGAGCATTCCAACGGTCAGAGCGCCGACTATGCTCCTATCGCGGTACGCATAAAAGCCGCGCATCCGGATATCGTCTTCTTCGGCGGCGAGGCGGGAACGGGCGGAGCGAAATTCAAGATCGCGCTCGACGCCGCCGGTCTCGGCAGCACGCCGTTCGCATCCGGCGACGGCATCCAGAACGCCGAATACCTCAATCTCACCGGCAAAGACGCCGAGAACAGCTACGCGACGGTCGCTGCGGTTAACGCCGACGCGCTGCCGTCGGCGGGCGAGTTCGTGCGCACCTATCGCGCGCGCGAGACCGCGCCGCTCGGCGCGTATGCCGCTAACTCGTACGCCGCTGCGCAAGCGTTGATCGCCGCCATCGCGCAAGCCAGCGCGGATGATAAGGGTGCGCTTCCTTCGCGCGCCGATGTGCTCGCGAAATTGCGCGCGACACAGAATGTGCCCACCGTGATCGGCTCGTTCTCCTTCGACGAGAACGGCGACACGAGCGAGCACATCATCTCGATCTACAAAGCGCGCGCCGGGAAGTGGGCCTTTCTCTATCAACGGGATTTCGCGTCAGGTCCCTAAAATCAAGGGGAAGTCCACGGGTTGAACGCTCGTTCCGTGGGTTGAACGGGGCTAGTCGCATATGTCCATCGCGCCGGCGAAGATCTTGGCGTCGCTCTCGATCAACGGGAGCGTCGTGGAATGCGCGTTCAATCCGAACAAGACGCTGCTCGAAGTCCTGCGCGAAGACGTAGGGTTGACCGGAACAAAGCACGGCTGCGAGATGGGCCACTGCGGCGCGTGTACCGTGATCGTCGACGACTTGCCCGTGCTTTCGTGTCTGACGCTCGCGGTCGAATCGATCGGACACGAGATCAGGACGATTGAAGGCGTCGCGCGCGACGGCGTGCTGCATCCCGTGCAGCGCGCGCTGGCCGAGTCGGGCGGCGCGCAGTGCGGCTACTGCACGCCGGGCATCATCATGAGCGCAGTCGCGCTGCTCGAACAGAATCCGGCGCCAACGCGCGAAGACGTCGCGCAAGGCTTGAGCGGAAATCTCTGTCGCTGCACGGGTTATACGAAGATCATCGAGGCGGTCGAAAACGCGTCGGCAGAATTGCGAAGTGCGCGGTGAGCGACGAGCGCACGGTAGGCGACGAGCGAATCGTTTCGACCGCCACAAATCCCGACATCGACGCCGCCGGCTTCACCGCCGACACCAAAGTCGATAGCATTCTGATCTCGGCCGATCCGCACCCGGCCACAAAGCCTGAAGGTTTTTCCGTCGTCGGCAAGGCGTTGCCAAAAACAGACGCCTGGTCCAAGGTCACCGGCGCCGCGCTTTATGCGGACGACATCGTGCTGCCGCGCATGCTGCACGGCAAGCTGCTGCGCAGCACGCAGGCGCACGCGCGCATCAAGTCGGTCGACGCATCGCGCGCGTTCGAGCTGCCGGGCGTGGTGGCCGTGATGACCGGCGCCGATCTCCGCGTGAAGTACGGCATCTTGCCGTCGAGCCCGGATGAAGAAGTGCTCGCGTGCGACAAAGTGCGCTACGTCGGCGATCCGGTGGCGGCCGTCGTCGCAGACGACGAGTTGACCGCCGAAGAAGCGCTCGAACTCATCGCGGTGGAGTACGAACCGCTGCCTGCCGTCATGTCGATCGACGCCGCGCTGCGGACCGACCTGCCCAAACTTCACGACAATCCACGGCGCACGAACAACGTGCACAAGGAAGTGCATCTGGAGTTCGGCGACATGGACGCCGGTTTCGCGGCGGCCGTCAAGGTCTTCGAAGACGAGTTCTTCTTCGAAGGCAACACGCATGCGCCGATGGAGCAGCACTCCGTCGTGGCCTCTGCCGGCGCCGACGGCAAGCTGACGATCTGGGCGTCCACGCAGACGCCGCACTATCTGCACCGGATCGCGGCGCAAGTGCTGCAGATGCCGGCCTCGCGGATCCGCGTCATCGCGCCGCCCGTCGGCGGCGGATTCGGCGGCAAGACCGAGCCGTTCGCGCACGAACTCGTCGCCGCGTTCCTGGCGCGCAAGACCGGACGTCCGGTGAAGATCACGCTCACGCGCGAAGAGGTCTTCTTCGCGCATCGCGGGCGGCACCCGGTGAAGATGAAGATCCGCACCGGCGTGAAGTCGGACGGAACGATCACCGCCTGCCACCTGCAGACGTGGCTCGACGGCGGCGCGTACGGATCGTACGGCGTTGCGACGACGTACTACACCGGCGCGCTCGCAACGGTGACGTACAAGATCCCCGCGTATAAGTTCGACGGCTGCCGCGTGTTCACGAACAAGCCGCCGTGCGGGCCGAAGCGTGGCCATGGGACCACGCAGCCGCGCTTCGCGTTCGAGTGCCACATCGACAAGATCGCAGACGCGCTCGGCCTGGACGCCGCCGAGTATCGCAAGCGCATCTCGGTCGACGCGAATACCACCACGGTGAACGGATTGCGCGTGACCTCGTGCGGTCTGCGCGAATGTTTGGATGCCGCGGAGAAGCGATCGCGCTACGCCGAGAAGCGTAAGATGCTGACCAAAGGCAAGGGCATCGGAATAGCCGCGAGCGCGTATCTTTGCGGCGCGGGCCTTGCGATCTATTGGAACGAGATGCCGCACTCCGGCGCGATCGTGAAGGTCGATCGCGGCGGCGGTGTCACGATCTACTGCGGCACGAGCGACTGCGGTCAGGGTTCGGAGTCGATGCTCGCGGCTATCGTCGCCGAGACGCTCGGCGTGGATGTCATGGACGTCAGCGTCTGCGCAAGCGACACGGACCTCACGCCCGTGGACCTCGGCTCATACTCGAGCCGCGTGACGTTCATGGCGGGCAACGCCGCGCGGCAAGCGGCCGACGGCGTGCGCGAGAAAATCGCGCAAGTGGCCTCCGAGAAGCTCGACGTTCCCATCGCGCGCATCGGCTTCGCGCGGCGGCGGGTGTTCGATGTCGCCGACCCTGCGAAGTCGCTCTCGTTCTTGGAAGCCGCACAGGCTGCCGAAGCGCGTTTCGGCACGCTAGCCGCTCCAGGCTCGTACGCCCCGCCGCGCCACAACCCAGACTTCAAAGGTTCCGGCGTTGGGCCGTCGCCCGCGTATTCGTACAGCGTGTGCGTCGCAGAAGTGGACGTGGATCTCGAAACCGGCGAAGTGCTCGTCGAACGGATCACCCTCGCGCACGACGTCGGCCGCGCGATCAATCCGGATTCGGTGGAAGGGCAGATCGAAGGCGGCGTCTACATGGGCATCGGCGAGGCGCTGATGGAAGAGTCCGCGTTCCGCGGCATCGAGCATAAGATCCCAAATCTGCTCGACTACAAAACTCCCACTTCGCTCGACATGCCGCCGATCGAGACGATCATCATCGAGACGAACGACAGCGAAGGGCCGTACGGCGCAAAAGAGGCGGGTCAAGGGCCGCTCAATCCGGTGATTCCCGCAATCGCCAACGCGGTGGCGCACGCGATAAAAGGCCGCGTCTACGCCACGCCGATCACGTCGGACAAGGTGCTGCGCGCGCTCGATGCCGATGGCGGTGCCGTGCTGCGCGTGCGCCGGGCCCCCGCCCATGCGTAACGGCGATTTCCTCGTTGAAGGGGCCGACTTTATGTCGGCCCACGTGGAGTTCGCCTGGGCCGATATAAAATCGGCCCCTTCAGGCGAAAAGCGAGCATAATTGTGCTGCGCTTGCCGCCGTTCGAATATCACGCGGCCACCAGCGCCGAAGAAGCTGTCAGCTTGCTCGCGCGCTTTGGCCCGGACGCGCTACCCGTATCGGGCGGCACCGATCTGTACGCCAACATGAAGCAGCGCCTCTTCACGCCCAAGGTTCTCGTCGGCCTTCGCCCGATCGCTGATCTGCAGTTCATCGCCTACAACGCGGTGACCGGCCTTGCGCTTGGAGCGCTCGCCACACTGACGGATATCGCGGATAGCCCGGTCGTACGCAAGTACTACCCGGCGCTCGCGCAGGCCGCGGCGCTCATCTCCACACCGCAGCTGCGCAACACCGGCACGATCGGCGGCAACATCTGCCTTGACACGCGCTGCAACTACTACAACCAAAATCTGGATTGGCGCAAAGCGCTCAACTACTGCATGAAGAAAGACGGCGACATCTGCCGCGTCGCGCCCGGCAGTCCGAAGTGCGTCGCCGTCAACTCGTCGGACACCGCACCGGTCTTGCAAGCGTTCGGCGCCCGCGTGCACCTCACGTCGCCTACCGGCACGCGCGAGCTTCCCATCGCGGAATTCTTCCTCGACGATGGAATGTTCGCGTGGGCGCGGCGCCATGACGAGATCGTCACGAAGATCGTCATTCCGCCGCCTGCCGGCGACACGCGCAGCGCTTATCGAAAACTGCGGCTGCGCAACTCCTTCGACTTTCCGATACTCGGCGTGGCGGCCGTCGTGCAGCTCGACGGTGCAGGAAAATGCGTCGCCGCGAAGCTCGTGCTCAACGCAGTTTCATCACGGCCGGTCGAAGTCAGCGAAGCTGCGCGTGCGCTCGTCGGCTCAGCGCTAAGCCCGGAGACGATCGGCGACGCGGCAGATGCTGCGTTCCGCGCCGGCCGTCCGCTCGACAATACCAGTGCGACGATCCCCTATCGCAAGCGCATGGTACGCGTCTTCGCCCAACGCGCGCTCGAAGACGCCGCCCGAGCTGTGCCGCTCGCCGACTAGTTCATGTCCCCGCGCCGCCGCCGACATGCAAGATGAATTTGACGATCAAGCGGTTGAGCGTCGCGCCGGCTGCCGGCGATCCGAAATTCACGTAGAGCTCGTCTTGATTTGCGAACCGCTCGTGCAAGCCGAACGAGAAGTTCTTGCCTGGCGACGCGAAGCCGCCGCTGCCGGATATCGAGCGATAGCCGATCGAGACATCCGCCTGCTTGCCTAGCGACTCGTCGAGCGCGACGCGGCGCAGCCACTGATTGTCGGCGCCGAAGTATTGATAGCGTTCGCGCGTGCCGTCGGTCTCCAGTGAGAGCGTGAGGCGCTGGCCGATCCTCTGCGACGTCGAAACTGTATATTGCTGGAGATAGGCAGACGTCGCCGCGCCGCCGGGAGCGTCGCACACGTTTGGGCCGCCGTTCGGCGGCGGCAATGCGAAGGCGCCGCCCGAAAAACTGGCGTCGATCGGCGACGAAGAACCGTCGCGATAGCCGATTCCCAAGCCGCTCGAATCAAATGCGTTGGTCTGACCGCCGCTATAGTGCGGATAACACGTCAGGTATTGGCGCAGTTCGCTGTCGCTGAAGAACGGGTAAAGGGAAAACAAATCTTTGAAATCGACCGTCAGCTGACCGAAGCTGTCCGCCTCATGAACGGCGCCGGATCGGTCTAGATAGCGGTCGGCGACGGCGGTGAAATCCCACCCCTTTATGACGTCGCCGTTGCTCCCAGCGCCGGCAAACTTCAGAATTCCCACGGGCCCCTTGATGTCGTTGATCTGCGTGAAGCCGTCGATGGGGTCGAAATACGGCCCGATGTCCTCGATCGCTGTGTAGACCGCATAGGCTTGCCGGTTCACTCCGATCAGACCGATGTCGTCGCGCGCCAAGGCGGCATTTGGGACAAACGTGCCCCACTCTTGCGCTAGTTTGAAGCCGGCGCCGATCTCAGTCTTAGGGTTGAAATAGCTCGAACCGAATTGGGCCGAGTCGTCGACGCCGTTGACGCGGCGTGCGATGACGCCATCGCCAAAGATGCTTAACGCCTGATCGGACGTGGCGTTCTGGAAACCGAATGCCGAGTCGTCAAAGCCTGAGCCTTTGACGTCGAGCAGACCGATAGAATTGTGACCCGCCGTGCCTTCCACTTTGAAGCCGCGATCGAACTTGCCGATGCCTGGGCTGTAGAAGAGCGCATCGGAATCATTGATGTTGAAGACTTGCGGGCTCACGAAGTTCGCGCCTTGCGAGAAGAACGGCCGGTATTCGTTCAAGAATCGCTGGAACTCTTGCGGCGCGATCGTCTGCTGGTCGATCTCCACATTCGAGAAGTCCGGCGCGAGCGTGCCGACAGCCGCGAGCGTATCCGTGAACGGCACCGTGAAGTCGAGTCCCACGGTGGGCGGCGTCGTCGCTTCGAACGCTCCGCTGTTCACCTGGAAGAACTTGCGATCGCCGCCGAACGATTCGAGACCGTAGATGTCGGCGCGCGGCTGCGGGCGGGCGGCACCGGCGCTGAGTTTGATCCCCGACAGCTCCGGCCAGTACTGCGAACTGCTGACGTCCTGCATATTCGCGTCGAAGGCCCACGAGTATTTCTCGTCGGTGGCGGCGATATGCCGCACGAAGTTGATCCGCCAAGCCTGAACGCCTGATGAGTGCGCCCGCAGATCTTTCAGCGGAATCACGAACTCGGCGGTCCACGTCGTGCCAGCCACGTTCGCAGCCGCTTGCCACGGCGGGGAGTAGCGGCTCGACTCCATCGAGTCTTCGTAGCGCACGCCGCGCGGCGTCACGTAGAAATCGTACATCTCGCTTCCGACGCCGCTCGTATCCAGGCTCACGCCAACTGAATCGTCGAGGCCCGATCCGACGTCGTTCGTGGTCTGCTTCGCCGTGATCGGCACGCCGGGCTGTTCGCACACGAACGCGACATAGATGTTCTTGTCGTCGTACAACAGGTACGCGACGGTGTTCAGATGTGCCGGCTTGCGGCTGGTGAAATTGACGAAACTCTTCGCGGCAAGTCCGGTCTGCCAAATCGGATCGTCCGCCGTTCCGTCCAGAGCGGGCACATGTGCTGCGACGACTGCCGGGAACGAGTCCTTGCGATCGACCGACGCCGACGCCGGCAGCTGCACGAGCGCAAAGAGCGCGCAGACAAGCGCGTACAGTGAAAGAAGCCTTGCCGAAGCCGCTCTCATGCTCTGTGTATCATCGTGTCGCGATAAAGTTTCGCTCTTGACAGGGCCGCACTACCGGCGGCGGGCGGCAGCGATGCGCATCAGCAGCTCGTCGTCGTCAAGCGCGCTCGCCTCGGCGCCGAGCTTCGGGCGTAAGGCGGCGGCCACCCGCTGCGCAAGGCCGCGTGCGACGTCCGGCTGGAGCTGCGAACGCCGCGCGATATAGCGGTCGACAAGGTTGATCTCCTCCGGCGAGAGCGCAGACGTGCCGCCGATTCCCATCGCCGGCTCCGGGTCGCCGTCGCCTTCCAGCCATCGTTTGGGGTCGGCCACTTCAAAGGCGCGGTCGCGGACGACGATCGTGCCGGCGGCGAGATCGCCGAGGCGCTTGTTCTGCGCCGACACGACCGCGCTGATCGCCGAGAACAGATAGAAGAAAAGCAGCGACTCCAACACGCGGATCAGATTTCGTATGACCGATTCAGAAAATCCGATCGGATAACCGCCGTCGCGCACGACGCGGATTCCGATGGCGCGCTTCCCGGGAGTCTGTCCGTTCCAAAGCGCCTCAAACAGGATGAAATACCCGAAGTAGATCGCGAAGAGCGCGAAGATCGCGGCCGCCGTGATGATGGAATCCACTTGTGCCGGCTTGATGTGCAGCGATCCGAGAAAGCGATCGATGCCGGAGCTTGCGAAACCAAATCCCGTCAGCAGTCCGATCGTGAGAACCGATTGGATGACGAGATCGACTAGAATCGCGAGGAAGCGGCTGCCGAGCCCCGCTAATTCGTAGTGAAAGGCGATGCTCTCCGGCGTGCGCACGACTACCGATCGTTCCAAGAACTGTCCTTACCGGAGGGCGAGTACGACGACCGGCCGAACGGCCGCCGCATGACGCAGCGTAGTTTCGTCGAGCGACGCCAAGCGGGCTGGTCGCAACTCGAGGCGATCGTCGCGATCGCTGAGCGGCGCGGTCTGCGGGGGCTTGAAGCCGAACAAGTCGCCGAGCTCGGACGGCTGTATCGCTGGGTCACGTCGGATCTCGCGTATGCCGAGGGCCACCGCTTCGATCCGGCGTTGCGCGCCTACCTCAACCGCCTCACGGCGCGTTCGCACGCCTACGTGTATGGCGGCACGGTAGAGCGAGGTCGCGCGCGCGTCGCGCGATTCTTCGCGGAGACGTTTCCGGCGGAAGTGCGCAACTCCCGTGGTTACATCCTCGCGTGCGCCGCGCTCTTCTCTTTGGCCGCTGTCGTGGCCTACTATCTCGTGACGGTCAAGCCGATAGATGCGTTTGCCATCCTGCCCGCGGAGCTGATCCAACCGATCCACAAGAGTTTGCACGACAGCAACTTCGCATTCAATCGCGACTACGCGGCGACGGTCTCGAGCGAGATCATGACCAACAACATCAAGCTCGCCGTCCTAGCGTTTGCCGGCGGTATGACGCTCGGAATCGCGACGCTCTACCTGCTGTTCTTCAACGGCTTGTATCTGGGTGGAACAGGCGCGCTCTACGCCAACGCGGGGTTCGGTTACGATTTCTTCGCGACGATCGCGCCGCACGGCGTCATCGAACTCACGGCGATCACGATCGCCAGCGCCGCCGGAATCCTGATGGCGGCGGGCGTGATCGCGCCCGGACGCCTTCGGCGCATCGACGCGCTGCAGCGCAACAGCCGTCGCGCCGGCGTGCTCATAGTCGGCGTGTGCGCGATGCTGGTCGTGGCGGGCACGATCGAGGGATTTTATTCGCCCCAGCGATTTCCAGCTGCCGCCCGAATCGGGATGGGCGCGTTGACCGCGGTGGCGATGACGTGGTACTTCGGATTCTGCGGCCGCCGCCGCCTCGCAACCGATTCGCAAACTAACCTCGGATAACTAAACTCGGATGCCGAAGGGGCCGACGCTAGTCGGCCCTGGCGAATATGACGTGGGCCGACATAAAGTCGGCCCCTTCAGTAAATTCGTTACGTCGATTCGTTAAGTCGATTCGTTAAGTCGATTCGACTAGCGATCGTCACAGCAGGCTGCGAGCTTTTACTTCCACGTACGCATTGATGAGCGACGTGGTCAATTTCGCCGCCGGCACGTCGATAACCGCGACGCCGCGCTGCGTCAGCACCGCAGCCGCTTTGCGTCGCTCCGAACGCAGCGAAGCCGCAACGCCCGCGCGATAGGCGTCGATTGCCGATGTCGGCTCGAGCGCAAGCGCGGCTTCGACGGCTTCGTCGTTCATGAGCACGCAGACGACGAGATGGCGCGGCGAGAGCATCGCCACGTTCGCGAGTACCGTAGCCGATGCGACCGGATCGAACATGTCGGTGAAGAAAATGATCAGGCTGCGTTTCGGCTGGCGAGCACGCAAGTACGCAAACGCGCCGGTGTAGTCCGATTCCTCGAAACGCGGCTGGAGATCGAAGGCGGTCTGCGTCAGCGCGGATGCGTGGTGCGCACCCGAGCGCGGCGCCACATGCTCGAGCACGTTGCCGGCAAACGCCATCAGTCCGACCTTGTCGTCGGCAAAGCCCGCGATCGCAGCCACCGAGAGCGCTGCCGTGACAGCGTAGTCGAATTTGCGCTGCAAGCCGATGCGCGGCATCATGAGACGCCCGGCGTCGAGCACGACCATCACCGTCTGGCTCCGCTCGATGTCGAATTGCGACGCCATGAGTTTACCGCGCCGTGCGGTGGCCTTCCAATTGATCGATCGGAATTCGTCGTTCGGCCCGAACTCGCGCAAGCTATCGAATTCGCCGCCGGACCCGCGCAAGCGCATGATGCGAAAGCCCGCGTCCACCAGGCGACCGCGTCGCGCCAGCTCGCCGTAGCGTTCGACCGCCGAAAGATCCGGAAAAACTCGGACTTCGCACGCGCCAGGCACGACCCACCGCCGGCGGATGAGCCCGATGCCGTTCTCGGCGGTCACATACAGGTCGCCAAGCTGCTCTCGGCCGCGTTCGCGCGGCATGACCGGAAGTACCGCGGTTGTCTGACGGCGCGCACCGACCACCCCACGCGCGGCGTATTCCGGCAAGTCGAGGATATCGATCGGCGTATCGATGATCTCAAAGGCCAACGGCGTCGCGCTCAGGTTGCTGACGGCATAGCGAAGCACGGCCGGACTGCGCAGCGCGAGATGATCGACCGGCAGGCGCTCAACGATGACATCGCGGCGCGCCGGACCGATCAAGGCGTCGGCCACTGCAAAACCGACGAGCACGAAGCCGAGCGCCGCTGCTATGAAAGCGAACGCGTGGACGAATTCAGCGGCGGCTGCGACGACCGCGATGATACAGAGCGCCGCGACGAAACGCGGCGTTACCCACGGGAAGCTCGGCGTCCAACGCCGGCGCGCCGCGCGAGGCATTTGTCAGGCGGGTCCGGTAGCGGCTGGTTCCGGCTGCGCTTCTTTGGGAACGGGAACGGCTTGCAGCACACGCTCGACGATCGCCGTCGCGGTCACGCCTTCGACTTCGGCCTCAGGCCGGACGATCAAGCGATGCGCCAAGACGACCGACGCAGCATCCTTCACGTCGTCCGGTGTCGCGTATTCGCGACCGTCGATCGCCGCGGCCGCCTGAGCGGCGAGCAGCAAGTGCAATCCGGCGCGCGGGCTTGCGCCAAGGGTGAGATCGGCGGCGTTCCGCGTGCCGGCTACGATATCGTAGACGTAGGAGCGTAGACCTTCGGAGAGGTGGATGGATCGCACCGCCGAGCGTAACGCGGCGATCTCATCCACAGACGTGACGGCGGCGAGACCGGCGCGCTCGAGCTCGTGCGCATTGAAACCAGCGGCCGATCGCGCGAGCAACTCGAGTTCCTGCTCGCGGCTCGGGTAGCCCGTCGCCGATTTGACCATGAAGCGATCCAGCTGCGCTTCGGGCAATGGATATGTGCCCTCGTACTCGACCGGATTCTGCGTCGCGCACACCATGAACAATTGCGGCAGGGGCGCGCTGACGCCGTCGATCGTCACCTGGCGCTCTTCCATCGCCTCGAGCAGCGACGATTGCGTCTTCGGCGGCGTGCGGTTGATCTCGTCGGCCAGCAGAAGATTGGTGAAGATCGGTCCGTGCCGTGTCGAGAATTCGCCCGACTTCGGATTGAAGACCGTCGTGCCGACGACGTCGGCCGGCATCAGATCCGGCGTGAATTGGATGCGCCGGAAATCCGCACCCAAGAGCAGCGCCAGCGCACGCACGAGCAGCGTCTTGGCCGTTCCCGGCACGCCCTCGATCAGCACGTGTCCGCCGCTGAGCAGCGCCACGAGCAACGCGAAGATCGTGCTCTCTTGACCGACGACTACCTCATGCAGACCGTCGCGAAGTCGTCGAGCGGCGTCCGAAACCGATGCGGGCATATGGTGCGTGTTCCTTTCGCAGTGTGGCGGCGACGCGGACTGCCTCGAGCAATTCCGTATCGGTGGGTCGTTCGTAGGATCGTAGACGGTTGAGTTCGAGGACGCTGTCGGCCATCGCTCCGCCGTCCGGCCGGTGCCGGAGTGCGTCGGCGACGCGGGCGATCGGTGTTCCTTCGCCCATGCCGAGCGAGGCCGCTACGTCGCGCAGACACGCGTCGGCGACCGAGCGCAGCGCGATGCGCGCCGCTCCGCCGCGCGCGAGCAGCGCGGCCATTGACGCGAGATATTCCGACGACGTCCGTTCGGTCTCCATCGGAAGGCGGGTCACCGGTCCGAATCGGAAGAGCGAACCGACAAGCAACAGGACAAAGGCGAATCCGAGCAACGCCGCGCCGTAGCGCATCGGCGTTGGCAAGACCGCCCAAAGCGAATCACCGCTCTGGAAGCCATGCGAGAACTCGTCGAAAGCGACGACTCTGGTCCGATCGCCACCGGCCGTCAACGCGTCGTACGCGAATCGCGCATTGTCCGCGCGTGCGAGGTTCCGGTTCTGGAAAAGCGTGTGGTCGGTGATGACGACGACGCTGCCCTTTCCATAGTTATAGGTGGAAGCGACGATGCCCGCGCGGTCCGCGACAAGCGGCGCCTGCGTCTGCGCCTGCCCAAGCGGGATACGCAGATTGGAATCACCGGATAGACTTGCGACACCAGACGTGAGCGGTGCGGAAACGGCAGGTTGAGCACGGTCGTTCTTCACGTGCTGACCGGCGATTGGCGGCACTTTCAGTTCGTCGGGCAGCGGCACAGTGCCGATGATGACGAGCCGCCCGCCGGCTTTCACCCAGCGTTCAAGTGCGTCATAGTCCGCCAGACTGTAGCCGGCAAGTCCGACCGGCGAATCGGCTACCACATAGGTATCGACGCCCACGTCGAGGTAGGCCGGGCGCCGTTCAAACCGCTCCACGCGCACGCCTTCGGTGCGCAAGAAATCGTAGAGCGCGCGATAGCCGCCAGGGTGCGCGTCGTATGTGGATTGCGAGTCGAATGTCGGCTGCGCGGCATGGAGGCGCACTTCCAGATAGGCGATCCCGCCGTAACCGATCAGCACGACGAGCGCCGCGATGGTCTCGAAGGTCGGGAACGCGCGGCGCGGCTTCTTCGCGTTCACTGCCGGATCCCGACGAGCGGTGCGAACGCGGAGTAGGATGCGTCTGCGGATGTCCATTCCCGCTCGGTCGCGTTCTTGTCGGCGTATGCGACGTCGGTGAACGCGCGTGCCAATTCGTCAAACGGCGAAGCCGCGCGTACGGCTGTCTGCCGCACGGCTCGACGATATTCGCCGGCGGTGCGCGCAGGGTCGTATGCGATGCGGCCTGAGCGATCGAGCACGACGAGTGCGGCTTGGAAAAGAAGAGCCACAGCGTTGCCGTAGGCGCCCTCGCTTGCCGCGCGCCGAGCTGCAGCATAACTCACATCGGGGTCGACCGGAATCGCGATCTCCGTGCCGATCCGCTCTTCGCCGCGACTGCGCGCGCGCCGCGCGAGGAGCATGAGCGCGATGCGGACTATCAGATAGATCAGTGCGGCCGCAGCGGCGGCAACCGCGACTACCGCGATGATGTCGCCGACCACTACAGAAGAGGATCCGCTCTCAGCCGCGCGGCCGAGCAACTTCGACCAGAGATCAGCCAAGCGCTTCAAGATAATGTCCAGCCACGATTCCTTTTGCTGGACCGGCGGCCCCGCATGCTCGACTGCGTATGCCGGGTCGGACAAGATCTTCTTCACAACGCCGCCGACGTCGCGCGGGGTCGAGATCGAGGGAGCGCTTTCAAGGGCGGCGGCGCGCCGCAAAGATGCGGCGAGCGCGCTCAGATCCCGTGCGCGGTCGCGCGTCTTTTTCTCGAGCCGCGCCGCGTGCAGACCTGCCGCAAGCCATGGCTCGAGACTTCCCGATACGCGAACCGCGGGGACGTCGTCGCGCGATGGGTTCTTGCGTTCGGCGGCGCGATCGAGGGCCGCCGCTACGGATGCGTTGTCAAGAGTCGCCGCCGCCACAGCGGGCGTTGCGTTCGACGTCAACGCCGCGCAGAGCGCGAAGACCTGCCATTTCACGCCTCGGCGATCGGCTGTGCCGCTCCGCCTCCTGCGAGTTGCCGCGCGAGATGTTCAAGATCGAAACCTTCGCGCCGAATGCGCGCGTCGTAATAGTACATCGCGATGATCGAGAACAAAAGCGGCGTGAAGATCACCTGCATGAGGGTGATGATGCCGTAGAACAGCGGTGCGATCGCATCTGGAGACGGTTTGAAGATAAGGTAGACCGCGACTCCCAGCCCGCCTAAGATGATTTCAAGCGCGAAGATGATGCCGATGACGGCCGCCGCAACGCCAAAGGATCGCCAATACCCGCCCTTGGTGAAGACCCGCGCGAAGCCGGAAGTGAACGCCTTCATGGGGTCGACCGCCTCGACGATAACGGCCGCAAAGGAGAGCGCCCACGTCATGTAGAGCTGCTGCGCGGTCAAGAGAAGCCAGATGAATCCAGGGATGATCACGATCGCCATCAGAGCGGCGAAGACGGCCGGAAAGCGCGCGCCGACCGCGCCGAGAGCGGCCATGACAAAGATCAGCACTACCATGAAGAGCACAAGCGCGATGTAGGCGCCCAGAAGCGCGACGATCCACAAGATCGCTAGCAACAGCACGTGCCCCCAGCGGCGAAAAGCGTCGCGATAGCATTCGGCGAGGCTGATGCGCTCGCCGAGGTACGAGCGCGAGACTCCGGCGATGACGGCGGCATTCGCAAACGGTAGCGCGATCACGGTGAGCAGCAGCGAGAGACCCATGAACGGCAGGCTGGAGATGTAAGCGCTCGTGAGCTGGTTCATATCGGGCTGCGGCGGCGGCGCAGTTGGATTCTTAAGAGCGCTCGTCATCATGGAGATGTCGAATCCAAGCATGTCGCGCGACCCAAGGTATTGCAGCAGCATCGTCGGGATGATGACGACGACGAGCGCCCCGGTCAATACGAGGATGTTCTTCAGATACACGGTGAAGCCGCGATCGAGCATTTCACCAACACTCATCGGGCGAAGATTGACGGACGGCGCTTCGCTGCTCATCGCGCTGCGCTGTTCTCGCGGTTCTGGACGGCATCCTGGATTGCCGAGTAACGCGCCTTTGCGTCGAGGTAGAAGACGATTCCGGCGACGCCGATCAAGACGCCCACTTCTAAAGTGAATAACTCACGCAAAGCGACCCCGGCCGCAACGTGGTGAAACAAGAGATCAGCGATTCCCTCGACCGCGAGCGAGAAAAGCGCGCCAATGACGTAACAGGCAACGAGGGCTGACCCGAATGCGAGCGAGCGGGACCGCAAGGCTCGCACTGTCGTCATCTTCCATGCAAGCCGCGCCGCGCTGCCTATGCGACGATCGTCGACCGCAACTGCGCCGAACGCGCAATAGTAGCAGGCGGCGAATATGCAGGCTAAAAGCAATGACATCGCAAGTGTGAGGGCTGCGGCCGAGTCGGGTTCACGAAAAGATGGCCAGAAGTTCCAAAGAAAGATCCAGATTGCCACGCCGCCGGCAAAGCTCAGTACCAACAAAAATAACGTGGCGAAATGCAAGACGGCGAGACGAAACCACAGATTAAGCGCACGCGGAAAGGCATTGAACGTATCAGGGCGCTCCCCGCGCAACACCCGAATCGTGACGGCGGCAAACACGCCCGCCGCAAGCGCGCCCACGATCATTTCCAGCGCGATTCGTACGGCGTCGCCTAGGCTGAACCTATCATTAGGGTCGTAAGAGAGGCGAAAAAACTGCGCAACAAGTTGCGGGTTCGTGATGACTGCTCCGACGGCAGAGGCTTGGCGCACTTGGTACGCTCGGTTTAGCCAGTCCACGACGACGCGAAGCGGCAGGATGACTATGCCGTAAGCGAGCGACAGCGGCAAGAAGTTCTTCAACATCACACTGACTGCGCGATCGAATATCTCGCCAATCGACTGGAACCGTGCTGCCTCCGGATTGTTCATGTAGTCGTTCGCTGCTCGCGCGCCTTTGCGTCGAGATAGAACACCGCACCAGCAGCATTGACGAACACGGCGATCTCAGTCAAAGCGACCAACCTTACCACTGCTGCCGCATTGATTTGGTGTATCGCGATGCCTATCGCCGCTAAGACGTACGAAAACAAGATCCCGACAAGGACTATGGCCCACATACCGAATCCGAAAAGCAGCGATCTGACTGCGATGGATCTGCGAAAGCACGCCTTCCATGCGTTGCGAAGTGCGCCAAAAACGCCGAACTCGCCGAGCGCGGCGGCAGAGAATGCGCAAGCTCCCCAAGGGATCCAAGCGATCGCGAGCGCAAATGTCGCGAGGCACACAACGACGACGTACACCATGGCGGCGCTATCGGAAAACGTTGCTTGATTGGTCGTCACGTCCCAAATGACTATCCAAATGAAGTAGGTCGCTGCCACGGTGAAGATCCCGCCGGCTACTCCCCCTACGGACAAGAGCAAAACGCCGACAGCGTGCGGCCAGCGCCAAAACGCCCGCCTTATAGATGAAGACAACGAGGGTCGATCTCCGTTCACGATTCCGGCCGTCGAAACCACGAGCATCGCGCCGGCGAGCGGAAAGATGACGAGCCCCAGGGCCATCAGCCACCAGGCATTTGCATCAAGGCGATACGCGGGATTGAGGAGATTGAGATTTGTCGATCGACCCGGGTGAGCGATAGCGGACCCGATTGCCCCAAAGACCTTGCCGGAGGAGGAGCGCTCCACCCACGAAAGCAGGAGCGAATATGGCAGTAGAAACGCCCCGAAACAGAACGTCAACGACAAGAAATTCCGAAACAACACACTGATTGCGCGGTCGAAGATCTCGCCAATGGAAAGAAGCCGCGCTCCTTGAGGAACATCCATTGCGCTCGCCGTTCAATCTCCTTGGAGGTCGTCCCCGCCGGGCGCTCCGAAATGCGCGAGCACAATGGAAGCAACCGGAAAAGTCGTCGTCACTCGCGGCGGGATAGAGGAGAGCGCACACGCCATTCGATTCGCCGTCGCCGACAGTGATGGTCGAATCGCCGCTTCAGGCGGCGACATCGAACAGCCCACATTCCTTCGGTCTTCAGCTAAGCCACTGATCTGCGCGGTGATCGTCGCGAGCGGCGCCGCGGATCACTTCGGCTTCACCGAAAAGGAGATCGCGCTGATCGCGGGCTCGCATAGCGGCGAGCCGTACCACGTGGAGGCCGCGCGCAGCATGCTCGCAAAGGCGGGCTTGGATGAGAGCTCGTTGCGATGCGGTCCGCACGCCCCATACAATGCTGCCGCAGCGGCCGCACTTGCCGCGGCTGGGATCAAGCCGGGGCGCATCCATAATAATTGTTCGGGTAAACATTCGGGCATTTTGGCGCTCGGAATGCACCTCAGCGCCGGTCCGGAAGGTTATCTTGAGCCCGCCCATCCCGCGCAGGCGCTGATCCTGCGCGGCTATGCGGTTATGCTGGGCGTGCCGCTAGCTTCATTTGCAGTCGGCGTGGACGGCTGCGGCATCCCCGTGATCGCGACGCCGCTCTCCGTCGCCGCTCGATTCTTCGCGCGATTCGCGCGGCCCGAGGGATTTCCGGCGGAATATCGGGAGGCACTCGTGCGCGTGCGCGATGCGATGATGCGCTACCCGGAAGTGGTGGCCGGCACCGACGAGTTCGACACCGATCTCATGCGCGCGTCACCCGGCGATATCGTGTGCAAAGGCGGGGCCGAAGGGTATCACGCAAGCGCTTCGCTGGCGCGAGGAATCGGTATGTGCGTGAAAGTCGTTGATGGAAATTCTCGCGCCGTGCCGCCGTTTGTCACCAAGCGGATGGTTCCGAGCGGCTTGCTGGTGCGCTATGAACGCGTAGAAGTAAAAAACAGAGCGGGCACAGTCACCGGCGAAATATTCGCGGTTCCGATTTCGCCTTGAAGGGGCCGACTTTACGTCGGCCCGAGGTTACTAACGTGGGCCGACATAAAGTCGGCCCCTTCAGCTGGCCCCTTCAGACAAGCCCCAAGAACATGTCAGCCGTCGGCGTAGATCAGTTCGCCGCCTACAAATGTGTGCGTCACACGATTGCGCCTATCCCAAACCGTGAAATCCGCGCGCATGCCTTCGCGCAAAGTTCCGATCTCATCATCGAGCCCGATCGCTCTTGCCGGCGCCCACGTCGCGCACACAACCGCCTCGGGAAGAAGCAGGCCGGTCGCGGCGATGATATTGCGCACGCCTTGATCCGGCGTGAGCAGGCTGCCTGCTATCACGCCTTCGCGCGTCACCGCCACTCCGCCCGAGGCGGAGACCGCATCGGTAAGCGGCATCGCATCGGTGGTCGCGACGAGATTGATCCCCTTGAGGCGATAGAGCAACGCGAGGTGTTCGGGCGAGACGTGGACACCGTCCGCGATGACTTCGCAAAATGCGGTAGGGTCGAGCAAGTAGGCGGTGAGGATCGAAGATTTTCGGTGATGGAGCGGCGGCATCGCGTTGAACGAATGCGTGAGGATCGTGAATCCGTGTTCGATGGCGGCGTTGCCGATTGCGTACGTCGCAGCGGTATGGCCCGCGGAGAGGACGACGCCGCGCCGTCGCAGTTCGTCGGCAGCGCGCGCCGCGCCGTTGATCTCGGGCGCCATGGTCACGCGGCAACGCCCGGTCGTCCACGTATCAAGCAGCGCTTCCACGCGCGCCGGCGTCGGTTCGAGCAAGAACTCTTCTTGATGCACGCGGCGGTACTCGCGATTGAGAAACGGACCTTCGAAATGCAGACCGAGCGGCCGCGCACCGGTCAATGGTAAGCACGAGCGGCGCGAGATCACCGTGGCCGCGTGCAACATCTGATCCCACGGACTTGTCATGATAGAAGGAAGAAAAGCGGTGACGCCATGCGTCGGCGCGTCCGAGCACAACGTCTCGAGTGCATCGATAGGATCGCGATTGAACCAGTAGCGGCCGACGCCGTTGACGTGGAGATCGATAAGTCCCGGAGTGATCGTGCTCCCCGGCGGCAACTCGTAGGTGAGGAACTGAGGTCCATCCTCGATGGACGCAACGCGTCCTGCCTCCACACGGATGCAGCCCTGACGAGAACCGCCGTCACCCATTGCGACGAGCGCCGGCCCAACTGTTGCGGAGCGCATCCTCAGGCGCGGATCATGGCGAGCAATTCCGCGGTCTTGCGTTCCAGCAGCTCGGCGGTGTCGGCTTCGACGTTGAGGCGCAGCAGTGGTTCGGTGTTCGATGGACGCACGTTGCACCACCAGTCGGCATATTGGATTGTGACGCCGTCGAGGTGGTCGATCTGCGCATCCGCATAGCGCGCTTCCAATTCCGCCAGCTTCGCGGGGATGTCGTCGACACGGCTGTTGATCTCTCCCGATCTGCGGCGCGAATCGAGCGGCGCGATCAACGCGCTGATCTTCATGTTCTCACGCGACATGAGCTCGATCACGACGAGAAGCGCTATCAACCCCGAATCGGCGAAATAGTGATCGCGGAAGTAGAAATGCCCGGAGTGCTCGCCGCCGAAGACCGCCGACTCCTCGCGCATAACCGCTTTGATGATCGAGTGGCCCACTTTGGTGCGCACCGGCCGACCGCCCTCGGCGCTGATGATCTCCGGCACGCTGCGCGAACAGATGAGATTGTAGAGGATGGTCGCCTGCGGATGCTTGCGCAGCAGCATTTTCGCGACGAGCGCCGTCACCATGTCTCCGCCGACGAGTTCGCCCCGTTCATCGGTGATGAAGACACGATCCGCGTCGCCGTCAAACGCGGCGCCAAGGTCCGCGCCGTGTTCGCGAACCGCGCGCTGCACGTCAGCCATGTTCTCCGCTTCGATCGGGCTCGCCGGATGATTTGGAAATTCACCATCGAGTTCGAAATACAGCGGGATCACATCGATGGGCAGATGCTTGAAGATCGCCGGCACGATGAGACCGCCCATGCCGTTGCCGCAGTCGATCGCGACTTTTAGCGGACGAATCGCACCGCGGTCGATGAAGGAGAGGCAATGCTCGGCGAAGTCGTCGAGCACGTCGCGAGGGCGGACCGTGCCCGTGCGTTCGGGCGTGGTAAAGCGACCCGATGCAGCGATGTCTCGAATGGCGTAGACGCCGGTCTCGGCGGATAGCGCGATCGCCTTTTCCCGGCAGAGCTTGAAGCCGTTATATTCTTTCGGGTTGTGCGATGCGGTGATCATCGCGCCTGCCGGATAGCCGAAGTGGCCGACTGCGAAGTAGAGTTCGTCGGTCGAAGTGAGCCCGAGGTCGACGACGTCCGCGCCGCCGGCGGTCACGCCGCGAGCGAATGCGCGAAAAAGAGGCTCGGACGAAGCGCGCATGTCGCGCCCGACGGCAACCGTAGAACAGCGCAAAAACTCCACAAAAGCCCGGCCGATGAGTTCGGCGGCGCTCTCATCGATTTCCGACGGATAGATACCGCGGATATCGTAGCTTTTGAAGATGTTCGGGTTCGGCCGAGTCTGCATCCCTACTTGGGCCACTGGAAGTTCGCAGGCACGTGACTGAGAAACACAATGGCTGCGATCACGACGACGAGCATGGCCAGCAGACGCCACAATTTGGGAGGCTTGTCCATAGGAAGGGGAGAGTTGTCTTTTCGCCGCGCGCGGCCCTACCGCGTCAGTTCGAGCGCGTAGAGAAGCTCGCACGGGCTGTCGGGGTCGGTCTGCGGAATCGACTTCCAGCCGGTCGCCTCGTATAGACGAATCGCTTCGCGGAACACGCTCTTCGTGTCGAGATCCAGGCCGATCAAGCCGGCATCGCTCGCAGCGTTCACCGCGGTCTCGAGCAGCGCGCGCCCGATCCCCCTGCCGCGATGCGCATCGGATAAGAAGAACTTCGAGAGCGTCGCGCGGCCGTTTCCGCGCGGCGTGATGATGACCGAACCGACGACGCATGCGTCGACCTCGACGACGAATGCCATGACACCCGCCGCGGGTTGCCCAAAGGTCATCACGTCGCGGTCGATGCCTTCGGGATCCGCTTTGACGCCGTACTCTCGCATCGTGTCGAAGACAATTTTGCGAACCGCATCGCCGTCGGCCGGCAGCGCGCGGCGGATGACCGTCGGGTTCAAATCTCTATCGCGCCGACAAGATAGGGAGCAGCATGGCCCGCCATCTTCACGCGCTCACCGACCTGCGTGCACCAAAGCTCGCCGCCGCGTTTTGAGACCTGACGCGCTCGCATCTCAGTCTTACCGAGCCGCTCGCTCCAATATGGCGTCAGCGTGCAGTGCGCCGAGCCCGTCACCGGATCTTCGGGCACGCCGAGCCTCGGCGCAAAGAAGCGTGAAACGAAGTCGACATCCTCACCTGGGGCAGTGATGATGAAGCCGTGCGCGTCCAGCCGCGCGAGGGCGGACATGTCCGGTTCGATCGATCGAATCTCGCGCTCGCTATCGTAGACCGCTAGATACGAAGTAGCGAGCAAGAGCTGCTTCGGCGCTTTCCTTAGCGCCTCCACAAGTCCGGGCAGCGGCGCAGTCGGGCGAGCTCGCAGCGCCGGAAAATCCATTTCCAGGCGTCCGTCCTTCTGACTTACGTGTAACGGTCCGCTAGGGGATCCGAAGGTAACCGCGGACCGCGTGCGGTCGAGATGTTCGAAGACGACGTACGCGGAGGCGAGCGTGGCGTGCCCGCACAGATCCATTTCAACTTCCGGCGTGAACCAGCGGATCGCGAACTCATCACCATCGGGGACGATGAATGCCGTTTCGGCGAGATTGTTCTCGGCAGCGATCGACTGCATCACGTCATCCGCGAGCCACGACGTAAGGGGGCAAACGGCGGCTGGGTTGCCGCCGAATGCCTTAGACGTGAACGCGTCGATCTGGTAGAGTGGGATGCGCATCGCCGATCACAGGTCGTGGTAGAGGTAGAATTCGTACGGATGCGGACGTATCTTGACTTCTTGGATCTCGCGCGTCCGCTTGTAGTCGATCCACAGATCGATGATCTCTTGCGTGAAGACGCCGCCTTCCAGGAGAAACGCGTGGTCCTTTTCGAGCGCCTCTAACGATTCGTCGAGGCTGCCCGGAACGGAGCGGATTTTCTTCGCTTCGCGCGCAGGGAGATCGTAGATGTTCGTATCGAGCGGTCCGAAGCCGGCTTTGGTCGGGTCGATCTTGCGCCTGATCCCGTCGAGACCGGCCATCAGCAACGCGGAGAATGCGAGGTAAGGATTCGACGTGCAGTCCGGTGGCCGGAACTCGATGCGCTTGGACCGGCTGAAGCGCGGCCCTTTGAAGAAGATCGGCACGCGGATCGCGGCCGAGCGGTTTCCTTTTGAGAACGCGACGTTGACCGGCGCTTCGAAGTGCGGCACGAGGCGCTTATACGAGTTGGTCGTGGGCGCACAGAAGGCCATCAGCGCGTTGATGTGGGTGAGCAGGCCGCCGATGTAGTGCAGCGCGGTGGGCGAAAGTTCGGCGTAGCCGTTCTCGTGATAGAAGAGGTTCTTGCCGGCCTTCCAAAGGCTCATGTGCACGTGCATGCCCGATCCGTTGTCGCCAAAAAGCGGCTTCGGCATGAACGTGACCGTCTTGCCGTACTTACGCGCGACGTTGCGCGTCACATACTTGTAGATCATCACGTTGTCGGCTTGGGTCACGAGATCGTTATAACGGATGTCGATCTCCGTCTGTCCGGCCGTCGCGACTTCATGGTGATGCATCTCGACGGGCACGCCCCATTCCTGGAGCGAGAGCACCATCTCCGAGCGGATGTCCATGTGCTTGTCCGACGGCGCGACCGGATAGTAGCCTTCTTTCGGCCGCAAGGCGTAACCGAGGTTCGGCGTTTCCACCGAGCCTGAGTTCCAGTGCGCTTCTTCCGAGTCGATGACAAAGCCCATCATGTTCGGTTGAATGTCAAAGCTCAGGTGGTCGAGGATGAAGAACTCGAGCTCGGGCCCGAAGTAGGCGGTGTCGGCGGTTCCGGATTTCTTCAGAAAAGCGGCGGCCTTCTTCGCGATGCCGCGCGGATCGCGCGAGTACAGCATTTGCTCGCGCGGATCGAAGATGTCGCAGATGAACGAGACGGTTGGCACCGAACAGAACGTGTCCACCCGCGCCGATGACGGCTCGGGCAGCATGATCATGTCGCTCTCTTGAATGGCCTGGAATCCGCGGATGCTCGATCCGTCAAAGCCGATGCCGTGGACGAATGCGTTTTCGTCTACTTCGCCGGCCGGCACCGACGTATGCTGCCACATGCCCGGCATGTCGATGAACTTGAAGTCCACGATCTTGGCGCCATGTTTTTTGATGAAATCCAATGCCGCCTTTGCAGGCGATGCTTTCGCCACGCTTTACCGCCCTCCATCATGGAACGATTCGCAGGCCGTAGAACCGGCCCGCATGGATGCATTGTACGCTGGGAAGGCCGGAGTACATTTAGCCGCCTGTCGCACGTTCTCGGCGACCGGTTCGACAAATGGCGATGGTCTGTGGATAGATTCAGGAAGATGGGGTTTCGGCGACTCGCGCCTCCTGCAACGCCTTAAGCCACATGCAAGCCGACATCGCAAAGGCCTGCACAACATACATCTCGCCGAACGCGTAGGCGGCCGAGCCGACTATATCCAGTGCGGGCGCAAAACTGTAAGCACGTCCTGTGCCCGCCGCGAGATATACCATCGCCCACAGTGCGCCTGCGATCGGAATGATGACCGCGTATGCGATGGCGATGTTGAGCCCCAGCAGAACAAAAGAGCGCAAGTGGACGCCGGACGTCACACGCACGGACTCGATCACGGCCTTTGGTCCGGGAACACCTTGCGCCGCAAGCACCGGAGCGCATATAAGCCGGCCACAGATGAAGATTCCGATGGCGGCGCCAGTTAGATCCGCGACGAGCGTATTGGAATCCACCTCACGAAGGACAATGTCAATGCCGAGCTTGCAAAGCCAAGGGATTAAAATCAACCCTGCGGCGACCGTCAGCCCAGCGACGCACACTTTCATCGCCTTCTTCCAGTCCATGGTGAAAGCGGGATCGTACACGACGCGCATCGCATTTGCGAGCGCAAAGAAAGACCAAGGCGCGAGCAGCGCGGTTGCAAAGCTCATGCCAAGGGTTATAGTGAACGCGCGCCACATCAGCGTGCCGACGATCACGACGAGCGCGATCAACAGCCCGACGACCCGCCACGATCGGATGGTCGCGGCAAACGCCCGGTCGTAGGCTGCGCCAAACAATGAACCGAGGCGAGGTACACGATCTTTCAGCGGCGGCATATAGTCTATGCGACTAGGCCGGCGCGACTGCGGCCTGCACTGGTTCGGCGGGCTGCGCCGCTTCAAGCGCTTTGAGCCACATGCAGAGCGAAAGCTGCGTCGCTTGGGTCATGTAGGCTGAAATGACGACGTTGATTGAGGCGAACGCGACCGCACCCGCGGACGCGTAGTCCAATCGGGCCAGCGCTGGATCTAATCGCGACACAGCCGTCAGAGCGGCACCCCAGACAAGTCCATACAATCCTCCAGCAGCCACCGGCAAAACAATTCCTGCTAGAGTGATTGCGAGCGAAGGCCAAACACTAGTCGCCGTAAGTCGCCACGACGCTTGGAGCGAATCGGACACAGATGATCCCCGCGCAGCGATCGCCGCCGCGCAGCACCATCGAGTCCAAAGCCAGATTCCAGCTACAATTCCGGGTATCGCCGCAAGCCAAAGAATTGGGTTGTTTCGCTCGACCACAGCAAAAACCGCGACAAGATTGGCAATGACGATCGTAAGCGCCGCCACGAGAGACGTACCGAACATGCTCGCGACCCGCCCAGCGTCCATACGGAACGCCGGGTCGAAAACTAAGCGGAGACTATTTGCCATGCCGAAGAACGCCCACACAAAAAGGGGCAACTTCGATATTGACACGCCCGCATCGATGGTGAGGCTAGAACCTTGGTAACTTCCAACGATGAGCACATACGCTACGATGAGGCCAACGACGCGCCAGGATCGGACGATGAGAAAGACCGCTCGATCGAAAGCGGAGCCGAGCAATGGTCCAATCGGCGGCAACGCGGCGGCGACTTGCGACGGCGCCGAAGTCATCATGCCGGTTCGGGAGGAGCCGGTTGCGCGTCCTGGAGCGCCTTCAGCCACATGCAGACCGCGAGGGCCGTGGCCTGCGTGACGTAGATCTGGCTGATGAGAACGAGGCCCGTGGCCCCTGTGTAAATCCCGAGCGCAAAAGGAGTGCCGCCGGGCATGGCGTTGAGTATGAGCCGCGCGGTTCCGCCGATCGCAAGGCCGATCACAAGCCCCGCAATGAAAGTTGCGCCTTGGATGACGAGCGTCTGCCAGAAGGCGGAAGCGGTCAGACCCCACGATGCGGTTAGCGCCCGAGACGCCGGCGTTCCCCGCGCGCCGAGAGCGGCGCCACAAGACCAGCGTACGTATATCCAGATACTGACAAGCAGTCCTGGGATCGCGACGAGCCACGAGAGATCGTTCTGGACTCCGGCGCGGATCAACGCGACGAAGCCGACGATATTCAAGAGGGCGACAGTTAGGCCGGCGATCAGCTGCGCCCCGAACATGTGGCCGGCGGTGAGATTGGTCATCTTGTACGCCGGATCGAAGACGAGGCGGATCGCGTTCGCCATCGCGAAGAATCCCCAGATGAACAACAACACGTTCGGCAAAGTCGAATTCGCCATGCCCGGCAGACTGATGATCGCGATTCCGATGACGGCGAGGAGCGCGGACACACGCCATGATTGGATCACGCTCGTCACCGCGCGATCGTAGGCTGCGCCAAGCAGCGGCCCTACTGGCGGCAACGCGAGTCCCGCGGAGGACTGGCTCATCGTTGGCACTCCCTGCAGTAATACGTCGACTCGCCGCCGCTATGGATCGACGAAATCCGATGACCACATCGCGGACAAACAGACTTCGATCGGGCATGGATCTTCATGAACGATCGGTCCTGCTTGTGCAGCGGGTGATGTTTTCCGGCGTACTGCTGCTGGACGGTCGCGACCGAATCCTGTAGCACAGAGCGCATCGCGGCGTACAGTGCTCGACGCTCATCGTCTGATAGCGTGCTCGTCCGACGCAGCGGCCGAATGCGTGCGGCGAACAGGATCTCATCGGAATACGCGTTGCCGATGCCGGCCACGAAGACCTGATTGCGCAGCACGTTCTTGATCTCGCCGCGATGGCGCTTGAGGCGCGCTGCAAACACATCATAGGTGAGCGCAGGATCGAGCGCGTCCGGACCGAGTTCGCCGAACGACGGCACGTCTGATTCGGGCGAATCGGTCAGGTAGATGCGAGCGCCCATCGTCGAGTCGAGGAAACGAAAATCCAGCGCGCGATCGAATTGCAACGTGAAACACGTCGACGGTAGTTCAGGTGCTGCTCGCGACGCGAGAGCAAACCTGCCGCCGAGCATTGCATTGATGACCAGGTGCAGCGCTTCGCCCGCGAATCCGAAGATCACGAACTTTCCGCGCCGATCCACCGCCACGAGTTTGCGGCCTGTCAACTCGCGCGCGAAGTCTTCGAGCGGATGCCGTATCACAAACGCGCGCTTCGGATTGAGAACTACCGCTAGTATCGTCCTGCCGAGGGCGTGCTCGCGCATCGTCTTGACGACGAGCTCGAGCTCCGGCAGTTCGGGCAAGCGTCAGCCGTCGCTATTGCGATGCGGTCATGTCGATCGAGAGATTCTGGGTGCCGTTTGCCACGACCGTGAGTTGCGCCGTGCCGCTCAAGCCGGGCGCGCGCGCGATGAAGGTCTGCGGACCGGCGGGCACTTGCGGAAACGTGACGTTGCCGCTCGCGTCGGTGTTGAGCGCGGCTGTGCTCCCGACGCTTACCAGCGCGCCGGCGACGGCGCTGCCGTCGGACGCCCTTTGGCAGTGCACGGTGACGGCGCCGAAGACTTGCACGCCGATGGAGTTGGGATTTGTGCAGCCCAGTAGACTGGTCAGACCGAGTGCCAGGGCGGCCGCAAGCGCGAAGCGCATGAGATGGTACCTTTCCTAACCCTGTGATTGCAAGGGGGTTTCAGTTCCGCCATGTGTCCCGCTGGCCCTGGGGGCCATAGTGTGCGCAGTTCGCCTTGCGCCGAGGCCGCCACCGGGGGTATACTCTCTGGCACAGGGCTGGGACAAGGAGCGTCCGGAGATGAAGCCGCGTCAGACTTTTGCATTCTTAGCGCTCGCAACGCTGATGAGCGCGTCGCTCGCCGCACATGCCTTCGCTGATACTCAGTCTGGCACGACGCCCGCCGCGTCCGGAACGCCCGTGCCGAGCACCGCGCGGCCGACCACCGGTTCGGCTTCGGATCTCCTCGCGTTGGCGCAAGCCAACATCGCGACTGGCCACAATACTGAGGCGCTGGCCGAATTGAAGCGCGCGGCCGACATCGACCCCGGCAATCTCGACATCCAAAAGATGCTCGGCGACGTCGAGTACCGGCTGCAAGATTTTACCGCCGCAGAGACCGCCTATCTCGCGGTGCTCGCAAAAGAACCGGACAACAAAGACGTCCACAACCGGCTAGGCGGAGTGTACGCAGCGCTCGATCGTTACGACGATGCGCTCTCCGAATTCCGCAAGAGCCTGCCGCTGCAAGCGGGCTTCGCCAATTTGGTGCAGGTCTATCAGGACCAAGGCCGGCTCTCCGAACTCGAAAGCGAATACTTCATCGAGATGGAGCGCGAGCCGTTTGAGCCTGGGACGCACTACAACTTGGGCATCGTCTATGAAGCCGAAAGCAAATACGATCAAGCGATCGAGCAGTACAACGCCGCACTCGACAAAAATCCGCGCTTCACCGATGCGATGAACGCTCTCGGTGTCGCGTATGCGGACGAAAACCGGCACAGCGACGCGATCCGCGAGTACCAACAGGCGCTGAGCCTCGACCCGAGCTACTATCTCGCGTACATGAACTGGGGCGTCGAGCTCATCAAAGCGAGCGACTACAACGGCGCCATCGTCAAGATCAACAAAGCGATCTCGCTCGATCCGCAGTTCTCGCTATCGTACGAGAACCTCGGCGTGGCGTACGATTATCTCGGATCGTTCACGCAAGCCGTCGAGCTGTACCAGAAGACGATCGAACTCGATCCCGGTGATCGCAACGCGTATTTCAATCTCGGCTCGGCCTACTTCTACCACGGGCTCGTGAACCTAGCCGAAGCCGCGTTCATCAAAGGCCTCGCCGTGACGCCGCATAGCGTAAACTTGCATTTCGGTCTCGGCGACGTCTATCAAGTGCAGAAGAAGTATCAACTCGCCGCCGATCAGTACAAAGCGGCGCTCGCGATCTCGCCGGGCGACGTGGCCGCCCAGGCAAAACTGAGCGAAGTCCAGGCGATACTCACGCCGCACTGACGGCCTTTCTTCTAGCGCGGAGCCTACTTCGCCGCGATCGCGTCGATCTCGACCAGGGCGCCCGGCCGCGGCAGCGCAGCGACGCCGACCGTGCTCCGCGCCGGTTTATGTCCGCCGAAGAACCGTTTGTAGACTTCGTTCATAGCATCGAAATGGGCCATGTCGGTCAAGAAGACGTTGACCTTCACGATGTCTTCGACCCGGCAGCCCGCCGCTTCGACGATCGCGCGGATGTTGGTCAGCGCGTTGAGCGTCTGCGATTCGATGTCGGATGGAAACGTTCCGCCGCCCGCGTCAAATCCGAGTTGACCGGCGGTATAGACGACGCCGCCCGCTTCGGCGCCTTGCGAATACGCGGCGACGGGATTGGGTGCCGCTGTTGTGCTTATTGGTCGCATGGGCGCGAGTTCGTGCCGCAAGCATGCCACCCTGTCAAACCGCCTAGCGAAAACCGAGCGGCCTATGTGCCGACCGCCGCGGGCGTTTGCCGATAACCAGATGGTGATAATCCGCACTGACGCGATGGACGACGACCGGCTCGAAGAACGGCGCAGCATAGAGCTTGAGATGCTGCGCGGCCGGACGATCGCGGCGATCATCGCCTCGACGTTAGTACTCATCATACCTTGGCCGGCGGCGGCCATCTTGCGGCCGCTGCCGATCATCGCGTGGTTCGGCGCGGGCCTGTTCGCCTACGTCTATGTCCGACGCGCGCACGACCTCACGCGCATCCGGCTCATCACCTATCTGCTCGTCTCGTTCGACATCGGCTCGTCGCTGCTGATGGTCTATCTCTATTGGCCAACCGTCGCCGCCGCATGGGCCGCCATGCTCGCGCTTATCGTCTACGCCGCGACGCGCCAGCGGGAACTCGGTGCGGCTGTCACCGGCGTGCTCACGACGCTGCTGTTGTTCGCCGGCTACGTCTTCCATCGCAGCGGCATCGTCGGCGAACCGGCGGCGTTGAATCTTCTCGCGCAAGTCGCGTTCACGTGGCTGACCGTGCTCATGACCGGCATGCTCGTGCGCGCGACGGTCGCGCGCACCGATATGCTCGCGGCGCAGCGCGCGTCGCTCGAGACCGCGGTCGCGAGCGAGAGCACGAAGCGCGCCGATTCAGAAGCGCAAGCCGACACGTTGCGCCGCGTCGTGGAACTAGCGGTGACGCTGTTGCGCGAACGCGAGCTCGATGCGCTGCTCGATCGCGTATTGGACGTGACACTCCGGACGTTCGGCTTCCGCTGCGGGGGAATTCTGGTCGCGCAACGAGAGCGCGAGGTCTTCGCCTATCGGACTGTCTCCGGTTACACAGACGCCGTCGCTCGACGGCTGCTCGAGCGCGAGGTCTCCTTCGCAAGCGTCGATATCAAGCTGGATCGACGTTTCTGCATCGCGCCATCGGTGTACTACGTGCCCGTCGAGCGTCAGACATGGCATGTCGATCCGGAACTTTGCTATCGACCGGAGCGCGCTATCGAGCAGCGGTCCGCTCGCGACGCGTGGCATGAAGCGGACAATCTCTTCATCTCCCTGACGTCATCGTCAGGTGATGTCATCGGCGTGCTCTGTCCTGATGCGCCGATCGATGAGAAGGTCCCGTCTACCGCGACTATGCGCAACGTCGCGCTGTTCGCCCGGCTCGCCGCGGCAGCGATCGAAAACGTCTATCTCGTCTCCACCGAGCAGCATAGGGCGCTCGCGCTGGAACGGCGTTCGGCCGACGCCGAGGCGCTTGCCGAACAACGTCGCCGCCAGGCGGACCGTCTGGCGCGCATCCTCGACGTCACCGCCGCCATTTTCCGCGAACGCGATCTCGATGCGATGCTGCGCAACATCTTGACTGTCACGCTCGATACCTTTGGCTTCGCGGCAGGGTCGATCTCGACGCGCGAGCCCAGTCGCGATGTTTTCGTGCGGCGCGCGGCGCTTGGGTACGGCCCAGACGTCGTCGGCCAGGAGACGACGGTCGCGGAGATGCGGCGTATGATGTCGCCGCGCGGCAAATACCGCAACACGTTCTATTACGTGCCCATGGAGCTCGCCGTGGACGGCGGCATCACGCGCAACGAAGACCTCGTCGTTCTGCCGCGCATCCAGCCGGGCGACTGGCACGAATTGGATCTGTTGATTTTCCCGATCTTCGATTCGCGCGGCGAGATCATCGGCATTCTCTCGCCAGATGACCCGCGCAACCGCCTGGTGCCGGACGACGAGACCGTGCGCACGATCGAGGTGTTCGCGCAACTCGCCGGCTTGGCGGTCGAAACCGCGCGTATGCGCGAAGCCACCCCTACGTAGTACGCGTCGCCCGGACAATGAAGGGGCCGACTTTATGTCGGCCCACGTTATGTTTGCAAGGGCCGACATAAAGTCGGCCCCTTCATAAAGTCGGCCCTTCATAAAGTCGGCCCCTTCATAAAGTCGGCCCTTCATAAAGTCGGCCCTTCATAAAGTCGGCCCTTCATAAAGTCGGCCCATCAAAACCATCGTATCAGAGCTGCAGGTATGCTTCGTACTCCCACGGATGCACCTGCAGCCGGTAGTCTTCCCACTCCGCAAGCTTTGCTTCGCGGAAACGATGATATGAATGATCGCCGAGGGCGGCGCGGACGAGCGGATCATCGTCAAGCGCAGCGATGGCCTCTTGCAGCGACGTGGGCAGTTGTTCGACGCCGAGCGAGACGCGTTCGGCTTCCACTAAACTCGCTACATTGATGTCCACCGTGTCACCCGGAACGAGTTTTCGCCTCACGCCATCAAGGCCGGACGAGACGACGACCGCGAGCGCGAGGTACGGATTGCATGACGGATCCGGCGAGCGCAGCTCGACGCGCGCACCCACGCCGTGTTCGGGCGGCACGCGAATCAACGCGCTCTTCGCGCGCTCGGACCACGAGGCATAGCACGGCGCGTCGTAGCCGGGGACGAGTCGTTTGTATGAATTGATCGTAGGATTGGTGATCGCGGTGAAGCCGCGCGCATGCGCGAGCAAGCCGCCGACGTAAGCCAAGCCGACCTCGCTCAGACGCGGTGCCGTCGGGCGTGCCGGGTCCGACGAATCCTCTTGCGAAAACGCGTTGACGCCGTCGCGCGTGAGGTATTGCGTGATGTGCAGGCCGCTGCCGTCCTCGTTGGCGTGCGGCTTCGGCATGAACGTGGCATGCAATCCGTGGCGCGCAGCCACGGTCTTCACGACGAAGCGAACTGTTGCGATCGAGTCGGCGAGCGCCAGCGGATCTGCGCCGGCGAGGTCGATCTCGTGCTGGCCGCGCGCGACTTCGTGATGCGTCGCCTCCACGCGGATGCCCATCTCTTCAAGCGCGATCGAAACATCGCGCCGCGCGAGATCGCCGCGATCGATCGGACTCAGGTCGAAGTAGGAACCGCGATCCGCCGTCGCTGTGGTCGGTTGACCGTCGGCGCCGTGTTCGAAGAGAAAGAACTCGATCTCCGCGCCGGCATGCACCGCAAAGCCATCCGCGCGGGCGCCGTCGATCGCGCGCCGCAACGTGCTGCGCGGACAACCTTCAAACGGCGAACCGTCCGGGTTCATCACATCGCAGATCAAGCGCGCTTCGAGCGGCGCACCTTGTACGGTCGGCAGCACGGCGAACGTGGAGATGTCGGGCGCCAGATACATGTCGGCTTCTTCGAAGCGGACGAATCCCTCGATGCACGAGCCGTCGAAAACGATGTTCCCCTCGAGCGCCGCGTCTAACTCGTTGACGGGGATCGCGACGTTTTTCGTGACGCCATGGATGTCGCTGAACTGCAGCCGCGCGAAGCGGATGCCTTGTTCCTTGGCGCGTTTGATGAGCTCGCGCTTTGTCATGATGGGCTTGCGTCCTCGCCACGATGCATCTGCCGGATGGCGAGCGCCGCTCGCACGGAGAGTTGATCCTTTGGAGATTTGAGGTCGACTTTTAGGATCTGCGAGATCTGGTTGAGCCGGTAGAAGATCGTGTGGCGATGCACGGATAACCGTTCGGCCGCGATCTTCACATTTTCGCCTGCTTCGACATAGAGCCGCAGCGTGTGCAGCAAGTCGGTCCGGTGTCTGCGATCGTAAACCGCGAGCGGTTCGAGCATCGACTCTGCGAACGCGGCGAAGGCCTCTTTGCCTGCACCTGCGTGCAAGAGCGCGTACAGGCCGAGATCGGCGTACGTCGTGACCGAGTTCCGACCGAACAGCCTGCAGCCAAGCGTCAACGCTTGGCGCGCTTGAGCGACTGATTCGGGGAGGTCGAGGAGGTCCGGGCGGTGGCCGCCGACTCCGCATGCGACCGAGCGCGCAGTGCCGGCTTGCACGAGCACCCGCACTGCATGCGCCGCTGCTTGGCGCGCGCGCGCCACATCCGCCTGATTTTTCACCGGGAAGAGCGCAAGCGGCGCGCTGGAAGGGATTGGCGCTAACACCGCGTCGGCGGCGGCGAGCGCCTGCGCGAGCGCATCTCGCGCCGTCTGCGGCGCTGCGCCCTCGACGTCGAAGACCGCGGCGACGAGCGAAGTCGGCAACGTGACGCCGGCTTCGGCTGCTTCGTCGCGCAACGCGTGCGCGTCCACGAATCCGCCGCTCAAGTAGCGCTCCCAAAAAGCTCTGCGCGCCTGGGCGCGGCCGCTCCCGCGGCGCACGCATTCGACACCGGCCGCTCCCGCCACGACCCGCAGCGCAGCGGCAGCGTGACCAGGCGCCTTGCCATTGAGGAACAAGGTCACGTGACCGGCGTTGCCCTCCGCCGCACCGCCGGGCATCGGCGCGCACAAAGCCGAGACGGATTCGTTGACTTTCGCACGCACGAGACCATCGCGACCGGGTTGATCGCCGTGATGGGCCGCAAAGCTCGCGGGCAAAGCGCCGAGTCCGCCGCGGCATTCCGCAGCCGCCAGGTGGCGCCACTGATCGTCTTCGATCAACACAGCGCCTTCGGTCGCGTCTGCGAGCAATTGCGCAAGCGCCTTCAGCCCGCCGCCGCCCGTTATAACGCGAGCCGCGCGCTCCGCGAGGCCCGCGAGATCGTCGGCGTTCACGAGAAGCGACACATACTAAAGGAAGACACGGTCTTAGGTGCCGACGCGGTTCTTGGCTCGCGAGCGTGCCATGCGCGGAAGCATCTTGCGCAGTTTCTCGGGCAGCACGACGTCCATGGCGTCGTCCACGGTCACGATGCCTTGCATGTGCCCGGCATCATCGACGACCGGCACGGCCAGAAAATCGTAGCGCGCGATCGTGGAGGCGACTTCTTCGCGCGTGTCGTTGGTGTGCGCTGTCACCACATCGTCGATCATGATCTCGGAGACAAGCGCGTTCGGATCCGCGGTGATGAGGTCGCGCAGCGTGACGACGCCGATGATATTCTCCTTCTCATCGAGGACGTAGACATAATAGACGAGCTCGGCGTCCTTCGCCCCGCTGCGGATGTGCGCGAACGCGTCGGTGACGGTCAATCCCGGCGGTATCCACAGATACTCCGTGGTCATGAGGCCGCCGGCCGTCTCCTCGTCGTGGGAGAGCAACTCGCGAACGTCCTGTGCTTCCTCAGGCTCCATGAGATTGAGGATCTCAAGCTGCTTCTCGGGCTCGACTTCGCTCAACAGGTCGGCGGCGTCATCGGGCTCCATGTTCTCGATGATGTCGGCTGCGCGATCCGGTTTGATGTCTTCGAGGATCGAGAGCTGCGTGTCGACATCGAGCTGCTCGAAGGCGTCGGCCGCGGTCTCTTCGTCGAGCGACCCCATGAGCGACGCCTGATCGGCGGCGTTCAGATCTTCGATGATCGCCGCGAGATCGGCCGGGTGGATGCGCTGCATCTTGTCTTGCGGCACCCGCAGGCGGATCGGATCGCCGGCTTCGTTGCGATGCAGCGGCTGCACCGTATCCCACGAGATCAACGAAGGGCGAATGCCCGGTCGCGCCGCTTTCTCGAGCAGCCGCTGGCCGAGCCCGCGCAGACCGAGCCGCCGCAGCAGACCGGACATCCCGATATCGGCGGCGATGACGCGCAAGCTGTCGCCGGCCGGCGCGAGTTTGAGGTCGTTGATGCGCACGACCTTACGCCCGTCGACGTCGAGGATCTGCTTATCCAACAAGTCTTTGCGCAGCAGGAGCTCGCCTGCGGGCCGGGCGGATCGAGCGTCGTCGACCGGTTCGGTCTTCAGGGTGACGGCATGTTCGTCGATCGCCGCCACATTCGTGAACGGCGCGTAGAGCAGCGCCCCGTCGTTTGCGCGCACGAGGATGCCGGAGATCGGCGGAAAGGCCTCGTCGCTGCCCGCGATGGACAGATCTTCAAGCTTCCCGAAGCGTTTGTTCGCAAGCGTGACCGCGCGTCCGCACAACTCGCTGACGAACTCCTCGCGTAGTTCCATGGCGTCGCCTTCTGTAGAGTGTTACGCGCCCTTTGCTTCTCTGATGGAGCGATCCAAGATATCGATGGCGCGATCGATCTGCTCGCGGTCGACGACGAGCGCCGGGGTGAAGCGGATCGCCGAGAACCCGCATGGCAGGACCATGAGGCCGTGCCGGTAGCATGCGCTCGTGACGCGATCGCGCATCTCCGTGTCGTGTTCGCGCGTGACGCGGCTCGTGACGAAATCCACGGCGAGCATGAGACCTTTGCCGCGCACGTCGCCGATGCCATCGTGCACGCTTTGCAGCTCTTGCAATTTTCCGATGAAATACGCGCCCATCTCGGCGGCGCGCTCGACGAGCCGTTCGGACTCCATGACTTCAAGCGTGGCTTTCGCCGCTGCGAGCGCGATGCCGTTGCCGCCGTACGTATTCGAGTGCGCGCCTTGGACGCCGAAGTCGTAACCCGCATCCATGATCTGCGCGCCCACCGCCACGCCGGATCCCAGCGCCTTGGCGAGCGACGTGAAATTCCCGGCGGCGCCGTGATGTTCGATGGCGAGCATCTTGCCGGTCTTGCCCATGCCGGCTTGCACTTCATCGTCCACGTACGCGATGCCGTGGCGCGCGCACATGTCGCGGATGATGCGTATGAATTCGGACGGCGGCACGATGTAGCCGCCCTCGCCTTGGATCGGCTCGACGAACATCGCCGCGACTTCGTCCGGCGGGATGAGCTGCTTGAAGTACAATTCTTCGATGATCCGCGCGCACCAGACATCGCACGACGGATACGTCATCTTATACGGGCACCGATAGCACGACGCGTAGGGCACGTGATGCACGTCGGCGATGTTCGGCGTGAACCGCGCGCGCTGGACGGCCTTGCTGGCCGTCATCGAATTGGCACCCATGGTCCGACCGTGAAAAGCTCCGAGAAACGCGATGACGCGCTTGCGCGTGGGTGCGGCCCAATGCGCGGCTTTCAGCGCGGCTTCGTTCGCCTCGGTGCCGCTCGAGCAGAGGAAGACTTTCTTGCCGGTCAGACTCGGCACGAGCGCCGCGAGTTTCTCCGCGACCTCGGCTTGCAGCGGCGAATAAAAATCGGGGCTGTTGATGAAGAGCCAGCGGTTGGCCTGTTCCGTGATCGCCTCGACGACTTTCGGATGGCTATGGCCGGTCGCCGCGACCATACCGCTCGTGAAGTCCAAGAAGACGTTGCCGTCGACGTCCTCGAGCATCAGCCCGCTGGCCTGCTTCACGACGATCGGCGCCGTCTTCGTCCCGGTGGTCATCATGGCCGTCTCGCGCGCGACAACGCCGGCGCCGATAGGGCCAGGGAGTTTCAGATTCTTGATCTCCGCTTTCTCATGCAGCACGATGTCTGGCGCATTCCACAATATAAATGAGGAATCTTGCCTTCGTATGCGAAGGCGCGCTCGCCATGAATCATCGATTGCGCACAGCCGAGCGCGCGAGCCGGGCCGCGGGGAAACTGCTTTGCGACATGCTCGGTTCGGCGCTCGGGGTGCGCTCGAAAGATGTCCGCTCCAACCTCGTGACCGAAGCCGACACTGCGTCCGAGCGGCTGATCCGCGAAATCCTCACGGCCGATTTCCCCGGCGATGCGATCCTGGGTGAAGAAGGCGGAACGTCCGGCGACGTACGCGGTGGCCGCTGGATCGTGGATCCGCTCGACGGCACGACGAACTACGCGCATGGGTATCGCTGTTTCAGCGTTTCGATCGCGTATGAGTCCGGCGACGGTTTGCAAGTCGGCGTCGTCTACGATCCGATGGCCGACGAGCTCTTTAGCGCGGCGGTAGGTGCGGGTGCTCAGCTGAACGGCGCGCCGCTGCACGTTTCCGCTCGCTCTGACTTGCGCGACGGATTGCTGGTCACCGGTTTTCCGCCGATCGGCGCGGATGACGATCTCGATAATTTGCGTGTGATGGGGCGGTTCATGCGGCGAGCGCAAGCGATCCGGCGCGACGGCTCGGCTGCGCTCGATCTCTGCTACGTCGCGGCCGGACGGTTCGAAGGATTCTGGGAGGCCGGATTGCACGCGTGGGATGTTGCGGCCGGCGCGCTGATAGTCAGCGAAGCGGGCGGACGCGTATCCGATTATTCCGGCGCGCCGCTACGCGTCGACTGCGGCGAACTCGTAGCATCAAACGGTCTCGTACACGACGCGATGCTCGAGGTGCTGCATGACCGCGCGTAGTTTTAGGGGGCGGCTTTTGAAAGGGCGGCTTTCGAAGAGACGGCTTTTGAAGGGGCCGACTTTACGTCGGCCCACCTTACAAAAGCCCAGCGTTGCCGTCGTCATTCTCGCCGCAGGCGCCGGCGAACGATTCGGCGGCGACAAGCTCACGGCGGAGTTGCACGGCAACATTCTCGCCCAGCGCGCCATCGATGCGGCATGCTCGTCGCGCGCCGTCGCTTGCTTTCTTGTCGTCGGCGCGCGGGCCGACTCGCTGCTCGCAATGATCGATCCGCGGCGCTGCGCCATCGTGACGAACACGAAATGGCGCGATGGCATCGCTTCGTCGATTCGCGCGGGCGTCGCGGCGACCGCCTCTTACGATGCGTGCATCTTCACGCTTGGCGACCAGCCCAATGTCACGCGCGAGGATGTCAACGCGCTGATCCATGCGATTGAATCGCATCCTACTGCGATCGTCGCGTTGCGCGCGGGAGTAGTTTGGGGCGCCCCGGTCGCCTTTCCACGACGGGACTACGCCGCGCTCGCAAAACTAAAAGGCGATGCGGGCGCGAAGACCTACGCGCAGTCGCAGCGCAAGCGCCTACGCTTCGTGCGCGCGGCAGACGCGCGAGCGTTCGACGACATCGACACGAAGGCCGATCTGCATCGCGCGAATCAGGCGCGGGCTCTGGCGACGGACGCACCTAGACGTCGCCGCGCACACCGAACGTCGTAAACTCGCCGGTTTCTGGCTCTTCGATTTCCTCGACGGTGCGAACGACTGCCCCAGGCGGTCCCTTCGCGCACCACGCGCGCAACGCCGCGATCGCGGCGGCGTCGCCCTCTGCGACCATCTCCACCGAACCGTCAACTCGGTTGCGGACCCAGCCTTTCAGGTTCAAGTCGCGCGCCCGTTCGAGCGCTGTCGAGCGATAGAACACGCCTTGGACTCGACCGCGAACGGTGAGGTGGAGTCTCGGCATCCGAGGGTCAGTGACGCCGGTCTGGCGCCGCGTGCATCGTAAGAGCGAGCGGAAAGAGTTGCGGAATGATGTAGTATGGGTCGGTCCCGGTGAAATCGTTGACGAGGACGACGATGTTGATGTCGTCGTCGGGGAACGTCGCATTCATCGTGGCGAATCCGCCGATCGAACCATCGTGCCAGACATAACGATGGCCGTCGAGCGTGGCGATGAACCAGCCGTCTGCATACGTGCCGTACGGAAGCGGGAACGCGCAGGGCGTAAACATCTGCGTGAGCGACGCTTGGGTGAATATCCCCGGCGCGCGCACCGCTTCATCCCATTTCTCGATGTCGCCGACAGTGGACGTGAGCCCGCCGGGGCCC
>Ga0210384_10000085_pt1 | contig 138124 bp, 100 predicted proteins | sample IncBWH2MmetaG_FD_160574 | JGI IMG/M metagenome (GOLD analysis project Ga0210384, IMG submission 160574) | Forest soil microbial communities from Barre Woods Harvard Forest LTER site, Petersham, Massachusetts, United States - Inc-BW-H-2-M | ecosystem: Environmental > Terrestrial > Soil >...
GCGCCGACATTCTGATCTCTGGCGTCGGCACCGGCGGAACGATCACCGGAGTCTGCCAGTACATCAAGCCCAAGAAGCCTTCATTCAAAGCCGTGGCCGTCGAGCCCGCGGATAGCGCCGTTCTTTCGGGCGGCAAGCCGTCTCCGCATAAAATTCAGGGCATCGGCGCCGGTTTCGTTCCCAGCATTCTGCGTCGCGACTACATCGACGAAGTCATCACCGTGACCAACGACGAATCCATCGCCATGGCACGCCGACTTCCGCTCGAAGAAGGATTGCTGGTCGGCATCTCTTCCGGCGCAGCGGTGGTCGCAGCACTGAAAGTGGCTCAGCGGGCCGAGAGTAAAGGTAAGCTGATCGTGGTAATTCTGCCGTCGTTTGGCGAACGCTATTTAAGCAGTATTCTGTTTCAGGAGCTGCGCGACAAGGCGCTGCAGATTCCGACCGTGGTGCTCCCGGCCTGATCCTGATCCAGATTATTCTGTTCGAATCGATCCGTCGATCATGCCGCACCTGCTGTCGTCAATTCGCGAAGACCTGGCCCATGTGATGGAGCACGATCCCGCGGCCAAGTCTCGCCTGGAAGTTTTTCTGTGCTACTCCGGGCTGCACGCGGTCTGGTTCTACCGAATCAATCACTGGCTGTGGAACCATCGCGTGTTCCTGCCGGCGCGAATGTTGTCGCAGACCGCGCGCTTCCTCACCGGAATTGAAATCCATCCCGCAGCCAAGATTGGACGGCGGCTGTTCATCGATCACGGCCAGGGAGTGGTGATTGGCGAGACCGCGATCGTCGGCGACGACGTGACCCTGTATCAGGGCGTGACCCTGGGCGGCACCGGCAAAGAGCACGGCAAGCGCCATCCCACCCTCGAAGACGGCGTGGTCGTCGGCAGCGGGGCGAAAATTCTCGGCAACATTACGGTGGGGAAGAACTGCCGCATCGGCGCCGGTTCGGTCGTGCTGCGCAACGTTCCGGAAAATTCCACCGTCGTCGGCGTGCCCGGACACATCATCTTCCGCGAGGGCAAGCGCGTGGTGATTACCGATCCCAAACAAATCAACGACCCGCTCTCGGAAGCCCTGGCGTCGGTCGTGACTGAAGTGCAGAACCTCCGCGAACGAGTGCAGCAACTCGAAGGTTCCGAGGCGAAGGGCCAACCGCTGTCGGAATCGTTGCAGCGAATCATGGAAGACGTCGACTACCAGATTTAGCCGAAGTAATGTGGCTGCAACGGACTGCGGCACGTGGGCGTAGTTGAGAGAGGGGTTCACGAACCACGAACCACTCTCCCCAAACTCCCCACGCGCGCCGGAAATACCGGAGGCCGCACCGAATCCGGATTCCACTGAAAAAGAAACTGTGCCGCTGGTCCGCATACTCTGCCCTGGCACGGCCCCATCCCGCAGCGCGAGTGCAATTTCGCCGCGCGCCACGATCGATGGTCCTGCAGCCGCGAATAGGGAACATCCTCGCAGCGGCAGACGATCGTTTCGGCGGCAGGCAAGCTGCGTAGCTCGGACCGCAGACGGAAAGCCCGATCCAGCATCCGCGCGAAGCGGCGAGCCTTTCGTCGCTCTCCGAAGAGCTTTTGCGCCCCGTTCTTTTCGCCAACCGCAGCCAGACCGGCGATCTGTCCCTCGACCAGCGCCAACTCCACGCCTCCAATGCCGGTCGGCTCGCCCGCACAGAAGACTCCTTGGACCGACGTTTGCTGTAGCTCGTCGACCTGCACATAGCCGCCGCTGATCTGGCAGCCGAGTAGCGACTGCAACTCAACATTGGGAACCAAATGAAACCCGCAAGCCAGAAAGTCGCAGGCGATCACCTCCGTCTTTCCGCCACGCGAAATAGTAACGCTCTCCAAAACCTGCCCGCCATGCGCGCCAGTCGGCCAACTGTTTGTGGCAAACGGAATCCCAGCCATTTCTTTCTTCAACTGCAGGCCTTGCACGAGCTTCCCGGGGCGGCCCAACAGCCCGACGCCCAACCGCGCCAAACTAGCCCACGATGCCTGCTCACACAGGATAGGAATCTCGGCGCCCTGCTTGCGCAGATATGCCGCAACCGCCAGCAACAGCGGCCCCGTCCCGGCGACCACTACACGCTTGCCGCGAACCGGCAGCCCCGACTTCACCATCGCCTGCAACCCGCCCGCCCCCATCACATTCGGCAGAGTCCAGCCCGGAAGCGGCAGAAACCGCTCCCGCGCTCCTGTCGCCAGCACCAGATTCGTGTAGCGCAATTCGCAGACATTGTCGGTCCCCTCTGCCAGCAAGACGCCCGCCTCCGGCTGATGAAAAACCCTCATCCCAAACAGCTCGGTGATGTCTGCATTCCGCAGCCGTCTGCCCCATACCGTCGCGTCCTGGCTATGGTCGTCTTCTGCTCCTCGCCAGATTTGGCCGCCGCAGGTCGCGTTGTCGTCCACGATTCCGACGCGCCCTCCGCGTTCCGCCGCCCGCACCGCCGCTGCCATGCCTGCCGGTCCCGCGCCAATCACGAGCACGTCGAAGCGTCGCTGCGAATCCCTATTCCTATCCATCATCCATCCGTTCTCACTTCCATCCCGGGTTCACACAAGATCTGGCAGCTCCGGCAATGCGGCGTTCCATTGATCGACACGCGGCACTCAAAACAGATTCCCATCCCGCACAAGGGCCCACGCGGTTCGCCGCTCACCGATGTCCGGCAGGCCTGCCCGGCAATCGCCATGGCCACCGCGACTGTCGCTCCCGCGGGCACGGCCACGGGCGAACCGTTCACACTCAACGTCACCGTACCGGACCCAGAGTCACGCATGCGCAACTTCCTTCACCGCTCGCGATGGCAAATACGGCTCAATCGGAATTTCGGGCGTCGCCCCGGTGATCTGATCCACCAGAATTCTCGCCGTGGCCAGCGAAGTCGTGATCCCCAGCCCCTCGTGCCCCGTCGCTAGGAACAGAGACTTATCTCCCGGCCACGGACCGATCAGCGGCAACTTGTCGGGCGTAGCCGCGCGGAATCCAGTCCACGTCCGCACCGCCGACATCCGTCCCAGACCCGGCATGTATTCCTGTGCGCGCCGCAGCATCCGTGTCAGCATCGCCTGGTCCACTTCTCTCTGTTCCGCGCCATATTGCCGCGACGAGCCAATCAGAATCTGTCCCGTCCGTCGCGGCTGCACATTGAACGCCACCGAATCGCTGGTGACCGAGTGCGCGCTCTTCAGGTAGCCAAGTTCCACCAACTGATGCCGAAGATACCCCGGGTAACGATCGGTGATGACCAGATGGCCCTTGCGCTTCTTGATCTCCACACCGCGCGTCAGCTCCGGCGCCCAAGCTCCCGCCGCGTTCACGACCATCCCGCCAGCGATCTCGACCCCGTCAGACAGCCACACTTGCCCCTCCCCGAGCTGTGTAACCGGCGCGCCCAGCCGAAGCTGCGCCCCGAGTTTCTGCGCGCGCTCCATCAGAAAGCGAGCCGCGCACGGCGGATACAGCACTGCATCCTCTGCCACCAGCAGGCCGCCAGCCATGCCATCGCGCAGGTTGGGCTCGAGTCGCTGCAATGCCTGCGAGTCGAGCACCGACGTGGGAACTCCGCGCAGCGCGTAGTAATCGTGCTTGCGCCGCACCTCTGCCATTTCCTCTTCGTCAGCCGCGACCCAGATCGTTCCACACTGGTCGTACTCCACATCCTGTGGCAACTCCCGCCGGAGCGCTTGCCAAAGCTGCTGCGAGTAGCGCGTGAGGGCAAATTGCGCTTCGGAGTCATCCATCACTACGATGTGCCCCATTCCGGCAGCCGTGGCGCCGCTGCCCACCATCTCCCGGTCCACGACCGCGACTCGCATGCCGCGCCGTGCAAACTCGTCCGCACAAGCCGCGCCCACGATCCCGGCGCCCACGATAACCACGTCATAGGTTGCGGCGTTCATATCGTCCCGGAGCACATACCCGCGCCTTAGTTCAATCTTTCCCCAATTCGACGATTAGTGTAGATAATATCCAATGCACTTGCACGTCACTGCGCGGTCTTGGGACAGTGAAGCCTCGGAGCGCAGGGAACTCCGATGTGCCGTCTGTGGTTAAGTCAGCTCTCGATAAGAAGACGACAGATGAAATCTTTGACAAAGGCACGCGGCTCCGTTTAATGTTCCGTTTGCGTAAACGTTTACGAATCGGTTTTGCGCATTGCATCTTGAGCATTTAAGATCCCTTATTTCCCCCCAATGCTGCTGAAGACACTGCGCGAAGAAGTGCTGGAAGCGAACCTCGAACTGGTTCGCCGGGGCCTTGTGCTCTACACCTTCGGCAATGCCAGCGGCATCGATCGGCGCGAAGGTCTGGTCGCCATCAAACCCAGCGGCGTTCCCTATGACGACCTCACGCCGGAGCAGATCGTGATTTCCGACCTCACTGGGAAAATCGTTGACGGAACTCTCCGCCCGTCCTCGGATTTACCGACGCATTTGGAGTTGTACAAGCACTTCTCCAACATCGGCGGAGTGGCGCACACTCATTCCGAATATGCCACGGCGTGGGCTCAGGCCGAGACGCCGATTCCCTGCTTCGGCACCACCCACGCCGATTCCTTTCATGGCCCGGTTCCCGTCACCGAGCCCTTGAGCGAGACCGAAATTGTCGGCGACTACGAACTCGAAACCGGCACTGCGATTTGTCGCGTCTTTGCCAAACTTGATCCCACTGCGATTCCGGCGGTGCTGGTGGCAGGGCACGCTCCGTTTTGCTGGGGGCCAACTGCTGCCGAAGCCGCCCATAACGCCGTCATTCTCGAATACGTGGCCCGCATGGCGTGCCACACGCTGTCGATCAATGCCGAATCCCGGCCGCTGCCGCGCGCCTTGCACGACAAGCATTTCCTGCGCAAGCACGGCCGCAATGCCTACTACGGACAGGTAAAAACCTAATGAATCTAGCCCTCGTCGTCGCAGGTTCGTCCAGCCTGGTTCACCTTCACCCGGTGGACATGGTCATCGTGGTTTTCTACTTTGCGCTCGTGCTGGCCATCGGCGTGTACCTCAAAGGACGGGCCAACACCGGCGAAGACTTCTTCATGGCGGGCCGGGAGATGACCGCGTGGGTCGCCGGCCTGAGCTTTCTCTCGGCGAATCTGGGCGCATTGGAATTGATGGGCTGGGCCGGTTCTGCCTATCAATACGGCATTCTGGCGACGCATTGGTACTGGATCGGCGCCATCCCGGCCATGTTGTTTCTGGCGCTGGTGATGATGCCGTTTTATTACATCTCCAAGACGCACTCTGTCCCGGGATATTTGAAGCTGCGTTTCGGCGAACCCGCCCGCGCGCTCTCCGCGGTTTCGTTCGCCTTCATGACCGTGCTGATGAGCGGCGTCAATATGTTCGCCATGGCCAAGGTCATGCAGATCGTGTTGGGGTGGGACATCAATTTCAGCATCTGGGTTTCGTCGCTCACCGTTGCGGTGTACGTGACCCTGGGAGGATTACGCTCGGCAATCTTTAATGAAGTACTGCAGTTCTTTTTGATTTGGGCGGGCGCTCTGTTGATTCCGATTCTTGGACTGTACGAGGCCGGCGGCTGGGGCAACCTCAAGATTCTGATCGCGCAACGCGCCTCGGAACAATATGTCCACCTGTGGGCCGGTTTGGGACACTTCAGTACGAATCCCATGGGCATTCACTGGACCGGCATCGTCTTCGGACTCGGAGCAGTGATTTCCATGGGCTACTGGACGACCGATTTTCTCGTCGTGCAGCGCATCCTGGCCGCGAAAGACATTCGCAGCGCCGAGATGGCTCCAATTATCGGCGCGGGATTCAAGATGCTGGTGCCCATCATCGTAATTCTTCCCGGCCTGCTTGGTCTGGGCTTGCTCCCGATGAAACTGGTTCCGGAATCGGTGGCGACCGTGACTCACGGCTACAGTTACAACGACGTCCTCCCTCTGATGCTGGCCCGTTATTGCGGGCCCGGGCTGCTTGGCCTTGGCGTTACGGCGCTGATTGCCGGTTTTATGTCGGGAATGGCTGGCAACGTCAGCGCATTCACGACCGTCTGGACGTATGACATTTACCGCCCACTCATCAACAGCAAAGGCAGCGACCATCACTATGTGAACATGGGGCGAGGGGCGACCGTGGTCGGAGTGCTGATCAGCGTGGGCACGGCGTATCTGGTAATGCGGTCGGCCAGCATCATGGACTACGTGCAAGCGTTGTTCAGCTTCTTCATTGCTCCGTTGTTTGGCACGGTCGTGCTCGGCATGCTGTGGAAACGCGCGACCGGCGCGGGCGGCTTCTGGGGATTGTTGTGCGGCACGCTTTCTTCGGTAAGCATGTGGGCGTGGGTCAAGATCGATCCTTCAGCCTTGCGCTACGTCGCACTGTCGCCCGACGCCAAAGCTCTAGCGCAAGACATGTACCAGGCGCTGTGGTCGTTTCTAGTGTGCGTGATCGTGACCGTGGTGGTGAGTCTTGCTGGCAAGCCGCAGCCTGACAGCGCTTTGGCAGGCCTGGTCTATGGTGAAACGCAGATCCCGTCCGTGGGTGACGTCCCGCTGTATCAGAAGCCGCTGTTCTGGGCGGCGATTGTCGGGATCATATTCGTCGTACTGAATATCATTTTCTGGTAAGCGGAGGACTTATGGCAACACCTGGAAGATCGGCCTCAATCTGGTTTTTTATCGGCATCTCGCTGCTGATTAATGGCGTGCTGATTTTCGGCGCAGGACTCTATGAATACGCGTATCCGCCCGCGCCCGAGCTTCAGGTGGTGCTGTTCCGACTCCACTCCAGCGTGTGGTGGGGCGGGCTGTTGACCCTGTTGGGCGGCTTTTACACGTGGCACTACGCCCCATCGCGGGCACGTGATTAACGGTCTACGAATCAGGAGAGAGATTTATGTCCGAAAAGAAAATGACGATGGGCGTCATCATCGGGAACCGCGGATTCTTTCCCGGCGAGTTGGCGAAGTCCGGGCGCGAAGAGATGATTCAGGCGCTCACGAAAGCTGGCATGGATTGCGTGGTGCTCGGTCCCGAGGACAGCAAGCACGGCGCAGTCGAAACTCACGAGGAAGCCAAGCGCTGCGCCGCGCTGTTCCAGAAGAATAACGACCGGCTGGATGGAGTGATCGTCTCGCTGCCCAACTTCGGCGATGAGCGCGCCATTGCCGACACGCTGCGCCTGTCGAAACTCGACGTTCCGGTGCTGGTGCAGGCCACGCCCGACGATGCGGCTAATATGACCATCCTGCACCGCCGCGACAGCTTCTGTGGAAAGATGTCGGCGTGCAACAACCTGCGGCAGTACGGCATTCCCTATTCACTGACCAGGCTGCACACCGTGAGTCCTTCCTCGGCCGAGTTTAAAAATGACCTCGCGTGGTTCGCGGCCGTGTGCCGCGTCGCCAACGGGATGCGCAACCTGCGCGTGGGCAGCATCGGCGCACGGCCCACCGCGTTCAATACTGTCCGCTACAGCGAAAAACTCCTCGAAGCGCATGGCATCTCGACGGAAACGCTCGACCTGTCTGAAGTCTTCGGCCGCATCGCTAAGTTGAAAGACGATCACGCCGGAGTGCAGGCCAAGCTCGCCGAAATTCGGAAATACGTCACCACCAGCGGAGTTCCCGACGCCGCCCTGATCAAGATGTCGAAGCTCGGTTACGTGATTGATGAGTGGATGACGCAGACCGACGTGAAGATCAGCGCGGTGCAGTGCTGGACTTCGATGGAAGAATACTTCGGCGTCGTCCCCTGCACCATTATGAGTATGATGAGCAACAACCTGCTGCCCGCGGCCTGCGAAGTGGATGTGTGCGGGACGCTCAGCATGCACGCTCTCGCGCTGGCATCGCAGAGTCCCAGCGCCTTGCTCGACTGGAACAATAATTACGGCGACGATCCCAACAAAGCTGTGTGCTTCCATTGCAGCAATCTGCCCAAGCATTTTTTCCAGGATGTCCGCATGGATTTCCAGGAGATCATCGCCGGAACCGTCGGCAAGGAGAATACGTTCGGCACAGTCGTCGGCCGCGTGAAGCCCGGGGCGATGAGCTTTGCCCGCTTCTCGACCGACGACACCGCGGGAGTAATGCGCGGCTACGTGGGCGAAGGCTCATTCACTAGCGACGCGCTGAATACTTTCGGCGGCGTGGGCGTGGTGCAGATCGCCGAGCTGCAGAAGTTGTTGCACTACATCTGCGAAAATGGCTTCGAGCATCACGTGGCCGCGAATTTCTCGACCACAGCCGCAGCCGTCCACGAAGCCGCCGTGCGCTACCTGGGATACCAGATGCACTGGCACGGCAACGAGCTTCGACAGTGACCGGGAAGACTGGCCCTTCAAGGGGGCCGCGTAAAGCGTAGCCCCTCGGATCAGGCTTTAGCCGCTGTTTTTTGTAACAGCTCGGCCCCCTGTTCCTCCGGGAACTCGCTTCAAGAAGAGTAGATCACATGGCCATCGTGGCGGGAGTAGACTTCGGCACGCTCAGCGTGCGGGTTTCGATTGTGGACAGCGAACGCGGACTGCTGGGTTCAGCGATCGCCGAATATCCTTTGCATCGCAAACGCGAAGATCCCGACTTCGCGACCCAATCCCACGAAGATCACATGCGCGCCCTGGCTGAGGCCACGCGGCAGGCGGTGCGCTGTGCGGGAATGGCGGGCGATCAGGTGCAGTCGGTCGCGCTCGATACCACGGGCTCGAGTGTGATCCCCGTGGGCGAAGGGCTCGTCCCTCTCGACGATTACTATTTATGGTGCGATCACCGGGCGAAGCAGGAAGCGGCCCAGATTACGGAACTGGCGCGGCTGGAAAGGCTGGAAGCCATCGACTGGTGCGGCGGCGTCTACTCGTCGGAGTGGGGATTTGCCAAGCTGCTGCACTGGCTGCGGCACAATCCGGAGAAGCGCGCCAGATTCGTCAGTGCGTTCGAACACTGCGATATGGTGGCGGCCACGCTTTGTGGAATCACCGATGCGAAGCGCGTGAAGCGCAGCGTCTGTGCCATGGGCCACAAGTGGATGTGGAATGCCGCGCTGGGCGGTCTTCCGCCACAGAGTTTCTTGGCGAGGGTTGATCCGCTGCTGGCAGGCGTGCGGACGAAACTTGAGGGCGAGTATGCGACCTCCGACCAGATCGCCGGAACCCTGGCGCCGCAGTGGGCGGAGAAGCTGGGGCTGCGCGCCGGCATTCCGATTCCAGTCGGCGCCTTTGACGCGCACTGGGATGCGATTGGGGCGGGCGCGAAACCAGGCGACGTCGTCAATGTGGTCGGCACATCGACCTGCATCATCGCTTATGCGCCCAAAGCCCAGTTGATTCCAGGGGTGTGCGGAGTCGTGCCCGGCAGCGTGCATCCGCAATTCACCGGCATCGAGGCGGGACTCTCCGCCACGGGCGACATTTTCAGCGCGATCGCGCGCCGGGCGAACACGACCGTCGAAGAGTTGAGCAGAGGACTAGCCGCTTACCGCGCGGGTCAGACCGGCCTGCTGCGCATGACCTGGGACAACGGCGACCGCACCGTCCTGGTGAATCCGAATCTTGGTGGCATGACGCTGGGATGGAACCTTCTGCACACCGCGCAGGACGAACTGTTCGCCGCCATTGAGGGAACGGCGTTTCATACCCGCGCGATTCTCGATCGCATGAGCGAGTATGGCGCGCCCACGCAGCGCGTGATCAACGGCGGCGGAATTCCGCAGAGCAACCCCGTGCTCAACCAGGTGTACGCGAATGTGCTGGGGCGCCCGGTGCTGGTTCCGAGTGGCAAAGTCACGGGCATCGGATCGGCGATCTTCGCGTTCCTGGCGGCGGGAAGTTTCAAGACCATCGACGAAGCGCAGCAGAAAGTCTGCCCTTCTTACACGGTCTACGAACCGCAGGCCGAGGCGCAAGATGTGTATCGCGAACTCTACGAACTCTACCGCAAGATTTATTTTGAGTTCGGCAGGCCGGTCGAAGGCACGGCATTCGGCCACGTGCTGCCCAAGTTGATTCAGATCGCGCGGGGGTGATTGGCCGCTAACCGCCAGCGATTGCCCCGACAATCAGGAACGGCTCTTTCCCCGAAGCAACCGCCTCCGGCAGCGGGGAATCTGGCGCCTCGTGGGACAAATCTTCCTCGCAGGCAAAGAAGCGCAGGAACGCTCGCCGCTGCAGCGTGCCGTGGTCTCGGATCGTGCCCCGCAGCATGGGATAGCGAGCCTCCAGCGCGTCGAGAACCGAGCGCTGCGTGACCGGGCCCTCGACCTCGAGTTGAACCTCGCGGCCGACGTGCGCCAAGGTGCGAAGATGTTGCGGAAGCTCAACCCGAATCATTGCTGCCATCTGAAGAGCACCTTCACTTCACATAGGTCTCTTGCATGTAGAAAGCTTTCCATTCATTTCCGTCGCGAATCCAGACCTCTCCGAAGGCGCTCTTTGCCTTCGAGACCTCGCCGCCAGACTTGCCCTCATACTGCGCGATGTAGGTAACCAGCGCTGCATTCGGTCCAATCGATTTTACGGTGAAATCACTGAGCGTGTAGCTGGTGAGTTCGAACTCATCCGGCGCGTTGACTTGCGTGTCCTTATCGCCGAAAGCGCTCAGGCCCTCCTCGAACTGGCGGAACCCGCCATCCAGTAGAGAGGCAAGAGTGGCTTTGTCTTTTTTCTTATAAGCCTCCCAAAGCTTCCGCACCTGCGCTTCGATTGGAGGAGCGACGGTCGCAGACTTGGCTGCCTGCTGCTTCTCCTGCGCCGTGGCTGCACTCGCCCGAAACAACGACAACAACAATGCAATTGCAACCAATGCTCGCTTCATGTCTTTCTCCTGGACAAAACCTGAGGTGCTCATCACCCCGTGCTCGGAGTCAAAGACCCCACCCTCTCGCAAAAGGACGCGAGAAGGGTGGGGCACCCGCTCTTTTCCTACGCCAGCGTCTGCACTTCCACCGACAGCACCGCCGGAAGGTCGCGGACAATTGGATTCCAGCTATCCCCCGCATCGGCCGAGCAATACACCTGTCCGCCTGAGGTGCCGAAATAGATGCCACACTTATCGAGCGTATCCACTGCCATGGCGTCACGCAGGACGTTCACGTAGCAGTTTTCTTGCGGCAAGCCCTTGGTCAGCGCTTCCCATTCGTTGCCGCCGGTCCGGCTGCGATACACGCGCAGCTTGCCTTCATGCACGAAGTGCTCGCCATCGCTTTTGATGGGAATTACATAAATCGTTTCCGGCTCGTGCGAATGAATGTCGATGACAAACCCGAAATCAGTCGGCAGGTTGCCGCTGATCTTGGTCCACTGGTCGCCGGCGTTGTCGCTTCGCATCACATCCCAATGCTTCTGCATGAACAGCACTCCCGGACGAGTCGGATTCATTGCGACGTGATGCACGCAGTGGCCGACCTCGGCCGTCGGGTTGGGAATGTATTTCGAATACAGTCCCTTGTTGATCGGCTTCCAACTCTTGCCGCCGTCGTCCGTGCGGAAGGCGCCAGCCGCTGAGATCGCGATGTAGATCCGATCCAGATTGCCGGGGTCGAGGATGATGGTATGCAGGCACATACCTCCGGCGCCGGGCTGCCACTTGGGGCCGGTGCCATGGCCGCGCAGTCCCGGGAGTTCGTGCCAGTTCTCTCCGCCGTCGGTGGAACGAAACAGCGCGGCATCTTCGACTCCGGCGTAAACCGTGTTGGGATCGGTGAGCGACGGTTCCAGATGCCAGACCCGCTTGAATTCCCACGGATGCTGCGTGCCGTCATACCACTGATGCGTGGTCAGAGGCGCGGCCCCCGCGTCATAGAAAAATTTGTTGCTCACGGCCTGGGGCGGGCCAGGAGCGGCGGGCTCGCCGGGCGGCGTTCCCGGCTGGTGCCAGGTTTTGCCGCCGTCGTCGGAGCGTTGAATGATTTGCCCGAACCATCCGCTGGTCTGCGAGGCGTAGATGCGGTTCGGATCGACCGGCGATCCCTTGAGGTGATACAACTCCCACCCGGCGAAATGCGGGCCGCTGACCTCCCAATTCTGACGCTTGCCGTCTGCAGTAAGAATGAATGCGCCTTTTTTTGTGCCTACCAGGACTCGGATCTTGCTCATGCGTAGCTCCTTTGCAGGAATTTTCCGGGAATCGATTCTATACGATTTTGCCCGTGCGAATTTGGCACAGGTAGAGACGCGACCGAGGGGAGATCGGCGGCGAGCGCTGCCCAGTCGACACGACGAAGGTGTCAGCGGGTTGGTGGTTTGGCGCGCTCGTAGACTCGCACGTAATCCACCAACATGGTCTGCGGGAACTCACTAGACGCGTCTGGACTCCCTGGCCAGTCCCCGCCAACCGCCACGTTGAGCAGCACGAAGAATGGATGGTCGTAAACCCACTTCGCGCCTTTCGGCAGATCGGCGGGAGTGCGGGTCGCATAGAGATGGTCATCGACGTAGAAACGGATCACGTTCGGTTCCCACTCCACGGCGAACAGGTGAAAGTCGTCGGCGAAACGCTGATCGGCGGGAAGAGCGGCGGGAAGAGCGTAAGGTGCGCCGATGCCGTGTCCGCCCGAATATCCCGGGCCGTGAATTGTGCCGTGAACCAGCGCGGGCTCCTTGCCAATGTTTTCCATGATGTCAATCTCGCCGCAGCCGGGCCAGCCGGGCTTTTCTATGTCGGTGCCCAGCATCCAGAAGGCGGGCCAAAGTCCCTGACCGCGCGGGATTTTGATGCGGGCCTCGAAGCGCCCGTAAGTCTGCGAGAATTTTCCCAGGGTCTTGAGTCGCGCGGAAGTGTAGTTTCGGGTGACGCCGTCGTCGCCCGTATATTTTTCCTGCAACACTTTGATGACGAGGTTTCCGTCCTGTTGGTAGGCGTTGTCGAGCCGCTTCGTGTAGTACTCAAGCTCGTTGTTACCCCAGCCTCCGCCGCCGGTTTCGCTGACCCATTTGGAGGCGTCGACCGCCGAGCCGTTGGGCCCGCTGAACTCGTCTTTCCAAACCAGTTTCCACACACGGTCGGTGGGTTGCGGATCCGCTGCTTGTGCCGCCGCGGACACAACCCATCCACTGACTAACATAATTACCGCGAATAAGACCGCGCGCTGCCGTCTCGATTTCATCTTCATCCTTGCTCCCGTACGACCGAAAATCGCTCCCACTATACTTTCGAACTATACTCACTCACTGTCCTCCCGCACTATACTCACCACGAACAATTCGTGCCAGGAGACCTCCGTGTCAAACGAACAGACCAGACGAACCTTCCTGAAACTATCTGCGGTGGGATTGACTGCAACCGCGACGACCGACCTGGCTGCGGCCCTCTCACCTTCCGCCGCCGCGCCTCCCGCAGGAGAGATCACGGTGCGCGTGACCGGCGGCAAACTCCGCTATGCGCCGGCAGAAAGCTTGACCTGGCGAACCGCTGCCAAGATGACGGAAAACGCCATAGTGCTCGATCCCAGCAGAAAGTTCCAGCAGATTCTAGGTTTCGGAGCGGCCTTCACCGATGCCGCCTGCTACACGTTCAATCAGCTTTCCGTCCCGGCTCGCGAGGAATTGTTTCATGATCTGTTTCATCCTTCGGAAATGGGGCTCAACGTTTGTCGCACTTGCATCGGATCCAGCGACTATTCCACCGAAATGTTCAGCTATGACGAAGGCGATCCCGATCCCGAAATGAAGCGGTTTTCGATCGCGCACGATCAAGCCTACGTGTTGCCCATGCTGCGCGAGGCGCGGAAGGCGAATCCAGACTTGTTCATATTTTCGTCGCCGTGGAGCCCTCCGGGATGGATGAAAGCCGGAGGTTCGATGCTGGGCGGTTCGATCCGGCCGCGCCACTTTGGCTCGTATGCGCAATACTTTGTGAGATTCCTGCAGGCTTATGCCGCGGAGGGCGTGCCGGTGCAAGCGATCACAGTGCAGAACGAAGTGGATACCGACCAGGATGGCCGCATGCCCGCCTGCACCTGGGCGCAGGAGTACGAGATCGGTTTCGTCAGGGACCACCTGGGGCCGGCGCTGCAGCAGAATGGCCTCTCGACAAAGATCTGGATTCTCGACCACAACTACAACTTATGGGGCCGCGCCATCTGCGAGCTTGACGAACCGGGTCTGCGCAAGTACTGCAACGCAGTCGCCTTTCACGGATACGTAGGGACGCCGGAAATGATGGACAAGGTTCACGACGCGCATCCCGATGCGCAACTGTATTGGACCGAAGGTGGTCCCGACTATACGTCTCCCGACTATGCGACCGACTGGACGAATTGGGGGAAGACGTTTACGCAGGCCATTCGACACTGGTGCCAGGCCATCAGCGGATGGAATCTTGCGCTCGATGAAAAGGGCAAACCCAACATCGGGCCGTTTCCGTGCGGCGGAACGGTGACTATCCATTCGCAGACGAAGGAAATCACGCGCAGCGGCCAGTATTGGGCCTTTGCCCATTTCTCGCGAACCGTGCGGCGGGGGGCGAAGAGATTTGAATCCACGTGCAAACTGGCCGGTGTCGAGCAGGTTGGCTTCGAGAATCCGGACGGGCAGAAAGTACTGGTGGTCACGAACTCCGGACCCGCGAAAACGGCAACGCTAAAACAGGCTGACAACACCGCCGAGCTTGCCCTGGCGCCGGATTCCATGACCACTCTAACCTGGAGTTAAGCTGGCGTTTTCTTGCGGACCTGGGGTTACCGTGGCTTTCGGAGTGAAAGAATTACATCCCGCTCCCGTTGGTTCCTTGTCCGGCTGCGTGCCAAGCGGTTCAAAACCAAGGGCTTAGGTTTTGGCACGTCCGGTGCAACCTTTTCTGAGTTCCCGACCTCTGATTGAGGCTTGTTGCTTTGCCGGCGAAGCGATAGACGCGGAGGTTCGCTTCCCTCTGAGTCGGCAACTCTGGGAATTGCCTTCGTCTCTATACGCGGTGTTAGACCGCGGGGGCATGTCTGAAGGCTTCCGTCCTGGCCAGTGGTCAAAATTGTACAGTAGCGTAGCTTGTTCCCCACTGATAGTTGCAGTGCGACTGTCGGCTGAGTTGTGGGTTTCGGAGGACGTGTCAGATGCGATTACTCAGCGCTCGACTCATTCTCTCGCTCATTGTTGGCGTCACGCTGGTTTCGCTGTGCTCCTCGTATTATCAGGTCTTGGTGCAAAGCCGGAGTCTGCAGAAGGACCTGCAGCGGCGCGCCGAAGTGCTGGGAGAAAGTCTCGCCAGAAATGTGGAGCGCGATCTGGAGCGGGACGCGCAGCATACCCTGCAGAAAACGGTAGAACAGTTCGCCAACCGGGAACATCTGGCCGGACTGGCCGTCTATGATCCGCACGGCCATCCCATTGCGGTTACGACCAACCTGCAGCCGCTGATGGCGAACGCCCCGGCCATCGTATTGCAAGGCCTCAAGGAAGATCACGACACGAGCGCCTTCCTGCGGATGGGAACAGTCAGGATCCATATCTACGCTTTGCCCCTGCATCGCGGGGAGGATCTCATCGGTATTCTCGCGATCGTGCACGACGCCGAGTACATCCGGGGCGAGAGTCAGCGTGTGTGGCGGGAAACGTTTCTGAGCGGGTTGGCCCATGTCTTTCTGATTGTCCTTATCACGTTGTTAATCGTGCGCTGGAGCATCACCGGACCGATCGCGCGGACTGCCCATTGGATGAAGGCCTTGCGAACCGGGCGAGGCGCGGTGCGGATTCGCGTGCCGGATCTCGAAATGTTTCGCCCGCTGGCGCGCGAAGTCGCGACCTTTGCCGAGAGCCTGAATACCGCCCGGTCGGCGGCGGAGTTGGAGGCTCGCTTGCGCGAGACCGGGGAGTCCATGTGGACCTCCGACCGGCTCGCGGTGCACGTTCGCGCCCGGCTGGAAGACGGCAGGCTGTTCGTGGTCTCAAACCGCGAACCTTACATGCACATCCGGCGCGGAAAATCGGTCGCCGTCAATGTGCCGGCCAGCGGTCTGGTGACCGCGATCGAGCCCGTGCTGCGCGCCTGCGATGGAACCTGGGTGGCGCACGGATCCGGCGATGCCGACATGGAAATGGTGGACGGACACGACCGCCTGCTGGTCCCGCCCGACGATCCGCGCTACACCCTGCGGCGAGTCTGGCTGACCAAGGAAGAAGAGGAAGGCTATTACTACGGGTTCGCTAACGAGGGCCTGTGGCCTCTCTGCCACATCGCCCATACGCGTCCGCTGTTTCGCGCCAGCGACTGGAAACATTATCAAGACGTGAACCGCAAGTTTGCCGACGCCCTGCTCGAGGAAATGGAGAACGTCCGAAAGCCCGTCGTGTTAGTGCAGGATTATCACTTTGCCCTGCTGCCGCGCATGATCAAGCAGAGCCGGCCCGACGCGCGCGTGGCCATCTTCTGGCATATCCCCTGGCCGAACCCGGAGGCGTTCGGGATTTGTCCCTGGCAGCGCGAGCTGGTGGACGGGCTGCTGGGTGCCGATCTCGTCGGGTTCCACATCCAGGCGCACTGCACCAATTTTCTGCAGACGGTCGACCGCATTGTCGAGTCGCGCATCGACTGGGAGCACTTCTCGGTGCAGCGTCTCGACCATCCCACGGCGGTGCGGCCCTTTCCCATCAGCGTGGAGTCTCCCGATGTGCCCGCCGATCCCTCGCGCGAATCCGCCTACGAGGAACGGGGTGCGCTACTGAAGACACTCGGCGTTGAGGCCGCGTTGATGGGCGTAGGCGTCGACCGCATGGATTACACGAAGGGAATTCTGGAAAGATTTCTGGCCATCGAGCGCCTTCTGGAAAAGTATCCGCGCTACCAGGGCGTCTTTACTTTCGTCCAAATTGGCGCTCCGACTCGCACTCACATCAAGCGTTATCACGACCTTCAGGCTGAAGTGGAGGCCGAAGCCGACCGTATTAACTGGCGATTCCAGGCGGGCCAGTGGAAGCCGATCGTCCTGTTGAACCGGCAGCATAGCCACACGGAAATTGCGCCGTATTACCGTGCCGCTGATTTGTGTCTGGTGACCTCGTTGCACGATGGCATGAACCTGGTGGCCAAGGAATTCGTGGCTACCCGCCACGACGAGCGCGGTGTGCTGATTCTCAGCTGCTTTACCGGCGCGGCCCGCGAGTTGCGGGACGCGTTGCAGGTCAATCCCTACGACATCGATCAGACGGCTGAGGCGATTCGCGCCGCCCTCGAAATGCAATCTGAAGAGAAGCAGATGCGCATGCAGCGCATGCGGAAACAGGTTCGGGAGCACAACGTGTATCGCTGGGCGGGAAGCCTGATTGGCGAGCTTTGCGAAGTTCGACTGGATGTTGCAGAAGGAGCCGGTAACAAGTTCCAGGCGGGTGCCTCGGTTGCATAGCGAGGCCAAACCCAGTGCTGGGGAGAGCACCGATGCGCACACCGGACAAACCGTTCTACTTCAACACCTCGGAACACCTGCTGCGCATCGGAAGGCAGAAGGCTACGACGCTCTGCGAGTTGTGGCAGGCGCTGCAGACCTGCCCCGACGATTCCATCTTCCAGCACACGTTCCGTACCCTGCAGGATCACCACTTTATCGGGCAGGGATTTTCCAACGACTTCGCGCACTGGTGCCTTTCCGCCTGTAACGAGCCGGTACTGGCGGAACAATTGGCCAGCGTCGACGTGCGGGAATTCACTGCGATTGAAGGTCTGCGCCGCAGGATGGTCGGCATCGTGGATGAGTTTCTGCGGCAACATTCGTGCTCTGGTTCCAAGGCAGGGCATGAGCCGTTCTATTTTTGCGCCTCTGACATTGTGGTGCTGCCCACGCCGTTCGCGCCGGATTCCCTGCCAGGATTTGTCGATGGTCTGAAGCAAGTCAGCGTGCATTCAGTTCACCATCACTTTATTGAAGCGCGGCTCCGGCTGCAGCTGATGTCGAACGATTTTTCCCAGTGGCTGGAAGAGGAAGCCGGTCTTCCCCAGGCAGCCGATGCCATTGAGCGCATCGACATTTACACCAACACCATGGAAGGCGTACGCCAGCAGATTGCCACTATCGTCGAACAAGCTCTGAATTAGGACAGCGAGAAAAATGAAGTCGCAGTCAGAAGATCAACGCGCCACAAACAAGAGTTCAACTGCCCGGCCGCAAACGCCAGCGGAAGAAACTGGGCCGGAGATCGACGTACCTGAAATCGATGCACTTGAAATCGATGCACTCGGACCGGCGCTACCCGAGCCCTCCCGCGGAAACGGGCGACCGCTTCCCGCCAGCGTTCTGACTCCGCCCCCTCCCGCCCCGTCCCCTCATCTCGACGACTACCGGAACATCATCGGTCAGGCGCACTTAGATGCGTTGCGTTTTCTGGCGCGCGATCTGAAAGGGAAGTCGATCAAGATGGTGAACTCCACCGCGGTCGGTGGCGGCGTGGCCGAGATGCTGAACCGTCTGGTGCCCCTGCTCACGGAACTGGAGGTGCCAACGCACTGGGACGTCATCACCGGCGGCAACGATTTCTTCGAGGTCACCAAGGCGTTTCACAACGCGCTGCACGGCAGCAGCTATGAACTGACCAAGGCGGCGCAGGAAATATTTCTGATGTACAACGAGCAGAATCGGGAGCGCCTGCAGTTCGACGAAGACATGGTCGTGATCCACGACCCGCAGCCGGTCGGCCTGATCCGCTCGCGCGAAAAATCGCGGGCCAGCTGGGTCTGGCGGTGTCACATTGACTTATCGAATCCCGATCCGCACGTGTGGGATTTCCTGCGGCCCTTCGTGGAGCAATACGACGCCGCCATTTTTTCTTCGCAGTCCTTCGCCCGCCAGCTGCCCATCCCGCAATATCTCTTTTATCCCTGCATCGATCCGCTTTCCGAGAAAAATAAAGAACTCCCCGATGCGCTGGTGCAGAAGATATGTGATGAGTTCGGAATCGACCGCTCTCGACCCATTGTGACCCAGGTATCGCGCTTCGACCGCTTGAAAGATCCTGTGGGCGTGGTGCACGCCTACAAACTCGCCAAGAAATATGTGGACTGCCAGTTGGTTCTGGCCGGCGGCGGCGCGTCGGACGATCCCGAAGGCGCGGCCGTGTTGCAGGAAGTGAAACGCGCGGCGGGCGACGACCGGGACATCATCATTCTCGATCTTCCGCCCTGGTGCGCGCTGGAAATCAACGCCATTCAGCGGGCTTCCACCATCGTGGTGCAGAAGTCCCTCAAGGAAGGATTTGGCCTGACCGTCACCGAGGCGTTGTGGAAAGGGAAGCCCACAATCGGCGGCGCCGTGGGCGGCATCCCCAACCAGATCATTCACAAATTGACTGGAGTTCTGGTGCACTCGGTGGAAGGCTGCGCGTATCAGATTCGCTACCTGCTCACGCACCCCGACTTCGCGAAGAGAATTGGTGCCAGTGGCCGCGAGCATGTGAAAGAAAATTTTCTGATGACCACCAACGTGAAGCGCTGGTTGCTGCTGTTCCGCATCCTCGAGCGCGCGAAATCGCGCCGCGGCGCGGGGCGCTAACAAGCGTAGCGCCGGCGTCTCGCCCGGACGGCGGCTCTACTTTGTTTCAGGCGCGTTCGCGGGCCTCCGCTTCCACGCCCAGACGAGCATTTGGCAGATTGGCGTAGGCACTCGGAAGTTTGGGAACCACTGTCATCCGCCGCGGAATGGCGTCCTTCTCAATCTGCCGCAACACCGTCTCCGCGGCGCATTCGCCCAACTCCGACAGCCATCTTCGCATATCATCGGCTATCGGCTCTCCGAAAGACATGTATTCAAGTTCCACCGTAGCCACTGGCAGTTCCAGATTCTGCGGCAGGATCGCGTCAATGGCGATCACGCCTTCGATCCCCCGTTGCTGCAACTGGATGGGAATCGTGTTCCACTCCGACCCGCAATCAAACGTCTCGAGCGCCAGCATGTAGCCTCGGCGATGCAACAAACCTTGCACTCCCGCCACGACCCGGGCCACCGAGGCCCGGCCGATATCGGGAGTGATGGCGGCCACCACTCGGCTTCGTTTGGTGCGCAGCGATCGAGCCCACAGGTTGGGCCGATAGTTGAGTTCGCCCGCGGCCCGGAACACGCGCTCTTTGGTCCGCTGCGGAATCGCCGAGGACGCGGGCGTGTTGTTCAATATGGCAGAGACCGAACACGGAGCAAGTCCAACTCGCTCGGCGACGGTTCGCAGGCTCACCACAGATTTTTTGTCCGACACGTATCCTCCTCATCCTGTTTCAGGATTCGCAAGCGCACTCACATTTTCAGTTGCGGCCCGCAGGCCCATCACGCCGACGACGAGGTCAACCGGAACCCATACACGGGGAAACCCAAACTGCCACGTTTGGAGGGTCTTCTGCCACTTTGCAGAAGATGCACAACTACTTTGTCGCAGATGCGCCGGATAGTCCAACGCAAAAAATCCATCGTAAAGATTGGTTCAGCGGGGGTTGATCGTATGACGAGCTACCTGCTGCCAAACTCGCCGCGCTGGCGCGCTTCCTCGCAGGCCTGCGCCGGATCGCGGCCGGTGACCTCTTTGTACCAGGCGGGATGAAAAGTCCACGCCCAGGCTTCGCTGACTGCGCCGCGGATCATAGCTTGAAAGGTGCCGGTCTCGCCGATCGTACTGAGGTAAATGTGAATGAAAATTCCGCCGAGCATGATCACGGCGGAGATATCGTGCAACACGTAGCTGACCGCAACCGGCCAGCGTCCAAACGTTCGCGTGCCCATCCACAGAATAATTCCGGTAATCAGGTAGACCACGCAGCCGCCGACGATCTCCCAGAACTGCGCTTTCTGTCCGGCATTGAAGAAGCCGGTCTCGGGTGGATCATGTTTTTCCTCGCCGCCGAAGATCTTCCCCAGGTTCCGCATCCACTTCGTATCGGCAGCCGTCCATTTCATCGGCTGGATCCAGTTCAGCGTCTGCAGTCCGAAGAAGACGACAAATCCTAAACCGAACCAGGGATGCATCTCGCGGCTGAGCGGTCCGCCTCCGAAGATGGGAGTGAACCAGCGGAACAGCCACGGCATATAAATGCCAAATCCGGTGAACAACGCCAGGAAGAAGAAGAGCGCGACCATCCAGTGCAGGAATCGCGTGTACACGCGATGACGCAAAAGTTCGCCGACGTAGACTTCGTTCTGCCCGATCTGATCGAAGGCGCCGCGCGCTTTGTCGTCGAAATGTTCAATTGCGCTCGACATCATGCCTCCTTCTTCAGCGGCGGTTCCGGTTGCGGACGGCGTGGACCCACCGTCACGTAGTGCAGCAGAACTCCCAGCAGACCGAACAGCGCGAACGTTCCCAGAATCGGTTTGAACAGCCACTTCCAGACGGTATAGCTCCAGGGAATGACCGGGTCTTTGGGCAGACCGCCGTAGCGCTCGGGATTCTCCGCGTCATGCAAGACGTAGACCACGTGCGTGCCGCCGATGGATTGCGGGTCATAAACGCCGGCGTGCTCGAATCCAAAATTCTCGCGGAGTTGTTTGGCTCGCTCTTCGGCAATGTACTTCATGTCGTCTTTTGTTCCAAATTTCAGGCATCCCGTAGGACACGCCTTGATGCAGGCTGGCTCCAGTCCCGCGCCCACACGGTCCGAGCACAGCGTGCACTTATAAACTTTCTTCGTCGCCGGATTGAATCTAGGAATGTCATACGGGCATCCCGAAACACAGAACTCGCAGCCGATGCAGTTTTCCTGCTGAAAGTCGACGATGCCGTTGGTGTACTGCACGATCGCGCCATCGGCGGGACAGGCACGCAGGCAGCCGGGATCGGCGCAGTGCATGCACTGGTCCTTACGCATGAGCCACTGGATCGTTCCGTCCTCGCGCTGGTGCTCGTTGAATTTGATCAGGTTCCAGAAATTCCAGCGCGTTTCCGGCATGGTCTGGTAGGTGTTGTCGAACATGGTCGGGCTGAACGGCATGTCGTTCCACTCGACGCACGCGACTTCGCATGCCTTGCAGCCAATGCAGATCGTAGTGTCGATCAGCTTGCAGACTTCCGGATCGCGCTGCATGTCGAACCCGGCCGCCAGCCCGGAGTGTCCCGAGATCTGCCGAACTTGAAGTGTCTTGCGGTCGCTCATGTTAGCTTTCAGCTTTCGGTCGTCAGCTATCAGCCTCCGTGCCGTCCGCTGAGAGCTGACGGCTGAAAGCTGAAAGCGGTTTCAGGCCTTTTCGATCTTCACCAGGAATCCCTTGAACTCCGGCGTGAACGCATTTGGATCGATCACCGTCGGAGTCAGCTGATTCGCCAATGTCTTGGCCGTCTTCCCCTCATCTTCCGCAATGCCGCGGAATCCCCAATGAATTGGGATTCCGATCTGAAACATTTCCTGCCCGTCGATCTTCATCGGCCGAATGCGCCGCGTCACCATCGCTTTTGCAATGTAGTGGCTGCGTGCGCTGGTCACTCGGACTCTCTCTCCGCCCTTTAGCTGCATCTGCTCCGCCAGTTCAAACGGAACTTCCACAAACGGCTCCGGCACCAGCTGCACGTTCATGGGATTGTTCTTGGTCCAGTAGTGATAGTGCTCGGTCAAGCGATAAGTCGTGCAGATGACCTTGAATTCCTGGCCCGTCACCGCGTACTTGTCCGCATCGGTTTTGTATTTCTTCACCACTGGATTGCATGACTGGTTCGGGTGCAGCGGATTCAAGATCGGGCTCTCGATCGGCTCGTAGAATTCGGGGAACGGCCCGTCCGCCATGCCGCCCAGCGGCACGAACAACCGGCCCACGCCCTCGGGATTCATGATGAACGGTCCCATGTGATCTTTGGGCGGAGAGTCGGGTTTGAAGTCGGGCACGTCGACTCCGGCCCAGGATTGTTTCGCCTCGTCCCACCAAATCTGGCGGCGCCGCGCATCCCAGGGTTTGCCATCGACATCGCACGAAGCGCGGTTGTACAGCACCCGCCGGTTCATCGGCCACGACCACGCCCAGTTCGGATAAATTCCGAGGCCGGACGGATCTTCGGTCCCGCGGCGCTGCGAGAGCGCGCCGGCCTCCGTCCACGACCCGCAGTACAACCAGTTGCCCGCGAGAGTCGTGCCATCATCCTTGAGCCAGGCGAAGCCCGGAAGCTGTTGCCCGGCTTTGATGGTCACATTCGTCTTGGGGTCGGTGATGTCAACCAGCGCTTTGCCGTTGAGTTCTTTCGCAACCTCCGACAGCGACGGGTTGTACGGATCCGTATACGCGAATGAAGCGTTCAGGATGGGGTCGGGGAACTTGCCGCCCTCCTTTTTATAGAGCTCACGAACTCTCAGGAAGATCGTCGCCAGAATTTCCTGATCTAGTCTGCATTGTCCGGGCGGCGGCAGCGCGACGTTTTTCCACTGCAGCCAGCGCGCCGAATTCACGAACGTCCCATCCTTCTCGGCAAATCCCGCGCCCGGCAGGCGATAGACAGTGGTGTTGATCTTCTTCATTTCCTCGGTCGAGATGCCAGGAGCGCGCCAGAACTCGCTGGTCTCGTCGGGATAGATTTCGCAAACCACCAGCCAGTCGGTCTTTTTCAGGGCATCAATATTCTTCTGCGAATCGGGCCCAATCATTACGCCATTCATGCCGAACGCGAAGAAGCCTTTCACCTTGCCGTCGTACATGTCATTCCAGATGTTCACCCAGGAATAGTTGCGGTCGATCTTCGGCAGATAGTGAAATGCAAAATCGTTTTCCTTGGTCGCCGCCGAACCGTACATCGCTTTGAGGAGCGACACGGTAAACTTCGGCGTATTCGACAAGTAATTAAACGAATCCCAAGGGTCAGGCTTCGCGATGGTCGGAGTGATGCGCTTCAGGTACGCGGCAAGATCTGTGTCCGCCGGAACCGGCACCTTCAGATAGCCCGGCAGATTGTCGAAGATGCCGGCCATATCGGTCGCGCCCTGAATATTGGAGTGTCCGCGCAACGCATTTACGCCGCCGCCGGCGCGTCCGATGTTCCCCATGAGCAACTGGATCATCGCCGCAGTACGAATGATCTGTGTTCCGAAGCTGTGCTGAGTCCACCCGACGGCATAAATAATGGTGGCGACTTTCTTCATGTCGCCGTCTTTGCGGACGGACGTAAACAGATCGGCGGCTTTCAGAAACTGATCTCGCGGAATCCCCGTGATGCGTTCGACCATCTCCGGCGTGTAACGTTCGTACTGCTTCTTCAAGAGTTGAAATACGCAGCGCGGATGCTTCAATGACAAATCGTAGGCCGTCTTCGGCGGCAGCAAGGGCGGTGGTGCCGGCGTCGCGCCCGGCGCAGCTGGTTTGGGTGCAGGCTGAACGTCCCCCGCAGCAATGGGCTTGCCCTCTAAATTGCCGCCTTCTTCGTAGTTCCAAGTCGCCCTGTCGTAAACTTTCTTCTCCGCGTCAAAGCCCGAGTACAGGCCATCCTCCGGCAGCTTGAACCCTTCCTTGATGATGAACGCCGCGTTCGTGTAGTTCACGAGATAATCGTGGGCAATGCGGTTGTTCTCCACCGCGTAATGGATCAGCCCGCCCAGGAAAGCAATGTCGGCGCCGGCACGAATCTGCAGATACATGTCCGCAGTCGCGGCCGTCCGCGTGAGACGCGGATCGACCACAATAGTTTTCGCGTTGCGGTGAATCTTGGCTTCAATCGCCCACTTGAAGCCGCAAGGATGGTTCTCGGCCGGATTGCCACCCATGATCAACATCATGTCGGTGTTCTTGATGTCGATCCAGCCATTGGTCATTGCCCCGCGTCCGAAGGTTGGCCCCAAACTGGAGACCGTAGGGCCGTGTCAAACCCGAGCCTGGTTTTCCAGGTAGCAGACCCCCAGGCTGCGCATGCTCTTGACCACCAGATAATTGAACTCGTTCGTATCCGTGCATCCGCCGGTGAAGGCAATGCCTTCGCAGCGGTTCACCGTGTGGCCGCTCGCGTCTTTCTCTACGAAGGTATCGTCCCGAGTCTTCTTTACCTTTTGCGCGATCTCGTCATAGGCCTGCTCCCACGAGATGTCTTCCCAATCCGTTGCACCCGGCCGCCGCACTTGCGGCTTGAGCAGCCGCCGATCGTTCATGATGTCCTGCTCGAGCGACGAGCCTTTAGGACACAGCGTTCCGCGATTGATGGGGTGGTCGGGATCGCCTTCAACGTGTACCACCTGCGGGATCGCGTTCTTGGCCTTGTCGCCCAGCGTATAAATAATGACGCCGCAGCTCACCGAACAATACGGACAAGTGCTGCGGGTCTCGCTGGCGCGCGAAATTTTCAGGTTCTGGGTTTGGGCGTAGACCGGAGTGAGATCGAATCCGAGTGCGGAGATCCCGGCTCCGCCCACGATGGCGCCTTTGAGAAATGTCCTGCGGGAGAATTCCATCAAAGCCTCCAACAACTACCGAACGCGTTCGACTGCGCTGCGGACTTCTTAAAAACTAGGATGTTCGACGGAGGTTGAAAGTTGCGGCCGTCGCATTACTTACTCCCGACGACCGGGTCGCGCCCAAACGGAATTCGGAGACTATAACTCTGGCGGCGGAAAAGAGTCAATCCGTAAGGAGGAGTAGTCGCGGTAGTCGCCCGCCAAAATTGCTCCAATTCGTGGCAGCGACGATAATGACCCGATGCCCGTCTCCCCTTGGCAACGCCGTATCCAGCGCGCGCAAGAACTTGCCGATCAATATCGATTCGCCGCGGAAATTCTTCAGTTCTACGTTCACATCGCTCGCTTTCAGGAAGAGTTGCATCAGCAGTTGAGCACGGTGCTGCAATCACCGGCGGCTTCTGCGCATCGCGACCTCACCGCTTCGGAACTGTCAGAGCTCAGTTCGAGATTTGAGCCGTTTCTTTCGATGGCCGAAGCTCACGGTCCGAAGCCGTTGGCCGGACTGAGCCACGAACTGTGCGCTCGCGGCCGGGCTGCCTGGTCGGAATTGCTGAACCGCGGATGGACGTTGCACATCGCATCGGACGCTGAGGGACTTCTCGCGCAAGCATTCCTTCAGCCCTACGCCGAGTTGCTGCGCTCCCGCGCCCACCTTCGTCCCAGTCAGACCACGTACGCCCTTTGTCCTTTCTGTAATCGCAAGCCCGCTCTCGGTGTCTTGCGCCAGATGGGGGACGGCGGCGCGCGCTCCATGGTCTGTTCGTTCTGCCTGGCCGAGTGGGATTTTCGTCGCATCGTTTGTGCCGGATGCGGCGAGGAGGACGACAAGAAGTTGGCTGTCTACACGGCCAGCGAGTTCGACTACATTCGCGTCGAATGCTGCGACGCCTGCAAGACCTACATCAAGACCGTCGACCTCACAAGAAATGGCCGTGCCGATCCTATGGTCGACGAACTCGCCTCCGCTCCGCTAGACCTGTGGGCCCGCGAGCACGGCTACGCCAAGCTGCAAAACAACCTGCTCGGGCTGTAAGAACAGTTGCGGGCGTCATCCTGAACGGAACCGCTTTTCAGGCGAAGTGAAGAGCCTGCCCTGAGCGCAGCCGAAGGGATCTCGCGCGCAGTTGCGCTATTCTGACAAGATGCCCACCCGCTTTCCATCTCGCGGAGATCACAAGCTGATCCAAATTGTCGACTCCGCGCTCGCCGATGCTACGCAGCGCAGCGGCAAGTGGCTGGCCTGCCGCCCCGGATGCACCCAATGCTGCATCGGCGCATTCTCCATCAATCAACTCGACGCCCTGCGTTTGCAGCGAGGCCTCGCCGATGTGGCAAAGCGTGACCCTGAGCGCGCAGCGCGCATCCGCCAGCGTGCGCGCGAGTCAGCCGCCCGCCTGGCGCCGGAGTTTCCCGGCGATCCCGTCAGCGGTGTATTGCACGAAGGAGAAGAAGCCGAGCGCCAGTTCGCCGATTTTGCGAATGACGAACCCTGTCCGGTGTTAGACCCGAAGACCGGACTCTGCGAACTCTACGAATCGCGTCCCATGACCTGCCGCGTCTTCGGTCCTCCAGTGCGTTCCGAGGACGGCCTGGGTGTCTGCGAACTGTGCTTTCAAGGCGCGACTGACAAACAGATCGCCGCCTGTGAGATGACGCCCGACCCGGACGACCTGGAATCACGCCTGCTCGCAGAACTCGAAAGGAAAACAGGCAAGCACGGAAACACGATCATCGCTTTCTGCCTGGCATCGTGAGCGATTCAAATCAGGCTTGCTTCTTCTCCAGTTCGGCCCAGCGAGCGTAGAGTTCATCTACTTTTTCCTGAGCTTCTTGCAATTCCGCGTGGGCGGTTATCAGGCGCGTAGAATCGGTGGCGATGGCCGGGTCTTCGGCTGCCGCGCGCTTTGCCTCCAGCACCTGGTCCGCTGCGGCGACCCGCTCTTCAATGCTGGCATATTCACGGGCCTCCAGATACGAGAGTTTCTTCTTCGACGATGCCGCGGGATCCACAGTGGCCGTACTCCGTGCAGTCGTACGCGCACTGGTCTGCGCCAGTTGCTGGCGTTCGGCCTGCCAGGCCTCCCACTGCGAGTAGTCGGCAAAACGCTCGGCGCCGCCCTGGCCGTCGAGTCCCAGCACAACCGTCGACACCCGATCCAGCATGTAGCGATCATGCGTCACCAGCACCAGCGACCCGTGGAACTCAAGCAGACTTTCTTCGAGAATCTCGAGCGTCGGGATGTCGAGATCGTTGGTGGGCTCATCCAGCAACAGAACGTCGGCAGGCTGAAGCATCAGCTGTGCAATCAATACCCGGGCCCGTTCGCCACCGGAAAGCCGTTCGACCGGCTGGTTCAGCTGCTCGCCCTTGAACAGAAATTTCGCCGCCCACGAGGCTACGTGAACCACGCGATCTTGATAGATGACTGAGTCGCCCTCCGGAGCCAGCGCTCGGCGCAGCGTCACATTCGGGTCGAGCTCCCGGCGCTGGTCGAAGTACACGATGCGCAACTTGTCGGCCCGACGAATCTCTCCCATGGTCGGCGCAACTTCTCCGCGTAACAGCCGCAGCAAAGTTGTCTTCCCGCTGCCGTTCGGACCGACCAATCCGACTCGCAATCCTGCCGAGATGATGAAGTTCAGCCCCTGGAACAGCTGCCGTCCTCCGATTTCATAGCCGACGCCCTGCAGCTCGATCAGCCGCTTGGTCTTGCGATCGGTCGCCGAGAAATCGATTTGCGCCGTGCTGCTCCGGGTGCGCGTGTTCAGGTCCGCCAGTTCCCCCATCAACTCCCCGGCTTTGTCGATTCGCGCTTTCGATTTTCGCGTGCGCGCCTTGGCGCCGCGGCGGAGCCACTCAATCTCCGAGTGAACCAGATTTTCCAGCGCCTCCTGCCGCTTCGACTGCGCGTGCAGGAATTCCTCTTTCTTCTCCAGAAACGTGCTGTAGCGTCCTTTCACCCTCAGCAACCCATCGGGATAGACACGGCTCAGTTCGGCCATCTCGGTAGCGACGTTCTCCAGAAAATAACGATCGTGACTGATCACCACGCAAGCGAAGCCGGCCTGTTCCAACACTTCCTCGAGCCACTCAATGCCCGCCAGGTCCAGGTGGTTCGTGGGTTCGTCGAGCAGAAGGATGTCGGGCCCCTGCACCAGCGCCTGCACAATCGCCAGCCGTTTCTGCCAGCCGCCGGACAGGGCCGTGGCATGTGCCTCCAGGTCCTCGAAGCCCGCGCGTCCCAACGTCTCCGCGAAACGGGTGCCGCGCTCCGACTCTGGCACCGCAGAGCTTTTCAACGCAGCATCGACCACCGACCGCACCGTGTCCCCGGCCCGGAATTCGGATTCCTGCTCTACATAACTCAAGCGGATCCGCTTGCGGACGGCGATTTCCCCGGAATCCGTATCTTCGGTGCCCGCTAGAATTCGCAGCAGCGTGGATTTGCCCGAGCCGTTGGGACCGATCAGCCCAATCCGATCTCCTTCAGAAACGGTGAAAGACACGTTCTGAAACAGAGGATCGGCTCCAAACGTTTTCGAGATGCTGCGAACATTAATCAGCGGTGGCAACGGATGTGTGATCTCCTGAGGGTCTCTCTTGAGATTAACAGGAAGGACGCTACGGGCGGGCCGCTCGGCTTCGCTTTCGCGGGGCCTGCCCCGAGCTAGGTCGAAGGCCGGCCGTCGCCACATGAGTTGCGGTACTGCAGGCTACCAGGCGGGCTTGCCGTCCTTGAAGCGCAAGGTCAGAGTGTCTCCGCCTTTGACGATTTCACGTGCCAGCGTCAGGTCCGCGCCGTCCTGTTTCACTTTGGATCCCGTGACTTCAATCTCGTCGTTTGCCTTGAACTCAACGCCCATGTCGTCGAGAAATTTCTTGGGGCAGAGAAAGACCTGCACGGAATCTGTACCGCTCTTCATCACCAGATAAGCGACGGGCTTGCCACCCGAAGGAGGAACAAACTTCAACTCCGATACGATTCCCTTGAGCTTGCCTTCGGTAGCGGGATCGTATTTCGGTGCGGCCTGGGAAAAAGCGGAAGTGGCCAGGAAGGCGACAGCAGCGGCTTTCAGTAGATAGTTGTAAATCGGGCCAGACGTTTTCATCGCAGGCCCTCCAGCGCGAATGTTAGGCTTCCTGGGCGCGAAAAGCAATCGCATTGTGCATCGCGCGAGGGTCTTATGCTCTTATACTCGAGTACTCGAGGAGCCAATTGGCGATGAAATCCGCCCGGTACACAAGGGCAGTTCCGCGGCTCGCAGTCTTAGGCGCAGCGTTCCTCTGCGCCACGCTGCTGCTCCTGCCGGCCGCTGCCGAGACCGGAGCCGAGGCTTGGCTGCGGTACTCCGCGTTGAGTCCGCAAGCGGCCAAGGCCTTCGAGCGATTGCCGCGCAACGCCGTGCTGCTCGGCGATTCCCCAGTGCTCAAAACGGCACAGCAGGAATTGATCCGCAGTGCTGCGCAAATGTTAGGCAGGACATTGCGCGTTAGTGGCAGCTCATCCCTGGAGAATGCCATCGTCCTGGGAAAGCTAGCAGAACTGCAAGCGTTGGTCCCGACGCTGCATGCGCCGCAGGACCTGCGAGCCGACGGCTACTGGTTGAAAGCCGCAAAGATTCACGGATCGGAATGCCTCGTGATTACCGCATCCACGGACCGCGGCGTTCTCTACGGCGTGTTTGGATTGCTAAGCAAGATCGCGCGCGGCGAGAGCCTCGCCGCCATTGATGAAGTGCAGCAGCCCTACGCTCCCATCCGCTGGGTCAATCAGTGGGACAACCTCGACGGCCGCATCGAGCGCGGATACGGCGGCCCGTCCATCTTCTTCGCCGACGGCAATGTCCGCGGCGATTTGACCCGCGCCGGCCAGTACGCTCGCCTGCTGGCTTCGATCGGCATCAACGGATGCACCATCAACAACGTCAACGCCGCGCCCGGCATTCTCGAAGATAGTTTCATCGCGCAAGTCAGCCGCATCGCTGACGTCTTCCGTCCGTGGGGCGTGAAGCTCTCTGTGTCCGTCGATCTCAGCAGTCCCAAAGTCATCGGTGGCTTGGATACGTTTGATCCGCTGGATCCGCGGGTTGCCGACTGGTGGCGCAAGAAGGCGGATGAGATTTACCGGCGCATCCCGGACTTCGGCGGCTTCGTCGTGAAAGCCGATTCCGAGGGACGTCTCGGTCCATCCACCTACGGCAGAACGCCCGCCGATGCGGCCAACGTGATCGCGCGCGCACTCAAGCCGCATGGCGGCGTGGTGTTCTATCGTGCTTTCGTCTACAACCACCATCTCGATTGGCACGATCTGAAAAATGATCGCGCGAAGGCGGCCTACGACAATTTTCATCCGCTCGATGGCGCCTTCGACGACAACGTCATCATCCAGATCAAGAACGGCCCGATCGATTTCCAGGTACGTGAACCGGCGTCTCCGCTGTTTGCCGGACTGCGCCACACCAACGAAGCCATCGAACTGCAGATCACGCAGGAATATACCGGGCAGCAGCGCCATCTTTGCTTTCTGGCCCCGATGTGGAAAGAAGTGCTGGGCTTCGATATGCAAATCGATGGAAATCTCGCGCCCGTCAGAGATCTTGTCGCGGGCAATGTTTTCCATCGCCCCACCGGCGGCTTCGTCGGCGTCGCCAACGTCGGCATGGATGCAAACTGGCTGGGCAGTCCGCTGGCCATGGCCAATCTCTACGGCTTCGGCCGCCTCGCCTGGAACCCCAACCTCACCGCCGAAAAAATTGTCGACGAATGGACGCGCCTCACTTTCGGCAGCGACCCGCTCGTGCTCAAGACGATCACCGAGATGCAGCTGAACTCCTGGCACGTCTACGAGAGTTACACCGGCCCGCTGGGCGCAGGCACGCTCACCAACATCCTCGGAAATCACTACGATCCCGGCCCCGAATCCTCGGAAGAAAATGGCTGGGGACAATGGCACCGCGCCGATCATGTAGGGATCGGCATGGATCGTACCGTGGCGACCGGAACCGGCTTCATCGGCCAATATCCGCCGGCGCTTCAAAAGCTATACGAATCGCTCGCCAACTGTTCTGACAACCTGCTCTTGTTCTTCCACCACGTCCCCTACACCTACGTTCTGCACTCGGGGAAAACGGCGATCCAGCACATCTACGATTCGCATTACGAAGGCGCCAAACGCGCCCATGACTTTATCGCGCAATGGAGAACGCTCGAGGGTCACATCGACGATGAGCGTTACCGCGACATTCTGGCGCGGTTCGAATACCAGGCCGACCAAGCCGTCGTGTGGCGCGATGCCATCTGCAACTGGATTTATCGGCTCTCCGGCATCCCGGACGATAAGGGCCGCCTTGGGACTCCGCCATCCCACTGAACGTGAAGTCTCGCCCGGCGCGTATCTGCTTTGAGACACCTTGCGCATTTGCCTGAGTTCCGTTAACGTTTACGGTTCCGGCGGCCTGAACGCCCTCCCTTCAGGCTATTTGCAGCAGGCCGCCGGCAGGAACACGGGTGCAAGAAAAATGGGCAAGCCTCCCACCACTCTCCGTGACATTGCGAAAGCGCTCGGCACCTCCATCGGTTCGGTCCATCGCGCCTTGCATGACAACCCCGGTGTCAGTCCACTCACCAAAGACAGAGTTTTGCAGATGGCCAGAACCCTGGGCTACCGGCCAAACCTTGCCGCCCGGTTCTTATCTTCGAAAAAGACACTGCGCATTTCGGTAAACACGCTCCAGGGAACCACTTCGTTTTGGGACGAAGTGCGGACTGGCATTCGCGAAGCCGCCACTTCGATCCTGCTCGAAAATGTCGAGATCGAATTTCGAACTTATCCCCGTCTCGGCGAGGGGGAAGAAGAAGCTTTTGCAGCGGCCATCGACGACAAAGTGGATGGCATCATCACCTTTCCCAGCCGGCCTCAAGTCTTGCGCTCCTGGATTCGCCGCGCCTCTCGAGCCGTGATCCCCGTCGTGTGTGTGGCCACAGACGCTCCCCATAGCGGCCGGTTAGGCATTGTGTCGATCGATACTCTTGCCAGCGGCTCCATCGCCGCAGATCTGATGGGAAGATTCCTGGGCCCGCAGCAAGGATCCATCGCGATCACCCTGTTTGACATGGCCATCACCGAGCATGCCGAAAAATACGCCGCGTTTGAGAATACTCTGCGATCTTTTTATCCCGGCCTCCGCCTCCTGAAGCCCATCGAAGATCACGATGTCGAGACGGAATCGTACAGCAAGTGCCGCAAGCTGTTTGAAAAGTATCCCGACTTGTGCGGAGTCTACGTAACCACCGAGGCCTCGATTCCCGTGATCAACGCGGCCCGGGACGCAAACCTGTTGGAGCGTCTGACCATCATCACCACTGATCTGTTTCCCGACCTGGTTCCACAGATTCGATCCGGCGCTGTGGCAGCGACCATCTACCAGCGCCCCCGCGCTCAGGGCGAGATCGCATTCCGCATGTTGCACGAGTTCCTGGTGGAGGGCGCCAGCCGATCCCATCAGGTCGCACTGGCCCCGCATCTGGTCATGCGCGGCAATCTGGATTTCTTTCTGCAACGACAGTCCCAGGAATCCGCCCACGAGAATAAAGACGAACAAGACAATAAAGACCAGGAAGATCAACCGCAGGGCGCATCGGACGAACTGACCGAGGATTTCGCATAGCGCCCGACCGCGCCCCAAGCGGGCGTTAAGTCGAACCCCGAGGAGGCAACATCGCGTATCTGGGCATTGACGTCGGCACAGGCGGCACGCGCGCGCTCGTCATCGATGAGACCGGGAAGGTCATCGCTTCCGGATCGGAAGAACACGAGGCGTTCGCCAGCCCGCAGCTGGGTTGGGCCGAACAGGATCCGCGCGACTGGTGGCGCGCCTGCGGATCGGCCGTCCGCAAGGCTCTTCAGTCTTCTCAACCGGGCGCCGACGAGATTGCATGCGTCGGATTCTCCGGCCAGATGCACGGCGCAGTCCTGCTCGACTCCGCCGATGAAGTTGTGCGCAGCGCCATCATCTGGTGCGATCAGCGCAGTGAGGCGCAAAGCCGCGAGCTTGAGGAATTGTTTGGCCGCGACGCCTTGATCCAGCTCACCTGCAATCCTCCGCTCACGAATTTCACGCTCACCAAGCTGCTCTGGGTGCGCGAGACCGAGCCCAAAAACTGGGCCCGCGTCGCGCACGTCATGCTGCCCAAAGATTATGTGCGATTCCGCCTGACCGGAGAACGCGCCATCGACATGGCCGACGCCTCCGGCACCCTTCTTCTGGATGTCGCCCACCGCAGCTGGTCGACCGAAGTTCTGAGCAAGGCCGGCATCGATCCTCGTCTGCTCCCGGCTCTTCACGAATCTCCTCAAGTTTGCGGAAAAGTTTCCGCGGCCGGTGCCGAAGCCACGGGCCTGCGCGTGGGAACTCCCGTAGTCGCGGGCGCCGGAGATCAGGCGGCCGGCGCGGTCGGCATGGGCATCGCGCGCGTCGGCGCAGTCAGCGCCACGATTGGAACTTCCGGCGTCGTCTTTGCCGCGACTGACCGTCCCGCGCTGGATCCTCAGGGACGCCTGCACACCTTCTGCCACGCCATCCCGGGCCGCTGGCACGTGATGGGCGTTACCCAGGCCGCCGGCTTGTCTTTGCGCTGGTTCCGGGACCGGTTCGGTGTGCCCTCAAGCGGCGCGCGCGATCCCTACGACATTCTCGCCGAGGAAGCCAGCGCCGCGCCCGCTGGCTCGGACGGCGCTTTCTGGGCGCCCTACCTCATGGGTGAACGCACTCCCCACCTCGATCCCAACGCGCGCGCGGCCCTGGTTGGGCTCACGGCGTCCCACACCCGAGGCCACATCATTCGCGCCGTCATGGAAGGTGTGGCCTACAGCCTGAAAGATACCTTCACCATCTTCAACGAGATGCAGATTCCGGTGACCTCAATTCGCCTGGGTGGCGGCGGCGCGCGATCGCCCTTGTGGCGTCAGATTCAGGCCGACGTCTACGCGCATGAAGTTGAAATTGTCGCGGCCGAGGAAGGCGCCGCCTACGGCGCCGCAATTCTCGCTGGCGTCGGAGCCGGCGCCTGGAATTCCGTCGACGAAGCGTGCGACAAAGTAGTTCGCGTGGCGGTGCGCATCGCTCCCCATCAAGCAGCCTCAAAAACCATGCAGCAGGCCTACCGCACCTACCGCAAGATCTATCCCGCGCTGCGCCAGGCCCTCAGCTAGCCTGCCCTCATCAAACAACTTGTCATGAAGATAGTGAAACCTGTGATCGAACATTCTGTCGGCCCGATATTAAAACTTGTCATCCCGACCGGAGCATGTCATTCCCGAAGGGAAGGACATGCGAAGTGGAAGGACCTTGTGTTTGCGGTGGGCCCATGATTGAAATCGGATTTATCAACAGCGGGCGCCCGAATGATGATATGCTTCCCGCCATTTTCCTAATGAAGCACATTCGGTTTATGAAGGCTTTCTGGGCCTGCCTGCTGATTTTGATTGCAGCGTGGGCCCACTCCCAGACCGTCCCCGCGCCTGACAATGCACCACAGCAACACCTCTCAATCGCCGATTTCGGACTCACCTACCCGCTTTCGAACGATTGGGTGCGAGCCACGGAGCTGTTACGGAGGAGGGCCGAATCCTCCAACCCCCCGCCGAATTTCGACATTCTGCTGGCTGCGGTGTATGTTCCAAAATCGAATCTGTCGGCGAACAGTCCCTTCTTTTCACTCCGCGCGTACCGGCAGCCAGCCACCGATTGCAAGCGGAACCTCGAAGCCATGATCGCCCAATCTTCGGGCAAAAAAGACCAGCCTCAGGGCGCTGTCGAACAGTTCTCGGCAGCGGGCCGCGACTACTTCCGTGTCAATTTAGCGCGCGGTGTTGGAGGCCGTCATCAGTGCGTTATCTGCACCACGGCCAACGGCCACTTGTTGGTGTGGAATGCAGGTGCGCCTAACGAGAAAGGGCTGGACGCGATTGTGGCCACTCTCGACTCGATCACAGCTTTGCCTCAGCGAACAGCAGAATCCGCGCCATCGGCCGGACAGAAAAATGTGGAGGTGGAAGGGGCGCCCGCAAACCCGGTTATGGCACAGCCACAGAGGGTGAGGGTGAGGGTGTCGAGCGGAGTTACCTCAGGCCTATTGATCAAGAAGGTCAATCCTATTTACCCCGACGACGCCCGAGCCGCCTACATTCAGGGCACGGTCGTGCTGCGAGCCGAGATCAGCAAGGCCGGTGACATCACCGATCTTGAGCTGGTCGACGGCCCCATCGAATTGGCGGGTTCCGCAGTAGCAGCGGTGCGTCAGTGGAAGTACAAGCCTTACCTGCTAATGGGACAACCTGTCATTGTCGACACGCAGATACAGGTCAACTATCAGCTTCGTCCGTGAAACCTCAATCCACTGAGTCCGGCGGTTGTTCCTGACGACGTTAACGGCCAAAATCCTTGCCGGGGGGATCAATGAGCGCTATGGGGATTTTGCGCCAATCATTCGGTCGGTTTAGTCCACTCGACCTGCAGGGAACGGCTCACACTTTCGAGTACCTCGAACAGACCCGCTTGAATGGTGCAGGTTTCCTCATCCGTCTTTAGGGCAGAATCCAGAACAGCCTGAATCTCGTTGTGCCGCGCCCTGTCCTCCGGCAAAGCGGGGTGGAATTCGAGAGTTGTTTTGCCCGCATGGTAGGCTGACTGCCACCTTTCCCAAATGGCCCAATCTTCCATTGCAACCTCGAAAATGCGAACGGGGATCGGCGTGAGCCGAAACCGATTGGAATAGTCGCCCTTCGCCTCATCAAAAAGGCAGTCGTAAAAGTGAGGCTGCCCTCTGAAGTTCGCAATGCCCTGACGCGGGCCGTCGTAGAACTCCGTGACGGTGAAAACCTGTTCGTAGCCACGTTTGAGTTCTACCACGGTATGCCGGCATTCTCGCTGAGCGCCTTCTGAATAACTGTTGAAACTAGGCCATTTCACGCAAAACCCCTCCGGCGGGGTCAATGAGCGAAATGGCGAAGTTTCGCCAACTACTGAGAGGGCGTCCGTTTCGCGATGCATTTTTCAACAGACCCGTCATCGTCGGACTCTAAGACTCCAGACTGATCGGAACAGAACGCCGGTTGTCCCGTGTGCAGGGGACGTGCGGTCACGCAGTACGTCGTATTTGGTCTTTCGGGCAATACCGCTTCGCATCCGATGATCTCGAAAGCGTAACCATTGTCGATTCCATTTTGAGCCAGCAGCCTTGTGATCGCCTCGCTCCGAGGCAACTGCGAAAGCGTACACGTATAACCGAAATTTGGATGCGATTCTGCGAACCGGGTCTCCGCAGCGGAAATCAATCTCACTCGGCCAATCGCAGAATCGACGAATCCGAGCATCATCACTCCTCGCATCGTTCTGAATGAGAAGTACCCGAAGACGATAATGGCAACGGCTACGACGACAAGAGAGAATCTCCTTGCCTTTGACATCCCTGTTCGCTCGGGTTTGAATGTGGAAGTCGACATCGCGAGACCTGATGATAGGTGGCGCAGCGGGACGAAACAAGTCGACTGACGAAATCAAGACCATTGCGCTCATTGAGGGGGTTGAGCCTGGCGGATGTTTCGTCAATTGGCTTCCATTGCTACTATTAAGAGGGTTGTTTGTGAGGTGAACTATGGCTCTTGCGACCGTCACGAGCGTGAACGTTAAGCAGGCTATACCGTTTTTCGGGGTCACCAACATGGAGTCTTCTCTACGGTTCTATGTCGATGGGCTTGGGTTCAAAATGACGAACTACTGGATTCCCGACCGCACCGAAGACCATCCTGACGGGAGAATTCGCTGGTGCTGGCTTCAGCTTGGCGACGCTGCGATCATGCTTCAGGAGTTCCGGCCCGGAAGCAGGCCGAAGGAAACGCTGGGGACTGGAGTAAATATCTGTTTCCAGTGCGAAGACGCGCTGGCTCTTTATCGCGAGTTCAAGTCGCGCGGAATTCAGACGCGGAATCGTCCGTCTGTCGGAAACCGTCTCTGGGTAGTACCGATCACCGATCCCGACGGCTACCGCATTGAGTTCTCGAGTCCCACCGATGCGCCGGAAGAGAGCGAGCTGGAAGAGTAGGCTGGGTGCGGCCCGATAACGGCCCGCCTACTCCGGCAGTTTATGCTCTCCCTGAATCATCAAGTGCGACTCGGCGTGGGCGGCGCCCGTTCCGGGCTGTCCCCCGCCGACAGTAATCAGGTAGTCGCCGGTGGAGACGAAGCGATCTCCCGCTTCATTCACGTAGCTGAGATCCCGAGGACTAAGCGTGAGCTTTACATGCTTCTTCTCCCCCGCCTTGACATGGACGCGGGCGAAGCCGCGCAGCGCTCGCAAGGGGGCGCCCGGCAATTTCGGGAAGCTGATATACAGTTCCGCCACCTCGTCGCCATCGCGCTTGCCGGTGTTCTTGACGTCCACTTCGACATCCAGCGGGTTGCCCGCCGGCAGCGAAGCATTCGAAAGCTTCATCCCGCTGTATTCGAAGGTCGTGTAACTCAGCCCGTGTCCGAAGCCATACAAGGGCTCGCCGGTGAAGTAGCGATACGTCCGGTTGTTCATCGCGTAATCTTCAAACGGCGGCAACTGCTCCACGCCTTTGTAGAAGGTCACAGGCAAACGTCCCCCGGGATTGTTGACTCCCGCGAGAGTCTGAGCGATGGCCGTGCCCCCTTCTTCCCCCGAGTACCAGGCTTCCAAGATCGCGTTGGCGTGATCGTTCGCCCAATTCACCGCCAGTGCGCTGCCGTTCATCAAGACCACAACCAGCGGCTTGCCCGCTCCTTTCAACGCGCCCAGCAATGCTTCCTCTTCTGCCGGAAGGGCCAGGCTGGTGCGATCGCCACCCTTGAATCCCGGGACGTCGACCTTCATTTCCTCGCCCTCCAGCTTCGACGTGATGCCCACCACCGCGACCACCACGTCGGCCTGCCGCGCCGCAGACGCAGCCTCAAAACTTGGATCGGCGCTCACCGGCAGCCACACCAGCTTCGTCCCGAATCCGCCTCGCAGGTACTCGATCTTCACCGCATACCGATGCCCTTTCGCCAGCGCGATCGTGGTTCCCTGCGAGTTGGGGTCGTGCAGCACCGCGTCGTCCACGACTAATTTTCCATCCAGCCACATGCGGTGCATCGAACCCACCAGCCCCACGTGATAACTGCCCGACTCCGTTGGGGTCAGAAAGCCCGTCCAGCGTGCCGAAAATTCCTTCATGCCGGGCGGCGGACCGATCGCTTGCGGTCCCGGATGAAACAGTTGCAAATCGACCACCGCATCCGTCCGCACCACCTGCGGCGTGCCCGCGAAATCGCTGCCCGCGAAGTACTCGCCCTTCAATCCCGGCTTTCCATCGTCGGTCGAAAGCGCGGTTGTCGGAATCACCGTTTCCTGCTGCAGAAAATTCGTTCCTGCAACGAACTTCACCTCGGCCGATGGAAACTGCTTACGAATGCCTTCCAGCGCCGTGACCGCATGCGAAGCCGTCCCGCTATAGTTGCCGTGCAGCACGCCGGTCTGATCCGCCAGCGGCCCCACCACCAGAATTTTCTTCACGCTGGCCGCCAAGGGAAGCACGCCATCGTTTTTCAGCAGCACCATCGATTCGCGCGCCGTCTTCAGCGCCAGCTCGCGGTGCGCGGCGCTGTCAATCTCGGAGTCCGGCGTGCGCGCGTACGCAACCATGCTGTCGGGATCGAACGTTCCCAGCCGCATTCTCGCCGTAAACAGCCGGCGCAATGAATTATCCAGATCCGCTTCCGTCAGCAGGCCTTGCTTCACCGCGTCCACGAACGGCTTGTAGTCGTGGTCATCTTTTGTGATGGTGAAAAAATCCGCGCACTCGTTGTCCATCCCCGTCTTGATCGCCGCGGCCGCAGCCTCGGCATGGCTCTTGACGAACTTGTGGCCCTCAAAAATATCCACAATCGCGTCGCAGTCCGAGACCACATACCCGTTAAACTTCCACGCGCCCCGCAACTGATCCTGCAGCAAAAATGTATTCGCGCAGGCGGGCTGGCCATTGACGCGGTTATAAGCGCACATCACCGATTCCGCTTTACCCTCGACCACCGTTGCGCGGAACGCCGGCAAGTACGTGTCTTCCATGTCGTGCTTCGATACCTGCACATCGATTGTGTGCCGCGACGGCTCCGGCCCGCTGTGCACTGCGAAGTGCTTCGGCGTCGAGATCACCCGGAAGTATTTCGGATCGTCCCCCTGCAGCCCCGTCACAAACGCCACGCCCATGCGTCCGGTCAGAAATGGATCCTCTCCATACGTTTCCTGCCCGCGGCCCCAGCGTGGATCGCGGAAGATGTTGATATTCGGCGACCAGAAGTCCAGCCCCTCCATCACGTCGCGTCGTCCCGCGCGCACCGCCTGGTTGTGCTTGGCCCGGGCCTCGGTGCCGATCACAATCGCCATCTCGTGGATCAAAGAGTCGTCAAACGTCGCCGCCAGTCCCACCGGCTCGGGAAACACGGTCGCCGTTCCGGCGTTGGCGACGCCGTGCAAAGCCTCACTCCACCAGTCGTAAGCCGGAACCTGGAGCCTGGGAATCGCCCGCGCCTGGTTCACCAGTTCCTGCGCCTTCTCCTCCAGCGTCATCTGTTTGATCAGGTTTTCCACCCGCACGTCGATGGGTTGCGAAGGATCCAGGTAGACCGCATTGCCCGCAGTCTGCGCAATCGCGCCACCCGCGAGAAGAGTCAGAAAAAGCAGAAAGAGAGTCAGAAAAAGAATGATTTGCAGACTGATGCGTAGCCGCGGTTCCATGAACGTTCTCCTTCGCCACCAGCGCCCAACCGTGGGGGTAAGCGCTTGAATGAGTAGATGAGGCTCCGTTAACGATTACGGTCGACCGTCGCTTGTAGCACAGCACAAATCCTGCGGTCAAGGAGCCGCGCGTAGGACGCGCTCCGAGAAGGAGCGCCGAGGGTGCTTCTCTTCTTTGGATGAGGTCGTTGTCTGCTCTTTGAATGAGGCGCCATCGGCCGAGGCATTGGAACGCGCTATCCGCCGGGCTTGGACGTGAAAGAGCAGCGCGTCAGCGCCGTGTTTGTAACGTGGAAGAGCGGCGCTTCAGCGTCGCGTCATGAGCTGAGGGGGAATCGGGCTTCAGCCCGGTGGTTTGAATTGCGCTCGAACCTCTACGCGCGGCCCTTCTTCGCCGCGACGGCAGCCTGCTTTCCCGCAACTTCCCACGGACGCTTCGGCCGGTCCACCGCCGCCTTATCGCGATCCTCAATGCGGTCGTAGTGGTAGGATTCGCTCACCGTTCCCAATGACTCGTTGTACAGGCTGGGCAGGCCAAGCCCTTCTTTCAACTCTTCGGAGAAAGACTGCAGTGCCTTCAGGTGGTCGGCGTTTGCCGGGACTTCTGTTTTGGAGGTCTTCAAAAACTGCTGGTATCCACGATTCACCAGCTTCGATATCTCGCTGCCGATCAGGTAGCCGGGATAGGCGAAAATCTTCACCCCATCATCCGGCGCCTTCTGAATCGCCGCCGATACGTTGTACTTCCGCAGAAAGACGCGAACCGTAGTTCCAGGCGCGTCGGTTACGTCGAACCCGTGATCGCGCAGCCAGGCTAGCGCTTCTTCATAGGTTCGTGCTTCAATAGTTTTAGACATTGCGTTCTACTTCAACCTTTCCTTGCCGGTCGATACTCGTCTATTAGATGCACTTTATAACGGCCGAGGGTAACTTTACATGAGCTGCATCGCCGGGTGAAGCTGATTCATCTAAACCGTTGCAGCTTAACAAAGTACTACATACCTCGTTTTCAACCATATAGCACATTACGTTGGTCACGGCGTTTCGGTTCATCTTCGGTTCATCGATGGCACACGGATCTTCCAGATTGGCGGCAATGTCGACTCCGGCACAACCCGACCGGCCCCGCGAAGTAGCGTCAGGACTGGGCGAAACGCTGGGCCATAGCCTGATCGAGCGCATCGGCAACACTCCGCTGCTGCGTCTGGATGCGCTCACCGCTGACCTGCCCGGCGTAGCACTTTTGGGTAAGGCCGAATGGTACAACCCCGGCGGATCGGTCAAAGATCGCGCCGCCGCCAACATCGTCGCCGAAGCCCAACGCCGCGGCCAGCTGCGCCCCGGGCAGATTCTGCTCGACTCCACCAGCGGCAATACCGGCATCGCTTATGCGATGCTCGGCGCCGCCCTGGGTTTCCCCGTCACCCTCTGCATGCCCGAAAATGTATCGCGCGAGCGCAAGCAGATCCTCCAAGGCTACGGCGCCAACATTCTTTATACCGATCCCGCCGACGGCTCCGACGGCGCCATCCGCCTGGCCCGCGAACTGGCCGCCAAGCATCCCGATCAATATTTCTACGCCGACCAGTATTCCAACGAAGCCAACTGGAAGGCCCACTATCACGGCACGGCCAACGAAATCTGGCAGCAGACTCAGGGCCGCATCACGCATTTCGTCTCCATGCTCGGCACCAGCGGCACTTTCGTCGGGACCACCCGCCGACTCAAAGAATTGAATCCGGCGGTGCAGTGCATCTCGCTGCAGCCCGACTCGTCGTTCCACGGAATCGAAGGCGCCAAGCACATGGCCAGCGCGATCGTGCCCAGAATTTACGATCCCCAGCTCGCCGATCAGAATCTCGAAATCTCCACCGAAGATGCCTACGCCATGGCGCGCAACCTTTCCCGCAACGCCGGATTGCTGGTGGGCATCTCGGCCGCAGCCGCCGTCGTCGGATGTCTGAAGATCGCCCGCGACCTGCCGCCGCTCAAGAAAAGGCAGGAGGCCGTATTCGTTACCATCCTCTGCGACTCCGGCGACAAGTACCTGAGCGAAAGATTCTGGACCGAAGAATGATGAATGAAAACGGGGTGCCCCACCCTTCTCGCGTTTTCTGCGAGAGGGTGGGGATTTTGACTCTCTGAAACTTCTCCACCAATGTTGAAACTGACCCGGAAAGACTACGACTCCCTTCGCCAGCACGGCGAAGAAACCTACCCCCACGAATGCTGCGGCATCCTGCTGGGGCGCATCGAGGACGACGGAACCCGCATCGTGACCTCGACCGCCCGTTGCGGCAACACGCGCACCGACTCCGCCCACAACCGCTACAACATTGACCCCAAGGAATTAGTACGCATCCAGCGCGAAGGCCGCGAGCGCGGCGAAGATATCGTCGGCTTCTACCATTCCCACCCCGACCACCCCGCCCAGTGGTCGAAGACCGACCTCGCCGAGGCCCACTGGTTCGGCTGCTCCTACGTCATCACCAGCGTAGAAAAAGGCGAGGCGGCATTGACGAACGCATTCGAGCTCACCGGATCCGACGAATCCGACAAGCGCTTAGTAGATGAAGACATAGCAATCGCGTGAGTCGCGAATATGAATCTGGTTTCATGTGGGGACAGCCGCCCCCGGCTGTCCGCCGAGCGAAGCTCGGCTAGGTTTTCGTTGTGCGCCCGAACTGACCCTCCGCTTCGGCCCGTTGCAGCGCTCTCCAACAGCCGCAAAGCCGCGCAAGAATGCAGCCCACGACGCAAGTCGTGGGTAGACGAGGCGAATGAAAGCCAGCCCCATCGGGGCGAAAGAACCGTCCTTCCTGCCCCCTATTTTTGAGATCCTTTGCCAGACGCGGGAAGTGCGTGATTTTCACAACCGGGAAACCGAATCCTCCGCGGGTTTCACATCGATCCACATCAATACGACTGGCGAAAACCCCCGCCTGAAGCGGGGTTTGCGAGAGCTGCCTTGCCGGTTTGCACCAAATCCGGTCATAGGCCTGTGAACGGGCTGCACTCGATTGAAAATACAACTACTTACAAACGCGTATTTTTCGTTGACTGGAAAAATAGAAGGAGTAGAACAGGATCGTTCTTTGACAGCTTCTTAAGTTTTTCCGGTTGGTGCGGCGTCCGGGGCTCGAGCGGAGTCACTTTCCTGATCGCGAGATTGGGAAGGAGGGCGAGCAAGGGTCTATAGCAAAGCGCTGGTCGAGGCGAACGAAGAAGAAATGTTGAAGGCAAGATAGAGTTCCGAGGCGTAGGGCAGGTTTATCCGGTTGGCGGTGAGCCCGGAGCCCAAGCGAAGATCGCGCGCAGCACCCCGCAAGGGAAGCAGCGAGAGCAGGTCGAGCAAGGGTCAAACGCGAGCTACTGGCCGAGACGAATGGACCCCACACCACCTCGGAACTCTTAATTTTTTGGAGCGATCAGCCCTCAGCACCTTGTCATGCTGAGCGCAGCAGTGAGGAGAGCGAAGCGATCCTCACCGCGAAGTCGAAGCATCCCTACCTGCAAGAATCAACTTCGCCTGAAAACCACCGAGCCTCGGCCAAGGCAGTCAATCACTTCCCCGAATTCCCCGGCCCACCCACCGCATAAATCCGCGGAATCCGTTCCTCCAGCCCCGGCAGCGCCGGAAACGCCGCATGCGGCTCAGTCTGGTACCAGTACGCCACCGAATAATAATTATCCGACCGGTGATTCGCGTGCCCATGCTCAATCGTCGCTCGCAACGATTTCGTAAACGGCACCGGCGAGTCCAGATGGAACCGATACAGCGACCACCGCCCGCCCGCCACTTCCTGCCCCACCACCGGCGCCCCGAACAATCCATACGCAAACGGATGCCCGCCAAAATCCCACGCTCCCAGAAAATAATCTTCCGACCCAGTCCCGTTGATCGACGGCAGCGCCTCGCCATCGACGAAGAACATGTCATCCCCCTCGCCCCACCACCCATCCTGATTCTCCAGCACAGACATGGTCACGCCCGCAAAATGCCCACGCCCGGTAGCTTCCATCCAAACGTAATTGCCGTCACCATTCAGATTCTTCTTGCCCTCAACCAGCGCATCGCCGTTCGAGTGCCACTGATTCGTCCACCCATGGGCCGGCGCGGCCTGACGATACTGCGCGTGGAAATAAAGCAAATCCGCGGCCAGCGGCTTGTTGTAAGCCCGATAGTCGATATTGAAATAAAATGCGTCGGTCCTGCGAGATCCCTCGTTCGTCACCGTTATGCGCGCATGTTTCTGAAACGGCATCGGGAAAAAACTGTTCAGCGCCTTGTCCGCCCCCACCGACAACGGCAGCGCTTGATACAGGTGATAGTCCCCCAACCCCAACCCGAAGAAATCGCCAATGGGTGCCTCCACACTCGGCGTAGTCTCCCCATCCCAATACATGCGCAGCACCAGCGCCTTCAAGTGATGCGGATCGTCGCTGGCAATCGTGACCCACACATGGCTGATCACCCCCGGCCCCGCCTCGTCAAGCAGCGTGAGAGTCTCCCCCGCCGCAATCTGCCGTGCATCCGCATTCCCCCCGCTCCGGTCATAGCTGGAAACGCGATGCTGCACATAATCCCTAGCTTCAGGCAGCGTCGCGAGCCAGACGGAGGAATCCTGCGAGAAAACGGGGAGTGCCAGAAAGCAGAAAGCGATTAGAGCGATCGGCCGTTTCATGTGGAGCTCCTTGTGGAAGGGCACGGCTTCAGCCGTGCCGTTAAGATCCGCAACTGATCTGGGCTTTAGCCCTCGCCGTTTTATTCACTGTCCAACTCGATAAAACCTGCAGGTCTACAGCGGTATGTTCCCATGCTTCTTCGGCGGATTCTTATCCCGCTTGGTCTCCAGCATGGCCAGCGCCTGGATCAACTTCTTCCGTGTCTCCCGCGGCTGAATCACTGCATCTACAAACCCGCGATCGGCGGCGACGTACGGATTGGCGAAGCGATCGCGGAATTCGTCGATCTTTTCCCGGCGAAGTTGTTCCCGGTTGCCCGCCGCATCGAGTTCGCGTTTGTACACGATGTCGACCGCGCCCTCCGGCCCCATCACGGCAATCTCCGCGGTGGGCCACGCATAATTCACGTCGGTTCGAATGTGCTTCGACGCCATCACGCAATAAGCCCCGCCATACGCCTTGCGCGTGATGACTGTAATCTTCGGGACCGTCGCCTCGGCGAACGCGTACAGCAGCTTCGCCCCATGCTTGATGATCCCACCATATTCCTGCGCGGTCCCGGGCAGAAATCCCGGCACATCTTCAAACGTGACCAGCGGAATGTTGAAGCAATCGCAAAAGCGCACAAACCGCGCCCCCTTCACCGACGCATTAATATCCAGCGTTCCCGCCAGCACCGACGGTTGGTTCGCCACAATCCCCACCGACCGCCCATCGAGCCGCGCAAACCCCACGACAATGTTCTTCGCGTAATGTTCCTGCACCTCGAAAAAGTAAGCATCATCGACCACCGCATGAATCACATGTTTGATGTCATATGGCTGGTTCGACTGGGCCGGGACCATTTGGTCGAGCGCCGTGTCCGCCCGGTCGGCGGGATCGGTGCAGACTTTCCGCGGCGGCTCATCCAGATTGTTCGACGGCAAAAAACTCAACAGCTCCCGCACCATCGACAAACATTCCGCGTCGTCATGCGCCAGAAAGTGTGCCACGCCGGAAGTTTCGTTGTGCGTCATCGCGCCGCCCAGCTGATCCTTAGTGACTTCCTCGTGCGTCACCGTTTTGATAACATCCGGCCCGGTAATGAACATGTACGAAGTCTTATCTACCATCAGCACGAAGTCAGTGATCGCCGGCGAATAAACTGCCCCGCCCGCGCACGGCCCCATGATCGCCGAAATCTGCGGCACCACTCCGCTGTACAGCGTGTTGCGCAAAAAGATGTCGGCGTAGCCCGCCAGCGACATCACGCCTTCCTGAATCCGAGCTCCCCCGGAGTCATTCAGCCCAATCACCGGCGCACCCATCTTCGCCGCCAGGTCCATGATCTTCACGATCTTCCCCGCGTTGGTTTCCGAGAGCGACCCGCCAAACACGGTGAAGTCCTGGGCAAATACGTACACCAGCCGCCCCTCGATCCGGCCATAACCCGTGATGAATCCGTCGCCGTAAATTTTCTGCTCCGCCATGCCAAAGTCATTGCACCGGTGCGTGACCAGCTTGTCGGTCTCCTCGAACGTGCCCTCATCGAGCAGGAACTCAATGCGCTCGCGCGCCGACATCTTGCCTTCTTTATGCTGGCGCTCGCGGCGCTTGGCCCCGCCACCGTCTTCAGCCAGCTGGTTCCGCTTCTTGAGTTCGGCAACTTTTTCTTCAAGATTCATGGCGGGAGAATTATATCGTCTGGGTTGCCCCACCCTTCTCGCGCTTCTGCGAGAGAGTCTGCCCTGAGCTTGTCGAAGGGGTGGGGATTCTGACTTTCCTATGCATCGCGCCGGGTGCCCATTTCTCGCGCGTTCTTTGCGCGAGAAGTGGGTCTTTAAATTTCTGCCTCCAACGCCCCGGTTCCTGCGATCCCACACAGTCAACCGCCATGTTTGCGTTACACTTCCCTCGTGTCCTCGCTCTCCGATCAGATGGGCTTCAGCTTCCGCCCGCCCGAACGTCGCGTCTGGAAAGTTCGCGATCTGGTCGCTTCGGTCCGTTCCCACATCGAGCGCGAATATTCTGATGCCTGGGTCGAAGGCGAGATCTCCAATTTCCGCGCCCCCGACTCCGGCCATCTTTATTTCACACTGAAAGACGGCAACGCCCAGCTAAAGGTCGTGATGTTCCGCTCGTCGGCCCGCCTGCTTCGCTTCCGCCCCGCCGACGGCGTGCAGGTTGTCGTCCGCGGCCGCATCACCGTCTATGAAGACCGTGGCGAGCTACAAATCTCCGCCGAATACATTGAGCCCAAGGGCGCCGGTTCTCTGCAGCTAGCCTTCGAACAACTCAAAGCCAAGCTCGAAGCCGAGGGACTGTTTGCGACCGAGCGCAAGAAACCGATCCCGACCCTACCCTCGCGCATCGGGCTCGTGACCTCCGCGCAGGCAGCTGCTCTCCGCGACATTCTCAACGTACTCCAGCGCCGCCACCACTCGGTGAATGTTCTGATCTATCCCGCCCAGGTGCAGGGTGACGCGGCTTCGCACGAGGTCGCCGCCGGCGTCCGCTATTTCAACCAGCACGACAACGTGGATGTCATCGTCGTCGCGCGCGGCGGCGGATCCGCCGAAGACCTGGCTGCCTTCAACGACGAAGCCCTGGCCCGCATGGTCGCTGCGTCTGAGATCCCAGTGATCTCCGCCGTAGGTCACGAAACCGACTTCACCATCGTAGACTTCGTCGCCGACCTCCGCGCTCCCACTCCCTCCGCGGCGGCGGAGCTCGTCATCCGCTCGCGCCAGGAAGTCGAAGATCATGCCGCCGCCTTGCACGAGCGCCTCAGCCGGGCCATGCGCTACCGCCTCCTGATGGGCCGCCAGGCCCTGACCGAACTCGCCCAGCACGGCGCCTTCGCCCGCATGATGGAACTCATCCGCCAGCGCCAGCAGAGGCTCGACGATCTCACCCACCGCATGGAACTCGCCGAACGCCAGTTGCTGGAGCAGATGCGCCGCCGCTGGGAAACGATCTCGGCCGCCGTGCGGCATTACGATTTGCGGCTGGTGCTTTCCGGCATGCGCAAGCAACTGGAGAGCGGAACCGCCGCCCTCGTCTCGGTCATGCGCAACGTCCTGCTGGGCTATCGAGTGCGCAGCGAGCGCTTCCAGACGGCGCTGGAGTCGCTTTCTCCCCTTGCCATTCTGGAGCGCGGCTACGCCCTGATCTTTGATTCCGAGGGCAGGCTGCTAAAAGACGCGCACCGCGTGAAACTCGGCGACGAAATTTCCGCCCGCCTCGCCCACGGCGAAATCCACGCCGCCGTGACAAAGAAAGAGGAATGATCGAGCCAGTGCAGGGGCGAGCCCTCCAGGCCTCCCTGGCACCAACCCCCTGCATTACAATGGGCTTTCGGAAATCAGAACTGCACCAGGAGCGACTCCACGGATGCCAGTCATCACGTCATGGACGCAAGCCGCGTGGATCGCGCTCGACATTCTCCTCGTTGCTCTGATCATCTACCAGGTGCTGGTCATCATTCGCGGCACGCGCGCCGCTCCCATGCTCGTGGGCCTGGTGGTCGTCTCCGTGCTCTTCTACCTGGCGCGCATCGGCGAACTCACCACGCTCAACTGGGTCGTCAGCCATGTGCTGCCCTACCTGGTGTTTGCGCTCATCGTTGTTTTCCAGTCCGAGATCCGGCATGTGCTCGCCGACCTTGGCCGGCGCTTAACTTTTCTGGGCGGGTCTTCCCGGGAAAGCGATTCTTACGACGACATCGTGCTGGCGGCAAATCTTTTTTCCCAGCATCAGACCGGCGCGCTGATCGTGATCGAACGTGAAATCGGATTGCGCACCCACATCGAGAGCGGCGTGCCCCTCGACGCCCGCCTATCCTACGATCTGCTGGCTACGATTTTCCGCCCCAGCGCTCCGCTGCACGATGGCGCCGTCATCGTCCAAAAAGATCGCATCGCAGCCGCGGCCTGCTTCCTGCCGCTGTCCATGAATCCTCTGCTCTCCACCCAACTCGGCACGCGGCATCGTGCCGGCATCGGCATCACCGAAGAAACCGACGCGATTGCCGTCGTCTGTTCCGAAGAGACCGGCGCCATCAGCCTTGCCATCGGCGGCAAAATCGAGCGTGACCTGACGGTCGAGCAACTGCGCGAGCGCCTGGGCAGCGAACTGCGCCGCTACATGGCTCCGGTGACGCTTCCCACTCCCATCGCGCACGGAGACGATGAATCGGACGAGTTGCTGGACTCTCCTCTGCGCGATCCGGCATCGCAGCGCAAATCCGAATCCGGTGCAGAATCGGAGCCGCAGCGATGATCGGTTTCTTTCAGCGCTACGCGCTCCACAACTTCGGACTGAAAGTATTGTCATTGCTGCTGGCGACGGGTCTCTGGTTTCTGATTTCACCCGACGAGCAACCGGCGGAAGTAGCCGTGCGCGCCCCCATCGTTTTTCAGCATGTCCCATCGCAACTCGAAATCAGTTCCGAAGCGATTCCCGAGGCGCAGATCCGCGTGCGTGGTCCGGAGCGCGTCATTCGGCAGTTGCAGGCCAACGAGATCCACGCCGAAATCGAACTGGTCGACGTCAAGCCCGGCGACCGCACCTTTGATCTGACCTCGCAGCAGGTGCGCCACCCGCGCGACGTCACCGTCGTGCAGGTCGTGCCCAGCCAGTTGCATCTCGCCTTCGATACGCGCATGACCCGCGACGTCGAGATTCATCCGCGTGTGATCGGTTTTGCCGACGACGAAGTCACATTCAAGACCGATCCGCCCCGCGTCACCATCACCGGCCCCAGCCATCACGTGGAAAAGATCGAATCCGCCACGACCGATCCCATCGATGCCACCGGAACCCGTGGCAGCGCCGTCTTCACCACCAACGTCTACGTGGCCGACCCGCTGGTACAAGTCGTGCAGACCACATCGATCCGCGTAACCGTCCTCGTGCAGAAAGCCGGTAGCTCTTCGGCACATTGAGTGACCGTTCTCGCGTGGTGTCATCCTGAGCGGAGCCGTTTTTCAGGGCGAAGCGAAGGATCTTGTCGCGGGAGTACGACGGACTAGAGATTGAGCGCTTTCACCCGCCCTCATTTATCATCTTTCTTCCTCATCTTTTGAAACTTCTTATGAGCCAGCAAAGGCAGTTGTTCGGTACCGACGGCATTCGCGGTGTCGCGGGAGAATTCCCACTCACCAAGCAGAGCACCTATATGATTGGCCGCGCCCTGGGTCACGACCTGATCCGCACCATCACAAACGCCCAGGCCGTGATTGGCCAGGACACACGCCAGTCGAGCGCCTGGATTGCCGACCGCGTCGCCGAAGGTCTCGCGGCCGTCGGCGTGGACGTGCACAGCGCCGGCGTCATCACCACTCCGGGCGTCGCGTACCTCGCCCGTTCACGGGCCATGGCCGCAGGCGTGGTCATTTCCGCGTCGCATAATCCCTGGACCGATAACGGCATCAAGGTCTTCTCCGGCGATGGATTCAAGCTGACCGACGAGCGCGAACTCGCCATTGAAAAGGAAATCTTCTCTCTCTTGCAGAATCCGGCCGCAGCCGACGACACTGCGCTCAAGGTGCCGAAGCCATCTCTCCCCGGCGAGGCGAATCTGCGTCACGCCTACGTCCAATCTCTGGCGGCAGGCGTGTCGTCCGATCTGAGCCAGCTGCGGGTCCTCGTGGATTGCGCCAACGGCGCGGCCACCGCCGAAGCTCCGGAACTGTTCCGCAGTCTCGGAATTCAGGCGACCTTCATCCATATTTCGCCGGACGGAAGAAATATCAACGAAGGCTGCGGCGCGCTGCACCCGGAGACGCTGGGAAAAATCGTCGCAGAATCGCCCGGCCAATTCGACCTGGGCGTGACCTTCGACGGCGACGCCGATCGCGCCCTGTTCTGCGATGCCTCCGGCCGCGTGGTCAATGGAGATGGCGTGCTGCTGGCCGCGGCCCGCGACCTTCATGCCCAGGGAAAGCTGAAGGCCGATACCGTGGTCGCCACCACCATGTCGAACATGGGCCTGGAAATCGCGCTGAAGAACTCCGGCATTCGCATGCTGCGCGCCAACGTCGGCGACAAATACGTGCTCGAAGAAATGCTGAAGACCCGCGCCACTCTCGGCGGCGAGCAGTCCGGCCACATCATCTTCCGCGACGGCGACGCAACCACGGGCGACGGCCTGCTGACCGCCCTGCGCCTCATGGACATTATCGTGCGCGGTGGAAAGTCCCTGGCGGAATTGGTGGGCGATCTGAAGGTCTTCCCGCAGAAAATTCAGAACATCCGCGTGCGCGAAAAAATTCCGTTCTCCCAGGTCCCCGCAGTGCAGGCCGCAATCGACTCCGCCGAACGCGAACTCAACGGCAACGGGAGAGTAGTCGTCCGCTACTCCGGCACCGAGTCTCTAGCTCGGGTGATGGTCGAAGCCGAATCGAAAGAAAAAATGGAAACCCTGACAGCTGCAATAGCCGCCGAAATCCAAAAAGCCCTGGGAGTGTAGCGCCGAATTGTGCCGGACTACAGCCGCGGAGCGGCGACATATTGTTAGCCCAGGACGTAAGTCCTGCGTAGATGAGAATAGGGGGAACCAAGTCCCGAAGGGACGACACTCTGTCCTGCAAGCGGGGTGCTCCATTTCTCGTGTTCTTTGCGAGACTTACTTCCGCTTCTTGCGCTTTCCCCCCGCCCGTACTGGCTCTTCCTCGACCACCGCAAACTGAATCTTTTTCTCCACCGGATCAATCCGGTCCACCAGCACCCGAATCCTCAGCCCCAAACTGTAAATCTTCCGAGACCGCTGCCCAATAATCTCCCGCGTATTCTCGTGATAGGTATACCGGTCATCGGTCAGAGTATTCAGCGGCACCAGCCCCTCAACAAATAAATCCGTAAGCTCCACAAAAAATCCAAACTTGGTAACACTGGTGATGAGCCCCTCGAACTCCTCACCCACGCGGTCCTGCATGAACTTAACTTTCTTCCCCTCCATCAACTCCCGCTCCGCATCGGCCGCCCGCCGCTCCGCCCGGCTCGACTCCTCCGCGATCTCATGCAGTTCCTCAATCCCAATCGGCCCGCCCAACGCCTCATGTGGGGCGGACACTCTTGTCCGCCGCTTCGACCAAGGTGAAGGCGTGTCCTCATCCGGGTGCCCCACCCTTGTCGCGTTTTTTGCGACAGGGTGGGGATTTTGACTTTGGTCTTGCTTCAGCACATCCTTCAACACCCGATGCACAATCAAGTCCGGATACCTCCGGATCGGCGAAGTAAAATGCGTATACGAAGTCGCCGCCAGCGCAAAGTGCCCCAGATTCTCCTCCGAGTACCGCGCCTGCTTCAGCGACCGCAACATCAGATAACTTAGAATCCTCTCCTCCGGCTTCCCCGCAATCTTCTCCGTCAGCTTCTGATACATGCGCGGCGTAACGTGGACCTCCTTCGGCACCTCGATCTCGCGCGCCCGTTTGCCCGTCCCATAACCCGCCCGCCGGTCGGTTTTCGTCTGCACCCGATGAATCGGCAGCGCCCCCACTCCCAGCGAATATCCAAACGTCGCCGCAATCACTTCAAAGTCATACACCCGCTTCGCGTCCGGCTTCTCGTGAATGCGATACAGCGACCCAACATGCCGCGACTCCAGATCATGCGCGACGCACTCGTTCGCCGAGAGCATGAATTCCTCGATCAGCCGGTTCGCGATGTTGCGCTCCGACCGCGCAATGCTCTTCATCATCCCCAATTCGTCAAACTCGATCACCGGCTCCGGCAGATCGAAGTCAATCGATCCCCGCCGCTCCCGCTTGCGATTCAGAATCAGCGCCAGATCGCGCATCAGCTCAAACGTCGCCACCAGAAGCGCATAGCGTTCGCGCGCCGAGGCATCGCCCTCCAGCACTGCGTTCACCGCGGTATACGTCATGCGCTCCACCGACCGGATCACGCCCTCACTCAACTCATAGCTCACGATCTCGCCGCGATGATCCATCTCCATCACGCACGACAGCACCAGTCGTTCCACCTGCGGCCGCAGACTGCAAATGTCGGTCGAAAGTTCCAAAGGCAGCATAGGCACTGCGCGGTCCGGAAAATAAACGCTAGTGCCCCGCAGCCGCGCTTCCTGATCGAGCGCCGACCCCGGCGTCACATACTCCGCTACATCGGCAATATGCACCTGCAACTCAAAATTCCCATTCGCCAGCATGTGTACGTACACAGCATCGTCAAAGTCCCGCGCCGTCTCCCCGTCAATAGTCACAATCGGCAGCCCGCGAAAATCGCGCCGCCGCTCCAGTTCCGCCGCCGGAATCACCGCCGATGTATCCTGCGCCTCCTCCAGCGCCGCCGCCGGAAAATGATGCGGCAAATGAAACTTCCGAATCGTGATCTCAACATCAACCCCAAAATCATCCTCCCGCCCCAGAATCTCAATCACCCGCCCCCGCGGATTCTGTGTCGGCGAAGGCCAGTCGGTGATTTCCACATCCACCACTAAGCCTTCTAGATCGTCCCACTCCGTCGCCCGCGCGACCTCATCGCCCAACACGCGATCCGCAGACTTTTTCCTCTGTGATCTCTGTGTCGTCTGTGGTGGGGATGTGGTTTCTCGTCCGGGTGCGGCGGACGCCTCCGGCCGCTCCTCTCCCGCCGGAATCAGAATCTCCTGCGTAATCTTCGAGTCGATCGGCCGCACATACCCACCGCGACTCCCGTAATGAAAAATCCCGACCACCGTCGGATGCGCCCGCATCACCGGCCGCACAATGCGCCCCTCGGCCCGCCCATCCGGACGCACGTTCGCGATGTCGACCAGCACCAGGTCCCCATGCATGGCATTGCCAATCAGATGCGGCGCGATGAAGATATCGCCCGTGAGCCGCGCCTTCAGCGCTGGGTTCAGTGATTTCGCGTCGGGAATGACAAACCCAAATCCATCGCGATGCATGGTAAGCCGCCCCGCAACCAGATTCTTGTCGGCTGCGGCCGCAGGCAGAGCGTAGCGATCGGAATCGACAGAAATAAGCGTCCCGCGCGCCACCATCTTCTGCAGCAGCGAGTCGAGTTCGCGGCGCTCGTCCCCGTGCAGCCCCAGCTCGCGCACCAGCTGCTTGAACCCCGCCGCCCGCTTAGGCTGCCGCGCAATGTGTTTGAGAATTATCGAATCAGCGAGCATGGGAAGCCGTCAGCCATCAGCATACCTCACGATGACGGTATGATTCCGATTGCGTTGTCATCCTGAGCGAAGCGAAGGACCTATGTAATTTCCGGCGGGTTGCACAGATCCTTCGGTCCGCAAAGAACGCGGACCTCAGGATGACAAATCACTTTTCCCTTACCACGTATCCCCGCCCCCGCACGGCGGCCACGCTCCCAGCGTCCGCCTGATCATCGCGATCTGCCCCACGTGATAGCTGTTATGCGCCACCATCTGCCAGAGTACAGCCTCGAGTGTTCCCGCGACGTTCTTGTCGCCTTCATACACGCTTTCGATCTCGCGCTGCAATTCCTGCGCAGATAATTTCGCCAACCCAGCAAACTCGTCCAGCAATTCCGTCATCCGGGCCCGCAGCCGATCCCACTCCGCCACATCTACTGACGAAGCTGCCGGAAAGCTCTCCGAATTGTGTTCGGGATAAGCAGGCCTCTGGCCCCGAATGCGCCGCAGCTCATACTCCATCCAGTAATTAATGTGAAAAACGAGTTGCCCAATCGAATGCGGAAACCCCACAACCTGCCGCGCCGCCAGTTCAGCAGAAATATCTTCCACCCACGCCAGTGGATCCGCGTGCGCGCCCTTCCCGCGAAGCAGTTCCGTCAATGCGCGCTGTGACATGAAAGAAAGCTAATCCTTGTCATCCCGAGCGAAGGCGAGGGACCTGGGTTATTGCTTGTCCGAGCGGTACCGCTGGCGCCGGCAAACACCCAGGTCCCTCGCGTTGCTCGGGATGACATCATTGATCAGAATGAAACGAACGATCCGCGTTCATCCGCGTAAATCCGCGGCGAAAAAGTGTGCCTTTCCCTCACCCCACAAAATACTTCTCCTCCAGAATCCTCCGATGATGCACTTCATGCCCCGCAATAATGTAAGCCAGCGCCCGCACGCTCACTTCATTCTTATTCGCCACGCCGCGCCGCACCCACGCCGTCTCCTCCAGATTTCGCAGCAGCGTCAGCGTCGCCCGCCGCACCGCAATGTAGTCCTCAATCATCTCCGCCAGCGGAGCCCGCGCAAACGGACCATTCTTCACATAGTCGTCCTGCTCGAACCCCGCCATCGGCGTCTGGTCGGCGCGCGCAATCCGCAGTGCGCGATACGCAAATATCCGCTCCGTGTCGCACACATGCCCCAGCACTTCCTTCGCGCTCCATTTATCGGGCGCGTAGCGGAAATCTCCCTCACTCTCGTCGCGCCCTGAGAGCAGCAGCATCGTCTGCCGCCTCTGCGCGTCCAGCGTTCCCAGAATGTCGGTCCCTGATATCAACGAAATGTAGCGGTCATAATAAGGCGCATATTCGCCCGGCTCAGGCCGCGCGATCGCAAACGTTGCTGGATTAACCACGGCTGGTTCTAACATGCTTTACTCCCATCGGAAGAATTTCCAGACTCATATTATTGAAGACTTAGACGACCCACCCCGGTTTCCGTCTTCGATAAATCTTCGATCTAGAAGGATAACGTCGCGGCCCTGTGGAAGGTACGGTCCCGGCAGTTTTTTCCGGGAATCGTTACACGTACCGGGCAGAAAGTATCCAGCCGAACCCCTGCCAGCCCCACCCTTCCATCCTGGCCGCCGAAGTATCATCCCAGTTACTCTCGATTGAAAATAAAGGATTTTCCACAGTGCTCACTTTGAGACGCGGGAGTACAATCGGCTTTGGTCACGAAAGTGCGGCCAGTGACCCCTAATCCCAACTAGGAAAGGACTTTTTACCCCATGTGGAAGCCGACCAATCAGCCTCAAACTCCTGCGCAGCCTGCCGCGCCGGAGCGCCCCACTACGTCTATGCCCAGCGCCCCCGCGATGTCCGCTGAGCCCGTCGCCCCCCGGCCGGTAACCACTACCACCGCCGACCAGGCCACCATCGGCAAGTCGCTCGTCATTAAAGGCGAAGTGACCGGCTCCGAGTCGCTCTACATCGACGGCCGCGTCGAGGGTTCCATCAATCTGGCCGGCAACCGCGTCACCATCGGTCGCAATGGAGTCGTCGCCGCCAACATCAACGCTCGTGAGATCGTTGTGTTGGGCAAAGTCCGCGGCAACCTCACCGCCAGCGATCGCGTCGACATTCGCAGCGACGGCTCGCTTACCGGCGACGTCATCGCCGCCCGCATCTCCATCGAAGACGGCGCCTTCTTCAAAGGCGGCATCGACATCCGCAAAGGCGGACAACCCCAGCAGCAGAAGCCCAACGGCGAAGACAAAGCGATCCCGGCCACCGAGCCGGCCGCAGTCGGCGCTCGCGCGTAAGTTTAGGGCAAGAAAATTTGGCCGCTATTCAGCAGCGGGCGTCCGCAAGGACGCCCGTTTTGCTTTGTAGCGCCAGCGTCCCGCCCGCGCTCTGATGGGGACTCGATCCCGCTGGCGATCAAATAAGACGGCTACAAGTGGAACGCCTTAGCATTTCCTGTTACGCGGACCATACTCGCGTCGTGAGTGTAGTCGCGCTGTGTCGTCAACAATCGCCATGTAAACTGGTCTGTCATGAGACCTTCAATCCCGCTGGCCACGTTGCTTGTGCTCTGTTGTTCGGGTGCAGGGGCACAATCATGCGCACAGAATGCCGCCGTGAAATATCTACGCGCCGATCTTGCCTTGAGGCAGTCTTATCCGCTGCCGCCAGATGCTGCGTTGACGCTTGAAAAGGCGCTAGAGGCACCCCTTGATAGTGATGACGAAAAATTGATCGCCTCCGCAAGCGAGGCGTTTACCGAACTGCGCCACGGGTCTGCTCTAAAAAATTGCGACTGGGCCGTGAGTGCCGAGGACGGTCCACTCGCAAATACTGCACACCGTGGTGCTGTGAGGGAGATGGCTGCCCTTAGTGGAATCCGGGCGCGCATACGTTTTCGCGATCGGGACGCACAAGGAGCCGTGGATGACTTACTTGCCGGAATCGCTGCCAGTCGGCATCTATCACTGGACGGCAGCATCGCCTCAGTCCTCATTGCCTACAATCTGGAGAACACGTTGGCTGGAATTTTGGCGCAAAACCTGAACTTGGTCCTTCCACCACAGCTACCGGAATTGACAATGCAGCTAGATGCGTTACCCAGCGGATCAACTCTTCAGAAAGCTGTTGAGGAAGAGAAAGTAGTTCGGAACGGTGGCTTGCTCGTGATTTCCGATGAAGCGAAGTCCCGCGATCAACTAGTAGAACGTCTTCTGAAAATGGCACCGTACCTCGATTCCAATCGTGAGCTGGTGTCAGAAATCATCGATGGTTGCGGTGGTTCAGTCAGCGGTTTCGTTAAGTGCGTCGAACAGCAGGAATCCTTTTGCGCCTCATGGGCTGCGCGGTTTCCGCTTCCACCGGAAGAGTTCGAAAGACAGTACAAGTCAGAGTTGGAGCCGCTTTCAACGGCGAACCCTATCATTCGCGTGATGACTCCCAATTTACCCCGCTTTCGTTGGACCGAGGCATACACCCAGACGCGTCGTGCACTCTTGCGGGCCGCGATCGCCATTCGGATGGACGGACCGAAGGCTGTAGATCAACACCGTGACCCTTATGATGGGATGCCATTCTCGTATAAACCTGTCGAGCGTGGTTTCCGACTTGAATCACATCTAAGACGCGGGCAAGAACCACTGTCCCTTTCGGTTGTAGACAGCCACTAAATGAGAGTGTTGCAATCGGGCGGTTAGACCCAGAACCCCTACTCCACCAACATGCAGTCCCCATAAGAATAAAACCGATACCGCTCCCGCACCGCGTGCCCATACGCCCGCATCACATTCTCTTTCCCGCCCAGCGCGCACACCAGCATGAGCAGCGTCGACTGCGGCAAATGAAAATTCGTCAGCAGCGCCTGTACCACCTGAAACTTGTACCCCGGATAAATAAACAGGTTAGCCTCGCCCGTCCCCGCCCGCACTTCACCCGTACCCTGCTGCGCCGCATACTCCAATGTCCGAACGGTTGTAGTGCCGACCGCGACGACGCGCCGCGACTCCTTCCGAGCCCGCTCGATCTTCTCCGCCGTCTCCGCCGAGATCGAATAAGCCTCCGCATGCAGCCGATGTTCTTCCACCCGCTCCGTCCGCACCGGCTGAAAAGTTCCCAGCCCTACGTGCAGCGTCACCTCGGCAGTCTCAATCCCGCGCTCCCGCATGTGCCCCAAAATCTCCGGCGTGAAATGAAGTCCAGCCGTAGGAGCGGCCACCGACCCCCGCTCCCGCGCATACACTGTCTGGTACCGCTCCCGATCCCCCGCAGAATCCCCGCGAGAAATATAAGGCGGCAGCGGCACATGCCCGATCTTCTCTATCAGCCCGAAAAAGTCGCGCTCACGAGGCTCAAGTGAGGACAGCCCCCCCTTCGACAGGCTCAGGGCAGGCTCTCGGCAGTCCGGGAGGGCGAAGCCGTCCTCTGCCGGAGCAAACCGAATCCTCCTCTCCCCAAACTCCCCCCGCCCAATCACCTCCGCCTGCAACTCATCCTGCTCCCCAAAGAACAGCCGCTCCCCGACCCCAATCTTCCGCCCCGGCCGCACCAGACACTCCCACTCATTCGGCTCCTGCAAAACCTGCCGCGTAAGCAACACTTCAATCCGCCCCGCCGACGCCGGGTGCCCCATTTCTCGCGTTCTTTGCGAGAAAGCCTGCCCTGAGCCGGTCGAAGGGTGGGAATCTATCACTCCACCCCGCCGCCCATAAAGCCGCGCCGGAAAAACGCGTGTGTTGTTGAACACCACCAGATCGCCCGGCCGCAGCAACTCCGGAAACTCCCGAAACTGCCGGTCTTCCAAAGCTCCCGTCCCCGACTCCACATGCAGCAGCCGGGACCCTGCCCGATCCGCCAGCGGCTCCTGCGCAATCAACTCTTCCGGAAGTTCGTAATGGAAATCGGAGACCAGCATCCCCCCGATTATAGGGACCCCGCCGCTCTGGCTTGCAGCGACTTTTTGTAGAAATTTGGATTGTCTCGCTCCTCCGCCTGCTGGTACTATGCGGAGGCCGAGCTGCGGCCTGCTTTTTATCATTCTCCCCCAAGGGTAACCATGCCTACGGAACGCAAACACAGGGAAGAAATCGTTCATTACGGACGCATGCTCCACGAGCACGGCTACGTGGCTGCCATGGACGGCAATCTTTCCGTCCGGCTCGACCACGACCGCATCCTCGTCACCCCGACCGCCGTCAGCAAAGGCGCCATGAAGGCGCCCGACATGGTCATCGTCGATCTTGACGGCCAGCAGGTCACCGGACGCCGCAACGTTACCAGCGAAATTGGCATGCACCTGCTCATCTATCGCATGCGCCCCGATGTGCAGGCCATCGTACACGCGCATCCCCCGACCGCCACTGGATTCGCCGCCGCCGGCATCCCTTTGACCGAGCCTCTGGTGTGCGAAGTGGTCATGGGCCTGGGATGCATTCCCCTGGCCCGCTACGGCACGCCGGGCACGTCGGAATTAGCTCAGACGCTCGAGCCCTACGTCCCCACCTACGACGCCATCCTCATGTCGAACCACGGCGTCGTGAGCTACGGCGACACCCTCGAACACGCCTACATGAAGATGGAAACCGTCGAGCACTTCGCCCAGATCGCCCTGGTCACGCACCTGCTCGGCCGCCAGCAGCCACTGAAGGAAATAGAAATCGAAAAACTCCTGCTAGCCCGCACCAGGTACTTCGGCGCAAAAATCGCCGCCGCCATGCCCCTGCCCCGCGCCCCCCAGAAAGTCAGCTAGCGTACCCGAAAAGCCTCCCATTTGTTCCTCTGTGTTCCTCCGTGCCCTCTGTGGTAAAAATTTTTGCTACTCCCCGCCAATCCGGACCCGCACCCCCGCCCGGAAATTAACCGGCAGCGCCGGATACCCCACCACCTCGTTATACCTCCGGTCCAACGCGTTCTCGACATTCGCATACAACGTAACCCGCGGCCGCACCGCATACCATCCCCCCAGATCCGCGCGCACGTACCCCGCCGCGTGATCAATCCCGAATCCCAGAAAATCCGAGTCCGCCCGCCGCCCCACAAAACTCCCGCTCAGATTTCCTCCCCACCGCGACCCCAAGTAAGTCAGCAGGGTAGTCGCGGAATGCTTCGGCCTCCGCAGCAGCGGCTGACCCGGGTTAAATACGGTGTCAAACGAGGCCGGATTGTCGAGGTACTCCGACGAAGTATAGGTGTAAGCCGTATTCAGCAATAGCCGCGAACGAAGCTTCGCCCCCAACACCACCTCGGCTCCCTGAGCAAATGCCTGGTTCACATTCACGTACATCCCCGGGAAATTGGGAGGATTGTTGGTTGAAACGTAGTTGATCTGATCGTGAAAAAGATTGTTGAAGTAAGTGCCGCTCAACGCATATCGATTGCTGAAAAACCCTTGCTGAAAGCCGGCTTCGAACGCCCGCACACGTTCCGGCCTCAATCCAGGATTTGGAATATTGAACGGATCCGGCCCGGGAAGTCCGTTGAAACTCTCTTCCAGACGCGGCTCCTTGAATCCCGTCGCGTACGAAAACCGCAGACGCGTTCCCGAAAAAATCTCGTTCCCTCGCAAAACCTGCCAGGTCAGCGCCACTCGCGGTACTCCGACGTTGCCAAACGTGCTGTTGTGAACGAACCGGCCGCCCGCGATCGCCGACAGCGTCTTCCACGTCACCTGCTGTTGCGCATAGAGGTCGTTGCTCAACCGTTGGCCGTGATTCTGCGCTCCGTAGTCAACATTCCCCACGTACCCGTTCTCGTTCTCAACCCGATATCCGAAAGTCGTGTGCGCCCAGCTTCTTTCCGAATAATCGCCCTGATACTCAAACCCCGCGCGATTGATGTGGTCCACTTCGTGAGATGGAAAGTCAAACACCCTTGCCGCATCTCCGTTCACGTTCAGCTCGTTGTAGCGATACACATAATCGAATCCCGTGAAGTGATGCTGCCATCTCGATGGACCCGTCACCGCCAATTCAGCGCTGCCCAGCACGTTATTCAGTTGCGACCAGTCGCTGGGATCGGGTGGTTGAAGGGGCGAGCCGTTGAAATTCCACTCGCCCCCCACTCCGGTATGACTGTTCGAATGCCGAACCCGCACTCGCAGCGAAGTCCGGTCATTGAGAGCCGCCCCAACATTCGCGCCCTCCAGCGAATCCGAATAGGCATTGTTGATCCCCGCACCATTCGTGTTGAACTGGCTGCCGAACGCGTTGTAGTCGAACCGACCGCGAGCCCCCGCCAGCGAGGCGTAGCCTTTCGCCGTCTCGAAATTTCCCCCGTCCGCCCCAAACGACAACTCCGGCACTGGCGTACTCCCCGTGCGTGTCCACACCTGCACCAGGCTCGTCATCGCATCCGAGCCATACAGCGTACTCTGCGCTCCCCGCACAAACTCCAGGCGATCGGCCTGATCCATCGGAAGCGTCCCGAAGTCAAACGTTCCGCCCGGCTCGTTGATCGTGACTCCATCCACAATCACCTTGTTGTACCGCGACTCCCCTCCCCGCACGAACAGCGACGTCAGCCCTCCCCGCTGGCCCGCATCGTTGACAATCGCCCCGGGAAGAAAACGGATCGCATCGCTGGCCGCCGTCGGCTGCATGGTCGTCAGTTGCCCGGCACTTAGCGAGTCCACGTCCGCCCCCGCCGCCTCGCCCGCCACTGGCGTCCGCGTCGCGCTCACCACCACGGTTTCCGAAGCGGTCGCCAACCGCAGCGCAACGTTGATCTCTGCCCGCCCTGAAACCTCGACCGTTTCCGCCGCAAACCCTGGCGCCAGCACTTGAATCCGACATCCCCGCCAGTCTGCGTTCGTTGTCAACGTCACAGTGCCGTCTGCAGCAGTATTTCGAACGATGCGAAGAAATGCGACATCCGCCAGGCAGTCGAGCGACACCTGCGCCCCACCCACGGCCGCCCCTTGCGGGTCCACCACCTTGACTTTGAGATCGGCCGCCGCAGCAGCCAGGGAAAAACCGAGAACCAGAAGAACGCCAACCAACACGCGCATACTTTCCTCCTTTGCTCGCGAAAGGGGTTGCAGTAGACGGATCGCGCCGGTCTCCTGGCTTCGCGAGTAAGGATGACGATGTTTCCATCCGGTCACGCCCTCGGCCTTCCCGGGACTTGTCCCAGTGGCCGGTGGCAGTTTCCTCGCTTACAGTTGCGCGGCAGCGCGGGATTCTCACCCGCTTCCCTGTCTTCGCCGAGCGGCAAAGACGCGCGTTCCGAACGTCATTACAAAGATCAGAAACAACCTTCGCCAAGAATCTAACGGCTCCTCGTCGCCGAAGTCAAATGCGGGAAAGTCACCCGCTGAGCGATTGGGCTGAGCGATTGAGTTTGACCGATTTCCACAGCGCACGTTAGAATGGTTGAGTTTGCCTGTACTGGCCGACCCGTTCTGGGGGCGCCTGCCTCGGCTGTAGAAGCGCCGCGGCGGAAAACACAGCAAGCACAGGAAAATCAGCAGGCCCCTTGGTTGCGCCCGTGTGCGCCCTGGGGTTTCCGGTTACGAGTTCCATTTACGGGCTGATTTCAACGACATTTGACGGAGGCAGACGTATGTACGCGGTTATCCGCGCCGGTGGCAAGCAGTACCGGGTGGCGCCCGGCGATGTAATCCGAGTTGAAAAAGTGGGCACGGGTACCGACGGACAGGTGGAGTTCCCCGTTCTGGCGGTTTCCGGCGAAGCCGGCCAGATTGAAGCGGGCCAGCCGTCGGATGCCCGCGTAGTCGGCCAGGTCGTCGAAGAAGGCCGCGGCGCGAAGATCCTGGTGTTCCACTACAAGCGCAAGAAGCAGTACAAGAAACTGCGCGGACACCGGCAGTCCTACACCGCCGTGCGCATCTCTGAGATCGCTTTCGGCGGGCAGAGCTTCAAGGCCCCGGAATTGCCCAAGAAAGAAGCGAAGCCGAAAAAAGTGAAGGCGATTGAAGCTGAAGAGCCTGCGGCGGAACCGACAGTCGAGAAAGCTTCGGCCAAGAAGAAAGCTGCACCGAAAAAGGCGGCAAAGAAGTCTTCGAAGAAGAAATAAACGGTAAGCAATAGAGGAACGACGGTCGGACCGCCCGTCTCCACGGTCTTACTGGCAACTGGCAACTAGCCACTGACAACTGGTTTCTTATGGCACATAAAAAAGGGCAAGGCACTTCACGAAACGGCCGCGATTCGAACGCGCAGCGGCTTGGCTTCAAAGCATTCGGCGGGCAGGTTGTGCCCGGCGGCACCATCATCGTGCGGCAGCGGGGCACGCGCGTAAAGCCGGGGCTGAACGTCGGCCGCGGCAAGGACGACACCCTCTTCGCCAAGATCACCGGCCGCATCAAGTTCCTGAACAAGGGATCGATGGGCAAGTTCGTGATGGTCGAGCCCATCGAAATCAACTAGCGTCACCCGTTGTTGGAAGGTTCGCGACGCAGGAGCGCCCGCGTCACACAAGCCTCGCCTTCGGGACGAGGCTTTTTGCTGCCGTCGTTAGTCGTTGGCGAGAACGCTGTCCGACACGGGCTGACGACTAACGACCAACGACCAACGACTAGCAACCAACGACCGCCATGTTCATCGATGAAGCAAAAATTCGGGTCAAGGCCGGGGACGGCGGCAACGGCTGCATGGCCTTTCGTCGGGAGAAGTTTGTTCCCCGCGGCGGACCCTCCGGCGGCGACGGCGGCAAGGGCGGCGACATCGTCATGGAATCCAGCGAGCGCCACAACACGCTGGTGCATTTCCGTTTCAATCCCGAGCACACCGCCCAGCGCGGACGCCACGGCGAAGGTTCCAACAAGACCGGACGCGATGGCGACGGCATTGTCCTGAAAGTTCCGGTTGGAACGATTGTGTTCGACGACGAGACCGGCGAAAAAGTTTTCGAGTTCACGCAACCCGATCAGAGTTTCGTGATCGCGCGCGGCGGGCGCGGCGGACGCGGCAACGCCCGCTTTGCCACGTCGGTGCATCAAGCCCCGCGCGAGCATGAAGAAGGGCGTCCCGGCGAGGAACGCACCTACCGCCTGGAACTGAAGTTGCTGGCCGACGTGGGCCTGTTGGGATATCCGAACGTGGGCAAGTCCACGCTGATCTCGCGCATCTCGGCCGCGCGACCGAAGATTGCGGATTATCCCTTTACCACGCTCGAGCCCAACCTGGGCGTGGTTGCCGTGGGCGACGCCAAGAGCGAAGTCAGTTTTGTGGTCGCGGACATTCCCGGCTTGATTGAAGGCGCGCACACGGGCGCCGGACTCGGCACGCAGTTCCTGCGCCACATCGAGCGGACGCGCCTGCTGGTGCACCTGGTCGACGTTTCCGATTCCAGCGGCCGTCCCGACGTGACCAAGGACGTCGAAGTGATTCTCGGCGAACTGGGCAGCTTCGGCGCGCATCTCGACGAGAAGCCGATGATCATGGCGGCGTCGAAGATCGATGCCGTCAACAAAGACAAACTGGCCGCCCTCAAGCGCTATTGCAAGAAACATAAGCTGAAGCTCTACGAAATCTCCGCCGTGACCGGCAAAGGCATCGAGGAACTGAAGTACGCCATGGCCGAGGAAGTACAGAAGTTCCGCGAGCGGGAGTTGAGCGAAGAGGTCGAAGAAAAGCAGTAGCGCCGGTTTTCACCGGGGCACGTGAACCTCGACGTAGTATTGTGCGGAACGCTAATCCGCACGTCAAAAAGCCGCAAACCTTTATTTCGGAGCGAAGGGAAGAGCCCTAGGTCACGAAGGTCGTGCCTTTCTAAGGCAAGAGCTCCAACGGCGGACCAGAAACGTCAGATAGCAGCGAAAGCTGCTCGGGCTCGGTGGCGGATGCAGAGGGATGGTTGAGTTGATGTTCCTGGATCATTCCATCCGCGAGTCCTCTCAATATCACGTAAGGTCCCATCAACGGCTTTATAAACCTATACCTTCGTCCAGAACGCTCTAGGACGGGACCGCGGGTTTGGGAAAAATCCTTCAAATGTTGGGCAAACTGCTGGATACCCGGGGCGTTCGGGATTATCGCTTTCAGTGGCGCGACAATATCTTTTGCGTAAAAGAATCCCTTTTCGTCTTTGAGTGCGAGAGCGCAAGCCAATAAGACCGGCTTGAAGTAGATTCCGCGTGCAGCGGTCGTCGCTCTGGTATACAGGGTCAGGCTCGTCCCAAGCTGCCCATCCACGGATTCCTTGATACCTGCATCTAAGTCTTCCATCGTTATGTGAGTCCGCTCGTTCCGTACGGCGTGTAAGGCGGATTCTCTAGCAAGCAAGTGAGTGTAGGAGGGTAAACCCTGTGCTAAATCGCCCATTCTCTCTCGTGCTTCAGGCTGGATAGTAAGTCCCGTGCAATTCGAGATTCCGTTGTCCACGATTTCTAGCAACTCTACTTTCGACATGCGCGGCATCGGGACCTGTTTTATTGCCCGTTCGATAGATTGATGTTCGCCAATCAGGTCATCGACAGAATCCGCCACACCCACAAGAATCAAGGTGGTGCGAATCGCATTGTCAGAGAGTGTTTTGATTGTGTCCGCCATTCTGACACGTATGCCCGACTCTTCGATGCGATCAAATTCGTCGATAATGATTATCGTGGGGTAATCAATCAGCTGAAACACTTCCCGAATATTTTCAGAATTCGGATTTTCGGGAACCGCCGCATCCAGCGTCGTGGTTGTGCCGTCTTCTTGCTCAAATGTTAACTGCTTGAAAATTGCCCGCCAGATATCCTCAAAGGTCATCGCTTCGGCGCTGTTTAATAGCGCATGGCGATACCCAGAGGCGTCATCAAAAGCCAAGACCAAGAAATCGAAAATGGTTCTAGCCAGAGAGGTCTTCCCTACACCGCGCTCGCCAAACAGCACGGCATGAGAGCCTCGCTGGAACGTGGCGCTTATCAGCTTCTCTACTTCTTTCTTCCGACCAGCAAACAGGCTCCGGCTGTCGATCGGCCTATTTGGAGTTAGTGCCGAGTTTATCTGTCCCATTAGCCGATATTTCGTCTGCTCTTGCATCGCACGATTCAAGCCGTAATTATATCGTTCATCCCGTACTTTGTGTAGGTCATGCCGTACTTATATAGCACCCGCTCTACACCCGGCCGACACGACGCATGTAAGTCCTTGTGGTCCAATGTCTTGCCTGAAATTGAGCCGTAAAACATCTGTAACATCAATGAAATGATGATTTTACAAACCAGGATAAACAAAATACGGGAAGGCGTTTTTCCTCGTGCGAGATCCTTCGCTACGCCTGAAGGACGGCTACGCTCAGGATGACTCCCTCCAGCTTGCCGCCAATCAAAAAGGCGGCCCGAGAGGTAGGCCGCCTTTTTCCGTGCTCGAACACCACAAAACCCCAGACTTGCCCTCACGCCCTCGGCAGCGGGCCGTGCTGGAAGTGATACTGCAGAATCCGCGCGGCCAGCGCGGGGGTTAGGGTTGCCCCGTTGTGCTCGACCGTGCGCACGACTTCTCCGCGGCAGACGACTTCCGTCGAAGACAGTCCCGCAATTTCCTGCGGGAGCACGAGATTGATTTCCAGTTGCGCGCTGGGCTGCAGGACTTCGTCGGCCTGGAAGAGCATCCCCGACCGGCTGATGTTTTCGGTTGTGCCTACGTGCCAGTCTTTCTCGCCGAGACGGCGGTAGCGCAGAGGCAAATGAAGTTGGAATCTTTGAGCGCGCGAGGGCGGAGCTTCCTTGGCCCGCGTGGCTCGGAGTGGTTCAAAGGACTGCGTGGACATAGCGACCTCCGGGGGAGTGGGAGTTGCGTCGAGCACTTCGCGCACCTTGCTTTTCAGGTCGCGAAGGTTGAAGGGCTTCTGGAGCAGGCGTACACCGGCGTCCAGCATGCCGTTGTGTCCGATCACGTTTTCGGTGTAGCCGGACATGTAGAGGATTTTCACGTTGGGGCGAATCTCGGAAATACGCTGGGCCAGCTCGCGTCCGTTCATGCCAGGCATGATGACGTCGGTCAGCAGCAGGTGGATGACGGCCTCATGCGCCACCGCGATCTGCATCGCGACCGCGCCGTCGGCGGCCTCGATGACCTTGTAGCCTTGCTTTTCGAGGTATTGGCGGGCGAGGTAACGCAGGTTGGCCTCGTCTTCGACCAGCAGAATGGTTTCCGTGCCGGGCTCGACCTTGCGGTATTCCACGGGCGCCGCGACTTGAGTGGCGGTTTCACCGGCGGAGGCCACGCGCGGCAGATAGATCTTGAACGTCGTGCCCTTGCCCACCTCGCTGTAGACCCATATGTATCCCCCACTCTGCTTGACGATGCCGTAGACCGTCGACAGTCCCAGGCCGGTGCCTCTGGTTCCCTTGGTGGTGAAGAAGGGTTCGAAGATGTGCTGCTGCGTTTCGCTATCCATGCCGGCGCCGGTGTCGCTGATGGCGATCATGACGTAGTCGCCGGGCCGCAGTGGCGCATGGAAGCGGGCGTAGTCGTCGTCGAGCGTGACGTTCGAGGTCTCGATGGTCAGCTTGCCTCCCGATGGCATGGCATCGCGCGCGTTGACGGCGAGGTTCACGATGACCTGGTCGATCTGTCCGGCGTCGGCGCGGATCGGCCACAGATTCTTGCCCGGAACCATCACCAGGTCGATGTCCTCGCCGATCATGCGGGTCAGCATCTTGAGGTTTTCCGTGGCGACGTCGTTCAGGTTGACGATCCGGGGAGTAAGCATCTGCTTACGGCTGAAGGCAAGGAGCTGGCGGGTCAACGATGAGGCTCGTTCGGCAGCGCTGGCGATTTCCTGGGCCGGACCGCGGAGGTGAGGCTCGGCCCCCAGCCGTTCGAGAAGGAATTCCGAGTATCCCGAAATCACCATCAGCAGGTTGTTGAAGTCATGGGCGATACCGCCCGCGAGGCGGCCCACGGCTTCCATCTTCTGGGACTGGCGCAGTTGCTGCTCGAGGGCGCGGCGCTCCGTCACGTCTTCGGCGAAGAGCTCGAAGACCAGTCCTTCGCGGCCGTTGGCGACCGAGCGGCCGGAAATGCGTACCACGGTGGTCGTGTTGTCCTTGCGTTTCCATTCCGCGGGCAGGCCTTTGAAGGGTTCCGCCGAGCGCAGGAAATCGGCGAGCCCGAACCACTCGTCGTTGTCGGCATACAGGCCGAAGATGTGCTGTCCGATCAACTCGTTGGCGGAAGTGTGGCCGAGCAGTTCAAGGAACGCGGGGTTGGCATCGAGAATCTTGCCGGTGGAGTCGCAGCGGCAAATCCCATAGGGAGCGTTGGTGACCAGCGACCGGAAATTCAGTTCAGAATGGCGTAAGTCTTCTTGCGCGGAACGCAAGGCGGCGTTGAGCCAGCAGATCAGCATGGCGACGAAGAAGAACAGAGAAAGGCGGACGATGGCGGTGCGCAACTGCGCCTGGCTGTGCTCTCCGGCGAGTGAGAAGTAGGCGCTCACGGTCAGGGCGAAGGCCGTGGCCACGACTCCGGGCTTCCAGCCTCCATACCAGGCGCTGACCATGACGGCCACGCCGAACAGGGCGAGGCGGCTTTCGGAGACATCGGTCAGCAGAACCGTCGGAATCAGGGCCAGGGCCGTGCTGAGCACAGCTACCCCATATCTCAGAATGGGAGCACGCGCCGCAGGAATGCGGAGTAGGGGGAGGGTTACTCGCATGTAACCTATCCTAGTTCCAAAATAGGAAACAGGGAACATTACAGGAGTTCATTTCGGTTTCGCGAACAGCATGTCTGGTGATGTCCCTTGGCCCTTCCGACGAGGGCCAGGTGGACAATGCCATTTAAACAATGGAACGTGATGCCGCTTGCATCTTAGGCCGGGAATCTGGACACTAGGCGGGGTTCACTCACTCATGAATATTGGACTTTTTGGCGGGACCTTCGATCCGGTGCATCGCGGACATCTGGCGCTGGCGCGGGCGGCGCTGGAGCAGTACAAACTGCACCGGATTCACTTCGTGCCCGCGAACATTCCTCCGCACAAACAGCGGCAGCCGCTTTCGCCTTTCGTCCACCGCTTTGCCATGCTGGCGCTGGCCACGGCCGCGGAGAAGGCGTTTGTGCCGTCGTTGCTGGAGGCGCCGGAGGAGGGTGTGACGCCGATTCGGAAAGACAAGACGGAGAAGCCCAACTACACGATCGAGACGATCCGGCGGCTGAAGCAGACGTTCAAAACCAGCGACCAGCTTTTCTTGCTCGTTGGGATGGATGCTTTTGCGGACATCGCCAAATGGCACCAAGCCGAGGCGCTGTTCCGCGAGTGTGAATTTGTCGTGGCCAGCCGTCCGGGGTATTCGCTGGCCGATGTGGCGAACGCACTGCCCGAGAGTCTGCGCCCGCGGCCGGAGGTGACTCGGCCGTTTCACAAGCAGCCGGCGACCGGTGATCTGGTGCTGAAGGGAGCGACCGTTCACCTAATGGCGGATCTGCATCAATCGGCGTCGGCGACGGCGATTCGTCAGGCTGCGGCCGCGGGCAAACCGCTGGGCCGTTTTGTGGATGCTCCAGTGGCGGAGTACATCAAGAAGACGGGACTGTACAAATAGGGAGACGAGTTTCGCGAATATTTCAGTGGCCGGATATGATGAGATGTTGGCTTGAGTTCTGTGTAGCTCGAACTCGAGATCTTTAACCACCAAACTTTAGAACGAATCAGGGCAGGCGTCCCGAACCGCCGAGGAAGCAGGAGGCACGTGGCTCAGAATCACTACACCACCAAGACAAAGCGGCGTCAGAAGAGCAAGAAGCGTAAGGACTCATCCCAGGCGACGATGGCCAAGCTGCGCGAACTGGCTGCGGCAGAGGCGAAGCGGGCGGGCAAGTGATCATGCGCCCGTCGATTCGTTTTGGTCCGAGATCCCTCGCTACGCCTGAAGAACGGCTTCGCTCGGGATGACGTCCTCATTGCTACAGTTGGCGATCAGTATCAGTACAGGAGGGATGCCAGCAAGGGTCGGTTACAATTGGGACTCACTTCGAAATTAAAATCAAAGTTAAAGAGAGAGCATCCGACGACTGAATGAAGAAGAGTGAACTCAAACAGCAGATTTCCGCAGCCATTCAAGCCTGTCTCGAGAAGAAGGCCGAAGAACTCAGCATCCTGGAAATGGAAAAAGGGTCGGGAGCGTTTACCGACTACTTCGTGCTGTGCAGCGGAACCAATCCGCGGCAGGTGCAGGCCATAGCCGACGAAGTGGAACTGCGTCTGAAGTCCGCGGACTTGCGTCCGGCGCATGTCGAGGGTTACAAGCAGGCGGAATGGGTGCTGATCGATTATGTGGACTTCGTGGTCCACGTGTTCTCGGAGAAGGCGCGCAAGTTCTACGATCTGGAACGGCTGTGGAAGACGGCCAAGCGGCTGGAAGTCGGCGATTTGCAGGCTGCGCCGAAGAAGAAAAAGCCGGCAGCGCCTAAGCCGAAAGTGACCAAGCCGGTCGCGCCGAAGAAGAAGAAGAAGAAGGCGAAAGTCTAACCGCGGGGGCTAAAGAGTGCGCGGAGAACAGGTGCCGTCCCTCCGGGACTTGGTCTATTGTCCCACTTTACCCAGGGCTTACGCCCTGGGCTAAAATATGTCGCCGCTCGGCGGCTGGATTTTAGCGGATTCCAGACCACCGTTTCCCCCCTTCAAAGCAAGTATCCGCCCAAAGCTAAATGACTTCGCGCTCTGAATCCGCGCCGGATTGGGGGAATCAGTACCGCCTCGTCGCATCGAAGAAATGGAAGGCCAAGTCGGCGGCCATGGGGCAACCGGTTACCGATGCGCTGGTCGCGTACGCGCAGCCCGCGCCTGGAATGCGGGTCATCGACCTGGCCAGCGGGACGGGCGAGCCGGCGATTAGTTTGGCGTCGCAAGTGGGAGAGCATGGGCACGTCACGGCCACCGATTTGAGCGCTGGGCTGCTGGAGATCGCCGACCAGCGTGCGCTGGCGCGGGGACTGAAGAACTTCACGACCCAGCAGGCGGACGCACACAGCCTGCCTTATCCGGCGGACAACTTCGACCTGGCGACTTCGCGCTTCGGTGTGATGTTCTTTAACGATCCGGTCCTGGCTTTGGCGGAGCTGCGCCGCGTTCTGCGGCCGGGGGCGAGGGCGTGCTTTCTGGCCTGGGGCACCTTCGATCAGCCTTATTGGCAAAGCATGATGGGCGTGGTGCACCGCCATGTCGGCGGGCCTTTGCTGCCGCCCGATGGGCCGGATCCGTTCAAGTTTGCCGCGCCCGGCAGCTTGTCGGCGGTGTTGCGCAGCGCGGGATTCGATGCGATTGAGGAAGAGAACAGAACCGTGCCGTGGGCGTGGCCGGGCCCGGTGGAAGAATTGTGGGAGTACGCGCAAGCGGTTGCAGTTCCATTTCGTCCGATGTTGGAGCGCGTTCCTGCGGAGCAGTGGCCGCAGATTCACGCCGAGGTGCATGCGGCAGTGCGACAATTCTCGGACCGCGAGAAGGTAGCGTTCCGAGTCTCGGTCGTGATGGCCTCGGGGAAAAAGTGAGAGCGGATCTTGTCTGTGAAGATCAAGATTGCATGGATCGGTAAGACAAAGGAACCTGCGATCGCATCGCTGACGGAAGAGTATCTCAAGCGGATTTCACGTTACGTGCCGGTGGAAGGGCTTACGCTCAAAGATGAAGATGCGTTGCTCGATCTGAGCGGGCGAGGGGCGGGGTCGAAAGCGGGCGCGAAATCGACGCTGGTGCTGCTGGATTCGCGGGGCAAGGAATTCTCGTCCCAGCATTTCGCTAAGTTTCTGGGCGATTATCAGGATCGCAATCCTCTGCCGTTGATCCTGGCTATCGGTGGTGCCGACGGTTTCAACGAAGCGGCACGGGCCGCGGCCCAGCACACGATCTCCCTGGGAAAGATGACGCTGGCGCATGAACTGGCGCGAGTGGTTCTGCTGGAGCAAGTTTACCGGGCGTTCACGATTCTCAAGGGACACCCGTATCACTCGGGGCACTAAGAGTGCGCGTGAGAACCTGTGCCGTCCCTCTGGGACTTGTTCTGTTGTCACACTTTACCCCAGGGCTTATGCCCTGGGCTAAAATATTTCGCCGCTCGGCGGCTGGAGTTTGATGGATTCCAGGCCACCGTTCTCCCGCAAGGCTGATTCTCACGCACACATACTAAGCTCGCCCGCAAGGGCGCTTTCTTTTGCGCCGAATCTCAGTGAGCCGGCGGGGGATCCCAATGCCCAACAATGCCGATCATGAACGGCGTAAACGCCACGCCGTTCCCTAAAGGAATCGAGCCACGATCCGGCGGACCGGGCGAGAGCGGGCCGAATCCCACACTCGAAGATGCCGTGACAGAAATCTGCGTGCTCACGTGCACTTCCAACTGCGCCTGCAACCCCGCGTTCGGTGCGCCACCCGAAAATCCGGCTTGCCCGGACAGGCTGAGTTCGACGTCTGGCTTGATCAGGCCCCAGTTGCGCTTCAAATGCAAGTTGACCAGCGAGATGGCTCCCTGGTACGCCACCGGATTGTTGGGGTCGGGAGAGAGTTGCACGCTCACATTGGGTTCGTGCAACAGCGCCAATTCCGTGTCTCCCTCACCCAGCTTCAACGCATCCAGATTTCGAAACACCACCGAAACCTGCATGGTCATGGGATTCCGCGTGAGAGGAGCGTTGGCCGTCACGGCTGTGGCGGCGTCGAGTCCGATATGAGCGGAGTCATTGTCAGCTCCTGCGCCTGCACCCACGGTGCTTGTGATACTGAAATCCGGCGGGGCCAGCGACCGCGTTGACCAATAATAATTCGACCACAGGGAGGGCGAGAGCGAATCGGGCGCCTGCGTCACCGCTCGTACGCTCGTGATGGCAAACTGCTGATCATCCGGCAGCAAGTGCAGCAGAGCATCCAGATCGCCCGGCGGCCGATCCTGCACCGCTCCAATGGCCGCGCGCAATCGCGGAACGTTGACGCCGGTCGCCCGCGGCACAAAAAGCGACAGATTGTCCAGCCGCGCCGTCATCTTGATCCGCCAGATTTCGTCGAGCATGTCTGGCATCGACATGCCGTTCAGAATTCCACAGCACTTCTGCCAGTCGGGATACGACGTCCCAGAGTTATAGATCGCATCCCACACGTCGTTGTGCAAAGTCAGCAGTTTTGGATCCGTCAGCCAACCCATACAAACACCTCCACGTCGGGGATTCGCTTCAAGACACTTGAGGTCGATCGGAGCCCAGCTTGGGGGGGAACCGGGTCTCCGGTTCCAGAGCGCCTGCCATTGTACACCCGTTCTTAGTGGGCGTTGGATGAGGCGCGCGGGCGACCCCCGCGTTCCATCAGGCATCGAAGTTCGAAGGAGCGGAATTTGAAGCGAGAGGGCCAGGGCAATTGGTCGACCAGGGCCGTCGCGTGTTGCTCGGCTTTTTCCACAGGGCGTGGGATCGGATCGTCTTTTGGTGACTTGGATAGGAACTGCGGGAGGGGATAAAGTTGGATCATTCATGTCCCTCCGATTCAACTCTGGACTCATGGCGCTTGCACTTATCGTTCTGGGCTGTGCGTCCTGTCTGGGACAACTCCCGGCGCAAGCGCCTGTGCCCGGCCCGGGAAAAAGTCCAGCAAACGGTCCGGCAGATGGTCCGCAAAACCCGGGGACAGCCTCATCTGGCGAGCAGATTCCCGGTCCGCGGTTGTCGGGAAGCATCGGCGGAACGGTTCTTGATCAGAGTGGAGCGGTCGTGGCCGGCGCTCGCGTGATTCTTAGCCTTGGAGATCAATCTCCTACGCAAGAGATGCAGACCGGAGCCGGAGGGCAATTCCTGTTTTCAAACATCGCGCCTGGGCCGTTTCAGCTCACTATTACGGCAGCGGGATTCGCGGCGCAAATATCCTCTGGAATCCTGCATTCGGGCGAGAACTACATTGTCGCGGGGTCGGCGTTGGCGGTGGCGACCACGGTGACGGATGTGGAGGTCGGAGTCTCGCAAGTCGAAGTGGCAGAGGAGCAGATCAAGATCGAAGAGCAGCAGCGTGTGTTCGGCGTCCTGCCAAATTTTTATGTCAGCTACATTCCCGACGCGGCCCCACTGAACTCCAGGCAGAAGTTCAAGCTGGCTGCGAGGACGGTCGTGGATCCATTCACCTTCGTATTCGTGGGAGGCGCAGCGGGAGTGCAGCAGGCGCAAAATCATTTCCGGGGATATGGGCAAGGCGCGCAAGGTTATGCCAAACGCTTCGGCGCCGGCTACGCCGATCAGGTCTCGGGGACGTTCATTGGAAGCGCCATCCTGCCCTCGATTCTGAAACAGGATCCGCGTTATTTCTACAAGGGAACGGGGAGTAAGGCGTCGCGGTTTCTGTATGCCGTCGCCAATGCAGTGATCTGCAAGGGCGATGATCGACGCTGGCAGCCGAATTACTCAAATATGCTAGGGGGCCTTGCGGCGGGAGGTATTTCGAATCTGTACTATCCAGAGCAAGATCGTGGAGCGGCATTGACGTTCGAAAACGCGGCCGTAGGGATTGGATCGTCGGCCATCTCCAATCTGTTTCAGGAATTCCTCATCCGCAAGTTGACGCCGAAGGCTCCCAAGGAAGCCCCGGCCAAACCATAGTCAAGACCGAAGAAGGAACCCATGAAAATCGCTGTTGTTCTGTTGCTGTTTACAGCTGCCGCATTTGCCCAGGTTGTGCCCACTGCATCTACCGCAGCCTGCGGCCACGACACGGTCAGCTTCAAGGTGAAGGTCGACGAATCGCAACACACGCTGATGGATCCGGAGCCGGGGAAGGCGCGGGTTTATTTCGTTCAGGACGCCGGGACCACGATTGGGTTGGCCTATCCTACAGTGAAGATGGGGATGGACGGACAGTGGGTGGGGGCGAACCGGCTCAATTCCTATTTCTCGGTCTCGGTCGAGCCGGGAGAGCATCATGTGTGCGTTATGCTGCAGTCCTCGTTGCTGGCACAGCGTGTGGAACTCGCGCATTTCACAGCCGAGGCGGGGAAGACGTATTTCTACCGCACGCGGATCGTTATGTCGCGCAGCGTGGAGTTGTTAGAGCTTGAACCGATCGACAGCGATCAGGGCAAGTACCTGGTTGCATTGTTTCCCTTGAGCGTTTCGAGTCCCAAGAAGTGAGGGTAGAAAACGCGTTCCGATGACGGGAGCTGAAGCCCAATGTTGATTCGAGTGTCCTAAACGTCGCCCTGAAGGGCCACTCTTTCACACTGGCATGTCATTGGGTGACGGTGGCCTGGTAGCTCACAGCCTGCCAGTGACCGGTGCGGCGCACCCATACCCTGGTATAGCGATAAGGACCGCTGAAGTCTTCCCCAAACTGGTGACCTTTCACGTCCGCCCGAGCGGTGACGACGGCCGTGTCGCCATAGACGCGCACCACCATGTCACTCACATTGATGGCTTCATAGCGCAGTTGATTACTCTTGCGGGCGGAGACCGTGTCCTGCTTGGTCGTGACCTGGCCCAGGGGTGAGATGGCGACGTAGTCCTCGGCGAGGGTTCGCTGAGAGAAATCGGGATCGCGGTGGAGGCTGGCTTCCTTGGCTTGCCGCTCCATCTCCACGATCTCGCGGATGGTCGCCTGTTCGCCCGAGTCGACTGCCCGTGGATGTACCGCTACATGCTGGCCCGAACCTGCAAAGACCGGCAGCGCCACGAGCAGAGACCACAATAACACCGCACACTTGTTGATCACGATGAGACCTCCGCGGTTTGCGAGGGGACAGAGATCCGCCTGACCGAGCTACGCAACTTTGGATGCGGGAGTTCCGTGGAAAAGTTAGCTGCGGCTTTATTCTTGCCAACATGATTCGTGCAAACATCAATGATGGGCGATCGTTCACAAGTCATGGCGGAGAGTCTTTTTCCTAAGAGTAAAGACGGTGCTGGGGCCTGTATTGTTTCTGGGAAATTCTGAGCGGACCCAATGTCGGTATCGCCCCAGGGCGCACCCCCACATCCACTGCCCACTGGTTACAGCAACTCCGCTTCCATGGAGAGAGGCCGCCAAATCCTTGAAAGAGGGAGACAACCGCTGCTGAAAAGCGATTTTGTTGTCCACTCCGGGACTGGACTGTCCAGTATCGGACAGAGTTTTGCGGGATGACCGGTGTACGGGAGGAGGGCAGCATCTAGTAGAATCAAGCGTCCCTGCATGGCTGACATCCGTCGTGGTCTGATTATCGTGAACACTGGGCCGGGGAAAGGCAAGACCACCGCCGCCATGGGAACCGCCTTACGAGCCGTGGGCCAGGGGATGCGGGTGCTGATGCTGCAGTTCCTGAAGGGCTCGTGGCACTACGGCGAACTCGACGCCGTGAAGGCCTTCGGCGACAAGTTTGTCATGAAGCAGATGGGCCGGGGCTTTGTGAAGGTGGGCACCGAGAAGCCGGACCCGGAGGACGTTCGGATGGTGGAAGAAGCCTGGGCCGAGGCCGAGAGCGCGATTCAATCTGGAACCTGGGATCTGGTAGTCCTCGACGAGATTAACTATGCCATCAGTTATGGCATGCTGGACCCGGCGAAGGTGGTTGAGAGCCTGAAGAAGAAGCCGGAGATGGTGCACGTCATCTTGACGGGCAGGAATGCGCACCCCACAATTATCGAGGCCGCTGACACGGTGACGGAAATGCGCCAGGTCAAGCACGCGTATGAGAAAGGCGTGATGGCGCAGAGGGGAATCGAGTACTGAAATTGAGTCATCGGGAGATTTCGTGATTGAGTGATTGAACGGCACGTCGTTGTTTTTTCAATCGCTCAATCAGCAAATCTCCCAATCACCAAATTCCTATGGCTTGGTTTAAACGCGAATCCGGCGAGCTGGACACTTCGGGGGAGAAGCGCGTCAAGACCGAAGGGTTGTGGGTGAAGTGTGAGGGTTGCCGGCAGATCATCTGGAAGAAGGATCTGGAAGACAACATGAACGTCTGTCCGAAGTGTGACAAGCACTTCCGGATCGACGCCCGCACCCGGCTGGCCCTGTTGCTCGACGACAACCGGTACGAGACTTTCGACGGGGATATTGCCTCGACCGATCCGCTGAAGTTCGTCGACCTGAAGCCGTATTCGTCGCGATTGAAGCAGGCCCAGGCCGATACCGGCCTGAACGACGCCATTATTAACGCTCACGGCAAGCTGCAGGGACGGCAGGTGGTGGCCAGCGTGATGGAGTATGCCTTCATCGGCGGCAGCATGGGGGCGGTGGTGGGCGAGGCCATTACCCGCGCGGTCGAGCGCGCGGTCGACAGGCGTACGCCGCTGATTATCGTGTCCGCCTCGGGCGGGGCGCGCATGATGGAAGGCGTGATCAGCCTGATGCAGCTGGCGAAGATCTCCGCGGCGCTGGCGCGGCTGGATAAGGCCAAGGTCCCGTACATCTCGCTGCTCACCGATCCCACCACTGGCGGCGTCACTGCGTCGTTTGCCATGTTGGGCGATTTGAATATTGCGGAACCGGGCGCCCTGATTGGGTTCGCCGGCCCGAGGGTGATTGAGCAGACGATCCGCCAAAAGCTGCCGCCGGGCTTCCAGCGCAGCGAGTTCCTGTTGCAACACGGCATGCTCGATGCCGTGGTTCCGCGTAAAGAGCTCAAGCCTTATATCGCGCGGGCGCTGGATTTTATGACTGCGTGAAACGCTTTTGGCTCTTAGCTCTTGGCTGTTGGCTTGAATCCGCCTGTCCTTGCCTCTATCTTTACTCCACATCCGCAGACCCGAATCCCAATCGGACTTGGTAAGCTAGAAGCCAAAGGCCAAGAGCCAAGAGCTTCTTCATGTCCTACGAAACCGCAGTGGCGAGCATGTTTGCGCTGGGGCACGAGCTGGCCCAGACGTCGTCTAACAAGTTCGACCTGGCGCACATGCGCGTGCTGCTGCGGGCGATGGATCATCCTGAGCGCGCGTTTCCGAGCGTGCTGATTGCGGGGACGAATGGAAAGGGCTCGACCGCTGCGACTTTGGCGTCGATTCTGCGGGCGTCTGGGTTGAAGACTGGGCTCTATACCTCGCCGCATCTGGTGCGGATCAACGAACGCATCCGCGTCGACGGCGCAGAAATCAGCGACGATGAGTTTGCCCGGCTGCATGGCGAGGTGGATCGCATCGCAGAGAAACTGGTGGAGCAGGGAGAGTTGCCGTGGCATCCCAGCTTCTTCGAGATGATGACCGCGATTGCATTCGTCCACTTTGCGCGCGAGCGGGTGGAGATTGCGGTGCTCGAAGTCGGCATGGGCGGGCGGCTGGATGCGACCAATGTTGTGGAGCCGCTGGTCAGCGTGATTGCCGACATCGCGCTTGACCATCAGAAGTTTCTGGGCAACACGGTGGGTGAGATCGCGCACGAAAAAGTGGGCATCATCCGGCCCGGCGGTGTAGTTGTCACTCTGCCGCAGCAGCCGGAGGCGAACGACGTCATCGGGAATACGATTCTTGAGCTGGGGGCGCGGGGAGTCAGCGCGGTGCAGTATGTGCCGCCGGTTTCGCCGGGGAGTGGCGAGTACCTGGTCACGAGGAGCGCAGAGAAGCCTTTAACCGCGGAGAACGCTGAGAAAGCCGCAGGGAACGCGGAGGAGGGCACGCCCTCGTTTGTTTATCGGTATCCGCTGCAGGTCATGGGAGAGCAGATTCTGGTCGAGTCGCCATTGGTGGGGCGGCACCAGCTGCGCAACCTGGCGCTGGCTGTGGCTACGGCGGAGGAGTTGTCGAAGCTGGGAGTTGCCGGGATCACGCCGGAATCGATCGAGCGTGGGATTCGGGAGACGCGCTGGCCGGGGCGATTTCAAGTCTTGCCGGCGCGGGCCGGATGGCCGGAGATGGTGCTCGATGTGGCGCATAATCCGGCGGGAGCGTGGGCCCTCCGCTCCGCCCTTTCGGAGCGCTATGACAACCGTCCGCTGATTTTCGTTTTCGGAGCGATGCGCGACAAGGCAATCTCAGAGATGACGGAGATTTTGTTTCCTCTGGCCGAGCGGGTGATCGCTACGCGGCCGGAGAATCCCAGGTCGGCGTCACCGGAAGAGATCCAGCAGGCTGGGAGCCGCACGGGAACTGAGATTGAGGCGGTTGCCGAGATCGGGGCGGCTTTGGAACGAGCGCGCGCCGGCGCCGGATCTGAGACCGTTATTGTGGTGACGGGGTCGATTTATCTGGTGGGGGAAGCGATGCGTCTTCTCGGAATAGCAGCTTGAGCAGTTTGCTGAAGGATGCCTGTGGGTTCGTATCGGGGCATCGCTTTAGCGATGCCAAAGAGCGACTGTGATGGTCGGACGCCTTTAGGCGCCGAGGGAAAAAGTTGGGTTCGAGCCAGCGCCTGAAGGCGCGATCAATCGTGATCCCCTATGGTATGCCTGAAGGCATACCCTGATACGAATCACGATGATACGAATCACGACCTTTGCGGGGAAGCGTAGCGGCGCATTTTGCGGGTAGTTCGCCTAGAATGGAAGTGTGCAGGAAGTGAAGTCATCTGTCGATCAAGTTGAAAGCGGCGCGGTGGAAAACCGCCCGCTGGAAATTGGCGTGCCCCAGACTGTGACGGTCGTTTCCCCGTCAGCCTCTCGGCGCATTCCCCGTGCCAGTCCGGCGCTGAAACACGGCTGGCTGAGCCGGTTGCGCTCGTACTTCATCTTCGATCCACTGATCTGGTTTTACACGCTGGCTATGGGGCTGATCGCGATCCCGGGCGGCGCGTTCGACCGGACTGGGCGGCGCCTGCACTGGTTTTCCTACGCATGGTCATGGCTGATCATGAAGACGATCTCGTCGCCCGTGAAGGTGACCGGACTCGACAAGATCGACACCTCAAAGCCGCATGTTTATGCGGTCAATCATGCGTCGGCCCTCGACATTCCTGTCTTGTATACGTATCTCCCGTTTCAGTTCCGCATCGCGTTCAAAAAGGAGTTGTTGTCGTATCCCGTGGTGGGCTGGCAACTGAAGCGCTCGGGGCAGGTCTGCATCGATCAGCAGAACCCGGCGCACTCGATCAGCAGCATCCGCGCGGCGTTAAAGGGACTGAAGGCCGGGCTGCCGCTGGTGATTTATCCCGAAGGCGGGCGCACGCCCGACGGCGAGATCAAGCCGTTTCTGCCGGGAGCGTTTTTTCTGGCCATCAAGGGGCAGGTGGATATTGTTCCGGTGGCTTTGGTGGGCACTTACGAATTGCTGCCGATGAATACCTACCACATCAAGTGCCGTCCGCTGGAGATGCGGGTGGGAGAACCGATCTCGACGATCGGGCTGACGATGAAGGATCTCGAAGTGCTGTCGGCGAAGGTGCAGAAGGCCGTCGAGGATTTGTACTACCCTTGAGCGATTCCTCCGTCGATCAATAGCGAATCTTCGGGCTACGCGGCCTTTCTGGTTTCATCGCAGAGCCGCTGGTAGTATTCGCGTCCGCGCTGGTAGCCGCGGGTGAAGGCCTCTTCGACTTCCGCATCGGGGTGTTCCCGTTGAACATCTTCGAGAGCGGCATCCATCGCGGCCGAAACCTGGTCGAATTCCATGCAGCGGGTGCGGGCATGCAGCGCGGCCTCGAACCCGCGGCGGAAGTATTCTTCATCCTCGGCGAAACTCTTGCCAGACTTTGCATAATGGCTCTCTTCGGCGCTACGCAGGCCGATCCACCATTGCTCGCGGGCCGCGTCGATCGACTCCGCCCCCTGCATATTCATCAGTTCGCGGAGGAGGGACGCCTGTTGTTTATCGTCTGCAAGTATGAGGACCACACTCCGGCCCCGGCGCAGAGCGTCTTCATAGACGAAGATTGCGTCCTCCGGAAGCCCTTCGGTGGTGTAGCTCTCCATCTCATTCCCTACGGTTGCGCCGATCGTGGCTCCGGCTGCGGCCAGGATTGCCGCTCCCAGCAACCCGATCGCGGTGATGGGGCCGACTCCGGGCACGAGCGCCATCAGGAGTGAACCGCCTGCCAAGCCGACCCCTCCGCCCGCCAGCGCGCCCAGGGCCTCGCCCATTCCCTTCGGCTCGGCTGCCTCGGTGGGGACCGCCAGCATTTCCTGGTTGACGTGATCGACGGTGCCGGGAGTGAGCAGCGTGACTCGGTCGGGGGAAATCCCGGACTTGAGTGCTTCCTTCACGGCGTTTTCCGCCTGCGTCTGTGTTTTGAAAACTCCACTGATGGGTTCCATGGGTGTCCTCCTTACTCGCGATAGGGATGAGATGCTAAGTTTATCAGCGCGGCTCCATTGAGAATTGTAAAGATCAATTTTCAGCCGCCCGTAACCTTTTTGCCCGGCCCAGCGTTTACTCTTATGTAAGGCCAAACCGCGGAGAATTCGTTGAAGGCTCTGAAGAAAGAAGCGGACGAGCGGCTTCTGATCGAGGCTGCGCAGAAGGACCCCGCCTGCTTTGCCGACCTTTACGAAATTAACTTCGAGCGCGTGTATGCCTATGTTGTGAAGCGGGTAGGAAACCGGGTTGAGACCGAAGATGTCACCTCCGAAGTTTTTCATCAGGCGCTGGCCAACCTGAAACGGTTTGAGTGGCGCGGGATCCCGTTTGCGGCGTGGTTGTTCCGGATTGCTGCGAACCTGATTTCGGACCGCTGGCAGCGCTCGGGGCGGGAAGTGGCGGATGATGCCGCAATCGAATCGGCGCAGGCGAGTCCGGCAGAGATTGAAGATGTGGAGCGGCGGGCCACGTTGTTTCGCTTGGTGGATGGTCTTCCGACTGAGCAGCGCCGCGTGGTGGTGCTGCGGTTTGTGGAACAGAAAAGTATCAAGGAAGTGGCGCGGGAGATTCGCAAGACTGAGGGCGCGGTGAAACAACTGCAATTCCGCGCACTGAGCAGTCTGCGGGCGCGCATGGAGGGTGCCGATGACTAAGCGCTCTCTGAATCCGGGGAATGGCGGCAGAAACAACGCCGAGCAGAAAAAGATCGAGCAGCTGAACCAGGCTCTCGACACCATGCTGGCGCGGAATGACGGGCGAGTTCGCAAAGTGGGGACGGAGATCGAGCCACTGGTGCGCATCGCGGCGGACTTGCGCAATCTGCCGAGTGCGACTTTCAAGGCACGATTGAAATCCGAACTAGGAGGAAAGAAGCGTATGTCTACCGTTGCCGAACCCCTTGCCGAACTTGCTACCAAACCCGTTGCCGCCGCTCGCGTGAGTGCTGCACCCAGGTTAGCGTTCCGAGATCCTGCCAAAGCGATCGAGTTCTACAAGCAGGCTTTGGGAGCGAAAGAAGCGTTCCGATTCGAGGTTGGAGGGACAATCCCGCACGCCGAGTTGATGATCGGCGATTCCCCCATTGACATAACCGGAGAATGGCCCGAGGGAGGCCGCTTCAGCGCTGAGACGCTGGGCGGTTCGCCGATTTCGATTTCCGTCCAGGTCCCGGATGTCGACGCATTTGCGAAACATGCCGTGGCGGCGGGGATGAAGTTGGTGCGCGCGCCCAAGGACCAGTTCTACGGGCATCGCGATGCGACGCTCGAGGATCCGTTTGGCTATTCGTGGGGCGTGTTCACGGTAAAAGAACAGATGTCGGTCGAGGAAATGCACCGCCGCATGCAAGGGATGACGACGGGCCCCGAGGGCGATAAGACACCGGAAAAGAAAAAAGGCGTCAACCCGATTCCGCGCGGCTTCCGAATGGTCACTCCGTATCTGGTCGCCGCCGATGGCCTGGAGCTGCTGGAGTTCGCCAAGCAGGGCCTTGGGGCGGAAGAACTGATGCGCGCGGTGATGCCCACCGGCGTACATGGCGAGGTGCGCATCGGAGATACCACGCTGATGATGGGCGGAGGCCTCGCCGGAAAGAAATTCCCCGGCACGCTTCAGCCGAATGCACTCCACATCTATGTCGATGACGCAGATGCGGTCACCCAAAAAGCCGTGGTGGCGGGGGCGACGCTGATCGATCCACTGCGCGATCAGGACTACGGCGAGCGCTCCAGCACGGTGCGGGACAAGGCGGGCAACTACTGGTACATTGCCACAGCCAAGGGAGAGAAACATGTCCCCCAAGGGCTGTTCAGTGTGAATCCGTATCTGCATCCGCGACGCGCTGAGCCTTTGATCAGTTTCCTGAAGCGCGCGTTCGAGGCGGAGGAAGTGTCGAAGTATGCCTCGCCCGACGGGGTGGTACACCATGCCGTGGTTCGGGTCGGCGATTCGGTTCTGGAGATGGGCGAGGCCCATGGCAAGTACGAGACGATGGAGGCCATGTTCTACCTGTATGTCCCGGACATGGAGGCCGTGTACCGGCAGGCGCTGGCGGCGGGCGCGACTTCATTCCAGGAGCCGACCGACCAGCCCTACGGCGACCGCAACGCCGGGGTGAAGGACGCGTTCGGGAACAAGTGGTACATCGCCACCCATGTCAAGGATGTGGCGATGTAGGGCTATTACTTGGGTCGAGGCCCGAACTGGAAGTCTCGAATTACAACGGATTGATCGCTTGAAGGTGTTTCCTTGAAGCACCACAGATTAATGCCTACCGGCGAAGCCACCTGCGGAATATCGGTGGCATTCGACCGGTAGGTTTCAATTTTGATCACGTCCGCGACAGTCCCGATTGGTTGCCTGCCCTTCATAATGGTGAAGACGATGTGATCGGCGGTCCATTCCATTCTGGCCGTGGTCAGTGTTTCATCTGTGGCGTGAAGGTAGTCGGCGTGAAAGTTGTCCTCCCAACTGGAGGTGCCGTCCTTCTTGCGGTTCCCCGTTGCGGGATAGACTGTGAAGTCGGCATTGCATCCGTGGCACGTGTCATTCCACTTCGAGAACTCGATGTCGATTTCATTCTCCGCATCAGTCCCGAGATGCGCCACCGGGCCATAGGTAAATAATCCAAGCACCGTCGACTTATCCATGTCGTAAATGTTTCCCTGGATCACCCACTGATATGTGCCGAAGCCAAGCTTGTCGGTGGTGAAGATTTCCGCCGCGCTCCACTTTCCCTCACGTTTGACGATCCTGAGGTGCAAGTAGCCGTTCGCGTCAATTTCGACGTTGGCCGGGTCACCCGGGGCAACGCCGGCCATGCCGCCGTGGGTGACACGCCATGGATGGCCCTTCCAGCTGATAGTCTGCGCCTGCACGCAGCAGCAGACTGACAGAGCGATAGCTAAGAAAATTGTGATACGCATAGATGCCCCGCCAATCTTGAAAAAATCAGGCCGTTCAGAACTCGCATGCTAACATCCGATGATTATGCGCCTGGGCGTGAGCTTCTTCATACTCTTCGCACGGTTGGGTAGTGATGCAGTTTGGGGGCCGGGATTCGCATCAGGGCATGCCTTCAGGCGTGCCGCAGAAGCCGCGACGTATGCCCGCTTTAGCGGCTGTGACGGCCAAGGCCAGCGGCTGAAGCCGTTTCGCTTCTTATACTTTATCGGCATCGCTGAAGCGAAGCCCTGATACGAATCGCTCTTCTCAAACTGCACCACTACCCACGGTCCTCGCCTATGGCCCTTCTCGCCAAAGGAGGCCTCCAACCCAACAACGGTTTGACCCTCCTCCCGCGGTTCTCTAAACTGAAAGATTCAGTTGACTCACAGGTTTCTAACTTATGGCTGACAGCATTCATGTGAAGCTCCCGGATGGGAGTGTGAAGGAAGTTCCCAAAGGCACGACTGCGCTGGAGATTGCGAAGTCGATCAGTCCGGGGCTGGCGGATGCCGCCCTCGTCGCGAAGGCCAACGGCGATTTGATCGATCTGACTCGTCCACTCGAGAAAGACACCGATCTGCGCCTGCTGAAGGAAAAGGATCCCGAGTCGCTGGAGGTGTTCCGGCATTCCTCCGCGCACCTGCTGGCGGCGGCGGTCCTCGAGCTTTTCCCTGAGACCAAGCTCGGCCACGGGCCTGCGACCGAGAGCGGATTTTTCTATGACTTCTACCGTCCCACGCCGTTCACGCCCGAGGATCTCGAAAAGATCGAGAAGAAAATGCAGGAACTGGTGCAGCAGAATCTACCGTACGCGCGCGAGTTTCTGCCGCGTGATCAGGGACTGGCCGAGTTCAAAAAAGAAGGCGATTTCATGAAGTGCCACTTCATCGAGCAATTCACCAAGCCCGATGAAAAGATTTCGATTTACCGTACCGGCAAGTTCATCGATTTCTGCCGCGGGCCGCACATCCCATCGACCGGGAAGATCAAGGCATTCAAGCTGTCCAACATTGCCGGCGCCTACTGGCTGGGGGACGAAAAGAATCCACAGCTGCAGCGCATTTACGGGACCTCCTTTTTCTCGAAGAAAGACCTTGACGATTATCTGAAGCAGATCGAAGAGACCAAGAAGCGCGACCACCGCGTGATTGGCCAGCAGTTGGATCTGTTTTCGATTCAGGAACTGGCCGGGCCGGGGCTGATTTTCTGGCATCCCAAGGGCGGCATCATCCGCAAAGAGATGGAAGACTGGATGCGCTCGGAGTACCTGAAGCGTGGGTACTCTCTGGTGTACACGCCGCACGTGGCGCGGCGGCAGCTGTTTTTCACTTCGGGGCACGAGGGCTATTACTCGCAGAACATGTTCGACGCGATGGAGCTTGACGACGCCGAATATCGCCTGAAGCCGATGAATTGCCCGGGGCATATTTTGATTTACAAAGATTCGCTGAAGTCGTATCGCGACCTGCCGGTGCGGCTGGGCGAGCTGGGCACCGTTTATCGATATGAGCGTTCGGGTGTAATGCACGGGCTGCTGCGGGTTCGCGGCTTTACGCAAGACGACTCGCACATCTTCTGCACTCCGGAGCAGGTCGAAGGCGAGATTACCGGTTGTCTGGAGTTTGCCCTGGATGTGCTGAAGGATTTTGGCTTCGACAAGTATCAGGTCGAGCTTTCCACCTGGGATCCGGACGACCGCAAGAATTTTGTGGGCAGCGAAGAGCAGTGGATCCACGCTATCCAATCGCTTGAAAATGTGCTGAAGCGCAATAATGTCGAGTACAAGACTATCCCGGGTGAAGCGGCGTTTTACGGGCCGAAGATTGATATCAAGCTGGTGGACGCGATCGGACGGTTGTGGCAGCTTTCGACCGTGCAGGTCGACTTCAACCTCCCGCAACGCTTTGGCCTGGAGTATGTGGCGGAAGATGGTTCGCGCAAGCAGCCGGTGATGGTGCATCGCGCGCTGTTCGGATCGATCGAGCGATTCTTCGGCGTGCTGATCGAGCACTATGCGGGCGCGTTTCCGGTGTGGCTGTCGCCGGTGCAGGCGGTGATGATCCCGATCAGCGAGCGGCATGGGGAGTATGCGAACAAAGTGGCTGCACAGCTCAAAGCTATTGGTGTGCGAGTGGAGGTGGATGCGCGCAACGAGAAGATGAATGCGAAGATCCGCGAGCACGCCATGCAGAAGGTGCCGTTCTTACTCGTTGTCGGGGATAAGGAAGCCGAGGCGGGGAAGGTGAATGTGCGCACGCGCGGGAAAGAGAAGACGGAGGACATGGCGGCGGCGGAATTTGTGGCGAAGATTGGGAAGCTGATTGCGGAGAAGAGCGCGGGCTTGTAGCTGCGGGCGACGCGTGATAGACCTAAGTTTACTTAGCGGTCCGCTTTTCGTTTAGCGCACCAGCCGCTTTGAGCATTTCAGTTATCTCATTGTAGTTTGTGGCGAAGTTTGCTGCGGCTTCCTCAAAGGGATTTGGATTCTTTGCCAAGTCGCTCTGATGCGCCAAGCCGATCTGAGCGAAGTTCCATGCGTCTTCGCCTTGCGCGTTTTGAGCGTGGACGTCTGCTCCGGCGTTCAACAGAGCGCGCACTGCCGACGGATTCCCGCTACGCGCAGCCTGCATCAGCGCCGTATCGCCGTTTGGTGAGCGGCCATCGACCTTCGCTCCTGCGTTAACGAGAGCCTTGATGGATTCGGCGTCTCCCAATTCGGCCGCGAAGGAGAGTGGTGGACCGAAATATTCTTTCGAGGTTGCGTTGACATCTGCGCCGGCTGAAATAAACAGTTTTACGACCTCGACGTTGCGTGCTCTTTGAAGTGGAGTTAGAAGCCCTGCCCCCGCATTGACGTCTGCTCCTTCCTCGATGAAGGCTTGCACAACGGCGTCGTCGCCGCGTTCGGCAGCTTCCCGCAGCAGCTTTTGCGCCGGTAGGCTTCTCGCGTTCCAGCCGTGCTTGACCTCGTCATGCAGAGCCGCGGAGTCAATCGCGACCCAACGCTTGGAATTTGCTATCGAGTCGATCTTCTCTTCCAGTTCTATTAGTTTCTTCGGCGCACCGACATAGTCGGCCACTGCCTTCCGACGACCGTTCAGGCTAATCGAGGTATAGGTGGTAGGTAGGTCCGTAACCGTCGTTTCAGTCCCGTCCGGGTTTTCGATAGCGCTGTAATGATCCTTGAACTCGAAATAACCTGCGTCAATAAAAGCCTGCGTGAGTTGTGCCATCGCATGCTTATCCAAAGAGCCTTCTCGCGATCCCTCAACTCTCACGAACTTGTGTCCTTCGTAAGTAAGGGAACCATCGCCCCGAACGGTCAGCTTGTAAACCGGGCAGCTTCCATAGCAGGCCGTGCGTTCAAGGGTGATCATCAGATCGGCTTTATCGTCCTTGATCGGGTCGGTCGAGGCAGACAAGCCTATACAAGTCAAAATCAGCAAGGCTGAGATGGGGCGGAACATCACGATGTTCTCTTGGATGCACATTATTTGCTGAAATGGATGCCTGCGCTACCCCGATGTACCATGTTTCCGTGCATTTCTTAGGACAGCGCGTGCTTTCCCACATTCGGCGGCACGAATTGCTTACGGCTGGGGAGCGCGTGGGTGTGGCCGTTTCTGGCGGGATTGATTCGGTGGCGCTGTTGCGGGTGCTGCTGGAGTTGCGGGGGGGGTTGGGGATTGTCCTCTCTCTTGTTCATTTCAATCACAGGCTGCGGGGGGACGAATCGGACGCGGATCAGGAATTTGTCGCGAAGCTGGCGCGCGAGCATGGCCTGGAATTTCATGTCGATAGCGACAATGTGGCGGAGAGGGCGCGCGAGGAAGGCGTGAGCGTCGAGGCAGCGGCTCGCGAGGTGCGGTATGGGTTCTTTCGGTATCTTTTAGGCGCGGAGGGCGAGGGGAGTCCCTCGGGGGCTGAAGCCCCGGTGCATGGGGGATCCGAGAATCGCAGCGCTGAAAGCGCTGCGCCACCCAAAAGCCAGGCATCCAACAGCGGCCCTCAGGGTCTAAAGCCCGATTCCTTTGAGGCGCTTAATGGCACGGCTAAAGCCGTGCCCTTCCACGAACCGCCTTCGCTCCGCTCCGCCTCGCACCAGCCGAGAAGCGCTCATCTGACCAAGATCGTGACTGGGCACACGCTCGACGACCAGGCTGAAACTGTGCTTATGCGGATCATTCGAGGGGCGGGGCCGCGGGGGCTGGGCGGGATTCATCCTCGGATTCTGGTCGAAGACGACGACGGGGGAATTTCGGGCGAGATCGTGCGGCCCCTGCTGGCGGTTCGACGTCGCGAGTTGGAGCATTATCTCAAGGATATCGGGCAGAACTGGCGTGAGGATTCGTCCAACGCCGACGAGCGCTTCACGCGCAACCGCATGCGCAAGCTGGTCGTTCCGCTGCTGGAGCGGGAGTTCAATCCCGCGGTGGCGGAGAATCTTGCCGAGTTGGCGGAGATTGCGCGCGGGGAAGAAGATTACTGGGAGAACGAAGTCTCGGGCTGGCTGGGGACGACCGTGCAATGGTCGCCGCCGGAGTGGGCGCGCAAGGTGTCCGGGGAGCCCGGTCTGGTTCAGATCTCGATGGGCGGCCGCAGAGCGGTGGCATCTTCGCAGGACGCCGATCTGCGCATGAGAATCGACAGCGCCCCCTGGCTGGTGATGAACGCGTCGGTGTCGCGGATGTGGTTTCTTGGCGAGCCCATCGCCGTGCAGCGCCGGATGATCAAGGCGATTGGCGAGAACGCCGGGATTCCGCTGGAGTTCAAGCATGTGGAAGAGATCCTGCGGGTCGCGGCCGAGGATGGCGCTGGCATGGAGGTGTCGCTGCCGCTGGGTTGGAGAGTGGTATGTGAGCCGGAGGAGTTGAGGTTTGTGACTCCCGATTTGCGAGAGTCGGCGCCGCCGCAGGACTATGAATACGAACTTCCGATTCCCGGGCGCATCGTGGTTTACGAAGCTGGCTCCGTGATCGAAGCGCGGGCCATTCCAGCGGGCGCGGATGCGGGGTATAATTCTGATCACCTTCTGGATGCAGAATCCTTGCCCGGACATTTAAGGGTACGGAACTGGCGTCCCGGCGACCGATTCTGGCCGGCCCATACGAAGTCCCCCAAGAAGATCAAGGAACTGCTGCAGGAACGTCATGTGGCCCAGCCGGAGCGCAAAGCGTGGCCGGTGATCGTCAGCAGCAACGAGAGCGGCGATGAAATCGTGTGGGTGCGTGGGTTTCCGTCGCCAACGAAATACCGGGCGCAGTCGGGGCGGGCGGCGATCAGGATTTCGGACGAGCCGTTGACGGAAGATTAGGCAGCGATGTGCCGGGAGGCACGCAAATTTCATGGACGTTCCGCGAGTCGAGCCCCTTCGCCCGGTCATCACGACCGATCAGATCCAGAAGCGAGTGAAGGAACTGGCCCGGCAAATCTCCGACGACTACAAGGGACAGACCGTCCAGATGCTAGCGGTGCTGGAAAACGCGTTCATGTTTCAGGCCGACCTGGTACGCGCTCTGGAGGTACCGGTCGTGTGCCAGTTCATAAAGCCCAAGTACACTCGGCCGCCAAGCAGTTCCTCTCACGAAGTAATGGAGATCTTTTTCAGCCATGAGCCCGACATTCGCGGACAGCATATTTTGCTGGTGGAAGGGCTGGTGCATTCCGGAGTGACCAGCGAATTCCTGATGAGTGATCTGCGGGCTCGCGGGGCAGCCTCGGTAAAGCTGGTGACGCTGCTGGACCGCCAATCGGCGCGCCGCGTGCCGTTGCAGCCGGATTACTTCGGATTCCTGGTCGATGAGACGTTCCTCGTGGGCTATGGCTTGGGAGCGGTCGAGCAGACGAACCGGAATCTGCCCTACCTGGCGGCGGCAAATCCAAGAGCTGCCGTGACTTAAGTCATACGCGCCTTTTTGGCGGGGAAAAGGTAGAATAAGGCGATAAAGGATTTTCCCAATCAAAAGTCAGGGACGGGCATCTAATCGCAGTAGGAACTTCGGGGAGTTGGTGTAGGCAGCCACCCGTTTGAAATTCAGGAGTCTTCTAGGTGAACTCAACTGTAAAAACCGTGCTGTTCTGGTTGCTGATAGGAGTCTCGGCGCTGTTGCTGTGGACCGTGGTCAAGAGCGCCCGCGACGGGCAGAAGGATACCGAGTTAAACGTCAGCCAGTTCATGACGAACGTTGACCAGAACAACATTCAGGAAATGACGGTGAACGGAATGGAAGTGCGGGGTAAACTCCGTAACAGTTCCGTGTTCCACGCCACCATTCCCGCCAACTATTTCAGCCCGGAAATGCTGAAAAACCTGAATGACAAGCATGTCACCGTCACCTTCCGCGACGTCAATGGCGGAAATTTAACCTGGCAACTGATCGGCACGTACGCTCCGCTAATCCTGATTGGCGCGCTGTGGTTCTTCATGCTGCGGCAGATGCAGACCGGCGGGAATAAGGCCCTGTCGTTCGGCAAGAGCCGGGCGCGGCTGCTCTCCATGCAGCAGAAGAAAGTCACGTTTAAAGACGTGGCGGGCGTGGAAGAAGCCAAGGAAGAACTGCGCGAGATTATTGAGTTCCTGCGCGAGGCACAGAAGTTCCAGAAGCTCGGCGGACGCATTCCAAAAGGCGTGCTGCTGGTTGGATCTCCGGGAACGGGCAAGACTTTACTGGCGCGGGCGGTTGCGGGCGAGGCGAACGTTCCCTTTTTCTCGATTTCGGGGTCGGATTTTGTCGAGATGTTTGTGGGCGTGGGCGCCAGCCGGGTGCGCGACCTGTTTGAGCAGGGGAAAAAGAACGCTCCGTGCATCATTTTCATCGACGAGATCGACGCCGTGGGACGTCATCGCGGTGCCGGTCTGGGCGGCGGGCACGACGAACGCGAACAGACTTTGAATCAACTTCTGGTTGAGATGGACGGCTTCGAATCGAACGAAGGCGTCATTCTGATGGCCGCTACGAACCGCCCGGACGTGCTCGATCCGGCGTTGCTGCGGCCTGGGCGTTTTGACCGGCGCGTGGTGGTGAGTCTTCCGGATGTGCGGGGACGCGAGGAAATCCTGCGCGTGCATACGCGGAAAATTCCTTTGGCGGAGGATGTGGACCTTTCTGTCCTGGGTCGTGGAACTCCGGGCTTCTCCGGTGCGGATCTGGCCAATATGGTGAACGAGGCGGCGCTGGCGGCGGCCCGGCAGAATCGTAAAGCAGTTCTGCATTACGACTTTGAGTTGGCCAAGGACAAGGTTCTGATGGGCGTGGAGCGCAAGTCGCTGCTGCTCACCGACGAGGAAAAAAAGAATACGGCCTACCACGAAGCGGGACACGCCTTGGTGGGGGTTATGCTGCCCAATTCCGATCCGGTGCACAAGGTCACGATCATCCCGCGCGGGATGTCGTTGGGCCTCACGCAGTATCTGCCGATTGACGACCGCCACAGCTATTACCGGGACTACCTGCAAAGCCGTTTGGCCATCCTGATGGGAGGACGCGTGGCCGAGGAAATCTTCCTGAACCAGGTGTCCACCGGCGCCGGCAATGACATTGAGCGAGCCACCGACATGGCGCGCAAGATGGTTTGCGAGTGGGGCATGAGCGATCTGGGGCCTTTGACCTTTGGGAAGAAGGAAGAGCAAATCTTCCTCGGCCGCGAAATCGCACAGCACCGCGACTATAGCGAAGATACTGCCATCAAGATCGACCAGGAAGTTCGTAAGCTGGTTACGTCCGGTTACAACACCGCGAAGCAGATCGTGTCAGAGAACCGGGACACGCTTGAGAGAATCGCCAAGGCCTTAATCGAACGCGAGGTGTTGGACGCCGTGGAACTCAAGATGCTCGTCGATGGCCAGAATCTCCCGCCGGTGCAGCCACCGCCGTCCTCCAAGGACGACGGCGTGCAGCACGTCATCAAGCCGGAGCTGCAGCCGGGACGCGCCAAGGGCGGGGAACGGCCGGCGACGGCGTAAGAACAGTTCTGGGATCGGTATCAGGGCGGCCCTTGCGGCCGCCCATTCTTTTTGTGGGACGGACACTCCTGTCCGTCGCTGTTGACGTTGTAGTTCGCTCCCGTGAGCTATGCCTCTGGTCAGACCGACGAACATCGACACCTAAAGTCAAGATCAAGAGCAACAGCGGCGGACAAGGGTGTGCGCCCCACAGGGGGCTGTTACTCCCTCGATTCGGCGCTTTTCTGCGGGCCCGAAAAATGCCGATTTGTGGTATAATTTGAACAGTCGCAAAACGACCCTAAGTATTAAGAATTTCAATAACTTGAGGTCTTTTGTAGGGGGCTTCAGGGCGGTCGAGCCGGGGCGCCGATTCCGGCCGAATACCAGGGCTCGCTAGACCGAAGTTTACACAAAAAATCGGGACATTTTCGCGGAGCGGAATGGCCACTAAAGAGATCAATCCTCCCATCGTCGACACCAAGACAAAAAACGGAAAAGTGACTCCGATCAACACATCGAACGGCGCGGCCACGAACGGCGCAGCCACGAACGGCGACGGCAACTATAACGCCGACTCCATCAAAGTGCTGGGCGGGATGGAGGCGGTGCGCAAGCGTCCCGCGATGTACATCGGATCGACCGGCGAACTGGGCCTGCACCACCTGGTGTACGAAGTGGTCGACAACTCGGTGGACGAAGCGCTCGCCGGATTCGCCACCAAGATTGAAGTCACGATCCATCTCGACAATTCGATCACAGTCATCGACGACGGTCGCGGAATTCCTTGCGACGACATGGTGATCGACGGCGAGAAAGTTTCCGCGGCGCAAGTCGTGATGACGACGCTGCACGCGGGCGGGAAATTTGATTCGTCGACTTACAAGGTTTCCGGCGGATTGCACGGAGTGGGCGTTTCGTGCGTCAACGCGCTGAGCGAAGATCTCGATCTGGAAATCTGGCGCGACGGGGCGACGTGGCAACAGAATTATTCCAAGGGCGATCCCACCAACAAGCTGACGAAGACGGGGGCGACCAAGAAGCGTGGGACCAAAGTTCACTTCCTGCCGGACCGCTCGATTTTCACCGAGACGCAATATAACTACGACACGCTGGCGCAGCGCTTGCGAGAACTCGCATTCCTGAACAAGGGATTGCTGATCACGCTAACGGATGAGCGCAACACCGATTCGAAAACCGGCGAGGCCAAGCACACCGACTTTAAGTACAACGGCGGCATCGCGGAGTTCATCAAGCATCTCAATCGCGGCAAACAGGTGCTGCACGACAAGCCCATCTACATGGAAGACGACCGCAACGGCGTGCACATGGAGATTGGAATCCAGTACAACGACGCGTATTCGGAGTCGGTGTTCAGCTTTGCCAACAACATCAACACCGTCGACGGCGGCACGCATCTTTCCGGATTCCGCACGGCCCTGACCCGGACGATCAACTATGCCGGGCAGCAGATGGGGTTGTTCAAAGACGTCAAAGAAAATCTTACGGGCGACGATGTGCGCGAAGGTCTGGTCGCGGTGATCAGCGTGAAGCTGCCGCAGCCGCAGTTCGAAGGCCAGACCAAAGGCAAATTGAACTCCGACATCGCGGGCACGGTCACACAGTTCGTCAACGAACGGCTGGGTGCGTTCTTCGAGCAGAACGCGACCGTGGGGCGGAAGATCATTAACAAGGCTGTCGATGCTGCGCGCGCCCGCGAAGCTGCGCGGAAGGCGCGCGATCTGACCCGCCGCAAGGGAGCGCTCGATTCCGGCGGCCTGCCGGGCAAGCTGGCGGATTGTTCCGAGCGCGATCCTAACCGCTGTGAATTGTTCCTGGTCGAGGGCGAGTCGGCCGGCGGGACGGCCAAACAGGGCCGTGACCGCCGCTTTCAGGCGATTCTTCCATTGAAGGGCAAGATCCTCAACGTGGAGAAAGCGCGCTACGACAAAATGCTGGCGCACGAAGAAATTCGCGCCATGATCACGGCGCTCGGCACCGGTATCTCGAAGGAAGATTTCGATCCCACGAAAGTGCGCTACGGCAAGATCATCCTGATGACCGACGCCGACGTGGACGGAAGCCACATTCGCACGCTGCTGCTGACATTCTTCTTTCGGCACATGCAGGAATTGATCAAGCGTGGCAACGTGTTCATCGCGCAGCCGCCACTGTTCTCGCTGAAGAAAGGCAAGTCGCAGCAGTACATCAAGGACGAGCGCGAATTCGTAAAAGTGATGGTAAAGCGCGCGGCCGACGGGTTGAGTGTGCGTTACGGCGAGGGCGCGGCCAAGATCGAAGGTAAGGATCTGGCGCGCTTCATGACGGTGCTTGACGAGTATCTGGGTTTCTTCGAGAAGCTCGACAAGCGGGTGCGGAACGAGCGCGTCACCGAACTGATTCCGAAACTCGATTTGGCCAAGCGCGCCGATTTTGAAGGCGACAAGAGCGCGCCGCCCAAAAAGATCGAGCGTCTGGAAAAAGAACTGAAGAAGCTGCTGAAGGACGAAGGCCTCAAGAGTGTTGGGACACGCTTCGACGAAGAGCACAACCTGTGGGAAGTGAACTTCGTCAACAAGCATGGCGCCGAACATGTCATCAACTGGGTGCTGGCCTCCAGCGCGGAATGCCGGCAGCTGATCTCGAAGTACAAGCAGATCGAGCCCTACATGGAGCCACCGTTTGTGGTCGAGACGCTGGCGAAGGCCGCGCCCGCGGGCGGGAATGGGGACGGGGCCGATGGCGAGGCTGCGTCCGAGGACGGCGACAAGAGCGACAAGAAGTCGGCCAAGCCTGCCAAGCGGAAGACTGAGATCGAAGTGGTGGAGAAGAAGAACGTCCGCGAGCTTCGCGATTACGTCATCAACGAAGGGCGCAAGGACTTCACCATCCAGCGCTATAAGGGCTTGGGCGAAATGACCGCGCCGCAGTTGTGGGAGACGACGATGGACCCGGAGCGGCGGACTTTACTATCGGTGAGGCTCGAAGATATTGCCGAGTGCGAGACCATCTTCACCACGCTGATGGGCGAGGACGTGGAAGCGCGGCGCAAGTTCATCGAAGAGAATGCGCTGGACGTGAAGAACCTGGATATATAAATCTTTGCCACGGATTTTCACGGATTCGCGAGGATAGACCAAGATAGACCAATAAGAGTATTTTGGGCGGCCTTCGGGGTCGCCCTAATTGTTTGCGCCCGCAGTCACGCCTTAACGGCTTACAATGTGCCGTTATGATTCGCCACCGCGTGCTCTTCTGCCCCCTGTTACTCACGATTCTGACTGCAGCGCTGCATGCCGTTGGCCCTTCCACCGCTCCCACACCTCCGATGGGATGGAACAGTTGGGATTCGTACGGCACTACGGTGCGGGAGACGCAGGTTAAGGCCAACGCCGACTGGATGGCGGAACATCTCACAAAATATGGATGGAAGTACATTGTGGTCGACATCCAGTGGTATGAGCCGAACGCGCAGGGGCATGACTACAAGCCGGGCGCTCCGGTGACTATGGATGAGTACGGCCGCCTGCTGCCCGCGGTCAATCGATTCCCGTCGTCAGCGAACGGCGCAGGGTTCAAGCCGCTGGCGGATTATATTCACAGCAAAGGATTGAAGTTTGGCATCCACATCATGCGCGGCATTCCGCGGCAGGCGGTCGAGAGGAATCTTCCGATCAAGGGCACGGCTTTTCATGCGTCGGAGATTGCGGACAAAGAAAACAAGTGCCGCTGGAATCCCGACATGTGGGGCGTCGACACGACCAAGGCGGGAGCGCAGGCCTATTACGATTCGATCGCGGAGTTATATGCCGCGTGGGGCGTGGACTTTATCAAAGCCGACGATATGGGAAGCCATCTTTATCAGCCGTCCGAGATGAAGGCTCTGAGTTTAGCGATCCGCAAGACTGGGCGACCGATGGTGCTCAGTATTTCGCCGGGGCCGGCGCCGGTTTCGGAAACCGAATTCTTCGAGAAATATGCGCAGATGTGGCGCATCTCCGACGATTTCTGGGATGACTGGAAACTGCTGCGGCAGCAGTTCGATTTCACGCGCGACTGGGCGCCGTTCGTGGGCAAGAACGGTACCTGGCCCGACGCAGACATGCTTCCGCTGGGCCGATTGAAGGTCACCGACAAGGAAGGCGGAGGCACGCCGACGAAGTTCACCCCGGATGAGCAGCAGACCGTGATGACGCTGTGGAGCATCTTCCGCTCGCCACTGATTTTTGGCGGAGACTTGCCCAGCAACGACGCGGCGACGACTGCGCTCATCACGAATGAGGAAGTTCTCGAAGTCAATCAGCACAGCCACGGCGGGCATCAGGCGCTGGAAAGGGGCAACGTGCGCGTGTGGGTGGCAGAGGGCGCGAAGCCAGGCGAGCATTACGTAGCGGTGTTCAATCTCGGAGATTCTGCTCAGCAGGTTGACATGCATTGGAGCGATGTCGGCCTCGCAGCGCGAACTGCCGCGCTCCGCGATCTATGGGCGCATAAGGACCTGGGAAGAGCCGATGGAATGCACGCCCAGTTGCCGGGGCACGCGAGCGTTCTATACGGCATCGACGAATAGCTCTCTGCGTTGTCACCGCCGGGTACGAGCCAATGAAATCGCCTGCAAGGCCCGCCCGGCTCGGCGTTCTTTCAGCGGGAGAGACGCTATGTCGACTTTGACGGAATCACTCGGGGAGATCAAAAAGCCGCGGCTGTGGATTGCGGCGGGTGGAGCGATCCTTCTGGTTTGGGGCGCCATCGCATTTCCATCCATGAATCGGGCCACGATCGGGACGGCGCCGCAGATTGCGCGCACGCAACCGGCGGCGGATTTCTATGCAGAGATGCCGTCAAAGGCGAAGCCTGTCGCCGTCCCACAGCAAGTCGAAACGGCGGGAGCGGAGCGGTCAGTCGCGGCGCCGGCTGCGCCGGGCGCTGACGCGCGGAAAATCATTCGCACGAGTTCCCTGGAGATGGTGGTGCATCGTCCCGCGGAAGCAGCCGAGCAAATCACCTCACTTGCTGAGAGCCTGGGCGGATACCTGGTGAGCGCCGACGGCGGCGGGCAAAATGCGACTGCTGGAATCCTTACGATTCGCATCCCGGCTTCGCGCTTTGAAGAAGCACGCGCCGCAATTCGCAAGCTGGGGTTGCGAGTGGAGAGCGAAAAGATCGATGCGCAGGATGTTTCCCGGCAATACGTTGACCAGGAAGCGAACCTTCGTAATTTGCGAGCCGAGGAGGCGGGATATCTGGAGATTCTGAAACAGGCGCACACGGTGAAGGACATGCTCGCGGTGAGCGAAAGGCTTAGCGCGGTGCGCGGACAAATTGAACAGCAGCAAGCTGAATTCAACGCACTGTCGCGGCAGATCGAGACGGTCGCCCTGACCATTTCACTGAGGACTGAAGCGGAAGCGCAAGTCTTCGGCCTGAACTGGCGGCCGGGCTATCAGCTGAAGCTTGCGGTCCGGGACGGCCTCGAGAGCGTGGCGACGTACGCGATGGCGATGACCACGATTCTGTTTTACCTTCCGGCCACCCTGTTGTGGATGGGAACGATTGTGATGGGAGCGATCATTGGGTGGCGCACGGTGCGCTGGGTGGGACGCCGGTGGTTTGGCTGGACCGAAGCGACACTGTAGGGATGACGGGGCGCTCAGTCGAGTCAAATCTCGACCGCATCCACCAACCGGTTACCGAATCAATCTGCTAAGCTTACGGGTTACTCCGCGCTGTAGGGAGAGTTCACCTCCGCATGAAGAATCCATTTGGGCGTAGCGCCCGAAGATGCATCCTCGTCATCGCAGTCATCGCTCTGGCCGCCGGTGCTCAATCGTGGGCCGCTTCCGGTTCCACGGATGCCGAAAAAGCTAAAACGGACCTGCTGCTCTCGACCATGCAAGGCGAGATGCAGCGTGCTCAAGCCAGCCTGGGCAAGCTCGATCCTGCTCCCTACTTTCTCAGCTATTCGGTGTATGACCAGAGCATTGTTGTGGCGGTCGGCAGCCAGGGCAGCCTGGTGAATTCCACGCACGGCCGCCGGCGCGCGGTCGATGTCGGCATGCGGATCGGAACTCCGGCACTCGACAACGCGCACGCGCAGAACCGCGGCTCCGCCAGTTCTTCCGGGGCTCTGCCGCTCGAAGACGATCGCAATGCCATTGCGCACGAACTCTGGCGCCTGACCTACGAGGAATATCGCAAAGCATCCAAGGCGTACCTGAACGTGAAAACCGACACCCAGGTGCACGCTCAGGAGGAAGACACGTCTCCCGATTTTTCTCAAGAAAAGCCACCGACCCATGTCGACTACAAAGAGGTGGCTGCCGCGCCCGATCAGCGCGCGCTGGAAAAATTCGTTCGCGAATACTCCGCACTGTTTCGCAAGTATCCGTACATCTATTCCTCGACCGTAGTGATCACAGCGCAGAAGACGCGCTTCCATTTCCTGTCGACAGAAGGCAATCACGTCGTCGCACCCAGCGCGTTCATCCGCGTCGCCATTGAGGCGGAGACCCGGGCCGACGATGGCATGGAACTCATGCGGGTCGAGACTTTTCAGGCGGAGAGTCTTGACCACTTGCCGGCGGAGTCCGAAATTACCGCTCACGTGCAAAAGATGGCATCCGATCTGAAAGCGCTGCGAGAAGCTCCCCTGGCCGAGCCTTTCGACGGGCCGGCATTGCTTTCCGGCCGTGCCTCTGGAGTGTTCTTCCATGAGGTGCTCGGCCATCGTCTGGAAGGGCACCGCCAGCGCGGAGAGCAGGAAGGCCAGACGTTCACCAAGAAGGTGGGCCAGTTGGTGCTTCCGGAATTCCTGAGCGTGGTGGATGATCCGACCCAGCGCAAACTGAATGGCATGGATCTGGGCGGCTGGTACGAATTTGACGATGAGGGCATGGCTGCGACGCGTGTCGAGGTCATCAAAGACGGCATTCTGAAAGACTTCCTCATGTCGCGGATGCCCATCAAGAATTTTGCCAACTCCAACGGGCACGGCCGGGCGCAGCCTGGTCTTATGGCCACCGGGCGGCAGGGAAATCTGATCGTGTCTTCCTCGCGCACGGTGAAGGACTCCGAGTTGCGGCAAAAGCTGATCGACGAGGTCAAGAAACAAAACAAACCGTACGGACTGTACTTCGAAGACATTCAGGGAGGGTTCACTCTCACCCAGCGATCCATGCCGCAGGCTTTCCAGGTTCTGCCCGTTCTGGTGTGGCGCGTCTATGCTGACGGGCGTCCTGACGAACTGGTTCGCGGCATCGATATCGTGGGCACTCCGCTGGCCGCGTTGAACCGCATTTTGCTGACAGGCGAGAAGACCGAAATCTTTAACGGGATATGCGGCGCGGAGTCCGGCCAGGTTCCGGTCGCGGCTGCAGCTCCTGCCATGTTGTTCTCGGAGATCGAAGTGCAAAAGCGCGCCCACTCGCTGAACCGGCCGCCCATTTTGCCGGCTCCGTCGATCGAAGATGCGAGCCCTGGGAAGGATGCGGGGACGAAGCCGGGGGCGAAACGATGACAACGACATCAATCACCTCGAGCACGACGAGTCGCATTGCTCGCCGCATCCTGTTCGCGTTACTGGCGTTCAGTGTCCTGATCCCGTCCGCATTCAGTCAGCAGAAAGGCGGGCAGGGCGACGACGACGTTGTGCTCACCGCCATGCGCGCCGAATTGGACCGCTCCAAGGCGCAACTGAAAATGGAAAGCGTGAGTGCGCCTTATTACGTCGAATACCGAATCTACGATCTCGACCAATATTCGGCCGAGGCTTCATTCGGGGCTCTGCGCGTCGACGTGCGCTCCCGCATGCGGATCGTGCGGGTGGTGGTGCGCATCGGTGATTACAAACAGGACAGCTACTTTGGCCCCGGCCAGGGCACCATTGACTTCGTGCCAATCGACAACGACATGCTGGCGCTGCGCCACCAGTTGTGGCTCGCGACCGACCGGGCTTACAAATCCGCGGTCGAAGCTCTGACCGCCAAGCAAGCGCAGCTAAAGCAACTCACCGTCGACCAGCCGGTGGACGACTTCGCGCATGCCGATCCGGTGCAATCGATCGGGCCGCTGGCCACGCTCGAGTTCGATCCCGAGCCGTGGAAACGGATGATCCAGGATGCATCGGCGCTGTACAAGGGCGATCCGGAGATCGAGACGTTTACCTCGAGCCTGAACTTCCACGCGCTGAACCGCTACTTTGTGAATTCCGAAGGCACCGCCGTGCGCAGCGGACAGACTTTTTTCCAGATGGGCGCTGCGGCCAGCACCCAGGCCTCCGACGGCATGAGCCTGGCCCGCGACTCCGAATTCACCGTGGCCAGCATGAAGGAACTTCCCTCCGCGGCGGAGTTTGTGGCAAGGGCGGCGAAGTTGGCGGGAAGTTTGAAGGAACTGCGGGCTGCGCCGGTCACGGAAGAGGAGTACCGCGGCCCCGTGCTGTTTTCCGCGGATGCAGCCAGCGCCGTCTTTTCCAGCCTGGTCGGCGAAAATGTGCTGGGCAATAAGCCGGAACTGGGGAAAAACTCGCGTACCACCGGGGCCTTTGCCGCGAGCTATAAGACGCGCGTGCTCCCCGAGTTTCTTTCGGTGGTCGATGATCCAACGCTTTCTTCTTACGCCGGCCAAGCCGTAATCGGCCACTATGCGATTGACGATGAGGGCGTTCCGGCGCAAAGAGTTTCCCTCATCGAAAAGGGCACGCTGGTGAACTATGTCGTGGGCCGCGAACCGATCCGCGATTTCCCGGCGTCCAACGGCCACGGCCGCGCTCGCATTCCCACCAACCCTGCAGGTCCGAGTCTGGGCAACTTGATCGTGACCTCCGCGCAACCTCTGTCGAAAGAGGAGCTGAAAAAGAAGCTCATCGATCTGTGCCAGCAGCGCGACCTGCCCTATTGCTTTTATGTGGAAACTCTTGGCCCAAGACTTACTCCACGGCTTCTGTATAAAGTCTGGACCAAGGATGGACACGAGGAACTGGTGCGGGGCGCGGCGTTTGGGGACCTGGATATTCGGGCGCTGCGCAGCGACCTGATTGCTGCCGGAAGCGACGCTTACGTCGACAACATGATGATGAATATCCCGCACAGCGTGGTGGCGCCGTCGATGTTGTTCGATGAGCTGGAAGTGAAGCGCGCGAATCAGAATAAAGAAAAGCTGCCAGAGTATGCGGCGCCGGATGTGAGCAAGTAGGGCAACGTGGAAGGGCGGCCCATTTTGGGCCGCGTATTGGAACGGAATGGACAACCTGTTTCCGCCACTCCCTATGGGCAGCCAGGGCAAACGGGGATCCGTGCAGCATAATATCCGAAAGTCACGACTCCAGAAGGGGCGGTTGGGTTCACCAGATCAGTTTCAACGAAGAAGCCGCGGTTCGAGTCAATCGCGTAATACTCCATGGCAAACGGCGAAAAGTCGAAGATCGAGCTGGCGAGAGTACCAGAGAACCGGCCTTTGGAGTCCGGAGTTCCGAATGTGCCGGTGGCGGGATTGTTCGACGTGGGATTGAAAGCAGAATTTGCATCTACAGTGCCAGACAGAGTGTTGGCAGATGAGTTTGGGGTAATTACGCCAGTGCCGTCGTTTTCGGTGCCATTCTGCTGAGTAAAGCTGAATCCGTAGTCACCCCCGAAGGTAAACGGAGCCGCCGACTGCGGGTACGCTATTCCCGTACCGACAGACGGATAGTTGATCGCGCTGGTGGTATCGCTCCCATCAAGAACCAACGCTGGATTCCCATTGCCCGTAAGGTAGAAGATGAATTTCGGCGAAAACCCCGGCTTTGGAAAAGGAGAAAAGTGAGCGAAGACTGGGCGGACACGGCCAGTTCGGGTCGGGTCGACCGCGTATGTTCCACTGAACGCCGCGCTAATCTGGGATCCCGGGTTTCCCTGGGCCCCGTTTTGCTGCAGAAACGTATCCGTAAACCCATTTGCCAAGTTGCCGGCACCGTCCGCGGTAAACAGGCCAACTGAGGTGAAGGTAGAAGGTGTAACCCCGGCGAGGTCTGTTCCAACGACAGCGAACACATACGGTCCGGAAAGCGAACCGGTATCGGCAAAGGTGCCGGTTGCGGAGCCCTGTCCAATGGCGACCCCTCCGGTCGAACCGGAACCAGAGCCAGTACTGTTGTCGCTTTCAATCAGCTTGATGCGAGTGGGGTCGACGACATAACCGGTGAATTGAAACGTGGTTGCGGTGGGAAATCCGGGGATCGTCAGCATCAATGTAACCGCTCCAAACGAATCGGGAGTCGAGAGAGTCCCGGAGAGCGTTTGTTTAAGAGTCAAAGTTCCCGCGAGGTTCTGATCCGCTACGCTACCGGCTCCCGAAATAGCATTGGGCGAGTCAATATTGAAGATGCCGCCGAAAGCCACGGGTGAAGCGGTGGCGAGATCGGTGCCGCTGACGACAAAAGCATAACCACCAGCAGGCGCCAGCTTGCTGGTTTGCAGGTCCATGGTTCCGGTGGCGGACTCATTGAAATCGGTCTCAGCTATCAGCGCTTGCGCCGGCGACAAAGAGACGAAACTGAAAGTCTCCACGCCATTCTGGCCAACGTCCGGGTCGCTTGTGTTGATCGTGATCGTTCCGCGTCCGTCAGCGCCCAGGAAATAAGAGCCACCGGTGACGGAATCAATCTTGCTGGTCTGGTAGCCGATATTCTGATCGAAGAAGTTAATCGTCTGCTCGCCAGATGTGACTCCACCATTGCCGTCCAGCACAATGACGCCAGCAAACTGGTAGGGCTGCAGGCTGACATCGACTCCCTGGGCCTGTAGAACATAAGTGCCCCTCAAGCTGCTGCCAAAGGCGGATACGATCAGAGGAGCGACGATGTTCTGGGTGTGATCGGCGGTCGCGTACGCCACAATGTTGATTGCGTCGCTGTTGCCCGCGAAGCTGGCCGGCGGAGTGAAGGTTACGGACCCTCCGCTGGCGGTGTGCTGAGCGTTGAGAGCGCCACAGTTCGCGGTGTTCTTGCAGCTCAGGGACCAATCTACGCCAGCATTGCTTGGGTCGTTTGTGACTGTGGCAGTAAGAGTCGCTGTGGTGTTGATTGCGATGGATGTGGGAGGCGCGGCCTGAAAAGCGATGGCGACGGTTGAGGCAGGAGGAGGGGGAGGATTCTGAACATTGAAAGTGCTTCCTCCACCTCCGCATCCGGCAAGCGCCGCCATCATCGCAGCCGCCAGAAGAGGAAGGCCCCATCGTTTAGTTGGCACTACAAACCCCGCAGAAACAGTGGTGTGCCTGAGCCAAGTCATTGCCCGGTTCCCCGCAGATACACAGGTTGAGTTTGGAAACTGCTGTTCGAATTCGTTGTGTAATTGATGGCGAGAGCTCCAGGAGCGTGTCCCGGGGCCGAAGGCTTGAATTTTATGGTCAGAGTGCAACTGGCGCCGGGAGCCAGACTAAAGGGACAGTCGTCGGTTTCGGAATAGCTGCCACTTACCGCCACCTTGCCGACGAAAGTCACGGTTTGCTGATTCGTGAGGTTCGGGTCATTCAGGAGCGTAACCGTCTGAGTGATGCTGGACTTGTTGACTGGGACGTCCCCGAAATCCAAACCGGCACTTGGAGACATTCTCAAGGAACTGGTTAGATTGGCTCGCAATTCCACGGGGAGACGTCCGCCGTCGAGTTCGCAAGGATTGGACTGGGACGGCGGGGCGTTCACCGGATCCAAGCATTGCATCGTGTTCAGTTCCAGAAAGTAGTCCAGCGCGCCCGAGTAGGTAACCAGAGACTGGGGTACAAATGCGATCGAGAGGCTGCAGGCGGCCTGAGGCTCGAGCAGCGATCCGGAGCAGGTGTCAGAGCTAATCTGGAAATTGGGCAGAGATGTGTTGGCATCGAAGTCGCAGCTGTAGCCGATGGTGGAATTATTTGTGTCCTGGACGAGATTGTTCACGACCTGCAGCCCTGGAACCGGGCTGCTTTCGACCAGCGGGTGCGGGAGGATGTGAGTCTGGCCGTAGGTTGTGTTGACGCAGGTAGTCCTCGGCAGTATCTGCACGGGCGTTGCGCCGTAATTGGTAAAGTACAGCAATTGAGGGAGGCTGGATTCGCCGAAGGCCTCCGCACCAAAATCAAGTTCAGAAGTCGAAGGCTGGACGAAACTGAGGCCGTTGCCGGTGATGGGCACGGTAAATTGAGGATCGCTATCGACACTGGGAACGTTGTTTACGGTTAGCGAAGCGCTCAATGTCAGCGGACACTGAGCTGGTGGAGTCCCGCCCTGGTTCGGCAGCCATGTGCAACTTGCCTGGGGAGCGAAAGAAACTGTGATGTTGCAGGACTGCGAGGGAGCGAGACTGAATGTCGAGCCAACTGGATCGGCACAAGTATCCTTCTCAGTGAAGTCTGGAAGATTGGTGAAATCGGTCTGGCCCGTGTCTGAACTGCTGCCGGAAGCGGCAACCCAGGACAATGTCAGACCCGTCAGAGGAGCGCTTCCCGAAGATTGCGTATTCGTTAGCGTGATCGTCTGCGTGGTGGGGCTGGTCGAGCCCAACATTTGAGGCGAAAAAGCGAGGAAGGCTGGAGAGAGCGCGATCGGCTGCTGGCAAGCGGTGGTGCTGTTCAATGCGAGACAGAGGTATCCGCCGTCTTCGGCGTTCGCGTTGGCGTTCGTGGGGCACGTCTTCGTGTTCACTACGTAGCCGGTTCCTACGGAGTGAAGAACATATCCGTTGGTAGTTGAATCGAAGGTGACGGGTTGACCGCCATTTGCATTGTTGATTTGGCTGGCCGGGATCCCAATCTGTCCCGCATTCGAGCCGTCTGCTCCGATGAGTTGCAGCACGACTGTATTACCGCTGATTTGCCCGTTGACGGAAACCGCTCCGGTAGGAACACAAGGGTAGTCGCTTAGAAGCGTGGTCGGGTCGATGAAACTCAAAGTGCCCGTAATCGTCGCGTTGCTGGCTCCGATATTTTGTCCCTGAATCAGAGAGCCTGTCACCGGAAAGACTTGGTTGCTGAGGCCGGAGTTGAAACCGCTGGAGCTATGGAAGGCGCCTGTAATCGATCCCGTGAGTGGCGCGACAGACTTAGCAGTCCACGCAAGCGCTCCGGTTTGAGCCGTGCCGCTTCCACACGGTGTCCCGTCGGCGGCCGTGCCTGGGGTTAGAGTGTAAGTTCCAGTCATCATTGAGCCGTCGGAACTCAGCGTCCCACTCAGCGCGTAGGTTTGCGGGCCGGCGATTGCGGTGAGGCTTACAGTATTCCCGCTTACGGTTCCAGTGAGCGGGCCACTTCCACTGCTGCAGGGGCCCTGCAAACTGTTGAGAAGCGTATTGGAATAGACCACTGCCCCTGTCACCGAGGAACTATTGTTCTGCAGCACGAACCCGCCTTGCAGGCCGCTGTTCGCTGCGAGATCAGGAGTGTTCGTCATCGAGAACTGCCAGTTTCCTGCAAGGGTCGCGCTCGGCTGTGTGGACCTGGAACTGCCGCCACCACAAGCCGCGAGGATGATCGTGGCCGCCAGCAGAAGGATCCAGAGGTTCCGCTCAAGGCGACTCCAGAATCGAGCTGTGAGTGGTTCACGATTCTGTCCGCAATGCGTCGGATCGGTATTCATCGGATCTCTAGTTATGTTCTGCATCATGTTCCGCGTCTCGAGATTTGTTGGCGAAGTTCCGCAAAGGGAGAGAGGCAGAACCCGAGAGACTGCTCGTGCCCAAAGTGAGTTCGCTGGCCGAGGCTGCGTTCGCGCCGATGCCACCGCTGACAGGCACTGTAAAGATCGCGTCGTTGTTCGGGCTTGTAACCGACAGCGTCGCCGTCAGGCACTGGGACGTAGAGGTTCCGGCAGCGCAGCTTTCCAGGGGAGTGAAGGCAATCGTGATGACGCAAGATTGCTGTGAGATGAGATCGAACGGCGCCCCTTGCGAAGCCACACCTTGCAGGCCGCACGTGTCCGTTTCCGTAAAATCAGCCGCGCTGCCAGCGTTGACTAACATTATCGAGACACCACTGAGGCTCGTGCCGGTAGTGTTTGTCAACGTAATCGGCAGCGTCGTGGGAGGTGAACCGATGGATCGAGCGGGGAACGTCAGAGCCGACGGAGCCAGCGAGATGGGTTGCTGGCAAGCCGTTGTGTTGTTCACGCCAAGGCAAACATTTCCGGTATCCGCGGGGCTCTGCAGAGTTCCGCCACCGCAGGCGGCCGCAAAGATGGCGTATCCCGCTCCCGCCAAGGACTGCAGGGCGTATCCGTTTTGCGTCTGATTGAAGGTAACGGCTGGAGTGGCTGAACCTTGCGGCGGACCAATCTGACCAACAATTGCTCCGTCACCACCGGTAAGTTGGAGAGAGACGGAATTGCCGCTGATTTGGCCGGTTACGTTGGCGCCGGTCAGACACGGGTAATCGCTTAGATTCGTTGCTGCATTGATGAAGCCCAGGCTGCCCGCAACCGTTGCGTTAGCGGCTCCCGTATTTGCGCCCTGCGAGATAACCCCTGACACCAGAAAATCTTGCTCGTTTAGACCCGCAGACCCACCTGTGCTGTGAAAGGTCCCTTGGATCTGTCCGGTGAGCGGAGGTACCAGGGATGCATTCCATTGGAGGCCGGTTTGAGCGGTGCCGCAAGGGGATCCGTCGGCCGCGGTCCCTGCGGTTGAATCGTAGGTACCCACAATGGTCGACCCATCGAAACTGAGAGTTCCGGCAAATGAAAATGTCTGCGAACCGGCGACCGCAGTGAGAGCTACGTTCTGTCCGGTCAAAGTTCCGGTGATCGCAGCCGATCCGCTGTTGCACACGATCGAGTTTTGAATCGGGGGCAATGACACGGAGTAGACGGCCGCACCCATCACCGAGGAACTTGGCTGCAACAGAAATCCCCCCTGCAAACCGCCCAGGAAGGAACCATCCGCTGGAGGCGCCATGGTGAACTGCCAGTTGCCGGATAGGTTGGCTGGGAGTTCCGAGTTGCTGTTGCTCGAACTGCCGCGTCCTCCGCAGGACGATAGCGTCATCGCACCAGCGAACAACCAGAGCAACGCCCACTTCGCGCTCCGGGTGCAAAACAGCCACTTTCGCCATTCAGAGTTTTCCCGGCAGGGCGTCGGATTGTTTGTCAGGATATGCATGATCTGCAGGGTCCTAGAAACCCAACTTCAAGCCAAATTGAATCGTGCGCGAGCGATGCGCGTTGAGCGGGTGCAAGAACGATGCCCCGGTTACGCAGTTGGCTCCGCTGCCTTCAAACCCGGCGGAATAAAGCGGCCCGGCGTAGCAACTGATCACATTGTTTCCACTGCTGCCCGGGTTGTCGGGATCGTAGGCCCGAAACTGCGTGTGATTGAAAATGTTGAAGGCTTCGGCGCGGAACTCGAGTTCGCTGGACTCGCGAATCTTGAAATGCTTAAGCACCGCCATGTCGAAGTTCAGGCGGCTGGGGTTATTCAGAAAGTTCCGGCCGGCATTTCCGAAGGTGAGCCCGCGCGGGGCGACAAATTGGGAAGGGTTGCCCAGGAGCGGGCCAAAGCTTCGCGAGTTATTGAGTGGCGAAGGGAGTCCGGTGACAACGTCGGGGTACGAAGCCGCGAGGCCAAGGCCGCTGGAGACTCCGGCGTTATCGGTCAGAGAGATGCCGGTGTTGCCCGCGCTATTGATCACCGTGAATGGCGTCCCGGACGCAAAGAGCGTCACGCCGGAAAGCTCCCACCCTTCAAAAAGAGTCTGCAGGAGCATGGAGTTGGCGACGGTACTGGAGTCGGACTTTGGTGTGCCCGTCTCGTCGGTTGGTTGTGGCTCTTCGTACAATCCGGCCCGAAGGAATCGTCCCCAAGCCGATAACGGCAGACGGTAAAGGTAGCTGAAATTCAATAGATGACGCTGGTCAAAACTGGAGCTGGCCCGGTTTTGGCGCAGGTCGTACGAATTGACCAAAATCGGATCGCTGCGGTCCGAAGCATCGTCGATCGAGTGACTGTAGGAATAGGATAGTCCGGCGGTGAGCGGTCCACTGTTGTGCTGCATCGCCACTTGAAATGCGTGATAGCTCGAAGTCGCGACGTTCTGCAGCGAGAGAATTCGTCCCAAGCCGGGATAGGGACGGCCTGGAAGAGAGTTGACGTTCGGGATGTTCGGATTCGTGCACGCTGCCTGCAGATTGATGTAGGCAGGGCTCTGCGGTGTGACCAGAGTCCCATTCTGCAGAAGAAAGGGTGTGGTGCCGTCGCCTGGGTTTGCGCCACTGTTCGCAGTAGGATTGAAGGTGCAATCCGCGATGGTCAGTGGCTCGTTGGGGCCGAAGGGATTCTGGTTCGCTGGCAACGGCGGCAACTGGTTCAACTGGCGCTCAACTGTCAAATGTGTTCCTCTGCTCCCCACGTAAGCCAGGTTGACCATGTCCGCCTTGGAGAGCTGTCGCTGAATGCCAAAGCTCCATTGCTGAGCGTAGGGCCAAACCGCCTTGGATGGAATCGAGGTGACATCCAGAGGAAAGGCGGAGTTGGCGGGAGGAGGAGTGCCACCCAGCAAACTGGCACACTCGGGGTTCGTGACGCCGCCGTAGCCGACATTGCCAATGCATGCGTAGTTCGTGGGAAGTGGTTGCGTCATGCTGAGGACAACGGGAGCACTCGCTTCCAGGGAACCGGTGTTGGCTTCGTTGCCGGTACCATGTTCGAAAAATATGCCGTAGCCGCCACGAATCGAGGTCTTACCGTCGCTCCAAGGGTCCCAGGCAAAACCAACTCGCGGCGCCGGATTGAACAGGTGTCCCTGCATGCAACTTGCGGGCGTCGCGTTGTAGCCGCAGCGGACCAGGCCCAAAGCGCCGACCACGCTGGGATCCAACTGAAAAGTGGAGGGATTGACGGCCACCGGAGCCGAACCAGCCAGCTTGTCCAGCAGCACACCGTACCTTGGGTCCACTGCAAAGTGCGACGGATTGAACCGCGAAGACTCCCAGTTCCAAGCGTTGCGATTCTTTTCGCTATACGTACCGAATAGACTGACCCTCAGGCCGAGGTTCAGGGTGAGGTTGGGCCTTACCTTCCAGTCGTCCTGAAAATAGGGCTCGCCGATCTGATAACGCTGGTAGTAGCGAGCCTGCGCGGAATCCTGGGTGAAGCTCTGGATGAATCCCTGAGTAAGATTGCTGCCATTCTGTGCCTGGCTCTGAACCAGGAAATCGGCGAAGGCATTTCCCGTGCTGTGTGCGAGATTGCTGAAGGTCAGCAGCCCTTGCAAGTCTCCCGAAGCTGCGCCGATCGCATTGTTGGTTTGGTTCCGCTGCGAGTATACGTATTGCGCGCCGAATTGGAGCGTATGTTTGCCAATTGCTTTGCCCACGTCATCGCGCAGGGAGTAAGTCGGATTGGTGTGACCCCACGGCATGTACGAGGGATCGGCGACAAACCCTTGACCACCGTATGCGGCATTGGTGCCAAGAAATGCGACTCCCGGCATCTTGCCGCCATAACCGTTGTTGAAAATGTGGCCGATGGCACATTCCGGGAAAAGCGTCGCCGGATCAACGCTGAGCGTGGGATTGCAGATCCCGGGATTCGATGGGTCGATCACGAGCGGCTGATCTAATGTGGGATTGCGCTGGAACTGTGCGCCGCTGCCATTCTGATCGGCCAACGTTATGTTCGAATTCACGTAGCTGAGGGTCAGGTCGTTGAGCAGCGTCGGGGAAATCGTGTCCGTGACTCGAGCAACCAGGCTTGTGCCCGGGCCAAAGAAGCGGTTTTGCACGGTGGGAAAGGTGTTGCGAACAACGCCCCACTGCGGCGTCAGCACTGAGGTATCCCACGAATCGTGAATGTAGCGAAACGAAACTTTAATATTGTTGGTCACGATCTGATCGAGGCGAAACAATTCCTCGCGCCAGTAGGTGGAAGGGGAAACGCTGACGTTGTAACAGTGGTTGGGATCGGTGGGGTCGAGATTGCCCAAGTCGGAATTGAGACTTGGCAGGCTGAAGTTGCAGCCGTAAGGAGCGTTAGGAAGCGGGATCAAGCCCGAGTTCAAAATCGCTTTCGCGTTCTTGTCCACACCTCGGAAGGGAGTGCCAAGAGTGGCTGGGATCTGGAGGTGAGCAGCCGCGGTGAGAAGGCCGCCAGGCGCCCCTCCGAGGGATGGGCAGTCGCTGTATTTTGAACGCAAGAACGGTGCGCCGCCCGGAGCGCAGACGTCACTAAAATCGAAATCCTGGTACACGGCTCCGGTGTTCACGCTCACCTGCAGATTTTGCTGGACTCCTTGCGGCGTCAAGATCAGACCGCGCTCCTTGAGTCCCGGAACCGCCTGGTTGTATTCCGTGGGGGTTTTCTCAATGCGAAATTCCTCGGAAAAGAAAAAGAAGGTTTTGTTTTTCTTGGTATTGAAGACCTTAGGGATGTAGAGCGGTCCGCCGATCGTGCCTCCGAAATCCTGGCGGCGGTAGAGCGGAGCCTTGTTGCCGAACGTCTGCCCGCAGCAAGTTTGGCCAAGAGGAGGCGGAGTTGTATATACGATGTCGAAGTAGTTGCGCGCATTAAACGCTTCGTTGCGGATGAATTCGTAGACGTTGCCGTGAAGGTTGGCGCCCCCGGACTTGGTTGTCACCTGTACGGTACCGGATGCGGTGCGCCCGAACTGAGCGCCGTAGTTGGAGGTGAGCACCTTCACTTCCTGAATCGCATCAAGGCTGGGATAGACCGTGAGCGTGCTGGCGGCGCCATTCAGCCCGGTGTTGAGCACGTCGCTGCCATCGACTTCGAACGTGTTGTACTCGACCCGGCCTCCGTTGACGCTGTACTTGACACTTCCTACCACTCCCACCTTGGCTTCGTCTTGTCCGGTCTGATTGCTGACCCCGGGGGCGAGTGCGATGAGTTGGGTGAAATTGCGGCCGTTGAGCCCAATGGATACGACTTCTTTTTCTGTGATGGTGCCGGAAACCGTGGCGTTCTCGGTTTCCACCTTTCCCGCGGCGCCGGACTCCACATTCACTTCGGTTTTTGCGCCGGCCGGTTCGAGGGAAGCGTCCAGCGTCAATTCCAATCCCGCAGTCAGAGTGATGTTGTCCAGGGTCTTGACGGCGAAATCCGGAGCCGTGACCGTCAGAGTGTAGGTCCCCGGCTTCAAGCTTCTGAAGACGTAGGTTCCCTTGTCGTCCGACTGAGTTTCAAGCTTCTCGCCAGTCACAGCCGTTAGCACCACCTTGGCGCGGGTCACAACCGCTTGCGTCTGGTCGGTCACCGTTCCACTGATGGAGCCGGTTTCAGACCCAAGCTTCGGCCCCTCCTGGCCGGTACTCAACGATGATCCCAGAAGCACGAGCGCAAGGATGCAACCGGGCACAACAGAGAGTGTCAACTCATCGCTCCAGGACGGAAAGCTCTTTTAGTGGCTTGTTGGCAAGCGCGGATAATACACGACCAGCCCTTCCAGCAAAGTTAAAAGAACGTGAATTTCTGAGCAGAACTGTCGCGGGGGAAAAGTGGAGTGGGGAAGGAAACGAGTGCAGGCGAGCAGAGCGGGCGGTCCACCTTCCTCGTCTCTGACTCGTTCATCAAACTTTAATCTAATTGTCGCGGAGATGTAACAACAGCGGGCGCATGACCGCGTATATTCCGTCGTGACCTTTCAGCTTCACCCGTGAGTTCTTTGGCAGATGCCGGACTCTCGCAGCGAACGTTGAAGCGTCGAGTGCGGAACAAGTCCCAAGTCAGTCAAGTCTTCTCTCATTCGGTGGCTTGGCCAATTTTGAAAAAACGTCAACGCCAGATATGGACGCTCGAAACCATGCGAAAGGAATTCACTATGTCGAGGATGAAATCAATTTTCGCGGTGCTGGTGCTGACCGCGATCGTGGGCGTTGTGCCGAAGGCACAGGCTCAGACAGTTAAGGTAGTAATTGCAGGCTCGTCGGCCATGTGGCAGACGCTCGCCTTAGGTGCTTACAACAACGGAACATGCAGCACCCTGCTGACTGGGTGCACGGGAGCCACGTTCCACTGGACCAGCGCGAAGAGCGGCACCACGGAACCTTTCTTGAGTGACAATCGCCCGACGCCTGCAAACATAGACCCCGGGCCGGTCTGGGTGGTTTGGGACAGCGCTGCCACACCCAACGTATGGATCTATGCGAAGGTTGACTCGGTCGTCGGAGACCGCTGCTACTTTGCCAGACCCGCATGCAACTTAATCCTTCCCACCAGCGCCTCTCTGACTGGTGCGAACCTCATCACGGTATGGGCCCCTTCGGTCGATACGAATCTGCCGTCGAGCATCGCATCGCTCCTCAACAACGGAGTCGCCGTTTCGGTGGCAGCGACCGACATCCGTCCGGAAGATGCGGCTTGGGCGGCTGCGCGCGTGAACTCGCAGGCCGGTGGCAGCACCCACGCTGGCGCCGCAACTGACGGTCTTGACGGCCTCGGATACAACGTCAACAATGCCCCGGGCGTGCCCGCGGTTTTTCCGGCTGGGACGACTCACGGCGTCGGAGCCGCGATCCAGAGCGGCCAACCCGGCAGCACTGCAACGGCCAACGTTCTGGCATTTAATATCACAGGCAAGGACCCCTTCAGCAATACAGCGGTTCCGGCGTTCGCAGTAACAGCCGTGGGAGCGGCTCCGATCGTTTTCGTTACCGCGCGCGCGCAAGCGAGCGGGCTCGCGACTGTAACCAACGCAACCGAAACGCAACTGCAACAGGTGTTTTCTGGCACCAACTGTGACGCGACCGCTTTTGGTGTCACGGGCGGCACGGGCCTCAACATCATGTTGCGTGAGCCCCTCTCGGGAACGATGAACACCACTGAAGCAACCGTGTTCCGTCGTCCAACGGTTTATCCCGGCGCGGTTCTTGGACTCAGCCAGGAAACAGGCGTGTTCAACACGTCAACCTTGACCCTCAATAACCCGCTCAAAGGTCAAGCCGGAACCTGCACCTCGGCCAGCGGAACGGGAGCACGGTACCGCGGGATTGGTACTGGCGAAGTGGTGAACGGAGTGCTCATCTCGAATAACAGTGGACAGTTCGCGACCGCACAGGATGGCATTGCGTATACGTTCTTTAGCTACGGCAACGTGAAGCCGCTAGCCTCCCAAGCCAACTTTGGCTACCTAACCCTGAACGGTGTCGATCCGATCTTCCAGTCTTACGGAACCTCGATCGATCCCGGTCAACCCTCTGGTGGACAATTGCCGGGCGTGGCGAACCTGCCGGCTGCTTGCGCCGGCAATTTCCCCTGCACGGAGAAGCAGATCTGGGCCAACGGGTTCTCTTTCCCCAACGTCCGCAACGGCACCTACCGCTCCTGGTCGCTTCTGCGTCTGGTTGCCACGGGAACCGCATCCACGGCTGCGGCAGCCTTAGTCAATGCATCGCAGCAGTTCGTTGTGACCGCCGTTCCTGACTACATTCCGTTCAAGGCAACGACAGCCGGTGGCATCTCTGACCTCGGGCTCAAAGTGCTGCGTTCGCACTACGAAGAACGTGACGGAAACGGTGTCGAACTGGGAAAAACAACCGCGATTTCTAACGAGCCTTCGGAAAACGGCGGCGACATGGGCGGACTAATTATTCCAACCACGATCGGCGTGACCACTGAACAGCAGATACAGATCGTTCAGAACGGCACTGCGACCAGTCTGGGTGGGGTTGCAAGACCGCAATAACCGAACTTGAGATAGGCAGGAAGTAGAACCTAGCAGGGGGCGAACCGAACCTCGGTTCGCCCTTCTTTTCAATCTCTGACTATTTTGAGTTCGGGAAAGATTGTGCATCCATGACAAGACTATGTTCCACAAACCCTTATTTATATTTATGAGAACGATCACACTCGAAATTGCGCTCTTATCTCTGTTCTCGGTTTTGGCATGCACGGCCCGCGCTCAGGAATTGGCGTCTCCACCCATCGCGGATCCTGCCGACCAACGCTTTCAAAGCGTCACGGAAGACTGGACTACGCCCGCGCTGAGCCGCAGCCATCTGATGCCGGTTCCACCGCTCCGTTTTATCGACGACACGCACGCGGGGTATACCGTTGAACTGCTTCAGTTGCAGTGGCGATGGGGCGATCCTCTCGACGTGTACGTAATGAAACCGTCTGGAGTCAGGAATCCTCCGGTGATCTTAAATCTCTATGGCTATCCCGCCGACACGGACGCTTATAAGAATGCGATCTTTCAACGAGCCCTGACCAAAGATGGCTTTGCCGCTGTCGGCTTCGTTTCGGCGCTTACGGGACATCGCTATCACGACCGCCCGATGAAGGAGTGGTTCCTGAGCGAACTGCAGGAAAGTCTGGCGACCTCGGCGCACGATGTGCAAATGCTGCTGAATTATCTGGCGAGTCGCGGCGATCTCGACATGGACCGCGTGGGCATGTTCGGCCAAGGCTCGGGAGCGACGATTGCGATCCTTGCTTCAGCGGTCGATCCTCGGATCAAGGTGCTGGATGTGCTTGACCCCTGGGGAGATTGGCCAACCTGGATCGCCACTTCTCCCTTTGTGCCGCAGGATGAACGGGCGGATTACATGAAACCGGAATTCCTGAAGAAGGCAGCCGCGCTGGAGACCCTCGACTGGATGTCTAGGATCCAAGCGAAAAAGTTCAGGCTGCAGCAGAATACCTTCGAGACCGACACGCCGCAGACGATCAAGGAGAAAATCAGAGCGACTACGCCTACGGGTGCCACGATTCAGCTCTACAAGACACTGCAAGAGTTCAAAGCGGCTTTTCCGTTCAGCACGAACCTGGAATGGATGGAGCACGAACTGAAGTTACTCCCCGAGCCCAGCGGTGAGCACCGCTGATTCATTGCAGCGCTTTCTCGGCATGGTCCGCCCCTCGGCCGCTGGATGGGGATCATGCCGAGGTATTCGTGAGCGATTACTCGTATCGCAGCGCCACCATGGGATCGATCTTCGCTGCGCGCCGCGCAGGCACATAACCGGCCAATAAGGCGATGCCGCACAAAACTACCGCGACCAACCCGAATGTAATCGGGTCGGTCGGCTTAACGTCGAACAGCATGCTCGCCATCAGTCGGGTCAATCCCAGGGCGGCGACGATTCCAATCGCCGCGCCGGCCAGCGTCATGCGCGCTCCGTCTTGCAGCACCATCCGCAGTACATCAAACCGCTGCGCCCCCAGCGCCATGCGCACACCGATTTCCCGTGTACGCTGCCCGACCAGGTACGACAGCACGCCATAGATTCCAGTGCCAGCCAGCAACAGAGCCAGCCCCGCGAATGCGCCCAGCAGGATGAGAGAGAAACGCTGGCTGGCGATGGATTCCGCCACAACTTCCTGCTCGGATTCGTTGTCGTAAACGATCATGTCCTGGTTGCTCGCCAGGAGTTTCTGGCGAATCGACTCGAAAAAAGCTTCAGGGGCGAGCGGCGTTTTGGAGCGAACAAGTACATTGAATCCTTGGGCGAGACCCTTCGTGTCGACGGCTCCGTTTTGCAGGATTGGCCGGTACATCTGGGCTTGCAGGGGATGGCTGGCGTCTTCGGCGAGTCCCCACTGATTCACGTGCCCGACGATACCCACAATCACCAGGGGTACAAGGAGGCGTTGGTTGGAGTCGCTGACTTCAAAAATGCGGATGTGTTTGCCGATCGGGTCCTGGCCGGCAAAATATTGTTGCGCGAAGCTCGCGTCAATCACCACCACGCGCGCAGCGTCTTCATTGTCCTCGTCGCTTAGGAAGCGGCCCCGAAGGAGGGGAATGCGCATGGTTTTCAGATACTCCGGTTCTACCGTGTATTCCAAAGCCTGCTGAATATCCTTGGTTCGCTGCGTGGGCGGCACTTGCCCTTCGAGCAAAAAACCCCTCTCATTGTCGTATTCCATGGGAAGGGCGCCGTTATGCAAGGACACGGCCTGAACTCCCGGCACACTATGGAGCGTCTCGCTGATTTGCCGAAGCGCAGCGTGGATCGCAGCCGGAGGTTGATTGACTAAAGAAGGCGGTGGCGTCACTTCGAAATACGTCACGTTCCGCGGATCGAAGCCAGGGTCGACTTTCCACAATTGCACCAACGTGCGGCACATCAGCCCCGCGCCCACCAGCAGCACCAGCGCCATGGCCATTTCGCCCATCACCAAGGCAGACTGCATGCGCGAACGGGAGCCGGAGATGGCGCGCCCGCTGTCCTTGAGTCTTCCACCGATGTCGGTCCGCGACATCCTTATGGCAGGCAGCAAACCAAACATGATTCCAGTAAGTACCGAAACCAAAATGGTGAAGAGCAGCACCGGAAAATCGAGCCCGATTTCCTCGGCCCGCGGAACGGTTTCCGGGACCGCCGCAAGGGCGGCGGCTGTTCCCCACTTCGCAAGAATCAACCCGAACCCGCCGCCCAGCGCCGACAGCAGAACGCTTTCGGTAAGCAGTTGCCGCAGAATTCGTATCTGCCCCGCACCGAGCGCGGCACGCACTGAGAACTCGCGCTGGCGAGCAGTCGACCGGGCAAGCAGCAGATTGGCGACGTTTACGCAGGCAATCAGTAAGACGAACCCCACCGCCCCCAGAAGCACCAGCAGCGCCGGCCGCATGTCACCAACGATATTGTCTTTCAAGGAGATGATGTTGGCCTTGATATTGCCGTCGACGTTGGGATAGGCATCGGCCAGACTGGCATTCACGCGCTTCATATCGTCACGTGCCTGCGCAAGCGTGACACCAGACTTCAACAAGCCAATCGCATCCATGCCGCGATACGAATCCCGGAGGTAAAAGGTCGGATCGGTATCTTCCCCGATGGCTTCGTACACGTCGGCGGTTCTGAAGTTGAAGACATGCAGGCGAAACGAAGCCGGAATGACGCCGATGATCGTGCGCGGCTGCCCCGCCACGATGAGCCGTTGGCCAATCACGTTCCGGTCCGAAGCGAACTTTCGCTTCCACAGCCCTTCCGAGATCAGAGCCGTCGGGCTGGCGCCGCGCCGATCTTCTTCGGAAGTGAAATTGCGTCCCAGGATCGGGTTCACCCCGAGAATCGGAAAGAAGTTTGCCGACACGCGCTGTGCCCGCACATTCTCTGGCTGGCCCACGCCCGTGATGCTGCCATCTGTCGAGCGGTATGCGGCCATTGCCTCAAAGGAACGATTGTCGCGCTGCCAATCAAGAAAGTTGGGATAGGAGATCGAGCCTTCGGGAAAATTCTTGGTCTCCTCGAACATCGAAACGATGCGGTCTGCATGGAGGAACGGCAGCGGGTTGAGCAACACCGCGTTCACGACGGAAAAGATAGCGGTGTTCGCGCCAATGCCGAGGGCCAGCGTGAGCACAGCGACTGCGGTAAATCCACGGTTCTTACGCAGCTGCCGCAAAGCGTAGTGAAGATCCTGCGCGAGGCCGGTCATCTCAGGTTCGTCCTCCTGGGCAAGCTGATTCCTTGGGCCAATACAAGGCAAGACGGATCACGTGCGCTGCCCTGTTGCGTGCAATGCTCTTGCCAATAGAGTGCAGGGCCTAAACCACTGATAGTACAGAAATAAGAGAACACCCTCTCGTTCAAAGGTGTCCACAGTCGGACCGTGATGTCCGGAGGCGAACAGGCAGACATGGGTCAGTCTGGGTTTATGAGACCGGTTGTAGGTCGCGGACTACCGCGCACAGATCGAGGTCCTGATGAGCAAGCCACAAGATGATGCCGGCATTCTTGCGTCCGAACATAACGCACGGGAGATCTAACATCTCCAGAACATGATCGCCATAATTGAGAAACACCACTAGAAGGGTGCGTGGCGGACATCCAGTCTAGCGGACTGATACCAGTGATACGGTTTCCGTGGAATTAGGCGCAATAAGGCAAACGGTGGACCAGCGATGTTCTCCGTTTCTTGTTGGGATGCGGGCAAGGGGGAGAAGTGAAGAGTTTGGGATGTCCCGGTTTCTATCTTAGTCCGCTCGCGACGTACAGGTCAGAGAGAATCCGGTAGTCGGAATACACGTAGGATTTACCGTCGGGTGTAATGTGAACTGTCAACAAGCCCCATAGTCCGGCGAGATCGCTCGGTGCTACCTTGCTTACGAACTGCCGTCGACCTGAGCTGATTTCGGTTCGATAGATCCTGACAGGGATTGTCGCAACCGCTGCAACAAACAGATATTTGCCGTCAATACTCCAGCGGATTGGAGCCTCTCCAGACTCAATGCCGGAAAGCGCTCTCGGCTGGCCGCCCTCCACCGGGTAAACCCAGAATTTTCGTTCCCGATCAACCGCCACCAAGAGTTTGCCATCGGGTGAAAAGCCCTGTGCTATCACGCCTTCCGGCGTGATAGGCTGCGGTTTTCCATCGCTACCATCTTGGACCCAGCTTCGTGGCGCATGTCCGGGTTCAACGCCATCGAACAGAAACCTTTTCCCATCCGGAAGGAGGGTTCCAAACCCGTGCTCGATGGAATCGTGAGTCAAGGTCACAGCCTGCCCTGCGCCGGTAGGCAACAGAACCAACTGCGGTGCCGATGCCGGTTTTAGACCCGAGGGATAGGACGTCAGCACCCACTTGCCATCAGGCGAAAACTGAATCGGGATACCTTCGCCCAAGCGCACCGCGGATGATCCGTCGGTTTTGCGAACAGACACGTCGTAACCTCGATCAGACGCCTCTCCCTGCACGGACAGCGCGACCATGGCGCCGTCGGGGGTGATATCGGAAGCAAACGAATTGTCGCCCCATCCAAGTTCGCGATCGGTATTTTCTGGAAGGATACGCCCGAACACCTCACCGCGAATGGTGTCGCGGGTCAGAAGCAGATGGCCGTCGCGAGCGACGTCATGCAGAACCGTGTTGCTGGATTCTTGTCGGACCAGGAGTTGCTGCCCGCTGGTCGTGACTTTGAACAGTGCGCGCGGATAGGATCCTACTTCGCTGCCAGAAAACCAGATGGCCTCGCTGTCAGGACTCCAAGCCAGTCCTGCAATACTTCCGAACTGCCGCGACAGAGTCTTCTTGTGTCCAGCCAGGTCGGTGACTGCAAGCCAGCCGGCATCATCATCGCCTTCACCCAGCGGATGCTCCAAAAAAGCAATCTGGTCCCCGCGGGGAGAGACGCGGGGGTGACTTAGCCACGCCTCGCCAGTCGTCTGATATAAGACATTCCCCAGCGGAAACTCCAGAGCGCAACCGCCGTTGGCATAGTGGGTAACCGCGAGTTTCGAACCATCCGGCGACCAGTCGGCATCTTGCACACCGTCGAGCAGTTTGCGGGGAGCGCTGCCGGTGAGAGACATCAGCGCCAGCGTGCCTCGACGGCTCACCTCGCGAAAACTTGGATTCACCAGGACAGCCATTTCTCCTGAAGGAGAGATAGCGAGAATATCCGCGTCCACGCCGAGTGCACGGGACTCGCTATTGCCGGTCTTCGTCCAGAAAAGTTGGAACGGTTTTCCATTCCAAGCCGCGCCGTAGACGACACTTTGTCCATCACCTGTGAAGCGCGCCGATAGAATCGTTCCCCTGCCGAAGCTGAGCCGCTGAAACACCGGTTCAGGGGACCGTGCAACGCGATGGCGGATCCACAGTCCCGCGGCAAGCAGACACGCCGCCCCAAGCACAACTCCAAGAGGTAGCAGGAATCGACGTGACGAAAGCGACTTGGCCGCCGGCTGGCCTACAACGGAGTTGGCAGTCGCTGGGCTGTCGCCCATCATCGGCTCCACCAGCCTGGCGCCGTTACGAGTGACGTTTGCCACGAAGCGGTAGCCACGCTTGGGAAAAGTCTCGATGAAATGCGCCTGCTCGGCGGAATCGTTCAACGCCTCGCGAAGCCGGTTTACAGCTTTGTTCAGTCCCAGATCGAAATCCACGAACGTACCGGCAGGCCAAAGTCGCTTGATCAGTTCCTCACGGCTGACCATTTCGCCCGGCCGCTCCAGCAAAGCGGTCAGGAGCTGGAAAGGTTTTTCCGGCAGGATGAGGTGCTGTCCATTGTTGCGAATTTCGCCAGTGCGCAGATCGAGTTCGAACTCGCCAAAGCGGACGATTTGCGTGGAATCGGCTGGATTCGCCATGGGGCGAGCCTGCGCGGGAGAGAAAACGGCTCGGGAAGTGTAGCACGGATTCAATTCCATCAAGCGCTCAGAATCCCCCTAAGTAACTCAGCAAGCGCCAGTTACCGCAAGGAACAAAAATGTCACACGGAGGCAATGCGCACGCCATTGACGCTCGATGCCAACCGGGTCAGAGTTGCGCCTGCGAAACGCAGGCGGCACTTCCCATGCGATTCCCCCTGGCTGCCAGCTGGCGCGACTACCAAACTAAGAGGAGAAGTGCGCATGAAATCCAAAGAGCTAGCTTGCATCATTGCGCTGACGCTGTGGGCCGTCGTGGTGCCGTTTTCACTCGCCGCGCAGAACAACGTAAAGCAAAATCGAGCCCACCAATACCATCACTACCAGATCGTTGACCCCGGCACGTTCGGCGGGCCGCAGAGTTGGACGTTTTCTCCAGAATGGGCCCGGACCGGGTTCCTCAACAATCAAGGGACGTTCGCCGCCTCGGCCGACACGTCTGCCGTGGATCCGTACTGCTTCTGGTCATTAGCGGACTGCAACGTCACCGACGGATTCCAGTGGCAGGACGGCGTGACCACGAATCTTGGTGTGCTGCCCGGCGGCATTGGCAGCCAGGTCAATTGGATCAGCGGGAACGGGTTGATGGCGGGAATCGCCGACAACGGCCAGCCCGATCCACTGAACCCGGCCCTTCTCCAACTACACGGTGTGCTATGGGATCACGGCCAAATGATCGATTTGGGGACATTGCCCGGAGGTGCCGATGACATGTGGGCTAATGCCGTGAACAACCGCGGCGAGGTCGCGGGGCAAGGCTACAACACAATTCCAGATCCCTACTCCTTCAATGGTTACGGCTATCAGTCGAGGGCAGTTTACTGGAACAAAGGAGTGATTCAGGACCTGGGCACTCTGGGCGGTACCGACGCGGTTGCGCTCTTGATCAACGAACGCGGAGAAGTCCTCGGCGTGTCCTACGTCGATTCGAATCCCAGCGCTTTTTGCTCTGGCGTCCAAATCGGTTTCAACTTCACTACCGGCTCTTTCATCTGGGACAAAGAAAATGGGATGCAGGACATCGGCACCCTCGGAGGCACGTGCACTGTCGCCTACGACCTCAACAACCGGGGACAAGTCGTTGGCCAGTCCAGCCAGGTCGGGGACCCGGTGAACGTTGCATTTGTTTGGGATCGTGCAACTGGGATTAAGCAATTGCCCACGGCTGCAAATCTTTACGGGGCCGCGTCGGCGATCAACGAAGATGGGAAGATTGTCGGCTTAGGGGACGGTCCGGACGGCCAGCCCAGTGCAATACTCTGGCAAAGAAAGGAAGGAAAATGGCGACCGACCTATCTTGGCAGCCTCCACAGCGGGGATTGTGCCTTCAGCACATCGATTAACGCGTCCGGACATGTGGTCGGTGTTTCGGGGCCGAATGGTTGTATCACTGTACTTCCATTCCTGTGGGAGGAGGGCCGGCCCATGGTGGACCTGAATACTCTGGTTCCTCCCAACTCCAGCATTCAGCTGCATGAGGCGCTGCAAATCAACAATCGTGGTGAGATCGCCGGCAACGGAGTGGACGCCGATGGCAACAACCACGCCGTTCTGCTGATCCCGTGCGACGACGATCATGCGGACGTCGAGGGCTGCGACTACAGCCTGGTGGATGCGAGCGCGGCGGCAGAGGGTGCGACCTCGCTCCGCATCTCCAGTCAACCGGTCCCCAGTCATCTGCAACGTCTGCCTCAATCGCGGCCGGGCAATCGGTTTCGCATCTCCAGCCACGTTCCAGAAGTTGGCGTCGCGGCACTTGCGGTGCCGGTCTCACCAGTGTCCGATTACATAAGGCCGCATGTCTTCTATGTTTCGCTCTCCGTACTGACGCCGAGTTCGGTCAATGCAGGCGGCTTGTCCACCTCCGCGGTGACCGTGGGGATCAGCGGAGAAGTTGCTGTTGGCACCGCCACTCTGGCGTGTACTGTGCAACCGTCGCCTCCCCTGGCCCCGACCTGCTCGATCAGCCCCGCGTCCCTATCCTTCCAAGGGACGCCTGGCACGCTCACCGTCAGCACAGTTGGGCCCAGCGGCGCGTTGCTCTCCCACCGAGATCACGGGCTGCTCTATGCGCTCTGGCTACCGCTGATCGGATTGGTTGCGACTGGTGCTGGTCTGGGTTCGAATCCGAACCGGCACAAAGGAGAACTTAAGAAAGCGGCGCTAGCCTGCGCACTCTTTGCGGGCTTGACCTTTCCCCTCGCCTGCGGCAGTAGCAGTAGCCAACGTACACCGCCGGGAACGTACACGATCAACGTCACTGCCACGGCGTTTATCCCCGTAAACACCACTTCCACGTCCACGACGCTTGCGGTGCAGTGAGTATGAACGGCGGTCACGGGGGAGGAATCGGTATCGCATACCCGGTTTACAATCGCCTGGCCAGATAGACAGATAGGTTGACCGAGCAGCTGTGAAAGTCCGGAGGAGCCGATGACGCTCTCAAAAGCTGGCGTGCTGCTGATCATTGTGCTGGCGCTGGCCTCCACTCTGCCGGCGCAGACGCAAACTCTCACCGTGCTCCACAACTTCACCAACTTACCCGATGGAGGGCGACCCGCCGGGAGGCTGCTGCTCGACCCCGATGGCAACCTTTTCGGCACGACCACTATCGGCGGAAAGATCGGCTACGGTTCCGTCTTCAAGGTGGATGCGAGTAGGAACCTTTCCATCTTCTACAGCTTCGCGGGCCCGCCGGACGGAAACGATCCCGTCAGTGGACTAATACGGGATGCAGCGGGGAATCTCTACGGGACAACAGCTCACGGTGGTACCACGACCGTCTGCGGGACGGATCAACCGAGCTGGGCTGGTTGTGGAATCGTGTACAAGCTGGACCCGAGCGGAACGGAGACCGTGCTGCACCGCTTTGGCTCGAATGGCCCCGATGGGGGTTTCCCCAACGGACCGCTGGCGTTGGACAGTTCGGGCACTCTTTGGGGTTCCACCCAAGTGGGCGGCGAGGCAGGATGCACGATTCCCATTCCCCCTAACGGGCGGATGGTGGACGTAGGTTGCGGCACCGTATTCAAGGTGGACGCGAGTGGCATCGAAAGTGTCGTGCACAGCTTCACAAAAGTAGATGGCGCCGCGCCCATTGGCGGCGTCGTGCAAGACCAGGCCCTCAATCTCTATGGAGTCACCCTCAGCGGCGGCCTGCAGAACTGCCCGCACGCCTTCTTTGGCAGCTGTGGCACCGTTTTCAAGCTGGATACGTCCGGCCAGTTCAGCACGTTCTACTCGTTCAAGGGCGGAGACGGTGGTCCGGACGGCGACATTCCGGAGTCCAGCCTGATCCTGGACCCGGCGGGCAATCTCTACGGGACCACCAATGCTGGAGGCTCCGTCCAGTGCGACCCAATACACCTCCCGGGAATCAGTTGTGGCACGATCTTTCAACTGACCCCTGCCGGGGAAGAAACGGTGCTCTACTCCTTCGGTGGATCCGAGGCCGCAGGGTTCCCCACTAACGGCCTGGTGCGGGACGCCGCCGGAAATTTCTATGGTCTCGTCAGTGGCCTCGTCCTCAAGCTGGATTCCATGGGCAAGGAGTCCGTTTTGTATACCTTCACGGGTCTCGACATCCAAGCGAGCGGAGACCTGGTGCAAGACGCAGCCGGCAACCTGTATGGCACGACCTACTTTGGCACCACCGGCGACGGCACCGTGTTCAAGCTGACCACGCCACCGGATTTCGCCGTGGGCGCCTTCACGCTGACGCCGGCAGCCGTGCCAGCGGGCGGATCGGCATCGTCAACTCTGGACATCATTGCAGTGAGCGGATTCAACGACACCCTGACCTTCGGCTGCACCGTATCGCCGACCCCGGTACAAGCGCCCGAATGCACGGTCAACGCGACACCCGGCACTGCGGCCACGGTCACGGTCACCACGTCAGGCACGAGCGCACACGCGAGTTCCCGCTCAGGTGGGGAGCTCTCTTATGCCCTGTGGCTGCCGCTCCTGGGGTTGGTGAGCATCGGGGCCCTCGGCTCGAAGCCGCGCAGGATCAAAGCGATGTTGCTCGGCTGCGCGCTATGCCTGGGCGTTGCGTCCCAGTTGGCTTGCGGCGGCAGCAGCGGTGGCGGCAACAAGGGCACACCTGCGGGTGAGTACACCATCACGGTAACAGGCGCATCGAGCGCAGCGACCGGCTCGCTCATGCGTTCCACGAGCACCACGCTACAGGTGCAGTGAGGCGCGGAACAAAATAGTTACCCCCACGAGTTTCTCCGCTAACCACGCCTCCCCCCATGTCAGACGACGTCGACGGTGCTGTCATCGAACGTAGCGAGATCGCTTGAGTCTATGAATGCTGGGCGACCCACGCAGTCGGAGTAAGCTATACAGCCTTAAACGGGTGCGCGGAAGTCATCAAACTATTTCGTCTACGGCCATAGGAAACGCTTATCCAGCCCAACCAAATTATGAATGCTCGTCTTCACGGATTCTTCACGTCCTGCCCTGTATCTTTCTCCAACTAGATCGTTGGTTCAGCAACATCAGGTCAGCAACATCGCCTCGAGCGGGCATTAGGTTGCGGAGCTTTATGCACTCTATACGATTGCTTTACGCGATCTTTACGGCTTTCTGGATGTAATAGCCTTTACCCCAGAGGCGAATGCAGTGGGGAACAGGAATTCTATTTCGCGGACTTGAGATCTTCGGTTCTGCGAGATGCAAACAAACTCTAAATCAGCAGGAGATCGGGCGTGATGACTATGAGAATTCATTCGCATAAGACGTTCGCAGCTGCAAGTCTACCTTTCGCTCTGGGGATTATTTCTGTCTTTGTACCAGCACCGCGCTGTGACGCTCAGACTCAGCCCCAGCCGCGTCCTCAGACCACGGTGGCCGCGCTGCGTGAACTGCCGGCCAGTGGGGCGGCCAGCGACGCCGGCACGACCAGCAAACCAGCGTCCAGCGGGCCAACGGCCGTGCCCGATCCGGAAATATCTCCGGCGGTTGCGAAGCAACTCGCCACCATGCAGGCGGAAATCGAAGAACTCAAAGCATTACTAATGAATCATGCGACACCCGAGGCAGCGCCTGCACCGGCTATCACGCCCTCGATAGCACCCGCGGCGAAAGCACCGGAATCGGCACCTGCCGTAGCAGCTGCCAGTCTTGTCGTCCCGCTGACGCAGCAGGCGGCGGATACGTCCGCCAAACCCGAGAAGCCGGAACCCGCCGCTCCCTTTGCCTATGCCGACTGGACATGGCTGAACGGTAATCCACGCAACAAAGACGCGGTGTGGGACTCGAAGTTCTTCACGCCAGAGATCCGTATGGACATCCACTACGTGATGGACCTCAATCATCCGAAGGACGACACCATGGGCGGTTCCACTGAGATTTTTCGGTCGAACGAAATTCAAGTGGAGCAGATCAGCTTTGGCGGCAACTTCCACTGGCAGAATGTGAACGCCCGCATCTTGACCATGAATGGAATGTTCGGCGTCACCACGCCACGCAATGACGCCAGCGCTGGACGCGGTCAGTGGGATCTTCGTGGCGCGTATAAGTACGTCTCCGAAGCCAACGCCGGTTACCACTGGGACGTAAACCACGGCCTTAACATCGACGCGGGAATTTTCGTTTCCTACATCGGTCTATTCAGTTACTACAATTTCGATAACTGGACGTACCAACCGTCCTACGTGTCATCCAACACCCCCTGGTTCTTCAACGGATTGCGTATCCAGTGGTTCCCCACGGACAAATTAAAAATCGAGCCGTGGATCATCAACGGGTGGCAATCCTACGGCAGATTGGGCAGCAAGCCTGGTTTAGGCGGCCAGATCTTATATCGCCCGTTGCCGTGGCTCTCGCTCGTCTTCAACAACTACGGCATGGGTGAGGATACGCTGGGCAATGGCGACGGCCACTTTGGCCGATCCCGTATCCACACCGACGACAGCGTTGAAGTTAAGTATTACGATCACCCTGAAAAGTTCCTCGACAAGATGGCCTTCTCTGTTACCGGCGATCTGGGCTGCGAATACGGCGGAAGCGGATCGTTCGTCAGCGCTCAAGGTCGAACCATCAACAACAACGTGAATTGTCACCACAACACGGCTACAAGCAGCAAACAGACCTTTGCCGGATGGATGCTCTACAACCGGTGGTGGTTCAAGAAGGATTTGTACGGCATCACCCTGGGTGGCGGTGCAATGGCCAACCCAGGGCGCTATCTGACCCTGCTCCCACCGATCAATGGAGCTGACGCCATTACAGGATCGCCGTACTTCACGCAGAACCCCGGAGATCCCTACAAAGCCTGGGATGCTTCGCTCACCTTCGACTGGATGCCGAAACAATACATCACTTTCCGTGCAGAGTACGGCTATCGTCACGCAAATGTACCGTACTGGACAGGTCGCGGCGGGATCACGCCCGGCGCCAACCTGTTTCCCAGCACGGTTCCGAACCCCGGCGGCGGATCCGTGGTGGGAAGCACTACGTTCGTGCCGGGTCCATTCCTCTCCGCCACTCCGGGCTACACATGCGTGGCTGGAAGCACGGGTTTCTGCCCCGATCTGCGGAAGGACGAGCCCAGCTTGAGGTACGCCATCATGGTGAAGTTCTAGTCGGAGTTCCGGTCTATGCGACGAAGGAGACGTGACGACGGCCATGCGTGACATGAATCGGAGCAGCGCTCGACAGTTAGGACCAGCTGCGGGACTGCTCCGCTTTTTCTTTGCTCTCGGTTTAGTGGGACTGCTGGCACTGGTGGGTTGTACTGCGAAAGCCGACCCAGCGGCCGAGGCGCCGCCGCCCGCGAACATCGTGCCGGGAGCGGACCCCAGCCTGTTCACGGTGGATCATCCCGAACAGTTTCCGCTCGCGGCTGCGGCGGAGCGTTCCACAACTTCTGAGTTGGTGGTCACAGGGACAGTCACGCCTGATGTGGCTCGCAATGTCCCCGTGGTCTCACTCGCTTCTGGGCGCGTGGTGGCCATTCACGCGCGACTGGGCGACACCGTGACAAAAGGCCAGCTGTTGCTGACCATTCGCAGCGACGATGTGGCCGGAGGCTTCGACGCCTATCGCAAAGCCGTCGCCGATGAACTTCTAGCACGCAAGCAGTTGAATCGAGCTGTGGACCTGTATGCCCACGGCGCCATCGCACAGCAAGACCTCGAGGTCGCGCAAGACGCCGCGGAGGACGCCAAGATCACCCTCGCGACTACGACCGAGCATCTGCGTCTGCTGGGTAACGATCCCGACAAGCCCATGGGCATCGTGGACATCGTTGCACCCACCTCCGGTGTGATCACCGATCAGGAAGTGACCAACGCCGCGACCGTGCAGGCCTACTCCTCGCCGAGTCCATTTACGATTTCGGATATCTCGATGGTCTGGATCGTTTGTGACGTCTACGAGAACGACCTGCCGAATGTCCGGCTCGGCGATGCTGCTGAGATCATTCTGAACGCCTATCCCGGCCGGCCGTTCAAGGGGAAGGTCAGCAACATTGGTGCCGTTCTCGACCCCAGCATTCGTACGGCCAAGGTTCGTATTGAAGTGGAGAATCCCGGAATGATGAGGCTCGGCATGTTCGCGAGAGCTACATTCCGCGGTCAAACTACAGAGATGCACACGATTGTCCCGGCGTCCGCGGTACTGCGCATGCATGATCGCGATTTTGTTTTCGTTCCCGCCCCCAACACGAAGTTTCGCCGTGTGGAAGTCGTCAGCGGAGACGTACTGACCGAGAACACGAGTTTGCAGGAAATCAAATCAGGACTCAAACCAGGGCAACAGGTGGTAACGAACGCGCTGGTTTTGGACCACGTGCTCGCTCAATAAACGGATGAAGCAAGCGCATCCGGCCCCGCGAGTACGGCTTACGAGCGACATTCCAGAGCAGCGGCCGTCAGGAGCGGTTGAGCCGGCGCATCGGCGAAGAGGACAGGACAAGGAATGATTCGGGCCCTCGTAGATTTTGCGCTGAACAACAAATTCGTTGTACTGGCCATTGCTGTTCTGCTGGCCGGCTGGGGCGCGATTTCGTTCCACAATCTTCCGGTCGAAGCCTATCCCGACATTGCCGACAACTATGTCACCGTGATTACGCAGTGGCCGGGACGCTCCGCCGAGGAGGTGGAACAGCAGGTCACGATCCCGATCGAGATTCAAATGTCGGGCATGCCGCACATGACCTTTCTGCGTTCCGAATCGATTTTCGGTCTGTCGTACGTAATCATGATCTTCGACGACACGTCGGTCAACGACTGGAACCGGCAGAAAGTGCTCGAAAGGTTAACCCAGGTTAACCTCCCGCCGGGGCAAAACCTTCAGCCGCAGATCGGTACCGACTGGAGCACCACTGGGCAAATCTACTGGTACACGCTGCGCAGTACGAATCCGCGCTACGACCTGATGGAGCTCAGGTCGCTCGAAGACTGGGTTCTGCTCAAGCAGTTCAAGTCCGTTCCCAATGTTGTAGATGTTTCCGACTTCGGTGGCACGGTGCGCGAGTACCAGGTGCGCGTCGATCCCAGCAAGCTGGTCTCCTACGGACTAAGCATCGGCCAGGTGGAGCAGCAGCTCGCCAACAACAACATCAATGCCGGAGGCAGCTTCGTTGAAGTCGGCATGCAGCAGATGAACGTCCGTGCGCTCGGACTATTCTCCAGCGTGCGCGACATTCAGGAGACCGTCCTCAAGACTCAAGCCGGGACAGCCCTGCGCGTGAAAGATATCGCCGAAGTCACTCAGGGTCCAAAAATCCGGCTGGGCCACATGGCCCGCGCCAATCACATGGAGGACGGGCGCATCATCGACGAGCCCGACGTAATTCAGGGCGCCGTGCTGATGCGTAAGGGCGCGGAGGAACAGCCCACGCTCGATGCGATTCACAACAAAGTCGACGAACTCAACAACGGACTTCTGCCTCCCGGCGTGAAGGTCGTTCCGATGCTCGATCGCAGCGACTTGCTCCATTTCACGCTTCACACGGTGATGCACAATCTGGCCGAAGGCATGATTTTGGTCAGCATCATTCTTTTTCTCTTTTTGTTGAACGTTCGTGCCGCTCTCATCGTCGCGCTCACTATCCCGTTCTCTCTGCTGTTTGCCTCGATCTGGCTCGATCTGAGTCACATCCCAGCGAATCTGCTTTCCCTGGGCGCACTGGATTTCGGCATGGTGGTGGATGGAGCGGTGGTCATGGTTGAGAACATCGTTCGGCACATGACCCGCCTGAACAACGGGCATGGATCCGGGACCAAGAAAACACCGGCGGAGGCGATCCGCGAAGCTGCGCATGAGGTACAGCGGCCGGTCTTCTATGCGATCGCCATCATCATAACCGCCTACATGCCGATCTTCACGCTGCAACGCGTGGAGGGCCGCCTCTTCCGGCCCATGGCCTGGACGGTCGCTCTCGCGTTGCTGGGCGCCATGACGTTTTCCGTTCTGGTCGCGCCCGTGCTCGCTGGAATATTTTTTCGCAAAGGCGTACACGAGCGGCGCAACCGGGTGATGGACTATCTGACCGAGCGCTATCGCGAGGGCTTGCGTTGGGCGGTTCAGCATCGCACGGTGGTGGCGGGAATTGGCATTGCCGCCCTGGCAGGAACGCTCTACCTGGGGTTTGGCGGCGTCATTGGCGCGGAGTTCTTGCCTCACCTCGACGAGGGCGCCATCTGGGCCCGTGCCACTCTGGCCAACAGTACAAGTCTTTCGGAAGGCGAAAAGTTCACCACCAATGAACGCTATGTCTTCGCTTCCTTTCCGGAAGTGAAAACGGTGGTGTCCGAGGTAGGCCGCCCCGACGACGGAACCGACACCGGCGGATTCGGCAACACGGAGTACTTCATCGACCTGAAGCCGAAAGAGCAGTGGAGATCGGTGTTCCATCGCAACAAGGAAGAACTGGTCGCCGCCATGAATCGCGCGGTGGGCAAGTATCCGGGCGCCATCTGGAACTTCTCTCAGCCCATCGAAGACAACGTCGGCGAAACCATGACCGGCACCAAGGGCTCGCTGGCGCTCAAGATTTTTGGGGATGACCTGAAACTTCTCGAACAGAAGGGGGAAGAAGTCACTGCAGTCATGTCCGAAATTCAGGGCATGCATGACGTCAAGCTCCTGCGCGATTTCGGTCAGCCCAATCTCGACTTGACGATCGACCGCCGCTTGGCCGCTCGCTTCGGAATCAACATCACCGACATACAAGACGCCGTCCAGACTGCCGTGGGAGGTAACGCGGTGAGTCAGGTGCTGATCGGCGAGCAACGCTACGACGTGGTGGTTCGCTACCAGGCTCCCTTCCGCAATACGCAGCAGGCCATCGAGAAGGTTCGCCTGTTGTCTCCCATGGGCGAACGCGTGTCTCTGGCGCAGTTAACCAGCGTTGAAGTCAAAGACGGCGCATACGACATTTTTCGCGAGGGCAACATCCGGTATGTAGCGGTGACGTTCAACGTGAGAGGCCGCGACCTCGGCACGACCGTAGAAGACGCGATCAAACAGATCGGCCGAAAAGTGAAGCTGCCGCCGGGCTACAGCCTCGCCTGGTCCGGCGAGTACGAGAGTGAGAAACGCGCGGAGGCTCGGCTGGCTCTCATCGTACCTCTAACCATCCTGGTCATCTTCATCATTCTCTACACCATGTTTCGTTCGTACAAATGGGCGCTGCTCATTCTGTTGAACGTCGGCCTGGCGCGTGTTGGCGGCTTCCTGGCCCTGTTGGTCACTGGAACGTACCTCAGCGTGTCTTCAGGAGTCGGCATGCTGGCACTGTTCGGCGTGTCGGTGCAAACCGGCGTGATCATGCTGGAATACATCAACCAGTTGCGCGCCCGAGGCTATTCAATCCCCGACGCCGCCGTCGAAGGCGCAGTCCTGCGGCTTCGCCCCATCATGATGACCATGCTGGTGGCGACCCTCGGACTGCTGCCCGCGGCGCTGTCGCATGACATTGGATCGGATTCGCAACGGCCTTTCGCGATCGTGATCGTGGGCGGACTGATTTCCGATCTGCTGTTGAGCATCGTTCTGTTGCCCACGTTTTATGTCTGGATCGCGCGAGACGGCGATCAACTTCCGGAACCGGAGGCCGCCCTTGAATAATTCTGCACTGCTCCGGAAGATCAGTGCCCATGTCGTGACCGCAATGCTGGCGTTCGCGCTGCCTCGTCCGGCGTTCGCCCAAAGCAACGGGCCGACCAGCATCACGCTCGACCAGGCCATTCAAATGGCGGTCCAGCACAACCACAACATGCTGGCGATGATGACCACGATCCAGCAGGCCGAAGCGGAAGAAATCACAGCGAACCTGCGCCCCAACCCGTCTCTGTTTGCGGACTGGGAGTACCTCCCTCTCAGCCATTCATCCCAGAACGCCCAATATCTGCACGACTCGACCGAAGGAGACATCGGCCTCAGCTATCTACTTGAACGCGGGAAAAAGCGGCAGCACCGGTTGGCTGCGGCCAGGGATATCACGGCGCAGACACGCTCCCTGGTGGCCGACAACGAGCGCGGTCTCACCTTTAATACAGCTTCATTGTTTGTGAACGCGCAGCTTGCCGAATCGACGCTCGAACTTGCGGACAAGGATTTGAAAAGTTTTCAGAAGACTGTCGACCTCGGCCAGTTGCGCTACGACAAGGGCGCCATCAGCGAAGACGACTACCTCAAGATCAAACTGCAGCTGCTGCAATTCGAGACCGACTATCAGCAGGCGGAACTGGCGAAGGTTCAGGCGTTGTCCGACCTCAGGCAGTTGCTCGGCTATGAATCCGTTCCCTCAGATTACGACGTGGCAGGACCCTTCGACTACCAGCCCCAGAAGGGCAATCTGGAAGATTTTCAGTTGAAGGCGTTGCAGAACCGGCCTGATCTGCGCGCCGCTCAACAAGGCATAAACGCGGCCCAGAGCCAGTATGAACTGCAGAGGGCGATTAGCAAGCAGGACGTCACCGTGCAGGGCAATTATTCGCACGTCAACGGAATTAACGCAGCCAGTTTCTACGGAAGCATTCCGCTTCCTATCTTTAATCGCAACCAGGGTGAGATTGCACGAACCCGTTTCGCGATCACGCAAGCGCAAGAGCAGGAAAAAGCCACCAACGGCCAGGCGCTGACCGATGTGCGCGACGCCTATGAAGGGCTGCGCGTGAGCGACCGGATCGTGCAACTCTACCGCTCGGGCTATCTCGAGGTCGCGCAAAAAGACCGCGACATTGCCGAGTATGCGTACCAGAAGGGGGCGGTAAGCCTGCTTGATTTTCTGGACGCCGAGCGCAACTATCGCGCGACTCAGCTTGCCTATCGTCAGGCGCTGGCTTCATACTTGCTCGCTCTGGAGCAGCTGCGGCAAGCAGTGGGTACCAGGACGCTGCCCTGATTCGACAGTGAGGTTTGTAGGTTCGCTTTCATTTAAGTCCAGCGGCGACGATTGCACGGGTTGCCCAAGGAGCCGGATCGTTGAACAAGCAAGACGTACGGAGCCGGATCGAAGAACTCGGGATCATTCCCTCCATTCGTGTGTCGACGACGGAGGACGCGCTTTTCGCCGCCGAGGCAATCGCCCGCGGCGGGATACCCATCCTCGAAGTCACGTTGACTGTGCCCGAGGCGATCAAAGTAATTACGCAAGTAGTGCAACACACTCCCGAGGTGATTGTTGGCGCCGGGAGCGTCCACGATGTCGAGACCGCCCGGCGCTGTCTCGATGCCGGGGCCGAGTTCCTTTCCAGTGACGGCCTTGATCCCGAGACGGTGAAGTTCGCCGTGCAGCAGAACGTTGTCGTGATCCCAGGAACGCTTACCCCGACGGGCGTCGTCACCGCGTGGAAGCTGGGGCCCGATTTCGTCAAAATTGTTCCGTGCGGTCACATCGGAGGCGATAGTTACATCAAAGATCTCAAGGCGATGTTCCCCAACGTCCCAATGATTGCCGCGGGCGGAGTGAATCAGCGCACCGCTTTCAGCTTCATTGCGGCCGGGGCAGTCGCGTTGGGCGTGGGCGGAGAGTTGATTCCCCGAGAGGCTATCCGGCGGCGGCAGCCGGATCGAATCGCCGAACTCGCGCGCAGATTCCTGGAGTCGGTTAGCAACGCTCGCGACCGTTGAGCAGGTGGAAGGAAATCTGCCGGGAGCATGCGCCGCGTTCGGAAGGTCATTCTTCCGGTCCGGCTTGCAGCATGGAAAGTTAGAGTCCCTTGTGAATCGATATCTGGCAGTGCTGACGGCGAGCATAACGACCTTCGCTGCTACGAATATTGACGACGCCTTTCTCCTGACGCTGTTCTTTGCCCGGCGGATTCCCGCGCGACGCATTGTGGCGGGTCAATACGTTGGTTTTGCGGCCATCGTTGGCCTCAGCCTGATCGGCGTGTGGGGCGCTCTCGCCCTGCCGCATCGGTGGATTCATTTTCTCGGCGTGCTGCCGCTCGCGATCGGAGTCAAGCGACTGTTGCAAGCGCGTCGATCCGGTTCGAAGGAGCATGACATCGGCACGGAGAGCATCGCGTCGATTGCTCTGCTGACTTTGTCGAACGGGGCGGACAATATCAGCGTATACGTGCCGTTCTTCGTCATCGGCCGAGCGCAGCTGTGGCTGATTCTGACCGCTTACGCCGCGCTGGTTGCATTTTGGTGTTTCGTCGGCCGGTGGCTCGGAAACCACTCGCTTATTCTTCGTTCCGTGGATCGATGGGGGCACTGGGCCGTGCCGCTGGTGTTCGTCGGGCTGGGAATTTATGTCCTGAGTTCGTGAAGTGTAGCACGGCGGCAGCTCCACGACTCAAGGATGTGGATGGCAGAGTGTAAGACACACGCGCGTGTGACTGAGGAGGCTGAGATGAAGTTGGTTCGGTTCGAGGACATTAACGGCCGGGAAACGTTCGTCAACCCGGACCGCGTGAACCACATTAGCGACTACGGAAGCGGAACGACTGAAATTAACTTTGGCGATAAGCAGGCGAGCGTCTTCGTGGCAGTGGAGGTGTCGGCAGTCGCTTCTGCCCTGCTGAAAGCGACGGCCGTCGGTTGAACCGCGGTCGGTCGACAAGTTCTACCGGACAATTGGAGCCCCGGACTTGCATCCACACCGCTCGGGATGCGCGGTCAACCCGGTAGGGTTCATGGGCGACGACAGGCGCGATGCAGTTCTTGCTCGTCTCCTGTTTTCTTGAACTCTTTTCTTGAACTCTTTGCTTGACAAGCTTTGCGGATCGCGAGACGATGTCAGCCCAATACCTAGTCTGTGCGGGCTAGGCTCCCCCCTCTCAGTAGTCCAGCACACATTAAAAACACTTCGACCGGAGATCGCCATGAGAATGTTCCGCCTGCTTGCGCTGATGGTCGTTTGTCTCTCTGCTCTCTTCGTCGCAGTCGCGGCCGCTCAGGAGGCCGAATCGGAGTTCGAGTCGCCTGAGTCAATCAAGCAGCGTGACGAGTGGTATCGCCAACAGCGGGCGTATCCACTGAAGCACGTCCCAGCCGGCATGCGCGTGAAGGCGCTTCGCAAGCGGCTATTGATGGAAGCCCAGGCTTTGGCACAGGGGACGATTCAGCCGTCCGTCACGTCTGCCTGGACCCCGATCGGTCCGGAGCCAACTATTCCTCTGCTGGCCGAGCCTTTCACTGGCTCGCCCAACGTTTCTGGAAGGGTGACGGCGCTGGCTGTCGATCCGACGAACGCCAATGTCATTTATGCGGGCGGGGCCGACGGCGGCGTGTGGAAGACGACCAACGGCGGCACTAACTGGACTCCACTCACAGATGGAGAGGTCAGCCTTGCCATCGGCGCGATCGCCATTGATCCGTCGAACCACAACATCATCTACGCCGGCACGGGCGAGGACAACAATAATCTGGATGGTTACACCGGGGCCGGAATTCTTAAGTCCACAGACGGAGGCACGACCTGGACCAATCTGCCCGGACCTTTTGTCGGCCCGTTTGACTCCATCACCGGCGGGGGCTCGATCGGGTCCCTGGCGGTTCATCCTACGAACGGACAGATTCTGCTGGCCGGGGCAACGCTCTCAGGCAATGACGGAGTATTCCGCTCCACCGATGGCGGCACCACCTGGACGAATGTCCTTGGCGGATCTGGATTTCCCGCAACCGGGGTGGTGTTTGATCCGACCAATGGCAACAACGCCTTCGCGGCAATTGGCTACATAGGCGGGAACTCAGCCAACGGGATTTACGGATCGACGGATGGCGGAGTCACATGGAGCCCGTTGCTCGTCGCCAACACGGCGCCGGCCGGCCGCTTCACGCTCGCACTGGCACCTTCAGCCCCAGCCACGCTTTATACCGCCATCGCCAACTCCAACGATGGAAGCCTGTTAGGACTGTATAAAACCACCAACTCTGGCTCTACCTGGACTCAACTCACCACCGCCCCGAATTACTGCAACCCGCAGTGTTGGTACGACATGGCTCTGGCCGTCGATCCCGCCAACGCGAGCGTAGTGTTCGGAACCGGAGCTTATCAATATTCTACGAACTCTCAGACTACCGTGATCCGGACCACGGATGGTGGCACCACCTGGTCGCTGCTGGGTGCCGGCGCCAATGGCGTAAGGGTACACACGGATGGTCACGCCGTGGCTTTCTCGGCTACGGGTGGAACGGTTTTCGTCGGTACCGACGGAGGTGTTTGGAGTTCGACCAACGTCACTACATCCCCGGTGAACTGGACCAGCCTGAACTCAACCCTGGCGCTGACTCAGTTCTATAACGCACTGGTGGTCGATCCCACGAATGTCAATCGCATGTTCGGCGGAGCGCAGGACAATGGTCCTCAGGCCTACACTGACTCGTTGACGTGGAATGGTGTGGCTCCTTGTGGTGACGGCGGATTTGCCGCCATCGATCCTCTCAGTACCAATACCGTCTATGTGAGCGGACACGGCCCCTGCGTTGAGAAATCGACCACAGGCGGTGGCCTCAACACGTTCTCGAACGTTGCGCCGACCATCGCTGCAAGCGACCGGGTTGGGTTCATTCCACCCGTCGTTCTCGATCCTTCCAATCCTTCAAATGTTTATGTGGGGGCTGATGATCTGTACCAGTCCACCGACGGGGCGACCACCTGGACCGCAATCTCTCCCGACCTGACCAACGGAGGCACGCTCTCCATCGTCGCCGTAGCGCCCAGCGATTCCAATACGATCTACGCCGGATCGAACGACTCGGTGCTTACGTTCACCAACAACGCCCTTTCCGGCACGGCCTCGAGCTGGTTCGGCCTGACTCTCACCACCCGAGCCATTACGGATATCAAGGTTGACGCCACGACCGCGGCTACGGCTTACGCAACCTGCGGCGGTTTTTCCGGCTTTAACTCCGATACCGCCGGGCACGTTTTTAAGACAATCAATGGCGGCAATACGTGGACCGATATCAGCGGAGATTTGCCAAACATTCCAGTTACGAGCATCGCCATCGATCCAGATGTTGCCAACACCTATTATGTCGGTACGGACGTGGGTGCGTTCTATACCAGTAATGGAGGCACGAACTGGTTGGTGCTTGGAACGGGACTACCCAATGTCGGAGTTATGTCTCTGGACTTCCAGCATGCCACCCGCACTTTGGTTGCGGGCACTCATGGTCGCAGCGCCTGGAAACTCAGTCTCGCGAATGGGTTCACTTTGACCGTGACCGAAGCCGGAACCGGCTCGGGATCGGTGAGCAGCAGCCCGAGCGGTATCACCTGTCCGAGTACTTGCAGCGCCAACTTCGCCAGCGGCACGCCCGTCACCTTAACCGCGACTGCGGCGGCGGGATCCACCTTCGCCGGCTGGAGCGGAGCTTGCTCTGGTACCGGAACCTGCAGTGTAACCATGACCGCAGCCAAAGCGGTGACGGCCACATTCAACGCGGTAACGTTCGCGCTGACCGTGACCGAAGCCGGAACCGGCTCAGGATCGGTGAGCAGCAGCCCGGCGGGCATCACCTGTCCGAGCACCTGCAGCGCCAACTTCGCCAGCGGCACGCCTGTGACTCTGACTGCGACTGCGGCAGCGGGATCTACTTTCGCCGGCTGGAGCGGAGCTTGCTCTGGAACGGGAACCTGCAGTGTAACCATGACCGCGGCTAAAGCGGTGACTGCCACATTCAACGTGGTGACGTTCGCATTGACGGTGACAGAAGCCGGGACCGGCTCAGGATCGGTGAGCAGCAGTCCGGCGGGCATCACCTGTCCGAGCACCTGCAGCGCTAACTTCGCCAGCGGAACACCTGTCACCCTGACTGCAACTGCGGCAGCGGGATCCACCTTCGCTGGTTGGAGTGGAGCTTGCTCTGGAACCGGAACTTGCAGCGTAACCATGACGGCGGCCAAAGCAGTGACCGCTACCTTTAACACTTCGGTGACGACCTTCGCGCTTTCGGTCACGTTGGCTGGCACCGGCACGGGTACAGTCAAGAGCAGTCCGGCCGGTATCTCCTGTCCGGGCACCTGCAGCGCGAACTTCAACAGCGGTACGGTCGTGACCCTGACCGAGACCGCTGCGGCGGGCTCGACCTTCGCCGGCTGGAGCGGAGCTTGTTCTGGAACCGGCACCTGCAGCGTAACCATGTCTGCGGCTAAAGCCGTTACTGCAACGTTCAACTCGAGCAGCAGTCCGGCTGTGACTCTGACGCCGACCAGCCTGAACTTCGGCGCGGTGGCCACGGGCGTGACCAGCCCGATCAAGACGGTGACGCTGAAGAACTCCGGCAAAGCGACGCTGACGATTACGGCGATTACGATTACCGGAACCAACAGCAGCGACTTCCCGGAAACGACTACCTGCACCAGTTCGCTGGCGGCAGGTGCCGCTTGCATCATCAAGGTTCAGTTCAGGCCATCGGCTACGGGAGCGCGCAGCGCTTCGGTGAGCATCACCGACAATGCGGCGGGCAGTCCGCAGCAAGTGCCGCTGAGCGGAACCGGAACGACTGCCAAGCTGGTTCCAACGCCGCTGGGTTTTGGGACGTTGGCCGTCGGCCTGACCAGTCCCGTGAAGAAGGTGACGCTGACGAACATAGGCACGACCGCGATGACGATCAGCAGCATCGCGGTCACCGGGGCCGAAGCCGCAGATTTTCCGGAGACGGCGACGACCTGCGGGAGTTCTCTGGCGGCGGCGGCGAGTTGCACGGTCAGTCTGACGTTCAAGCCATCGACGACCGGTGCTCGC